>OKWJ01000034.1_pt1 | contig 222326 bp, 235 predicted proteins | sample 1607121 | NCBI WGS metagenome assembly OKWJ01 (sample SAMN04414080, study PRJEB24778) | human gut metagenome | material: faecal | host: Homo sapiens | reverse complement strand
CTTGCTGTAATAAAAACCAAAGCCGTTTGCTTTAATTTCTATTTTAACAAAGATTTCAAACAAAGTAAACAAATAATTGCACGAGCTGGACGGAAAATTACAGAGATTTCAGCTAAATATTATTACGCTTGAGGCGTTTGCGCTCGGCTGAGGTTGGAATGCTTTGCGCTTCGCGGTATTTGGCGACGGTTCGACGGGCTATTTTAATTCCTTCCCGGGCCAGAAGTTCAACGATTTTATCGTCAGAAAGGATTTCCGTCGGAGCTTCTTCATTGATGAGTTGTTTGATTTTGTTTTTGATGCTGAGGGTGGAAATATCTTCGGCTCCGGTGTATGTACCGGCTGCGGCGGAAAAGAAATATTTTAGTTCGAAAAGGCCGCGAGGCGTTTGCATATATTTGCGGTTGGTTACACGACTAACAGTGCTTTCGTGCATTTCCAGATTATAGGCAACATCTTTCAGGCTCATCGGTTTGAGCCGGTCAATGCCGTGTTCAAAAAATTCGTGCTGTTGTTTGACGATTTCTTCGCTGACGCGTAAAATGGTTGTTGCCCTTTGATGCAGCGCTTTAAGCAAAAAGTTAGCCTGAGCGAGATTGTCTTTGAGGTAACGTTTTGCCTGCCGGTCGGTTTTGCCGGAAAGGATATCGGCGTAATATTGACGGTTAATCAGCAATCGCGGCAAGGACATATTGTTTAGCTCGATATGATAGCTAGCGTCTTTGTTTCGGCGGACGTAAACGTCGGGAATGACGTAAGTGGTCAGGTCGTATTTGTAAGCAGCGGCAGGTTTGGGGTTTAATGATTTTATATCGTCAATCATTGAAGCGAGATCTTCATCATCGACCTTGCAAAGTTTTTTTAATTCTTTGAATTTGCGTTCGGCCAACAGGTCTAAATTGTCCAACAAACAAGCAATGGCCGGGTCGTAACGGTTGATGTCGCGAAGCTGGATTTCGAGACATTCTTTCAAATCCTGTGCGAACAGGCCGGAGGGTTCAAAAGTTTTCAGTTTTTGAAGGATATCTGTTATTTCATTTTCGGTGGTTTTTAGCGCTTTGGCTATGTCTGCCGTTTTTCCGCGAAAATAGCCGGCCGCGTCAAGCTGCTCACTTAGCAGTCCGGCGATAATGCGTTGGCGCGGGGTAGTAAAGTTCAGGGTTATTTGATTTTCGACTTGGCGATATAAGGACTGGGTGTCAGCCAACTTTTTTTCAAAATAATCAAAATCTTCGTCTGTTCCGCCGGTTTTGCTGCGATTATAATCAGACCAGGCGTAGTCGTTATCGGTCTCGTAACCTTCGCGGTCGCTGGCAAAGTCATCGTCAAAGTTATTGTCATAGTCGATGTCCGGCTCAAAGTCTCCGCTTTCGGGAAGCTCCCGTTTGTCATCGGCATTAAACTCGTCTATCGACAATGCGGGGAGGTCCGGGCTCTCGTTGAGGCGGTCTTCCTCTCTTTCCAGCAACGGATTACTGTTCAGCTCCTGTTCCAGCAGCTCGTTGAGTTCCAAGTTGGACATTTGCAGCAAATTAATTGCCTGGCGCAGCTGAGGCGTCATTAATAAGGATTGGGATTGACGTATTTCCAGTTTAGGAGTCAGAGCCATTACATATTCCTTATTGCCGCGCAGAAAGAGGCAGGGTGATGATTTTACAAGGAGAAACTGTCACCGAGATAAACCTTGCGTACTTCTTTGCTGGCGACGATTTCTTCGGGGGACCCTTCCATCAGTACCGAACCGCCGTGAAGAATATAGGCACGGTCGGTGATGTCCAGCGTTTCGCGAACGTTGTGGTCCGTAATCAATACGCCTAAGCCGCGATGTTTCAATTGAGACACCAGATTGCGGATTTCGCCGACGGCAATGGGGTCGATACCTGCCAACGGTTCGTCAAGCAGAATATAATGCGGCTGGCTGGCCAAGGCACGGGCAATTTCCAAACGCCGCCGTTCGCCGCCGGACAAAGCTATAGCCGGACTTTTGCGCAGATGGGCGATTGAAAATTCCGATAACAGTTCCTCCAGCATATTTTCTCTTTTGCTTTCGTCGTCAATGACAATTTCCAACACAGCCTTGATGTTGTCTTCAACCGACAACGAGCGGAAAATGGAGGCTTCTTGCGGCAGGTAGCCGATGCCCATGCGGGCGCGGCGATACATCGGCAGATTAGTGATGTCCTGGCCGTCAATGTGAACGTCTCCGTAGTCCGGGGTTATCAAGCCGGTGACGCAATAAAAACAGGTGGTTTTTCCGGCGCCGTTTGGTCCGAGCAATCCGACCGCTTCTCCTCTTCTGACGTTAAGCGAAACATTGCGCAGAACCGGACGGTTCTTATATTTTTTGCCGATGTTAAAAACCTCTAGTTTTGATTCAGTATTGTAGTTGATAGTCATTGGTTTCACTTTTCTGTTTTGCGGTATCTGGTTTGGGAGCCTGTTGTTCAGACGCCGTTTTTTTGTCTTTTTCTTGTTTTTCTTTGAAAACGCCTTTAACCCGTCTTTGTTTGGCGGACGACAATAATTTGCTGATGCCGGTGTTCAAGTCGGTTTCGGCAAGGTCTCCTTTTAAAATGTTGCCGTTTTGTTCAATTACAATGTGGTCATAGAGTTTAATCTTGCCGGTGCGGGGAAGGTATGTTCCGCGATCGGAGCTGACATCGGCATTCGGGGTTTTTATTTTGACATTGCCGGAGATTTCAACTTTGTCAAGGGTGAGGCCTGATGTATTGTCATTGTTTCCGCCTTTGATGAAATATGCGACCATTTTGTCGGCAAAAATCCGGTTGGAATCCTTGTCTACGGCGATGACATTACCAAAGGCGACAGCTTTTTGCTGGGAAGGATAATAAGTTATGTTGTCTTCAGCACTGATGGTTTCGGTATCGGTTTTTATTTTGGCGGGTTCTCCGCGAAGGATAACAACATCCTGAACCAAATCGTAGTCCATGGCGCTGCCGAAAGCGTCGGCTTTGGGAGAATGCATGGCAACATTGCCTCTGGCTTCGACTTTGGTTATTTTGCTTTTGCCTTTGGCCGTATTTTGTCTGCCGGCATAATAGCCGATGAGACGGTCGGCTTTGATGTTCATATCGTCCTTGGTTGCAACGGCATTGCCGACGGCGACGATCTTCTGGCTTTTTTGATGCCATTCAACCTTTTGGTCCGCAGTCAGGTTAACGTCCGAAGCTTGTGCCGCGGCGGCAACCAGAGTTAAACATATGGTGAGCAGGGGCAGTTTCATGTTTATCTTCCCTTTAGGCTTTCTTCTTTAATGGTAATGTCATTATGTCCGGTGAAGATTAAAATATCATCTTTTCCGGAAAATTCAAATCCGTCGGCAACCAGACTTCCGAAATAGCCGTCGGCGTGTACCCGGGTTGTGCCGTATCCTTTTGACTGGTTAAAATCAAAGGCAGCTTCCTGGGTTTGCAGGGTCATACCTTCGCTGTAGAAAATTTCGACATTGTCGGTCAGGCTGAGAATGTTGGCATTTTGGTCGTAATATCCGGTCGGAGCCTTGATGTTGGCCCAGTTGGTGAAGTCGACGGGAATCAGTCCTTCGGGTGCGGTCAGTTTTATGATTTTAGAACCGGGAGCCGTCTCGTCAATATTTTGAGCCAGAAAATTGTTGACCTTGTTGTCCTTGTCCGTAATGTAAAAAACCGTATTTTCAACATGGAGCTTTTCCAGTTCGCCCTGTTTGGGACGGGTGATGTCCAGTTTAAAATCACGGGTGTCTTTCTTTAAGGACGGGAAGACCAGCAATAGGCCGATTAAAACGGCGGCGATGCTGGGCAACAGCAGCTTGGCAAGACGGACAAAACGCGTGTGCCGGCTGGTGCTTTCACTGTTGCGGCGGGCTGCCGGCAGTTGGGAATCCCAGTTGAAATAGCTGTCTATTTTTTCTTTGTCAAACAAGGGTTATGCCACTCCCGCACGCAGACAATCGTGAATGTGAATGATACCGACAGGTTTGCCGTTATTGACGACGAAAAGCTGGGTAATGCCTTTTCCGGTATTGTTCATGGTGTTCAGAGCTTCGGCAGCCAAGACGTCCGGAGCAATCGTTTTGGGATTGCGAGTCATGACGTCAGCCGCTTTTTCGGTCAGCACCTGGGGACTCATACAGCGGCGCAGGTCACCGTCGGTGATGATACCCAAAAGTTCGCCCTGTTTGTTGATGATGCCGACACAGCCGAGCATTTTAGAGGTCATGGTCAGCAAAGCATCCTGCATGGAAGCTTCTTCGCCGACCAGGGGCATGTCGTCTCCGGTATGCATAAGGTCGGAAACCTTTTGCAGAAAGGCACCGAGCTTGCCGCCGGGATGTCTTTGTCTGAAGTCGGTTTTGGAGAAGCCTTTGCGCTCCAGCATACAAACGGCGAGAATATCTCCCAGCACCAAGGTTGCCGTTGTCGACGATGTCGGAGCCAGGCCCAGGGGACAGGCTTCGCCGTCATCCGGCAGCTTGAGGAGAACGTCTCCGGCACGGCCAAGGGCGCTGTCAGGATTTTTGGTTATTGCAATTAAAGGAATGCCGTATCTTTTGCAGTAAATGATAATGTCTGAAAGCTCTTTGGTTTCGCCGCTGTTCGAAATTGCGACGACGGAATCGCTGGCGGTGAGCATTCCGAGGTCTCCGTGACTGGCTTCGCCGGGATGAACGAAGAACGAGGGCGTTCCCGTGGATGCCAGAGTTGCAGCGATTTTGGACCCGATATGACCGGATTTGCCCATGCCGGTGATAATGACGCGGCCGGTCGTTTTCTGCATTACGTCGAGCGCTTTGCAAAGGCTGTCGTCAAGCTGATCTTCCATCATGCGCAGAGCTTCGATTTCCTTATCAATGGTTCTTTTGGCGGATTGGATATCCTGTGCATTCGTAGTCATGGTTTTTCCTTTAAATTTAAAGTCCTTTTACGGAGGAAAGGGTAGTATCTTATTGCCGGAATAGCAAGTTTTTTTTGCCGGTTATACCTTAGAGACACCATTTTTTTAGGTGTTTTTGGACTCAATTTGACTCAAGAAGGGCGCCGGCTCCGGTTGAGAGGCTGTCCGAGCCGAACGACTCAAACAGACTCTTTCCAACGGGATTGTTATTTTCTAAAGCCTGAAGGTTAAGCAAAGGTTAACAAAAGTTAGACTCAAAAAGCATTTTTTTTGTAAAAAAGGGGTTGACTTCAAGGATTTATGAATCTAGTATGCCGAGACTCGTAAAAGAGATTAAGGCTATAAGTCTATCTTGTACACGGCTTTTTTATGAGAGAATTTGTAACAATATTAATACTTTAAGGAAATTTGTGATGCCTACAATTAATCAGTTAATTCGTAAATCACGAACACCAAAAGTGAAGAGAAACAAAGTTCCGGCTTTGAAAGCTTGCCCACAAAAACGCGGTGTTTGTACAAGGGTTTATACAACAACCCCGAAAAAACCAAACTCAGCTTTGCGTAAAGTGGCTCGCGTTCGTCTGACAAACGGCTTTGAAGTAATCAGTTATATCCCTGGTGAAGGTCACAATCTTCAAGAACACTCAGTGGTACTGATTAGAGGCGGCCGTGTAAAGGACTTACCTGGTGTTCGTTATCATATCATTCGTGGTACCTTGGATACTCAAGGTGTATCTAAACGTCGTCAACGTCGTTCTCTGTACGGCGCCAAGAGACCGAAATAAGGAGTATTGAAAGATGTCACGTCGTCACACTGCTGAAAAAAGAATCGTACTGCCTGACGCCAAATACGGCGACAAGGTAGTTGCTAAATTTATTAACAACGTTATGGAGCATGGTAAGAAAGCCGTAGCCGAGAAAATCGTTTACTCTGCTTTTGACATCATTGCCGCCAAATCAAAACAGGATGCTTTAAAAGTATTCGGCGAAGCCATTGATAATGTTAAGCCGGTGGTCGAGGTTAAATCTCGCCGCGTCGGCGGTGCAACATATCAGGTTCCGATGGAAGTCAGAGCTGACCGTCGTCAGGCTTTGGCAATCCGCTGGATTATCGATGCCGCCAAGAAGCGTTCGGAAACCACTATGACCGAGAGACTGGCTAACGAATTGTTAGACGCTGTCGCCAATAAGGGTTCTGCCGTTAAAAAACGTGAGGATACTCATAAGATGGCTGAAGCTAACAAAGCTTTCTCCCATTACAAATTTTAATCGTAATATAGGAAAAATACAATGGCTCGTACACATAAATTGGAAATGTATAGAAACATCGGTATTATGGCTCACATTGATGCGGGTAAAACCACAACAACCGAGCGTATCCTGTATTACACCGGTGTTAACCACAAAATCGGTGAAACACACGATGGTGCTGCAACGATGGACTGGATGGAACAGGAACAAGAGCGCGGTATTACAATTACCTCTGCTGCTACGACCTGCTTCTGGAAAGGCAATCGTATTAACATCATTGACACTCCGGGCCACGTTGACTTCACTGTTGAAGTTGAGCGTTCTTTGCGCGTCCTTGACGGTGCAATTACCGTGTTTGACTCTGTTGCCGGCGTTGAGCCGCAGTCTGAGACAGTTTGGAGACAAGCTGACAAATATGGTGTTCCCCGTATCTGCTTCTGCAATAAGATGGACCGTATCGGAGCCAACTTCTACCGCTGTCTGGATATGATTGTTGACCGTTTGGGCGCCCGCCCGATGGCTCTGCAACTGCCGATCGGCGCTGAAGCCGAGTTTCGTGGTATCGTAGATCTGTTGAATATGAACGCTATTGTTTACAGCGGCGATACAGCAGATTCTCCGATTGAAGTTACTGAAATTCCGGCTGATTTGAAAGAAAAAGCCGAAGAATATCATCATCAGTTGGTTGAAATGGCCGTCGAAGAAGACGAACAGGCTATGGAAGACTATTTGGAAGGTAAAGAAGTATCGGTTGAGACTTTGAAGAAATGCATCCGCAAAGGTACGCTTGCTCAGAGTTTTGTTCCGGTATTGTGCGGTACCGCATTCAAAAACAAAGGTGTTCAGCCTTTGTTGGATGCCGTTATCGATTATCTGCCTTCTCCGATGGATATTCCTTCCATTAAAGGTATCAATCCCGATACCGACAAGGAAGAAGTCAGACATCCGGGTGACAATGAGCCTTTAGCAGCTCTTGCATTCAAAATTATGAACGATCCGTTTGTCGGTTCCTTAACTTTTACCCGTATTTATTCCGGTACAATGACCGCCGGCTCTTACATCTATAACTCCGTTAAAGACAAGAAAGAGCGCGTTGGTCGTATGCTGTTGATGCATGCCAACAAACGTGAAGAACTGAAAGAAGCTCACGCCGGCGACATCATCGCTTTGGCCGGTTTGAAAGACACCACTACCGGTGATACCCTCTGTGACCAGAGCCGTCCGATTGTTCTTGAGAACATGGTTTTCCCGGATCCGGTTATTGAGTTGGCGGTTGAGCCGAAGACCAAAGTCGATGTCGAGAAAATGGGTATGGCTTTGTCTCGTCTGGCTATGGAAGATCCTTCTTTCAAGGTTTCCTCCGATCCGGATTCAGGCCAAACCATTATTAAAGGTATGGGCGAACTGCACTTGGAAATTATCGTCGACCGTTTGAAGAGAGAATTCAAAGTTGACGCCAATGTCGGCGAACCTCAGGTTGCTTACCGCGAAACCATTACCAAACCTTGTGATATTGAATATACGCACAAGAAACAGTCTGGTGGTGCCGGTCAGTTTGCTAAGGTTAAAATCAAGTTTGAACCGATTGAAGGTTACAACGGCTTTGAATTTGAAAACACCGTTGTCGGCGGTAACGTTCCCAAGGAATATGTACCGGGTGTTGAAAAAGGTTTGCGTACCGCTATGGATGCCGGTGTTATTGCCGGTTATCCGGTCAGCGGCGTTAAATGTACATTGTATGATGGTGCTTACCACGAAGTCGACTCCAACGTTATGTGTTTTGAAATTGCTGCCCGTGCTGCTTTCCGTGAAGGTATGCGTCAGGCCAATCCGAAACTGTTGGAACCGATTATGAAGGTTGAAGTGGTAACTCCTGAAGAATATATGGGCGATATCATCGGCGATTTGAACTCCCGCCGTGGTATGGTCAGCGGTATGGATCAGCGTGCAAACGCCCGCGTGATTGATGCTTCTGTTCCTTTGGCCAATATGTTCGGTTACGTTAATACTTTGCGTTCGTTGTCTCAAGGCCGCGCTCAGTTCACGATGGTGTTTGACCATTATGCCGAGGTGCCGAAGGATATTGCGGACAAGGTAAAAGCTAAAAATTCTTAAGGCGATTGCAACGGGCATCCGAAAGGGAGATGCTTTAGAGAGTGCTGATGTGTTCAGTTTGGAGCTGTTTCTTTCGGTTGTCCCGTTGAAATTGTTTTAAGGCAAAAAGTTTTTTTATTTTTTTATTTAACTAATTTTATTTTATTGGAGAATAAAATGGCAAAAGAGAAATTTGAGCGGAATAAGCCGCACTGCAACATAGGTACGATAGGTCACGTAGACCACGGAAAGACCACTTTAACGGCAGCCATCACAAAAGTATTGGCAGAGCAGGGCGGAGCTTCGTTTACAGCCTATGATCAAATTGATAAAGCCCCGGAAGAGAGAGCCCGCGGTATTACCATTTCTACGTCCCACGTAGAATATGAGACAGCGAACCGCCACTATGCACACGTAGACTGTCCGGGCCACGCCGACTATGTAAAGAACATGATTACCGGTGCCGCTCAGATGGACGGTGCAATCCTGGTTGTGTCAGCAGCAGACGGTCCGATGCCGCAAACGCGTGAGCACATCCTGCTTGCCCGTCAGGTAGGCGTTCCTGCCATTACCGTATTCATGAACAAAGTAGACCAGGTAGACGATCCTGAATTGTTGGAATTGGTAGAGATGGAAATCCGCGACCTGTTGTCGTCATATGATTTCCCCGGCGACGAAATACCGATAGTTAAAGGTTCAGCCTTGGTAGCACTGGAAGACGGTGATCCGAAGATTGGTAAAGAAGCAATCATCAAATTGATGGAAGAAGTAGACCGTTACATTCCGCAGCCGGAACGTCCGAAAGACCAGCCGTTCTTGATGCCGATAGAAGACGTATTCTCGATTTCCGGTCGCGGTACGGTAGTTACAGGTCGTGTAGAACGCGGCGTACTGCATGTAGGTGACGAAATTGAAATCGTAGGCATTAAGCCGACCCAGAAGACAACATGTACTGGTATTGAAATGTTCCGTAAGCTTTTGGATCAGGGTGAAGCCGGCGATAACATAGGTGTACTTCTGCGCGGAACGAAGAGAGAAGAAGTAGAGCGCGGTCAGGTTTTGGCAGCCCCCGGTTCTATCACGCCGCATACAGAATTCAAATGCGAATGCTATATTCTGACGAAAGAAGAAGGCGGCCGTCATACTCCGTTCTTCAGCAACTATCGTCCGCAGTTTTATTTCCGTACAACGGATGTAACCGGTTCTATAGAACTTCCTGCGGGAACGGAAATGGTAATGCCCGGAGATAACATTGCAATGAAAGCAACGTTGATTCACCCGATTGCAATGAACGAAGGTCTTCGTTTTGCGATCAGAGAAGGTGGACACACGGTAGGAGCCGGCGTTGTATCGCAGATAATTAAATAAAAATAAAGAAGAATTTTGACGTAGGTCAGAAAAAACAAAAAACTCCCTGCTGGCAGTTGTGTCGGTCGGGAGTTTTTTTTAGGTATTTAAATGGGTTGGGGCATGTGTTGCGGGTATTGTTGAGGTAATGTTTGGGGGGGCTTCCGGCGCGGCATCTATTTGAAGGTAACTGCGGATATGTTAAGAAAAACCGGGATTTATTCGGTTTTTTATTGTCTCACTATAGTGGAGTATTTTTTTATCAGGAAAGTTCTTTTATAATGTTTATGATATTCAGGCTGATACCTTCTTTGGTCAGCACCGGCTTTGTCGGTTTGGCTATGGCCCGGTAATATAAAACTAAGAACAAGCGAGTAGAATAAGTTAGTCCGAGACGTTCGGTTTTGGCGTTTTCAATCATTTCAATAAGGCGGTTTCGGTTAATGCCTTCTCTTTTGCAGATGTCGTCGAGAGCTTCCCATTCTTTGGAACATAAACGCATACTGGTCTTGCGCTTATTAATGTTAATTATTCTATTTGCTAACTTAGTCATTATAAAACATCTTTTTAATTTAAATAAATCTAATATATGATATAAGTACAGCATATATCATATAAATATAACTCGCAACCAAAAAATGCAAAATTGGATTATTACCAAGTAAAAATTAATAACTCTTTGAATCCGCATAATTCTTTTGGTTTTCTTTTTGAGTGTAAAATATATAAAATTGATGATTAGGTAGTAAAATACAACTTAAGTGATATTCCTTTTTCTACTGGTTTGTAGCTGTCTGTCGGTTGTTTTGGGGTTTTTCATTGCTTTTGCACAAAGGGGGGGGAGGGAAATTTTTTTGTCTTTTGCAGAATAACCTCTGCTAACGCTTGTTTCTTTATAATTTTTTGGCAAACTCATCACATTTTCTTTACCAGTTTTTCGGCTGCATTGGAAAGATGTCGAAAAGTTAAAGTTTTGTTCGGACCATCCTTATTTATCCGTGTCGGCATTGTAGGTATAAAATCCTATTTTGTGCATAAAAAGTCTATTTATGCTGAAAAATTTGTCTATTTTAGACGTGCGGAGAGTTCGAACTGGAGGGGTGCGGGCGAATCGCCGAGGAGACTCAACAAGAGTCGCACAAAGGGATTCCGCTGAAAATATTTTCAGAAAATCGTATTTTTTCTCTTGCAATATAAGTTTGTCTATGTTACAAGGAGCGCACGAGAACTGCAAAAGAGGCGGAATCCGTCTCGGCGGTTCGGATATAAAACATACCGCATCCTTTGGTTTTCAAAGGTTTGCAGAGTTTAACATTTAGATGGCAAACTTCTAAACATTAAAGTTTTGCCATCTAGTTATAGGAAAAGTATTTAAATGATGGATACACAAAATATCAGAATTCGCCTCAAGGCTTTTGATCATCGTTTGCTTGATTTGTCTACCAAAGAAATCGTGCATACCGCCAAAAGAACCGGGGCTAATGTCAGAGGGCCCATCCCTCTCCCGACCAATATTGAGAAGTTTACGGTTAATATGTCTCCGCACGTTGATAAAAAATCTCGTGAGCAGTTCGAAATCCGTACTCACAAGAGACTTCTCGATATCGTAGATCCCACACCGCAAACCGTGGACGCTTTGATGAAGCTCGATCTGGCTGCCGGTGTAAATGTTGAAATTAAACTGTAATTTTAATGTTGGCTTTTTGAAATAATAAAAGTCAACCAATTAGAAAAGGAAATAAATAATAATGCGTACGGGTCTAATCGCAAAAAAGCTTGGAATGTCCCGCATTTTTGAAACAGACGGAACTCATGTTCCGGTAACTGTTTTGGCTGTGGACGGTTTGGAAGTTGTTGATGTCAGAACTCAGGAAAGAGACGGCTATACCGCCGTTCAGCTGGGTACCGGCAGCATCAAGGCCAAAAATGTTTCTAAACCGATGAAGGGGCATTTTGCCAAAGCTAACGTTGAGCCGAAGAGAAAATTGGCAGAGTTCAGAGTGTCTGAAGACTGCCTGCTGTCTGTCGGCGATAAATTATCTGTAGAACATTTTGTTCCGGGACAGTTTGTTGACGTCTGCGGGACTTCAATCGGTAAAGGTTTTGCCGGCGTTATGAAACGCCACAATTTTGCCGGTCTTGAAGCTACCCACGGTGTGTCAATTTCTCACCGTTCCCATGGTTCTACAGGACAAAGACAAGATCCGGGTAAGGTGTTCAAAGGCAAAAAAATGGCCGGACATATGGGTAATGAGCGTGTAACCGTTCAAAACCTGAAGGTTGTGGCTGTTGATGCTGACAAGGGCTTAATTATGGTTAAGGGCGGCGTTCCTGGTTCGGAAAACGGCTGGGTTTATGTTACCGATGCCATCAAAAAGCCTGCTTCAGTCAAGCTGCCGATGCCTGCCGGATTGAAAAAAGTTGATGAACCTGTTGCAGTTAAAGCTGAGACCTCAGCTGAGAATGCATAACGTAGAGGAAAAGAAATATGAAACAGGACATCTTAAATTTAGATAATAAAAATGTTGGTTCCATCGAGCTTGACGAATCCATCTTCGGTTTGGAAGTTCGTCCCGACATTTTGCACCGTGTTGTTACTTGGCAGCTGGCCAGACTGCAATCCGGCAACCATAAGACCAAAGGTCGTTCCGAAGTTGCTTTGACTCCGGCAAAGCCGTTTAAGCAAAAAGGCGGCGGCCGCGCTCGTCAGGGTTCTCGCAAGGGTACTCAGTTTAGAAAAGGCGGCGTTGTTTTTGGTCCGGTTGTTCGCGATCATTCACATGAGCTGACTAAGAAATTCAGAAAACTCGGTCTTAAAACTGCTCTTTCTGCGAAAGCAAAAGAAGGTAACCTGATTGTTATCGATGAAGCTAAACTTGCTGCTCCGAAGACTAAGGATTTGGAAGCCAAATTGGCGGCCTGCGGTCTGACCAACAGCCTGTTCATCGACGGCAAAGAAGTTGACATGAACTTTGCTCTGGCTACCAGAAACCTCATCGGCGTTGACGTTTTGCCGACTATCGGTGCCAACGTTTACGACATCTTGAGAAAAGACAAACTGGTTTTGACTAAAGATGCAGTTGCTTGCTTAGGAGAGAGATTGAAATGAGTAACTCTAAAAAAACAAACAATGTAACTGCAAAGATGTATGACACGCTCGTACGTCCGATCATTACCGAGAAGTCAATGATTTCTTCGGAAGCTGGTAAAGTTACGTTTTTAGTTCCTTTGTCTGCCGCCAAAGATGAAGTTAAGGCTTCTGTCGAAGCTATCTTCAACGTTAAGGTAAACAAGGTTAATACAATTCGTCAATTCGGTAAGGAAAAACGCTTTAAGGGTTATATCGGACAGCGTTCTGATTTCAAAAAAGCGGTTGTTACCCTTGCTGAAGGTCAAAATATTGATGTTACAACAGGAATTTAAGACATGGCATTAAAAAATTATAAGCCCACATCTCCTGGACTTCGTCAGCTCGTTATCGTAGACAGAACCGAGCTTTATAAAGGTAACCCTGAAAAATCTCTGACAATCGGTTTGACCAAAACCGGCGGTCGCGATAACTACGGGCATGTTACAAGTCGTAGAATTGGTGGCGGTCATAAGCGCAAACTGCGTATTATTGACTTCAAACGTAATAAATTTGACAGTGAGGCTACTGTAGAGAGAATCGAATATGATCCTAACCGTTCCGCTTTCATTGCTTTAGTCAGCTATGATGACGGCGAAAAGGCTTATATTCTGGCTCCGCAGAGATTGAAAGCCGGTGATAAGGTTGTTTCTTCCGCCAAGGCAGATATTAAACCGGGTAACGCTATGCCTCTTAAAAATATGCCGGTCGGTACTATTATCCACAACGTTGAGTTAAAAGCAGGCAAAGGCGGACAGTTGGTTCGTTCTGCCGGTTGTTACGCTCAGCTTGTCGGTAAAGACGCCGGTTATGCTCAATTGAAGTTGAGCTCTGGTGAGTTAAGGGTTGTTCGTGAAGAGTGCCTGGCTACCGTAGGTGCTGTTTCTAACCCTGATAACCAAAACAAATCACTTGGTAAAGCCGGCCGTAACCGTTGGTTGGGCAATCGTCCGGTTTCCCGTGGTGTTGCCATGAACCCGGTTGATCACCCGATGGGTGGTGGTGAAGGTCGCACATCCGGCGGTCGTCATCCGACTACTCCGTGGGGCAAACCTACCAAGGGTTATAAAACTCGTACTAATAAGAAGACGGATAAATTCATTATGAGAAGCCGTCATGAAAACAAAAAGAAATAAGGAGAAACGCTAATGACACGTTCCGTATGGAAAGGGCCGTTCGTTGATGGCTATCTTCTCAAAAAAGCTGAAGCCGCTAGGTCTTCCAGCCGTAATGAAGTGATTAAAATTTGGTCTCGCCGTTCTACAATGTTGCCTCAGTTTGTAGGTTTGACATTTGGTGTCCACAATGGTCACAAATTTATCCCCGTACTGGTTACCGAGGATATGGTTGGTCACAAATTTGGTGAGTTTGCTCCGACCCGTACATTTTACGGTCACGCAGCAGATAAAAAAGCTAAGAGAGGTTAATGATGAGTAAATCTAAAGATGCAAGAAGAGTAGAAGCAAATGAAGCTTTGGCTATTTGCCATTCTATTCGCACTTCTCCTCGTAAACTGAACTTAGTCGCTCAGTCAATCCGTGGCTTGAATGCTTCTAAAGCGGTTGCCGAATTAAGCTTTTCCAAGAAGAGAATTGCAAAAGTTGCTTTGGCAGTTTTGCAGTCAGCAATTGCTAACGCTGAGAACAACCATCAATTGAACATCGATAAGCTTTTTGTTAAAGAAGCTTACGTGGGCAAAGGTTTAGTAATGAAACGTATGCACGCTAGAGGCCGTGGTAGAGGAGCAAGAGTTCTGAAACCTTTCTCTAACATGACAATTATCGTTGCAGAGCGTGGGGAGTAAGTTAATGGGACAAAAAGTAAATCCTATCAGTCTTCGTTTGGGAGTTAACCGTACTTGGGATTCTCGTTGGTATGCAGATGAAAAATATGCTGACTACCTTCTCGAAGACGTCAAAATTAAAGAATTCTTGAAAGAGAAACTGGCTCAGGCCGGCATCAGCAGAATCGTTATCGAACGTCCTGCCAAGAAGGCCAGAGTTACCATTCACTCTGCAAGACCGGGTGTTGTTATCGGCAAAAAAGGACAGGATATCGAGAATCTGCGCAAAGAGATTCAGAAGATGACTGATTCTGAAGTCCAACTCAACATTCTGGAAGTCAGAAAACCTGAGCTTGATGCAAAATTAGTTGCAGACAGCGTGGCTCAGCAGCTGGAACGCCGCGTGGCTTTCCGCAGAGCTATGAAGCGCGTTATGCAGTCGGCTCTTCGTTTGGGTGCAGAAGGTATCAAAGTTAGCTGTTCAGGCCGTTTAGGCGGTGCTGAAATTGCAAGAACCGAATACTACCGCGAAGGTCGTGTTCCTCTGCACACACTGCGTGCTGACATTGATTATGCAACCTCTACGGCTCACACAACTTATGGTGCTTGTGGCGTTAAGGTATGGATCTACAAGGGCGAGATTATGGCTCATGATCCGATGGCACAAGATAAAAAGTTGGCTGAACAAAAATAAGAATGAGGTTTTAGAAAAATGTTAAGTCCAAAAAGATTAAAGTTCCGCAAGCAGCACAAAGGCCGTATTCACGGTCTGACCAAAGGCGGAGCAGAATTAAGTTTTGGTTCATATGGATTGAAGGCTCTTTCTCCGGAACGCATTACCGCTCGCCAGATTGAGGCAGCCCGTCGTGCCATCACCCGCGAGATGAAGAGAGCCGGAAGATTATGGATTAGAATATTCCCCGATGTGCCTGTATCCGACAAACCGGCTGAGGTTCGTATGGGTAAAGGTAAAGGCTCAATTGAATTCTATGTTGCCAGAGTTAAACCGGGTCGTATCATGTTTGAGTGCGAAGGCGTTGATGAGGAAACCGCTCGTGCGGCTTTTGCTCTCGGTGCCGCAAAGCTCCCGATTAAGACCAAGTTTGTCAAGAAACTGAATTCAGAGCAAGGAGTAGCATAATGTTAAAAATTAAAGATCTTCGTGCGATGAGTATTGATGAATTGGAAGCTAAATTGCTCGAAAAGAAAAAAGAACAATTTAACTTAAGAATTCAACAATCTACTGGACAATTACAAAATACTGCGGTATTAAGAAGCGTCCGTCGTGAAGTAGCAAAAATCAACACGCTCATTAATGAGCGCAAGAAGAATAGTTAGGAGAAAAAACTATGCCTAAAAGAATTCTTCAAGGTGTTGTTGTTAGTGATAAACAGGATAAGACCGTCGTAGTCAGCGTAGAGCGTCAGGTTATGCACCCTGTTTATAAGAAATTCATCAAGAAAAGCAAAAAATATGCCGCTCATGATGAAAACAATCAGTTCAAAGTCGGTGATGTTGTACGTATTGAAGAATCTGTACCGTATTCTAAGACTAAATGTTGGACTGTAATCGTTGATAACGCCTAAGAGAAAAGGAATTAAAAAATGATACAGATGCAAACCAACCTCGATGTAGCCGACAACTCTGGCGCACGTCAGGTGCAGTGCATTAAGGTTCTTGGAGGCTCCAAGAGAATGCATGCTTCTGTTGGCGACATTATCGTAGTGTCTATCAAGGACGCTATTCCCAAAGGTCGTGTTAAGAAGGGTGATGTTCACAAAGCCGTTATCGTTCGTACGGCTTCTGACATCAGACGCAAAGACGGATCCGTTATCCGTTTCGATAAAAATGCTGCAGTTCTTATCAATAAGGACGGTGAGCCAATTGGTACTCGTATCTTTGGCCCTGTTACCAGAGAGTTGCGTGCAAAGAAATTTATGAAAATTATTTCATTAGCACCGGAGGTATTATAATGCCTAAGTTGAAAATTAAAAAGGGTGACCAGGTTGTAGTCCTGTCAGGTGATGACAAAGGCAAGACTGGTGAAGTAGTAAAATCTATGCCTAAAGAGGGTAAAGTGGTTGTTCAGGGTGTGAATTTGGTCAAAAGACATACCAAACCCAGCCAAACTACTCCTGGCGGCATTGTTACTAAAGAAGCGCCGATTAATGTATCTAACGTAGCTATCGTTGATCCGAAGTCTGGAAAAGCTAGCAAGATTGGTTACAAAGAAGTTAACGGAAACAAAGTGCGCGTTGCTCGTAAATCCGGTGAAGTAATCGATAAATAGGAGAAAAATTTATGGCAAATTTTGAAAACTTATACAATGAAGTCATAAAAAAATCTCTTGTGGAAAAATTCGGTTACACCAACCCACATGAGATTCCCAAGTTGACCAAAATTGTTTTGAACATCGGTGTCGGCGATGCCGTTACCGACAAAAAGAAACTCAACAATGCCGTTGACGAGCTGGCTTTGATTTCCGGTCAGAAACCGGTTGTTACCAAAGCCCGCAAATCAATCGCTACATTTAAGTTGAGAGAAGGCATGCCGATTGGCTGCAAGGTAACTCTGCGTTCAACCAGAATGTATGAATTCCTTGAAAGACTTATCAATATGGCTCTGCCGCGCGTTAGAGACTTCCACGGTATTACTGGTAAGAACTTTGACGGTAAAGGTAACTTTGCTTTTGGTATTAAAGAACAGATTATTTTCCCTGAAATCAACTATGATAAGGTTGAAAACATCAGAGGTATGGACATCTGCATCTGCACCAGTGCAAAGACTGATGAAGAAGCTAAGGCTCTTCTCACTGGCTTTAACCTTCCTTACAAGAAATAGGTGGAGATTTTACTATGGCAAAAACAAGTTCAGTTTACAGAAACTTGAAAAGGGCTAAAATGGCAGAGAAGTTTGCTTCCCGCCGTAACAAGCTCAAAAAGATAGTTATGGATAAAACCATCTCTCCCGAAGAGAGATTCCAGGCTACTCTTAAATTAGCTGAGATGCCGCGTAACTCTGCAAAGATTCGTTACCGCAATCGTTGCAAACTTACCGGTCGTTCTCGTGGTGTTTATCGGAAATTCGGCCTGGCCCGTATCGAATTGAGAGATATGGCAAGCTTTGGTGAAATTCCTGGTTTAGTAAAATCAAGCTGGTAGGAGATAAAGATAATGTCTATGTCTGATCCTTTGGGCGATATGCTCACACGCATTAGAAACGCACAAAGAGCGAAGAAAAGTGAAGTCGTATCACCTGCTTCTCGCTTGCGTGAAAATGTACTCGAAGTTCTGAAAAAAGAAGGCTACATTGCCGGTTATGAAAAGGTTAATGTACGTCCGGGCGTTGACGAACTCAAAATTAAGTTAAAGTACCACGAAGGTACTTCCGTAATTACCGAAATTTACCGCGTATCCACTCCGGGCCGCAGAGTTTACTCCAGCGTTAAAGATTTGCCCAGAGTTTACAATGGTTTGGGTATTTCTATCATTTCTACACCGTCAGGCGTTATGAGTGATAATGATGCCAGAAAAGCCAACGTTGGCGGCGAAATTTTATGTCAAGTATTCTAGGGGAGAAAATGGATGTCTAGAGTTGGTAAATATCCGGTTATCGTCCCTGAAGGCGTTAACGTTGCAATTGAAGGCAATTTGGTCAAGGCCAGCGGAAAATTGGGCGAATTGAGCCACACTTTTGATGCTGATCACATTGCCGTAGAATTAAAAGATAACAAGATTGTAGTTACTCCCAAAATGGAAACAAAACATTCCAGAGCTTTGTGGGGTACTACCAGAGCTAATATCAACATTATTGTTAAAGGCGTTCATGACGGCTTTACCAAAAATTTGGAATTAGTCGGTGTCGGTTATAAAGCCCGCGTTGAAGGCAGCAACAAATTAGTATTATCTTTGGGTTTCTCTCACGATGTTCCTGTTGAGGCTCCCAAAGGCATTAAGGTTGCTTGCCCGAGTGCTACCCAGATCACCATCTCTGGTGCAGATAAACAACTTGTTGGCCAGTTTGCTTCGGAAATCCGCAAATTCAGAAAACCTGAGCCCTACAAAGGCAAAGGCGTTAAGTATGAAGGCGAATATATCCGTCGTAAAGAAGGCAAGAAGAAATAAGGAAAAGTTAAATGAATACACCAAGAGAATTATTTCAGAAAAGAAAAGATCGTGTAAGATCATCTTTGAAGAAAGCTGCAAATGGAAAGATGAGATTATCTGTATTTCGCAGTGGTTTGCACATTTATGCCCAAATTATTGACGACGCCAAAGGTGTAACTGTTGTTTCTGCTTCTACTTTGGAAAAAGCAATCAGAGATAATATTAAAAAATCATCTACAGTTGAAGCTGCCAGCTACATCGGCAAAGTTGTAGCAGAGCGCGCTGTTAAATCCGGTGTTAGTGAAGTTGTTTTCGACAGAGGCGGCTACATTTATCATGGTCGCGTAAAAGCTTTGGCTGAAGCAGCTCGCGAAGCTGGTTTGAAATTCTAAGGAGATGAAAATGGCACAACAAGCTGTAGATCGTCGTAATAATAAGACAGAAAAGAAAGATGAATTAGTTGAAAAATTAGTTCACATTAACCGTGTAGCTAAAACCGTAAAAGGCGGACGCACCATGTCTTTCGCCGCCGTCGTTGTCGTCGGTGACCAGAAAGGCCGCGTCGGTTACGGTACCGGTAAGGCAACTGAAGTTCCTGATGCCATTACCAAAGCTACCAACGAAGCTAAAAAGAATATGGTACGTATTCCGCTGCGTGAAGGCAGAACTCTTCATCATGATATTGTCGGCCGTTTCGGCGCCGGAAAGGTATATCTGAGAACGGCTCCTGCCGGTACCGGCGTTATCGCCGGCGGCCCGATGCGTGCTATCTTTGAAGTTCTCGGCGTTCAGGACGTCGTTGCTAAATCTATGGGTTCAAACAATCCCTACAATATGATTAAAGCAACATTCAACGCTCTGGAAGCTATCAATTCACCCCGTATGGTTGCTGCTAAACGCGGTAAAAAGGTTGGTGATATTGTCAGCCGCCGCGAGAATTCCAGCAATGCTAAAATCGCAATTGAGGAGACTTTATAATGGCTACTAAGAAAACTATTAAAGTTACCCAAATTGGAAGCACTATCGGACGTCCGGCTTCTCAGGAGGCTACGCTTATCGGTCTTGGTTTAAACAAGATGCATAAGACTGTCGTTCTGGAAGACACCCCGTCTGTTCGCGGTATGATTAAGAAAGTTAGTCACCTCGTTAAAGTCGAGGAATAGTGGGAAATTTGTCAAAGGACTGTGAAACGGATATTACCGTTTGTGCAGTAGAATAACGACAGACGACAATGTTACGAAACAGTCCTTTCCAGTCCCATTGCTAATATAGATTAAGGTGAAAAGATATGAAACTTAATGAAATTAAAGATAATGAAGGCGCCAGAAAGTCCCGCAAGCGCGTAGCTCGCGGTATCGGAAGCGGTTCAGGCAAAACCGGCGGACGCGGCCAAAAAGGTCAGAAGTCTCGTTCAGGCGTTGCCGTAAATGGTTTCGAAGGCGGCCAGATGCCGATTTACCGCAGACTTCCGAAACGCGGTTTCAAGAATCCGTTTGCTAAGGAATTTGCGGTTGTCAATCTGGATACTATTCAGAAGGCCGTTGATGCTGGCAAATTGAATGCTGCCGACATCAATATTGATGCTTTGGTTAACGCCGGCATCATCGGCAAGCAGCTTGACGGTGTTCGTCTGTTGGCTCGCGGAGCTATTACCTCTAATGTAAACATTAGCGTTAATTCTGCTTCCAAGGCTGCTGTTGCAGCTGTTGAAAAAGCCGGCGGTAAAGTGACTGTTGTCGCTTAATCGAAAGCTGAAAACAAATACAAAAAGGTGAGGTTTTCCTCACCTTTTTTTGTTGCGTGGTTTGCGTTTGGTCGTTGCGGGTATCTGTTTTTGCAACTTTTAATGTTTTCATTTCAAGTTGACCGGGACGGATTATTTTTTTAGTCCGCAAAGAAGATTTCCCGGCAAGCTTTTTTTATTTTCAGGATTTGCCTTATTTGTGTGGTGTAAATAGATAATTTTGTTGAATTAAAAAAAATATAGTGTATTAATATTGTAGCGCAAAGGGACTGGTTTGTCCCTCGTTGTTTGTTTTAAATATAATGATAAGGAAGTATAAATGGTTTCACTCGCAGAGAAAATGGCGGCAAATCTGGATATGTCCGCTTTCGGCAAAGCTGAAGAACTGAAAAAGAGATTATGGTTTACGATTTTGGCTTTGATAGTTTTTCGTTTGGGAACGTTTATTCCGCTGCCGGGTATTGATCCGAAAATTCTGGCTGAAATTTTTGCCAGAAATTCCGGCGGCATTTTGGGTATGTTTAATATGTTTGCCGGCGGTGCGCTTGAGCGTATGACCATTTTTGCTCTGAACATTATGCCCTACATCTCCGCTTCAATTATTATCCAGTTGGGGCAATCGGTTATTCCTTCGTTGCAGGCTCTGAAAAAAGAAGGTGAGGCCGGACATCGGAAAGTAACGCAGTACACCAGATATCTGACGGTATTGATTACGATTATCCAAGGATACGGTATTGCCGTGGGTTTGGAAGGAATGACCGGCAGCGCAGGGTTGTCTGCTGTTATTGCGCCGGGTTTTGTGTTTAGATTTACGACGATTGTTTCTCTGGTCGGCGGTACGATGTTTATCGTTTGGCTCGGCGAGCAGATTACGGCTCGCGGCGTAGGCAACGGTTCTTCCTTAATCATTACCGTGGGTATTATCGCCAACATTCCGACCGCTTTGGCTCAGACTTTCGAGCTGGGTCGCGTCGGCTCAATGTCCGCTCCTGTTATTTTGATGCTTTTGGCTATGGTTTTAGGATTGATTTATCTGATTGTTCTGGTTGAAAGAGCACAGAGAAAAATCGTTATCCAATATCCGAAGCGCCAGGTTATGGGAAGAATGGGCGCGTCCGAAAGTTCTCATCTGCCGTTGAAAATCAACCCGACGGGCGTTATTCCTCCGATTTTTGCAAGCTCGCTGCTGTTGCTGCCGATTACCATTGCGAATCTGAGTGCGGAAAACGGTCCGGCCTGGGTTCAGGAATTAAGCACGATGCTGGGACACGGCCAGCCTTTGTATTTGGCTTTATATGCATTTTTGATTGCGTTTTTTGCCTTTTTCTATACCGCAATTGTGTTTAATCCCGAAGATACTGCGGAAAATCTGAAAAAACACGGCGGTTTTATTGCCGGCATCCGTCCGGGTAAAAATACGGCCGAGTATTTGGATTATGTCATTACCCGTCTGACGGTTTTGGGTGCCGTATATCTGGTGGGCTTGTGCATTCTGCCCGAGGTGCTTATCAGCAAACTTGCGGTTCCGTTCGTTTTGGGCGGTACCACTCTTTTAATCGTGGTGCAGGTTACCATGGATTTTGTCGGACAGCTGCAGTCTCATCTGATTGCTTATCAGTATGAGTCTCTGATTAAAAAAGCTTCGTTGGCAAACAGAAAGAGACGTTAAGATGAATAAAGACGGATTGGGTCTGCATATCGTTTTTACCGGTGCTCCCGGGTGCGGCAAAGGAACTCAGGCTCGGCTTTTGAAAGAAAGAATCGCCATTCCTCATTTGTCGACCGGCGAAATGCTGCGTGCTGAAGCTGCCAAGGGAACACCGTTGGGACTCGAAATCAAGGCTTTAATCGACGGGGGAAACTTGGTTCCTGATGAAATGATCATCAAGATGCTGTCTGCCCGTATCGATGAAGACGATTGCAAAAACGGATTTATTTTGGACGGTTTTCCCAGAACGCTGCCCCAGGCTGAGGCTCTTGAGAAAATGTTGTCTAAAAAGGGAATTACACTGGATGCGGTTATCGAAATTCAGGTTCCTGACGAGATTATTATGGAACGAATCTTAGGACGTTATGCCTGTATGACCTGCGGTCAGGGGTATCATGACAAATATCAGAAGCCCAAGGTTTACGGTGTTTGCGACAAATGCGGCGGCACGGACTTTTACAGACGAATCGATGACAACCGGACAACGGTTCAAAACAGACTCGTCAATTATCGGGCCTTGACGTATCCGACAATTCCTTACTTTGAAAAGAAAGGGCTGTTGAGATGTGTGGACGGAACCGGTTCGATTGATGCCGTAGCCAAGAAGATTGACAGTTTGTTGGCTGTAGCATAATATTTGATTCATAGTTTTTGGAAAAAATACATTTTTTTCGAAATTTTTATTAAATCGGAGGTTGACACTAACAAATTTTAGCCTATAATCCGGCTTAATTTTGAAAAGTGGTGATCAACTTTTTTAAATGTAGTAATAATATATAGAATATGGAGAGTTAATTTGGCTCGTATAGCTGGTGTAAATATCCCAACCGCCAAAAGAATAGAAGTCGCCCTGACTTATATCTACGGCATTGGTAGAAAAACTGCTCAAGACATTTGTGCAAAATCCGGTGTTTCTGTAGACCGCCGCGTTCATGAATTGAGCGATGAAGAAGTTGCTAAAATTCGTGAAGTCATTGACAACGACGTTGTTGTTGAAGGCGAACTGCGCCGTGAAGTCGGTGTTAATATCAAGAGATTGATGGATCTCGGCTGCTACAGAGGTTTGCGGCATCGTAAAGGTTTGCCGGTCCGCGGTCAGAGCACTAAACAGAATGCCCGTACCCGCAAAGGTAAACGCAAAACTGTTGCTAACAAGAAGAAATAAGGTAGGTTGTTAAATGGCAAAAGCAGTATCACAACGTGTGAAAAAGAAAGAAAAGAAGAATATTACAGCGGGTGTAGCCCACGTAAATTCTACTTTCAACAATACTAGAGTTACAATTACAGACGCTCAGGGTAATACCGTTGCCTGGTCTACCGCCGGTGCGCAGGGTTTTAAGGGTTCTCGCAAGTCTACCCCGTATGCCGCACAGGTTGCCGCTGAAGAAGCCGGCAAAAAAGCTCAGGAACATGGTATGAAAACCTTGGAAGTCGAAGTAAAAGGTCCGGGTTCTGGTAGAGAATCTGCTATCAGAGCATTGCAAGTTATAGGTTTCACTATTACTACTATTCGTGATGTTACTCCTATTCCTCACAATGGTTGTCGTTTGAGAAAGAGACGTCGCGTCTAGTATTTTTGAGTTTAAGATAGTGAGGCATTATGCCTCACGGTCTTTTCGTTTTATAAATTTTGCATATGCAGTAATATAGAGGACATACCAGTGATTCAAAAGAATTGGCAAGAACTTATAAAACCGACTAATTTGGAAGTTACTCCCTTAGAAGGAGAGCACAAGGCCAAAATAGTGGTTGAACCTTTAGAGCGTGGCTTTGGCTTGACTCTGGGTAACGCAATCAGAAGAGTTTTACTTTCCTCATTGCAAGGCGGTGCTGTTACCAGTATCAAAATTAACGGAGTCCTGCACGAATTTTCAGTCGTTCCGGGTGTCAGAGAAGACGTTACCGACATCGTTCTCAACATTAAGGGATTGGCTGTTGCCGTACACAGTGAAGGTCAGAAAATGATGACCTTAAAAGCTGAAGGTCCTTGTGAGGTTACCGCTGCTATGATTGAAACCGGTCATGATGTTGAAATTATGAATCCTGACTTGGTAATTTGTAATCTGGACGCAGGCGCAAAAATTAATATGGAATTGACGGTAGGTACCGGCAAAGGTTATGTTCCGGCATCTATGAACAAACCTGCCGATGCTCCGATCGGTTTGATTGCCGTTGACGCTATCTATTCCCCGGTTCGCAAGGTTTCTTACAAAGTTGAGAATACCCGTGTCGGACAGGCTACCGACTACGACAAGCTGACGATGGTTGTCGAGACCAACGGTGTCGTCACTCCTGAAGACGCGGTTGCTTTGGCAGCACGCATTTTGCAGGATCAGCTGAAACCGTTTATCAATTTTGACGAGCCGGAAAGCGAAGTCGAAGTTGAGAAAGAAGAACTGCCGTTCAACAGAAACCTGTTGAAGAAAGTTGAAGAGTTAGAGCTTTCTGTTCGTTCTGCAAACTGCCTCAAAAACGATAATATCGTTTACATCGGCGATTTGGTTCAGAAGACTGAAGCTGAAATGCTGCGTACTCCGAACTTCGGCAGAAAATCTTTGAACGAAATTAAAGAGGTTCTGGCTAAGATGGGTATTCATCTCGGTATGGATACACCGGGTTGGCCGCCTGAAAATATTGAAGAGTTGATTCGTCGTTGTGACGAACACTTCTAATGAATTGTCTGACGGGCAATTAGTATAGGTTTTGCGGGTTGAAAGTGTCTTTAGGTACTGTTTGGTACGCTTCGGTGCTTTCACCCCTGAAATCTTTTTCACCGTTCATACAATTTATTTTATTGCCCTGAAGAGGGAAACAAGGCTTTCTTGCATGGTCGTTAACGCGACTCCGTGGAGAAAGTATGATGATGATCCGGTCTGCCCCGCAGGCCACAGAGAAAAAGAAAGGAAAATGTCATGAGACATGGAATGAAACATCGTAAATTAAACATGGATACTAATGCTCGTAGAGCTTTGTTCTCAAACCTGACTGCGGCTGTGTTAACCCATGAACAGATTAAAGTTACTCTTCCGAGAGCTAAAGAATTAAGAACCTTCGTTGACAACATGATCACTTTGGGCAAAAAAGGCCAGCTGAGCAACCGCAGACAAGCTTTGGCATTCCTGCGTGACAACGAAGTCGTTTCCAAACTTTTCTCTACTTTGGCTGAACGCTATAAAGACCGCAACGGCGGTTATACCCGCGTTTTGAAAGCCGGTTTCCGTTATGGTGATGCCGCCGATATGGCTATCATCGAATTGGTTGACCGTGACGTCAATGCCAAAGGCGCTAAAGACATTGCACGCGTTGCTGCTGAAAAAGCGGCTGCTGCTGAAGCTGAAAAGGCTAATGCCGAAGCTAAATAGTTTTTAGCTGATGAAGAATATGAAAGACCGCTGTGAAGCGGTCTTTTTTTTATGCTTGAAAAGCATATGTTTTTTATGCTGACTTTCCCCTAGGCGCAATTCACTGCTGTTCTGTGACGAAAAAATCAGCTTTTAACGCTGTTTTTTTGAAGCAGCCGTCATCGTGTCCGATTGAATTAAGTTCATCATCTTTTAAATCATCGTTAAATTTGGGGTGTGCCAATGCCAGTCCCGTAGAGTGGAGAAGGTGTTTCCGAATCGAAGTTTTCTTTAGATAAAGGCTCAAAAGTGCGGTTTTTATTTGACAGGGGAGATTATCGTGATAATTTTAGGTATATTTTGAGTATTAATAAATTATTTTAACTAAAACCAAATTTTATGGAAAAGAAAATTTTGTTAGTTGATTGCGACGGTGTTGTTTCGGAGTCTTTTAACGGGAAAAAGTTAAAGCATTTGCTGGTTCAGGGCATTGAAGACGAAAAAGTCGTTTTTGAGGCCAGAGTGGGATTAAAACAGTCGAAACTGACTTATCCCGATGCGGTTCGTTTTGTTGAACAGCAGGGAGGAAAGTTGGGCGATAAGATGCTGGTGGCAGGTTTGTCCGCTTTTCGCGAGACGTTTAATATTGAAGCGACGAAACTGCAATCTCATGGTGTGGAGGTTGATTTGCTGTTTGAAGACTGGTATTGGAGCAGTACGCCGTCACAGGAAAATTATTTTATGAAAGTTTTTATGGGAAATGGCTACCGTATGGAGAATTTTATCAATTATCCATATTGGGCGCGGGCGATTTTTTAATCGCAATCCCAGCTATGAAAAAAAAAGCGAATCGCAAAAACGGTTCGCTTTTTTTATTTGTTCCAATTCCACATGGCGTCTTTGAGGTATTGCAAAGCCGGAGAGTATTTCAAATTAGGGTTGTTTTGGGCATAATCGAGTGCACGCACTTCTTTGTAATAATAATGGGGATTGGCACCGGCATCCAGCAATAGTTTGACAACTTCGGCATTGTTGCGTTTTTCCGGAGAAACCGAGGTGGTAACGGCGGCGATTAACGGAGTTATTTTGCTGCCGTCTTGATGATTGGCGTCAGCTCCTGCGTCCAGTAATTTTTTGATAACCGAGATGTTGGGGTTAAGATTGGCGGCATAAAGCAAAGCGGTGCCGCCGGACTTATTGGCGGCGTCAACGACAGCGCCGTGCGAAATCAGCAGGGAAATAATTTGTTCGTCAGGGTTAAACTGCGCCGCGTTTATGAGAACGGTATTGTCAAGATAATCAGAGGCATTGACGTTTGCACCGTTTTGAATAAGCGTTTCAACAACGGGAAAAGAGCTTTGGGCGGCGGCAAGCATCAGCAGGGTCGAACCGTCGGGGAGCGTGCTGTTGATGTTCAGGCCGTCGTCAATTGCCGATTGCATTTCGGCGGCACTCAGGGAGGGCAACAAAGAAGTGTCAAACTGTGCGGCATATGCAAATCTGCCAAAAACAACGATGATAAACGAAAGAGCGAAAGGCAGGTTTCGCAGGAAAGAGGAGCGGAAGGATGTTTTAATCGGTAATTTCAGCTTCATAAGCATAGACAATCTGAGTGTCTTTTTCATCATCTTCAATACTGAGCTCGCAAACCAGAAGCTTGTCCGCATCTTCCATACTGTCAATAATCTCGTCCGGAATGTTTTGCAGTTCGATTTTATCGCCGGCATTGCGGTTTAAGACTGCGCTTTTGTTGTCGATGTCGAGGTTTATGGTCGCATTCTCGGGTTCGCCTTCGCGAACATAGAGCAGGAGCATCGCTTCGTCTTCGTCATTAATCAGAAAATCGTAAGTTTCAAAATCTTCACCGGCCATAACCATAATCCTTTAATCTAATATGTCTTTTTATGATATATGCATTCTTGTGCTTTGGCAACAGATATCGCTAAAAAAATTTAAATGACCGCCTCCGACATTTCTGGGGGAAGCTAGAGGCGGCCAACCAACTTATTGGATAAGTTTGAGGTCAGCATACAACAGGAAGTGTTGAAGAAATGTTAATAGATTGCAGAAACGGGATGAATTTTTGCACGGGTGTGCTAATAATAAGGCAAAGGAGAACTATCTATGCGTGTTTTAGTAGACAGGTTTATTGAGCTTTTGAAGTGGCCGGTTGCCTTGTATATGCTTTTGTCATTGCCGGCGTATATTCAATCCCTCTATTATTTCAAGTTTACCAATTTGCAGTATGTGGCTTTGTTCGGCGGGTTTTTCCTGTTTTTTATTTCCCGCAGCATGATGGACTCGTCAGTCAAGTCGAATATGGAAATTGTTGCCCATGAGATGACACATGCCTTTTTTGCCTTGCTGACGTTGCACAAAGTGACCGGCATACGCGTAGAAGGCGACAATTCCGGCGGCAATATGTCGTTTGAAGGCGAAGGCAACTGGCTGATCGTCATTGCGCCGTATTTCTTTCCGTTGTTCGGTTTCTTTTATATGATTGCTTTTTCCGTTTATACTCATTTTGCGCCTTCGAATCTGATTTTAAACGGCATTTTGGGCTTTTTTATCGGCTATCACCTGGATACCGTCGGCTCTCAGATTCATGAAAAACAAACGGATTTGCCCAAAGTTTCCTACAAGTTTTGCGCTATGTTTTTGCCGGCGGCCAATTTATGGGCAGTCGGTTCAATGCTGGCTTTTAATACCAGAGGATGGGCCGGTGTAAGCCTGTATTTGGATTTAATCAATTATCTGAACGTTCGTAACTGGAACTACGTTAAAGCCCTGTTAGCCAATTTGTTCTAATGTACAGTCGTCGGCGTTCAACCGGTAACGCACGCCCAAAGTCAGGACATGACGAGCGGGGAAATGTCCGTATGCAAAATCACGGATAACCGGAACGTCAACCTGGCGGGCAAAATCGCTGATGACATCATCCAGGCTGCCGTGGGTCGTAGCGGGGTCTTCGCATTCGCTGAATTTGCCGAAAACAATTCCTTTGACATATTTGAAATCGGGATTGAGCCGCAGCTGGGTCAGCATCAAGGCTATTTTGTAAGGTTTTTCCACTTCGTCTTCGATGAGGATAATCGAATCGCGGATGTCCGGATAGTAGGGCGTTCCGTTGAGGTCGCTCAATGTGCTTAAATTGCCGCCGACAAGCGTTCCTTCGGCGTTGCCGCCGCGAAGACAGCTTCCCTCTTCGGAAAAGAACTTCTCTCCGCCTAAAATCGCTCTCAAGTCGCGGTCTACCGTCGGGTCAATATTGCCGCGGCGAAAGTCGTATTCGCATAAAAAGCCAGAGACGTAGGGCAGTTTGGTTTGTGCATAGATACCTAACTGAACGGAGGTGGTGTCGCTGAAACCGATCAGGGGTTTGGGATGGGCACGGATGACATTAAAATCAAGGAAGGGGAGAATGCGCAGCGAACTGGCTCCGCCGTGAGCAGCTACCATTGCCTTGACCTCGGGGGCAGCAAAAGCCGCCATAATGTCCCGCGCTTTCTCTTTGTCCGAATCGGGAGTATGCCGCAAGCCGGTGAGGGTTGTCGGCATGAGTTTGATTTTAAATCCCAAGCTTTCAAAATAACCGATTGCAGCATCCAGGTTGATGCTTTCGCGAGGGGAAAGCATCACCGAAGGGGAGACGATGGCTAAGGTGTCGCCGGGATTTAAAAGTCTGGTCATTTAAATTTCCTTGCAAAGCTGGCGGCTGAAATCCGGCAGGCTGTTGTCATGAGCGCCCATAATGACAACACGGTCTCCCGGTTTTGCGTTGGCTAAAATAAATTTTCTGGTTTCCTCCCGACGGGGCATAAAAAACGCATTTTGATGTCCGGCGGCTTTAATTTTGGTGATGATATCGTTGGAAGAAACACTGTCTTTGGGCGTCAGCTCATATATTTCCTGCATCAGGACAATGTCTTCGGCCGAAATGACTTTTGAAAGTTCGGCAGCGACTTCGGCACCGGTGTTCATTACCGAGAAGGGGGTATGAGGCTGGTACATCATTATCAAACGGCCGGGGTGCTCTTTAATGGCAGCAGCGGAAGCTGCGATTTTAGTCGGGTTGTGGGCAAAATCGGCATAAAAGGTTATGCCTTTGGCCGAGCCGACTTTTTCGAGGCGGACCTTCACGCCGGTAAACCCTTCCAGAGCTTTTGCGGCATCAAATTTGTCAATCCCCAGCATCATACAGGCGGAGATGGCAGCCAGCGCATTGGCAACGTTGAACTTGCCCAGCAGGGCAAGGCTGAACTTTTTGCCGTCTATCGAATATTCTACGCCGTGTTCAACAGCTTTGATGTTGTAAGCAAAGATGTCGGCGTGAGAATCTTTGATTGAAAAAGAGAACGTCTTTTTGGGGCTTGTGAGACTGCGGGTGAGCGGACAGTCGTAATTGACAATCAGCGCGTACTGGACGTGCGAGGCAAAATTGGTAAAGTATTCAACCAGTTTTTCCATGGAAGTATGGTCGTGAGAAATGTTGTTTACGATACCGATATACGGATGATATTTTTGAATTGAACCATCGCTTTCATCCGCTTCGATGACACAAACGTCGCTTTCGTTATACAGGTAATTGGGGAGGCCGGGGCGGTCTTCGTAATTGCAAAGCATTCCGCCGTTAATCATACAGGGTTTCTGCCCGAGGCGGTCGAGGATGTATCCGATCATCGCGGTGGTTGTGGTTTTGCCGGCGGTGCCGCCGACGGCTATGCCCTTAGCGTAGCCGCTGAATATTTCTTCAAGCAAATCGGATCTTTTTTTGACGGGGACGTTGTATTTGCGAGCGGCCTTAATGTCCGGGTTTTCTTCATTAATGATGGAGGAAATGTACAAACATTCGGTATCGGGGAAAACGGCACTGCCGTCCTGCGGTACGATTTTCAGACCGACGCTCTCCAGAGCGGCTTTACGGTCTTGATTGAGTCCTTCGTCAAAACTGCTGTCGGATCCATAAACTTCGTAGCCTTTTTTTATCATTATTTGTTCAAGAGGGCTGATGCCGTTACCGGCGGCGGCGCAGAAAGCAATTTTTTTCATTGTATAACGTTATCCTTAGTCTAGTTCATAATTTTATCCGGGCGGTTTTTCCCGACCGGCAGCGCTTACAGGGCGTCCAGAGTTTGTTTTTCCCGGTTGCGCAGAAGTTTCAGATTTTTGTAGTCCACTACTATATAACTTTTTCCGTCGCCGTCAACATTTACGGCAAGAGCTGCACCGACATCATCGTTGTAGTAGGTGGAATAAAGGGTTGCGTCTCCGTTTTGGAGTTGTTTTAGAAAGTTTGGATTGCCGATGGGGGCATCTTCTTTAACCATAATTTTACGGCCTTTGGCATCTTTTGATTCCACTTCGATTTGTGCCGGCGTGAAAAATTCTTCGGCGTGGCCGTATTTCTTTTTCAGAAGATCATTGTAGATTTTGTACAGGCGCATTACTTTGGAGGCGTCGGGAGTGTCGTCGAGAAGCCCGCCGTAACCGATTATCCGCCATAATTCGTCATTGTCGCCGAAAGTGACGTCGACTTTGTCAAAGTCTGAAATGGCTTTGGGGAGATGGGCGGCGCTGAAGTTGTTGACATAATCTTTTTCATCAATACGGGTCAGCAGCACCCCTTGGTTTTTGGTTTCCTGTATGGTGGCTCCCCAGATGAGTCCGAAAGGGGCGGCCGTGTTGTTTCCCTCAGAAGGAAGCTCGGCTTTTTTTATTCTTTGGCGTAGTTGAGGAAAGTTTTGCTTGCGCAGGGCCTGGGGACGGGTGTTGAGCAGGCGTTTGGCCTGTTCGACGGCGTCGGCGGCAGCTTCTTCGTCAACACTTTCGGGCACGGTTTCTTCACTGACCAAAATGTCGCGGTAAAAGTTTTCCTGAGCTTCCGCGCGGAAAATGGAAAAAAAGCAAGATAAGACAAGAGTACCGATGAAAATATTTTTCATAAAATTATCCTTGAAAAATCAAAATTAAATTGAACAGTGTTCAGCTTTCGGCTATTGTATAGTCATAATTGCAAATATTTTATTAAATAATATATGCTTAAGTAAAGAAAAGACAATAATATTGAAATGACGGATATGGAATCTAAAGACGCAAAACTAAATGTATTTTTGAAAGAGCAGGTCAGAACCAACCTCTTGAATATCGGTAGAAAACTGGTGATTGAAAAGGGTGCCGACTATCTGACGGCGCGGAAACTTTCCCAGGCTTCGAACGTTTCGGTGGGGACAATTTACAATCAGTTTTCGACGATGGAAAATTTTGTCGCCGCAGAAAATATGCAGACGTTTGACGAACTGTATCAATTGTTGTCAATCATCATTCCCGACCAGAATCCGTATATCAACATTATTCGTTATGTCGACGCGTTCAGCGGTTATGTGGTGAACAATCCGAATCTCTGGACCTTGGTTTTTCGGGAGCAGCTTCAGGGCGGTGAACGCCGGCGGCCGTTCGTATATTTGCGCAAGGCCAGGCGAATCGAGAAACTGCTGGAAATTCAATTAAGGGCGATGTTCGGGTATCTGGGCTATGCCGAGCGGCGGCTCGCTGCAGAGGTTTTGGAAACGACGCTGTTTGCATTGAGCGGTTTTTTGGCAATGCCCGGTTGGGATAAAAAGCAGCCTTTGAACAAGCACAATATCTGCCAGCTGTTGCTTAACACTTATTTGGCAGGTTTGGCAAGTTTGCGGAAGGAGTAGGTTATGCTTTATGAAGTTTATTATAAATTTCTTTCTATCATTAACGATCCGGTTTTTCTGCGCGGTTTTTTTGACAACAGGTTTTATCTGATTTTGCTGGTGGTAATTTTGATGCATGTGAAATATACCACTTACAGCAGCATGTGGCTGAGTTCTCTGGTTAATGTCCCGGGAACGATTTTACATGAGTTTATGCATTATTTCGTGGGGATGATATTGAATGCGCGTCCCTGTAACTTTACGATTTTTCCCCGTCGCGGCGAAGACGGAAATTATGTCATGGGCAGCGTGGGGTTTCGCAACGTGACTTTTTACAATGCGGTTCCCGCCGCGATGGCACCGCTGCTTTTGCTGCCGATAGGCTTTTATGTAAACCGGTACGTTCTGCCGGCGCTTCCGCCGACATTTTGCAATTATGTGCTTTATGTGCTGCTGCAAACCATCATCATTGAGAACGCGGTGCCTTCGCGCGCCGATTTCCGGGTGGCGGGAATGTATATTACCGGCGTTGTCATGTATGCTTTTCTGGCCTTGTTGGTTTTTCTTACAATCTAATGAACCATACTTAATTTTTCCGGCATAAAAAACGCCCTCTCGTCAAGGAAAGGGCGTTTCGAATCGAAGCATTGGCTATTCTGCGCTCGGAACAGCTTTTTTGGGCTGTTGCATAATCAGGGGCATTTCCTGTTTTTTGCCTTCAACTTCCATTTGCGGGTTGATGAAAGCGGTTGAGCCTTTTTCGTAAAAATAGAACTCGCGGCGGATGTTGGCCTTATCTTTTATCGAGAGTTCGTTCCATTCTTTTTCGTTCATGCCGTAAGGGTAGGTTTCCTTGGGCTGGCCGGCGCAGGCGGCTACCAGGGTCAGCAAGCCGAGAGCAATAGTTTTTTTCATATTTTCAGTCCTTAAAAAAGAGGAATTTCTTTCCGGTTTCAACTATGGTTTATCATAGCGGAATCGACTGCTTATAGCTATGTTTTTATGAAGTTTTCTACAATATATTTTTGGGAGCTTAACCGATTCTTTAGAATCTCAAGAGTAAGCTTTGGGACATAACAATAAGTTTACAACCCGCTCCGCGGGGTGTAGGTTATAACTGTTATTTGGATTAACCATTAAGGGAATCGATATATGAATAGCTTGAAAAAATTTAGCGGACTTGCTCTGGCATTTTTGCTAACTATGGGGTTTCTGAGCGGAAACGCCCTGGCTTCTGAGATTGACCTGAAAATTCCGTCCCTGGATGTGGGTTACAACATCTTTGGTCACGCCATTACGGGTTCACAAATTTTGTTTTACGGTATGTGGATTTGCGTCCTCGGTATGATTTTTGGTTTTTGGGAATTTATTAAAATCAAAAAAATGCCGGCACACAAATCAATGCTTGCAGTTTCGCACACCATTTACGAAACCTGCAAAACTTATATGAAGCAGCAGGCCAAACTGTTGGTCATTTTGGAACTGTTTATTGCCGCGTGCATTTTTTATTACTTCTTTTATCTTAACGCGACGCCGCTGCCTAAAGTTATGACTGTTTTGATGTGGTCTATTTTGGGTATTCTGGGTTCTTATGCGGTGGCTTGGTTCGGAATGAGAATCAATACTTACGCCAATTCCCGCACGGCGTTTTTGTCCTTGAAGGGCAAACCTTATCCGGTGATGAGTCTGCCTTTGCGTTCCGGTATGTCAATCGGCGTTTTGCTGATTTGCGTCGAGCTGATTATGATGATTACCATTCTTTTGTTTGTATCAAAAGAAAATGCAGGTGCATGTTTTATCGGTTTTGCCATCGGCGAATCGCTGGGCGCTTCCGCATTGAGAATTTGCGGCGGTATTTTTACCAAGATTGCCGACATCGGTGCCGATTTGATGAAAATTATATTCAAAATTGACGAAGACGATGCCCGTAATCCGGGGGTTATTGCCGATTGTACCGGTGACAATGCCGGCGATTCAGTCGGGCCGACCGCCGACGGTTTTGAAACTTACGGGGTTACCGGCGTTGCCTTAATCAGCTTTATCGTTCTCGGTGCCGGTATGAGCTATATGCCTAACGGCGAACTGGAGTTGATTAAAGGCGGTTTGGATATCCAGGGCAAACTGATTGTCTGGATTTTCACCATGCGCGTTCTGATGATTCTCACCTCGATTATTTCTTACTGGCTGAATGCCAAGGCATCCGGTGCTATTTTTGGCAAGAAAGAATCCTTTAATTTTGAAACGCCGCTGACCAGCCTTATCTGGTTGACGTCGCTGATTTCAATTGCGGTTACGTTTGCGGTTTCTTATGTCATGATCGGCATGATGGGACCGAATCTGTGGTGGAAACTTTCGGTTATTATCAGCTGCGGCACTTTGGCAGCTGCCTTGATTCCGGAATTTACCAAAATTTTCACTTCCTCCAAATCAAAGCATGTTGAGGAGATTGTCAATGCAAGCCGTGAGGCCGGTGCTTCGCTGAACATTATTTCAGGTATCGTTGCCGGTAACTTTTCTGCTTTCTGGCAGGGATTGGTCATGGTCGGCCTGATGGCAATCGCTTTCTTTACCGCCCGCAGTGGGTTGGATGAATTTATGGTTTATCCGACAGTGTTTGCCTTTGGTTTGGTTGCTTTCGGTATGCTGGGTATGGGACCGGTCACCATTGCGGTTGACAGTTACGGTCCGGTTACCGACAATGCCCAGTCCGTTTTCGAGCTTTCTCAGATTGAAAGCCAGCCGAACATCAGCAAAGAAATCGAAAAAGATTACGGTTTCAAACCTGATTTTGAAAACGGCAAACATTATCTGGAAGAAAACGACTCTGCCGGAAACACTTTCAAGGCAACGGCAAAACCGGTTCTTATCGGTACTGCGGTTATCGGTGCCACGACAATGATTTTCTCAATCATTTTGTTGTTGAACCTGCAGCTGAACCTGCTTGATCCGGAAGTGCTGTTCGGCATTATTCTGGGCGGTGCGGTTATCTTCTGGTTCTCCGGCGCTTCGATGCAGGCGGTTTCTACCGGCGCTTACCGTGCAGTCAACTACATTAAGGAACATATCAAGCTGGATACGGCCAAGGCCGCGTCGGTTGAAGATTCCAAAAAAGTCGTTCAAATCTGTACATTGTATGCCCAAAAGGGTATGTTCAACATTTTTATTGTCATTTTCTCGTTTACGATAGCGTTTGCCTGCTTTGATGCAAACCTGTTTGCAAGCTACCTGATTTCAATTGCGGTATTCGGCTTGTTCCAGGCTTTGTATATGGCTAATGCCGGCGGTGCTTGGGACAATGCCAAAAAAGTCGTTGAAGTTGATTTGAACGAAAAGGGCACCCCGCTGCATGATGCCGCAGTTGTGGGCGATACGGTGGGCGATCCTTACAAGGATACGTCATCGGTGGCTCTCAACCCGATTATTAAATTTACGACGCTGTTCGGTTTGCTGGCTGTTGAAATGGCCGTTGCCGCTCCGCGCTGCGTTTCTGTCGGGCTGGGTATCGGCTTTTTCCTGTTGGGTTTAATCTTCGTATGGCGGTCTTTCTACCGGATGCGGATTGAACCTAAAAAGGTTGACTAAAAAATGAGTTTTGCCCGGTTGAATCCGAGAAGGAGAGGCCGGGCAGAATTTATAATTTAGAAAAAAACGATCGGATCGTCCGGTCGTTTTTTTTGTATAAACGCCCCGGATAAGATTTTGTTTTTCTTTGTAAAAAACAGCGAAAGCTAAGGCTGGTGCCGATAAAGTTATTCATCATTGCGGTAAAGTGCTTGACAAAAAATTTAATTGTTGTATATGTGGAGGCATGGAAATATTATAAATTCTATCTTATTTTTGACAGGTAACGGTCCAAAGTGAATTCGAATGAATTTATGGCGGATTATATATAAATTTTTCTAAATATTATTTATTATGGAACGTGTTAGCGTAAAAAGCCTGAATCCTCAGGTAACCAGAGAGTTGAGAATTGCTGAAAAAAGATTGCGTCAGCGAGTAGCAACCGAAAATCTGCATGAACTGGCAGCACAACAGGGTATTCAAATTCCCGATAATGCCGTTGCTCAGGCAAGCCGTGTGAATATGGAATTTGAGCATGGTATGTTCGGCGGCAAGTTTATGTACACCATTGAAGCCAATGACGGAAAAAGCGTTTTGTGCTGGGATATGGTGAATGATGACAAGAGAGTGCTTTCATTGGAGCATGTCAGTGTGAAGCCGCTGCCGGCTTTGGAAAAACATAAGCGCGGATTGTCTTCACGGACGAGAATCGGTGATTATGTTTGGATTCCGACCATGTGGTATGTTCTGGAGCCGATGCTGATTTCCGGTGATTTGTTCGATGCTCAGCGCAAAAGAACGAAGTTGCTGGCTAATGTGGCAAAGGAAGCAAAGCTGGCGTTTTCGTCTTTTGACCGTGCCAAGCTGGCTCAGGTTGACGGTGAACCCCGCTGGTCTCTGCGTTGTGATGTGCCGAAAAAGCTGCAGGAAGAAGAGTTATTTGAAAACGACGTTGTATATTCAACCGTGTTGATGGACGGTGAAACTTTTGAGTTGGCATATAATTCTGAGTTGTGGGTGTTACAACAGCGTGTTGCTGCCCGCAAAATTATGCAATGTGCAGCAGGTGGCGGCTATTTCATAGCAGATGACACCAAACCTTTCTTGTGTAAGGTTGACGGCGTTGACGTTTGGATACAGTATTGTGTCAACAATCGCGGGAAAGATGCTTTCGTCTTATGCGAAGTGATTGGCGGCAAGACTTACATGAAGTCTTTCGGTTCGTTTGTTTTTGATTATCAGTATCCGGCCTATGACGGCGTAAACGGTATCAAGAATGACAAGGTTGCCCAAGATTTGCAAAAAGAAGGCATTCAGTTCGATTATGAAATCGGCGGTTTGCAATTCCGGGCCGTATGTTGGACGGAGTTTGAAGAGTATGTTGCTCCTCAGCTCAAGTCTATCGGTGATGAGGATGATGACGACTAAAAGTTCTTAAAAAAACGTTTGTTTTTAGCCTAAGCAGTTTGCTTAGGCTTTTTTTTGTCTTATTTTGACAAATTAGGGCTTGACTTATGCTAGAAAAAGGTTTAATTCTACACCGATTTAGAATTAGTTAGATAAGAATTATGTTGAATGCGTTTGCATTTTAGCATCAAGATATTTCAGAAAAACAATTAATTGGGTTTTTCTCGGTTCGTAAAAATAAAGATGTTCAAATTTCTCTTAGCCAGAGCTTTATTGTTCGAACCATCCTCATCCCAGTTGTGAAATTCGGATGAGGTTTTCTTGATAACCATGTTTAAGCCTTCTTTTAAGGATGTTCCATAATAAAAAGATGTAAGTTAATGTTACATTATACCGTTGCGAAACAGGATAATGTATGATTTTTGGAAGGCTTAAATTTTTCTCGATAGCAAGTCAATTGCCAAGACCCCCGGTTCAAAAGTTGCTGAAAAACTTTAACCGGGGCTCTTTTTTTATATTTAATCGTTTAGCGGGCAGGAACCGTCAATTTGGTGGTCAAGGCGGTTTTCCTTGAGGCCGGCAGGGTCCTGATGAATAATAACCTGAGCATCGGGATAGGCCTTGAGTACGGCGTTTTCTACTTCGTCGGTATATTCATGGGCAACCGAGAGCGGCAGACTGCCGTCCAATTCAAGGTGAAATTCAAACATATAGATGCCGCCGAGGTCGCGGGTGCGGAGATCGTGCATTCCGCGGGTGTGGGCACAAGACAATACAATTTTTTGCAGGTTTTCACGAATGTCGTCATTCAATTCTTTATCCATTAAAACCGCAACGGCGTCTTTGGCCAGCTTGTAGGCGTTAATTAACAAGTAAGCCGAGACGGCAAAAGCGGTTACGGTATCAAACCAGTTTATGTCAAACAGTTTTACAACTGCCAGAGTGAGGATGATGGAGGCATTGGTGATGACATCTACGGTGTAGTGGGCGGAATCGGCGCTGATGGCACGGGAATGCGTGCGGGAGGCAACGTATTTTTGAAACAAAATCAATCCCAGCGTCAACAGCAGGCTGAGCAGCATGACAAAGATACCGATTCCGGCCTGGGTGAGGGGGCGCGGGTTGATGAAACGATTAATTCCGTCATACATAACGAAAATGCCTGAGCCGGCGACAAAGGCGGATTGTACGAGGGCGCTGATGGCTTCCGCTTTGCCGTGTCCGTAACGATGGGCTTTATCAGCCGGTTGAGAGGAGACGTGGACGGCGATGTAGGTGATGGAGGAAGCGAAAAGGTCGGCCAGACTGTCAATCATTGAAGACAGAACCGACAACGAGCCGGTATAAAAAACGCCGATTGTCTTTATGACGGTCAGAGTTACGGCCAGACTGACGCTGCCCATGGCTGCAAGCTGTTTGAGGCGGTTACTTTGTTCGGCGGTCAGCGATGACATTTTTTATTTTCTCCATATTTTCGGCAGTAATTTCATAGTAATGTGCATTAGCATAGTTGCTGAAGGTTTGCAACGCTTTTTCAGTGAGCGGCTGTTTGAATTCATAGTTCAGGTAACTTTGGGTGCCGTCCTTGACGAAATGCAGAACAACATGGTTGCCTCCTTCTGCCTGTAAATCGGCAGTAAGCAGCGGCTGCGGGTTTTGGAGATGATCAGTTACGCCGATAAATGAGGTATTTAAGAGGACTTTGGCAATTTCCGCCAGATGATCTGCTTCGTAGATGTCGTTAACCTGAGCCAGTCTTCCGAGGCGAAGGTTCCATGCCGAGCTGAAAGTCCAGTCTTCCGGTTTTACGGATAGATCAATCAGGTCAAAATTGGCCAGCCAGACCTGAAATTGATTGTCGAATTTGATATAGGCCCCTTTTGAACCGCGGCCGAGATCCAAGTCAAATTTTCCGACGTCAAAAGAGACCAGGCGTTTTTTCCCACCGTCTTCCAATTCAATCCGAATTGCGGGGGAGGAGGCAACTTCAATCGGAGTCAAGCCAAAGGCAGGCAGGTATTCCATTTTAGATGTTTTCTTTTCATAAAAGGTGGCTTCCAGCATAGCGCTTAGAAAGCTGCGTATACGTTCCTGATAAACCATAAATTCAGGCGCGCCTTCAAGTTTCCAGATGTCTTGGTCACGATAAAATCTAAGGCGTTGATCATGGTTTTGCAAAGTAATGTATTCGACGTCGTTAATTTGTTCCGGCAAGTTGGGAAATAAGGGCCGGTTTTCGTAAACGGCAATGTCCTGACGATTGTTATACCAGACGGATGCAGCCCCGACGGCAAGCAATAATACGGCGCCGGTTCCGAGGTAAACGAAAGGCCGGTTTATTTGCAACGGAAACAACGGTCGACAGTACCGGCGGCGTTTGAGCATAAAGGCAAACATCCCCGACAGAATCAGCAGCGGCACGGCATAGATGTTTGCAAACTTGATGCGGTTTTCAAGCAGACGGGTTTCCCGGTTGAGCGTTGTTCGGATATTAAAGAGCTCCTGACGGCTGCGGTCAATGTCTTTGCGAATGTTGGCGATGACGGCGAGTTCGTCCGGGGTAAACTGCAGCCTTTCTTCAAAGTTTTTTTTGCCCCAAATTTCCTGAAGGCCGGATTTGGTTTGTTCAATTTTATCAATGATGTCTTTTTCGCGGATTTTGAACTGCTGCTGCGCCAGTTTGCGAGCGGTTTCGATATCTTCGAAAGTACGGTTTTTTCCTGATTTTCCGCGCAGGTTAATCATATCGTCGCGTCCCAGCAGCGTATCCAGGGCATTGAGTACGAAGTTGGCATTGTCCAAGACCGGGATGGCATAGTTGTTTTCCAAAATAGTTTGATGTACGGTCCAAAAACTGTCGTAAAGCATATCACTGTCACCGACGACAATCAGTTCAAAGGGTTTTTCCATATTTTTACTGATGATGCGGGCGGCAATGTATTTGGGGTTGGAATCTTTTTCGAAATGTCGGAGAATTTCGGCGGGATGGAGGTTATTGTAAACGACCTCCGCCGGAAGCAACTCCGATATGGGACCAGCCTGAAGCAGAGGAACAAAATAAATCGGGGCGTCTTTTTGGGGCGCAAATATGCCGGCGGAAGTAAGCATCATTTTTTTGAGAAGCGCCGTTTCTTTGAAATCATGGTTAAAATTGGATTCTTTCAGGTAAAACTGAATCAGGTCCTGCGTGAACGTGGGATTGTCTTTGAAATTTGTGGCATCAATGGTTGAGGAATTGCCCAAGTCGGCGACAACCATATTGTCAAAGAAACGAAATCCCCATGATTCGGGTAGGTTTCCGTAATCGGACGGAGACAGGGTTTGCGAAACCGGGGCGAAGATGCGCGGCGCTTCTGCCGCAATGTCGAAGAAAGCCAGAATTTTGCCGCCGCGGTAACTGTAATTCCGTATTGCCTGTTGCATGTCGTTGCTCATTTTCTGCGGATGTGCAATCATCAACGCATCAATGTTGTTCAGGTCGAGCAGGTTGTCGTCTGAAATCGGCGTTATGTCGTAAAACTGTTGCAGCTGGTTGATAATTTCCCATTTGGGCGTGGCAACGTTTTCGATAATTTGTTCAAACATCGGCAGAGAAGTGATTAATCCGAGTTTTGAACGGCGGTGGTTGAGCAGATACAGCGCCTGGGTCAGGTCCTGTTCCAAAAGTTCCTGACGTTCCAGCGGGAAAAAAGGGATTACCCGGCGGTGTTCGACTTCATCGGTGAGCGTCATTCCGAAATAGGCATTGCTGTTGGTGTCGACGAGAGGAAGCGGCTGCAGCCCGGCATTGAGAGCCCGGTCTTCAACATCACTCAGCGGCAGAGGATTGTAAATCCGGTAGTTGAACTTGCCGTCGGAAAGCGAAGCGTAACGTTGGAGCAAAAGGCGGATTTTATCAAACATCAGCCGCAGTTCAGGGCTGCGTTCTCCGAGGATACGGGAGTAATAAAGCTTGGCGGTTACCGGTTCGGGAAGATTGCGCAAGATGTTGCGGGTGGCATCGGTCAACGTGAAGAGCTTTTCTTCGGTAAAGTCATACTGGTACCGGCGGAGCAGATTGTTGGCTGTCAGGTTAAGGCCGGTGAAACCAATCAGAAGAATGAGGAATATCATAACGTAATAACCGGGCCGGGATGACTTAAGCCACGGGGTGGTTCCGGCAGTTTTGAAACTTATAATCAATACGGTAGTCAGGTTAAACAACAATATCAGCGATGCAAAAAAGACGATGTCGCGCGCTTCCAAAAGGCCGTGGACGATTGTTTCAAAGTGGGAAAGGAAACTGAACGATGCAATCATATCAATAATCGAAAGCGGCGCAAAACTACGGAATATTCCGAGTATGTATTCAATGCCGCTGAGGAAAAAGATCAGGTTTGCAATAACGGCGAAGACCAACGCGATTACCTGGTTTTTGGTGAGGGCGGACATAGTTTGGGAGATTGCAAGCATACAGCCGGCGAGTAAAAAGCTGCCGACGTAACTGATGAAAATGACGGCGTTGTCGGGAGAGCCCAATACATTGACGGTAATCCAAAAAGGAAAAGTCAGAAGCAGAGCGAGGGCGCAAAACATCCAGGAAGCGAAAAACTTTCCCCACACCAATGCGGGAATCGACACCGGCATGGTGATTATCTGGAGAATGGTCTTGGTTCTGAATTCCTCTGCCCAAAGCCTCATTGAAATTCCCGGAATGAACAGCATATAGAGCCAGGGTTGAAAGCTGAACATAGGCAGCAGATCCGCTTGTCCGCGTTCAAGAAAATGTCCGAAATAAACGGCAAAGGAGCCATTCAGCAACAGAAAGCAAATCAGGTAGACATATGCCAGCGGCGAAATGAAATAACGAAAAAATTCGTTTTTAGTGACAACCCAAAGTTTGTTCATTGTTTACCTCGTCAGATTTTTAAATGCGTCGGAAAGTTTGGCGGCATGATTTTGAAAGAGAATCGAATCCAAAGTTCCGTCAGCTTTAATTTGGCCTTTGCTCATCAAAATGATGCGGTTGGCGATGGTTTCCGCTTCATCGAGCAGATGGGTTGAAATGATGATGGTTTTGTCCCGGCCCATGCGGGAAATCAGCTCGCGGATGTGTTCTTTTTGGTTGGGGTCAAGACCGTCGGTAGGTTCGTCCAAAAGAAGAATCGGCGGATTGGAGATGATGCTTTGGGCAAAACCGACCCGGCGCAGGTATCCTTTTGAGAGAGTTTCGATTTTTTGCGAGAGGATGTCGGCAATGTTTGCCGCCCGGGCAGTTTCCTGCAGGCGCTGTTTTTTCTCATTTCCGGAGAATCCGCGCAGTTCGGCCATATATTCCAGAAAAGAGCGGACGCTCATATCCGGGTAAAGAGGAGAGCCTTCCGGCAAAAAGCCGATAAGCTTTTTGGCTTCCAGGGGGGCACCGGAGATGTCTTTTTCCATAACCTTAATGCTGCCGGAGGTAGGCGCTAGATATCCGGTTATCATATTCATCAGCGTGGATTTACCCGCGCCGTTGGGGCCGAGCAGGGCGATGACTTCTCCGCGGCGGGCTTTGAAACTGAGGTCGCTGACAGCTGCAATTTCGCCGAAATCTTTTGTCAGACTGGATACTTCAATGGTTACCTGCATCGTATTCTCCTTTGAAAAACTATGCTTAATATAATCATAAAAGTTAAAGATTAGGTGAATCCGTTGAGGAAACAGCCGTCAGTTCTCAAATAAAGTTTGGGTTCAGTCTTTGTTTATTTCATAAAGCACGATTGCCGCGGCAGTTGCCACGTTCAGGCTTTCGACTTTTTCATTCATGGGCAGTTTGACGGTTGCGTCGCATGATTCCTCAACCAGGCGGCGCATACCTTTGCCTTCGGAGCCCATGATGATGGCGGTTTTGCCGGACTTGTTCATTTCGGCGACGGTGTTTTGGGCATAGCCGTCCATACCGATTGTCCAGAATCCGGCATTTTTCAATTGTTCTATTGCACGGGAGAGGTTGGTCACTCTTGCGATGGGCAGGAGTTCGATCATTCCCGCGGATGCTTTGGCCATGGCTCCGGTTTCGGCGGGGGCATTTTTGTCTTGCACAATCAGAGCCAGGGTGTTAAAGGCAACGGCGGAACGAATAATGGCTCCGATGTTTTGGGGATCGGTTACCTGATCGAGAATTAAAACGTGGCACTTTTCACATTTGTCGGCTAAGGCAATGACGTCTTCCAAGTCACAGACCGGACGTTCGGAACATAACAGAGCGACGCCCTGATGGACTGCGTCACGGGGCAGGAGTTTGTCGATTTCTTTGCGGTCGACGATATTAAGGGGGATATGCCTGCTGTTTGCCAAATTCTGAAATTCTGCCGCATTTTCTTTGATGCAAAGCAGTTTTGTTACGGAACGCCCGGTGTTGGCGAGGGCGGCGGCAACCGCATGACGTCCGTATAAGACCAAGGGCGCCTTGGGGGTTTTGCGTTCAGGAATAAATTTTTTTGCCATCAGATAACCTTTCTTAAAATTCCGCCGGCAGCAGCCAATAATTTTTGCGCCTCGTCCGACGAGCAGTTTTTTGCAGCCATAACGCATGCGGTTTTGACGTTGCCGCATTGTTTGATGTATTCGCGGGCCTGTTCATAAGGAACGTTGGCGATTTCCGCGACGATACGCGTGCCGCGGTCAAACAGTTTTTCGTTCATCAAACGGACATCTATCATATAGTTTTCATAAGTTTTGCCGATGCGAATCATGGCGCCGGTGGAAAGCATATTGAGAATCATTTTCTGAGCGGTGCCCGACTTCATACGGGAGGAGCCGGTCAGAGCTTCTTCTCCGACGACGGGGTTGATAAAAATGTCGGAAAAACGTTGGAGCTTTGCCTCCGGATTGGAGCTGATGCCGATGGTTTTGCAACCGGCCAGCCGAGCCTGTTCGAGAATCGTCAATACATAGCGGGGACCGCCGTTGGCAGAAATGCCGACGACAACGTCATCGGGGGTCGGATTAAAAGTTTTGAGGTCGGCCAATCCGAGTTCTGCGCTGTCTTCCGAATTTTCAACAGAGAATCGCAGGGCATTATCTCCTCCGGCTATAAATCCGCAGACCATACCGTGTTCGACACCGAAGGTAGGCCAGCATTCCGATGCGTCCAATACGCCCAGTCTGCCGCTGGTTCCGGCACCAAAGTAAGCCAGCCGTCCCCCTTTGAGAAAAGCCTTGGCAATGAGTTCAATGGCCCTGCCGATTTGAGGCAGCGTTTTTTCAACCGCAAGGGCAACTTTTTTATCTTCATTGTTGATGGTGCGGGCGATCTCCAGCGAATCCATCAAATCAATGTTGACCGTATCGGGATTACGGCGTTCGGTAAGAGCGATTTTAGTCAATTGTTTTTCCTGTTAATTGCGTGGTTGAAAGGAAGTGTATTGCAAATTAATTAAGAAATAAATAAAAAAGATGTTGACAAAGGGCACAAAATGCTATTATTTGCAGGGTAGTGATTTTATAAAGGATAACAAATCCTCATTCCTCATTTGTTGAAATAGGAGGGGTGGCAGAGCGGTCAAATGCAACGGACTGTAAATCCGTCGACTTTAGTCTACGATGGTTCGAATCCATCCCCCTCCACCATTTTTACAAAGAGGTTTTGCTCTTGATGAGAGGCAGATAAGCGGGTGTAGCTCAATGGTAGAGCAGAAGCCTTCCAAGCTTATGACGGGGGTTCGATTCCCCTCACCCGCTCCATATTTCTTCCCCCCATTCGAGAATCGTCTTAACAACAAACATTAGGAAGTTTTAACCATGGCAAAAGAGAAATTTGAGCGGAATAAGCCGCACTGCAACATAGGCACGATAGGTCACGTAGACCACGGTAAGACCACGTTAACGGCAGCGATCACGAAAGTATTGGCAGAGCAGGGCGGAGCCTCGTTTACAGCCTATGATCAAATTGATAAAGCTCCGGAAGAGAGAGCCCGCGGTATAACCATTTCTACATCACACGTAGAATATGAGACTCCGAACCGCCACTATGCACACGTAGACTGCCCGGGCCACGCGGACTATGTAAAGAACATGATTACCGGTGCCGCACAGATGGACGGAGCCATTTTGGTAGTATCAGCAGCCGACGGTCCGATGCCGCAAACGCGTGAGCATATTTTGTTGGCCCGTCAGGTAGGCGTACCTGCCATTGTCGTATTTATGAACAAAGTAGACCAGGTAGACGATCCTGAGTTGTTGGAATTGGTAGAAATGGAAATCCGTGACCTGTTGTCATCATATGATTTCCCCGGCGACGAAATTCCGATTGTCAAAGGTTCAGCTCTGGTAGCATTGGAAGACGGCGATCCGAAGATTGGTAAAGAAGCTATTATCAAATTGATGGAAGAAGTAGACCGTTACATTCCGCAGCCGGAACGTCCGAAAGACCAGCCGTTCTTGATGCCGATAGAAGACGTATTCTCGATTTCCGGTCGCGGTACGGTAGTTACAGGTCGTGTAGAACGCGGCGTACTGCATGTAGGTGACGAAATTGAAATCGTAGGCATTAAGCCGACCCAGAAGACAACATGTACTGGTATTGAAATGTTCCGTAAGCTTTTGGATCAGGGTGAAGCCGGCGATAACATAGGTGTACTTCTGCGCGGAACGAAGAGAGAAGAAGTAGAGCGCGGTCAGGTTTTGGCAGCCCCCGGTTCTATCACGCCGCATACAGAATTCAAATGCGAATGCTATATTCTGACGAAAGAAGAAGGCGGCCGTCATACTCCGTTCTTCAGCAACTATCGTCCGCAGTTTTATTTCCGTACAACGGATGTAACCGGTTCTATAGAACTTCCTGCGGGAACGGAAATGGTAATGCCCGGAGATAACATTGCAATGAAAGCAACGTTGATTCACCCGATTGCAATGAACGAAGGTCTTCGTTTTGCGATCAGAGAAGGTGGACACACGGTAGGAGCCGGCGTTGTATCGCAGATAATTAAATAAAAATAAAGAAGAATTTTGACGTAGGTCAGAAAAAACAAAAAACTCCCTGCTGGCAGTTGTGTCGGTCGGGAGTTTTTTTAGGTATTTAAATGGGTTGGGGCATGTGTTGCGGGTATTGTTGAGGTATGGCTTTTATACCAGAGAATGAGGAAAATGTTTGGGGGGGGCCTTCCGGCGGCGTTGCCGGAGGGAGTGAATATTTTGCATAGACAAGATTATTGTCAGGTGGTATAACAAGGGTATCAGAGAAGTATAATTAATAAATTTTTAGGTATGAAAAAAAGAAAAATTTGGTTGTTAACCGGAAGCGTTTTTTTAGTTATTTCCATTATTGTCGGTATTCGGGTCGGAACTTCACCGTTGATTAAATCGAAATTTGGCACCGTTGAGTATTGTCTGGAAAAGAAAAACCATCGGGGATCCGAGGTGGATATTGACGGCGTAAGGTTTAACGGCAGGGTGGGGTATGATAATCATCCGCTTGCAATGCCGGCAAAGGGTGATTTGGCCAGTGCTTATGAGTTTGCCTGCGGTACAGTTTTGTATCAGGAATGGAACACCACTAGTGTTTTGTCTGAAAACGAAGCCAGAATCTGGATGTTTGTTTATAAAGATTTTGTTGTGTTTTTGTTATGGATAATGCTGACTTTGGGATGGACTTCATATCGGGAGAAAAATACGGTTCTCGATGATTGAAACAATCGTGAAAATCAGGAATACAGTTTAGTTCTGTATTCCTTTTTTTATTGTTTGAATTAAAAAATGCTTGATTTATTGTTTAATGTTGTGTATCAAATATACGCGGGCTCAAAAAGAGCTTCGCTTTTTGTAGGGGTATAGCTCAGTTGGTAGAGCATCGGTCTCCAAAACCGAGTGTCGTGAGTTCGAATCTTACTGCCCCTGCCACTCAAGATAAAGTCGCTGAAAAGCGGCTTTTTTTATTATATATCAGGTAAGCGAGTCTGTGTGAGGTTGCATTGATAAGAGCAAATTGGGGTCGTTACACGGACTTTTATTTTCAAGTTTCTTTATTTTACAAATATTTAAGCCAGTTGGAATCCTATCAGGTTTCGGGATAGCTTTTTACTTTAGATGGGTAAAATAATTTGTATTTGGTATTCGTTTATGTTATTATTTAATCTATAAGTTTTGCTGCTCGGAGGTTGGAATGTCATCAATAGAAATAGGCATGAGAACAGATAAAACCGAGGCTAATCCTTATGGTTATGTAAAAGTTGCTTTCATACCAGAGGATGAGGTTTGTGTACTATATTTAGGTGGAGATGGAACAGATACTGATCGAGCGGCGAACGGGTATGCTAAGATTATTGAAAACGAAATATTGGCAGATATAGATGCTAAGATTCCCGTATATAGTATTAAGTATAATTTTGATGGGCATAAAAAAACTGTAGCAAGGCAGATTTCTAATATTAAGCACCGTGCGGAGGTTTTGATAAGTCAGGCAAAAATAGATGAAATTGTGCAAAAAGCGACAATAGACGAATATAATCCTCAATATGTGGATAGTTTATTTGAAAAGGCAATACTTCCCAGAATTTCTTCATTAAATGGGAAAGAAAAATTATCTGTGGAAGAAGCTTGTAAGAGGATTAGAAAATTAAATATTGTGGCTCATTGTCATGGTGCTTATGTGGCTTTGAAATTAGAAGAAAAAATGCAAGCCAAAATGAATGAGCTGGGATATAGCAATGAAGAGCGCAAGCAGATACAATCTCAAATGCTTGTTGTGGCACACGCACCGGCGTGTGTTCTGGGATTGTCTAAATCACAGTTTGTGAGTTTTAAGTCGGTGTATGATTCCAGTACGCCTCTGAAAGGTAATTTTTTTGATGTTTATATTGAGAATAGAAAATGCGAAGAGCGTAAACGATTTGCTGCTGAGCAAAACAAGGATGAAACAAAGATAAAAGAAAACCGCTGGTTTGATTTTGAACCTTGTTTTTTTAATAAGAAGCAAGGTAATTTATTTATGATAAAGCAAAAATATAAGTGGGTTGATGAGGAAGGGCCATTTATGATTAATAGCGATGAACATAATAATGTGCAGTATAAAGATGCAACTCAAACCAAAGAAGGGAGACTGTTAGGGTGGTTTTCTAAGAATATTCTGCAAAACGGGATAAAGAATTCGTTGCAGCAAGATAGTGAACATATAGCATTGCCGCCGCTTGAGGAATTGATTCTAGATGATAATCCTCAAACGAGAGAAAAAGCCTTGGCAGTATTTGATAAGATGAAAGCTAATGGTTTAAAGTTTAGAAACGAAATTTTTATAAAAGCTAGGGAATATCATAAAAATACTGTTCAGCGGTAGATGTAAAAAGTTTGTGTATTTTGCCCTATGTTTCCTGTTATGTAAGATAAAACCGTCAAAAAAAGTTTTTTATTATACATCAAGCACTTAGTATCTGGAAACTCATTCGTCAATCCGGGCGGTGAATGATTGTTTGTTGCTAAATAGCAGTAATCGTTATAAGTTTAACAAATAAATGGTTAGAACTCAGGATATCCAATATGAACTATAATGAAGTGACTATTATAAACGGAAAACAAATTACACTCACACCGAAAGAACAGAAAGAAGTTGGGACGTTTCATAAAAGTCGTATAGCATTTGCTATTCTGAGTGATGGAAAATGTGCCGTGAATATTAAAGATATCCGGGAGCATAGAGTGTATCTTCAAGAAGATTTCGGAATATCTTTTGAAGAATTTGAAAATTTAGTAAGGGGCTACATCAAACCGGGGAGAATTGTTTTTTATAAGACATCCGGTTTTTATCCTATTGATAATATATCAGAAAAAATTCTTTCAATTGTTTCTGAAAAGGCTTTAGAATTCTTTGGATCTGGCAAGTATGAAATTTGGAATGGCCTTAAAATTGGTAAATTTGGTGAAGAATGGCAGCCAATACAAAAACATGGATTTGTTTTGATAAAATAGAATAAGGGATATACGGTTCGTGCATTGTATCGGGCAGTCACTTAAGATATTGTATTTTAGGAGATTAAGATTTAGTTTGTTATATCATCGGTAATAAATTTGTGAGGAAGGGCAAAGATGAAAACAATTCGGTTATTATATCCAGACTATGTAAGCGGGGGTTTGGACACTTATTATTTCGGTGCAAATTTGTTGTCTCATATTTTACCTGAAAATGATAAGCAGCCTTTAATCAAAGTGGAAATTACACCTCCTGACGGTACGGTTAAACAGATAAAAGACGGTATTTATGCTAAAGATGAGGTTTTAGCGGGAATTAAGGATGCAATGGCAAAAATCGAAGCTGAAGATCCTGACAAAATAGTCACTATCGGCGGTAATTGTATGGTCTCCCTGGCTCCTTTTGATTATTTGCACGGAAAATATAAAAATGCAGGCATTATCTGGATTGACGCTCATCCTGATGTTTCTACTGCGGAAAATGGTTACCCCAATGCTCATGCAATGGTTTTGGGTGCGTTAATGGGATATGGCGACAAAGCTTTTTCTGATATGATGAAAAATGAGAGGTTTAAGCCGAGCGATGTTTTGTATGTAGGTCTTCAGGGGCTGCATGATTATCAAAAAAAGTTTTTGGATGATACGGGGGTAAATTATAAAGTTCAGACTGATGCGTTTGTTTCTGAAGAAGATATCTGCGCATTTGCGAAAAGGTTTGATTGCGTTTTGGTGCATTTGGACATTGACGTATTGGACGAGCGCGTGTTCCATTCAACTTATTTTGCCAATCCGGATTTGGTCGGAGACGGTGCCGGGGGCGGTAAAATGACAATGGAGAAGCTTGCAGAAATTCTTTGTTGCATTGCGAATAATTCCGAAACTGTGGGCTTTACGATTGCGGAGTATCTTCCGTTTGATGAGCAGAAGCTTAATAAAATGTTTGCCGGACTAGATATATTTACGAAATAAAACGCTGCGGAGCTATGCCGTTTATGAAGCGTTGCAGCTTAGAAAAAAAGAAAACCATTGTCTTACAGGCAATGGTTTTTGTAATTTGCATTACTACGCCAGGATAGGAACGGTCAGTAAACCGCCGTCGTTCCTGTCTACGAAAAAGACCTCAGAATCATAAGAAATTTTGGCAAAGCGATGGTCTCTGACTCCGTTTGAAAATATTTGAAGCGTAACTTCAAAAATATCTTCGTCATTTTGAGGATTGGAGAGGCGAAGTTGCTGCCGCATTATTTCTTTGTAGTTTGTCGTGTCTTTTTCACGCAGGACTACAATTTCGGCATCTTTCTCGGCAAACGTTTCCAAGATGCCGACAAGGGTTTTGAAGTAGGCGAATTCAAAAGACTCTTGGTTGGCGGGGAATTTTATCAAGCTGAAAAACTTGGACAGTTCAACAGGCAACTCCGCTTGTAACTCACTCAGTTTTTTCCTGATTTTTTTCATAAAAAAATATGTTTGGGGATTAATAATAAATAAAAAATTGTTTTTGCTTTCTTCGTTTGTATTACAAGCCTGTCGGTTTGTCAATTTCAAACGTCTTCTTCGGATAAACGGCGGACTGACGACGTGGATATAAAAAAGATTGATAAATACGGAGCCGGGATATATAACAAAAGCGTTTTATCGGTTATTTATATATTATAATTATAAACTCTATTATTTATGTACATGATTATTCAAACAGCTCTTGTAGCGAAAGAAATTTTTTTAAAAGAGCTCGGTTCGGTGATTCCCCGTTTACAAGACGAGAAGACACTGCCTGTTTTAACCTCTTTTGCAATGGACAGCACAACTTTGTATTCTTGGGTTTGGCTGTTGTCGTCGGGAAATTGTCTTTATCTGTCATTTACGTTCCATGATTGGAAAATTGGTTTGTTGTCCGGTTATCCGGCAAAGCTGGAAGTTATTAACGACTCTCAAATTTTTGAGCAAGGCGGCGTGGTTTTGGAACTTTGCTCCAGCTGGGAGCTTCCGATTGAAGATGGCGATTGGTTTTCTTTGATGGGGGGAACATATGTTGTAAAGATGTCCGAAATGATTGTCGTTTCTATGGTTGACAAATTCAGATTTGTGCACGACTGCGGTAACTGGGTCATATCCGGTTGTCGGGTGGCGGTTATTCTTTGCAATTGGGAACTCAGCCGAGAGAATACCGGAATGAGGCAGTTATATGTGTGGCGTGATTTTTTTGTTGAGGGAAAGTTTCATAAAAAGGTCAAGCAATGGGTGATGTCAATTCCTGAAGATGCAAACGAGTTATCGAAAAACTGTTGGAGCTATTTCGACTATCCGGTTGAGCAATCCGAGATTGAGGAATATGTTGAGTCTTCAGATGACGATTATTCCGTCAAATGTTCGGTCTACGAATTTTTCGGAGGAAAAAAGCTGGTTCGCATCAGCAAGCTGACTGTTCCGCGAGCGGAGACAGCGGTTGAGCTGGACGTATACGGGGTTTTCGGTATCTTGAGAGGAAATTCGGTTGCGGATCAGGATGATTTTATTCGTGAAACAGACTTTTGCGGGCACTGAGCTACGCTTAAAAAACTCTGAGTTTGGACTCAGAGTTTTTTTGTAAACAGAGGGCGTTGTATCTGAAGGGCGATGAATGTCACCGGCCGGGAGAAGATGGCCGGCATTTTCGGGCAATGACCGAAGACGGCAAGATTATTTGAGTAAACCAGGAATATATTTATTGACATACAAAAAATAATTTAATATGTTGGCGGCATTGAGTCAGGATGCATCGAGCAGATACGGTTTGCGTATTGCATGGTGCGTTCTGTCGTTTTCTCACCTGACTAGCAGTGAGTTGTTTTTTTAATCAATTTTTTGTGATTGGATAGGATCCATGGCGAAAATCAGTCCGATACAGTTTTTTAGACAAGTTAAACAAGAGGTCAAAAAGGTTACCTGGCCGACCAAAAAAGAAGTGATTCAAACCTCTCTTATGGTTATTGTCATTGTGGCCATTGCAGCGACTTTTTTCTTCTTTGTCGATCAGATCCTCGGTTGGGTTGTTAAATTAATTTTTGGTCTTGGAGTTTAGTTTTATGGATGCTCGTTGGTATGTAGTTAATGTTCACTCCGGCTGTGAGAAGAAGGTTGCCGAATCTATTAAAGAACAGGCTGTTCTGAAAAAAATGGAAGATCGTATTTTTGATGTGATGATTCCGACCGAACAGATTGTCGAAGTAAAAAAAGGCAGCAAGGTCAGCAGTGAACGCAAGTTCTTTCCCGGATATATTCTGGTCAAGATGATTATGAGCGACGATGCCTGGCATTTGGTTAAAGATAATCCGAACGTTACCAACTTTTTGGGCAGCCGCAATAAGCCGCAGCCGATTACCGAGGCCGAGGCTCAGCGGATTATGACCCAGATGCAGGAAGGCGTCGAGAGACCGCAGACTGTGGTTAACTTTGAGGTTGGCGAGCAGGTTCGCGTCTGCGACGGTCCGTTTGCTTCTTTCATTGGTTTGGTTGAAGAAGTTGATGCTGAAAAATCCAGAGTTAAAGTTTCGGTTTCGATTTTCGGACGTTCGACTCCGGTGGAATTGGAATTTTCGCAGGTTGAAAAGGTTTAGCCTTAAGCTTGAGTGCAAAGATATAGTGAAAAACCGGTTTGTCTGTCGGGACAAGCCGGTTTTTTATTGGAAATTTTGACGGTAATCGTTTCTTTTTATTTGCAATTTTTTAATCGGGGGTTAAATTAATGACAAATTAATCAAAAGCGAGGATGGGATGTTCAGAAATTTTATCAATGAATTTAAGAAGTTTGCCATGCGCGGCAATGTTATCGATATGGCTGTCGTATTATTATCGGTGCGGCATTTGGGAAAATCGTCGACTCTCTGGTCAAAGACATTATTATGCCGCCGATAGGCCTGCTGCTTGGAAAGGTTGATTTTTCAAATTTGTTTTTTGTTCTTAAGAACGGTCCTGATTTTACCAAGCCGTATGTTTCGCTGGCTCAGGCTAATGCTGCGGGTGCGGTGACGCTTAATGTGGGTAATTTTCTTAATGCGGTTATCAGTTTTACGATTGTTGCATTTGCGGTCTTTATCTTAATCAAAGCTATCAATACGCTTCAGGAAAGAATGGATATTCATGAGAAAGCCGAAGAGGCGTTAAAAGAGCCGATGACCAAAAGCTGTCCTTATTGTTATGAGACGATTCCGGTAAAAGCGACCAGATGTCCGAATTGTACGTCTTATCTGGACGGAAGAGACCATGATTAGCAAAAGCCCTCTCAGGAGGGCTTTTTGTTTTGAAGCTGCCAGCCTTTGGCTGCGCGGGACCAGCGGTGCCGGTTGTTTTCGCCGGGGCGGGCAATGATGCCTCCGACGGTGGGGCTGCTGCAACCGGTGGTTCGGGGAAAAGAAAAAGGTTCGCCGGTGAGCTTGCATTTTGCCATATCGGCAAAGATTCTCGCTTCCATATATTGACTGTTAAGGCCGTAAGCGTCAGACCATACAACTTCGGCCTGAGGATTGGCCACCCGGCGGAAAATCTGCTCGTGCTCGGGCAAAACTCCGGCATCTCCGGAAAGAAGCCGCTTGAAGTCTTCCAAAATGAGCGGATTATGCCAGCCTCCACCAAAAAGCAGAAAGTGTTGCGGGGCAAGCATTGATCCGGGGAGATGTTTCAATGCATATACAAAAATATAGGCGCTGAAGAACTCCGCGGTGCGAATCCTGTCGGCAAAGCTTGTCGCGGGATCGGTAAGAGCCGGGATAATTTTATACCAGGCGGGATCGGAAGATTTGGGGGGCTTGCGCAGAATGAAATTACGTCCGTTGCGGGTGACAGCGGCTTTGTTAAACAATTCGCGCAAAAGGGAGTAATTGATTTTTCCCAATCGGCCGCAGCCGCCGTCCAAATCGCAGGGAAGATTTTGTTCGGTGCGGGCGAGATAGTCGACAAAGTGGTTGAACGGTCCGGTGTCGAAACCGCAGACTCCGGCTTTTCCTTTTTGAGTTCGTGCAGATATGACTGCGATGTTTCCGGTATTGCCGCCGTTGCAGAAAGCGACCGGAAAAATGCCCTGCCGCCGCAATGAGTATGCCAGATGGAGATTGTGTGCGGGGGCAAAAGGAGCGCCTTCGCCGCCGTTCATTAGGTCATCCGAGCGAAAATCAAAAATAACGGGGATACCGGTCAAATCGGCAAGCATTTGACCGTTTCCGATTTGCAACGTGTAAGTGTCGGTCGTGGAAACCGAGGGCGGGCAGTGGGCACAGGTTTGTCCGTGAAAACCGATGGCGTCAACAGATGCCGCAGGGATGCCGTTGGTTTGCAAGGCATTGTTGACGGCGGAGGCAACGGCCGAAGTATAGTCGTCAATCAAGCTGTCCAATGCCAGTTGAGGATGAGCAATGGCGGCTTCAATATCGCCGTCATTTTCGGCAAGAAACCTTTTTACGGCCCGGAAACGCTGGGCCATTTGGCGGGGAAACTCCTGGCTGAAAAAGCCGATGTCGCGAATTTCCCGATTGCAAAACTCGGTGACGACGATGTCAATGGCATCGAGCGAGTTTCCGGTCATGATGCCGAGGCAGCGATAGGTTTTTTCGGTCATTGCGTTATCCTCTGTAGGGGGTAGAATAGAACAAATAAGTTAACAAATAAAAAACCGCAGAACAAAAGATTCTGCGGTTTCAGACGATTTGGCTTTTACTCGACAATTTTGACGGACAAGGTTCGTTTTCTGGCTGAATACTTGTCAATTTTGCAGCGGACTTTCATAAAAGTATGAGCATGGCGGCAGCGTTTGGTTGTTACGTAAACGTTGGGAGCCAGTTCGACAATCATGGTTGCTCCGTTAATCTTATGGATGACGCCGTCAACGGTATTGGCGCCGTTGATGAGGTACTCCAGGTAAAAAGTGTCGACGGGCAGCATCTGGGGGATGACTTCAAAATCAATGCCCAGGGCGTTTTTTCTAAAGTTCAGCGGTCGTATCAAGATAACCGGCACGTTCTTCCCTTTGGCGAAGACAAGGTGCGGGTTGATCATGTGACCGTTGATGAAATAAGCCGCCTTTAGGGTGATTCCGTCGCGTCCCTGCATATTAAAGAAAACCCTGTTGTCTTTAATTTTGGTTACAACTGCCGGATAAGTTTGGCCGTTAATAAAGCCGTGACTTTGAAAAACTTTGGGAGCTCTTGCTTTGGAAGAGGGGTTCCCGGTAACTTTTGTTTTCATATAGTGGATATTAAAGATGACTTTGGGTATTCTGGGCTGTCTGCATTTTTAATAAGTCCAGAATAATATAGTATTTATGATATCCATAATACCTGTATAAAAATAATTTGCAAGAAAAATAGACAAAATGCGGCAGGCTTTTTCTTTTGCGAGTCGAATCAATCGGTTAAATTAAAAAAAACGGAAAAAATACTTGCAAATTGAATCGAGTGTGGTATATAGAGGCGACTCTTTAGAGGGAGAAGTCTGTCTCTGAAGGGTGCGAATCGTATATTTAACATAATTTCGTGGGAGACCAGCCATGGTCTTAAATGATACCACGAACCTAACAAGAGGTATGAAATGGCTAAGACTAAAAAGAAAATTTTAGGATTAATCAAGCTTCAGATCCCCGCTGGAAAGGCTAACCCTTCTCCTCCGGTTGGTCCGGCTCTGGGCCAAAAAGGCTTGAACATTATGGAATTCTGCAAAGCATTTAACGCCGCTACCCAAAAAATGGAGCCGGGTATTCCCGTGCCGGTCGTTATTACGGCTTTTGAAGACAAGTCCTTCACATTCGTTACCAAACTTCCTCCGGTAGCTTACTATCTGAAGAAAGCAGCCAATGTTAAGTCTGCTTCCAAAGAACCCGGTAAGAGCTTTGCCGGTCAGGTTACTATTGCTCAGGTTAAAGAAATCGCCGAGACTAAAATGCCGGATCTGAACTGCTCTACTGTTGAAGCAGCCATGAATATGGTTAAAGGTCAGGCTGTCTCTATGGGCATCAAGGTTGTGGAGTAGTATCATGTCAGGAAAAAGAATCGTAAACGCATACAAAACAGTTGATAAAAATCAGGCCTATGCTCTGAAAGAAGCTGTTAAAATCGTTAAAGAAAATGCTACTGCAAAATTTGATGAAACCATTGATATCGCAGTAAATCTGGGTGTTGATCCGAAATATGCCGACCAGATGGTTCGCGGTGTTTGCTCGCTGCCTCACGGTACCGGCAAAACCGTTCGCGTTGCCGTTTTGGCTCAAGGCGAAAAGGCTGATCAGGCTAAAGCTGCCGGTGCAGACATTGTCGGAGCCGAAAGCTTAATCGACTCTATTTTGAGCGGTAAAGTTGATTTCGACCGCTGCATCGCCACACCGGACATGATGGGTATGGCCGGTAAGGTTGCACGCATCCTGGGACCGAAAGGTTTGATGCCGAACCCGAAGCTGGGTACGGTAACCACCGATGTTGAAAATGCCGTTAAAAAAGCCAAAGCCGGTGAAGTTCAGTACCGCGTCGAAAAGAACGGTATCGTACATGCAGGCGTAGGCAAAGCCAGCTTTACGGAAGAACAGCTTTATGAAAACACCAAGGCTTTTATTGATGCTATCATGAAGGCCAAACCGGCAGGCGCCAAAGGTACTTACTTGAAGAAGATTTCTCTTTCCAGTACAATGGGCGTCGGCATCAAGGTTGATTCTACTGCCTTGTAGTTTTCTTCAGCTTCGGTTTTGACGGTACGGCCTGTCGCCGTCCGTTTTTATCCGGAGCCGAAAGTAACAGTCTTCCAAGGTTTGAAAAGGAAGATTGGCATTGAAAGTTTTGGGTGGTGAGCTTTATCACCACCCGCTCTCAGAAGCTCAGCTTCTGAAACTGTCCAAGACCGTAGGTGGTCGACAACGCTGCTGAAAACCGAAAATTTCAGTCGGGTTGTAAATCTTAAATATCCTACGCAGACGGGAGTGAAGAAATTAATTTAAATCTTTTTTCTCCTGGACAGGTTAGGTCCCGTTGGGGCCGGGCAGGGGAAAATTTTTTTCCTATCTCCGGTCTTGGCGGAATGTGTAAAAAGGTTGCATCGTCAGTTTGGCTGACGGTGTTTAAATTGGAGACAATAAGTGAACCGCGAAGAAAAAACACAATTACTCAGCGAACTGAATGAATTGTTCTCAAATGCTGAAATCGTTGTCGTCTCTCACTACAAAGGTTTGACGGTACAAGAGGTTTCCGAATTGAGAAACAATATCAGAAAAGCAGGTGCTGGGTTTAGAGTTACTAAGAACCGGATTACTCGTCTTGCTCTCAAAGGTACAAAGTTTGAAGCTATTGCAGATTTGTTCAAAGGTCCGACGGCTATCGCCTTCGCCAATGATCCGATCTCAGCTTGTAAAGCTTGTGTCGAATTCGCTAAGAATAATGAAAAGTTGATTGTTGTCGGCGGCGCAATGGGAACCGGTGTTCTCTCAACTGCTGAAATCAACAAGTTGGCTACCATCCCGTCTATGGACGAGCTCAGAGCCAAGATTATCGGCCTTTTGCAGGCTCCTGCCGCTCAGCTGGCAAGAGTTACCAAGGCTTACAGCGAGAAAGAAGCTGCATAAATCCTGTTTTTATGCCGGTTTTGCCTGTGAGTTTTTTGATTGCGTACAATCGATGTACACTTTGTTCAAATCTTACGGCGCATTGCCCGGCCTAAAATGCAAGATTGCAGTTTTGTAAGAGTAATAAAGTTTTTAGAAATTGATTTAATTAATTTATTGGAGAAAAAAAATGGCCGATTTAGCCAAGTTAGTAGATGAATTGTCAGCTTTGACCGTTATGGAAGCTGCTGACCTGTCAAAAATGTTAGAAGAAAAATGGGGCGTTTCCGCCGCTGCTGCTGTTGCAGTTGCTGCCGGTGGTGCCGCTGCCGGTGCTGCTGCCGCTGAAGAAAAAGACGAATTCGACGTCGTTTTGGCAGAAGCCGGTGCTAACAAAATCAATGTTATTAAAGAAGTTCGCGCTATTACCGGTTTGGGCTTGAAAGAAGCTAAAGACCTGGTAGACGGTGCTCCGAAGACCATTAAAGAAGGCGTTGCCAAAGCTGAAGCCGAAGAAATGAAGAAGAAGCTGGAAGAGGCTGGCGCTAAGGTTGAGCTGAAGTAATATCGCTCGGTCTTTGTTGACTGACTTAAAACCGGAGTTTCGGAATTTTGATGCCTGAGGGTATCGGGGTTTTGAGCTCCGGTTTTTTTATGCGTTTGCGGTAAAGATTGGGGTCTCCACACACTCAATGGAGGCGGGAGGGCCGGGCATATTGAACTAAAGTTGAGCATAGGGCGGGTTTCTGACAAAAGGATCAGCACCTATTGAACGACTTGACGCAAAACGAGTCTCAGTGCAGGATAGAACAGATTGAAAAAAGAGTCGCGCGGATGCATTTTTTGCTTGCCAGAATCGGAAAAGCGAGTCATTATCAGCCCGAATTTAGTCACGAATCGTGACGATTGCATGCAATTATTTTATTTTACTCGCCAAGAGGAGGCCTTCTCCTACGGTTTGGCGGGCTTTTCGTTTTTTATTTGTACAAATTTATAACCCTCTGCGGTCGGGATTCATTTTTTGATAGTATTGTCGCAGAATTTAACCATGAAGGACAAAAGCACAATGAAAGAATCTTATACGAGCAAAAGACGTGTAAGAAGAAGCTTTGGCAAAATTGACGCTGTTGCGGATATGCCGAGCTTAATCGAAATTCAAAAAGGTTCTTATGACAGCTTTATCCAAGCCCAAGGCGCCGAAAAATGCGAGTTCGGTTTGGAAGAAGTTTTCAAATCCATTTTCCCCATCAAAGACTTTTCCGGCAACGGTGAATTAGAGTTTGTTAAATACGAGCTCGAAGAGCCGAAGTACGATGTTGACGAATGTATCAAGCGCGACATGACGTATGCCGCTCCGGTAAAAGCTACGCTGCGTTTGGTCGTTTGGGATACCGACGAGACCACCGGTGCCAAGTCAATCCACGACATCAAAGAGCAGGATGTTTATATGGGCGATATTCCCCTGATGACGGACAAGGGTACTTTCATCTGCAACGGTACCGAGCGCGTCGTCGTTTCTCAGATGCACAGATCTCCGGGCGTGTTCTTTGATCATGACAAAGGCAAGACCGTCGCTTCCGGTAAATATCTGTTTGCCGCCCGGGTTATTCCTTATCGCGGCTCTTGGCTTGATTTTGAATTTGACGCCAAAGATTTAGTCTATGCGCGTATTGACCGCCGCCGCAAGCTTCCGGTTACGTCTATCCTGTATTCTTTGTATTCTAAAGAGACCGAAGAAAAAATCGCCAAGCTGGCCAAACAGGGTAAGAAAATCGACCCGGCTGAAATCAAAGGTATGGATAAGGAAGAAATTTTAAATTACTTCTATGATGCCGACACATATGTTGCCGATAAGAAAAACTGGAAAGTCAAATTCGTTCCGGAACGTATGAAGGGCGTTAAGTTTGACTTTGATTTGGTTAATGCCAAAACCGGCGATGTGGTTTTGGAAGCAGGCAAAAAGCTGTCTCCGCGTCTGGCTCAGAAACTGGCTGACGACGGTTTGGAATATTACAAGGTCACTCCGGAACAAATGCTGGGCAAATTCCTGGCCGCCAACGTTGTCGTTGCCAAGACCGGAGAGGTATTGGCAGAAGCCGGCGATGAAGTCACTCAGGAACTTTTGGACGCTTTTGCACAGAATAAAATCGGCGAGGTTAAAACCCTGTTTATTGACGGTGTAAATGTCGGTCCGTATATCCGCAACACTTTGGCCGGCGACAAAAACAGCTGCCGCGAAGAAGCTCTGCTGGATATTTACCGCGTTATGCGCCCGGGTGATCCTCCCACATATGAAACCGCCGATCAGTTGTTTAACGGTTTGTTCTTTGACAATGACCGTTATGATTTGTCTTCTGTCGGCCGCGTTAAAATGAACGTTGCCCTTGACATTTCCTTTGACGATGCTCCCGACACATATCGTGTCCTGCGCAAGGACGATATTTTGCGAATCGTTAAAAGACTTTGCGAACTGCGTGACGGCAAGGGTGAAGTTGATGATATTGACCACCTCGGCAACCGTCGTGTACGTTCCGTCGGCGAATTGATGGAAAACCAGTATCGTATGGGACTGCTCCGGATGGAAAGAGCCATCCGCGAAAGAATGAGCTCTGAGAATCTGAACAACGTTAAGCCGCAGGATTTGGTTAACGCAAAACCGATTGCTTCGGTTATCCGCGAATTTTTCGGTTCTTCCCAGCTGTCTCAGTTTATGGATCAGAATAACCCGTTGTCTGAAATTACCCACAAGCGCCGTTTGTCCGCTTTGGGACCGGGCGGTTTGTCCCGCGACCGTGCAGGCTTTGAAGTCCGAGACGTTCATCCGACTCATTATGGACGTATCTGCCCGATTGAGACGCCTGAAGGTCCGAACATCGGTTTGATTAACTCGCTGTCAACTTATGCACGCATCAACAAATACGGTTTTATCGAATGTCCGTACCGCAAGGTTGTTAACGGTGTGGTTACCAAAGAAGTCGTTTATCTTTCGGCTAACGAAGAAGGCAAGTTCAAAATTGCGGAAGCCAATGCAAAAGTTAAAGACGACGGTCATTTCGAGCAGGATTTGATTGCCTGCCGCAAAGCCGGCGAATTTGAGTTTGCTCATCCTGAAGAAATCGATTTTATCGACGTTTCTCCGAAACAGTTGGTATCAGTTGCAACCGCGCTGATTCCGTTCTTGGAAAACGACGATGCGAACCGTGCTTTGATGGGTTCTAACATGCAGCGCCAAGGCGTGCCTTTGCTACGTTCGGAAGCTCCGTTGGTCGGTACCGGCGTTGAAGCCGTGGTCGCCAAAGATTCCGGCGCTACGGTGGTTTGTAAGCACGACGGTATCGTTGATGCGGTTGACGCCAATCGTATCGTGGTTCGTTCCAATGACGAACATGCTGCCGATGCCGGTGTTGACATTTACCGCTTGTCCAAATTCCGCCGTTCTAACCAAAACACCTGCATTAACCAGGTTCCGCTGGTAAAAGTGGGCGACGAGGTTAAAGCCGGTGACATTATGGCTGACGGTCAGTGTACTGATATGGGCGAGCTGGCTTTGGGTAAAAACGTTTTGGTTGCTTTTATGCCGTGGAACGGTTTGAACTACGAAGATGCTATTTTGTTGTCCGAGCGTATTTCCCGCGACGATGTCTTTACTTCTCTGCATATTGAGGAATTTGAGGTTATGGCCCGCGATACCAAATTGGGTCAGGAAGAAATCACCCGTGATATTCCCAATGTCGGTGAAGAGGCTTTGCGTAATCTTGATGAGGCCGGTATTGTTTACATCGGTGCCGAAGTCAAGGCCGGCGACATTCTGGTCGGCAAGGTTACGCCGAAGGGCGAATCTCCGGTGACGCCGGAAGAAAAACTGTTGCGCGCCATCTTTGGCGAAAAGGCCAGCGATGTTCGCGACACTTCTCTTCGCGTACAGCCGGGTATTGAAGGTATTGTGGTTGACGTTCACGTCTTCTCCCGCCGCGGCGTTGAGAAAGACGAACGCGCTTTGTCCATTGAACAGGAAGAAATTTCTCAACTGGCCAAGGACCGCGATGACGAAATCGCCATTATCCGCCGTAACTTTGAAGCCCGTTTGAAATCTATGATTTTGGGTCACAAAGTTGTAGACGCTCCGAAGGGCATCTCCAAGAACTCTACTTTGGATGAGGAAGCTCTTAACGGCATTCCGTCTTCTCAGTGGCGTAAAATCGTCGTTAAAGACGAAGAGGTTATGGCCAAGGTTGAAGAGCTGCTGACGGCTTATGACGCTCGTCTGGACAAGATTCAGAAACACTTTGAAGACAAGGTTGAGAAAGTTCAGCGCGGTGATGATCTGCTGCCGGGCGTTTTGAAAATGGTCAAAGTGTTTATTGCTACCAAACGTAAGATTCAATCAGGTGATAAAATCGCCGGACGTCACGGTAACAAAGGTACTATTTCCCGCGTATTGCCGCTTCAGGACATGCCGTATATGGAAGACGGTACTCCGGTTGACATCGTATTGAATCCGCTCGGCGTGCCTTCCCGTATGAACGTCGGTCAAATTCTTGAAACCCACCTCGGTTGGGCTGCTAAAAAGCTCGGTGAACAGATTAACGAGCTGTGGGAACAGGTTAAGGCCGGACAGAAAACGGAGAAAGAGCTGCGCGCCAAGTTGAAAGACGTTTACGGCGAAAAGCAGTATAAGCGCGAAATCGAAAAGCTGTCAGACGAAGAACTCGACCTGATGATTCCGAATCTGAAGCGCGGCGTACCGATGGCTACTCCCGTATTCGACGGCGCTACCGGTGACGACATCAACATGATGCTGGAAAAAGCCGGCTTGCCGACTTCCGGTCAGATTGATTTGTATGACGGCCGTACCGGTGAAAAATTTGACCGTAAAGTCACTGTTGGTATAATTTATATGATTAAACTTCACCACATCGTTGATGAAAAGATGCACGCCCGTTCGGTCGGTCCGTACAGCTTGGTTACTCAACAGCCTCTGGGCGGTAAAGCCCAGTTCGGCGGACAACGTTTCGGTGAGATGGAAGTTTGGGCGCTGCAGGCTTACGGTGCCGCTTACACCTTGCAGGAAATGCTGACCGTTAAGTCCGATGATGTGAATGGTCGTACCAAAGTTTATGAATCCATCGTTCGCGGTGATGACAGCTTTGAAGCCGGCATTCCTGAGTCGTTCAACGTTTTGGTCAAGGAAATTAAGTCTTTGTGTCTGAATGTTGAATTGTTGAACGAAGAAGTTTAAGGAAAAGGAGTTTTTGAAATATGAATGACATTATGAAATATTTTGGTCAGCAGGTATCAGGTGAATCTTTTGACCAGATTAAAATCTCCATCGCATCTCCTGAACAAATTCGTTCATGGTCTTATGGTGAAGTTAAGAAACCTGAAACCATCAACTATCGTACCTTTAAGCCGGAAAGAGACGGTCTGTTCTGCGCCCGTATTTTCGGTCCGGTAAAAGACTACGAGTGCTTGTGCGGCAAGTACAAGAGAATGAAATACCGCGGCGTCGTTTGCGAAAAGTGCGGTGTAGAAGTTACCTTGTCCAAAGTCCGCCGCGAGAGAATGGGCCATATTGAACTGGCCGCTCCGGTTGCACACATCTGGTTCCTGAAATCGCTGCCGTCTCGTATTGCGATGTTGACGGATATTCCGATGAAGAGTTTGGAACGTGTGCTTTATTTCGAAAGCTACATTGTTATCGAACCGGGTCTGACTCCTCTCGGCGTTAACGAGCTGTTGACTGAAGAACAGTATCAGGAAGCGATTGACGAGTACGGCGAAGATGCTTTCCGTGCCGGAATCGGTGCCGAAGCTTTACGCGAGATTTTGTCTCAGATTGACCTGGAAGCAGAAAGAACGGCTATTCGCGAAGAGCTGAAGGACAACGCTTCGGAAGCAAAGCGCAAAAAGCTGGTAAAACGTTTGAAGATTATCGAATCTTTCATCGAATCCAATACCAAGCCGGAATGGATGATTCTGACCGTATTGCCGGTTATTCCGCCTGAGCTGCGTCCGTTGGTTCCGTTGGACGGCGGTCGTTTTGCGACTTCTGACCTGAACGATTTATACCGTCGCGTTATCAACCGTAACAATCGTTTGAAGAGATTAATCGAGCTGCATGCTCCGGATATCATCATCCGCAACGAAAAGAGAATGCTGCAGGAATCTGTCGATGCTTTGTTTGACAACGGTCGCCGCGCCCGCGCGATTACCGGTACCAACAAACGTCCGCTGAAGTCTCTGTCCGATATGCTGAAAGGTAAACAGGGCCGTTTCCGTCAGAACCTGTTGGGTAAACGTGTTGACTATTCCGGCCGTTCTGTTATTACGGTTGGTCCGGAGCTGAAACTGCACCAATGCGGTTTGCCGAAGAAAATGGCTTTGGAATTGTTCAAACCGTTCGTTTATGCAAAATTGGAACTGTACGGTCACGCTACAACCATAAAGGCAGCCAAACGCATGGTTGAAAAAGAACGTCCGGAAGTATGGGATATTCTTGAAGAAGTTATCCGTGAGCATCCGGTTCTTCTGAACCGTGCGCCGACGCTGCACCGTCTGGGTATTCAGGCATTTGAACCGGTATTGGTCGAAGGTAAGGCCATTCACCTGCATCCGCTGGTTTGTACCGCGTTCAACGCCGACTTCGACGGTGACCAAATGGCTGTTCACGTTCCGTTGTCTATCGAGGCTCAGTTGGAGGCTCGCGTCTTGATGATGTCGACCAACAACATTTTGTCTCCGGCTTCGGGTAAACCGATTATCGTTCCGACCCAAGATATGGTTCTGGGTATCTACTACCTGACCTATGATGCTGAAGGCATGGCCGGCGAAGGAATGGTCTTCTCTGACTTTAACGAAGTTCAGCTGGCTCTGAATGAGAAAGTTGTAGACCTGCACGCCAAGATTAAATGCCGTCTCGAATATGTGGACGACAACGGCGAGCTTAAGAAAGGCCTGATTGAGACCACGCCGGGACGCATCATTGTTTCCGAGACGCTGCCGAAACATCAGAATGTTCCTTTCTCTTTGGTTAACCGTTTGTTGCGTAAAAAGGAAATCGGTGAAATCATCGATACCATTTACCGCCACTGCGGCCAGAAAGAAACCGTTATGTTTGTCGACCGCATCATGACTCTGGGCTTCCAGAACGCATGTAAGGCCGGTATCTCTTTCGGTAAAGACGATTTGATCGTTCCCGATGCAAAACAGACTTTGGTTGAAGAAACCGAGAGACAGGTTAAAGAGTTTGAACAGCAGTATCAGAACGGTCTTATCACCAAGGGTGAAAAATACAATAAGGTCGTTGATATCTGGGCTGCCTGCACCGATAAGGTTGCTGACGAAATGATGAAAAACATTTCGAAGACGGATCACGGTTATATCAACTCCGTATATATGATGGCTCACTCCGGCGCCCGCGGTTCTGCCGCCCAGATGCGTCAGTTGGCCGGTATGCGCGGTTTGATGGCTAAGCCGTCAGGCGAAATTATCGAACAGCCGATTATTTCAAACTTTAAAGAAGGTCTGACCGTGTTGGAATACTTCAATTCTACCCACGGTGCCCGTAAAGGTTTGGCCGATACCGCTTTGAAGACCGCTAACTCCGGTTATCTGACCCGTCGTCTGGTCGACGTTGCCCAAGACGTGGTTATTACCGAAACCAACTGCGGTACGGAAAGAGGCATTATTGTCCGTCCGGTTGTCGACGGCGGTAACGTTATCGTATCCATCGGCGAGAGAATTCTGGGACGTACCATTCAGGAAGACATCGTTCATCCCGAAACCGGTGAGGTTCTGGTTCAGAAAGGCAAGCTGATTGACGAAAACGATGTTGAAGTTGTTGAAAAAGCCGGTGTCGAACAGGTTAAAATCCGTTCGGTTCTGACTTGCGAAACCAAAGACGGCGTTTGTGCCGCTTGTTACGGTCGTGATTTGGCTCGCGGTACTCCGGTTAACGTCGGTGAGGCAGTTGGCGTTATCGCCGCTCAGTCCATCGGTGAACCCGGTACACAGCTGACCATGAGAACGTTCCACATCGGCGGTGCCGCTCAGAAAGGCGCCGAACAGGCTTCCGTTGAAGTTCCGTTCGCCGGTATTCTGAAGCTGGAAAACAATCACTTGGTAACCAATTCCGAAGGACAGGGTATTGTATTGTCCCGTAACTGCGAAATTGTTATCGTGGATGCCAACGACCGTGAAAAATCGCGTCACCATGTTCCGTACGGTACCAAGATTTTGGCAGCGGAAGGCTCTAAAGTCAAAAAGGGTCAGAAAGTTGCCGAGTGGGATCCGTTTACCATTCCGGTCATTACCGAAAAAGCCGGTAAGGTTGAACTGGTTGACTTGATTAACAACGTGTCGGTCAGAGAAACTACAGATGAAACGACAGGTATCGTTTCCAAAGTGGTTATTGACTGGCGTTCAAATTCTTCCAGTGCCGGTTTGAAACCCAGTATCGTTCTGAAAGATGCCAAAGGTAAACCGGTAACTTATGACAACGGCAAGGAAGTTCGTTATTATATGTCTGCCGATGCAATTCTTTCGGTTGAGAGCGGAGACGAGGTCAGAGTCGGTGACGTTATTGCCCGTATTCCTCGCGAAAGCTCAAAGACCAAGGATATTACCGGTGGTCTGCCGCGTGTTGCCGAGCTGTTTGAAGCCCGCCGTCCGAAAGATCCGGCAATCATCTCGGATATTGACGGTATGGTTGAGTTTGGCAAGGACTATAAGGCCAAGCAGAGAATTACCGTCGTTCCGACCAAGGGTCAGCCGATTGAATATCTGATTCCGAAAGGCCGTCATCTGGCCGTTCAGGATGGGGATATCGTCAAGAAGGGTGACGCGCTGGTAGAAGGAACACCGGCTCCGCATGATATTTTGAGAGTTCTCGGCGTTGAGAAACTTGCTGAATATCTGGTTAAGGAAGTTCAGGACGTTTACCGTCTGCAAGGTGTTAAGATTAACGACAAGCATATCGAAGTTATTGTTTCGCAGATGCTGCGCAAGGTTGAAATCCTCACTCCGGGCGATACGACCTTCCTGGTAGGCGAGCAGGTCGACCGAGATATCTTTGAAGCGGAAAATGCCAAGGTTATTGCCAACGGCGAAACGCCGGCAACTGCCGATCCGATTTTGCTTGGTATTACCAAAGCTTCGCTGCAGACCAAGTCGTTTATCTCTGCCGCATCGTTCCAAGAGACGACCCGCGTTCTTACCGAAGCTGCGGTCGAGGGCAAGGTTGACAGCCTGAAGGGCTTGAAAGAAAATGTTATCGTCGGTCGTTTGATTCCGGCCGGTACCGGTACGGTTCTGAGAGCTTTGAAGAAAGTTGCCGCTCAGAACGACAAAGAGATTCAGTCTCTTAAGGAAGAAGCTCAGCAAGCTCAGGCTTTGGAACATGCTCAGCATGAGGCCGAAGCAGCAGCTGAAACTCCTGCCGAATAAAGCTTGTATCATTGTCGGATTTGAGGCGCCGTGTTTTCACGGGGCAGCCTCAAATCCAGGCAATGATGTTATTACGGAATGTTATGGCATCAGGTGGTGCTTTAGATTTTGTAATAAAAAAGACCTTTCGAGAAATCGAAAGTTTTTTTTTATTGTTTTTTACTGGCGATGTGTTATGGTATTCGCATTATCGCGAATTATTAATATTATTTATTACATCTAAATTTAATTGTTATGGAACTTAGAAACTTAATTGAAGAAATTTTGGCTGGTCGTTCGGTAAAGTTGGCTGTTTATAAGAAAAAAGAGGTACTTCCTTCTTATACGGCGGATTTTCGCAGAGATTCGATTGTTGCGGTATTGCAGGAGATGTCCGAGGAAGACATTAAGCAGTTGCGGACGAAAGTTCAATCCGGTCTGCATGAAGCGGATCGTTTGTTGCAAAGTGTTCATCAATGTTCCGGTTCGGGACGGGTTACACTTACGGTCTCAAAGAAAAATTACGAACTGATGGCTAAAGAATACAGCGCCTGGTGCCGTTTGTCGAATGCATTGGGACGCATGCACTGATTCTTCAGACGCAATGAATTTTTTCGGCAGAGCTGATAAAATTTAGGTTTGATAAAACAGTTTCGAAAAAAGAGCTGATTGCCTTTCTGGTAATCAGCTTTTTTTTGCAGATGTTTTGAGGAGAAGTTCGTTTTTTTAGGTCAGGGACAAATGAAAAAACGTCATCAGCCAATTAACGGCCGAGCTGCTTTTTCAACCGGTGCAGCTGCTTGAGGTTTTTGATGTGTTTGTCCTTAAGGTTTTTGTGCTGTTTGTTAAAATTGCTGTATGAGGACGTTCCCTTCAGTTTTTCGCCTTTTTTGCCTGCCTGCGCGAGGAGGTGGGCAAGCTTGTTTTGTTCGCTTGGGGAGAGGCTTTGGTTTTGTTGCAGTGCTTTTTGCAGAAAAGCGTTGGCGCTCCCGTTAGGCTGAATCAGACGATACATGGTCAGCGCGTGAGCGTAGCTTTCTATTGAAGCGCCGTCTTCCAGCGAAAGGGAAGATGTTTTTATCATCTTTTCAACTTGCCGGTACAGTTTGTCACGGCCGTCTTGTCCCAGATGAATTTGCAAGGCGGTGTCATAATAGTTTTTCCAAATTGAATCGGCGTGGAGTTTCAACGTTGAGGTTTCGTTTTGGGGTTGAACGACAGTGTCAGCGTGTGTTGAGGTTTGGACGGCCGGCGCCGGAATTTTCGGTTCCTGAGCAGCCGAAGATTTTTTCTGAAATCCCAAAAAGCTTCCCAGACCGACGACTAATCCGGCGGTGCCGATAAGCAGATATTTTTTGTTTTTTTTCAACCAGTTTTCGGCAGGCTTCAGGGTTGAAGAAACATGCTTCAAATTATAAATACTGTCAGACCAGCTGTCTAAGCGATATTTGATCGATAGATTTATTTTTTTGAACAAACGTGATATGTAAGGAGCATTGGGGTTAATGTAACGTTGTTCCTGACTGATGAGGTTGAGGCGCTCAAAAGCATTGTATCCCAGTTTGCTAACGGTTTTGCGGCGGATTTTGCAAAAGGCGATGATGTATTTTTCCATTGTGTCATAGTCTTTGGGCTCAAGCTGCAAATCGCCGTCGACAAATCGTTCCAAGACGCTTTCCGCACGATAGCGCGCCGTTTCTGCAAAATATCGGTTTTGGGGTATCTTGCTTTTAAGCAGATGTTTGTAATTTTTGATTTCGGTTCGCAGGATGCTTCCGTCAATATAGTTGCTTGCTGTTTTTGTGTCAGACATATTTATTCTCCGCTCCAAAGATTTTTGACATAATATGTCGAAAATCGTATTTTGTCAATATATGGGTGCATTCTTTTGTTTTTACAGCTTCTGTTAGACAACAGGTTCGGCGCGTGATTTTATCAAAAGTGGAACAAGGTCTTGAAATATGAACGTCGGTACTCTAAAATATAAGGGAAAGGAATCAGCTTTTGATTGATATTAAACAGGGTCTGGCTAATCTGACCAGACATATAAAAATAGCTCCCGAAGATCCCGGCGTTTATCGAATGATCGGAGAGGACGAAGAAGTTTTATATGTCGGCAAAGCCAAAAACATAAAAAAGAGGATTGTCGCTTATTCTCATCTGAACAAACTGCCGGTGCGTTTGCAGCGTATGGTGGCACAGATTAAACGTATGGAATTTATCATCGTGGAAAGCGAGGCGCGGGCTTTGCTGGTGGAAAACGAGCTGATTAAAAAGTTTAAGCCGCGTTACAATATCCTCTTAAAAGACGACAAAAGCTTTCCTCATCTGATGATTGACGTGGGGTCGGATTTTCCCTGTCTGCGCAAGTATCGCGGTTCCCGGGCGGACAAGAATAAATATTTCGGGCCGTTTGCAAGCGTGATGGCGGTCAACAGCGTGGTTGATATTTTGCAAAAAGCTTTTTTGCTGCGTTCATGCCGTGACAGCGTGTTTAAAAACCGTGAGCGGCCGTGTCTGATGTATCAAATCAAACGTTGTTCGGCTCCGTGTGTGGGGCGGATATCCAAAGAGGATTATCGCCGGCTGGTGAACGAGGCGATTGATTTTCTGGAGGGGCGGAATTCTAAGATTCAAGCCGAGCTTTCCGCAAAAATGCAGGAGGCCAGCGCACAGCAGGATTATGAAACGGCATTGGTTTATCGTGACCGTATTCGCGCGTTGACTAATGTACAGTCCACTCACAATGTCGAATATGCCGACATCAAGTCTTGCGACGTGGTGGCGATTGCCCGCAAGAATGACGTTGTATGCATCCAGATATTTTTTATCCGTTCCGGTCAAAACTGCGGAAATACGCCGTATTTTCCGGCTCAGGTGGAGGATGCGGGCAATGCAGAAGTTTTGGAAGCCTTTTTGGGAAGCTTTTACAGCAGTCATCTGCCTCCAAAGGAAATTATCGTGTCAGAGCCGTTGGAGAATAAAGAATTTTTGGAAAAGGCAATCGGCGCCAAAATCAACACTTATCAAAAAGGGAACAAGGCGGCGATTGTAAAAAACGTTGCGGAAAACGCCAAAGCCTCGATTGACCGGCGGATTGCAATGATGGCGAGCGTAAAAAGCAATCTGGAAGAGTTTAAAGAAATTTTCGGGCTGCCCAGAATACCGCAGCGAATTGAAATCTACGACAATTCCCACAATCAGGGAAGCTATGCCATCGGCGCGATGGTTGTGGCGACGCCGGACGGTTTTGACAAGAAGAGTTACCGTACTTTCAATATCAAAAATTCAGAAATCACCAATGATGACTTTGCAATGATGAAAGAGGTGTTGAGCCGTCGTTTTGCAAGAATGGACGTAAGCAACCGTCCGGACGTTATTTTGCTCGACGGCGGGCGCGGGCAGTTGAATGCGGTGCATGAAAGCCTGAAAGACTTTGACCTCGACGGCATTGCTATTATCGCCATATCCAAGGGACCGGAACGTAATGCCGGAAAAGAGTTTTACCATATGAAAGACAAAGAAAGTTTCGCTTTGCCGTTTCAGTCGCCGATAGCTTTTTTTCTGCAAAATCTGCGTGACGAAGCTCACCGGTTTGCCATCGGTACTCATCGGAAGAAGAGGGCAAAATCCATCTTTAAATCGCGCCTTGACGAAGTGGAGGGAATCGGCAGCCGCCGCAAGCATGACCTGCTTAATTATTTTGGGTCGGTAGAAGAGATTGCCCAGGCGGGGATTAAGGATTTGCAAAAAGTGGACGGCATCAGTAAAAAAACAGCGGAAAAAGTCTATAATTACTTTCATAATTAATTTTTATAGCCTAGTATGAGCTTAGTTTGGTTTTAGATGAGAGGTACAGAAGTGTATAGTTTGCCTAATATTTTAACAATTTCCAGAATTGTAGTTATTCCCGTAATCTTCCTGTCGATTTATATTCACAGTACGCTATGGGCGGTATTGACGGCGATTTTATTCATCGTGGCTGCGATTACCGATTATTTTGACGGCTATTTGGCCCGTTCCCGGAACGAGACTTCAGCTTTCGGCCGTTTGCTTGATCCGATTGCCGATAAGCTTTTGGTGGTGTCGGCTTTGTTGATTTTGGTGGCAAACCATATGGTGCTGCCGATAAGCTATATCCCGGTCATTGTCATTTTATGCCGCGAAGTTTTGGTTTCCGGCCTGCGCGAGTTTTTGTCGGAAGTCAAGGTCGGAATGCCGGTTACGCGTCTGGCCAAGTGGAAAACGGGTTTTCAGATGACGGCAATTTCGCTGTTGCTGCTGGGTATGGTTCCCGCATTCAGATTTTTGGGTGAAATCTTGCTGTGGATTGCCGGCGTTCTGACGTTCATTACAGGATATCAGTATTTTCAGAAAAGTTTGGATTATATCCGTAAGCTGGACAAGCAGGCGAAGAAAGAAGCCGCAGCTCCGGTAAAAAAGGCAGAAGCGAAAGCTTCCGCGGTTAAACCGGCAGCCAAGAAAAAGACGATTAAAAAGGCTCCGGCCAAAAAAGCTGCTACTAAAAAAAGCGGTTCTAAAGCAGTCAAACCGGCTGCAAAGAAGACTGCCGCTGATAAAAAATAACGGACGGACTTGTATTTATGGAAGCGGAAAAACAACATATTCTGGTTGTAGATGACGATACCAGACTGCGTTCATTGTTACAGCGTTTTTTGCGCGAGAACGGTTTTTACGTTTCTGTGGCCAAGGGGGCAGAAGAAGCCCGTGAGGCTTTGAAAAATTACAGGTTTGACTTACTTATCGTCGACATTATGATGCCGAATGAAACCGGGTTGGAATTTCTGGGCAAGCTGCGTCTGGAAAGTTCCCTCCCGGTTATTTTGCTTACGGCAATGGGTGAAACCGAAGACAGAATTACCGGTTTGGAAAGCGGTGCTGACGATTATCTGCCAAAACCGTTTGAGCCCAAAGAGCTGGTGCTGCGTATTAAGAATATTCTGAAACGGGCGCCTCAGGAAAAAACGGAAGCCAATGAAAAATTGGGGCTGGGGCTGTGTACGTATGATATGCAAAGCAAAGAGCTTTTGACCAAAAACGGACAGGTTATTCATATTACGCCGGTTGAGCAGGCGCTGCTGAGCGTTTTGGGGGCGAAGTCGGGGCAGATATTTACGCGTGAGAAACTGGCTGAAATTTTGGGTGCCGGCCAGAGCCCGCGTTCAATTGACGTGCAGATAACCAGGCTGCGGAAAAAAATTGAGCAGGATTCAAAAAATCCCCGTTATTTGCAAACGGTTCGCGGCAAGGGTTATATGCTGCTTCCGGAATAAACGGAATGAAAAATTAAAGTATACTTTTTACGATTTTAAAGTTAAGAATAAGATTAAGACGAATTAAAAAATTTTAGGAGTTGAGCTATGCACATTAAACTACCCGAAAAAGCTGAAGAAGGTTTGCGGTATCTGCGTCTGAAATTTTTACCGAAAACTTTGTTCTTCCGCACCATGCTGCTGATTTTTATTCCGTTAATTGTCGTTCAGGTGGTTTCGGTGGTTATGTTTTTTGACGGCAGCTGGAGCCGGATGGGGCGCCGGTTGTCGGATAATCTGACTTCGGACATGAGTTTTATCATGGAGCAGGTAAACCGTAATCCCAGCCGTTTGAAAGAAATGCAGGCTTTGTCTTCTCAAAAATTCGGTATGGAATTCGAGTATTACAGCAATCAGGACAAATTAAAGGCTATCAGCAAGGTGCGCAAAGCAAACCGAATGATTGTGGGATATTTGGAAGAATCTTTGGAAAAGGCATTTCCCAAAGCCGAAATTAACATTTTTGAGGGCAAGGCGGACAAGGATCTGGTGGTTATGATAGACAGCGACCAGGGACTGTATCGTTTTCTGACCACTCGCAAAAAGATTTTCAGCACATCAATCTTTATGTTTGTTGTCTGGATGGTGGGGACTTCTATTCTGTTGTTTTTGGTAGCCGTTCTGTTTTTGCGCATACAGGTTCGTTCGATTGCCGAGTTGGCGCAAGTTGCGGAAGATTTCGGCAAAGGCATCGACAACAAAGATTTCAAACCCTACGGTTCTTCCGAGGTCCGGAAGGCGGCGCTGGCATTTATCAAAATGAAAGAGCGCATTCAGCGTCAGATTAGCGAAAGGACACAGATGCTGGCCGGCGTTTCGCATGATTTGCGTACGCCGCTGACCCGGATGAAACTGCAGGCGGCTATGATGTCTGACGGCGACGACAAGAAAGATTTTCTTTCCGACATTGACGAGATGGAAAAGATGCTTGACGGCTATTTATCTTTTGTCAGCGGCGAGGGCGGGGAGAAGTCTTCTTTTGTCGATGTTAACGAAATGATTTTAAGCATCATCAACAAATTCCGTAACAAAAAGGCTTTAATCCGTTATTCAACGAACGATCAGGTGAGTGCAATCCAGGGGCGTGAACAGGCTTTGAAACGCGCGCTGACCAATGTCATTTCCAATGCGTTTCGTTATGGAAAAACCATAGCGGTTAAGTTGGAGAGCAATGACAAAAAGCTGATGATTGCGATTGAGGATGACGGTCCCGGAATTCCGAAAGACAAACGGGAAGATGTCTTTAAGGCGTTTTATCGTTTAGAAAATTCCCGTAACAAGGAAACCGGCGGGGTCGGTTTGGGTCTTTCAATCGCCAAGGACGTCATTACGTCGCACGGCGGAACCATTGAACTGGATGACAGTTCTTTGGGCGGTTTGAAAGTTTTGGTCAGTATTCCGTTATAATTTAGGGAAATTGTGAATGGAAAATCCTTTCGGCTTTTTTAAGAGAAACGCCTCTGCCGCAGCAACGGATGTCGATGCGGCGATGTCTGATGTCGGGCCTGACGAGCTTCAGATTGTCGAGCAGGAGAATGAACAGGCTTCTCCGGTTTTGAGCGCCGATGAAGATAATTTTAATCTGGATGACATGCTGGGCGACTTAAAGCTTGAAAACGAGGGCGGGCCGGAATCCGTTGCCGGCGGATTGGATTTAAACCTTGATGACGGCAGCCTTGATTTTTTGAAAGACAACGGTGATTTTGACTTAAATTTGGGTGAGGAAATCACATCTGTGTCCGGAAGCGAAAAAAGTCCCGAAGCCGAAAATCCGAAGCCGCTTGTTTCTGAGGCTGTTCAGGAGGTTTCTCAGCCGGACATTATGGAATTTTCTGCGGAAGAGAATCGGCAAGAAACGTCGGGCGGCCACGATGAAGAGGCATTTTTAAGTCCGTTGTCAGATGATGAAAGCGATTTGTTGGCAGACAGGGACAGTTATACCGATGAAACACCGGTTAGTGCCGCCGAGGAGCGGGCTTTTGAGCCTGAGGCGCCGATTGCCGCAGAAGAAGCGTTTTTTGAGAGTGCCGCGGATGTGCAAGGTTTTTCCGAGGCGGCGACAAATATGGAAACCGCAGAGATATCTCCTGAGGAAGACGGCAATGTCGTTGATATGGAGCCTGCGGCGTTATCCGAAGACGATATGCTGTCGGAAGCGGAAACCGAAACCAAATTCGGTGTTGAGTCTTCTGTAAACGAGAGTACGAACCTTGACATCGAAAATACATCTGAAAGAGGGAAAGATGTCTTGCCGGACAGCGGAGAAGATTTGTCTGTTGCCGCTTCAGAAGTTATTTCTGTTGAAACGGAACCACCTTCAGATACGACTTCTGTTTGGGAGGCTGAACAGGAAGAAAACGCGGCAACCGGTGTTGAAGAGAGCGATGGCGTAAACGACGTTTCGCAGATTGAAGACGGCGTTGTTGCTGCCGGGAATGACGAAGTTATTGATTTTACCGGTTTGGATGAAACCGGAATTGAAGAAATACCGAGCGGGGATTTTTCGTTTGAGGCAGAGATGTCGGAAACGTTTTCGAATCCGGCGGTTTCTGATATTGAGAGTGCTGATACAGCTTTGCCGGCAGATGTCGATGCGGATGCTGATATTGAAAACGGAGAGGTTGCGGAAAGTTTTTCGGAAGAAAAATATAATGCCGAGGGCTATGACGCTGATGATGTTGAGATGCCGGAGAGTCGTATCATTGCCGAAGATGTGGTGAGCGATGAGCATTGGGAGCAAAACGACGCGCCGGTAAAAGAAGCCGCAGCTGTTTCCGAAACGGCAGGAGACGAGCAGAACGGACAGTTGGCGAATCATCTTAAGTGGTTCAGCGGCAGCAGTGCAGACAAGTTTTTTGAAATATCCAAACAGTCGGAATCCGAACAATTAACCGGGACAGGCGAGGTAAAAGCCATCCATGTGAATGTCGGCTATGACACTTACGGCTGGCTGGTTGAGTTTTCCAACGGGAAAATTATGAGTCTGAGAGACGTGCGGGAGTTTCAAATCCGCAACGGTCATCTGCCCGACAGTACCGGTGTTATCGTCTACGGCAATCAGCGATTTGAATTCAGCGCGATTGAAAGAATCCTGATTTATGAAAGCGTTCAGTATTTCAGCTATGGTTGATAAAATAAAAGCCTCAGTTCAGAGGCTTTTATTTTTTTTAAGGTTTTACCGGAGCCGGTGTCTCTGTTGACGTTTCTGCCGGTTTAGACAGCGGGAAGATTTTAACGCCGTTCGGAGCGGAAAGACTGTCGTCGGTTTTGCCGAGAATGCTTCCGACAGCGGCGGTTGAAGACCGCGTCTGCGGCGACCGCTTTTTCTGCGGAATTTGTGCCGGAGCCTGCAGGCTGGGATCTAAAGGATAAGCATTGCGGGGCAGGCGCAGGAGCATATAGCCGTTGCCGCCGCCATAAGCCGGACCTGAAATGCCGACGGAGTAAGAACCGCCGATGTAGCCATAGTCAAGGTCAATGTAATCGATGGCAAAGACGGTTTTGACGGTAGATTGTCCGATTGCCGTCATTTTACAAGTGTAACCTGCATCTTCCATAAGCACGTGATTGATGCTTTTGGCAAATAAAATTGTCTTTGACGGCGTGCAGTCGGGCGTTTGTCCTCCGTAGGTTACATTATAGTTTAACAGCAAATTCAGTTTGTTTGCACGTTTTCCAATGATTACGTCGGCAATTCTGATGTGGTCGATGTAAGCGTTGGTCGGGGTTATTCCCGCCGTCAGCGGAATGGTAATGTAGTTTTCAAGGCAAGTGTGCGAATAAGGGTCTGCCTGGCATACCAGCGCTTTTTGGTAATTATTGTTGTCAAAGAGGTGGAGCAGGCTGTTGTAAATGTATTCTTTGGACATTGATAATTTTGCCGGTGCACATTGATGCGAACGGCAGACAACCACCGAACTCGGTGCGCGGAGGGCAGCGGGATTCATTTCCCGGGCCATTTGTTCATATTCCGCGGCAGAGGGTTCAAAGGGATTGCGCATAAAGTCCTGCGGCGTCCGGGTACGAAAATATTCACAGCCGCTCAATGCCAGCGCAGTGGTAAGAAAAAGCATACTCTTTTTTAATTTACAAAATACCATTATCGAACCTTTTGAATAAAATTATGCCTTATATTAGGACAAAGATTATGAAACAACAAAAGGTTTTTGCAGGTTATTCAATAGATTTTGCGATAAGGGATTGCTTTTTGCGCCGATTGCGCTTTAATGTAAACAGCTTTGAGAAAAAACATGAAGAAATTCGGCATAATATGTTTAAGCGCAAGCTTGATGTTCCTCCAGCCGGCGCAGGCGCAGGTTAAGGTGATTGACGGCGACAGCATTTTTATCGGCAAACGGGAAATCCGCCTGTCGGGTATTGACGCACCCGAATACAAGCAGTCGTGCTACAATGCCGCCGGCAAAGCTTATCCTTGCGGCGAGCTGGCTTTTCGGGCTCTGAAGAAGATGGTCGATGATTCTCTTGAATGCCGAAGCGTTACGACGGACCGTTACAAACGCGAGGTTGCGGTTTGCTACGTCGGCGGAGAAGACATAAACCGCAAGATGGTCTCGGAGGGCTGGGCCGTTGCCTATACCCGTTACAGCGATGATTATGCTCCGGCAGAGAAAGAGGCGCAACGGGCCAAAAGGGGAATTTGGCAGGGACGGTTTATGAAACCGGAGCTGTACAGGGCCTTGAAGCGTTAAAAACGCGGCGATGTCTTTCGGCGGTGCGGGGAAGGGGAACTTTTTTTAATTTTTTGTTGAGATTCTAGTTGACAGAGGCAAAAACTTATGTATATTGCAAAGCAACGTTTTATGTTTAAAATATAAAGGTGAAAAAAATGTACGCAGTAATTAAAACCGGCGGAAAACAGTACAGAGTGACTTCTGGTGATGTGCTGAAAGTTGAAAAATTGGCCGGCGAAGAAGGTAAAGAAATTGTTTTTAACGAAGTTTTGGCTTTGGGCGATACCATCGGTACTCCGCTTGTAGCCGGTGCCAGCGTTAAGGCTACTGTTTTGAAACAGGCTCGCGATGCTAAAGTTATCGTCTTCAAGAAAAAGAGAAGACAAAACTATCGTCGTAAAAACGGCCACAGACAGTCAATTACATTGGTTAAAATTACCGATGTTTGTGGTAAATAAGAAGAGATTTAAGGAGAATTAGTCATGGCACATAAGAAATCTGGTGGTAGTTCCGCTAACGGACGTGACTCGATCGGACGTCGTTTAGGCTTGAAAAAGTCCGGCGGCCAGTGCGTTATTCCGGGCAACATCATCGTTCGTCAGCGCGGTACTCAATATCATCCGGGCGCTAACGTCGGTATGGGTAAAGACCACACTATTTTCGCCGTATGCGAAGGTAAGGTTGAATTTTCTAAGAGAGCCGGCAAAACTTTCGTTTCAGTTGTTACTGAATAGCCAGCTTGAAAAGACGATTAGAGCAGAGGGGGTGTGGCAAACATCCCCTTTACTTTTCAAAATTGCAGATTATGTGGTTGTCAGGTTGGCAATCATGGTGAAGCAGCTTTTTTACAGAGTGTTGAGATTATGAAATTTCTTGATCAGGCAAAAATATATATTCAATCGGGCGACGGCGGCGCCGGGTGCGTTTCGTTTCGTCGTGAAAAATATATTGAGTTCGGCGGTCCCAACGGCGGCGACGGCGGAAAAGGCGGCAGCGTTTATATTGAGGCGGTTCCGAATCTGAATACCCTGATTGATTTTCGTTATCATCAGCATTTTAAGGCGCAAAAAGGCCGTAACGGTATGGGTTCGGACAAGACCGGTCCCAAAGGGGAAGACATTGTCATAAAGGTTCCGGTCGGAACCGAGGTTTTGGCTGACGATCAGGAAACGCTTATTGTCGATATGCTTGAACCGGGGCAGCGTTTTATAATTGCCAAAGGCGGCGACGGCGGACGCGGCAATGCTCAATTTAAATCCTCAACCAATCAGGCTCCCCGCTATGCGGAACCGGGATGGCCGGGGCAGGAAATGTGGGTGTGGCTGCGTTTGAAGGTGATTGCCGACGTTGGGTTGATTGGTATGCCGAATGCGGGAAAATCAACCTTTTTATCCGTGGTTACCAAAGCTCGTCCCAAAATTGCCGATTATCCGTTTACGACATTGCATCCGAATTTGGGTGTAGCCTGGGTTGACAATTATGAGATGGTTATTGCCGACATTCCTGGATTAATCGAAGGAGCTCACGAAGGCGTTGGCTTGGGCGACCGCTTTTTGAAACATGTCGAAAGATGTTCGGCGTTTCTTCATATGATTGACGGGACACAAGAGGATGTGGTCAAGGCCTATAAGGACATCCGCCGTGAACTGGAGCTGTATGACGAGGTTTTGAAAAACAAGCCCGAAGTTGTGGTTTTGAACAAATGCGACTCGCTTGACAAAGAGGAAACGGCCGAGAAAAAGGCGGCGTTGGAGAAAGCGTCCGGCAAGAAGGTGTTTGTGATATCGGCAATTGCAAAACAGGGAATTTTTGATTGCCTGATTGAGGTAAACAAGTATATAACTAGAGACAGAAGACAAAAAGACGACGAGGTTGAAGAAACGGTGGTTGATGATGCCGCAGAACCGGAGAAAAAGCCTTGGTCGCCGTTAGATTAGGAGTTTTATCAGTTGAGTAAGACAACGGTTAAGAAAGCAGAAAAAAGCGTCAGCGAAGAAATTTTGGACATTGCCGTAAAGAGTTTGGACGAAGGAAAGGCCGAAGATATCGTAGTTATGGATTTGCAGGGAAAAACGTCGATTGCAAATTATATGATAATTGCCAGCGGTACTTCTCAGCGTCATGTGGCAGCGTTGGCCGAACAAGTTCAGATGAAACTGAAAGCCGCCGGTTATAAAACAGAATCGGAAGGCGAAGAAAAGGCAGACTGGGTTTTGATTGACGCATTTGACGTGATTATCCATATTTTTAAGCCTGAAGTGCGCGAATTTTACAATTTGGAAAAAATGTGGAGCGCAATTGCTGAAATCAGGAAAATTGCAGATTAAAACAAAAGCGGTCTCTTGGTGAGGCCGCTTTTTTTGTTGCTAGTTATCATCTTTGTTGAAAATTTTTTGCAGATGTTTTAGCGCATTGCCTATCGACAAAGGTTCCTGAGGCTTTAACAGCGTTTGTTCGGAATTGTCGGCGGGATTGCAAATCAGAATTTCATTGACGACCAGATATCCTTTTTTGCGAAGGTAAGTTCCGCGGAAGGCATAGTATTTTCCTTCCGGAGCGTCGGGCCGTACCAAGGCTACAGGCGCAAGAAAGTCTTGGGTTACCTGAAATTTGAAGCTGTCGTCATAGCAATAGAGAACATCTTTTTCGCAGAGACGGATAAGATAGTAATGTTCTTTTTCGTCTTTGATGCGAAAGGCGTTTCCGAGGTTTTTACCGGTATCCGGCTCACAAAAGCTGACTAATTCCACGTCAGCACTGCTGCCGCAGACACAGTTTTTTTGCGCCAGACATTTGTGAATGCAGACGAACTCTAAAAATTCTCTGAAATCAAGGGCCGGGCAGCAAATTTCTCCCACTTTTTTGCATTTGTTGGCATGAGATTGAGGCTGCTGAGCGCCAAAATGCCGCTGCCAAAGTTTTTTAATAATGTTCATAAGGTATAAATTTAGGCGGTGCCTGAAACAAAGAGTTTCAGGTACCGGGTGTTTTTAATCTGAGTAAATATTTTTCTGATGTTTTTTGATTTCTTCGAGTATACTTTCGAAGGGAACGTCATCATGGTATTTTTTCAGCGTAAAACGTTCGTCGCTGATTTGGCCGTTATCATATTCGAGTTTGGCAGGATGAACCATTCCGAGCTTGTCGACGCAAAAGCGAATCAAATAAAGCTCATCGAAGTTTGTTTGATTGGCGGGGACAGGCAGGCTCTCAAGTTCGTCGAAAGGCAGCATCTTATTGTAAAAATAGGTTGAATCAAAATAACCGTATGTAGGTGCGATGTCCATTTCTACAAAAAAAGTGCCGTAAACCCAGCAGGGGTGCTGCGGCGTGTTGTGAACTTCTGCGCAGTAGACGTAAATATGACTCAGCGTCAGGTTGTTGGCTCGAATGTCTTTGCGGAGAAGTCTGCTTAGGATGCGGGCTGCTTCTTCGGGGTAAAAAACAGGCGTACGGCCGGAACCGAGGATGAGGCAATTGTAATGCGCTTTACACGAACTGCCGTTTTCGGAAACGTCGGCACAAAGGTATTCGTTTTCGCGCATACGGTTTTCCAAGCGGTTGAACCAGATGCGCATGTGCAGAATTCCCAAGGCGACTTTGTCACTGAAAAGTTTAATAATATTTTCCATAATCTAATTGGGTTTAAAAAATTAATAATATGTTTTTGATGGGGTGTATTATGGAAAAAGCGCCTGAAAAGTCAAGCTGAAATTAGACAAAATTTTATTCGCGATGGTAAGGGTGGTGGTTGATAATGGTCTGAATGCGGTAAATTTGTTCGCTTAAGACTGCCCGCATCAACATATGGGGAAGCGTCAGCCGGCCGAAAGAAAGTATGAGGTCGGCAAGGTTGCGGGTGGATTGGAGATGTCCGTCGGCGCCGCCAATCAGAAAGCAGAGTTCGGAACAGCCGTTGAGCATCCAGGTCTCGATTTTACGAGCGAGTTCCACAGACTTCAGATTTTCGCCGCGCTCGTCAAGGACAATGACTTTTGCTCCGTGGGGTATGGACAATTGTAAAAATTCTGCTTCGTCTTCCTGGGCGGCATTGTCTTTTTCCTTAATGACGATGTCCCACCCCGAACGTTTGACATATTCGGCGATGATTGCGGCTTCGGGAGAGTTTTTTTTGCATTTTCCGATGGCGATTATCGTTACTTTCATCAGCATTCTCCTCAGGGTAGAAAGACAATCTGTCCGAAGACGTTTTGGAGGAAGAACAGGGATATGTAGCAGACCAAGGCGGCAGCAATCGGCGTTACAATCCAGCCCAGGGCAACGTGTCCGAGGATGTTCCAGTTCAGTTCCCGGCCGCCTTTGGCCAGGCCGATGCCCATAACGGCGCCGATAACGGCCTGGGTGCTGGAAACAGGAACCAAGGGGAGCGCCGGCAGATTGTGGCTGAGCAGAAAGTGCTCAAGCGACTTGGAGGCGAATAAAAAGAGAACAATGGATTGGGAGAGAACCACGACAAAAGCGACCAGCGGCGACATCCGCATCAGGTTGTTGCCGACGGTATTGATGACGTGGTGCGAATAGGTAAAGACACCGACACAGATGGCTAAAGCGCCAAGCAGAAAGAGCTGCTGGGTTCCGGTCAGAACCAGGCCATAACCGAGGTCGAGGTTGGTGAAAGGGCTTGAGGGGACGAAAACGCCCATGACGTTTGCAATGTTGTTGGCACCGAGCGCATAGGCGCCAAAAGCACCGGCGACAATCAGTCCGAAACGGGTGTAACTGTCTTGCCGCAGGATGTGCAGATGAGATCTGCGAATTAGCATCCGGATGAAAAAATACAGGATAACCGCAATGATGCCGGACAGCAGCGGACAGATTATCCAGGTGCTGACGATTTTGCTCAAGATTTCAGGATGAGTCGGCTTGTCGGCAAAGACGTTCCAGCCGATGATGGCACCGACAATAGCTTGAGAGGTAGAAACAGGGAGACCGTCACGCGCCATCCAGTAGAGACTGATTGCGGCAGCAAAAGCGGCCATAAAGGCACCGGGAAGCGTATTGATGGAACCCAGCTCTCCCAAGGTTTCGCTGGCGCCGGCACCGGCATAAACGGCACCTACGGTGATAAAGAGCGAAGCGATGACGGCCGCGGTTTTGAAACTGACCATTTTGGTTCCGACGGCGGTTCCGAAAACATTGGAGGCATCATTGGCCCCCAATGACCAGCCAAGAAACAAACCGCTGCTGAGGAAAATGAAAAAGGTCATATCCATTCTCAGATATCCCTTTTAATGGTGAAAATGAGCAGTTCGTCAATGAAATCTTCGGCAATGTCGGCAATATCGGCAATGTCGTTGATGAATCCGCTGAGCTGGATTTTGTTTGCCAGCGGAATGTCCGAATCAAAGATTGCTTCCCGCAGATGGCCCGAACTCAAGTCTGATTCATGCTCGATAAAATAAACTTTTTGCGAATAATCGCGCACCGAACTGAGGTCTCGGAAGAAGGCGCGCGATGCCTTAGCCATATTTTCCGCACATTCGGCGCTGAGATTGCACAGTTCGTTAATGCGGCGGTGGTATTCGGACGGAATTTCCGGACGTTCGATATAAAATTTGTAGGTCACTTCGTCAAACCTGTTAATGACCTTGTCGAGGTTTTCAACCAGGTGAAGCACATCGGCACGGAGATCGGGAATGAGGTTTTGCGAATAAAGCTTGTTTTCGATGTCACGGCGGAGATTGTCGGCATCGTGTTCGATTTGTTTGATTTGTTTGGAGAGTTTTTTGTATTCGTCGCTGCGCTGTTCATCCAGGTAGACCAGTATCGTCCGTTTGAAGGTCATTGCCGCGTCTAAAAGTTTGTCGTGGAACAAATCAATTTTGTTTTCCAGCGATTTCGTTTGTCCGAACAACGAAACATTTATGTGAAACATCGTGAAATCCTTATAGTTATACGTGAGTCGAGTATAGTCCGGCAATTATGAAAAAATACTTTATTTATTTGTATAAAATTAATAAATAATGTATATTTTAGTCTTGTAAATATAGCAGAGATTGGCTAAATTATATCTGTTTATTATAAATTAAAACTTGAGGATTTTACAAGATGAATAAAATTAACGCATTATACGTATCATTGGTAGCTTTGGTTGTTGCCATCATTGCACTGGTTATGTGCATTGTTTGCTGCAACCGCGGCGGCAACGCAGGCAGCAGCGCCGATGTTGAGAAAATTCTGGCTGACAAGCCCGAATTGATTGCCAATGCATTACAGTTGGCCGAGCAGAAGAGAATTGAAGCTGCTCAGCAGGCTGCCGCACAGGCTATTAAAGACAATATGGACGCCTTGACCAACAATCCGAACGACGGTATTTTGGGCAATCCGGACGGTAAAGTCGTTTTGGTTGAATTCTTCGATTTCTCCTGCGGCTACTGCCACAAGATTTATCCGGCAATCAAAAACGTCGTTGCCAAGAATCCGGATTTGAAAGTTGTTGCCAAATCTATGACTTTCGTCGCTCCGGTTTCCAAGTATGCCGCCAAGGCTGCTTTGGCTGCCAAAGAGCAGGGCAAATTCGAAGCCGTATACAAAGGCTTGTTTGAGGCTCAGGGGCCGTTGACCGAAGCCAAGGTTGACGAAATCGCTGTTTTGTCTGGTGTTGATCTGGAGCAGATGAAGGCCGACATGAACTCGCCTAAAATTGAAAAGGCTTTGAACGATATGTCTGACCTGGCCGGCAAAATCAACGTTACCGGCGTTCCGACTTTGGTTTTGAACGGCAAAGTTGTTCAGACTCTGGACGAAGCCGTTATCCAAAGCGAAATCGACGCTGCCCGCAACAATTAATTTTGTTGTCTCAGCGTAAGGCTTAAAATCAGGCGGCTGCCGTACGGGCAGCCGTCTCTTTTTTTAACTATTTCGGGAGAAAGTGTTTTCTTAACTTGAGTTTTGTTGATAATAAACCTATATATTAAAAACAAGATAAAGTTGTGAAAAAGGAATCAGAATGAGAACAGGAAGAAATATTATTGTCTGGCTGCTGGCGATAGTGCTGCTGTCAGGAGCGATGAATATGCTGGTCGGCGGGGCAGACAGGGCCAATGCCGAGAATCTGGCGTTTTCCGAGTTTATGAATCATGTCGAAAACAAAAAAGTTTCCGAGGTGACGATTGAAGGAGCCAGCATCAGCGGTACCTATGTCGACGGCAAGCGTTTTTATACCTATGCGCCGTTTGATCCCAATATGGTGGAAATGCTGCGAAAAAACGACGTCAAGGTGACGGCGCAGCCGGAGGATACGACCTCCAACACTTTGTGGGGCGTATTGATTTCCTGGTTCCCGATGATTTTGCTTATCGGCGTATGGATTTTCTTTATGCGCCAGGCTAATTCCGGCAATAACAAGGCTATGAGTTTCGGAAAATCCCGCGCCCGCCTGATTGAAAATACCAAAAAGGTGACGTTTAAGGATGTGGCCGGAGCCGATGAAGCCAAGCAGGAGCTGGAGGAAATCATTGACTTTTTGAAGGATCCCGACAAGTTTCAGCGTTTGGGCGGCAAGATTCCGAAGGGCGTGTTAATGGTGGGACCTCCGGGTACCGGTAAGACCCTGCTGGCAAAAGCTGTTGCCGGAGAAGCGGACGTTCCGTTCTTTTCCATTTCCGGCTCCGATTTTGTTGAGATGTTTGTAGGTGTGGGTGCCAGCCGCGTACGCGATATGTTTGCTCAGGCAAAGAAGAATGCGCCTTGTCTGCTGTTTATTGACGAGATTGATGCCGTCGGTCGTCATAGGGGCGCCGGTTTGGGCGGCGGCAATGACGAGCGCGAACAGACCTTGAACCAGCTGTTGGTAGAAATGGACGGCTTTGAGGCAAATGAAAACGTTATTTTGATTGCGGCGACCAACCGTCCCGACGTTTTGGATCCGGCTTTGCTGCGTCCGGGGCGTTTTGATCGTCAGGTAACGGTTACCAATCCGGATAAAAAAGGACGCGAAGAGATATTGAAGGTTCACGTGAAAAAAGTTCCGTTGGCCAGGGATGTCAATCTTTCCGTCATTGCCCGCGGTACGCCGGGATTTTCGGGAGCGGATTTGGCAAATCTGGTTAACGAAGCCGCGTTGTTGGCCGCCCGCAAAAACAAGCATAAGGTGACTTCCAGCGATTTTGACGAGGCTAAGGACAAGGTCTTGATGGGAAGCGAGCGCCGTTCGATGGCAATGGATGAAAACGAGAAGAAACTCACCGCCTATCACGAGGCCGGGCATGCGATATGTTCGCTTTACGTTGAGAGTACGGACCCAATTCACAAAGCTACGATTATTCCGCGCGGAAGAGCTTTGGGTATGGTGCAGCAACTTCCGGAAAAAGACCAGTATTCCTATTCGCGGATTAAGATGCTTTCAAGGCTGATAATCATGATGGGGGGACGGGTCGCAGAAGAACTGAAGTTCGGCGAGAAAAACGTTACCAGCGGCGCATCCTCGGATATTGCGGCCGCAACCAACCTGGCCCGTTCAATGGTAACGGAATGGGGAATGAGCGAAAAGCTGGGGCCGGTATTGTATGCCGAAAACACCGGCGAAGTCTTCCTCGGAAAGTCGGTTACTCAGAGCAAAAATATGAGCGAAGAGACTGCACGGCTGGTTGATGCGGAAATTAAACAGCTGGTGGTGGACGCTCATGACAAAGCCTACAAACTGTTGCAAGAGAAAAGCGAAGAATGGGAGCGTCTGGCTCAGGCTTTGCTTGAATACGAGACTCTGACCGGCGAGGAAATCGAGCAGGTTATCAAAGGCGAAAAGGTCGATAAATCGAGCGAGGTTCCCGTACCGGAAGAGAAAAGGACGCATTCATCGGTTCCTGAAGTATAGTAAAAAGTTTGGGTAGCGTAATTAGTACAGATTTGTCGGATAGGAGAAATCTGTACTAATTGTGTACGCTATCCGAACTAAGTGCGTGAGAAAAAGCCATACATAAAAAACACTTCCCTATTTAAGAGGTTGTCGCTTTGAGAGGTTGGCAGACATTGAAGTTTACCTCTGAACGGCGGGGAGGATGCAATGAACATTTTTATTGTAACAAATATTAACAACAGTTGAGCAGAAAAGAGGAGATAGTCCTTGAGCTTTGCCGCAGACTCTTCTAGAATCGGCTTATTCAAAAACAAATATGAGGAGTTACGGCAGGATGGGAAACAAATTATTCGGTACCGACGGGGTACGGGGCGTTGCCAATGTTTATCCGATGACGGCAGATTTTGCAATGAAGCTGGCGATGGCTGCCGGCAAGCTGGTTTGTACCGCGAACAGAAGGGCGGCGATAGCCAGAGACACAAGAATTTCAGGGGACATGCTGGAGGCGGCAATGATTGCCGGTTTTACTTCTCAGGGAGTTGACGTGGTTCGTTTGGGCGTGCTTCCGACACCGGCGGCAACATTGCTGACGCCTTCGCTGGGCGTTGATATGACGGTGATGATAACCGCTTCGCATAATCCGTATTATGATAACGGCATTAAGCTGATTGCAGCCAGCGGCGATAAATTCGGAGACGATGTGACCGCCCGGCTGGAAGCAGCGGTTGTTGACGGAGAATTCAGTTTTGACAAAGAAAAACTGGGACGCGTTAGCGAAGATAAAACAGCGGCGGAAAGGTATAAGGAAATTGCGCTGGGCATGGGAGGCAAAGAGCTTCCGTTACAGGGGCTGAAAGTGGTGCTGGATTGTGCCAACGGATGTTTTTCTAAAATTATGCCGGAAGTTTTTGCCAAACTCGGGGCTGACGTAACGGCCTTGTCCTGTATGCCGGACGGAACCAATATCAATCGTGACTGCGGTTCTCAGCATATCGACGCGATGACCGCCAAAGTCCGCGATTGCGGCGCGATGTTGGGGATTGCCGCGGACGGTGACGGCGACCGGATAATTATCTGTGACGAGAAGGGCAATCGGGTTGACGGAGATCAGATAATAGCATTTTTGGGAAAATACTACAAAGAGCATAACCGACTGAAAGCCGACACGGTAGTAGCAACAATAGTGTCTAATCCGGCGCTGGACCGTTTTCTGGAGGGAATCGGCGTTAAATGTGTCCGTTCTGCCGTAGGCGAACGTTATGTCATTGAGGAAATGAAAAAATGCGGCAGCAATATCGGCGGCGAAGAATCCGGCCATATGGTTGTTGCCGACTATGCCAAAACCGGCGATACGATGATGGCGGCTTTGGTAATTGCGATGGGCCTGTTGCAGAGCGGAAAGAAGATGAGCGAGATATTTCCGTTGTTTACGCCGATGACAAGAAAGCGCATTGACAGCAAATTCTGTGGTAAGGATGAAATGCTGGCAGCGTTTGAGCTGGCGGCGTTTCAGGCGGAAATTAAGCAGGGAGAAGCGGACATTGCCGGAAAGGGCCGTATTTTGGTTCGAAAATCGGGAACCGAACCGAAAATTCAAGTTTGGGTTTGGGGCGACGATGTGCCTTTGGCAACGGCGGTGAGCAACCGTATTGCGTCGGTATTGGAAAAGGCTGACGGGTTCGAATCCCGGAAAGAAGTTCTATAACCCTTGAATATCAGGCATTTATGCTTAAACTTTTATTTACCAATTGAGAGTACAGTTATAGTCAGTAATCCTCTCAAAAGGTTTATGAATGGAGGTATAAATGCTTAAAAGGGCAGACCAATATAATCTGGACTGGCACCGCAACAAGGGTGTCGAGGTTAAAAAGCGCGGCAGTATTTCTTTAGTTACGCCTCAGTTGAGCTCAGCTTTGGCAGAAAGTTTTAGTCAACAACGTCCGCGCTGCGTATGGCCAAGTCATATGGAAGCTTACGAATCCAAGTATCTGACCCGCAGAGTGTGGAGCCGATAGTCTGAGCGATGATTAAAGGCATTATCTCACTTTTTACTTCCGGGGCTATTTTTAACCCCATGGTTTTGCTCGGCATTTTGCTCGGTGTCTTATGCGATGTCGGCCTGAGCGGTGAAGAAATCAAAGAGCTGTTTACGGATTATAATCTTTATCTGCTGGCCTTGCTGGTTTCGGGACTATATATTTTCGGGTTTAAAAAAGTATATAAAGAAGGCGGCATAGATTTAGACTATCCGCCGATGATTTTCCAGATTGTGTGGGGTGTCGTCAAATTTACGATTTCGGCTCTGTTGACGATTTCCTTTATCGAAATGTTAAAGTTTTGAGGCAAGAACGAAAAACGTCAGATTGAGACGTCGATGTTTTGCCCAAGGTCGGCCGAGGGAGAGACGACCCGGCTGTCATCTCCCAACAAAACCTCAATGGCTTGTTTTTGAAGGTCTATATTAGCCTTTATGAGGCTCAGTTGCATCTGTTGAACCGATAAGGCGTATTGGCTGATGGCTCCGATTTCAGATGACATATTTTTTCTCCTAAAATATCACATTAGCATCAGTATAACACATTCTGCTTAAGAGTTCATTAAAAAAATCTTTCGGGTTCTATTGTTATCGGGGACAAAGTGATTATCTAAGCAAACGGAATAATCATTTTGTGAGGCGACAATGAATGAGGGATTTCGTAATTTGGCTTTGCTGGTGTGGGCGTTGTGTGCCGTTAACAGCAATTCGTATGCACAAGACAGCGCTACGGTTATTACAGAAGAAAGTTCGACTTCGGCGCCGACAATCGTCTATGGTGCGGCCAGAAGAGCTGACGGCGAGACGGACGAGGTGTTGATTGAGCAGCCGGCAGGCGCTCCCAATCCGTTGGGAAATCCGCTTCCCGACGCGGCGGAGCAACAGCAGCCTCAGGCCGTGACGGAACCGGTTTCCGGCGGAAATGCGGATAATGCACCTGCTGCGGCAGAGCCAATGCAGGATGTTCCGAATGTTCAGGGGCAGCCGGTCGTTTCTGCGCCCAAGCTGGGACAGGAGTTTCAAAATACGCTGATGGAGGCCGACGGTATGGTTTACGACGTTCAGGCTTATCCGACCGAAGATTTGAAGGCAATCGGAAATTCCAGCAATCCCGAGACGATTTATTCGCCCAACGTTAATCCTTAATCACATTCCATCTGTTTGCTGCGGAGTTTGCGGCATTGCCATTTGTCTTCAAGCCGGTTGGACGGCTCTATGTTCATGGCCTGCTGGTTTTGGTCAACGGCGGAACCGATGTGGACGTAGTATTTGTCATCACAATCTTTGGTGTTGCCGTCATTGTTCATCAGCGGGAAAATGGTGTCTTCCCCTTCGTTACCGTAAGTGCTGAACAGTTTGGTATATTTGTGCAGATGGATGCTTCCCAGAGTGTTGGGCAGCTGCAAATTGTCGCTGGTAGACTTCAACAGAATATTTGCCGCGTCGAGTTTGCCGTATTGTTTTACGACGATTGACGAAGTATCGGCGACGATGCCTTTTTCGATTTTGTTTTTACTGTTGCAGCCGAAGACGATACTTTCGGAGTCAGCATCGCTGTTCAGCGGATCGTTGTATTCGAGTTTTCCTTTAATCAAAACTTCTGTATAACTGCCGGCTTTAAGATAGCCTAAAAGGTCTCCTTTGACACCCAGCGAAGAATCCCTGCCGAGGTTGACGTTGCCGCGGATGTTGCCGCTGGTGATTAGTTTTGAGTTGGGTTCGACAACAAAGTTTGTGCACAAATTGGGAGCGTTGACAAAGCTGACGACGCCGGAAACTACCGCTTTTTCGCCTTTTATCGGGCATTCGGGAACTTTGCCGGAGAAAGTGACTTTAACGTTTTTGAGTTTACCGTTGATAGGCAGAGAAACAGATTCTTCAAAATTAATCTTGAAGGCGAGATTTTCGATATCGTGTTCAAAAAGGTTTTGGTATTGTTTCAACTGTTTTTTGTTAATGTTGATTTCGATAACCGGGCGCTGTTGTTTGCTGCAGCCGGGGTGCTCCATGCCGATCAGGCTCTTAAGAGACTTTTTGGTAAGGTCGATAACCGGGTTTTGCGCATCCCAGGGCAAAATTTCCGAATCCGGGTTAAGCGATACGGCAAGTTTGAAGCAGTTAGTGATGCAGGTTTTGTAAACCGGATTTTCCGGGCAGTCCATAGCGTCTTCGGTAGCTTTGCAGGTGGTATGGGTATAGCCTTTTTCTTTGCAGACGGTATCAGCGGTTTTGCAGGCGCTGTAGAGAACTTTGTCGGCTTGGCGGCAGCGCGGTGTCTGGGGAGACATCGGGCCGTATTGACACATTTGGAATCCTTTGCAGGGAGCCGGTTTTATATTAGTTTTCGTAATGCCGCCGCAGGTGGTGCAGGTTTCTCCGGTGGGAACGTATCCGGCAGGAATCTGTTTCAGGATATGGGAGAAGTCTTCGCATTTTCCGCAGCAGATGCCGTAATCTTTTGAATAGGGGCAGCGTTTGTCGGTGAGTTTGCATTCGTCTTTGGATTTGAAACCGGAATCTTCACAGGCTTTGATGACGTTTTCCTGACAAGTGCGGTAAAGCGGAAACTGGTTGTCGCACATTTTTAAGGGGTAGAGCGGCAGTTTACAGTCCTCTTTCAAAAAACGAAAGTTGTTGTTGCGGCACCATTGCTCCTGAGAGCAGGTGCGGTAGTAGGATTTGTGATGCGGGCATTGGTCGGCCGGGGCCGTTTGGTTGGAACAGTTGGCGTAAGTGATTTTATAGCCTTCGTCCAGACATTTTTTTTCAGCCCGGGTCAGTTCGTGGTTGGAATAACTGTTGTCGGCATATTCGGGGGCAACAGCGGCACGCACGGCTGCGGAAACAACGCAAAAAGAGAAAATCAGACAGAAAAACTTGATACTCTTCATCACAATTAATCCTTGTAAATAGCTATTAATTAGTTTTAGTTTATTTTTTTTCGATTAATATTGCGTTAAAAAAAAGAAGAGATTTTTGACAAAATAAATTTTTTGACTAGATTTATATCTAAAATTGTGGTATGTTAGCGCTGTTATTAAGGAAAACTCCGGTTTTTTAAACTCGATCAAAAAATATAGGAAGAAGATATGAATAAAAAAATCTCAGTAAAAAATCCGTTCTGTTCCGGCGATTATGTTGTTTATCCCGCACACGGCGTGGGTAAAGTCGCCGACATCACCAAACAGAGCGTGGCCGGTTCGGAGCTGGAATTGATTGTAGTTAATTTTGATAAAGACAAGATGACTTTGCGCATTCCGATGGCAAAGGCTGAAACAACCGGTTTGAGAAAAATTTCCGAGGCCGATACCATGGCTGACGCCTTGTCTACGTTAAAGGGCAAAGCCAAAGTGAAAAAAGTTATGTGGTCACGCAGAGCGCAGGAATATGAAAACAAAATCAATTCCGGCAGTCCGGTGGCAATTGCCGAGGTTATTCGCGATTTGTACCGCAGCGAAAACTTGGCAGAACAATCCTACAGCGAACGTCAGATTTATGAGCAGGCTCTGGATCGGCTTGCCAATGAATATGCCGTTTTTGAAAACATCCCCGCAGAAGCAGCTACTAAAAAGCTGTTGGATATTCTTGCAAAATAAACGTGCTCTATGGGCTTCTAATACAGAATTTGAGAGACAACCGCTCGTGTCATTTACGTCTATGTAAACTCACTCCCGGTTTCTCTCAATTCTTATTATAAGCCTCATATATTATGCTCATTGGTTTCCGGGGTTTGGTTATTCAAACGGGACGGGAAAGACTCCGAAAAGAATCCGGACTCAAACTAAATGAAAAAAGCAACCCTTTATTGCGGGTTGTTTTTTTATGTTTATAACTCTGGGGATAAGCGACACGCTGTCTTGCGAATCAGTCAATGGTTAATTATTGGTTAATTAACGCAAAGGTTAACAGAAGGTAAAAACCAATGATTGATAATGATGAAATTTTGGTCAGCCAGACTGACGGTATTGTCGTTTCGGCAGGGCCGGTTTTGGTCGATGAAAACGAAAGTTTGAAGAATCACTTTATGTGGGGTTATTACCTTTGCATTGAAAACAATTCAAATCATAAAATCCAGTTGGTCGGAAAAGACTGGAACATTACGGATGATTTGGGCAACCGTTATTCTGATACGTCAGCCGGTTTTAAGGGCGAGCTGCCGGAGCTTGAGCCGGGCGAGTATTTTGAGTTTACTTCCGAAGCGCCGCTGAAGTCTGCAAATGCGGTTTTTTACGGCAGTTGCAAAATAAAAACCGAAGGTCAGAACCAGATGAAAGACATCCGTATTCCAACCTTCAGTTTGTCTGCAAGATCTAAACCGTCTGCTCGGATTCTTAATTAGTAATATGTCGGGGTTACCGGCTTATTAATAACATACATATTCAAATATTGATAAATGTTAGCCGACATTTTGCGGTTAAATTCATCAAAGAGTTTGGTTACCATACCGTTCCAATATTTTTCCTTTTCGGCAATGTCGGTATCGGCCGGAATAATCAGTTCACGCCAGGCTTCAACTTCAGTTTCGGCGCGGGAAAGACTCTGAGGATCGGTTACGCGGACAACGACAATCAGTTTTGCACGATATTTGACGCGGTCTTTGTTAAAAAGCTGTTCGCTGGTTTCGGCCTCTTCCGTAACGCTGGCGTCGCGGATGATTACTTCGGCGATTTTGGGGCTGGAAAAATCAGCGGCTTTCAAACGGTCTTTAGCCCAAAGTTTAGCGGTTTTTTCAATGGAAATCGGGAACAGGTGTTCAACATTCGGGCGTTTGAAAGTGGGAGTGAATTCTGAAATTACTTCAACTTTATTGACTTTGAGCTGAATAGGTTCTTCGCTGTTATACCGTGGTTCGCGGAACTTCTGCAATTCGTCCTCGTCTTTGGGGAACCAAGCGCAACCAGCCACTAATACGGTCATGATAAAAGCAGGTATAATTTTTTTGATAATGTTCATTTCTTTTCAATCCATGGTTTAGATAAAACAAAGAAGCCCGCGACGGAGCTTCTTTGAGGATATTGGATATTGATTAAAAACTGGTTAAATAAATACAACTTATTGTTTAATCAGTTCGCCTTTGTCGAAGACATACTTCTCGGAACAGAAGTGACAGGTGGCGGTAACTTTGTTGTTTTCCAACATAGCGTTGATGTCGTCTTCAGAAAAAGTGCTCAGGGTTTGAAGCAGTTTTTCGCGGCTGCAGCGACAGCCAAAATTGTAATTTTTACATTTGGAGATGCTCAAATTGTTGGCGTGGAACAGGCGGTGCAGCAATTGTTCCGAGGTCAGTTCGGCGTCAAAAACTTCATCCTGGGTCAGACTTTCCATAAAGACTTTGGCTTCGTTCCAGGCTTCCTCCATTTCTTCGGGAGAACTTTCGTTGCCGCCTTTGAGAGGCATTTTTTGCAGCATAATTCCCGCGGCCAGCCAACTTCCGGATTCACCCTCGGGAGCCTGAAGGAAAAGTTTGAGGTCGGTGTCTATTTGTTCCGACTGTTTGAAGTAGCGCAGGGCACATTCGGTGAGGTTTTTACCCTGAAGGTCGACAATGCCCTGGTACAATTCGGTATTGGGGCCCTGGTCAACCGTAAATGCAAGATGGCCTTTGCCCATAAGATGAGGGGCCGCTTCAATTTCGCCGCTGGTTTTGCGCAGTTCCTGATTTTGCTTGAGGTGTTCTTCGTCAAAGGAGGCGCAGGCGCGAATTTTTCCTTCGGAAGTAACATCTGCCACAACCATGGAGACAGCGCCGTTGCTCTGGGTCTGCAAGGTGAAAAGGCCTTCGTATTTGAGGGTGCTGGCGAGCATGGCGGCAAGGACGGTGCTTTCGGCCACAACTGCGGCAACCGGACGCGGATAGCAATGTTTGCCGATGATGGTGTCGAGAACGCTGCTCATACGGATAAGACGTCCCTGATAGGCGCCGTTATCAATGAAAAAAGACACACAGGTGTCAAAATTTTGGTTGTTTTGTGTAGGCATAAATTTTTTTCCTTATATAATGTATTTGTTAAGGGTATAATCTAACTCGGAGGAATTTTCAAGTGGCGGAAGAGAATATCATTCAGAAAAAAGTCAAGGTTCTGCGCAAAATCACCCCGCAGCGGCTTAAGAATATTGCACTTTATTATCTGAAGAGGTTTGAGAGTTCGGTCGCAAACCTGCGCAGCGTGCTGCAACGCAGGGTGAATGACTATGCCTACCAAAACAAAGAATTCGACCGGGGAGAAGCTTATCAGTGGATTGAAGATATTTTGGCGGACTTTCAGCGATACGGTTATTTAAATGACAGCCGTTATGCCGAGATTAAAATAAAAGATTATATGTCGGCGGGAAAGTCGGTTCGTTATATTAAGGGCAAAATGCGGGAAAAAGGCATTGATGAGGAGATATTGTCCGCCTTGCTCGAAGATCAGGAGTATGATGAATTTGAGGCGGCGCTTAAGCTGGCCAAGAAAAAACACATCGGCCCTTTTCGCAAAGATGAAGAAGCCCGTTTTGAGAATCGGCAGAAAGATATGGGAACGCTGGTTCGGGCCGGTTTTAGTTATGATGTGGTTCGGCGGGTCGTCGGTTACGAAGAATAGTTATATTTTTCTTGCAATTTATCTGATTTCTTTTAATCTGACATTTGCAGTTCAGAGATGGACTGCGGTGTCTCAAAAACATCTCACAATAAAACATCCACTTAGGTGGGGTGCACGATATAAGCACATTCTATGTGTCGAATAAGTGCGACTGTATTGTGACAGTTTTTGAGCTCCACCGCCTTTTCTTTTTAAGAAACGGCGGTTTTTGTTTTTAATCAACAAAAGGAGCTAAAAAAATGATAATCGATAACATTGACCCCAAAACCGTCCGCGGCAGCGTCGGCCTGATGCTGCGGGAAGAACGCTTAGCGCGTGGCTTGAGCTTTGAACAGGCCGCCGACAGCGCCAGAATCCCCGCCCGCTATTTGCACCGGCTGGAAAGGGGAAAAGGATATTATTTTGTCTTCTTCAAGCGTCTGCTGGCGCTCTACGGCAAACAGGTCAACATTGAACTGGTTGACCGCAAATAACAAAAAAGCCCTGTTTGAACGGAGGGCTTTTATCTTTTGAAAAAAATTGACAAAACTGTTCGGCGGTGATATAAAATGAGGTGCAATATTAAATTTAATTTATATTATGGAATATTTTTATGAATTTAGAGACTGGATTTATCAGATAGATTCGGTTGAATGGTTGGTTTTTGCCGCCGTGATTTTCGGGGTAAATTTGGTTATAAGCTTTTATTTTTCAGGACAAGTTTATGTTTTGGGTAAAGGGCTGTGTGCAAAAGCTCAGGAATCAGACAAGGTTTTGGGCGTTGTCGTTTCTGCCGGGATATGGGGCTTTACGGTTATGAATGGACCTGTTCATGAGAGAAGTCTGAGCGAATTCCGGTGTCAGAATATGTTGCCGTGGGGACAGTTTAGAAAAAAGACATCTCTTTCGGTCAGACGCCATTTGGAGCTGTTGAAAAAAACTGTTTTTCAAGCAAAAAAATGGGACAGCAGCTATGAGGAAAATCCCTGGTGGCGTTATGCTTTTGCTCGTGTCAACTGGTTGCGGTATCTGCGAATCAGAAAATGGCATTTTCCGTTAAGAGTTCTGTATGAAGACGGGCTTAACAGTCATCGGTTGCGAGAAGGCGTTGAAAGTATTGCGGTTATTCTCAACTGGTATACTCTAATCGGCAACTACAAATTTTCTGAAGCAGCAGAACCTCTGACCCGTAAGCAAGGGCAATTGCTGATGAATAAATATGTCAAGTTCAACAATGTTTGCTATGTTTTGATGAACGACATTTACTGGAATGATTTTGTTCGTCTTAAAGACGGGACTTTTCTGCATCGATACGGAATTATGGACGGCAAAGCAAACGACTGGTATATAGATGGTTCAGACGGCTACAAGGTAACATTGTATGCTGCGAGTATAAGGCAGCTGATTTCGTTGGCCAAAGCGTTAATGGCAAATAAAGACATTTAGCGTATAAAAAAATCCTGATGAGTAATCATCAGGATTTTTTTAGTAAACGACTTTGTTCAGATAAAGACCGCAGGCGGGAGCGGTAGGGCCGGCGGCAGAACGGTCTTTGGCGTCAAGGATTGTTTTAACGTCTTCGGGCTGCAGCTGACCGCTGCCGACTAATTTTAAGGTTCCGACCATATTGCGAACCTGATGATGCAAAAATGAACGGGCTTCCACCGTAAAGACGATTTCGTCTCCTTCGGCGGTTATATCCAGTCGGTCGAGCGTTTTGAGCGGCGATTTGGACTGGCAGGCGGCGGCTCGAAAAGAGGTGAAGTCATGATGCCCAATCAGGTATCCGGCGGCTTGTCGCATTTTTTCGAGGTCTAACGGTAACGGAACCCACCAAACGCGGTTTTCACGCAAGGCGGAGGCAGCCCTGCGGTTTAGAATCCGATAAATATAACCACGGCCCCGGGCGGAAAAACGGGCATGAAAATCGTCATTGACCGGTTCGACCTCCAGAACAACAACGGGAGCTTCTTTGAGGCGAAGATTGGCGTTGAAGGCTTCGCGGATTTTGAACGGTTCCATAGAGCGGTCTAAGTCAATGTGTGCTACCTGAGCCAAAGCATGAACGCCGGCATCCGTCCGTCCGGCCGAAGGAATTTCCTTGTGTTGGCCGCCATTGAGCATTTCCAGCACTTCTTCCAGATATTGCTGGACCGAGGGGCCGTCGAGCTGCCGCTGCCATCCCAGAAGACCGGTGCCGTTATATTCGATGGTTAGTTTGTATCTCATTGTTTGGGTTCCATAAATAAAAAGGGCATAAGATTTATGCCCTTTTTATGGTGTTTTGACAAGTGTTTTTATTCCGCAGCAATGCTTAAGGCATTATTGTCTTGCGCGAAAAAACCGAGTTTTTCCTGAATGTTCCAGATTACGCGCAATGCATTTAAGGCGCTTTCGCCGGTAATGCGCGGCGTTTCTTTGCCGCGGACGCAGTTCAGGAAGTGATTTAATTCGGCTTGCAACGGTTGGTTGGTCGGAATGAACAATTGTTCAACGCTGCCTTTTAAGCCGTAATGCATCCACTCGGGAATTTCTTCCTGGTTAACATAGGGCATACGTCCCTGAGTGTGAACGTTGATGCTTTGGTTAATGAAGTCCATATCGATATAGTTGGTATCGGTGGTAACGGAGAGCGTTCTGACCCGCGCCTGAGTGATACGGCTGGCGGTGATGTTGGCGGTAACGCCGTTTTCAAATTCCACCAGAGCGGTGATGTAATCCTTGCCTTTGGGGCTGCTCGGCGTTTTGACGGCAGAAGCCTGAACATTGACTACCGGCGACTTTACCAAAGACTGGATTACCTCGACGTCGTGAATCATCAAGTCCATGGAAACGTCAACGTCGGTAATACGGCCGCTGGCTGCCGACATACGCTGTGCCGTCAGTGAACATATTTTAGAGGTGTCTGACAAAATCTTGTGCATTTGCTCAACGGCAGGGTTAAACTGTTCAATGTGACCGACCAGCAGGGTGACGTTATTGTTTTTGGCGGCAGAAATCAGTCTCTGGCATTCGGCTTCGGTCGTGGCCAGGGGCTTTTCCATCAGGCAGTGAATGCCGCGGTTTAAGAAAAATTCGCCGACTTCGGCGTGAGTGACCGAGGTGGTAACAACACTGACGGCATCAACGTTTTCCGCAACTTCTTCCAATGAAGAAAACGCTTTGATGCCAAAAGTTTCGGCAGCCGCCTTGCAGGCTTCGGGAAAAATGTCATAAACGCCGACCAGCTCGACGCCGTTCAGGCCTTTATAAGTTTTAAGGTGGTTCTTACCCATCATGCCAGCGCCGATAACGGCAACTTTGATAGTGTCAGTCATAAATTTTTTACCTCTAGATAGTTTCGTAAATTTATTTTAGTTTACATATAACAATAAATTTGATAAAAAGCTTTTAAATTCTTGTTACATATTGTTACATTGAAAGCTGGGCCGATGAGAAATAAGCAAATTATCAGTTTTGTGGCGGTTTTCTGCCTGTTGGCTGTGGGGGGATGCACTGTTGATAAAAACGGCGCTTTAACCAAAACCGAAAAAGACGAGCTGGTGTTTGCCGACGCTCCCGAGCCGGCCGGCGGCAAAATGGACGTTTATGTTTCCATGGCGCGGGCCGCCAAATACAATGTTGACGTCGCAAGTCAGAATCTGAACAAGAAAATCTTTAATCAAAATCCGAATCTGAAACCGCACGACATTATTCAGAACATTATGAACACCAATGTTGACGACGGCAATCTGCTGTACGATGCTTCGCGGGTGCTTGAGTATGCGATTATTTATGCGATGTCAAACCTGAATGCCAACCGGCTGTTTGTGGAAAACAACTTTTATATGAAGTCTTCCCAGCATTTGGCGATGGCAGCCATCAGATCACATCAGGACGCCTGGTTTGCCTCCCGCAAGGTTAAGGAACTGGACCGGCTTATCCGTCAGGAACAGAAAAAAGTAACGGAGCTGAACCGAAAAATGGAACGGCTGGGGACGCTGGGAAGCGAGGATCTTGAGTATAAGAAGAATCTTGAGGTCGCGTTGCTGAAGTTGTCCGAAATTCAGAAGAATCTCGCCTACCGGGTTGTGGAGTACGGGCAGCTGGTGAGGGTTGACCCTAAAGACGTTGAGCTGGAGGGGCGCCGTTTTTATGAACTGGAGGATTTTGACAAGAAATACAGTCTGGAGATTTTTCAGGAAGCGGCCGTTCGTAACCGCAGCGAATTCGCCCTGGCCAAGGAGCTGGTCCAAAGTTACAATTTCAAAGATGTCCGCGCCTATGCCATTCGCGAATATCCGGACGTTGCACGGCTTGATATTAACGGGGTCGACTTAAATACGGAGCTCTACAACAAGGAATTGACGGACAAGGCTTTGCTGATTGCAAATAATCTGGTTGATCAGGTGACGGTTTTTATGACTACCGGCGGAAGCGAAGCTAAAAAAGCAGCACAGCGTAAGGCTTTTGACGAGCTGGGAGCTGCAATTCTGGCTCAAATCGAAGTCAATTACAAACTGGTGCAGCTGGCAGATGTCGATTATTTTGAGACCTCAAAAGAAATTTCCGCTTTGAAAAAGGAAATTAAGACGCTTGAAAAAGCTTATCGTCTGACGCTGGAGAAAAGGCTGGAACTGCTTAACAAAAAGATTCAGCTTATCGAGGCGGAGCAAAAATTATCTCAAATAAATGCCGAGCGTGCGGTTGCTTTGAGAAGTCTGTATTTTAACGCGGGATTGTCTCCTTTCAGCAAGCAGATTCTGAAAGCGCCGATTAAGGACATCGTCGTTATTCTGCGGAACGGATTTAACCGGGATTTGACCGAGATGCTTTCGGCTGCGAAAGAAGATGCCGCCAAAGAACCGGCGCCGGAAGTAAATGACTGGGCCAAACAGGAAAACTGGCTGGAGGTTTTGATTGACGGAAAAGGCAAAACCCGTCCGACGGCTAAAGGGAAGGCCGCGGCCGTTTTGCAAGCGGACAAGTTTGCTCCTTACGGCGAAGAGGCCGACAAGTTGAGAACCTTGCAGCTGGGGTCTTATGAGCAGCGTCAGAATGCGCTTCAGGACTGGGATATGCTGAGCGAACGCTTTTCTGAGCTCAAAAAGTTTAATCCGGGGTTGGAACGTTCCCGGGTGGGCGGCGTTTTGCATTATCGGCTGGTGGTAAATTCGCCCAAAGGCGGTTTCAGGAATTTGTGCAACAAAATGCGCAGCCAGCAGGTTGAGTGCCTGATTAAGTAACGGCGTTAAAAATATTTGTCAAATTTCAAATAATGCTTTATGATGTAAGGAATTGGTTTTATTTTAGGTACTGTAAATGACTTCTGATTCTAAAAAAGATTTTGACATCGACAGCATTCGTTCAAAGGTAAAGAACAACAAAAGCCATTATCAGAATTCCGGTGACGATGTTTTTGACTTTCGTAATCCCAACGCTGCCAACAATTATTCCTGGCGGGCGGTTTCTCAGGCAACCGGTGCGGATGTCGGACGCAGCAATTTTTTGAACAGTATTGATTTTGCCGGCAAGAATCTTGAGAACGGCAAATTTTCACGCGAGAATCTGCAGAGCGCCAACTTTTCGGTGGCCAATTTGACCGGCGTTGATTTTTCCGGTGCGGATTTGCGCGGTGCTGACTTTTCGGGCGCCAATCTTACCGACGCCAATTTGTCCGGTGCCGATTTGAGCGGTGCGGTGCTGTCGGGTTCCGTTTTGCTGCGGACGAATTTTACCGGCGCCAAAATGAAAGGGGTCAAGCTTCAGGAAGCCGATTTGGAAGACGCCATTCTGCTGGGGATCGAAATTGATGAGCTGGGCATAGAGGAATTGCAGCAGCTTATCGAATATCTGGCCAAGTATTATCCGCATAAATTGAATTTGACCAAAATAAACCTGACGCTTTTGGATTTAAGGAGCATTGACCTCAGCAAGGTTAATCTCCGGGGCGTGGATTTTACCGGCTGCGACTTGACCGGGGTGAATATTATGGAGCTTGATTTAAGCGAGTGCATCATTTCTCCCGAACAGATTGCTCAGGCTCTGGGGCGGGTGCCGACCAAGGACGAGCTGGCCAAAATTATGGCTCCGAAGAAAAAGAACAAGGCTAAGGGATTTGAGGGCGTTGACATTTCTTCCATCTTTTTGGGGGACGGCAAAGAGCTGGGCGTTTGGGACTTTATCAATGACAAAGGCATCAGCATCGAAACGCTGATGAAAGTGGGCAAAAAGGTTTTCCGCCACGGTGCCGAAAAACCGCCGGTCAAAGACGAGGAGGCGCTAAAGAACATAAAGTCGGAACAGGAGCTTAAGGTCAAGTCTCATAACGACGAATTGCGCAAAGTGATTGAAGAGCGCAAACGCAAAACGCTGGAAGAACTGGCTGCCAAGAAAAAAGAATTTCATAATGAAGTGGCCAGAGAGCAGCCTGTTGAACAAAAAGAAGCTCCGGCTCCGAAGAAAGAAATTGACGAAAGAATCATAAGTCTTCGGGAAAAAGGGCGCGGCCGTGAATAGTCCGCGGCAACATAACTGGTGATGCAATGGCTGTTAAATTAACTATTGAGGCGGAAGAGCGTCCGTGGAAGGCGATTGTAAAAATTGCAGCCGTTTTGCTGTTTGCCGCATTGTGTTTTGCGGTTGCAGCGGTAGTGTCGCTGGCGGCATTGCATTTGTTTCATAACGGTTGGAACGAGAAAAGTCTGCACGGACTGGCGGTTTATTTTAATCAACTTTACGAGCAGCCGTCGATTTTGGCTGAGTTTTACCGCCGATGGTGGAACGTTTTGCTTGACAGTGTGAAAAACGGAAAATTCGGTCTTGAATTGTTGATGCCGTTTTCGGCACCGTTGATTTCGCTGTTGATTTTGGCGGCGGCGTATCTCCGCAGTTCATATTCTTTTTTGTTGTGGTATGTTCTCAACCATCACTTTGCCAAAGAAGAAGACGTTGAAAAAATGGGACTGACAAAAGGGCTGACTATGGTTCTCGGGCGGTTTCAGGAACATATTTTGGGCATAAACCGGGCCGCTTCGGTTTTATGTTTCGGCGAGGCTGGCAGCGGTAAAACCACCAGTGTGGCCATTCCTTCGATTTTGCGGTCGGACAACTGCAGTGTTTTGGCTGCCGACAACAGCGGCACCCTGGCCCGTTATACCAGCGGGTATCGCGCGACGCTGGGCAAAGTCTTCTATTTTAACTGGGATTTGCAGGACGATGCCGCCAAGGGGAACTATTATCCCCGATGGAATCCGCTGGCAAAAGGAAATTTGCCCTCTAAAGGCGGCGAGCGGGACGAGTATTTGAGCTTTGTCGCCGGTTATCTGGTTTCTTACGACCGTAAGTTTCACAAAGACAATTACTGGGAGTGGCTGACTTATTCGGCTTTTTACACCCTTTTGCAGTTTATGCTCTCCAAAACGGCGCAGGCGGAGGCCAATGATTATTTTCTGAACCAGATATTGGAAAAAGGGCGGTTAAGCAAGGATGACAAAGACGTGCTGCTCAGTTACTACGCTTTGATGCCGGCACAATATTCGGCGGCGGCGATGCAGAATATCAGCAAGGACAAGCTGACGGCGGACGATTATATGCCGGTCGGAAGCTGGGACGGTATTCCGCCGGCCTGGCAGGGCAAGGAAATCTGTTTGAGTATGATTGCCGACTGGATTATGAAAAATTATCTGACCGAGAAGAAAGAAAGCGTTTCGGGAGATTGGAAAAACTGGCTGGAGCGGATGCTGGCCGAAGCCAAGTTGTTTAATTACAGTACGGCGGCGCTGAACGGTCTGGAGCAGATGGTTTATCTTTCCAAAAAACAGCGTCAAATCGTGTTTCCGATGCTGATTAAGCCGTTGATGGTGTTTCGCAATGCGATGGTCAGGGAGCGAACCAGCGGAAACGATTTCTGCATGACGCAGCTGCGGGGAATTAAAAATTATGAAACTAAGGGCTGGGAACCGGTAACGGTTTATTGTACCGCCAACACCAAGAGCACCAAGTTTATCAATCGGATGTTTTTGGAGGCCGCGGTGAAGTACAGTACCGGAGAGAACAAGTTTAAGGGGCCGTTCCCTGTGATGACCGTTGTTGACGACATCGGCCAGATGCTTAAGATTAAGGCTTTGCGGGAAGGGTTGTCGCGCGGTCCGCGGATGAAGACTTCTTTTTTGCTTTTGTGCAACAGCCTGCATAATATTGAGAATATTTACAGCAAGGAGACTTTGGAAGATTTCGTCAGCAATACCAACTATAAAATCATTATGGCGGAAGACAGCCAAAAACTCAGCCGACAATTGAACAAGCTGGCAATTTTCGGGACAAAGTCGGTACAGATTCCTGCGGATAAAAAAGGATTGCTGTCGGGGGGAAAAGGCGGTTTTGCCGATGCGGTCTATTATCACCGGCTGGCAAAAGATTTACAGGCGCGGCGTAATTTCAGCGTGGAAACCAAAGGGTATCAGCTGTTGTTGGCCGAGGGATATTATCATCGTCCGGTGCTGACCAAAGACATTCATTTTTTGAAGGACGAAAAGTTTAAGGAAAAATCCCTGATGGGGGTGAGCTATTTTCTGGACAGCGGCATATTTGCCCAGCGCAATATTCAGGATCAGCAGGTGCCGGGGGCTGACGAAGTCTTGTACGACAGCGATATCGGAATTGATGATGAGACTGAATTGAACGAATATGTCGATATTGTGTATGACCAAGCCCTGGGCAAGGTGCAGGAGGCTCCGGATAAGACAACGGCTCTGATGGAGGATATTTCCAACAAATGGCAGTCTTCCGAAAGCGGTTCGGCCTCTGCGGCGTCGGGGAACGACTGGTGGCTGGAAGAAGACGCTTTTGAGCGCGAGAATTATAAAAACAACGGCAATCCGTTTGAGAAAAAATAACTGTAATTTTTTAACGAATTCTGCTATGGTTTCCGTAGTGATAACGAATCGGTAGTAATATGGAAGAAACTTTATTTTCAGCCCAGATAAAAAGGCCGTTGGCCGACCGTCTGCGTCCGCAAACTTTGAAAGAAGTGGTGGGGCAGGATCATATTGTGGGCGAAGACGCGCCTTTGGGACGAATGGTGAAGGCGGGAAAGATTTCCTCTTTTATTTTATGGGGGCCTCCGGGGTGCGGAAAAACAACCATTGCCCGCTTGATTGCCGAAAATACCAATCTTTATTTTGAGCAGATTTCTGCCGTGTTTTCCGGGGTGGCAGATTTGAAACGGGTGTTTCAGTATGCGCAGGAGCGCCGGGTAAACCAAGGCAAAGGGACCTTGTTGTTCGTTGACGAAATTCATCGTTTTAACAAGTCTCAGCAAGACGGCTTTCTGCCATATGTTGAAGACGGTACCATTATTTTGGTCGGGGCAACGACGGAGAATCCTTCTTTTGAGCTGAATGCAGCGTTGTTGTCACGGTGTCAGGTGTTTGTGCTTAATCGTCTGAATGAGGAAAATTTTGAAGAACTGCTCTGCCGTGCCGAACGGGAAACGGGAAAAAAGCTGCCGGTTGATGCCGAGGCGCGCCAGTTTATGAAGGAAACGGCGGACGGTGACGGCCGGTATATTCTCAATTTGGCCGAAAGCGTGTGGAATTATGCGCAAAGCGGAGAAATATTTGACAAGGAAAACATTGTAAAGATTATCCGCTCGCGGGCGCCGATTTATGACAAAGGGCGCGATGGGCATTACAATCTGATTTCTGCCGTTCACAAGTCGTTGCGCGGATCGGATGTGGATGCCGCCTTGTATTGGGCGGCACGTATGCTGGAAGCCGGCGAAGACCCAAAGTATTTGCTGCGGCGTTTGACCCGTTTTGCGGTGGAGGACGTGTCTTTGGCCGATCCGAATGCAGCGACCCAGGCAATTGCCTGTTGGGAAATTTATGACCGGCTGGGTTCTCCCGAGGGGGATTTGGCGATTATGCAGCTGGTAGCATATCTTGCTACGGCACCGAAGTCGGTGGGTGTGTACAAAGCGATGTATGCAGCACGCGATCTGGCGCGCAAAACAGGTTCGCTGATGCCGCCCAAAAATATTTTGAATGCACCGACCAAGTTGATGAAACAATTGGGATACAGCGACGGGTACGAGTATGATCCCGATTGCGAAGACGGTTTTTCGGGAGCGAATTATTTTCCGGACGGTGTCAGACGGGTTAAGCTTTATCATCCCGTTGACCGGGGATTTGAGCGGGAAATTAAAAAAAGGGTGGAATATTTTGATAAACTGCGTGCCGAAAAACAAGCACGGAAAAAAGCGGATTGACGAGGGGCGCTGCTGAGGAAGCGCGGGCACGGAATATAGGGTAAAGAGCAATACGGAAATGTTGGGAATATTAGGCGTTTTTATCGGCGGCGGAATCGGTTCGTTGTTGCGTTACTGGGTTTGCGGCCGAATTTGCAACCATTGGGGCGTGATGTTGGTCAATGTCATCGGAGCATTTGTTATCGGTATGGTGTTTCATTATTTTAACACCCGCAGCGGAATCCGCCCGGAAGTCAAAATGTTTGTTATGACCGGTTTGCTTGGCGGGTTTACGACTTTTTCCACGTTTATGTTGGATTTTGGGACTTTGATAAACAACGGACGGCTGGAAGAGGCTGCCTTGTATATGGGAGGTTCGTTGATAATCGGAATCGTTTTTCTTTATGTCGGTTTGTGGTCGGCAAAAGCGATTTGGTAAGAGTTTTTTATTAATTTTTAATATTTATTATTATGAGCGATTTAAGAAAATTTGCGGAAAGACTGATTAATGTTGACTGCAAGAATGTTGAAAAAATGGCAAAACTCCTGGAGGAAGAGTACGGTATTGTTGCCGCAGCTCCCCCGGTTTCGGTGAAAGACAAAGCGACGCCGGAGTTAAAAGTCTCCAATCCGGCAAAACGGCAGGCTCAGACTGACCAAAGGCCAGATTGGACGGTTCCCCGACAAATCGGCAAAACGTCTCGTCAGGCGGGAGGGTGCTTTTTTCGCAGCGGTCGACGCCGCTGATTACATTTTGCTAATGGTTGAGCCGATGGTTCAGCCATTTTTTTGTGTTTGTTTGGTTGACAAAAATTTTGGGTAATGGTATCGTAACTGCATTAATTACAAATTTTTAATATTAAGAATTATGAAAAGAAATTTTATTATTGCAGCGGCTCAAGCGGTGCTGAGTATGACTACTGCCATTGAAAGAAGAGAAAATACCTGTATTTGTGAAGTGCCGGCTGACGGTCAGGCAAAGTTTTCTTATCGTATTTTCGGTACGTGTCGGAGAATTTATGTTTGCGGCGCGGGGTACGGAAAATCATTTTTGTTACAGGTTGCCTGCAGACCGAAGGTTAAAAACTATCATGTGCCGAAGAAAATCGGTTTGGTCAGCTCTTGCCGCAAAGGGATGGCCGACACCAAAACGTTAGGCTGGCGTAAGCATGAACGTCAGTTGTACTGATTATTACAGAAAAACGAAAAGTCATAACCGGGGAGGGATATGACTTTTTGTTTTTTAAACTATGTCTTGTCAATCAGCAAAGATTAATTTAGACTGCTCCTTATTGTAAAAAAGGAATAAGAAAAGATGTCCGGCGTAGAATTGATTAAAGTGAAGTCCCAAGATGACGGTATGCGGTTAAACCGCTGGTTTTTAAAATATTATCCGGCGCTGTCGCTGGGACATTTTCAAAAATTACTGCGGACCAAGCAGATTAAGGTTGACGGAAAAAGAGCCGAAGCCGGTCTGAAACTGGCGGCCGGGCAGGAGGTTCGGGTGCCGCCTCTGAATTTGGATGAGACTGAAGCCAAACGGAAAAACGAGGTATCTAAAAAAGACGCAGAATTTATCATTTCTCTGGTGATTTACAAGGATAAAAACATTTTGGTTCTGAACAAACCGTCAGGTCTTGCGGTGCAAGGCGGAACAAACACCACCAGACATATTGACGGAATGCTCGGGGCTTTGAAGTTTGAGTACGAAGAAGCTCCCAAACTGGTTCACCGGATTGACAAAGACACCAGCGGAATTCTGGTTTTGGCAAGAGACCGCAAAAATGCCGAATTGCTCACCAAGGCATTTCGCGAGAGGGATTTGCACAAAACTTATCTGGCGCTGGTGCGCAATTGTCCGGCCAAGGAGAAAGGGGAGATTAAGGCAAATCTGGAAAAAGCGGGCGAAAAGTCGGTCATTTGCGAAGACGGCAAAAAAGCGATTACCGATTATAAGGTATTAGATGCCGTCGGCGACAAGTTTGCCTTGGTCGAGGCATTTCCGCTGACGGGGCGTACGCATCAAATACGCGCGCATATGGAATATATCGGATGTCCGATTGTGGGTGATGACCGTTATTTCGGAGGTGAACGCAAACGGTTTGGCAATTTAAGCGATAAACTTTATCTGCATGCATACAAAATTGATTTATCGGGAATATATAATAAAAAGCTGGAAATTGCAGCGCCGCTGCCGGAGCATTTTAAGCAGGCATTTGCGAGCTTGGGAATCCAATTTAAGGAGTAAAAGATGAGATTTGTAAAAGTATTGGCTTCAATAGTCTTCAGTTTGATTATTATCATTGCGCTGGTGGGATATTTTGCCGTGCGCAATTTTGACCTTAACAAGTATAAATCTTTTGCAACAGAAATGGTTGAACAGCAGACCGGCCGCCATTTGGCGATTAACGGTGATGCACGCATCGGGATTTCTTTGACTCCCACCGTCGTTCTCAATGACGTTGAACTGTCCAATCCCGAGTGGGCGAAGAATCCGCAGATGCTGAAAGTAAAACAGCTGGAAGTAAAATTTGCGATAATGCCGTTGTTAAAAAAACAGGTGGTTATCGACAAGGTTAACCTGATTGCTCCGGAAATTTATCTGGAAAAGGCAAAAGACGGGGTCACCAGCTGGACATTTAAAACCTCTTCGCCGCAGGCAGCCGCCGCAGCGGTAAAAAAAGCTCCCCAAGCCGACAAGATAAGCGCTCAAGCCGTAGCTGAAAATCCGGGCGCCGCCGCGCTGGCCGGATTTGCCGCACGTAATGTGACGATTAAAAACGGGTTGGTTAACTATTTTGACGCTAAGACGGGCAAAGAAACCAATGTCAAAATCAATCAGATTACAATGGAGGCTCCGGCCGTAGACCAGCAAATGACGGCCGGGTTTGACGTAATTTATAACGGGCAGCCGATTAAAGGGGACTTGGTTTTGGGTGCCTTAAACAGTTTGTTGGAAAACAAGGAACCTTATCCGTTCAAACTGACGGCGGAAGCTTTCGGGGTTGATTTTGATTTGCAGGGAAGCGCCGAAGACCTTATGTCTGCTCCCCGTTATGCGGTTTTGGCAAATATTTATAATCCGGCAGGGAATTTTAACGCGCCGGAGACGACTCTCAAGGCTCTGGCAGACGGCGACGTCAACCAGGCTGACATTAAAATTCAGACTCTCAATATTGTGAACAATTTGATTACGGGAAAGGTAAAAGCAGTATGGAGCGGAAAAGTTCCCTCTGTTGAGGCAACGCTGTCCAGCGATAAGATTAATTTGCAAAATTTCAGCGGAAACAGCAATTTTGCTTTGGAACTTCCCTCGATCATCGGCACGGCTCAGGCTGCGGAGATGGTTCCGGCCACGGCTGTTCCGTATGAGATGCTGAAACAGGTCAACGCCAAAGCAAACCTCAGCGTTAAACAATTGGTTATATCTCCGGGAATGCAAGCCGACAATGTTGTCGTTAAGGCGGATTTGCAAAACGGCGTATTGAAGGTTAATCCGTTGCAGCTACAGTTTGGCGGTGGCAATATTGACGGAAATCTTACGGCTAACGCCAATACTCGGAACATTCAGCTAAAACTGACCAGTAAGAATATGCTTTTGCAAAATCTTCATAAGGAATTTAAGGTTGACGGTGCAAATGATTTCGGCGTGTTGAGCGGAGGTAATGTCGATTTGGACATTGATGTCAGCAGCAACGGTTCTACATATCGTCAACTGGTTCAAAATTTGAACGGGCAGGTTATTGCCATTGTCGACAAATCGGTTATTCAAACCGGAGCCCTCAGTTTTATGAGCGGAAATTTTATCAGCCAGCTGTTGGGAACGTTGAAAATAGATACCAGCAAAGCTGAAAAGCTGAATTTGACCTGCGGTGTCGTCCGGGCTGACCTGGGCAGCGGCAAGGCCAATTTCCCCAAAGGAATTGTATTGAATGCAAAAGAGCTGACTTTAGTCAGCGACGGAAATATCAATTTGGTTAATGACAAAATTGATTTCGATTTGCGTCCTTTTTCCGGCAAGGTCAGCAATACGAACGTTATGCAGGCGATTTCTTCGTTGATTAAAATTAAGGGAACGCTGCAAAGCCCGAAGATTGCCTTGGATGACAAAGAAGCCCTGAAAACAATCGTAGGCGTGGCAACAACGGGCGGAACGGCCTATCTGGGTTCAAAGCTGTTGCTGGATGCCGACGGCAGTCCGTGTTATACGGCTCTGAAGGGAACGCCGTATGCCAACCGTTTTCCCAAGCCGAGCGGTGTAGCTGCCACGACTCAGAACGTATATCAGGAAACGACGGATCAGGTCGGCAAAGGGCTGAAAGCAATTATCAATACACCGAAGGATATTCTGAAGGCTTTGAAATCACCCAAGAAGACCAGCGGTTCCAGCAACTAAGGACGAGAAATGAAAGAAAAACTCAAGCAGGCAACTAAGGAAATAGCGCAGCATCGCAGCGAGGTTATCGATAAACTTGTGCAGTTTGCCGTAACGGATATGCTGCTGTTCTGGGGGCAGGAAAAAGATTTGATTGCCCGTCAGGAAAAAGTGTGGGCGCCGATTATCGCGTGGTCGAATCATGAACTTAATACCAAATTTATTACTACTCACGGGCTGGATGTTCCGGAACAGCACAAGACCTCTAACGGCCGGTTGAAAGCTTTTTTGGAACAGTTAAGCGACAAGGAACTGGCGGCTTTTTATCTTGCTGCTCTGGACATGCGTTCGGTTTTATTGGCGGCGGCTCTGGTTAAAGGGCATCTGAATGCGGAAGAAGTTTACGAGGCAGCGTTTTTGGAAGAGCTCTGGCAGGCAGAAAACTGGGGCATTGATGAAGAAGCCGAGGAAAAACGCCGGGAGCTGAAGGCCGAACTTGAAGAGATTGAGGACTTTTTGAAAACGAAGTAAAAAAGTATGATTAAGGAAGTTTTTGTAAAGATTTACGGCCGGGTTCAGGGAATTGGGTATCGGCGCTGGGCCGTCAGTCGGGCGGAAGAAATCGGAGGAATTTCCGGCTGGGTGCATAATGAGACCGACGGTACTGTTGAAATTATGATGCGCGGCGAAGAGGAAAAAATCGACAGGATGATACTCGCCTGCCAAAAAGGGCCGATGTTTGCGCGCGTAGACAAGCTGGAGTTTGTTGTGGGACGGTGGAGCGGTTTTCTGCCCCCGATAGAAGACGGGGTTTTCAAACGTTACTAAACCGGGGCGGTCTTTGCACGCCTTAAAATTTTCGGGTTTCCCCTTGTATTTTTGATTGCAGCACATACTTCTTTATGGTGAAATTTTTATAAAGGAGAGTTACATGTTAGTTGCAAAAACTAAGGAAAATCTCAAAAGATGCAAATGTATGGGATGTCCGTCTTATACGTTGGGCTGTAAAATAAAAAACGTTCCGGAAAACTTGTTTAAGCTGATGGAAGATTTGGATAATGTCGAACATTATGAGTCAATGTTCTGCGCATTTGAAAAAAGCCATTGTATAGAGGAAGACCGCGGTTGTTTGTGCGACACTTGTCCGGTTCATGCCGAGTATAATCTGAACCGTGAAGAATATTGTCTGAAAGACGGCGGCAACCTCGGTCAGCGCTGCCTGATGGGATTTGACGAAGAAGACGACGAAAACAAGACAGGCGGCGGTTCCGACAATTTGCATTAAAATTACTTTCTTGAAGATATAACGCAATTTTTACATAGGTGTGGCGATGAAAGCAGAAAAAGCAAAAACGCCGGAGCCTCAAAGCATTATGCAGGCTTACCGGGTCGCAAATCGGCTGGCCAACACTTCTCAAAATATGGATGCTAAAATTGCCGCGTATGATAAAGTCATTAATTTTTGTGCCCGCCGCGTAACCTGTCGTTTGGACAACAGCATCAAAACCAATATGCTGTTGTACTGGGCTCACAACAATGTCGGCGAGGCTTATTGCAACAAGGGGGCATATGCAGAGGCCGCCGCCTATTATGAGCGGGGGCTGAAGTATGCCCGTAATGATAAAGAAAAGATTTCACTTTTGGAAAAAGCGGCAGAAGCCTACTTTGCCGGCGGAGAAACCTCAAAATGGCTCGATGCCAAAATGAGGGAAATTAATCTGCTGCCGGAAACCGACCGGGGCGAAGCTTATCTGCAGACGGCGGAGCGAAGCAAAGACGGAGCCACGGTTATAAACCTTTTGGAAAAGGCGCTGCCGGCACTTGGCAACGAGGAAGTTTCCCTAGGTGAAAAATGTCAGAGAATCAGGGCTGTTACACAACGGTTGATGACGATTTATCAAATGAATCAGGATCGCCAGAATTGGGAGAGAATCCGACTTTTGGCAGATAAAACCGCGGCTGTGGAAGCCAAGCTGAAATTAAATTAAAACAAAAGGTCTGCTCCGAGGGGGCAGACCTTTTGCAAATCGTTAAAATTTTTTGCAATCAGAAACAGAATCCTTTCGCGCATTCTCGTAAATACCCTGTCGGTTTTTACAGAATACCTCATATATGTATTTTGTTTTGCGCGGGGCATCTCCGGAGGGAGGACAGTCATGGCGGAGCGTTATCGTATTGCCGCTGACATTGACAGCGTCGGCATCGCCGATAAAAATCAGTTCTTTAAAACCGATTTGCCAGACTTTGTTTTTACCGGTCGGACGGCTGGTGAAGATAACGTCGCCGACGATTTTACAGTTGCTGTCGAGAAACGTACAAGCGTCTTCGGTGCAGACGAAATATTCTCCGGAGCCGTCGTTTAAAGCGGATACAAGCTTATATGAATCGCGTTTAAACGTGCTGGAAATAAGCGGACCGCCGCCAATGCGGTAAATTTGGCCGCAGACTGTCAGCAATGTTTTTCCGGCTGCGTAGGTTTTGTCATCCATCGGGATAATCGCTTTATCTGTAATGCTGAAAAGCTTGTGACGGACGAGCAGCAGTTTTTTTCCGGTTTGGTCGGAGATATGTTGAATATCCTGTTCCGAGCAGTCGATTACCGGTGTCAACGTCATATCGTCGGCACAGTGCCATAGCCGGTTTTCCATTGCAACGGCATAAGGACAAATTTTTGTAAACCGAACTTCGCAGAGCGGAACCAACCGGTTGTGTTCATCAAGACAATAATGTTGTCTGCTGCCGTATTTCTGATGCAGATAATAGATTTTTTTCATAACTTTTTGTTTTAGAATTATACATTAATTATATTGTTTTGAATGGATGTATCATCGGTCCAAAAAGGGACAGAGTCAATCTTTTAGTTATTTTCGGCACAAAACGTCAAACTCGTTTTTTTTGTGCTCGAGCATTTCTTTCTGTTCTCCCTGCAAAGGCGCCGGTTTGCGGGCAATTACATATTGTGGGAGCAGGCGTTTTATTTCATTGATGTCACGGTTCCAGGCCTGAGGTCGGATACGGATTTTTTTGCCTTGTCCGGCAGAAACCCTGGGAGTGACTTCGCCGCTTTCGGCATCTTCAAATTCGGTTAATGTCAGGCGCAGGTTTTCCAAAGTTCCGGGGATCAAAAATTCGATAAATTCACCGGAGTTGATATAATTGCGGACTTCAAAAAACGCGTCGTTGTCCTGCCACTCGACAACAGAACCGGCAAACAGCCAGTCTCCCAGTGTTCGGGTATATTCGTAGTTTTGGCTGATGTTGGTCAGTTTACCGTCATGAAAGCCCAGGCAATAGCCCCGGTTTTGCAAGGTGTAGAGGTCAGCCATGTATTTTTCGCTTTTCCAATCTTCAGGATTTTTGTACCAGTCATCAATGGCCTGACGATAGGTTCGGGCAACAATTGCAGCGTAGTATTCGGTTTTATTGCGCCCTTCAACTTTGAGGGAATCCATTCCGATGCTCAGCAAATCGGGCAGCCTGGGCATCAGGCACATATCTTTGGAGTTCAGCATATAGCCGCCGTTTTGGTCTTCCATCACTTCAAAATATTCGCCGGGACGGAATTCTTCCTCAAGCAGAAATTCAAAGGCGTCTTTGTTTTGCTCGTTAATTTCGATTTCTTTCAACGTGCCGTCTTTTAAGCGGAGGTGGAGTTTGTAGTGCCAGCGGCAGCAGTGTGCGCATTTTCCCTGATTGGCGCTGCGGTCGGCCAGGTAGTTGGAAATCAGGCAACGGCCGGAATAGGACATACACATTGCACCGTGCATAAAGCATTCCAACAGGATGTCGGGACAGTCTTGACGGATTTGGCGCATTTCTTCAAATGTAACTTCGCGGCCGAGAACGCAGAGCTTGGCGCCCTGATTTTGCCAGAACTTTACGGCCAGCGAGGAACAGATGTTGGCTTGCGTGGATACGAACAGATTGAGTTCCGGCGCATTTTCGCGGACGTATTGAAAGACGCCGGGGTCGGCAATCAGTACGCCGTCCGGTCTGAGTTGGCGCAGGGTTTCGACAAATTTCGGCAGCTTTTCCACGTCGCGGTTATGCATAAACAGATTGAGGGTCAGGTAGATTTTTTTACCGTGAGCATGAGCAAAATCAATGCCTTCCTGCAAGTCTTCCATGGAAAATTTCGACTGTGCGCGTAAACACATGTCCGGCGTTCCGGCATAAACGGCATCCGCCCCATAGAGAACGGCGGTTTTCAGTTTGACCAGCGAACCGGCAGGCAGAAGTAGTTCGGCTTTATTTAGCATTTTAGTCCTTTACGGTAACTTTGTTGGTGTAAACGTTCAGTCGTCCCAGCGGCGTGTCGTCAATGCTGATGCGGGCGATAAACGGTTTGTGTTTTTCAGAATCTTCCAACAGCCAAAAATAAATGGGGCGGTCGGAGCTTAGTTCCCAAAGCAAATCATCGCCTTTTGCCCCGAGTTTGTCAATATACATGGAGCATTTTGCGGCGTCTCCGCCATAGGGCGAATATTCGTTGGCGACAAGCCGTTCTTTTCCTTCATCCCGGAAAATGACGTCAAAACGGCGTTTGCCGTCAAAAACCTGCATACGGGAATCGCAGAATTTGACATTATTGTATTGACGCGCCAGTTCGGCAAAAACGGTTTGAAGGTCGGTCGTGTCTCGGTTGTCGGCGTTTTGTTGGATTTCTACTTTTTTGGTTTTGTCGTTTTTGCTGCTGATGCGGTACAGGGGCATGCCGTTGTCGTCGTAAACCAGTTCTTTGGTGCGTTTATTGAAGCGCGATTGCGAATCATAATGATATCCGGTCGTTTCAAGGTTGCCGTTAACAATTTTTCCGGTTGTGGCATAGTTGGCTTTAAAAGGATAGAGGGCATTAAACATTCCATCGGTTTTGACGGTGGAATTTACCGCGTACGAATCCGGAGTGAGCGCATAAGTAAAGCGTGTTTTGCTGGCATTGAAGGGACCGAGGATAACCGTGAAATCGTGTTCGACACTGAAAGCGCGGGCAGGTCCGGCATACAGCAGCCCAATCAGCAGTAAAAGCGGGATTTTTTTCATTAATTTTAGTCTTTCTTTAACCTTTTTGCTTACAATAGCAGATAAATTTATAATTTAAAGGGTTTAATAATGTCTAAAAAAATTTTGGTCCTGATGGGCGGTTTTTCGGCAGAGAGGGAAGTCAGCCTGAGTTCGGGGCAGGATATCGTCGATGCTTTGAAACAAAAAGGCTATGACGCTTTTGCCCATGATTTGACGGATGTTTGGAAATTTATCGAAGTTTTGAAAAACGAGAAGCCGGATGCGGTTTTTAACGGTTTATACGGCAACTGGGGCGAAGACGGCGAAATTCAGGGGCTTTTGGATTTGTTGCAAATTCCTTACACCCATTCGGGGGTAAAGGCTTCCTGCATCGGCATGGACAAAGCGGTAACCAAGATGGCGGCCGAGGCCTGCGGCATTAAGACAGCCAAAAGCGAAAAGATGACGGCGGGCTCTTTTTTGAAAAACGGAACGTCCATTCCTTTTCCGTATGTGGTCAAGCCGGTTTGCGACGGTTCCAGCGTAGGGGTTTATATTGTTCAGAATGTAGAGGATATTAAAAACGTCCGCTATGAGGATTTGAACAGGGAAGTGTTGATTGAGGCTTATGTTGAGGGGCAGGAGCTGACGTCGATGTGCCTTGAAGGAAAGGCATATGTGGTAACCGAGCTGCGTCCAAATCTGGCGTTTTATGATTACAAGGCAAAGTATACCGACGGTATGACCCGCCATATTCTGCCGGCGGAAATTCCTGACGAGGCGGCCGAAACCTGTAAGAGGTATACGGAGGAACTATACCGGGCTCTGGGATGCAATACAGTAGCGCGCTGTGATTTCCGTTATAATCCAACTGACGGCGTCGTGTTGTTGGAAATTAACACCAATCCGGGAATGACGGCGCTTTCGCTGGTTCCGGAACAGGCTAAATACGCGGGGATTTCTTATCCCGATTTGTGTGAAAAACTGGTTAAAGGAGCCGCATGCCGGAAACTGCCGAACATAAGATAATCGTCATTGCAGGGCCGACGGCTTCGGGAAAGTCGGGCTTGGCCTTGGATTTGGCTCTGGCTTTGAACGGCGAGGTAATCAATGCCGATTCAATGCAGGTTTACAAAAATATGCCGGTAATAACGGCATGTCCGAGCGCGGAAGACAAAACCAGGGTTTTGCATCACCTTTATGAAATTTACGAACCATCCGTCAACGGAACCGTGGTAGACTGGCTTAACCGGGCTATGGTTAAAATCCGCGAAGTTTGGGAAAAGGGAAGATTGCCGATTGTGGTGGGCGGTACCGGGCTTTATCTGGATAATCTGATAAACGGAACCACGCCAATTCCGGAATGTGCGGCAGAGGTGCGAAGCGAGGTTCGCCGACTGGCTGCGGAGAAGGGAATCGGTGCCGTTTATGAGGCTTTGGCCAAAGTCGACATTGCGGCGGCAGAACGGCTTAATCCCAATGATACCAGCCGGGTGACCAGAGCGTATGAGGTCTGGAAACAAACCGGGATAACCATAACCGAATGGCACCGCCGGCCGATGGTGAAGAAGCTTTCCGAAGCCGTTTTTAATATCATCAAACTGTGTCCGCCGGCAGAGGAACTCGACAGCCGTTGTTATTTGCGTTTTGACCGGATGATGAGTGCCGGCGCTTTGGAGGAAGTTCGGCGGCTGACAGAACTCAAACTGCCGGGAAACCTTCCGGCAATGAAGGCTTTGGGGGTGCCGGAACTGGCCGCTTATTTGAACGGACAGTGTTCGCTTGAAGCTGCGGTTGCCGCAGGAAAACTGCATACCCGCCAATATGCCAAACGGCAGCGGACCTGGTTTGCCAACAAGCTTAAGGCAGACGTGGTCTGGGAGCATTGTTATGAAGGCAATGCGGAAGAATTTTTAAAAAGATTAAACGGCTGATTTTATTTTTAATTATATTTTATAAAATTATGTGAAAAAATTAATTAATTGTTGCACATATAGGGATTAAGATATAGAAATTAAGCAATACAGATTGGTTTAAGCACATCGGAGAAATTATATGCTTTCAAAATTTATGGGATGGCTGTCGGCAGATATGGCTATCGACTTGGGTACCGCCAACACATTGGTTTACGTCAAAGGCAAAGGTATCGTATTAAATGAACCTTCAGTGGTTGCAATTGAGGAATACCGCGGAAAGAAACAGGTTTTGGCGGTAGGCAACGAGGCTAAACAGATGCTGGGTCGTACTCCCGGAAACATCAACGCCATTCGTCCTTTGCGTGACGGCGTCATCGCCGATTTTGAAATCGCAGAAGAAATGATTAAATATTTTATCCGTAAAGTGCACAATCGCCGTACGTTTGCTTCGCCGATGGTTATCGTCTGCGTTCCGTCCGGATCTACGGCCGTAGAAAGAAGGGCCATTCAGGAATCCGCCGAAGCCGCAGGCGCCCGTAAAGTATGGCTGATTGAAGAGCCGATGGCTGCCGCTATCGGTGCCGATCTTCCGGTTACCGAGCCTACAGGTTCCATGGTTGTCGATATTGGCGGCGGTACGACCGAGGTTGCCGTTTTGTCTTTGGGCGGTATTGTTTATGCCCGCTCGGTTCGGGTCGGCGGCGATAAGATGGATGCTGCAATTATTTCATACATTCGCCGTAATCATAACCTGTTGGTCGGTGAGGGAAGCGCCGAAAGAATTAAAAAAGAAATCGGTTCAGCCTGTGCGCCGGATGCCGGCGAGGGTCGGACAATCGAAATAAAAGGACGCGATTTAATGAACGGCGTGCCCAAGGAAATCATCATTACCGAACGTCAGGTTGCCGAGAGTCTGAGTGAACCGGTTTCCCAAATTGTCGAAGCGGTTAAGGTGGCTCTGGAACATACGGCTCCCGAACTGGCTGCCGATATTGTTGACAAAGGTATTGTCCTGACTGGCGGCGGTGCGTTGCTGACTAATTTGGATCAGGTTTTGCGCAATGCAACCGGCCTTCCGGTTTCCATTGCCGAAGATCCGTTGGCCTGCGTTGTCAAAGGCACAGGTAAGGCTTTGGATGAAATGAGCCGCTTGCGCTCAATTCTTTCCACCATGTATTAACGGGGCGTTTCGCAACTTTTGACAAAGGAGAGGAAAGCCGTGCATTCGGCAGCGGTTTTGATGCCGTAAGGCGGTTTTCCTTTCTCAGGTCTCAGGTTGCGGATAGGGGTGTTCCCGTTTTAATTTTTTTGAATAATCAGCGGAGCCATAATGAAGCGGCGCAGAAGTTTATTTGTTCATTTCAGTCATATCAGATTACTGGCGCAAAAATTTGCACTGGTAATTTTGTTTTTATCAGCTTTTGTATTGATGCTGGTGAACAAAACCGATACGGTGATTATCGAAAAAACCTCTACGGTGGCGACCGACGTTATTTCTCCGGTCATCGACGTCTTGGTTATTCCGGCAAAGGCCATTGCCTCGGTATATGATTATTTCAAAGACCTTAAGGAAATTCACAACGACAATCAGCGTTTGAAAGACGAAAACAAGCAGCTGACAAATTTGTATGATCGGGCACGAGCGTTGGAGATTGAAAACCGGCTGCTGTCCGATTTGCTTAATTATGTTACGCCGCCCGAGGCCGAGTTTATGACCGCGAGAGTAATTGCGGAGGAAGGGGATGCGTTTTCTCACTCGGTAATCGCTTATGTCGGTGACAAACCGGTAAAAAAAGGACAAGTGGCTCTTTCGGATAAAGGCGTCGTCGGACGTGTCGACCGGGTCGGCAACGTTTATGCCAAAATCATTTTGATTACCGACATCAACTCCAAAATTCCGGTGATGGTAGAAAAGACCAGAGTGCGCGGTATTTTATCAGGCGACAACAGTACGACGCCTAAAATGATTTTTATTCCGTTGGAAGCGGAGCTGGCCATTGGCGATCGTATTGTCACATCCGGCGTTGCCGGGGTTTTCCCCGCAGGGCTTCCGGTTGGGCGGGTTGTGAGCGTCGACAAAAATGAAATCAGGGTAAAGCCGTTCAGCAATCTTGACCGTTTGGAGTATGTCAAACTGGTTAATTACGGTTTGGACGGTATTTTGGAAGACGAAGAAGCCGGACGGGAAGCAAAATAGGATGAGTGAAGATTTAGATGAAAATATCACTTCTTTGTTTCAGCGCCTGCTACCGTTTATGTCTTCGGTTTTGTTGCTGCTGATTTCCTATATTCCTTTGGATTTCAGCGTTTTTAACAACATTCGCCCGTCGATAGGCCTGATTTGCGTATACTTTTGGATGCTGCACCGGCCGGATTTGTTTAACCTTTGGTCGGTCTATTTTCTGGGGGTGATTGATGATATAATATCATCGGCACCGTTTGGTTCCAATATTTTTGCAATGCTGCTTCTGTACGTTTTGATTACCAACACGTCACGTTTTTTTAACGCTAAGCCTTTTGTGGTTACATGGTACGGCTTTGCAGTGTTGTCTCTGGTTGCGATGCTGGGGCGCTGGCTGGTCGTATCAATTTATTACAGCCAGTTTTTGCCGTTGTTGATGATGCTGTTCAGCTATATGGTGACAATCGCCGCTTATCCGTTGTTGTCTCTGCTGCTGGCTTTTATTCAAAACCATATGATTCAGGACGAGGAATAAATGAACCGCGATAACGATAAAGGAAAGGTTTTAATCAATCGTTCGCTGATTCTCGGCATCGGCAAGTTTCTGCTGTTTATTGTCATTATCGCCCGTTTGTATTATTTGCAGGTTTATCAGGCTGACAAATATAAAACGCTGGCGGACGAAAACCGGATTTCTACCCGTTTGCTGGTTCCGCCGCGGGGAATCATTTATGACCGGCATCTGGAACTGCTGGCCACCAATCGTCAGAACTTTCAGGCATTGATGGTTGCGGAGCAGGCGCCGAATGTTCAGGCAACGTTGGACGCATTTAAGAAGATTATGCCGCTGAGCGAGGCCGAAGAAGAAAAAATCAAAAAAGACCTGCGTAAAAACCGTAGTTTTGTTCCGATTAAAATTAAGGATAATCTGACATGGGACGAGGTTGCCACAATCCAGTTAAACGCACCGGATTTGCCGGGTATATTCATTGACGAGGGGTTGTCCCGTTATTATCCTTACGGAGAAAAAATGGCTCATATTATCGGCTATGTTTCTTCAGTTTCGGATACTGACGTTAAGGATGATCCGCTGCTGGAAGTTCCGGGATTTAAAATCGGCAAGGCGGGTATTGAAAAGCTTTATGAAAAAAAACTGCGCGGCAAGGGGGGAAACCTTAAGCTGGAAGTCAACGCCTACGGCCGTATTATGAAAGAGATTGAAAAGGTTGAGGGCATTCCGGGTGACCGTATTGAACTGAGCATTGATGCCCGTTTGCAGACCAAGGCTTATGATTTGTTTGGCGAAGAGAGTGGTGCGGCAATTTTGTTAAATGTAAACACCGGTGAGATTTTGGCTTTTGTTTCAACGCCGGCCTATGATCCCAATGTTTTGTCGCAGGGCATCAGTACGACGGAGTGGAAAGAGCTGAGCACCAACGAACGGCATCCTCTGATTAACAAGGCTTTGTCAGGGTTGTATTCTCCGGGCTCGACCTTTAAGATGATAACGGCGCTGGCGGCACTTGAGGCCGGGGTGATTTCGGCTCAGACACGTTCGTTCTGCGCCGGCAAGATGATGCTGGGCAATCATACCTTCCACTGTTGGAAAAGATTTGGCCATGGCTATATTGACGTTGTTCAGGCGCTGATGCATTCGTGTGATATTTTCTTTTATGAAACGGCTCAAAAGGTCGGAATTAACAAAATTGCGGAGATTGCAAGGAGTTTTGGTCTGGGCAAAAAAGTCAACGTCGGTCTGGAAAACGAAAAATCCGGCCTTATCCCTGATACCGAATGGAAGTGGCAGCGTTTCGGCGAAAGCTGGCAGCAGGGCGAAAACCTGATTTCCGGAATCGGGCAGGGATATATTCTGACCACGCCGATACAGCTGGCTACCATGACGGCGCGGATAGCCAACGGCGGATATGAGGTTGTTCCGACGTTTAAGAAGGCTGATCCCGCGCAGCAGTTAAACTGGCGCAAGATTAACGTTTCTTCGGCAAATTTGGGACTGGTAAAGCAGGGAATGTGCGATGTGGTCAATGTTCCCGGCGGTACGGCTTATATGTCCCGTTTTGACTTTAACGGGCAGCAAATGTGCGGCAAGACCGGCTCTGCCCAAGTTCGCCGGATTACGATGAAAGAACGTGAAAGCGGAATTATCAAACAAAAAGATTTGCCGTGGAAATTTCGGGATCACGCGTTGTTTGTCGCTTATGCTCCGGCGGTTGATCCCAAATATGCAGTCGGGGTCGTCGTCGAACACGGCGGCAGCGGTTCCGGCGTGGCAGCGCCGATTGGCAAAAATCTGCTGTTGGAAGCTTTAAAGTTAGACGCAACTTCAGAACCGGTGGAATAGTCACATGTATAAGTCATATGAAACGAGTTTTAAAAATCAAACACCGACGCTGAGAGAGAAAATTCAAAATCTCAGTTTCTCGTATATTATGTTTATTATCCTGCTGGCATCCATCGGGGTGACGATGCTTTATTCCGCCGCTAACGGAAACTGGAGCCCTTGGGCGCTGAATCAACTGATGCGTTTCGGTCTGGGCTTTGTGGTAATGATTACTTTCGCGCTGACGGACATTCGCGTGTTTATGCGGTACGCTTATATTTTTTATTTTGCAACGCTGATTTTGCTGATTATTGTGGAGGTTACCGGGCATATAGGCATGGGCGCCCAACGATGGATTAACCTTGGATTTATTAAATTACAGCCGTCCGAGTTGATGAAGATTGCCTTGGTTTTGGCTTTGGCCCGCTATTTTCATTCGTCTTCTCTGCAAAGCATTGAAAGTATCCGCGGTATTATTCCCCCGCTGTTAATGGTTTTGTTTCCGGCTTTTTTGGTTATGACGCAGCCTGACCTCGGCACGGCGTTGATGTTGCTCTTTTCTGCCGGGGCAATCTTTTTTATCGTCGGCGTACAGTTGTGGAAATTCGGCGTGTTGATTCTGGGAGCAATCGTGACCATGCCGATTGCGTGGCATTTGTTGCATGATTATCAGCAAAACCGGGTGCTGACCTTTTTAAATCCGGAGCGGGATCCTCTGGGAGCCGGTTATCATATTATCCAGTCCAAAATTGCGCTGGGTTCCGGCGGTGTGTTTGGCAAGGGTTTTTTGAAGGGGACGCAAAGCCATCTGAATTTCCTGCCGGAAAAACATACGGACTTTATTTTTACGATGTTGTCGGAAGAGTTTGGGCTTATCGGTGCGACTTTTGTCGTTATCGTTAATTTCTTGATTATCGCGTACAGTTATTCTTTTGCCCTGCGAAGCACCAGTTATTTCGGAAAACTGGCTGCAATCGGATTGGCAACCAACTTCTTTTTGTATGTTTTTATCAATATGGCAATGGTTTTGGGCCTAATTCCGGTCGTAGGTATTCCGCTGCCGCTGATTTCATACGGCGGAACGGTTATTCTCTCCGTTATGGCCGGTTTTGGGATTACTCTTTCGGTACATATTAATCGGAATATTAATATCGGTAAAGACTAGCAAAGTTGCAAGGTGACCGATTAATGCAGATTTTGCGGGTTAAAAGTTTCCTCACGTACTTCTATGTACGCTCCGGTACTTTTACCCTTAAATCTTATTACTCAGTGCACCTATCAACTTTGCTTTTCGTATTGTGTGTTATCTTATCTCTTCCTAGCTTCCTCCTATACGCCTCACATATCACCCTCCTTGGTGGGGAGTATTATACACGGGTAATTTTATTCTGAAATCTTATTACTCAGCGCACCTATCAACTTTGCTTTTCGTATTGTGTTATCTTATCTCTTCCGAGCTTCCTCTTATACGCCTCACATATCACCCTTTTGGGTGGGGAGTATTATACACGGGTAATTTTATTCTGAAATCTTATTACTCGGTGTACCTATCAACTTTGCTTTGGTTGGGAGTAAAAAAAGCCCCGTTTGCTACGGGGCTTTGCAGGAGCTTATTATTCGCCGATTTTAGAATCGGGAGTAAGTTGTTCGCCGGTTTGGACGTAAGCGTCAACGGCGCGGGCAGCCTTCTTGGAGAGGGCAATGCATCCCGGTCCGGAAACGCAGCCGCCTTCGCAGCACATAACTTCCAGCATATTGTTTTCACAGCCTTTGAGAGCGTAACGTTTCAACAGTTTTATGTTCTCTTTGGTCAGGCCGTCGATTTTTTCCGGTTTGATTTCGACTTTGTCACTGACTAGGCTGGCAACGGCTCCGGCAACACCGCCGGTAACCGGGAATTGGCGGCCTTGGGCATGCGAAATTTTGGTAAAGGGTTCTTCGCCGCATTCGTCAACATTTATGTCAGAAGCAACCAACATTGCGCCCAGTTCTTCAAAAGTGAGAACATAGTCGACATTGGGATCATATTCGGCTTCTGCCCGTTTGGCCAGGCAGGGGCCGACGAAGACAGATACGCAGCTGGGATCTTCATTTTTAACCAATTCGGCAGTATAATACATCGGTGTTTTGGTTGAAGATACGTAGGGCTGAATTTCCGGAATGTGAACTTGTGCCGCACGGAAATATGCCGGGCAGCAGGAGGTAGTCATAAACTTTTGGCCTTCTTCCATTCTTTCGATGAATTCGGCAGCTTCTTTCTGGGTTGTAACGTCAGCTCCGACCGCAACTTCGATTACTTCGGCGAATCCGAGTTTTTTCAAGGCACAAACCAGATTGTTTATTGAGCCGGGGAATTGGCCGAGGATGGCGGGAGCCAGCATGGCAACAACCTTTTTGTTGGTTTCTTTGATTTCACGGAAAACGTCAATCATCTGCGAGCGTTCAACAATGGCTCCAAAAGGACAAGAAGCCAGGCATTTGCCGCAGGAGATGCATTTTTCGGTATCAATGTGTTCTTTGCCGCGTTCATCTTTGGTGATAGCACCTACCGGGCAGGCTTCTTCACAGGGAACCGGGATTTTAACAACGGAGTGATACGGGCAAACTTCAAAACATTTGCCGCAGTTGACGCATTTGTCCGGGTCAATACGGGCGCGGCCGTTGACGATGGAGATAGCCTCTTTGGGACAGTTGAGACGGCAAGGCTGAGCAAAACATCCGCGGCAGACGTCCGTAATAACGTATTGCGATTTGACGCAGGCGGAACAGGCAACGTCGATTACCGACAGTTTGTTTTTGGGAGCCTTGGTGCGATGCAGGGCGTCCTTACCATATTCGTGCAGGGTTTTGAGCTCGTCGGTTTCTTCTTCCGGGCAGGCGCCGAGACCTGCCATACAACGATATTTCAAGACGGCACGGTCTTTATAGATACAACAGCGGCTGGGTTGAGAATCCTTGGGCCGCAGTTCCAGCGGAATGCGGTCGGCGTTTTCAAACTTGTCCTGCAAATAGCTTTCGGCTATTTTGATGAGGATTTTGGTTCGCATAAGGTTGGCGTTATTTTTGGGTATCAACATTTCTTTTTAAAACTCCCGTTTGTTTTTCATAAACAAACTAAAGCGGTTTTCACTGCCTCTGAAAATTTTTCTGCAAAAGCCGTCGCTTTACGATTTATTTCTTAAACAAACTCTTATGTACGTTATTTATCTTATTTAGTTATTGCACTGTTTTTTCAACACTTCGCGGATTTTGTCAACTACTTTTTCATAAGTAGCCTCTTCAATCAGCTCGTCGTTGACTTTAACAAAGGGGCCGCGGTTGTAGCGGGTTTTGATGTCTTTGCAGAGATTCATGCAGCGTTCTTCGATGATTTCGATTTTATCGGCAATGTCGGCCGGGGCGTTAAATTCCAAAGACTGGATTTGTGCGGCGCCCATAACGAAACAGGAAGTGCCGGCGCAGATTTTAACTTTTATTTTTTCCATTGCAGTGGTCCTTTTCTAAATGTATCTAACACTAATTTCTTTCAGGTATCTGTCTTGCAGAATCCTGAATATCTTTTTAACAATATTACGACGAATCTCCAACTCCATGGGCAGATTGGGGTCCTGGTGGGCAATGTTAATCTTGGTGCCGACCACAAAATCAATCTTATCGCTGCCAAGCAGAAGTTTGGTCAGACGTACGGCCGCATTTTGTTTTTCGGTATCTATGCCTTCTTTTAACATACGGTACACTTCAGTCAAGGTTAAAATGCCTTCCGTGACCAAATCAACACCTTCCATAATGGAAGACATTGGGATTTTTTCATCAAACGAGGTCTTGTCAATTTCACATTTCAGGCACAGTTCCCGTTCGACGATGTTGGCGGTGGTGCCCCCGCAGACGGCGACTTTTCCGTCATAATCGGAAACCAGCTCGGCAAATTCGCGGTCTTTGTCCTCATCAAAGGGAGGACCGGTCAAAACCAGCAGTTGGCGCGGTTTGCGGAAGTAAAGGACGACGCAGCTGATGTCGTCTCCGGCTTTGCCGTCAATTTCCTTAGTCAGGGCCTCGCCGACGATGGCGTGGGCCAAGTCGTAAGCAGATATCTTGGGATTTTTGCGAATCTGTTCTAGCGCGAAGTTCAGGCATCCCTGACGCTGCCAGCCGAGCGGATATTTGGGGTTGCCCAGGCCGGCCTGGCTGACGCCATCAGAGATTAGAATGATACGGTCTTCTTCCTGATTGGTAATTTGCGAAATGTTGATGGTGCGGTCTTTCCATTTGGGTGAAGACAATTCGCGGTAGCGGACGTTAACGGCCTTGCCGTCGCGAATCAGCATAAAGGAGGGATTGTCCATTTCGAAAATCCGGGTTTTTCCTTCAAGCTCGCTGTCGACGATTGAAAAGGTGGCGTAGCTGATTTTGCGGATTTGGCAGATTGGCAGGGCATCCATCATCACTTCGGACGAGCGCAACAGTTCCATATTGCTCTCTACAAACTTCATGGCCATGCGGGTGGTCATTGACGACAGGATGTTTGCCTTAACGCCGCTTCCCAAGCCGTCGGACAGAATCGAGATAATGCGCTGTTCTTCGGGAATCTTTTTGGAGTAAACCGTGTCTCCGTAGCAGTCTTCTCCGTATTTTTGCTGCTGGGCGGTTCCGATTTCGATGAAAAAAGGGCGGCTCATGTTCAGTACTCGCGTTTGTTGGAGTTGGTACGGATTTTCAAGTCGGAACTTTCCGGTTCGGCGATGGAATAATCTTTGGCGATGGAACGGAGCAGCACTTCGGTCTCTGCCATGTGTTCTCCCAGTGTGCAGGCAATCTGCTGGACGGTGGCGAGGTTTTTGTGGATGACCTCTTTGGCTTTGGCGGCTATTTGTTCCTTGTGCATTTCAACATTGGTTACATCTTCGATGATGCCGCCTACGCTCTGTTTTTTATCAATGTTAAAGACGACGACGTCAAACAGGCGGTCATCCTGGCGGACGTGTTCGCGGTGAATATCCTGTTCCAAATCCAGCGAGGCGGAAAAGAGGTTGGTGAAGTTTACAAAGTCCCGCAGGTTGGCGCCGCGGAGGTTGTTGTAATCGTATATTTCACCGTGTTCTTCGTCGTTCCAGAAGGCATCGCGGAACTGGTCGTTGTATTCGACGATGCTCAGTTTGGAATCGGCTATGACAATCGGAGACGGTATACAGCGAATCAAGGCATTTGCCTTGCGTTGCGCCTGATGCTTCATATGTGAGACGCACATTTCCGGCTCTGCTTTGCCTTCCAGCAGGGCATGGGCAAAATTACGGCAGGTGTCATAGCCGCAGCCGCCGCAATTGAGCTCGTCTTCCTGAGTGTATTTGCCGATTTTGGTCAACACCTTTTTGATGTCGGCTTCGGAGAATTCGGTGCAATTCAATTCTTCCGGCTTGTAACTGAGGTTAATGTTATAGAGCGGCGTGCGTTTGCCGGCCTGTTCGTCAAATTCGGTTTGGCGGAGAATTTCCAAACGTTTGGTCAGTCCGGACTTTTTGTTTGTGGTGCAGGGGCCGTTGACACAGCCGCCGTCGCAAGCCAGGCATTCAATAAAAACCGGACGCGAAACAGCAGTATCCTGAAGGTTGTCCAGTTCTCTTTCGATATTGTAAATGCCGGTAATCTGCATCATATAGGCTTTGGCTGCCGCCGGGTACGGCTTGAGGGTTTCAATCATTCCGCCTTCAATGGGATAGGCGGTTCCTTCTTTAGCTTTTTCCGGCGTGAAGACGTCAAAAACGCCGGGTTTGATTGTGGCGGGATCGATGTCTTCGTCTTTCAGCCATTGCCGCAGGTCGGAGAAGCTCAAGCTGAGGCTCAGCAAGTCGGGATGGCGGTCCGCTTCCAGCTTTTTGGCAATGCAGGGGCCGATGAATATGGTTTCGATATCAGGGCCGAACTTGTCTTTGAGCATTCGGCAATGAGCCAAGAGCGGCGAGGCTACGTTTACCAGGCAGGAGGTTAGGTCGGGAAGGTATTTTTCGACATATTCCACTACGGTCGGACAGGCGGTGGAGATAAAAATTCCATGATCGGCCGAATCCAAAATTTTGGCGGTTTGACAGGACACTTCCTCTGCGCCGAGGGCTGTTTCGCTAACCCCCCGGATGCCCAGGCGGCGAATGGCGGCAATCATTTGTTCTGCCGAATATTCGGGAAATTCGGTTACCCAGGAGGGTGCCAGAGAAACATATACTTCTTTGCCGGACTTGAGCAGGAATTTTGCCCGGGACAGGTCGTTGCGCATCTGCTTGGCCTTGGCCGGGCAGACTTTGTAACAGATGCCGCAGGCTATGCACAAGTCGGTAACAATCATAGCCGAGTTGTCTTCAATTTTAATTGCCTTTACCGGGCAGCGGCGTACGCATTTATAACAATCCTGACAATCGGTTTTGACGGTATATAAGGGGAAGTCTCTGTTACTCATTTATAGGGTTCCGTAAGTTGTTTGCGAGGAAAAAGGTTGGTTCCGGTTTTGTGCGGGATAGTGCCGCGCGGTACAGCGTTTATTCCGATGACGAATCCTGAGAAGGCACGGTTTTAAAATGCTTTTCCAAAATGTCCAGCAGGGTGCCGCTGTCGATATTGTTGTATTCAACGCCGTCAATGGTAATGTTGGGGCCTTTGGAACATTTGTCGCAGCAGCGCAGGCCGGTCAATTCAATTTCGCCGTCCAGATTGTTTTCGTCGAGAAAACGCTGGATAAGCTGGAGATTTTTGGCGTTGCCGCGTGCAAAGCAGGAGCTTCCCATGCAAACTTTTATCGTCGATCCCATTCTCCCTCCTCAGTCTGCTGATAATGAATGGATAAAGTATATAGGCAACAACTTAAAAAGGCAACAGATTGTTTGTTGCACAGAGGGAAAGAATTTTGTGTCCGTCTTAATAAAGGCTAGGAAAAAAACGGTAAACCACTTGCTATAAAATCAAAGCGAGACTATTATATTACCAATTGTAACACAGGGGTCGTCTGACTAATGGTTAAAGCAGGAAGTTTTGCCGCAGAAAAATATCTGTTGGATTCATTAAACCGGATTGGTAAAAATCCGCTGGGCTACTCTGTGCTTTACGTTAACGTATCGAAGTTAAAGCCCAAAAACCGTCATCCCGAATTTGTAAAGATTTTTGCCAAGCTGTTCGACGGTTTGGTCGGCGCCACCAACGGGCTGATGTTCATCCTTTCTAACGGCGATTTTGCAATACTTGGCAAAAACATTACCCAAAATACGGTTGAAGAAGCGGTAAAAAAACTGCGGCAGGGGTTGTCTTCCGATCCGATTTTATATGCGCACGACAGCGGCGAGTTTGCCCATGTTTACGAATTTCCTGAAGATTTTTCATCCTTTTATCAATATATTGAGAGAATGATTGAAGAGGGGCTGGTTATCCGCGAGGTGGAGCCGCAGAAGTTTCCGTTGCAGGCTCATCAGGTTGACGACGTGATTGCCCACATGGACCGGATAGACATAGCGGAGATTGTCAAGCATCAAAGCGTTATGCGGCTGGGCGGCGCCAAAAAGTTTGAGGTTTTGTTTCAGGAGTTTTTCGTAGCGGTCAAAGATCTCAGCATGCAATTCAACAAGAGCATAGATTTGGTCGGAAACAAGTGGCTGTTTCTGTTTTTGACCCAGACGCTTGACAAGAAAACGATTTCGTCATTTGACACTGCGGAATTGTCTCAATGGCCGCATCGAATCAGCCTGAATCTCAATTTGTCTTCGGTCTTTTCGAAGGAGTTTGTCAGCTTTGCCAAGAATTTCTTGAAAGATGATCAGAAGATTATCGTCGAAGTGCAGATGATGGACGTGTTTAACAATCTGCCGCTGTATTTTGAGGCGAAGGACTTGCTGCACCGCGGCGGCCATCAGCTGCTGATTGACGCAACCAGTCCGGAAATGCTCCATATGTTGAACATCAAGCGGCTGGAACCGGATTGGATTAAGATTTTCTGGGATCCGATTATGGAGTTTGACGCAAACAACGAAGAGTTCAGACAACTGGTCGAAGACCTGGGCCGGGAAAAGATTATTTTGGCCAAGAGTTTGGACGAGAAGTCGGTGCGGTGGGGAATGAGCCACGGAATCAGCGCATTTCAGGGGCCGTATATTGATAATCTGGAGGTTGCGATTATCAGGTCGCAGTGTCCGGGCGGAAAAGAGTGCAGCGCGGTTGACTGTCTGAAGCGCCGCCGTTTGCTGGCCGGAGCTTTCAGGGACGAATGCCGTTATAAAGAATATTTGGAAAAGCTGTTGGGATAAAGCGATGGGAATTTCATTTGTCCGGGGGGCAGAAAATACTTTAATCAAGCAGGATACGGTGATTTTCGATTATATGAAAAAAATCGAAAAAGACATTAATGCCTATAAGGTTCTGTATTTTTATACGCATAAACTGCAGAGCCAGAGCCTCAAGGCCATGCAGCGCCAATCGCTGGTGGAGACATTTGAAACGGTGGTGAAAAAATCCGCCGGTGAGATATTTGCGCTTCCCAATGAAGATATTATAGTTTTCTTTAACAAGAAGTGTAATGACGAGGTGTTGGCCTGTCTGGTAAAAGTCAGGTTTATGTTTCATGACGATCCTTTAATCCGAAATGCTGATGATTTGGAAGAAATCGGTTTTATCAAATTTTACGACCTGTCGGTTGAGAGCGACGCTTTTCGCGATATAATCCGTTCAACGATGCAGGAGGGAAACGGCGGCGTTATCGGCACTTCGGCGCAGAAGTCAAAACAGCAGAGCTCAATGCCGTCGGTTTATAATACGACAACCCATAAACTGCGCCGGGTGTTAACGCCGGAAATGCTGGCAAAGGTTCAAAAGATTTTGTCCGTGGCCGATTTTTCGAGTTTTATCCGCCGGCAGTCGATTTGTGCGGTTATCGGAAAAGCGCCGCCCCAGCGTGTGTTTGAAGAAGTTTACGTTTCTATTCCCGATTTGCGCGAGATGCTGCTTCCGGATGTGGATTTAACGGCGAATCCGTGGTTGTTTTTATCATTGAGCGAGACTTTGGACAAGCGTGTGCTGGAGACGATTAACCGCCATGACGACGGTTCACTGTCGGGAAATTTCAGTATAAACATCAATGTGTCGACAATTTTATCGGATGATTTTCTGGAGTTTGACGAAAACATCAGCGCATCAATGCGTCCGAGTATTATACTTGAATTGCAGCTGGTGGATATTTTCAGCGATATTCGCGCATTTATTCTTGCCAAAACGTTTGCTCAGGCAAGGGGATATAAAGTGTGCATCGACGGTATTACCGTAGACAAGCTGAAATATCTTAACCGGGCGAATCTGAACTGCGATTTAATTAAAATCATCTGGCATCCGAGTTTTATGGATGTAATTCATGAGGATCAGCATTTTATGGATTATGTAAACAAAGCCGAGCGGGCAAAGATGATATTATGCCGCATTGATGATCCTCAGGCTGTGGAGGTTGGCAATTCTCTGGGCATTAACTTATATCAGGGGCGTTATATCCAGAGGATGTTGAACGCTCAGCCCAGGCGGACGATTTTTTCGGTGCGGAAGTAAATTTCCGATGAGTAATAAAAGTTTTGGATTTTAATCTTAGTCAGATATAAATTTTTGACAATAAATTAATAAAGACTCCTCAAACAGTGAATTGTCCCCAGAAAAGAGGAAATAAAAAAGAAATCCCCTTAGGGGTAAGTGATCTGTCCCTCCACTTTCTGGGGACAGATCAATGATGATAGGGGTTTTTGTTTTATAAAGCGAGAACACAACGAACGAGGTTATTCCAATCCTTAGTGTGGCCGTAGGGGGGCATGGCGCCGTTGGATGGGTTGACGACCCACGCGTAGACACCACCGGAGATATAGCCCTCGGACGAAGACCAATAATACTCGGATGAAATTTGAGTTCCAGATACTTTCTGTAAACCTCGGTTGATTGCGTTATAGTTTGAACTTATCGCTTTCAACTCACCCGCTGCCGGCAAATACCCGTTGAGATTATAAGCACAATAGCTTGCTAAACCATGATACTGACTGTCATTAAGCAGGCACCGTGTGTTAGCATACCCCTTCATATCTGCTGAGGCAGCGCTTTTGTCCATATCATCCAGGCATGAAACGTCATAACGATAACCGCCCCATGGGTAATTCCTTTCCTCCAATGCTACGGCAAACCCCTTGTTGCCGTTTACGTAAGCCACAACACCAATTGGCGTCTTGCCAGCTATCCTGCTGTCTGATATCGTACCGTCTGAATGCAATATATCACCGGCAACCGCTTTTCTGCACTTGTAACAAGTGCCGGATTTTTCACCGCAAGAGCAGACTTTGGCCGTTGTGCCGGTTTGAGCCTGAACGGATGAACAGCTTGAAGACTGATATCCGCTGGGACAATTGTAGCTGTGAGTATGAGAGGGAGCTTTGTAGCAGGTGCCGGAGGCTTTCCCGCAGGTACAGGTCTTAGATGCGGTCTGGGCCAATCCGCCCCAGGAATTGGTTGCCGAGTATCCGCTTGGGCAGTTGTAAGAGTGAGAATGTCCCTCTTTGTAGCAAGACCCGGATTTGGCACCGCAGGAACAGGTTTTGCTGACGGCCACCGGGGTTATCAGTCCGCCGGTTGAAGCTTGTGTTCCTGCGGGGCAGGAGTAGCTGTGCGCGGCACAGGCATAACAGATTGACCCAGCCTCGGTCTTGGCCGTTCCGGTCTGATGATAGGCGCTGTCGCAGGGGGATTTGCTATATCCTGACGTACAGGTGTCGTTTTTGCAGGAGTAACAGGTTCTGCCGTAATAAGCAACAGCGGCACAGCGATAACCGGTCTTGGTTGCGGTCTCATAGCCCCCTGCAGAACATTGCGGCTGATAACAGGCATAACAGGTCCTGCCGCCGTAAGTAACGGCAGAGCAGATACGTTCGGTCTGCTGTTCGGCATAATATCCGCCGGATGAACAAGGTTTAGGAGAACAGGTGTTATACTTACCGTCACAAGAACTGCCCGAGGGTTGATATTCCCCCGAACAATTGGAAGAGGTGTATTGATATTCGGAGGGGCAAATACATCCTTTCTGACAGGTCATTCCGGCAACGGGATGAACAATGCCGGTAGAAACCTTGGGCGAAGGGCAAGTTGCGTAAAGGTTGTAATGTTCCATACAATCGGAATCGTCTTTGACAATATCCCCGCCGCCCATATCTTCAGAACCGCGGCTGATATTTTTACCAAGATAATCGGGGAGCCAGTAGATACCGGCGACATCAAAAGTTGAAGAAGCGGCAAACGGCCGCGGCATTAATGACATTGGTGTGAAATGTGGGTTAACAGGGACTTCTGCGAATGAAGAGGAAGCGAATAAAAACATCGCCGCCGCAGTTAAGATTAAAGAACTGATGTGTTTCATAAGCGTCATCCTTGCCAAAATAAAACCTGAGCCGTTTGCTTCAGTTTTTATTTTATCAAAGATTTCACGACAAGTAAACAGTTAATTGCGCGGCGTGGACGGAAAAATTGAGTATAAAAAAACGGCTTTCATTATAATGAAAGCCGTTTTTCAATTGAGGAGATGATAATATTATTGTTTTAATTGTAAGGTTCTTCTGAGCAATTCGTCTTTTTTACGCAGTTTTTCTTTTTTTAACTGCTCAATGCGGATTAAATTTTTCCAAACGTGTCTTTCTTCTTCTTTGATCTCAGAATCCAAGCTGGCGTGCTGAATTTTAAGGCTTTCTAAAGTTGTATTGATATACTCCATGTGTAGCCTCCTGTAGGTGGATAACACTTATATTATAATATCTAATATCTTATTTTTCCAGCATAAAGAATCAAAATACGGTATGTAAAATTTTGATAGGGGAGGGAAGCCGCGGAATCTTTGAACAATGCTCGGGAAAAAACGCTGTTGATTTTTGTTTCCTGCCAAGTAGAATTATGGTAGTTAAAATCAGGGCGGAGAATTTGATGAAAAATACCGAGTTGTTTTCTAATAAGGCGAGAGTATATGCTGCCTCCCGCCCGGGATATGCCCGTGATGCCGTTTTGTATCTGATTTCCTTGACGGGGGTTTCTGCTCCGGTAATTGCGGACGTGGGTTCGGGAACAGGGATATTTTCTCAAAGCCTGTTGGAGGATGGTGCGGACGTTTTTGCCGTTGAGCCTAATGACGATATGAGGCAGGTAGCGGAAGAAAAACTTAAACATTTTCCGTTGTTTCATTCCGTTCGGGGAAGCGCGGAGAGTACGACTTTGGCTGATTGCAGCGTTGATATGATTACTGCTGCAACATCGTTTCATTGGTTTGATTTTGACGGGTTTAAGCGTGAATGCCGGCGGATTGCAAAACCGGGAGCGAAAGCCGCAATCATTTATAATCACCAGCAGAAGAATGATTTTACAGAGGCGCGGCATGAAATCGTCGTAAAGTATTGTTCTCATCGCAGCGGCTTTGACGAAGGAAGAGACACCTTCTCGAAGATAGAAAGTTTTTTTGCCAAAGGGTATGACGTAAAAGAAATTTCGAATAATTTGCAGTGGGATGAGGACGGATTTGTTGCGAGATGTTGTTCTTCATCCTTCAGTCTGCTTCCGGAAGACGAGCGGTTTGAAGAATACGAAAATGCATTGAGGCTGTTGTTTCGGGCGTATGCAAAAGATGATGTCATTACCCTGATTAATCATACCCGGCTGTTTGTCGGCGACATTGCTTAGCTGTGGATTATGTTTTCTGCTTGTTTAAGGACTTTTTTCATTAGAGTTGAAAACGGATAAGAGCCGAGGTCGGAGAATGTTGTGAAAAAGCCGTCGGCAAAGGGCAGCTCACGTTGCACGCGATATATTTTCAGCGTCAGTTTGAAATGGGTGAAAACGTGGATGACCTTCCGCCCGGTGTCAACGGCGTTGTTCAATTCCGGGCAATTTCCTTCGTCACGCCAGGGAAATTCGTAAAGTCCGGAAAGCAGCCCCTTTTCCATTCGTTTACGGATAAGAACATCTCCGGTGCGGTTGCAAATGAGATATGCGCTTCCGTGCTTTTCTTTTTTTGCCGGTTTGGTGCGGTTGGGGATATTTTCGATATCCGGGCGGTTTTTTGATTGGCAGTGTTTTTGCCAGGGACAAAGCAGGCATTGCGGTTTTTTTGGGGTGCAGACGCCGGCGCCCAAATCCATAATTGCGGAGGCATAGTCGGCAGGATGTTTTGTGCTGGTCAGGGCTTGGGCTTTTTCACGAATAAGCGGCATTATTTTTTCGACAGGTTCCGTGAAGCCATACATACGGCAAATAATGCGAATGACGTTTCCGTCGATAACGGTTTCGGGTTGGTTGAAAGCCAAGGCTAAAAAGCTGGCGACGGTATATTCTCCGATACCTTTCAATTTAAGAACATCCTGGCGATTATCGGGAAACCGTCCCCCGTATTGTTCCATGATGGTTTGAGCGGTTGCGTGCAGCGAACGGGCCCGGGTGTAATATCCCAGTCCCTGCCAATAGAAATAGACTTCTTCCAGCGGGGCGGCGGCCAAGTCGGCTATGGTGGGGAAACGCTCCATAAACCGGTGAAAATAGGGAATGACGGTTTTAACGGTGGTTTGCTGAAGCATCAGTTCCGAAACCAAGATAACGTATGGATCGGGGTGAGGACCGCCTTTGACCCGCCAGGGTAGGTTGCGGCCGTTTTGATTGTACCATTCAAGAAGCAGATTTGATAAAGTTTGTTTTGACATACCTGCAATTATATTCTTTTAATTTCTTGATGTCTATGCAATCGGAGGAAAATTAACATATCGATTTGAGAAAGTTTACGGTTGTTTTTTTGGTATGTTGACGGTCTTCGCTCGGAAACCTTGTGAAAAACGTTACAAGGTTTTCTTGTTTTTTGTTTGATAATGTGATAATTCGAGCAAACGTGTTTATTCATTATTTTATAAATTTAAATTATTAATGTTATGAGAGGAAAACTCAGTTTATTATTGTTGGGGCTGTTTTTGAGCATCGGCTCATTTGCCCAAAGTTTTACACCTTCGTTTGAAAAAGAGTTTTTGGCGCAGATGTTTGCGCAGTGTCCGGACTCTTTGAAAGAAGATTTTCTCAAAATGGAAACTTCTTACAGTACGTATAAGTTTAAAGAAATACGTTCCATAGAGCAGATGAAGAAGTTTTATCAGAAGAAGTATGAAGATAATCCCGAAGTTATCGGATATATTACCGATGAGGTCAATGCATATGTTCGACACGGTGACGGGGAATCAAATTTGCGGGTTGATTTTTATTATGTTGATCGGCAAGATACTTTAAACTGTTTTCGCATAAATAATGATTACGGTACGTTGTCCAAGTCGTTCGTTACGAAGTCCGGCAAGCGCTATGAATTGAGGCATGCCTGGGGATTTCTGAAGTTGAGCGAAGACGGAATGACATTGTTGGATTGTTACTGTTCCAGAACAAGTGCCGACAATCAGGAGGAGCGGGAACTGACGATTATTCCGTTTACGGGAACGAATCCTTTTTGTTGGACTGCTCCTGTCAATCAGGGGCGTATTCCCGCTTTTTGAGCTTATCTTTGACGAAATGTATTTTGTCCCGTTCGGAACTTTGTTCCGGCGGGATTTTTTATACATATATTTGATGTGGGGATAAACTTTGTCTACGGATGTTCCGTGACAAGATGGCTCAGTTGTTTTTATCATAACAAAAAAGCTCCGAATGGAGCTGTTTTGTTATGGTGCCCTGGAGAAGACTCGAACTTCCACGACCAAACGGTCATAAGTACCTGAAACTTACGCGTCTACCAATTCCGCCACCAGGGCATCAGGCAACGAATCGTTTTCCTGATTCGCTTACATATTTATACTTATTATTCCGTAAGAATCAAGTATTAAATATGATCCAAGTAAAATTCTGTATATGACAAAAGGCAGAAAGGTTGATTTCTTCAGCCACCACATAACGATGTAAATGGCTATAATTGAAGAAATAAATGAATATGTGATGCCATCAATCGTCTCTGCGACAGCAGCCAAATTTTCCTGTTGATAAAGTTCGAACGCAACCAGGGAAGCAGCAGCAATAATGGCGGGAATCGATAATAACATCGAAAATTTTGCCGCTTCGCGACGTTCCATACTTAAGAATCGCGCCATAGTAATCGTGACTCCGGAACGACTGGTTCCCGGAATAAGGGCCAGGCATTGGGCGCAGCCGATTAAGAATGCATCCAGCGGACTTAAGTGGTTGATTTTGCGAATAGTCATTCCGAATTTATCGGCAACGAAGAGCAACAAGCCATATCCCAAAATGGTCCAGCCGATGATTTTGGTACTGCGCAGCCATTCCATACCGTTTTCTTTTAATAAAAGGCCGACAATTACAATGGGAATCGTACCGATAACGATAAGCCAGAAAGTTTTGGCGTCAGCATTTTTCATCGTCGGAATAAAATAGGTTTTAAGCAGGCCTTTAAACATTTTCCAGAGTTCTTCGGAAAAGTAAATCATAACCGCAAGAATAGAACCGACGTGGACGGCAACGTCTAACGCCAGTCCCTGATCAGGAAACGTGGTAAACTTTGAGAATAAAATAAGATGTCCAGATGAACTGACGGGCAAAAATTCGGTAATCCCCTGCAGGACGGAGAGCAAAAAAATGTGGAAGTTCGATAACATTATATTCTTTCTTGTTTAAGGCCAAATGCAGTACAAATTCTTTTTTTGAGGGCGAGCGGAGAAATCGGTTTGACCAAATATTCCTGAATGCCCAATCCTTTGGCATCTAAAACAGTTTTTTCTTTGGTGTCAACCGTAATCATGATAATGGGGATGTTTTTGGCACCGTCGATTTTGCCGGATTTTAATTCTCGGGCGAATTCCAAACCGCTTTGGTTGGGCATCTGCTGGTCGAGAAGAATCACGTCAATTTTAAAATTATGGAGAAGCTCTGCCGCTTCTTCGGTGTTGCCGGCTTCTTTGGTGTTTTTGATGCCTATCTGATAAAGGGCCGTCTTGACGAAAGTTCGGGAAAACTTGTCATCATCCACAATTAAGCAGACGATGGAATCCCAGATGATTTGTTTATGCGACGTTTCTATCATTGCCAGACCTCTTTGCTACTGTAAGTATTTATTTTATCCTACTATATTCAATTATAAAGTAAAACAAAAATCATTGTTTTTGTTTATATTTAATAAAGACTGCGGGTTGAACTTGACACCGTTTAACGAAGCTCCCCAGTGCAGGTGGGGGCCGGTAACGCGTCCGGTTTTGCCGACCAGGCCGATAATCTGACCTTTTTTTACGACGTCTCCCGGCTGTACGTCCATTTTGCTGAGATGGGCGTAGATGGTGTGCAATCCATAGCCGTGATCCAAGATGATGACGTTGCCGGAATAAAACAAGTCCGGCTCAGCCAAAGTGACGACGCCGTCGGAGGCGGCTTTAACGGGGGTGCCTTCCGGCGCGGCAATGTCCATACCGCTGTGAGGATTTTTTTTGACTCCGTTCATAATCCGCTGACCGCCGAAATTTCCGCTGATACGTCCCTTGACCGGTTGAATAAATCCGGCCTGCCAGTTGGCCAGTTCGCTGTCGTTTTTTTGTGCTTTGCGTACCAAAGACTGTTCTTTTTCGATGGCGCGGAGGTCTGAGTTTGAGGGGGTTACCTTACGCGGAGGAATGCCTTTGAGGTTTTGAATGTCCCAGGCGGCGGGAGAGACTTCCAGCTTAACGCGATAGCTTGAATTTTGGGAATCGGTGAGGGTGAGGTACTGGGTCTTTTTGTCATCGCGGCCAAAAGCAATCAAAAATTCTCCGGAAGGGGACATCCGCAGCTTTTGTTTGTTGAAGACGATGCTTTCGCCTTTATCGGCGTGCCCGACGAGGATTTCGCCTTGTTTGGCCTTGCCGCAGAGTTGAAGGGCTTGTGCCGGGGCAAGGCTGGAAAAAAAGCAGAAGAGACTAATAGTTAAACAAATCGATTTGCAGTTCATCGGTTTTCCTCGGTTTGACGGCTTTTTTGCGAGGAGCGGGCGGGTTTTTGCTTTCCGGAGGCGGAAGCCCGTTTTCGCTGCGCCAGCAGCCGTCATAAAATTGTATTTCAAAATTGTGGGTTTGACTAGCCTGTTCCAGGTTATAGACTGTTTGTCCGTGTTCGTTTCGAACCCAGGCAAAGCCGCGACGGAGGACGGACTCAACCGAAACCGACTGTAAGCGTAACACTAAATTATTTAAATTTTCTTGCTTTTTTTCCAAAATGTTTTTGATGTAATAAGGACGGAGGTTTGTCCGTTCAATTTGGTTGTTTTTGTTTGACAAAAGGTTTTTGAAAGCCTGGTTGAGGCGTTCAATCCGGTCATCCAGTTTTTGAGCCGCTTCAAACAGTATCTGTTCCAGATTGGGAATGCCCCGGGCCAGCCCTTCCAGCCGGGTACGGCGTTCTTCAAAATAGCGGATTCCGCCGTTGAGCAGCCGTGCGGTAAGATTATTGAGACGGGTTGAGAGTTCTGCTTTGACGGGAACGGCAAATTCGGCAGCGCCGGTGGGCGTGGGTGCGCGCAGGTCGGAAACATAATCGATAAGCATGGTATCGGTTTCATGGCCGACGGCTGAAATCAGGGGAATTTCCGAAGCATAAACTGCCCGGATGACACATTCTTCGTTAAAAGGCCACAGGTCTTCCAGACTGCCGCCGCCGCGGGCAACGATAATGACGTCCGGTCTTCGGGGATGTCCGTCGGGGCGAAGATTGTTAAACCCTTCAATGGCGGCCGCGACTTTTTCTGCGGCTCCTTCACCCTGAACCGGAGCAGGCCACAGCAGAATGTGGGTCGGAAAACGGTCACGCACGCGGTGGATTATATCGCGGATAACGGCTCCGCTGCCGCTGGTGACAACGCCGATGGTTTGGGGCAAAAAGGGAATCTTTTTTTTGTGTGCAGCGTCAAACAAACCTTCTGCTGCAAATTTTTTCTTGCGTTCTTCCAGCAGCTTGAGCAAAGCGCCGGCTCCGGCTATTTCCATTTGTTCGATGATCAGCTGGTACGATGACTTGCCTGCAAAGGTGGTGATTTTTCCGGTGGCGACGACTTCAATTCCGTCTTCCGGTTTGAATGGGAGATGAAGGGCAACGCCTTTCCATATAACGGCGGAGATAACGGCGTTTTCATCTTTTAAGGATAAATACCAATGCCCGGAATCAGCTCGTTTGCAGCCGAAAATTTCTCCACGGATGCGGATGCGGCTGAATTTTGTCTCGACAAAGCGTTTGATTTCGGCAGAGATTTCGCTGACCGTAAATTCTTTTTCCTGTTCTTGCTCCGGTTTGGCGGCGGGAGCGGAGACCGGTGCCGAATCTTGCATAAAATCCAATAAACTTTCCATTTTGTATCCTTATTTCCAGCCCATTAGGTTGAGCGCGAATTCTTCGGCATTGAACTTGTCCAAGTCATCTATGCTTTCGCCAACGCCGATGAAATAAATCGGGGTAGGATATTCTTCGGCAATGGCTATCAAGATTCCGCCTTTTGCGGTTCCGTCGAGTTTGTTGACGACAAGGCCGTTGACTTCGATCATTTGCTTGAAGGCTTTGACTTGTTCCAAAGCGTTTTGTCCGGTGGTGGCGTCCAGGCAGAGCAAGGTGTGGTGCGGCGCTTCGGGTATTACTTTTTTTATGACTTTAACGATTTTGCGGAGTTCATCCATCAGGCCGGTTTTGTTTTGCAGACGGCCGGCGGTGTCAATAAATACAATGTCATCATTTTGGCGAAGGGCTTCTTGCAGTCCGTCAAAACACAGGCCGGCGGCATCACATCCGGGAGCGCCTTTGATGACGCGGATGTTGTTGCGCTCTCCCCAAACCGAAAGCTGTTCGACGGCTGCGGCGCGGAAAGTGTCGGCGGCGATGAAGGAAACCTTTTTTCCTCTAAATCTGGCAGCGAGTTTTCCGACTGTGGTGGTTTTGCCGGCGCCGTTAACGCCGACCATCAGAATGACGCAGGGGCTGCCTTCAATTGCAAAATCCTTTTCGCAAGGTTTTAAAATATTACTGACGACGTCGGTAATGCGAGTTCGAATCTCCTCGGGTTCACCGCTCTTGTCAACGCGTACGCGAGAAAGGCTGTCGACGATTTTGGAGGAAGCCTTAACTCCCATATCCGAAGTAATCAGCAATTCTTCAAGCTCTTCCAGAGTGGCATCGTCGATTTTGCGTTTGGTAAAGATATCGCTGATACCGCTGCTGAGGCGGGAAGACGACTTTTTAAGGCCCAGACCTAATTTTTGCAGCCAGCTAGTCATCGCAATGCTCTCCTTGTTCTCTTAAAATTCGGGCGCGTTCTCTTCGGACTTCTACCGGAACCTGTGGCATCAGGGCGGCCGGCGTACCGCTGCGTTCGGAATAGGGAAAAACGTGCAAACGGGTTATGCCAGCTTCGCGGACAAGGTTGACGGTGTTTTGGAACTGTTCGTCCGTTTCGGTCGGAAAACCGCAGATGAAATCGGAACCGAATGTGGCGTCAGGGCGTACGGCGCGAATTTTGGCACAAAGGTTGATAACATCTTCACGCGTATGCCGCCGTTTCATCCGTTTTAAAATCATATTGTCGCCGGATTGAATTGAAAAGTGAAAATGAGGGTGGATGTTGGCATATTTTTTTACCAACTCGATAAAGTCGTCATCAAGCGCAGCAGGATCCAGCGAGCCAAACTGCAGGGAAGGCAAATGGGGAAACGTTTCGAGAATTTTGCGAACCAAACCGCTGAAAGAGGGCTGATATGAGCAGGCGTCAACACCGGTGAGACAGATTTCTTCAAACCCTTGTTCAAGCAGTTCCCGAATCTGCCGGAGGATTTCGTCTTCCGCTACCGAGCGGTTGTTGCCGCGGGCATAGGGGACGATACAGTAGGTGCAGCGATGGTTGCAGCCTTGCTGAATTTGTACGAAAGCCCGCTGCCGTCCTTCGAATCCGGTAATCAGGTATTTGTCATAGGAATCGTAATTGAAAATGTCGCCGACAATGGTTTTTTCTTCCAGCGGGGCGGAGATGTACTTTTCGATTTCGGTTTTTTCGCGGTTGCCGAGAACCAGGTCTACTTCCGGCATTTCGGCAAACTTTTGGGGCGCAACCTGAGCCGCGCATCCGGTGACGACAATACGTGCATCGGGATTTTCCCGGCGGAGTTTGCGGATGGTTTGCCGGCATTGGCGTTCGGCTTCGCCGGTAACGGCGCAAGTGTTGACGATAATCAGGTTGTCGAGGCCGGAAAGCTTTTCCTTCAGAACTTCGGACTCATAACTGTTGATGCGGCAGCCGAGGGTAACGATTTGTACCATATTTAATTCCAATTTATCCCATATTTTGTTGTAACCCTCAAAATATATAGGAAAAGCGCAGACAGTGCAAGGGGGAAGTATTTGTTTTTAGATTAAATATAAGTTATTGATTTATTAATAATTTGAGGTTAAGCTCTTATCTGTAACGCTTTATGCGTTTTGCAAAACTACATAAGGAGACTATACATGAAATTTAGAACTATCTTATTGGCTTCAGCTGCTGTTATGTTTGCCGGTTCAGCCATGGCTGCCGACTTGACCAACCCGTTTTATCTGCCGGGTCAGGGCAAATTCGCTTCTGATACGACCGTAGATTACAGCCGTACCAAATTAGAACACAACAGCGCTAAGTATGACCAATGGAATGCCGCTGAGAAGATTAGTTACGGTATTAATGACAATCTTGCCGTTTTCGGTCGTATCAGCAATGATTTCGACACTGAAGGCGAGTACAACAACGACCATAACTTTGACTATGAAGTTGGCGCTTCTTACAATATGAAGATGGACAACGTTCTGGCTCAGCTGAGCGGTTCTTACTATACCTATAATCCGAAATCTTTTTTGGGTCATCATGAAGATGCCAGATGGCAAAAATACATTAACGGCGAAGCCAAATTGGGTTATGACATGGGTGACGGTTTAGTTCCTTATGTTTCTTACGGTTTCAACGGACAGATTGACGAATCTGAGCGTGCCTTCTATCAGAGTGCTTTTGCCGGTGTTCATAAATATGCCGGAAAATGGGCTGCCGATGCAGGCGTTCGTTATGATTTCAGTACCGACGGCAAGAACAGCAACGCTGTTTATGCTCAGGCCGAATTTGACTATTATCCGATGGATAATCTGGCTCTCGGTATCTACGGTGATTACTATCTGGCCGGAAGCGTTAACGATATGGACGGCGATTCAGTCAAAATTGACAGAGATTACACAGCCGGTATCCGTGCCAAAGTTGAATTCTAATTTTATCGAATTCCAAAGTAAAAAAAACGGCTTCCCAATTGGGAAGCCGTTTTTTATTCATAGAAAGTTTTTTATTTGTTTTCCTGAATGTAATGAAGGGCATCTTTGGTAAATCCTTCTACAATTGAGGCACTCAAAGCGAGATCGCGATGTTCGGATTCACTGAAATCAGGATATATTTCGCCCTGAATACCGCGTTTGCCGACGATGCAGGGGTAGGAGATGCAAATGTTTTCGCTGTTTTCGACTTTTTCGTGGAAAGTTGACAGCGTCAGAATTGCATATTCGTTGGCTGAAATTGCCTGACAAATGCGGCAGAGCGCTCCGGCAATACCGTAATAGGTGGAGCCTTTGCCGTCAATAATCTGATAGGCGGCGTTGCGTACGCAGTCGTCAATTTTGGCTTTGAGTTCGGGAGTGAAAGGTTTGCCGATTTTTTCTGCGAACTCTTCAATCTGAACACCGCCGGCGTTAGCCGAAGACCAGATTAAAACCTCGCTGTCGCCGTGTTCTCCGAGCACATAGCCGTGGATTGACTTGGGAGAGACGCCGAGGTGATATCCGAGCAAGGTACGAAAGCGGGAGCTGTCCAAAACGGTGCCGCTGCCGAAAACGCGTTCTTTGGGGAAACCTGAAAGTTTGAGCGCAACCGAAGTCATAATGTCGACCGGGTTGGACGTTATCAGCAGCATACAATCGGGTGCATTCTTGACAACCTGAGGAATGATGTTTTCAAAAATTTTGACGTTGCGTTCCAGCAAAGCCGTGCGGGGTTCTCCGGGTTTTTGGTTGGCACCGGCGGTAATGATGACAACTTCGGCGCCTTTCAAGTCCTCATAAGTTCCGGCTTTGATTTTGCTGGCGTCAGCAAACGGTGACGCGTGTGCAATGTCGGCGGCTTCTGCTTTAGCGCGCGCTTCGTTGGCGTCAATTAAAACGACTTTGCGGGCAACGCCGCGCATTACCAGTGCAAATGCTGTTGCGGAACCTACGTTTCCGGCTCCGATAATACCTACTTTCATATATCTCTCCTTTTCAAACGGGACGTGCTCGGGCTTCGGGGTTTTCCGGCCTTGTTAACGCACATCGCAGAGTGTCTTTTATTAGTCCATTAAATTTTCCTTATGTATATATAAGAATTTTTTTATGAAATACAATAAAAAAGGCTGCCTGAAAGCAGCCTTTTTGATAATATTTTGTTACGCTTTGTTACTCTTCGATGATGGTTTCGTCTTCATCAGCGGTTTCGGCCGGATTGGTTTCTTCAACTTCTTCCGATTCAACCTCGATGACTTCGCCGTCGCCGAGGGCGTCAGGATTTGCAGGTTCGGCAATTTCCGCGTCGCTGATGGGAGCGTTGGCGATTTCTTCGACGGTTTCTTCAACCACGACATCCGGCTCGACCGGGGCGGGAGCTTCATTTTTAACAAAACGGCTGATAACCAGCAAAATGACGATTACCAGAATAATGTAAAACAGTTTTTTCATTGTGAATGTCCTTTATGAGCTTTTATTTATAATATACCCTACGTTTTCGTCCGGCAATTGTCAACAGCTTTTGGTATTTATCTTACGCCAAAACGATTGCCTGAGGTGTAGCGGCGTAACCCGAAATAGAAGAATTTGACCGCCAGGATAAAGAAGAAAGAGCAGCCGCCGACCATTATTCCCAAATCGGTCAGGTTGAAGTCTTTTATCAATTCGACCGGGTAAAGCGAAATAAAACCGGCCGGAATAACGGTTAGGAACATTACCTTATACCAACCGGTGAAGATGGAAGCCGGCTGGGAGGCGAAAGTCACAAAAGCCATGAATACGTTGTCGCCGAGGCGCTGACTGTCGGAGACGAAGAAGGCCAGCGACGACATTATGAGCCGGTAGGCATAAAGGATGACAAAGGCAAAAAAGCTGACCAAAAGCATAATAAAAAACGTCGTCCAGCTAAGATATCCCGACCAGAAGAAAGCCAGCAGCCCGGTGAGGAAGTCTCCCCAGTTGGCAAAAGTCGACTCTGACGTTGAAATCATAAACAACGGATTTCTGGGGGTGGCAAGATAGTTGTCCAGCGTTCCGTTGTCAATGTATTCGGGCAGGGCCTGAATGCCGCGGGCAAACAGGGCAAAAGAAGCAAAAGCATTGTTGATGGCCATATAAAGAAGCGCCATTTCGCCGATGCCCCAGCCATTGATGGTTCCCTTGTGCTGAAAGATGACCCACCACATAAAAAAGAAGGCAAGGTTGTTAATCAGCATCATCAGAACGTTAATCAAGGCGTCCGCTTTATTCAAAAAAGCGGTTTTGACGTTGCTTTTCTGAATATATAAGAAAAGTTTGAGATTATTAAAAAACTCAGCCGCCATAGACATCTACCTTTTTAATGAGTTTTCCGTAAGCAAAGACGATGAAACCTACGATGAGTGTTATCCAAAATGTGTTGAGCAGAACCGCTTGGGCAAGGTTTGCCCAAGAGAAGTCATAAACCAGTTTGATGCTGAGGTAGTAGACGGAATAGAAGGGCGTCCATTGTGCAATTTCGACAAACCAGCGGGGATAAATACTGAGCGGAAAAATGGCACCACCGAAAATAAAAGCCATACGTTCGATTGCCATGCCAAGGGTCCGGATGCTTTCCAGCCACAGGCTGCACAGGCCGACCCCGGTATAAAACAAAAGGTTGATTGCCGAAGAAAGGTAGCACATTATGATAATGAAAGGAAAATGCCGCCATTCGAAAGGCGGTTGTCCGGTGAGCAACAGCGTCACTATTGTTCCGAAAGTGCCCATAATCAAGAAAGACACGGTCATATTGCCGATGCCTTCGATATAGCGCATCAGGAAAAAGGATATAGGCTTGTTGACATAGTAAGCCATATTTCCCGATTTTATGTCTTCAAACATAATCCTTTCCATTTTGGGGCCGGAAAGAATGATGATTTCGGCCAGCAGCAGATACCAGATGTAGGTGGCGTTGAGGCCGTTTGCATTTTCCTGAACGCCGATGACTACCCAAAGGCGGTTGTAAATAAATAACAGGATAAACAGGAAAAACAACAAACCGGACAGGTTGGCCTTGTTGTTCCACGCCTGTTTGAAAGCAATAACGAAAACCGCCCGGTATTTGGACAAAGAGGCGCTAATCACGTTTGTAAATCTCCTTGATAATTTCTTCCATCGGCGGATTTTCAATTGTCATGTCGACAACATGATATTTTTTGACCAGTTCGTCAATGGCCTTTTTGGCCGGTGTTTCTCCGGTGTTGACTTCGGTGCGGATTTTTTCGCCGCCGTCGGTGGTTATCTCAATGTATTTTTTCTTAAGATAGGAATCTTTCAGGGCTTTGAGTGAATCGTTGTAAATTAATTTTCCCTTGTTAATGATAATGACCCGGTCGCATACTTTTTCCATGTCGTCAGTGTCGTGAGACGTGAGCAGCAAGGTGGTTTCTTCATCCAAAGCCTGTTTTTTTATGAGATTGCGGATAATTTCCTTGGCGGTGACGTCCAGGCCGATGGTCGGTTCGTCCAAAAACAGAATTTGCGGGTTGTGAATCAGGGAGGCGACGATTTCGCAGCGCATCCGCTGTCCGAGCGAGAGGCTGCGGGTGGGATGGGTCATCAGGTCGCGAATCTCAAACATATTGACCAGTTTGGAAAGGCGGCGTTTAAACTTGACTTCTTCAAGATTATACATTTTGCCGAAAAGGGCAAAACTGTCCTGCACCGGAAGATTGTACCACAATTGGGAGCGTTGTCCGAACACGGTGCCGATATGGTATGAGAGTTTCTGGCGGTTTTCCCAGGGCACCATATTCATAACGCGCGCCGTTCCGGAGGTCGGATATAGGATGGACGACAGCATCTTGATGGTGGTGGACTTTCCGGCGCCGTTGGGGCCGATGAACGCGACCCGTTCCCCTTTCTTTATATTAAAGGAGATTTTATCAACTGCGGTGACGTTTTTATATTCCGGGCGAAACAGGCTTTTGAATCCGTTTTGGCTCTTTTTGAGCTTGAATTTTTTGGTAAGCTGGTCAACTTCGATGATTTCAGTCATATTTTTATCCACTAGATGAGTATGGGCAAAGTATAAGTTTTTTGCGCTTTTTAGCAAGTGTTATTTATGCAGGGTGTGCTTTTTTTGAAAATAATGCTTGTCAAATGATATAAACTTGTGCTAACAAATCAATCACGGGCTGTTGGTGGTCCGATTAATTTGTTTTAATTTTTTTGAGGTTTATCATATGACTGATGTAGCTAACCGCGTTAAGAAAATCGTTGCCGAGCATCTTGGCGTAGAAGAATCAAAAGTAACAGATAACGCTAGTTTTATCGACGATTTAGGCGCTGATAGCTTGGATACAGTAGAATTAGTTATGGCTTTCGAAGAAGAATTCGGTTGCGAAATTCCTGATGAAGCTGCTGAAAAGATTCTTACTGTTAAAGATGCTATCGACTATCTTTCTAAGAATGCTTAAGTCTTCAGGACTTACGGAATATGATGAAACTCGCTTGACTAAGCGAGTTTCGTTGTATATAAGGAAAAAGATGTTTAATTTTTAAGAGGTAAAATTAATGAGAAGAGTTGTAGTCACCGGACTTGGCATCGTATCTCCGCTCGGACGCGGGGTTGAACACAACTGGAAAAGTCTTTTGGCCGGCAAATCCGGAATCCGCAAAATTGAAGATGTGGACCTGAAAGACATTCCGGTAACTATCGCCGGACAGGTTCCCTGGGGAACGGGTGAAAACGAGTTTAATCCCGATACCGTTATGGCTCCCAAAGACCAAAAGAAGAACGATAAGTTTATTCTTTACGGTATGGCGGCCGGAGGCGACGCGCTGGAAGACGCAGGATGGAATCCGGAGACGGTCAGCGAAGAGGAAAAATACCGTGCCGGCGTTATGATGGGTTCCGGTATCGGCGGTTTGCAGGTTATTTACGACAACTCAATCTCTTTTAACGAAGTCGGCATGAAGAAAATTTCGCCGTTTTTTATTCCCTCTGTCTTGATTAATCTGATTTCGGGCAACCTTTCAATCAAATACGGCTTAAAAGGGCCAAACCACTCCTGTGTTACAGCTTGTTCAACCGGAACGCACGCCATCGGCGACGCAGCGGCAATGATTGCCCGCGGTGATGCAGACCTGATGGTCGCCGGCGGTGCCGAATCTGCGGTTAACGTTTTGGGTCTTGCAGGTTTTGCCAGAATGAAAGCGGTTACTTCCGACTTTAACGATACTCCCGAAAAAGCATCCCGTCCGTGGGATAAAAACCGCAGCGGTTTTGTTATGGGCGAGGGTTCCGGTGCGTTGGTTCTGGAAGAATTGGAGCATGCCAAAGCCCGCGGTGCCAAGATTTATGCCGAATTGGTCGGTTACGGTATGAGCGGAGACGCTTATCATATTACGGCTCCGTCCGGCGACGGCGCTTATCGCGCAATGAAAATGGCTGCGGATCATGCCAAAGAACACGGTGTTGAACTGAGCGACATCGGTTATATCAATGCTCACGGCACGTCCACGCCGGCCGGTGATGTCGGAGAGGCTATGGCAGTTAAACGCCTGTTCGGTGACGAAGGCGTCAAAAACGTTTCAATGTCTTCGACCAAATCGGCTGTAGGACATTTGCTGGGTGCGGCCGGTGCCGTTGAGGCCGTTTATTCGATTATGGCGATTCAGGAGCAGATTTGTCCTCCGACGCTGAATCTGGATGACCCGGCTGATGAGCTGGCTGATTTCGATTTGGTACCGCTGAAGGCCAAAAAGCGTGAAATCAAGGCTGCTATGAGCAACTCTTTCGGATTTGGCGGAACCAACTCTTCAATTATTTTCAAAAAATACGAAAAATAATTTACGATATGGTTTTCGAGCCACTCAAAGCACCGTTACGACGGTGCTTTTTTTGTATAAGTTTGGTAAAATGATTTTATCTTTTTGTCGCAAATCATTTTATTGTTAAAAGATTCAAGTTCGGTTGACTGGAAATCGAAAAGAAGCTACCTTTAAGCAGTTTATGTTTTTTGTTGGATGCAGGTATGAAAAAATTGTTCTTGCTGGCACTGGTTGTCGTTTTTGCCACGGTTTATCAGATGCAGAAATGGAGTCACGAAAGCGGGCCGCTGACGGAGATTGTCAACGTGGTTATTCCACGCGGTGCGACTTCCCGTACCGTGGCCGCACGTCTGGATGCCGCCGGCGTTATCAATAAGCCCTGGTTGTTCAGAATTATGGCGCGGCTAAACCGTTTGGACAAGCATCTGAAAGCGGGAGAATATCAATTTTCACCGATGATTTCCATGCAGGCGGCGTTGGATAAAATGGCCCGCGGCGAGATTTTTTATCGGCGGATTACTTTGGCGGAGGGATTGACTACCCGGGAGATGATTAATCTCTTGAATGCCGAACCGATGCTGAGCGGAGAAGTTACGCTTGCGGTAAAGGAAGGGGAACTGCTTCCGGAAACTTACACCTATGTTCGCGGAGACACCAGAAACAGTATTGTTATGCAGGCAGCCAAAGCGATGCAAAAGGTCAAAAGAGAAGCCTGGGAAAAGAGAGAGCCGGGTCTGCCGTTGAAAAATGCTGACGAGATGATGGTTTTGGCTTCAATAATTGAGAAAGAAACGGCGGTTCCCGCCGAACGCGGACTGGTTGCTTCCGTTTTTGTAAACCGGCTCAAGAAAGGGATGCGGCTGCAGACCGATCCGACGGTGATTTACGCGTTGACCCGGGGCGAAAGCGAGCTGGAACGGCCGCTTTACAAAAAGGACCTGAGCATAGACAGTCCCTATAACACCTATAAAAATTACGGTCTTCCGCCAACGCCGATTTGTAATCCCGGGCGGGCTTCGATAGAGGCAGCGGTCAATCCTGAATTGAGCAACTATCTTTATTTTGTTGCCAGCGGCAACGGCGGCCACAATTTTGCTGCCAGTCTGAACGAACACAACCGGAATGTGAAGGATTGGCGCCGCCAACGGAAAAAATAAGTTGCAGCCTCCGTATTCAATACGGAGGTTTTTTATGGTTTACATTTGAAAGTAAATAAGTTAATTTGAGGCTATTCGAAAAAACTCTTATTAATTTTATAATTTTAAATTACAACAAAATGGAAACAAATTTTTTAATGACGGCGTTTTCACTGACATTATTTGTTGCTGCGGTGTATGCCGGCGGCGCCGCAATTGACAACAGCGTCAAAGAATTGCGAAAAGCCTTTCTGGTCGGATTGATTAACATTATTCTATTGGCTTGCGGTATCTGTTCCGATATTTTGCCTTGGGGATGTGTTCTTTATCTGTTGGTTCCGTTCGGAAGCTGGTACGGGGTAAAAAAATGTCTCAAATGCCGCAGTCATGAATAGCTGGCTATTGGGGGCGGGAATGCTTGCAGATGTGCTGATACTGTCCGTTAGCATGATGGCTCTGACTAACTTGAAACGAAAGTTTGTGACTAAACCGGTATCCGAACCGGGCGCTTTTATGGCCGACAATTTGTGGCAGATGCTTTTTATTGAAGTGTCGGCTGTTTGCGGCGTATCAGGGCTGGTTATGATGTGGTTCGGCAACTGGGTTGACGAAATGGCGATGCTGTTTATGTTGGCTGCTGCATATTGTTTTTGGAAACTGTATGCCAGAGTTCTGAATTTTGTCGGATATGTATTTACGTTGTTGCAATTGTGGTCGTTGTTTATGTTCCTTTGGCACCGTGCAGAGGAATTTGCTGTGATGGCCGGAATACTGTTGTTTACCGACGTGTACATCAGTCTGGTTACGGGGGCTTTGAGACAATGGGTCGAAAGGTTTTGCCGCCAGATGAAGCGAAATTAAAAAATTTTCTGAAAAGAGGTGTTTGGATAAAGCCAAACGCCTTTTTTTATGCCTGGCCGACGGTTGCCATCATCATCGGATACAGAGCTTGTTTGGGGTCCATTCCCTTGGTCAGAACGACTTTGAAAATCGGGTACATCCGTTCGCATTCTTTAATGGCGATATCAATAATCTGGGAAATTTTGCTTTCGATGTCTTCGCCGTCATTAAGTATGACGGAGTGTTTGAATACGGGAATGTTTTGTTCGGTCCAGTAAGAAAAATGTCCGACCCAGAGTTCTTCATTAACGAGGGCCAGAAGTTCAAAGATTTTGCTGCGGTCCTCGATTTTGGTTTCAATGTCCATCAGGCAGGACAAATGCATACACTGCATATTGGCTTCCCAGGCAAAAAAGAGGAGCATATTGTTCCATTTGCCCTGAACTTCCACAACGACTTCGTTGATGCTGCGGCGCTCCAATTCAAAAGAGCGGCTTGAAAAAATATTTTCCACGACGTCTATCGGGTTGTATTCCGGGGCTAAATTCTTTGCCAGTTCCATTCAAAAACTCCATAATTATGTGCAACACATAATTCAAAAAAACGACTACGCAACTAAGATGTTTACAGCTTGCAATGCCGAGTCGCGAATTACAAGCCCCGAGTCGCAGTTTTCCACTTAATTCACAGCTGTTAATAACTTTTAATTTTAATTAGCGTGAAAAATCAGTATGTTGGCATTGAAAAATATTTTATAAATTTTTTTGATGTGGATATATTTTTTTTAATTAATATACTATTAAACAATTTTAGAACGCAGGTAAGGATTTTATGATGACAGGTTTGGAATTTCCGCAAATTTCTCCGATTATGTTCAGTATCGGACCGCTCGTTGTGCGTTGGTATTCAATGGCGTATTTAATCGGAATTTTGGCGGGATGGTATTTGCTTAACCGAAATATCAGAAAAAATGATTTGGGGTTGAACAAACAAAATGCCGAAGATCTGGTCTTTTATCTGACCTTGGGAATTATTCTCGGCGGCCGGCTGGGATATGCCGTTTTCTACGGCGGCCGGGCAATGTGGGAAGAACCGTGGCATATCTTGGAAATCTGGAAAGGCGGAATGTCTTTCCATGGCGGCGTTTTAGGGGTGATTGCGGCCACTTGGGTGTATGCCCGCAAGATAAAATACAGTTTTTTGTGTTTGACGGATTTGATTGTTCTTTATGCTCCGATAGGAATTTTCCTGGGGCGGCTGGCTAATTTTGTTAATGATGAATTATGGGGAAGGGTAACTGATGTTCCCTGGGCGGTACGGTTTCCGGCCGGCGGGTATTTGCCGCGGCATCCTTCGCAGCTGTACGAGGCCTTTTTTGAAGGGCTGGTTATGTTTACGGTTCTGAACTTGTTGTGGCGCAGCAAGTGGGTTCGCGGGCACCATGGTTTGGTATCGTCCTTGTTTGTTGTTCTTTACGGCATTTTCCGTATTTTGATGGAACAGTTCAGAGAGCCGGATGCGCATATGGGATTTTTCTTTACTTACTTTACCATGGGACAGATTTTGTCGCTGCCGCTGATTGTTATCGGGCTGGCAGTTATCTGGTATTCGCATCGGAAATATTGTCAGAATCAGGCCTGAGAAGTTACGTTATGGCTGAAAGAACGGGTTTTGGCGAGAACCTTGCGGGCTCTGACCAAAACTTCAAAGGAGTTGGCGTCGCTGCGTTTTTTTTCTGAAACGGCTGCCGACACGGTCAGTTTTATCGGCTTACGGCGGGGATGATAAACGAAAGAGGCGGATGCTACGGCCCGACGGATAGTTTCCAGACGTTCAAAGCTTTCCTTTTTATCGAGGTTTTTGTACATAATTACAAACTCGTCGTCACCGTAGCGGTATATGCTTTCATCTTTTTCAAGTTCAACGATTTTTGAGGCAATGAGTTTGGTTAAGACGTTTTGTCCCCGCCGGCTGAAGCTGGAGGCCAGTTTATCGTAGTCGTCAATGCTGATGATGCCGAGGCTGTATTTGAGCGGGAAGTCTTTAGAGTGGATGATATACGAATTGCGGCTGGCAAGTCCGGTTAGGGCGTCTTTGTAGGTCTCGGCATAAATGTTTTGTACAATAGCGGCTGCGGCGATTAAAATTCCGGCGGTGAAAAAGACGGTTAATCCGGATGCGGTTGCCGCGTAATAAAATCCGAAAGCAAAGCACAGCAAAGAAACAAACAGAGAGTAGTCGAGAATGTTTCCGCTGGCGGTGCTGCGGATGAAGGCGGCGGCGACCGCAGCAATGAACATAAGCAGAGCCAATCCGCTCAGCGATGCCGTCGGCGTGTTGAAAAGGTTGAGGTTGTAGCCGTATTTGCTCAGTTGTTCTGCCAGGGTATATTGCACCAGAATGCCCAGCAACAGGTAGACGTTGGTGCGTAAAATGAGTTTTTGCGGCGGCCAGAAATAAAAAAAGGCAAAATTCAAAGGAGCCAGCAGGCACAGGTTTTGATAGGCGTTGCTGGAGGTGTATTCGCCCTGATATTTATATTTCAGAAAATTTATCAGGACATAGCTAAGGCTTGCGCAAATAATAAAAAAAGCCGGTTTGCTTTGATTAAAATACAGCAAAACCATAAAACTGGCAAAACCCAGCAGGTAAAACAAGCTGTGCAGCGTCATATTGGTTGCGTCGGCAAAACTTCCGTTCAGATAGAACGCAAGCAGGCAACAGCCGAAAATCAGCGCCGGAGCGACCAGATTTTTGACAAGGGGAAATATTTTTTCCAACTGTGCTAGTATTTTTTTTGACACGTTTTCCCTTTCCTGAACATAGCCAGACTATTATATGGGGAAAAGGTTAAATTTTATTTACACATTTGAGAATAGAACTGTCGCCGTAAGAGTAGAAACGGTACTTGTTTTCGATGGCATGATGATAAGCCGCCTGCATACGATCCAATCCGGCAACCGCGCTGACCAGCATAAACAGCGTTGATTTGGGGAGATGGAAGTTGGTTATCAGCATATCTATGATTTTAAATTTATATCCCGGGGTAATGAATATATTGGTTTCATCGGCAAAGGGATGGAGGATACCCCGGTTGTCGGCGGCGCTTTCCAAAAGGCGGAGTGATGTTGTGCCGACGGCAATTATACGTTTGCCGGCTTTTTTGGCAGCATTTATGGTTTCTACCGCATCTGGCGTGATGATACCGTATTCGGCATGCATTTTATGGTCTTTGGTGTCGTCGGTTTTAACCGGAAGGAACGTTCCCGCGCCGACATGCAGCGTTAAAAATACTTCTTGGACACCTTTTTTTCTTAGCTCTTCAAGAACGCGCGGGGTGAAATGCAGTCCGGCGGTCGGGGCCGCTACGGCACCTTCGTGTTTGGCATAAACGGTCTGGTAGTTTTCTTTATCGTCAAATTTATCCCACAAACCGGCCCGCGGTTTTTCCCGTTTGATGTACGGCGGAAGGGGCATAAAACCGTATTGTTCCAGTTTTTTGCCTAATTCTGACGGCGGACAGGCGAATGAAATCAAAACTCCGTCTTCGTCCTTTTTTTCCAAAACGACGGCGGTAAAGTCAGATTTTTCGGGAGAAATGTCAGAAGTGTAAAAACGGATGACATCATTGGGCTTCAGCCTTTTGGCATTTTTGATGAAAGACCACCAACGGATGCCGTCGACGGGATGGTAAAGGGTTACTTCAACCAAGGCTTCGCCGCGGGCTCCATATAGCCGGGCCGGAATGACTTTTGTATCGTTAAATACCAGGACATCACCTTCCTCCAGGAGTTGGGGCAGGTCGTAAAAGTGCCGGTCAGCAATGCTTTCTTCCGCGGACAGGTCCAACAGGCGCGACGTATCTCGGGGATTGGCCGGTTGGGAGGCGATTAGCTCCTTTGGCAGGTCGAAGTCAAAAATGTCAACTTTCATCGTGAATGTCCTTAATGTTTTTTGGATGTTATAGTATAAGGCGCGTTTGTTGGCAAGATTAAAAAAACTCCGGTCGTCGATTTTCGTTTATAACCTAAAAAAACAGTTTATAACTAGAGCAAGACAAAATATACTAATTAAAACGTGTGTGGCAGACAGGCGGAGAAATCTCTCATGATGGGCAGAAAAGACTTATATAATTTGGAGAGTTTGTATATGTTGTCGGCAATTGCCGAATATCAGGGCAAACGGCAGGCCGCCGAAATGCTGGGAATTTCGGTTGATACCATCAGCAAATACATAAGCAATATGGAATTAGAGCTGGGGGTTAAGCTATTGGTTTCAAACAGCAGGGGAAGCTATTTGACGCCGAACGGCCACAAGCTGCTGGAGGAGTTTCGCAAACTTAAGGGCGTTTTGAGCAATGTTTATACGCTTAAACCGGAAGAGGAGACGGTTCAGGGCAGTGTCCGGGTGCTGATGAATGCGGGAGCGTCTTCACGTTTTCTGTGTTCGGAAATCAGTGATTTTCTTGACAATTATCCATTGCTGAATTTGCAAGTTACCAATACGTTTGATCGTCCGACGCTGGCCAATATGGCATATGACGTGGCGATTTCTTATTATGCGCCGACCGGTGCCGACGAGGTTATTGTCGGACAGAAAAAGGTTTTATGCGGTTATTTCGCCTCTCCAGATTTTCTCAGCCGTTATGGTTATCCGCGAGACATTGAAGACATGATAGCGAATTATCGGATGATTTATTTTGAAAACAATATGGCATCGCTCAGTCGCTGGCGCGAACTGATGCGTCGGGCCAAGATTGTTCCGTATGTGACCAATTCCACGTTTTCGGTTGAGGAAGCGGTTAACCTCGGAGCAGGCATCGGGATGTTGCCGATGCGTTTTAAGGACAGCGGGCTGGTTTGTCTGGACAACATATGTTGTACGGAAGGACTTATGTTTTATCTTATTGCCCACCGTAAGACCAAGGATGTTCCGAGAGTGCGTGCGGTTATTAATTACTATCATAAGTTTATGGAATTGTTGTAAGCGGTCTTTCCTCCACTTCTGTTAGCGTTTGCAAGCCAGAAAGCGCTTGAAACGTAATCTTTTCTATTCTATATTTTCAGCAGGCAAAACTTGTGTTTGCTTAGAACCGGCAGGTTCGGAGCTTTGAACGGCTTTATTATGTGCGGTGTTTAGGATATGCATCGTCAACCGTTGGATTTTGCCGCAACAGTAATATATCCCCGATTCATAGAGATATGGTCGGGGAGCTTTAGCGTATGTTCAGAAGCCTCGTACTATACCTGTGCTTTAAAGGCTAGAGAGTCATTTCACATAATATGATTGTTCAACTCTCCGGCCACCTTTTGCGTAAAAGGTGGTTTCGTTTTAATTTAGGAAAGTTGGGACTATGGTGACAACATCTCAAGATAAAGTATTTATCCGCGAAACTATTGATAAACTCGTTAATTCTATGAGCGATGAGGAATGCCGCGTTTTGTTGGTAACCCTTAACCGGGAATTTTTGCAAGAAATACTGAAGTACGCTTTATATCTTATATTGTTTGGAAAACGGGACAAAACAAAATCGAAATAAAGTTTGTTAAAAAAAGGCTTTATGTCTATCGGATGTTTGAGCTTTTTTCTTATTCCGTTATTTATTTTGCGATGAGCTTCAAAATTTCGGTGTGCCAATTTTGGTTTTGGATACTTCGGTTCTCAGCCGGGAGGTTTCAACGGTGCTGCATTTTTCCATTTGCCGTAATCGTTAGCCTTGACAAGTGAAGTTTCACAGGGAATTTGTTAAATGAATGAAAGCATCGAGAAAAAATGGATTTAAACATTGTTTACACCAAAGGCATCCTTTAGAGGATGCCTTTTTTCTTGTCTTGGTCGATTTTTAGTTTGCGTATCTGTGCTAAACGGGTGGCTTCCCAGCATATTTTGTCAGAATTGCAATCAAAGGGTTCATGTATAAAACCTTGATCTAAATAATCGTTATACATTTCAATTCCGTATTTTTGGCAGAACTCGTCTTTGGTGCCTTTTTTTTGCCGGGCGATATATTCGATTATCTGAATTCTCTGCTTAAAAAGCAATTCTTGCCGTTTGATTTTGGGAGATTTATACCACATTTCAGAAAGTATTCCCGCAATAAAAACAAAGAATGCGAAAAAAAAGAGTGCGTTAACATAGTCTTTATGTAAAAAGCTCTCTATGCTAAGGCCTCCCAAGACCAGCAATCCTAAACTAAAGACGCATGTAATAAGGATTTTTGTTTTCATAATGATAATATTTAATGTTAAACATAATTATTAATTTCAATATTCTGATACTATAGGGTGTGTGTAAAAAATCAATATAAAATTAGAGAGGGTGCTGTTTGCGGCAATTGTAAATAATTCGAAACAACAAAAAATCCCCCTTTGAATATTGTTTTCAAAGAGAGATTTTTTTGTCTCCACTTTGGGGTGGCGCACAAAGGGGGATTAGCTTATTTCTTATCCAATTTTCCAGGAATGGAAAGAAAGGCCCGAGCAATATCAATGGTGAAATAATAACCGATAAAGAAGATATAGCCCAATAAAGGCAATAAAGCAGTACTCAAAGAGTAGGTTATGGTTGTGACTTCATTGCTGATTTCTTCAATGTAAGTAAATTTAACAAACATTATGGCGACTAAATCAAAAGCTACAAAAATCATGCTGCCACAAAAAATCAGAGGAATCATTTTCAGGGAACCTTTGGCAAAAAAAGTCAGTAGGCCGATAAATTCGTCTCCGGCGGAGGTATCATGGACAATTTCAATATTAAGGGCTTCTGGTTTTAAGGCCATTGCTAACCAATATTCGCAGATGATGAAAAGTCCAATGCCAATAATGAAAAGCCCAAAATTTTCAGAGGCAATTGCAGAAATTAAACCACCGATAAGTGATGCAATTCCCAATATGCCGGCTGCCAGAGCAACAATATCTAAAACTGACGTTGAAGACAATTTGACGGGTGTATTGTGAACCATAAGGTTAAGGCATGGTAAAGATTTGGCGGCCACGTATTGCAAGACCAACGTAATTAAAAGCCCGCAAAAACCGGTGGCAAGTACATGTCTGGTATTTAAAGCGTCATATTTTAAAAGCATTACAATTGCAGTAATCAGAGACATGGCTGCAATAAAGTACATTAAGCTCAAACTTACTTTATTAACCCATTTTTCGTTGTTTTCTAAAAAATTGTTATAAGTAGTTTTTTTCAGCCACTGAAAGAATTTGTCAATTAGTGAGGCCGTATAAATTTCATCATTTTTAATAGCTTTACTCATAATTTTTTACTCCACAATTGTTAATAAATATCTTTATTGTATTACAATATAAAAAAATTAAAGCAGAAATATAAATTTGTGGTTAAGTATATAACATTCTCTCAACAAATCTTCTTAGTGTATTGCGTTGGACGTCGAGGATTCTGGCAGTGGGGGATTTTGAGAACTAGGTCAGAAAAATATAGATGCCATACAGTTTTCGGTCATTTTGCTCTCCCGTTATTGTTTTCAGCAAAGCAAAAATGTAAGCCGTTGTTTTCTAAGGATTTAAAAAAATAAAGGGTCTGGAAACAAAGCTCCGACCCTTAAATTAAATGCTTGATATTCAAGAAAAAAATATGGTGCGCTAGGCCGGAATCGAACCGGCACGTCCTTGCGGACAACAGATTTTAAGTCTGCAGCGTCTACCAGTTCCGCCACAAGCGCAAAATCTGTATGAAGTTATACAATATTTATTTTTAAATGCAACATAAAATTTCCGGTCGGCGCAGCCGTATTTGTTTCAGCTTGGGGGCGGTTTTATGTTTACGCTTGTTTAATTTGCAAAAATGTGGTTTGTTAAAACTGTTATAACATTTTTCAACAAAGGGCGGACTGCGGCAGGAGACAGCGTCCCGGCATCTGCTTTATCGTTGAAAACAACATAAAGGAATCTGAATATGAAAAGTATAAGTATTTCATGGCGCAACTACCTGCTGCCAAACATTCACAATGAAGGATGGCGTTTTGTAGGTATTTTTGCTGCAGTAACAGCGTTACTGGCAATTATATGGGAGCCATTGGGATGGATTGGTTTGGGTTTGACCGTTTGGTGTTATTATTTCTTTAGAGATCCGGAGCGTGTGGTTCCGCAAATCAAGGATGTTGTCGTTTCCCCCGCTGACGGTATTGTACAGATGATTTCTAAAGTCAAGGCTCCCGAAGAGCTGGATATGGGAAATCAGGAATTTACGCGTGTCAGTATTTTCATGAGCGTTTTCAATGTTCACGTAAACCGTGCGCCGGCTTCCGGTAAAATTACCCAGGCCGTTTATGTTCCCGGAAAATTTTTGAATGCAACTCTTGATAAAGCCAGCAAGGATAACGAGCGTCAGTTGTTGGCCATGAAGACCAGCGGCGGAAAAGACATTTGTTTTGTTCAGATTGCCGGTTTGGTTGCGCGTCGTATTGTTTGTGATGCCGCGGTCGGTTCCGAATACAAGGCCGGCGAGCGTTTCGGGATGATCAGATTTGGTTCCCGTTTGGACGTTTATCTTCCTGCCGGCGTTGAGCCGCAAGTCGTTTTGGGACAGACTATGGTTGCAGGAGAAAGCATTATCGCTAATCTGAACAGTGATGCTCCGCAAATGAAAGGCCAGGTTTTCTAATGGAAAAAATCAATAATAAATTGAAATTATCCAGACAGAAACTGACCAGCCTTCCGTTTCGCAAAATAGCGCCCAACATCGTGACGATGTTGGCGTTGTGTGCGGGAGTCACTTCCATTCGTTATTCGATTCAGGAAGACTGGGTCAAGGCCGTCATCTGCATTTTTATTGCAGCATTGTTTGACGGTTTGGACGGACGTGTGGCGAGAATGCTGAAAGGTTCAACGAAATTTGGCGCCGAGTTGGATTCACTGTCTGATTTTGTCAGTTTCGGCGTTGCTCCGGCAATTTTGCTGTATCAGTGGTCGTTGTTTGATTTGCCTAAGTTCGGTTGGTTTTTCTGCCTTTTGATGTCTATCGGCATGGCGATGCGTCTGGCGCGTTTTAATACGATGCTGGATGAGGAGCCGCAGCCGGAATATTGGAATCACTTCTTTGTCGGGGTACCGGCTCCGGCAGCTGCCGCCTTGGCTATGATGCCGGTAATGATTTCCTTTGACTTTCCGGAATATACGGTTGTGCGTTCACATGCTTTTTGTGCAACACTGCTGTGCATCGTTTCCTTTTTGATGGTCAGCAGAATACCGACTTTTTCTACGAAGAAGTTGAAGGTACCGACCTATATGTTTATGCCGATGATGCTGATTGTGGCTTTGTTCGCCAGCTTTATCATCACCCAGCCGTGGTTTACGCTGGGAATTATGACTGTTTTGTATGCGGTGTCCATTCCTTTCGGGGTTTGGGTGTTCTTGCATGAAAAGCACGCATTTGAGGCAAGAAATAAAATTTAGTTTGCCTGATATAATGAAAAAAAAGGCTGTTCCGAAAGGAGCAGCCTTTTTATTTTATATTTGCAAAGTTCAATTATATATGATAATCAATTGTGCATAGTAGACATAAATTTGGAGAGCATAAATGCGGAAACTTGCACAAAAAATGTGGTTGCTGTTGGTCAGAAATAAAAAGGAACGAAAAAAATGGAAAAGGATTTTCTTGCTGCAAAAGGAAAAAAATAAGAACAATAATGAAATTATCATCATTGATGCAGACGGAAAACGAAAAAATGTTTTTTTTGTAGAGGGTATAGATTTTAACTTCACCGGCAGGAACTCTAAAATCGAGATTGATGCTTCCTGCCGCTTCAGTTATGTTTCTATTGATGTTGGCGATAATTCGTTTGTTAAAATCGGCCGTAACAGCTCTATTCATAATTTGCAAGTTACGAGGATGAATAATGCCAGACTGGAAATAGGGGACGGTTTTTCGTGCAGCGGATGTCGTATTTGTTTGCATGATGAAGCTCATAATTTTGTTACTATCGGCCAGGACTGTATGTTTTCTTATGATATTGTCATATGGCCAAGTGACGGACATACGTTGTTCGATATTAATACAAATGAAGTTTTAAATCGTCCGAAACGAGGAATCAAGATAGGTAATCACGTTTGGTTAGGTAGACACAGCAGTATTTTGAAAAATGTTGATATTGCCGATAATGTAATGGTTGGTGCCTGTTCGGTTGTTAATAAAGATATTGAGGAATCTAATGTTGTTGTTGCCGGCACGCCGGCTAAAATTGTCAAAAGTAATGTTAATTGGAGGCGAGAAAATACAGATTATTTTGAAACAGGTTTTGTTGCCTGATATAATGAAAAAAAAGGCTGTTCCGAAAGGAGCAGCCTTTTTTGTTGACTCTGAAGCCATAACTATTTTTCGGCCAGAACCAGTTTTCCCTTTTCTTCTTTAAGGACAAAGTTTCCGGGGAGGGTTTCTCCGACGGCGTAAGTCCGTCTGGATTCACGATGGTAAATGAATACAGTCTGCCGGGTTTTGCAGGAAACACCGGCGTAGTTGTAATCGCCATGGCGCATTGTCCAATAAGGGCCGGCGGTATCGGCAATATCACGATGATCGGTGTTGGGTGTTGCATCCATGAGCGAAACGGCTCCGTAAGCACGTTTGTAAGCGGCGTTAATGATGCTGCGCGCTTCGTCTTCAGTTGTAATCGGTATGATTTCCAGATACAGGTTTCCGCCCCGGTCAAAGCGAATTTGCAAATAAGGCGGAAGCTTTTCTCCGTTATAAGGGAGCCAGGTAACAATATCGTTTTCCATAAAGCGTATTTCATTACCGAAAACATCTGTTGCGAGATAACATTCATCCATATTCAATGCAATTGCCCAGACGAAAACAAGTTTGTCTTTCATTTTAATTTTGTAGTGACGGACAGCTGCATTTTCTAATTTTGAGTGGCGTTGAACAATGTGTTTCAAAGCCTGTTGTTCCGTAAGTAATAGTGATGTTGCCATAACAAATAATTTATTGATTATTGATATTTAATAAAGTTTCGTTCCCAGCATAGTCAAGGGCCCGGTCAGAGTCAACTTAATTTTTTGCCGAAAATTGCAGAAATTATATGCGATGTTAATAAATTTGGTTGAGCAAGCACATGCTTAGCAGGGTTGCCGTCTGAGAATATGTGCAGGAAAGATAGAGACTTAGCAGACTATACATCACGTTCTGTTACAAAATATTGCATAAAATCAATCTGTTATGTAACAAAAAATAATATTATGTGAGTTGTCAGGGATAAAATTGCTCTGTTAAGGTTAAAGAAAAATTCGGAGGATAAAAAATGCAACATGGAAAAAATTTTACGTTGGGCGAGTATGTGATTATAAAAAAGCCGGAGTTGGTGGAAACCGGAGACAATGTGCGAATTTCTGATTTTTGCCGGATTTCGTCGGCCTGCGAAATCGGGTCTGATTGCGAGATTGCAACCGGGACGTATATTTCGGGCGGCGACGGAAAATTTAAATTTAAGATGGGCAGTTATTCCAGTTTGGCCGCAGGTGTCAGAATATGGTTGAGCAGTAACGATTATGTTAATGAGCTGATTACCCATTCGGTTCCCGACGTTAAAGAAATTCAGGGCAATGTTACCATGGAGAAATACACCGGTATCGGGACAAACTCGGTAGTTATGCCAAACAACCATATTCCCGAAGGCGTGAGTATCGGCGCTCTGAGTTTTGTGCCATCCAATTATAAGTTTGAGCCTTGGACGGTTTATGCCGGGCGGCCGATACGACCAATAAAAAAACGCAATAAGGAAAATGTATTGCGGGTATTAAAGAAGCTGGGAAAAATTGCATAGAGGATTGGCAGATGTGCGGAATTGTCGGTTATATAGGAAACAATGCGGCGGCGGACGTTTTGTTGGACGGTCTGAAAAATTTGGAATATCGGGGGTATGATTCTGCGGGAATGGCGCTGAACGACAACGGATGCATTGATGTGTTCAGGGCTTCCGGAAAGTTGTGCAATTTGTATGACAAACTCTCAGAAGTCAAACAGAAAATCAGCGTTTCCCGCATCGGTATCGGTCATATCCGCTGGGCAACTCACGGCGGGGCTACAATAGACAATGCTCATCCGCACAAGTCCAATGACGGCAGGCTGGTGTTGGTTCATAACGGAATTATTGAAAATTATGAAGCGTTGAAGCTTTCGTTGCAAAAGAAAGGTTATAACTTTTTTTCGCAAACGGATACGGAAGCGGCAGTTCATCTCATCGACGACGAGTATAAGCAGAGCGGTTCTTTGGAAACGGCGGTGGTTCGTGCCGTCAACCGGCTTAAGGGAGCCTTTGCCTTTTGCATTATGCATGAAAACGAGGCAGATAAAATTATAGCCGTTCGTAAAAACGCGCCGTTAATCATCGGTCTGGGCGAAGGTGAAAATTTTATTGCCAGCGACGTTCCCGCCATTATTGGCAAAGCGAAGCAAATGATTTATCTTGACGACAACGAGCTTGCCATCGTTCGGCGGGACGGCGTCAGCGTTAAAAATTTTGACGGCACCGTCGTTTTGAAAAAAGTTGAAAATCTGACTTGGGAGCCTGAAGCTATCAGCAAAAGGGGATTCAAGCATTTTATGCTTAAAGAAATAAACGAGCAGCCGGATATCGTACGCAACCTTTTAACCGAATATATGCCAAGTCCGGAGGCTGAAGTCCATTTGGGCGGAATTGATTTGGAACAGTTGTTTCGCGGCATAAACCGGATAGAGATTATTGCCTGCGGAACCTCTCTTCATGCGGCAAAAATTGCTCAAAATGCGTTTGAAACGCTGGCGGGAATTCCGGTGCGGGTTGAGGCGGCCAGCGAATATATTTATAAACGCCAGCTGACCTCTGCAGAAACTTTGACAATCGGGATTTCCCAGTCAGGAGAAACCGCGGATACGATTACGGCCCTTAAACAGGCACGGTCTTCCGGCGCCAAGGTTTTGGCGGTGACAAACCGTACGGATTCAAGCATTGTTAGATGTGCGGATGCGGTACTGCCGTTAAAAGCAGGGATTGAAGTCAGTGTTGCGGCTACAAAATCTTACACAGCACAGCTTGTCTGTTTGTATTTGTCAGCGTTGGCAGCCGCGGAGCTGAGAGGGTGTTTGAGTCGGGACAAATTGTCTGAGCTGAAAAAAGAGTTATTTGAGATTCCGGCCAAGCTGGAGGAAACGTTAAGCAACAGCAGTGGGATTAAAGCCTGTGCCAAGGATTATGCCGTTTGCAAAAACGTTGTTTTTATGGCTCGCGGCATTAACACGGCTTCTGCGGCGGAAGGGGCTTTGAAGCTTAAGGAAATCAGCTATATTAACGCTAACGGATACGAAGCGGGAGAATTAAAACACGGGCCGATTGCGTTGCTTGATGAGAGTGTTCCGGTGATTGCCATTTTGGCAGACGGCGGCCTGACCTTTGATAAAATGCTATCCAACTGCGAAGAGGTTAAGGCCCGTCGGGCACAGTTGATTGCGGTTACGACGTCAACGGCCTTGCAAAGGGGAAAGTTGTTTGACCGGGTTATCCGTGTTCCTCAAATTGCGGAAATATGGTCTCCTTTGCTGCTTAATGTCCCTCTGCAACTGCTGGCATATTATATTGCCGACGAGCTGGGGCGGGAAATTGATCAGCCTCGCAATCTTGCAAAGTCGGTAACCGTAGAATAGGTTTAGCTTTTGAGATAAATCTGCTCGAGTTCCTTGATTTTGTCGCGATAAACCATGGCCGTTTCAAATTCAAGGTTGACGGCGGCTTCCTGCATAAGCTTTTTGTACTCACGCAGTTTCTTGTCAATGTCTTTAATCTCTTCGGGCGCTTCCTTCTTGGTTTCTACGTAATCGGCGGCGGTCATTTCGCTCAAGGCGTTGGAAATCTTTTTCTTGATGGTTTGCGGCGTAATTCCGTGCTCGGCGTTATAGTTGAGCTGTTTTTGGCGTCGGCGGTTGGTTTCGCGCAAAGCGGCCTCCAGAGAGCCGGTCATTTTGTCTGCATAAAGAATTACCCGACCCTCGGCATTGCGGGCAGCACGGCCGATAGTCTGTATTAACGAACGCTCGGAACGAAGGAAGCCTTCTTTATCGGCATCCAAAATGGCAACCAGCGAACATTCGGGAATATCCAATCCTTCGCGAAGAAGGTTAATGCCGACCAGCACGTCAAAAACGCCCAGACGGAGATCACGGATAATTTCGATGCGTTCCAAGGTTTCGATGTCCGAATGGAGATAACGCACTTTAATGCCGTTGTCATTCAGATATTCAGTCAAATCTTCCGCCATTTTTTTAGTTAAGGTCGTTACCAAAACGCGTTCGCCGCGGGCTGCGGTTTTGCGACATTCCTGCATAAGATCGTCAATCTGATTTTCAACCGGGCGGACAATACACAAGGGGTCTGTCAGACCGGTAGGGCGAATAACCTGCTCGGCAAAGGTTCCATGGCTTTGTTCAAGCTCCCAATCGCCGGGGGTGGCCGAGACGAAAATCGTCTGACCGCGCATTTGATTCCATTCTTCAAATTTTAACGGACGGTTGTCTACGCAGGAGGGCAGGCGGAAACCATAGTCGGAAAGCGTGCTTTTACGGTTACGGTCACCCCGATACATTCCTCCAATTTGGGGAACGGAAACGTGACTTTCGTCAACAAAAACAATGGCGTCCGGCGGCAGGTATTCAAATAACGTGGGAGGCGGCTCTCCGGGTTTGCGTCCGGTAAGGTAACGCGAGTAGTTTTCAATCCCTTTACAATGTCCGGTCGTTTCCAGCATTTCAAGGTCAAAACGGGTTCTTTGTTCAAGCCTTTGCGCTTCCAGAAGTTTGTTTTGAGCGGTAAATTCTTCCAGTTGCTCGCCCAGTTCCTTTTTGATGTTGACAATGGCCTGCGAGATTGCCGGCCGGGGCGTTACATAATGGTTGGCCGGATAGATGACGATGTCTTTGAGTTCGGCCGTACGTTTTCCGGTAAGGGAATCAAATTCATAAATGCTTTCAATTTCGTCGCCGAAAAAAGATATTCTCCATGCACGGTCTTCATAGTGGGCCGGAAAGATGTCCAAGGTGTCGCCCTGAACACGAAATGTTGAACGCACGAAGTTTTGTTGATTGCGTTCGTATTGGAGCTCGGCAAGGCGCTTATATATTTCTTTGGGATTGATTTCCTCTCCCACGGATAAGGGGAGCGTCATTGCGGCGTAGGATTCAACGTCGCCCAAACCATAAATGCAAGAAACCGATGCGACAATGATTACGTCACGGTTTTCCAAAATGTTGCGGGTGGCCGAGTTGCGCATACGGTCAATTTGTTCGTTGATTGCCGAATCTTTTTCAATGTAGGTATCAGTTTTGGGAACGTAGGCTTCCGGCTGATAATAGTCGTAGTAAGAAACAAAGTATTCCACGTGGTTGTGGGGAAAAAACTCCTTCATTTCCGTGTACAGCTGAGCCGCAAGGATTTTATTGGGCGCCATAATCAGGGCCGGCCGTTTGCATTGTTCAATGATTTTGGCCATAGTATAGGTTTTGCCGCTGCCGGTCACTCCCAGCAGGACCTGGTCCTTGACACCGTTGTTAATTCCTTCGCAAAGCTCCTTGATTGCCTGGGGCTGGTCGCCGGCAGGCTGAAACGGGCTTTCAATTTGAAAATCAGCTGACATTTATTTTATTGCCGTACTCTTGAGCGAATCGTTATAAGCTTTGGCAAAGTCGCTGAATGCCTGAACATCGTTGACTATGCTGTTTATTTCTTTGAGGTCGATTTTATCATTTTCAAGATGATCTGTTAAGATGTTAAATGCACTATGATATTTAGTTTTGGCAAAATAAGGCATAAATTTGTTGCGCAGCCGAACCAAAACGGTTTCCCGTCCGGCTTTTTTGAGCGTTGTGGCCCAATCCAGAATATAGTTGATTTGTTCTTGAGACAACGGTTTGCCCGGGGTCGGTTTTTCTATGAGGTATTTTATGGCGTCGGCCGCATCTCCCCACTGACGGGCGTTCCAAAAGATTTCAGCCTTAAGCAGGGTTGCGTTTTTGCTGTAGTCGTCATTGAGGAGTTTCAGGGCTTCGTCAGTCTGTCCCAAATTAGCCATTGTTCGAGCGCGAATGACACGGCGATGAGCCTCGACTTCAAAAGGAAGATTGTCATATTCCGTTGCGTTCAGAATTTCCAGGGCTTCAGGAGATTTGCGCTCAAAAAGGTAAATGACAGCCAGCCGGGCTCCGATTTTGGCTCGATCGGTTTTGCTGACGTCATTTTTCTTGAGGAGCGTCGTCAGCAGTTTGTCGGCACGAGGCAGCAGGTCTACCGCTACCAGGCGGTCTGCCAGCTTTTGGATGATTTCGTTTTGATGTTTGCTGCGGGCCGCCAGCCATTCGAAATCTTGATAAAGCGCCAAAGATTTTACGGCTGACAGGCTGTTGTCCGCCTGATTGTTGATATAGATGTCTTCAAACCACTGAACCATTTTGGCGAGAAGCGTCCGACGCTGATCCGGAGTTGCCATCGGCAGGGTTTCCTTAAGCGTTTTCAGGGCATTGTAATAATCGGCGTTTTTCACATAGAAGTCTGCCAGCCGGTTTAGAAGTTCCCATTTGAATTTCGGTTCGGTCCAGGCAAAACGAAGTTTTTCAAGCTCGCCGATTGCTTCGTTCAGGCTAAGGGCATTAATTTGCTGGCTTAAAACGGCATTGTCATAACGTGCCAACGATGAATACTTTTGGTCACGGCTGAGCGCGATTTCCCGATAGGCGCGGATGGCATTGCGCGGATAGCCCTGAAGTTCCTGTTTTTTTGCTGCGAGATAGTCTATTTGCGCTTTGCGGTTGCGCAGGCGGTCGGCGCTGCCGGACTTCAAAATATCGATAAAATTTTGTGCGGCAATATCGTCGTTAACGTTGAGCGCATTTTCGGCACCGATAACGGCGATACGGTCTTTAAGTTCCTGAGGGTAGTCACGGATAAGCGTGACAAAGGAGAAAAGGATTACGTTATTTTCCGGCTTAAATTCTTGTGCGCTGGAAGCCAGGGTTCTCCAAAATATGGCTTCGTTTATTTCGGGAAGTTTTCCGTGTTCAAAGTTCTCTACGGCCTGGTCATAACGATGCGCCAAGAAGTTTGCGACGCCGAGCAGGGCGTGGAATTTGTCCGACTGGGCTTCCGGAAGGTTTGCCGTCTGCATTTGGTTAAGAATGTAGAGAGCGTTGGTTCCCATGCCTTTGGAAACATAGTATTTTACCAGTTCAAGACGTGCAATGCCGCGTTGCTCGGGAGTAGCCGACAGGATGTCCTGTTTCAGCTGTTCTACAGCTTCGCTGTATGGCATTGCCAGCAGTTGCGGTTGAATCTTTATATCGAAAGATTCAAGAGAATCTTCCGAGGTTTTGAACTGCTGCTGTCTTTTTAGCGCGTCAAGTCCTTCGGTTATATTCAGGCCCCGGTTTTGTGCCCGCAGGGTCAATCCGGTGTTGCCGCGGTTGAGCATAATGTCCTGAGCTTTGATGACAAAAGCCAGACCTTGTTCGGTGGCCAGAGTGTCAAACTCCGGATAGTGGTAAGGCGCATTGAGGCCATATCCGACACTTCCGGTCGGGGCGACAGTAATGATGTCGCCGACGTCGGGATCAATCACCGAGACGATGTTGCCGGCGGCCTCTGTGGGGATGAAAAGATAAGGACGATTTAGACTGTCGTATTGTGTGAAAATCGTCATATCTTTAACCGGCTGCGGTTTTTGATCTGAGGTAAAAAGATCGACAATCCACAGCAAGCCTTCTTTTCGGACGAAGAACTGAACGTCTTCTTTGGGAGTCAACTGGATAATCGCTGCTCCGGGATGGGGAAACTGGAAGATGTTTTCGGCCAAATCTCCGGCCATATTGCGCAGTTCCTTAATGTCAATCTGCTGGGAATGGTCAAATACAATCCAGAGTTTGTTTTGGCGTTTGAAAACGGCCAAACTGACCGGCATATTCCAGGCAAAGCTCAAGCTGGCAAACTGGGGTTCGGCAACCGGCGCTTTAATTTGGGCTGCAGATATCGTTTCTTTGTTTTTTAACGTGGTTCCCTGGGTTTCAACGGTTACGGGAGCTGTCGGCCGAGCCTGAGGACGAGGCTCCGTTTCCAGAGGAGACAAGTCTTCGACTTTGACTTTTCCGGCAGGAGACGCATTGCTTAAGGGTTGGGCTTCTGCCGAAACACATAAAAGCAGGCTTAAGCAGAAACTTAAGACTGAAACGAATTTTATGTAAAAGGTACAGCTCGACAATGTTTGTTTCTCAGCGTTAAAATTAAATGTTGTTTCCAATAAGTTCTGACGTAACGGCCTTGGCTTTTTCCGAATTCATTTGGGAAAGAATGGCGGAAGACGACGACGGTTTCATTCCTTTCAGCAATGCTACGGTGATGTTCATATCCAGCGTATTGAAAATCCGGGCGGCGTCTTTGGGCTTCATTGAGGTGTACAGCTTGACCAAGGAAGCGATGTTTTCCTGCTCTTGTTCGCTGTATTTGTTTATCAGTTTTTGCAGTTTTTGCTCATAGGCCTTAAGCTGCTTTATCTTTTTATCAATTTCGTCCTCGGCGACTTTCAGCTGAATTGCTCTTTTGTCGATTTCTTTGGCGCGGATGTCGAGAGCTTCACGACGTTCTGCCAGTTCCTGCAAAATAAGAATTTCCGACTGAGTAAACGCGGACGCAGGAGTTCCGGCCGCAGCGTTGGCGGCGGCCTTGTCACCCTGATTCAAAACCTTGCTCAGTTCGGCGGTGTCGGAATTGGCTTTTTCTTCTGCCAAAGCCTGAGCCGGAGAGATACTCAGCGTCTTTTGAGCTGGGTTGTTGTACAAGTCAAAAATGTTATTGAGTTTTACCGACACGGTCAAAACGGCTACAAAGATAAAAACCGGCAATAATCTTATTTTGACTTTATTTGTTTTGTTAAACATCATCTGACCTTAAATTTTATTTTACTTTATTGAGCGCAAAGCTTTTAACAATTCCATTTCCGCTTCGGAGCGGCTGTCGGATATCGGCATTTCTTGCGGTTCTTCGTTGATGCGGATTTTTCCGATTGGCGAAGAATCCGCTGTTGCCGCCGGCATCGGCGCTTTAATCTGGCGGCCGTCGCTGATAACCTGTTCCAAACGGTCGGCAAGATTGTCGGCGCGTTCATTAATGAACAACAAATCGTCTTTGAGTTCCTTGGCGCTGTCTACAACTTCTTTCAAGCCTTCCGAAGAATGTTCGGTAACGGACTTCAGTTTGGGAATGCTGTTTTCCGCTTTGTAGGTTGCGTCATTCAGGGCTTCGACCAACTGGGCCAGGCTCTTTTGGTTGCGGCGCAAAATCTCAAGGTTTTTGTTGAGCCGATAGGCGTAAACGATTGTCGGAACCAGCAATGCAATAATGATGAGATTGATGAGCAATTCCAAGCTATCCATTCTTTTCAGCCTTTCCGTCAACTCTGATGACGATATGGTCGTCTTTGCGACCCATGTCTCCGGTAATCAGAGGCACGTCGCCGCAAACAATGGTTACTTTTTGATGCGGGGGAATGTCCAACGGAAGGAACGAACCTTTTTCCCAGGCAGACATTTCGCCCAATTTGATTGTCGTTTCGCTGAGGAGCGCACTGACCTCAACCTCCGTTTCCCAGAGCTGAGACATTAAATGGTTTTCCCAGATGGTATCGCGGCCGAAACGTTCGCCCATAAACATCTGGAGCAAGAGTTCGCGAACCGGCTCCAGCGTGGCATAGGGTATCATCAAGTCTATTTTTCCGCCCCGATCTTCCATATCGACTCTGAGGTGCGCTACGATGACGGCGTTAGACAGGCGGGAAATGGTTGCAAAGCGGGGATTGGTTTCCAGGCGGTCGAAAGCAAAGTTAACCGATGTTATGGGGTCGAACGCGGTGGACAAATCCGCCAGAATGAGCTGTATCATCTCTTTGACGATGTTCAGCTCGATGGTAGTATAGGGGCGTCCTTCAATGCGCATGGCCGCGGTTCCGCGTCTGCCGCCGAGAAGAACGTCCACCATCGAGTAGATGAGGGACGAGTCAAGAGACATCAGTCCGTAGTTATCCCATTCTTCAGCTTTAAATACGTTCAAAAGGGTGGGGAGCGTCAGGGAATCGATATATTCGCCGAAGCGCATTGATTCAATGCTGTCGAGAGAAACCTCTACGTTGTCTTGCGTAAAGTTTCTCAGGGAGGTTGCCATCAGACGAATCAGACGGTCAAATACGATTTCCAGCATCGGCAGCCGTTCGTAAGAAACCATACTGGAGTTTAAAATAGCCCGAACGCCGGTTTTTTGCGGACGGTAGTCTTCCTCCTCGTCGTTGGAGTAACCCAGCAGGCTGTCGATTTCTTCCTGATTAAGAATTTTGGAATCAGGGGAATCCATTTCCGGAGCAGCGGCCGGAGCATCCCGGACTTCTATGGTATCAGCCCAGTTTTCTTTCGGTGTTTCTTGTTTTCCCTCTTGTTCTGCCACTTTGATTATCCTTTATTTTTCATTTGGTTTTTGAATTTCAAAGTTTTTAAAATTCAGATTTGAAACCTGTAACGGAGATGTTAACAGATTTATGCGATAAAGCAATTCTTCTTTGAGCCAGTACAATCCGGTGGCGCTTTCCAGCTCATCCGGGGTCAGCTCAATCGTATGCGCAATGACGGCATCGTTGATACGGGGCAGCAAAGCCTCTATTTTGGCGACGTCTTCGACATTGTTTAACTCCACGCTGATTTTGAGGCGTGCGGTGGCCTCGTCGGCGGAAGTATCCTTAAGGCGGGCGGTGATTTCGGGCAAGTCGTAGAACACGGTTACGCTTTCGGCTTCTTTTCCGTCTTCTTCAATAATGTTGCGAACAATGCTGTAATTGGCATTTCCGTTGTTTCCGAACTTGTGGTTAAAGGCATAGAAAAAACCGACGCCGAGACCAATGGCAATCAAAGCCGGAATCAAAAAAACAAGTATTTTTTTGCGGCTGATCCTGTTCGGTTCGTTGAGGTCTTCATCGTTATCAAAATCGTCATCTTGATTCAGCATTTAGGAGCTCCAAAATTTTATGCCTGCCAATATCTTTAGCTATTTTATAATATTATTTTTATAAATAAATGCAAATCTGTGAGTTATTAAATGTTTAGTGAATAAAACCGGGGCTTTGGTTGTTATTATAGCGAATATTTATGAAAATAGCTTTAATCCGGGCCGAATTTGCAAAAAAAAACATCCCCGCAGTGAAAGCGGGGATGCGGAAGGCGGGTAATGGCAATTACCACGGGTCGTTGTATTTCAGAGCCGGATCGTTCAGGCGGTTGGTATAGTTGCTGTCTTTACCAAAGCTTGCCCGGAAGTTTTCCAGCTGATTATAGGTTGTGTCAACGACATTGTCGTTTTTGTTCCAATCGTTGACGGTTTTGTTGATTAGAACAGAGCCATCGGTATCGTAGACAATAACTTTGTTGCGTCGTTCGAAGTAGCAGTAGACATTGGCGATGGCGGTCAGCTCTTCGTTATAGACGGGGAACAGGTTCCAAACGATTTTTCCGTCAGTATGAGAGGTATTGCCGCCGGCCAGCTGGATGTAATCATGGTAATCGGAACCGTGATACAGGAAGCCCATAATGGCATGCCAGCCCAAAAAGTCGTTCGCGCGAATATTTTCGTGGTTGGCACCGCTCATCTGGTTGGAAGAACGGACTCCGGCAATGGTAGTGTTCAACCAGGTGTTGGTCTGGAAGGTCAGCGGCATACCGGATTCAAGATAGTGGCGGTGAGGGTTGTTGCCGTTTTCTTCGGTCAGTTTGAACATTGCGGTTTTGGGGTTACGCGGCGCAATGAACAACGCCTTAAACTTCTCGGTTACGGTTGAGCCGGTAATGTTTTCGACAACGGGGATAGCATAAGCTTCCGCCATTTTCCAACGAATGGGGTTAATGGTGATAACTTTTGAATATCCCGGCGGACATTGCGGGGTGGGGATAAAGCCCAGCCACGGCGTTGCAATGCAGTTGGGGTCTCCACTGCAGGATGGCGGTTCACCGGTGACGGAGATTTTGCCGCCGGTAACCTTTACCGTATAGTTTTCCCAGCTGGTGCTGTTTTCTTTATAGGTATTATCGATAACGTAGATACCTTTGTTGATAAAGTCAGGCAAAATATCGCTCAAACGGGCGCCGCCGCGGGAGGTCAGTTTGATGTCGTGCATAACGGAGGTGTATGCAGGGTTAACCTGATAAGCGTCATATAAGGTATTGTCGGTTACGCCGCTCGGTTTGGTCAGGGTCACATCCTTGGGAACCGCATAGGGATCCTTGGCCTTTAACTGCTGATTGGCCAGAAAACGGTCAGCCTTGATGTAACCGGCGACATCTTGAGCGCCTTCTCCGGTGGCCATGGCGGTACGGCCGGAGGCAGTTGAACCGGGAAGGTTTACCATTCCTTCACGACGAATGATAACGCCTTTGTTGATGACCGCATTATCAAAGTTTCCGCTGTTAAATGTTCCTAAGGTTTTTGCACCTTCGGCGAAAACGATTTTACGGTCGTCGATGACAATGTTGTTGGCCGAGGCTTTGGCCAAAGTAGGCGTCGTACTGATATAAGCCGAGTTGGTGCCGTCGCTGGAGGTCATTTCCGAACCGTCTTTATTGGTCAAGACGCGGTTGTTTTTGCCGTCGGTGACAGTCTGGATGTACGAGCTGGTGCCGTCGATGTTCAATTTTCCGGCGCCGGCGATGGCGATTGTCTTGCTGGCATCGGTTGTAAAGTTTGACGATTTGGCATCAATAACGCCGGTGCCGTTAGGGGTCTGAAGGTAGATGTTGCTGCCTTCAACGTCTACCCGGTTGGTTCGGGCACTGTTGGCAATTCCGGCCCGGGAATCGTTTGCATACATTTGATAGTTTGCGCTTTTCATGGTTACGGAGGTGTCGTTTGACACGATGCGGTCTCCGACCTTGAAATCATTGTCTTTGATGACAATGTCATTTTTGGTGACGTTTAGGTTATAATTGTTTTCGGCAATTTTACCGGCACGGAAATTGTCAACGTCGAGTTCGTTAATGTAAGCTTTGCCGCCGACATAAAGATCATTTTCAATACGGACGTTATTTTGTACCAGCAGGCTGCCGTCATTGGCGCCGTTGCTTTTATTGATAACGACGCTGTAGATGTTTCCGTTGCCTTCTCCGGCTTTGCCGCCTTTAACCAAGACGCCGTTGGATATTTCGGCTCCGTCGTTAGCCTGCAGTTTGCCGTCTAAGACCGTCATTCCGGTGGTAACGTTTAAGCCGCCTTCGACGCCTAACGCATAACCGCCGCCTTTTCCGGCGCCGCTGCCTTTGACATCTACGCCGTTGTTGGCGTTGACTTTGGCATCTGCGGTAATTTTATTGGCGCCGCCGATTGCGGCAGTTTCAACTTTGAAAATTTCTCCGACGTTGGCAGCACCGGCTTTTAAGAGATTGGTAATGGTACCTTTTCCGGTAACAACCAAGTTGGCGGCACCTTTACCGTCTGATCCGCTGCCAATCATTAGGCCGTCTTTGTCCAAACCGGCATTTTCGCTGTTTACAATCAAATGATTGACGTCGCGGATAGGTTTGCCGCCCATATACAGGTCTGTACGCATGGTGTTGTATTCTGTGCCTCGGGAGTCCGTGCGGTATAAGACTTCATCACTGGCGACGCCGGCAGAGGAGCTGACCGCATTGAGCGAGGTGGAGGCAATACTGCCGTTTTCGGCCGTGCCAAAGCTGAAATCAGCCAGTCTGGCTTCCCATCCGCCCTGGACACCGCTGGCGATGTTATTATTGACAACGCCGCCGTTAGAACCAATCATGGATGCAATTTTGGCAGAGCGAATCGCCGGCAGGTCGCTACTGTTTTTGGCCAAGACCATACCGGTTAAGATACTTTCCCCTGCGGCGGTTTTGTCATTGCGAATTGCAAATTCATAGCCGCTGAAAACTTTTGACTGATCAATGTTAAAGCCGTAAGGGAGATAAATAGCGATGTCGTCTTTGTCAATTATTGCCGAAGAGTTGGCACCGATGGTGCCAGACAGTGCAACGTAGTTGTCCTGAATATAATCGTCCAAGGCTTTTGACAAGGTACGCATTTGGGTTGCAGTGTTGATATCCTGCAATTCAGTGGTTCGTTCAGCCGCTTTTTTATACAAGACCGGCGTTACCATGGAAATCAGGCCAAGCATAGCAAGGGCTTCCACCATCATGCTACCTTTCTGTCCCAATAAGCTGTTTAATTTTTTTAACATGGTTTTTCTCCTTTGCCGGTGTGCTTAAAAACCTGAAAGATAAATTAAGCAGGTTTGACCGGATGAAACGTTGCAAACTTTTTTAAAATCATCATTGTTGACAATAGCCAGAGGGACATAGAGTTCTCCGTCCCTGGTTATAATACGCATTGGCGAACCTGAAGAGTTTTCGGTAACATCTTCCGTTGCCGGGTCAATTTCCGCGGTATAGCCAAAACGCCAGCCGCCGCTAACCGTATTGCGCATTGCATTCATAAAATCGCTGTTGGGAATGTCGACGTCTTCATAATTCAGGTTAAGCCAGCGGTAAGGAATGGGACCATAGGTTACCAGCATTTTGGAGGTATCTACCCTGTCACAATCGGATGCATTGGTATAGGCGGTGGTCCATTCTTTGTTCATGCAAAAAATCTGCGAGGTGTAATTTTTGTCATTTATCGTGACCGAAGACATTTCTCCTTCAATATTGGCATCGCTGATAATTCCGGGAACGAAAGTTACCTGCTCGGCAGGCGTGTTGGGTGGGGAATTGTAATAGATATAACGTCCGGCAGCACGATGTTTGCTGACCAGTTTGGCAATTTCCGCTTCGGCCATAGGTTCAACCGTCACCTTGCGGATGTCCGCCCGCATGGAGAGCGTGTAAGAAGCCAGCATAGCCAAAAATGTTGCCAATACGACCCAGATATACATGATTCGCCTTTTTACCCATTAATACTATTCTAATTCTAGCACAAAAAAGGTTTCTAATCTATTAAATAGCTTTACCGCCGACAAATTTAACAAAACTGAAACATATGCAAAATCAGGTTTGCAGATTAACGCCGGAAAGTTTAAAAGGGGTTAATGAAAACTGTAAAAAATGCTTGGAATTTGGCGGTTTGAAAGATTTTTTCCGTTTTTTGGCAAAGTGTCGATTATGGCGTTAAATTAACAAAATAATAAGAACTGAATGTTATATTGGCGCCAGAGTAAATAAAAAAATTATAAATTAATGCTTGATTAAATAAAATTTTTAGGTTATAAACTAGACAAAATTTACAAAACTACTTTGGAGACGATGATGAAAAAATCTTTGGTTACTTTTGCTTCGGCATTAGTTTTGGCTTCGGCTTTTGTGTCTAATGCTTCGGCACGTGACGGTTTTTATTTTGGTTTGCGCGGAGGTATGACCAACTATAATTTGAATAATAAAGAGGATACTTCCGTAGATAAGGCTCGTGTTGATTTTGGTAATGTTTGGCATATGTCGGGAGCTATCGGTTATCGTTACGGTTTTATTCGTTTAGAAGCTGAGTATATTTACAGAGATGATGTTGATGATGATTATACTTTCAAAAACATTATGGGTGATGGTACGTTCCACTCTACATTAGAGAGTGATTCATTTATGGCTAACGCATATTTGGATTTTATGCCTAATTATTGGATTTCACCATATATTCAAGGTGGTATCGGTTGGAGCCGTTTGGACTTATCTAATCAGGATGTGACCAGCGATCCTCGTCCGGCTAAATTGACATATAGCTCAGATAATTTTACTTGGAGTGTCGGCGGCGGTATCAGCCTGAGACTGAACAAATGCGTCAATTTGGATGCCGGCTACCGTTATATGGATATGGGTGATATTAATGAAGCGAATATTAATGCCCATGAAGTTTACGGTGGTTTGCGTTACACTTTCTAATAAGGCAACGGATAAAAAAGACAGCGGAGACGCTGTCTTTTTTTGTTTATTTGAAACTGTTGACCAACGATCCGGCCAGCAGGTACCACCCGTCGACCAGTACGAAAAATATGACTTTGAACGGTAAAGCCAGAACAGTAGGCGGAAGCATCATCATACCCATAGACATAAGAACCGAGGCAATGACCATATCAATAATCAGAAAAGGGACAAAGATTAAAAAGCCGATTTCAAAAGCGCGTCGGAGCTCGCTGATCATAAAAGCCGGGACGGCAACCTTGAGCGGCGTTTCTTCAATTGTTTTTGCCGGTTTTTCATCAGCAAGGTCGGTAAACAAAAGCAAATCCTTTTCGCGGGTGTTGCGTACCATAAATTCTTTCAGCGGCTGAGAGGCTTTTTCCAAGCCGTCCATTACTTCTACCTTTTCATCAATCATAGGTTTGATGCCTTCTTCCCAAGAGCGTTCCAAGGTCGGACTCATAATAAACAAAGTCAGAAACAAGGCGAGAGACACCAGAACCATATTGGGCGGCGTCGAGTTGGTTGCCAGGGCGCTGCGGGTAATGGAAAACACAACGACAATACGAGTAAAGGAAGTCATCATTACCAAGATGGACGGAGCCAGAGACAGAACGGTTATCATCATGATAACACTGAAAATTCTGGCCGTGGCAGAGCCGTTTGCAGCGTCTTCCATATTGAGGCTGATGCTTTGCGCCGCAGCCGAGCCGGCAGAGCAGACAAGGGCAACGGCGATGAAGACAAATATCGGGAAAAGCTTTTTAATCATTAGTCTCAATCCTTTGCGGAGCAGGGGAACGGTCAAGGAGCAAATTGGCGTTGCTGCCGAGTAAAATCAGAAATTCCTGGTCGTCGCGCTTAAGCAAAACGACACTGTTACGGTTGTCAAGTCTGCGGCTTTCAACCACGTTTAAGCGCTGCCCTGCCTTGAGCTGGCGAGCCCACCGGCAATTGCCGCCTTTAAGCTGACAATATTTAAACAGCCATAAGGTCAGCAGTAAAAGTCCGATAACAAAGACAAGCGACAAAAGCGCCTGCAAGACATGGTGCCAGTCCATAGATTAACCTCCCCGATAATTTGCTGAATTATAGGCTTAAATATACCGTCTAGTCAACAAAAGGCTTGCCCTTGTTGATAGAGTCTGTTAGATTGCCGTCTATGGCAAAGGGAAAAGAATACATAGTCAGCGATGAGCGCAAAACCCGGGACTTACAGGCGTTGTCCCGGACAATTCTGCCTTTTGCCAAAAGTATTCTGGGTAAAAAAGGCTTTGTTGAAATAGACCTTATTACCAACTGGGAAAGCGTTGTCGGCGAAGAACTGGCCGGCTACAGCCTGCCGCAGCGGATTGACTTCAAACGCGGTGAAAAGACGAACGGCATTTTGTATGTTATGGTGCCGGGCGGTGCGTTTGCTTTGGAACTGCAGCACCGGGAGAATGTCATTTTGAGCAAGGTTAACACCTATTTCGGTTACCGGGCGGTCAGTCAGCTGAAGATTATTCAGAACAGCGAACTAAAGTTGGACGATGATGAGGATAAGTTTAAGGACAAGCAAAAAACTCTTGTAACTAAAGAAGAAGAAAATTATATTAAAATTCTGAGTGAAGAAGTTGAAAATCCGGCGTTGCAGGAAATGCTGAAAAAGCTCGGACGCAGCGTTATCAGTAATAATAAAGGTGAAAAGAAAAAAGATGAAGTTTGAAGTTATTATCAGAAAAATCAGCGCTTTTGTCGCCGCTTTCGTGGTTTTCTTTATGGCGGCGGGAATGTATTTGTCTTTTAAGGGATTTGTTCTGAACGAAAAGGGCGAAATTGTTTTGGTCAAGGCGGCCCAAGCCCAAGACGAAGCTCCGGTTCCGGCGCCGGTTATTCCGGCTAATTACGCAATGCCGGAAGGAATGACGATGGGAAAAGCCGACGCTCCGATTGCATTATATGAATTTTCGTCTTTCGGTTGTTTCCATTGCGCCGATTTTCATCTTAACGTGTTGCCGGCAATAAAGGAAAAATACATAGACAAAGGGTTGGTCAAACTGGTTTTTGTTCCTTTTCCGATTGACCGTGCCTCAATGGACGGTGCGTTGCTGGCGGCCTGTGTTCCGGCAGACAAGTATTTTGCATTTGTAGATGTTTTGTTTAAGAAGCAGAGAGAATGGGGATTGTCCCGGAATCCGACCAAAGTTTTGACGCAATACGCCGCATTGAGCGGTGTTTCTCCCGAAAAAGCAGAAGCCTGTCTGCATAATGACGATACGGCTCGCGAGATTTTGGGAAACCGCCAAAACGGCGTAACCCAGCTGGGAATCCAAGGTACACCTTCGTTCATCGTTCATACCAAGGATAAAAACGAATTGCTTTCCGGTGCTCCGACCCTGGAACGGCTGGAAGAAATTTTTGCTCAAAACACAGTAAAAAAATAAAAATTAGGACTTCTTTAATAACTCCGTAATATTTTAGGTAGGAAGGTTGAATATGTTGAAGGTCCCTGAAGACATTCGGAAACTGGATGAACGTATTCGGCATCTGAAAGCCAAAGAAGCCTTGGCGCGCAAGGATAAACCGGAATCGCCGTATGTGTATGCATCCAAAACCGGTTTTCGGGTGGCGACCGAGTTGCTGTCCGGCGTATTGGTCGGAGCGGCAATCGGATTTTTCTTGGACCGGATGCTGGATACCAAACCCTGGCTGCTGGTAGTGTTTCTGCTGTTGGGCGGTGTTGCCGGTATTTTGAATGTTTACCGCTTTGTACAAAGTGAGGAAAACAAAAAGAAGGAGTAAGTAGAAGTGTCCAATCCGATGGAACAATTTGTCATCAAGCCGATTATTCCGCTCAAGGTCGGCGATGTCGATATTTCGTTTACGAACTCTGCCCTGTTTATGGTGCTGGCGGTTGTGGTTTCTACCGTTTTGCTGGGATTGTGCCTTCGCCGCCGCAGTATTGTTCCCACGGTTGCGCAGTCTATTCCCGAAAGCATTTATGAATTTATATCCGGACTGCTGAAAGAGAACGTCGGCGTGGAGGGATTGAAGTATTTTCCGTTTATTTTTACGCTGTTTTTATTTGTAGCCTTCGGTAATCTTTTGGGGTTGTTTCCTTATGCGTTTACGTTTACGTCCCATTTAACCGCGGTCGGAAGTTTATCTTTGATAGCATTGTTGTTCAATGTGGTTATCGGCATTAAAAAGAAAAAGCTTGGCTGGTTGAGGACCTTTTTGCCGAAGGGCATTCCTTTTGCTCTGGCGCCGCTTATCGTGCCGATTGAAATGATTTCTTTCCTTTCAAAACCTTTTAGTTTGACAGTCCGTCTGGTGGCTAATATGACCGTGGGGCATATTATGCTGAAAATCATTGCCGGATTTGTGGTTGCCTTGGGTTTTGCAGGAATAGTACCGGTGTTGTTTAACAGCTGCATCGTGTGTTTTGAGATATTTATTGCTTTGCTGCAAGCCTTTATTTATACGGTTTTGAGCTGTATCTATCTGGGCGATGCCCTGCATGAACACTAGATTTTGTAAAATTATTTTTATGTGATTTTTTTAGTTAACAATCTTTAGAAAGGAAATAAAATGGAACCGTTAGCTTATGTTGGTGCCGGTATGTGCGCTTTGTCAATGACTGTAGCCGCCTGGGGTGTGTCGCAGGTTTGGACTACCATTATTTCTACCGTCGGCCGCAATCCGCAGGTAAAAAAAGACGTTGATATTTATGGCTGGGCCGGTTTTGCCGCCGTTGAAGCTATTGCATTGTATGCGCTGGTTATTGCTCTGGTTATGCTGACCGGCAACTAAATTAAATTTTATGGGGTGCCTAGAGCAATAATCCGGTGCTCGAAACTTACGTATGTTTGTGTACGTTCAGGTTTCTGCGCTCCGTATAATTACTCTATCCACCACCCTAAAATTTAGTTTTTGAGAGGAGAGGGTCTGATGCCTCAGTTAGATTTTTCAGTGTTTCCGTCGCAGCTCTTTTGGCTGTGCGTCACCTTTTTTACGATGCTCTTTGTTATGAGCAAATTTATCATTCCGAGAATTGCGGAAATGATTAATCTGCGTAAAGAAAAAATTGATGATTATTTGGAAAAGGCTGCCGAAATCAAAGTGCAGGCAGAAGCTGCGCTGGACAAATACCAGCAGGCCCTGAAATTTGCTACGGAAGAAGCTAACCAGTCGATTGCCAAAACGCAGCAAGATCTTAAAAATATGATTGAGCGGAAACAGTCCGATTTGGACAATGAACTGGCCGCCCAGATTGCCGAAGGCGAAAAAAAAATTGCCGCCAGCAAGCAGCGGGCAATGATGCAGGTTCAGCAAATGGCAGAAACGTTAGCTTTGGACGTGGTCAAAAAACTTGGTTTTAATGACCTTAAGGCGGAAGACGTCAGAAATGCCGTTAATCATTCAGTGAAAGAATAAAGCTATGCCTATGGAACAGAATTTACCAAACCGGGAAATTATTGACGCAACCCAGGATGCGGTTCTGAATGCCGCAGGCAGTGTTGCGAACGTTCTGGAAAACACCGCTCATGAAATCAGCGGGCACGGTGAGGCGTTTTATTTGAGTCCGGAGTTTTGGGTCGGCGTTTCTTTTGTGGTTGCCGTCGTCGGGCTGGCGAAACCGGTTAGCAAAGCTCTTTACGGGATGTTGAAAAAACGCGGGGAAAGCATCGCCGAGCGGATTAAAGACGCGGCAGCCCTGAAAGAAGACGCGCAGAAGCTTTTGGTGGAATATGAGAAAAAAGCGCGGCAGGTTGGGCAGGAGGCTCAGGAAATCATTGCACGGTCCGACCGCGAAATCAATTTGATGAAAAAAGAAAGCATATCCAAACTTGAAAAGGACATGGCCCTTAAGGAGCATGAAGCGAAGTCGCGCATTGCAGCGGCTCAGGACAAAGCAATGCAGGAAATTGCACAGCAGACTACCGAATTGACAATAAATGCGGTGAAAAAACTTTTGTCCTCAAAGCTTAGCGCCAAAATGCAGGACAAGCTGATTGACGAATCTATTGACGTGATTGCCGAGCAAAAGAAGGCTTAAACTTCCAAGCTCATAATGCGTGACACTTCACGAAAGTTTAATCTCTTGTAAAAGGCTTCGGCATTGGTGTTGAAGCTGAAAACTTCCAGTTCGATTTGACGGACATTACGACTGCGCGCATATTCGGCGGCGGCGTTTATCAATTGTTTTCCGATGCCTCGTTTGGTATATTTGCTGCTGACGGCAATGTCGAAAACTTTACAGAATCTCCGGTTGCAATAAATGTTTTCGTCGCGTTCGAGGACGCCGCCGAACAAAATTCCGGCAACGATATTATTGTCCAGAGCCACAAAGCCAAATTTGTTTTCATCCTGTAAAACGGAACGAACATAAGGAACCGAATTTTCTTTGGGTGCGCAGATAAATTGTTTGCTGTCGCAACGCGCATGCATACAATTGGATTCATAGAGGACATCCAGCGCCTGTTCGAAATGTTGAGGACCAAAATCAGTAATGATAATATCGTTCATTGCCAACTCCTTGTGATTTTTTCGTTTTAGGGGTGTATCTTTGAAATTTACAGATAGCGGTAAGGATTTGCCGGATAGGAACCCAAAATATGCACCTCTTCGCTAAAGAAATTTAGTTCTTCAAAAGCGTTTTTGAATGCCTGACGGGCTGGATGAGATTCTATTTCTACATAAAATTGTGCGGAAATAAACTTTCCCTCCAGCAGATAACTTTCGAGTTTGGTGATGTTTATTCCGTTGGTGGCAAATCCGCCTAAAGCTTTGTACAGAGCCGCAGGGATGTTTTTGGCTTTAAATATAAACGATGTTATAAAGGCGGTTCCGTCGTCTTCGGGCACGGCGCTTTCCCGCGACATAATCAAAAAACGGGTCGTATTGTTGACGGCGTTTTCGATGTTGGGAGCCAGAATGTCAAGATTATAGATTTCCGCAGCCAATTTTGAGGCGATGGCGGCTTTGGTCTGGTCTTTATCTCTGATAACGTCTTGGCAGGAAAGAGCTGTATCTATCCGCTGCACGGGCTGAATATTATGGCTTTTGAGAAATTGCGAACATTGAGCCAGGGCCTGAGGGTGAGAGGAGGCTGTTTTTATGTCGGCCAGAGACGCTCCTTTAAGACCAAGCAGCTGGTGTTCTATTCTTAAAAAGAATTCGCCGACAATATGCAGTCCGGTTTGCGGCAAAAGAAAATGAACGTCGGAGACGCGTCCGGCGTTAGAGTTTTCAACCGGAATCATTGCAAAATCGACCTCTCGGTTTTGGACGGCATTCATTGCCTGTTCAAAAGTCAGACAGGAAACGTATTCCTGGCCGGGGTAGACGGTTTTTCCGGCAATATGGGAATAGGCGCCGGGTACACCCTGATAAGCTATGCGCAGTTTCATCGGTATCTCAAATTATAATTTCAGGTTAAGGTTGTTCCATCCGCTTTTTTTGGAAGAAGCTTCTTCTTCCTGTTGTGTTTTGACCCAGTTGCGAATAGGTTCGTTCTTTTTGTTAAGCAGAGCTTTCTGTTCGTCAGTCTGAGCCACGCCGATTGGCAACAGCTGGTTTAGCAATGCAGGAGAAGCGAAGTCTACCCTGCTTTTAATCAAGGGATCAACCAGAGCATCAATAATCGGTGCGGCGGGTTTGGCGTTAAAAGCGTTTACTCTTCCGCCGTAGAATATGGCAAAAGCATGGCAGGGAGAAGAAAGCAAAACGTCAGTCGCATCAATGCCGCGGACGAAACGCAGCATAATTTTAGGACGAATGATGCATTCTTCGGTGACGTCAAATAAAATATTTTCGGGATTCATAAAAAGTTCGGAAGTAATCATATTTTTGAGCTCGTTATTGATAACGCCGCAGAAACCGACGATAGCCATGCCGTCAATGGTGTATCCGGTGTAATTTTCCGGACGGTTGGTTATTTGATAACAGAAAATTTGTTCGGCGTTGGTGATGTTCTCAATGGCAGCCTGTCCGGCAGCTGATGAAATCTCTTCCAAAACAGTATTGTTTTCAGGATTGGGTTGGTATTGCTGAGGCTGATTCGGGCTGGTGAAATTGGAGGCCGGCGTTTCTTGCGCATCAGCGTTAACCGCTAAGGTCAGACAACAACCGAAAGCCAGAGTTATGAGCCACTTCATTATGAAATCTCCTTGTTCCGAAAACGAAAAACTGCATAATATTATATAGCCATTGTTTAATATTTCTACAGTTTTATTTTAAAAGAAATGTTTTTTTTGCGTAAACAGGTAGGTAAAAGGCGTGATGTTTCAGATTAGCGTCGTGATTCAAAATACGGGTTTTAAAAAGGGAACAGCCCCGAACCGTAATTAGGGGGTTCAGGGCTGTTTTTATGTAGAGAATAATAGTTTTTATACCTACTTGAATATCTTGCAGATATCAAATTTGTAGGCGATCTTGACACCGTATTTAAATTTTGAGGTATCAAGATCCATTTTGACCTGCTGGCCGGTGACATCGCTGCCGCCGACAGTGGTCTTGATGTTGCCCGGAGCTGCCTTGCCCTCGTAAGGGAGGTAGTATCCAAAGGCTCCAACTTCAATCGCCGAACTACCAAGTCCGACTTCGAAGTTGATGTTAAGACCAGCATAAGGTCTTAATTTATAATTCCAGTACTCGTGAGACGCTAGAGGTTTTCCCTCCGTTGTGGTCTCATCTGCTTCGTAATAAAGCGAACGAGTCTGGTTCATCAACCCTGCTTCCACCTCAATATTGGGGCGGAATTTGGCTGACGGGTTTGTCGTCAGGTTACGGGCATAAGCCAACGCAGCCTGGAAACTTTCCCGACGATAACCGAACTTTGCGGAAAAGTGGTTACCGTTTTTAAAATAAGTTAATTTAGCTAATCCACCGAAGTCGGCTTTGAATGAGCCGTCGATGGGGCCAGTATCGGCCATAGCATTGGCTTCTACTGACATTAAAAACGTGTGGCGTCCGGTAAAGGATGTCACTGTTCTTTTACGCTGTGCGCTTGCCTCAACGCACATCAAAGTTGCTAATATTGCAACGATGATCATAACTATATTTTTCTTCATATGAATTGGGCTTTTTTAAGGTCCCCGTTAAATTAAGCTTGCACTTAATTCTCCGGGGACAGATTTTTAACTTGTTTTTATTTGATTTGATAATCTCCCAGTTGGTAATAACCACTCAATGATTTCATTGAAGAGATGTACGGATTTCCGTAATCTTCAAGATTAGAAGTACTGGTGCTAAATGAATTAGTTTTGCCAGACTCTAATGACTTGTAAACGTAACCATTCATATGGTTGCCATTCTTCAATGCATTAGCAGAGTCACCACCTAAACCGGCAGCTTCCCAGCTAGAGCCATTCCAATACAGGGACAGCATTTCTCCAACAGGAGCATTGAATGTAGTTGTTTTAACTGTGGGATTATTTGTAGCTGCTCCGTCATACCAACCTACAAACATTTTTTCAGAGTGATTATTAATCTTTCTGAAGATAACGCAAGCGGCAGTGTGACCTTTTTCACGATTGGGGTTCATATACACCTTAGTGATTGCAGCCATGTTAACATAATCAGGATCTACTTCGTATCCATCGAAAGTGTAATCCATATCCAAGATTCTTTCTTCCACTTCATTTTCAGATGTGAAAGTTTCACCATTGATAACGATTGTATGAACCATATTATAAATAGTTACATTAAATACGCCGTCACGGTGAGTAGAAACTTGGTTGAGAGTGTAAGAAACATTTTCGATTGAAAGGTTGTTCTTCAGGTTGTTCTTCTTATACAGAAGAGTTACATCGGCAGCAACATCCAGTGTCACTTCCTTTGAGTCAACCTTATAAACAACTTTTCTTGCAGCGCGAGTACCAGTCCAATCACCCTCGTTAATAGAAGATGTGTTAGTCTTGTCACTCTTAACAGATACGTTAGCCTTAGCAAAGATAACGATCTTTCCAGAATTGGAAATAAGAACGTTTCTCATGCGGAAAGCTTCCGTTTCTTTGTTGTTTTCTGCAATTGAATGTATTTCTTTACCAAATACGGTTGTTTTGAAATCGTTACCCTGGCGAACCAAGATATCGTTCAAATATTCCCAACCAGTAATTTGGTCTTGAGGCTTTTCGTAAGTGATTGTAATCACTTGCGCAGCAGAAGCTTTAGACTTCGCACCTGAAACAGTATAATTAGCATTCCAGATTTGAGAAGTCTTAAGTTCTGTATCGCTGAACTGACCTTTGGTCAAGTTTACTGATGATGTTACATTGTTGTCAAATGCGATATCATAAGTTTTACCTTCGTAAGTCAGTTTGAAGTTTTGGTTAGCAGTTACAACCAAGTTTTCGCTTGTCTTATCATAAGCGAAAACGTCAGTTCTCTTCATCTTATCAGCAGTAACGCCGTTTTCAGAATAAGTACCGACCTTTGAGAAAGAACCCGGAGTGCTGGAAAGCAAACCAAGGCCCATATCCTGATTGTTGATTGCAACAGTTGAGCGGATTTGAGCAGAAATGCCCAAATCAACGGTGTAAGTTTTTATTTTATTACCGTCACCGTCATTCAAATCGAATGAACCAGTGCCGTTTCCGTTATCAACCATAGGAGTGGTGGTATTAGCACCTTTTTCATAACCAATGGTGATAGTTTGGTTATCGGTTGCAGATGATTTGCCGTTAGTGGCTTTATATTCTGCGTTATAGATTTGGCTAACTTTTCCATTCACATCGCTCTTCTCACCTTTAGTAAGGCTTACGGATGATGTAATGTTTTGTTCAAACTTCACTTTGTAGGTCTTTCCATTGTAAGAAAGAACGAAATTTGAATGCATCTTCACAACTGCTCTTTCAGTGTAGTCGTGAGAGAAAACAAAGTTATCAACTCTCTGCATCTTGTCAGCGGTAACGCCGTTACCAGCGTCGTAGCTTCCCACTTTAGAAAATTCACCCGAATTTACAGTACTGAAAGCGTACGTTAAATCCTTAGATGGAATGTTCACTTCGGGGGTGACAGAGATGCCGATACCCAAATTTACGCGGAAAGATTCTATAACTTTTCCGTCTTCATCAATCAGATCAAAAGAACCGGTGTTGTCACCATTGTCTTTCATATCTGTTGTGCTCAGATTTTCCTCAACAGCTTTTTTGACTTTTTCTGTCAGTTTGACCAGAGAAGTCGTGATTGTCACGTTATCTACGATCATGGCATAGACTTCATCGTAGAAGTACTTATTGTACTCTTTATTTGACTCGTCTTTGCCTGTTTCGATAATAGACATGTTAGCAATCTTAGCGGCCGGGATTTCAATTTTTACGGCGTTGCCTTTGTAATCTACTGTAATGTAGTTTACGAAAGAAGCATTAACCTTTCCGGTGAAATCTTCACCATGAACGAAGCTGTAATCGCCAGCAACTTCATAGTTCAATTCCTTAGCGGAAGTTAATACAACACCAGCTGCAGTTGACCAGAATTCCGGTACTTCCACAGCGTTTAAGCTGAAATCAGCCTTTTTGTTTCCGTCAATAGAAACATTCTCATTCACGTTGACTGTGTGAGTCTCCGTGATCGTATACGATACGATACCGTTTTCGTCGATGCTGTTATAAACACCAACGATTGCGACTTGATCTTTTTCAGATTCAGACGCAATGACATCATACGTGTATACGAGATTTTCTCCGTCGGTTGCGAAGAAAGTGATGGTTGCCGGAACTTTATAAGTACGGTCCATACCTTCGACAGCTGTCGGAGTTCCCAATGCGTATTCTGCACCAGTAATAGATGCATAACACAAATCGTAAGGAACTTTACCATCGATGGTGTAAGTGAAAACTTCACTTTTACCATTGAAGGTAACAACATCGCCTTTTACGTCTTGGATAGACACCGGCATGGTCGTCTTACCAATAATAAAGGCGTTTTCCTTTAACTGGAACTTTTTGCCGGAGATGGTTTTTACATCATCAACAGCGATTGCAGCATAATTGCTTACGCTTGCAGTCAGAGTGACGTTGTAATTTACAACTGAATCTTTTTCTGTCTGTTCATAAGACAGTTCAAAAGAAGCAGCCATAACTTTTTCCTTTGACAGATTCAATACGTTTTCTTTGGTGCTTGCTACGGTTGCAGAATCTGCAGACCATTCGCAGTTAACTTTATTGACATCCAACAAATCATCAGTCGGCATGGGGACCGGCTTTTCGTTAGGATTCAATTCATTCAGCGCATTGTCTTCGTCGCAAGCAACGAAAGAAACACTTAATAATACTGCTGTGAGGGTCAACATAATGATGTTGAAGAAGCCTCTGAAGATACTTTTTGTCATAATGATTGTTTTTTATTGTTATTATTTTTTTTTGTTTCATTCTCAAATATCCTATAGATCTCATTTCTCGGTTAAAAGAAAATAGATTTCTGATTATGCCGATAGATTCTTAAAATAAAAACACGCTAGTTTATATCTTAAAAACTCCCAAGATTTATAATTGTAAAACATAAGGGTAGAGATAATAGGATTTGTCAATTATGAATATATCATTTTTCTTGTCTAAATACAAGCAAAAGTTAGGAAAACCGGCAAAAAAATATGTAATTTTAATAATTTGGTAACTTTTGATTTGTCGTAAAAATTTCCAAAATTTCGAAAAATGGCTTGAAAGCCGGGTTTTAAAGCGCTATACTTCGCGCAGCTTAACTTTATAATGACGGAAAGAAAAATGGACCAATATCGCTGGATTAAGAACCCCAAATTTAAACGACTCGCTCTTCGGGTCGGAATCGTATTGCTGGCTGCCGGAGCCTTCAAAACGAATCAGAATATGTGGCAGCAGAAAATGAAGAGGCAGGGGCAGGAGTTTGCCGCGGCTAAACAGAAGTATGAAAAAAGAATCCATGAACTGGAATTGCAGGCCGGCGTTTTTCGTTTTTACGAGCATCATCCCAGCGGTGCAAAGTATGAAGATTTGAAAGCGATTGATGACAAAAAATTCGTCAATGCACGAATCAATCCTTATAAGGCGTATACAGCCAAGGAGCTAAACTATAAGTTGGTTGAAAGTTCCGACTCGCTAAAGGATTCTATCGGCGCGAAGATTGCTGATTCCTGGTCTTTTGAAGACATACGTCTTAAAAACAAAGAGTTACGCGAAAAAATGGCGGCTTCAATCGAAAATAATGACGGCGAAGCCTTTTTGCAACAATCGTCTGAGTTTATGAAACTGAATTTGGCCGGGTTGGCCAAACTTAACCGGCGGCATCCTCATTTGGTCAAAACGGCCGTGGAGCGCAGCGATGAAGAAAATGAGCGCGAGGCGATGGTTATGTTTCATGTTATTCAGACCAAATTCAAATCCAAATATTATGTCAGCAAGAAACAGTATTGGCGCGATGCCGTAAAGATTTATGCTGCGGAATCGGTTACGAACTATCGCAATGCGGCACAAGCCGCCAGCGAAATGGCCGATTATCTGACAAGAACGGTCTATCGGCGCCAGGTGCGCGAAGATTCCCTGGCATTTGAAGCCCAAAAGCAGGCTTCCAGAGATTCTCTGTTTCAGGAAGCAAAAAAAGTCAAGCTTCCGGTATTGAAACTGCAACAGTTTGTTCCGGGAAAAGGGTATTAAGCCGGACGGCATTGGGAGCGCCGGTCATTCGGGGGGTATCGGCAATGTTTTTTCTCCTAAAGCGGACGGAAGGGCGGGGCGGCCGTTTTGCCGTCCGCTGTGCATAACGGGCTGAATTTTAGCGCTATTTCAGGATAGATTCGAAATTTTCCTTGTAGAATCGCTTTCATTAGTATAACTTAGCAACGAATTAAGTTCGTCAAAAGGGCGAATCTGCCCGATTGATTTCGTTTTAACATATAGCTTAAGGAGCTGAATAAACCATGAGTAAATGGGTATATACATTTGGTAATGGCCAAGCCGAAGGCGACGCCAGCATGCGTAATCTCCTGGGCGGTAAAGGTGCTAACCTGGCTGAAATGAACAAAGTCGGTTTGCCGGTACCTCCCGGATTTACAGTTACAACTGAAGTCTGCACATATTATTACAACAATAACCACACCTATCCCTCTGATTTGAAAGATCAGGTTAAGGAAGCTGTCGCTCATGTTGAAAAAATTATGGGCAAAAAATTTGCTGACGCCAATAACCCGTTGCTGTTCTCGGTTCGTTCCGGTGCCCGCGTTTCCATGCCGGGTATGATGGATACCGTTTTGAACCTTGGTTTGAATGACGAGACGGTTAAAGCTCTGGCTAAGGCTTCCGGTTCCGAGAGATTTGCTTACGACTCTTATCGTCGTTTCCTACAGATGTTCTCTGACGTTGTTTTGGGTGCTGATCTGGATCTTTATGAAGAAGCTCTGGAAAATATGAAAAAGTCCAAAGGTTACAAGTCTGATACTGATTTGACCGCTGAAGACCTCAAAGAGTTGGTTAAAGAATACAAAGAAATCGGTAACAAACTGGGCAAGGTTGTGCCGCAGGATCCCTGGGAACAGTTGTGGGCCGGTATCGGCGCCGTATTCGGTTCCTGGATGGTTGACCGTGCCATCACTTATCGTAAACTAAACAACATTCCGGGCGACTGGGGTACAGCCGTCAACGTTCAGACTATGGTATTCGGCAATGCCGGCGATGACTGCGCTACCGGCGTTTGCTTCTCTCGCGACCCGGCTACCGGTGAAAACGTTTATTACGGCGAATATCTTGTAAACGCACAGGGTGAAGACGTTGTGGCAGGTATTCGTACACCGCAACCGATGGCCTCCAAAGGTGACGGTACTTCTCTGGAAGAAAAATGGCCGCACCTGTATCAGGAATTGGTTGACGTTCGCAACAATCTTGAAAAACACTACAAAGATATGCAGGATATGGAGTTCACCATTGAACACGGCAAACTTTGGATGCTGCAATGCCGTAACGGTAAACGTACCGCTGCCGCTGCTGTCCGTATGGCCGTTGAAATGGTTGAAGAAGGCCTGTTGAACAAAGAAGAAGCCATTATGCGCGTTGGTGCCGAACAGCTTGACCAGTTGCTGCACCCGATGTTGGATCCGAAAGCTCCCAAAAACGTTATTGCTACCGGTTTGCCGGCATCTCCGGGTGCTGCCGTCGGTCGTGCCGTTTTCTGTGCCGAAGATGCTGAAAATTGGGCTGCCAAGGGCGAAAAAGTTATCCTTATCCGTAATGAGACTTCTCCGGAAGATATCGGCGGTATGCATGCTTCTCAGGGCGTTATTACAGCCCGCGGCGGTATGACATCTCACGCAGCCGTGGTTGCCCGCGGTATGGGTACTCCCTGCGTTTCCGGTTCTCATGACATTACCATCAGCTACAAAGACAAAACCATGACGACCAAGTCCGGTGCCGTTATCAAAGAAGGCGACTGGGTATCTCTGGACGGCGGTAAAGGCCAGATTATCGAAGGCCAGGTTCCGACCGTTAAGGCTGACACCAATACCGGTAACTTCGGTAAGCTGATGAGCTGGGTTGATGAAATCCGCACAATCGAAGTTCGCGCCAATGCCGAAACTCCGAAAGACGCTCAGACAGCCCGCGACTTCGGCGCACAGGGTATCGGTCTGGCTCGTACCGAACATATGTTCTTTGATGCCGCCCGCATTCCCGATATGCGTGCAATGATTTTGTCTGACAATGAAGAAGGCCGCCGCGCTGCTTTGGCTCGTTTGCTGCCGTATCAGAAACAGGACTTCAAAGACCTGTTCAAGATTATGGAAGGTATGCCGGTCGTTATTCGTCTGTTGGATCCTCCTTTGCACGAATTCCTGCCGCATACCGATGCTGAAATGCAGGAACTGGCCGACAAAATGGGCATGACTCTGCAACAGGTTAAGAACCGTGCCGACTCTCTGCATGAAGCTAACCCGATGTTGGGTCACCGCGGATGCCGTCTGCCGATTACCTATCCGGAAATTTGCGAGATGCAGACCCGTGCCATTTTGGAAGCTGCCATTGAATGTGCCGATGCCGGTATTAAAGTTTTGCCGGAAATCGAAGTTCCTCTGACAGGTTCTAAGAAAGAACTCGATATTGTTAAAAACATTATTGATACCACGGCTGAAAAAGTCTTTGCAGAAAAAGGCAAAAAAGTCGTTTACGAAGTTGGTTCAATGATTGAATTGCCGCGTGCAGCCCTGAAAGCTGACGAGTTGGCTCAGTCTGCCGAATTCTTCGGTTTCGGTACCAACGACCTGACCCAGACTACTTTGGGTATGAGCCGTGACGATACCGGCGCCATCTTGGACGAATATCGTGCCCGCGGCGTTTATGTTGCCGATCCGTTCGCATCTATCGATGTTGAAGGCGTTGGCTGCCTGGTTAAACTGGCTTGCGAAAAAGCACGCTGCTCTAATCCGAAAATCTGGTTGGGTGTTTGCGGTGAGCATGGCGGTGATCCGGCATCTATCGACTTCTTCCAGACTTGTGGCATGAATTATGTTTCATGCTCTCCGTTCCGCGTACCGGTAGCCCGTCTGGCTGCTGCTCAGGCTGCGGTTCGTCACAAGAACGATAAGAAAGAGGAAGGTTCTTGCTGCTGCAAGAAAGCTTGCTAAAAATCGTGCATAATAAGCTCGTTTAGAGCAAAAATTGCGAAAGGGGTGTCTGGCGAAAGTCAGGCGCCTCTTTTTTGCGGCAACCAGAAAAAGAGGAGAAAGGAAAAAGAAACGGGAATGCGTGTGAAGCGGGGCGGTGTAAGAAAGAGACGCCTTAAACAAAGCCGGCAATGAAAGGCGGGAGAAATCGTGAGGGAGGGCGTGTTTTTTATTTGACTTAACCGTGAAAATTCTTTATTGCTAAAAACAGAGTCTACAAGCTCCAAAAAGCGGAAAACGCACCCGATAGCTGCGGATTTCTTGTCATCTTGTATGGCGGGAGTCCGGGGAATAAAATACCTGTAAAGGAAATATACGGGCAGTTTCTTTTTGGCTGTTGTAGCTCCCGCCGCCTTATTTTCAGGTGGTGAAATTACAAAAACAAAAAGGATTAAAGTTATGTCAGCAAATAAATCTGCAATAAAGAAAATAAAAATTATGCTCGGTGCGGAGCTGCGGCGCGTGCGCGAGGAAAAGGGGCTGTCGCTTGAAGAAGCAGCCCGGGCTGTCGGTATTGAGCGGGTAAATATTCTTCGCCAGCTGGAAGAAGGACATGGGGCGAAGGTGTTTTTTATTTTTAAACTGCTTGAGTTGTACCGGAAACGGGTGACAGTGAAACTGGTTGACTGTTGAAGCTAAAAAAAGGCGTCTGATGAAAGTCAGGCGCTTCTTTTTATGCAAGACGATATTGACTCGCGGATGAAAACGGGTATATTTTTGGCAAAACCATTAATTATTAAAAAATTAGACTATGTATGATTTTGCAGAATTAGAGGCTGTGTATGAAAATATCGTCTCGACAGAAAAAAGTTTGGCTGAATTTTCTCATTATGCGATTTATGAACTTGAGGGCGGATTTTACGTCTGGAACGAATGCAAAGAGAAAATTTTGCAAGGGATTGCGCTGCAAAAGATTTTTTTGCGCAGAATTGCAGCAGAAAGCAAAAACCTTACGGCAGAACAGCGGCAAATTGTGAAAAGCTGGGATTTGGAATAAGCTGTTGCTTGTTTGAAAAGAAACGTCTGATAAAAGCTATCGGGCGTTTCTTTGTGCATTTGTTCAGGGCAAAATTTTATTTGACGCTTTTGTCTAATTATGATAGCGTGGGTGACATTCAAAATGAATTATTTATATTTATTAACTAAAATAAAATCACAATGTTACATCCATTACAAATTGCCGCGATGTATAAAAATTTATGCACGCTGGAAGAAAACGCCTTAATCAATGAAACGCCGGTTGAGATGGTTTCCGTTGATACCGACAAAGGAATTTTGCAAAAAGATACGGTTTCGGCAGGTGAGATGATGCGTACGCACAGAAGCGTTTTGAAACATCATTTTCAGGCCACGTTTCCGACGACGGCAGCCGAAATTCATTATTGCGGCTCAATCGTTATTTGGAATTTGCTGAGAGAACATCCCGAATTGGCAGAAGGAATTGAAGACAAGGTCATCAAGCTGGTGACAGAGGTTTCGCAAAACTCTGGTTTTTCCTGTTCGGAAGACGAGGCGGCGATAATCAAATTATTTGCGAAAAACAACATATTGGTTAAATATGTGACGGAGACGGTGGATAAGGAATTTGAGACAAGCTTTCGACAATGGCTGTTGAAAGATGAAACAATTGTTTAGTCCAGAGCAGTCCGTGAGGATGAATTTTATTAGTTTAGTCATTTTAGGAAAGAGGTGTCGTGAGACATCTCTTTTTTTATGCCTGCTATCTGTGGTTGACACTTTTGTCTAAAAAGCTTATATTAAATGCGATAAATTTATAAAAGAGAAATTATTAACCCTAAAACATAACTTATGAAACTGAAAGTTTATAATCAGATTAAGGAAACGTTGGAAAGCCTTAATCAGCTTAAGGATGTCAGAAAGTCAAAAGTGTTGTTCGGCCTCTTAGAAGACTGCCGTGCCGAATTGATTAAAATGATGCGGAAGTCATTTGACTCCAAGTACGAGTTTCTCAATAAGGAAGGGATTGACGTTAACGAGTTTATCTCCTTTTTGTTGGAAAACAGCGAACTGGTCAGCGGGATGGAACCTGAAATCGTTTATATCATCGCGCACGGAATCGGCGACAAGGCGGTTTATGTGGACGGCAACAAGCTGTTGGAACTTTTGTTGATGCCGGAAATGGCAAGGTTATGGAACGGCGACGTCAAACGCCGGGTCTCGGAGCGCAATGGCGCGGTTCAGGAAGTTTCGATGGCGGAAGACTGTTTGGTGACGCTTGTTTGGGATATTTACTTTCATTACAAAAAGTTCGGAGATGAACTTGGAGACGGTTTCTGGGAAAACTTTAACCGTCGCTTTTTTAACAAATGGAAAGAAAAATATCCGGTTCTTGCCGAACGGGCCAGAGAGGCGCTTAACAACGCCAGACAGCTGAATGCCCAGTTATGCAGAACGATAGAGCTTTCGTTGTAATGATTTTTATTGACCAAAAGGGATGCCTGTTCAAGGCATCTCTTTTTTTATGTTTAAAAATTTGGGAAAGAGGGTAATCGGTCATTGACCTTTTTGTCTAAATTTGATATTATGATTCTATTCGTTAACATATTACTATAGGACCCAATTAAAAACAAATTATAAACCATGCTGCTTGAAGTTATTTTCTGATTTCAGAAACTCTGACTGACAGGCAGCCTTAAAAACCCAATTAGTTATGAGAGCAGAAGAAAAATTCGGTACCGGCTTTTATGCTGCACCGAGAGTTGAAAATTTCGTCGGCCGAGTAAAAAAAGAAAAATGTGAAGAATTCCTAACCAATGCCGAGTTGGTTCAGGATTTTATTTCCGGTTACAAGTTGCAAGGTTTTTGCAATCATCCGGACAATAAGGTTCGTACCGGCATGTTAATGCAGGTTGCGGTGGGAGCTTCAGCTTATCGTTATCCGATGTCCTGCGGCGATTATGTTGACGGACTTATGATTTTTACAGACCGGTTGAGCGGCTGTGAGCTTCATCAAAAAGTTACGTCAATTGACCGTAAAAAGGAACGTTGGGGAACCAAAATCTACCATTGCGAAACCTTTTACTTAACGAAGAAAGGCGACCAGTGGTTAGCAATTCCCTTGTTGGCTGACGAAGGCTGGCGAAAGGAAAAACAAGCAGGCGATGCATTGCTCAAATGGGCTAAGATGAGACGATGCAAAGTCGTGGGCAAGGTTCGGCTGGCTACCGGTACCATTGTTCATAAGCATAAAGATTTCTTTTGTTCAGAAATGTGGACGCTGGAAGTTATCAGTGAACACGGCCGCCGCAAACATCTGGCCGTTATGCTTGAAAACGGTAAAATGATTGCCGGCGACGCAACTGAACTAAGAGTGGTGCCCAAGTGTATTTCGGAAGGAGGCGTGCTTCGTACCAAATATAACTGGTATCGCTACTACGGGGGCGAATTTACGTTTATAAAATAAAACGTATAAATAAAGAGGGTGTTGAATTTTTCAACACCCTTTCGCTTTGGGTGCGGTTTGAATCGGTCGGAAAGGCGGCGAATCATACTAAAGTAGTATTTAAGACTCGTGATTTAGGCTTATCTAATGATTAGAAATTAGTTTTTGATGAAAAAGATGTTTCTTCTACAGTCAAAAAAACTCGAAAACAGCGTTTGAATGTATGAAAGAGCCGTATTTTTCGCTTTTTTGGTAGTTGATGCATTTTTGTTATTGAAAATTAAATTTTTATTGCTTAAGTTAATGCTGTATTAGTTGTTTAACAATTAAAGATTTTAACCCATATGGAGATTAATAAAATGAAAAAACTTTTAGGTTTGTTCTGCGCTATTATCGCTTTGTCTGGTTGCTCCAGCATTGGTGAAAGCAGCCTTTTCGGCGGCAGCGAATGTGAATCTATCGAAGCTCGCGACTTCATGGAAAATGCTGAAGACAGAGTATTCTTCGCATTTGATAGCTCTGCTATTTCCCCGGATTCAGCCGAAATCCTGGATACTCAGGTTAAATGGCTGAAAAAGCACGAAAATGTAAACGTTATCGTTCAAGGCTATTGCGATGAAAGAGGTACAAGAGAGTACAACTTGGCCTTGGGTGAACGCCGTGCCAACGCTGTAAAACAGTACCTGGTATCTCACGGTATTTCTGCCAGCAGAATTTCTACCATTTCTTATGGCAAAGAAAGACCTGCAGTTCTCGGCAACAACGAAGCCGCTTGGGCTCAGAACCGTCGTTCAGTTACTGTAGTTAAAGCTGCTAACTAATTTACGGTTTTACTGATTTTGAAAACGTGCTCTAAATTCAGAGCACGTTTTTTTTATGATGAAAGTTTGATTTACTTGTTTAAAAATTTCGTTTAATTGCAGACAGAGCGGGAATTTTCATTTAATGTATAAAGAAAACATCAGACTTTAGGCGAGGTGAATATGAAATTTTCAAAAATTATGTTGTTGACCGGCAGTTTGCTTTTCGGCATTCAGGCAGCTCAGGCGCAGACTTTGGCCATGGAGCGTGAACTGGAGCAGCTGCGTGAGGATGTTCAGATTATTCAGCGTCAGCTCTATCGTGAAAAGGAAGACAATCTTTCAGCGGCGGGGTCTCAGGACGTGACAGTTACTATTGGGCAGTTTGACGAAACGCTGCGAGATACGGTGGGCCGAATGGATCGTCTGGAATTTGCACTCAAACAGTTGGAAGAACGTATTAACGTCATCAACAAAGATATCGACATCCGTCTGAAAATGCTGGAGGGAAAGCCTTTTGACACTGATGGTCTGGGAACGGCAAAGGTTCCCGAAAAGAAGTTTTTGGCACCGGTAGCGAAAAATGCACCGAAGTCGATTGTGGGCGACAGCATTACAAAGGGTGAGGATTTGCCTGCGGTTAAAACGTTGAGCGCCGAGGATATTTATAAGCAGGGGATGACCGCCATTAATGCCAATGAAAATGATTTGGCCGCTCAAAAGTTTACTTCCATACTGACCAAATATCCTGACCATAAGCTGGCCGGCAATGCGCAATACTGGCTTGGCGAGGCTTATTATGCCAAGCAGGATTTTGCCAAAGCGGCGGTCGCTTTTGCCAAGGGGTATGAGAAGTATAAAGACGGTACCAAAGGTGCCGACAACATCTTAAAGCTGGGTATGTCAATGGAGAAACTGGGCAAGAAACAAGAGGCCTGTACGGCATTTTTGAATCTGCCGAAGGAGTTTCCCAAGGCGGAGGCCTCTCTGATAAGCAAGGCAAAGGCCCGCGCTGCAGCTCTGAAATGCAAGTAAACAGGCATGACGAAGGCTCTCAAAAATAATTTAAAGCGGGAAAATGGTAGTTTGGTTCAAACTACCATTTGTCTTTGCAACCGGTTGTGTGATGAAAAAGCCTGCGGACAGCAGAGCTTTGCAGTCGGGGTTTCCGGCGGCGCTGACTCGTTGGCTCTGGTATATCTGTTGCGGGAATGGGCTTTACGGTGCGGAAAAAAAATTGTGGCGCTGACGGTTGACCATCAGCTGCGTCCGACTTCCCGCCAGGAGGCGGACTATGTTGCAAAATTAATGCGGCAAGCCGGGATTGAGCATCATATTTTGACCTGGGAGGGTGAAAAGCCGGTTTCCGGGATAGAGACGGCTGCCCGGGAAGCCCGTTACCGCTTGTTGGAAGACTGGTGTCTGTCCAACGGGATTTATACGATTTTTATGGCGCATCACAAGCGCGACCAGGCGGAGACTTTTTTTATCCGGCTGCAGCGGGGCAGCGGTCTGGATGGCTTGTGCGGGATTGCTCCGGCGAGCAGCGTCGGCAGATTGACGGTTTTGCGGCCATTGTTGGATATTGCACCGGAGGCTCTGAGGGATTATCTTAATGCCGCGAATATCCGATGGGTGGAGGACGAATCCAATCAGTGCGACGACTATTTGCGGGTGAGGGTACGTAAATTGCTGCCGCAACTGGCGGAAGTGCTTGGGCTGAGCGAGGAGCGGATTGTCGATACTATGGCCACGCTGAGAAGATCCAAGGCTTATCTGGATGAGCAAACGGAGCGGATTGTCAAAAATCAGGTTCAATATTTCAGCGACGATGTTGTTGCGGTGTCAGCGGGTGAACTGCTTAAGCAGCATCCGGAAATGCGCTTTCGGCTGATGGCGCGACTGTTAAAACAAATTAGCGGCCGGGTTTATCCGCCGCGTGCCGATGATTTGGAGAACTTGTGCTGCCGGATGGAAGATGCGGCTTTCAAAAGTGCTACTCTGGGTGGTTGCGAGGTTTGTTTCCGCAATGGCCGGTTTTGGATTTTTCGAGAAGAAAAGACGGCTAAAAGTCTGAGCCGGGAGCAATGGCGCAGTTTTTGCGAGACATATCCCCGACTGAAACGTATGAATATTCCGGCACGGGCACGCCGGCAGCTTTATTGGGGCTTGCTAAACGGTAAAAACTTGTATATAAAGAGCTGATTGACAATTAAGGTTTTATTTTAATGGCAAAAGCAAAGAAAAGTGATTTTATTTCAACCGGGTTGGTCGCGCAGAACCGTCGCGCGCACTTTGATTACCTGATTGAGCAGAAATATACCGCCGGTCTTGAGTTGACGGGAACGGAGGTTAAGTCTTTGCGCCTTGGGCATGCCAATATCAATGACGCATACGGGATTGAAAAAGACGGTGAGCTTTTTATTTCCAATATGTTTATCGCCGAATATGCCAACAAAGGATATTCTTCTCATCCGGAAAAACGCGATCGTAAGCTGCTGTTGAAAAAAAAGGAAATCATTGAGATAACCAACGAGCTTTCACGTAAAGGGTCTACATTGGTCGCCATTCGTTTATTCTTTAACGACAAAGGGCGGGCTAAGCTTGAAGTCGGTTTAGGCCGCGGCAAAAAGAATTACGATAAGAGAGAAGCTATAAAGGATCGCGACTGGAAGCTTCAGAAAGCGCGTATAATGGCGAATTAGAGCAATCTGCGGCGATTTCGCGCTCATGTCATTTACGGTTTTGTAAACTCAATCGCGCTCGTCTTGCGGATTACTCTGCTTCATCCATTCTCCGCACTTTCAAAATAAGGGAAACTCTCGCGTATAATGGCGAATTAGAGCAATCTGCAGCGGTCTCGCGCTCATGTCATTTACAATTTTGTAAACTCAATCGCGCTCGTCTTGCAGATTACTCTACTTCATCCATTCTCCGTTTATTTATTTTGAAAAGAAGGCCTTATTTGTTCCGCTTTTTTTTGAAAAAATCCTTGAGAATTTGAGAACATTCTTTTTCCATAATACCGGCATGCACTACGGGTTTATGGTGACAGGTCGGCTGCTCGTAAAAGCGTACGCCGCTGACCACGGCACCGCCTTTGGCGTCTGCTGCGCCAAAATAGAGGTTTTTGATACGGGCAAAAGAAATGGCGGCAGCGCACATGGTACAGGGTTCTAAAGTGACATACATATCCATATTGCGGAGGCGATTGGTTTGCAATTTGAGGCAGGCCGTTTGGATGGCTTTAATTTCCGCATGGGCGGTAGCATCTTCGATGTGTTGGCTGAGGTTGTAGCTTTCGGCAATGATTTCGCCGTTGGCAGGATTGACGATGACGCAGCCGATGGGGACTTCATCGACGGCGGCAGCCTCTTGCGCCAGCTCGTAAGCTCTTTGCATATAGGGATTATTTTCCATGGCGGGCCTTTTTTTGTTAGACTTCTTAATATAATTTACTATTATAGGCAATAAATAGAAAAGGAAAGTTTAAAATGAGCGAAAGACTTGCAAAATTTATGGCACGTTCGGGTGTATGTTCCCGCCGGCAGGCCGAAGAATATATCCAGCAAAAAAGGGTAACCGTTGACGGAGAGATTGTCGAATCGCCGGCGTTTAACGTCACCGGAGACGAAAAGATTTTGTTTGACGGCGAAAAGCTTCCTGAAATTCAGCAAACCCGATTGTGGCTGTATCACAAACCGACGGGTTTGGTAACCACTCATAAAGATGAAAAAGAACGTCCTACGGTATTTGACAATCTGCCGGCAGGGATGCCGCGGGTGATTTCGGTCGGTCGATTGGATTTGAATTCCGAAGGTTTGCTGCTGCTGACCAATAACGGGGAATTGTCGCGTAAGCTTGAGCTGCCGAGCAACGGGTGGCTGCGCCGTTACAAAGTCAGGGTTCACGGGGCCGTGGATGACAAAAAACTTAAAGCTTTACTTAAGGGGACGGTAATTGACGGCGTGGAATACGGTCCTGTGAAAGCGGAAATTGAGAGTACGCAGGGATCTAACTCCTGGTTGCTGGTAACTTTAAGCGAAGGGAAAAACCGTGAAATTCGTAAGGTCATGAAGTCAATCGGCTTGGATGTGGCACGTTTAATCCGGCTGTCGTACGGGCCGTTTCAGCTCGGCAGCCTGAAAAAAGGCGAAGCTCGCGAAGTTCCGGCCAAGGTGTTAAAAGAGCAGCTGGGCGGCAAGTTTGAGCTATGAGGATAATTGGCGGAAAATACCGGGGAAAGAAGTTGTTGTCACCGGACAACGGCCGGGTACGCCCTACTTCTGACCGGGCTAGGGAGGCGCTGTTTAATATCTTGCGCTCCAAGTTAGGGTTTGATTTTGGTTCGTATCATCTGCTGGATGTTTTTGCAGGTACGGGAGCGTTTGCTTTGGAGGCGTTGTCTCAGGGGTTTGCTTCCGTGACGCTGGTTGACGTTGACTGCGGGCCGTTGCAGCGCAATGTAAAATTGTTTCCGGCAGACGTTTCCAAAATTAATGTTATCAGGGGAGATGCGCTAAATCTTCCGAAAAGCGTAACCACGTATGATTTGCTGTTTATGGACGCACCCTATAATCAGGGACTGAGTGTACCGACACTAAAGAATCTGGCGGCAAAGAATTGGCTGAAGCCGGGGGCTTTATGTTTGGTGGAAGTGGAAAGAAATGAGCCCTTGCCGTTGCCGGAGGGCTTTCGTCTGCTGGAAGAACGCCGTTATGGTTTGGCCCGTGTCGTGTTTGCCGAATTCATCGGATAAAACGTTTTAACGGTAATGTTCTCAACTGCCAATTTGTGGTCCCGGTAGTCTATCGGGGTTACGATGGTAAGATGTTCGTCATCTTCGTTCAGTTTAAAAGCCTTGTTGCTGAGCAGGATGTTGGCGACGAATACGCCTTTGCGTTCCAAAAAGTTTCTGTCTTGCAAATCTTCCATAAACTTAACCAGGGCTTTAGACGAGGTTTCCAGGTGCAGGTTCGGGGCAAAGGTTTCGTCGAAGTTGAGCTCACCTTTGCCTACCATGGAAAACGGAGCCCAATTGACAACCATATTGGGAATTTCTAAAAATCCGCCCCGGTGCAGCCATTCTTCCATTGACGCGGCAAAACTGTCAAGGCGGGAAAATTCGCCCATAAGGTTGGTTTTGAGGTATAGTCTGCTGATTTGCGACGTTAAAGGGTAGTTGAGCAAACCGTTCAGGGTGATGTTTTTTAATTCAATGTGGTTTTCAAATACGGCGGCGATGCTGTTGAGGCCGGTGCGGTTAGGCGTATGGCGTCCGGCCAAATTCAGTTCCTGAATGACGGCAAAGTTTTTGATGTTGATGTTGCGGATTTCGGCCAGGACAAGTTCTATGTCGTTATTGTCGCCAAAATCAAATTTGATTTCGGCCTCCTCGCTGCTGACCGGGTAGCTCTCTCCGTTTAGCTGCAGTTCCTGTTTATTTCCCAGCTCCAGAGTTATGTCGGCGTTATTGAAAATTGAGGCATAAAGGCGCAGCCGAGGAATCGTTAAGCTCCAGTTTCCGTTCAGGCTGTACAGACGGAAGTCGTCCGCCGTCATTAACGGCCGGGTAAACGACGAACTGAAACTGATTTTTTCATAGGCGATGTCCAGTCCGAAAGTGTTCAGGCTGTCTTGGATGTAAGCAATGTCCGCTTTCAGATGGCGGGTTGCGGAGATACGCACCAGCATAACATGGTAAAAAATAAGAAAGACGACAAATGTGGTCAGGAATGCCGCTGCGGCCATACGGTTGTTTTTCAAAGTGCCGACAAAGCGATTGAGCGACAGGCGCAATCGGACAGAAGCGAAAAAATCGTCCAGGTAATAAGGAATTTTTTCCAATATGTCGAGCAGTTTTTCCTTCACTTATCCGTTGTCCTTCGACTGATCCAACATCGGCGCGGTGTAAGGATAGTTTTTGATTGTTTCGGCATTAAGCTCGGCACATTTTCCTTCAATACGTTTTTGAAGCTCGCTCATAAAGGTTTTTTTATCCATGCCGGCGGGGAGCGGTTCCATAAATTCAAAAATTACTTTGCCGGGATAGCGCATAAAAGAGCTTTTTTTCCAGAAAAAGCCGGTGTTGACGGCGATAGGAATAACTGGTACGTTGAGATTTTGATACAGGAGGGCGACACCGGGTTTATAACATGGTTCCTGTCCCGGTTTGCGTCGGGTTCCTTCGGGAAAAATAATCAGCGGGCGGTCGTCTTGCAGACGGTCTTTGGCGCTGCGCAGCATATTTTTCATTGCGGCGCTGCCGGCAGAACGGTCAACCGGTATCATTCCGTAAAAGTATTGAGCCCATCCGAAAATGGGGATATAGGTGAGTTCTTTTTTGAGGACAAAGGATGCCCGTTTGATGTAATTGCTGAGAACGTATGTTTCGAGGGCCGATTCATGCTTTCCGGCATAAATACAGTCTTCCTGCATCATATATTGTCTGCCGCGGATTTCAATTTCTATTCCGGCAAGATGTTTCAGACTCCAGACCAAAAAGGGAATAAAAGTATAATTCCATATTTTAATGGTGGCTTTGGGAGAGACAAGACCGACCAGGCTGTTGAAGATGCAACCGACGGTCAGGGTTGAATAGCAGACGATGTTAAAAATGAATGAACGCAAATAAAGCATTAGCGGCCCCTTGTTTGTAGATGACTTCGAATGTAAACATATAAAAACTTATTATATTCTGAGAAAATAAGCGAGAATGTCTGCCAACTCTTCCACCATTTTTTGCGGACTTTTTCCGAATAGACGGGGTGGATGACGATTTGGAGCTCCGGATTTTGAACTTTGAATTCGGCGGTGCTGCGCGGAACGTGATAATTGGAGGTTACCAGCCGAATCGACTTGATGTTGTTTTCTTTCAGCCAATGACTCGTTTCTATGGCATTTTCGACCGTATTGGTTGCTTCCCGTCCCAAAGACACCGCTTCGTCATCTCCTCCGGTAATGTGGTTGCGGTGTTTAATTCCGGCGAGGGAACTGTGTTTGCTTACGCCGGAAATGAACAATCGGTCGGATTTGCCTTCGTCCAACAGTCGGAAGGCCTCGGCGATGCGATTGCGTCCTCCGGTCAGAGCAATAATCGCTTCCGTACGGGTGGTGTGGTCTTCAGGATAAGAGTTGATGGCGTCGGCAAAGAAAACGAATCCTGCAAACCAAGATATCAGAATGACGACGGCAAGTATTTTGAAGAAGTTTCTCATATCAGTTTTTGCAGCGTTCGTTTAACCGTGTAGTAAGCTGTCGACATGGCGATGCACATGGAAAACAGCGGCAGGGACATTATCAGCAGCCAGTCATTGAAGCTCAGGTTGGCTTCGCTGATGATACCACCTTCGATTTGTTTGGCAAGAGAACCAATGAAAAAAATGGTCGGAATGGCAAAGAACAAACCGACGATACCGCCCGCCAATCCTAAAAACGCCATACGTTTGGCATACTGCTGAGCGACATAGGTGTCTTTGGCTCCCATAATATGCAGAATCTCAATGATATGCCGGTGCAGTCCCAGACTCATCTGAGTCGTGTAGAATATGGCTCCGGAAGTAATACCGATGACCAAAACCAGAATACTCATGGCCAAAGCTTTAAGACCGTCGGCAAATTGTATCAGCTTGCTCAGCCAGAGTTTGTGGTTGTCAAGCGAGGCGAGGGGTGAGGCCTGAGCCAAATCCTGTGCCAGTTTGGCAAAATCAATTTCGGCGTCAGTCGAGATTTTGACGTCGATAATTCTCGGCATCGGCAGATTTTCGAGATTAACGCCGTCGCCGAGCCAGGGGCGGATGAGCTTTTGCAGCTGGACTTCCGGCAGAGGGGTCACTTTGAGGACGCCGTCGACGGTTTTCAGAAAATCGACGGCTTTGTCCTGATAGGCAAGGGTTTCGGCCATGGCTTTTTCGCGATTGGTGTCGTTAACGGGCATAATCTGAACCGTAAGCGAGCCGAGAATGCTCTGATTCCAGTTGTGAAGCATGGCATTGATGGCCAGAACGCCCGACAAGGTAATGGCAAAAATGAAAACCGCAATCGAAATCATAATCTGCAGGAAAAGTGTCGTTTGTTCGCCTTTAAGCGGGAGCTCCTGACGACGGCTGATAAATTTGCGCGGAGAGCTAGACATGGGCACCTCCCAGTTTGGATACGTCCGACGGATAATATATGTGTAAGCCGTGGTTTTGCAGATGCAGGCGCGGATAGGCAAAATCGTTAATCAATTTTTCGCTGTGGGTAGCGATGACGACAGTGGTGCCGAGCTTGTTCAGTTCGACAAACAGTTTCATCAGTTTGGGAGCAATGTCGTTGTCGACGTTGCCGGTGGGTTCGTCGGCAAGCAGCAGTTCCGGTCGATTAATTACCGCGCGGGCGATGGCGATACGTTGTTTTTCACCGCCGGACAGCGTTGCCGTGGTGTCCAGCATATGGCGGTCAAGTTCGACCCAGCTCAGCAGCTCGCTGACACGTTTACGGACTTCTCTCTCGTCCATGCCGCAGACGCGGAGCGGCAGAGCTACGTTGTCAAAGGCGGACAAATGGTCCAGCAGGCGGAAGTCCTGAAAAACGACGCCGATTTTCCGCCGCAGCATGGCAAGGTTGTCACGGTTGGTGAAGTTAATGTTGGTTCCAAAAACGTTGACCGTACCGCGGCTCGGTTTTTGTGCGAGATACATCATACTGAGCAGAGACGTTTTACCGGCTCCGCTCTTGCCGGTCAGAAAATGGAAAGAGCCTTTTTTCAAAGAGAGTTTTATATCGCTTAAAATCTCCGGCCCCTGTCCGTAACGGATGCCGACGTTCTGCATTTCAATAATGCCGGCGGAAGATGTTTTGGGTTCTAACAACGTATGACTCCTTATTCCTGATTACTACAAAGATATAGCAATTATTTATTTAATAAAGTACTTTTTTTCTTTGATTAAAAGCTTTTTCATTCTATATTAAGGCAGAGGGGAAAAATGAAGCAGATTTATTGTCCGAAATGCCGTACCGGCTATGAAATTGACGAGAACTTGATTCCGGAAGAAGGAAAAAAGCTCCGCTGCAGTTATTGCAATCAGGTGTTTAAAGCCTATTGCGACGATTTAATCGACGCGCCGATAAGAACGGTTGCCATTGAAGACGATGAGTCGTCTGCCGCTCAAGAATCCGTCAATGAAGAAACCTCTGCCGCAGAGGAAGCTGTTTCGGAGGAAAGTTCCGAGGTTTCGACCGAAGCGGAAACAACCGAAACGCCGTCTCAGACAGACAGCGAAATGGACGACATATTCAAACGACTGTCTCAACAAACCGAGGAGCTTTTCAAAGCCGAGAGCGAACTGCCCCCGTTTCGGAGATTTTTACTCAAGTGCCGACAGCTTATAGGCCTGCACTCCAAGGCAGCGCTTTATTATGCCGGCGGAACGGCAGCCCTTTTGCTGTTGCTTTGCCTGTACAGCTTTCGTTATGAGATTGTACGGGGAATGCCGTTTATGAACGGTTTGTACCGCGCTGTCGGAATCAGTGCCACTATTCCCGGAGAGGGATTGGAGTTTCAGAACATTGCGTGGGATGATTTTGAGGAAGACTATGTTCGCAAACTGGAGGTAAAGGGGTTTATTGTCAATACGACCGACGAGGATATCAGAATTCCGTTAATTCATGTCGAGATGCTTGATAAAGACGCGGTTCTTTTGCAAAGCCTTAATCAGAATCCTGAGGTCGGCCTTTTGAAAGCCGGTGCACGTGTTGCCATCGGCATAACAATCAGAAAACCGTCACCTCTGACGAAATATGTTTATTTAACCTTTGTCGAATCCGATAATCGGTAGTTTAGTTTTTCCGGTTTACGATATAGTCGGCCAATTGCTGCAAGGTTTGCGCCTTTTTACCAAACAAAGCCAGGGATTCTTTGGCTTCTTTTACCAGTTCATCCGCCATTTGCTTTGATTTTTCAAGTCCGTAGAGGCCGACGAAGGTTAGTTTGCCTTGTGCGGCATCTTTGTTCAGCGTTTTGCCAACCAGAGCGGGATTGCCTTCTACGTCCAGGATGTCATCGGCAATTTGGAACGCAATGCCGATTTTGCGGGAGTAGACGACCAAGGCTTCGGTTTCTTCGAGGTCGGCATTGCCAAGGGCGGCACCGGCTTCGCAGGCAAAGCGAATCAGACGTCCGGTTTTCATTTCTTCAATATGACGGATGATTTCTTCCAGATGGTAGTCGGCATCGCTGCGCTCACTGTAGAGATCCAGCATTTGTCCGGCGACCATTCCGTCAAAAGCGCCGGCGGCTTTGGCAAGCATAGACACCAAGCGACAGCGGATTTCGGCGGACTTTGCGGTGTCGGGGTGGGACAGAAGCTCAAAGGCATAGGTCAGCAAACCGTCTCCGGCCAAAATGGCGGTCGCTTCGTCGAATTTTTTATGACAAGTCGGCTTGCCCCGGCGAAGGTTGTCGTTATCCATTGAGGGCAGGTCATCGTGAATTAGCGAATATGAATGTAAAATCTCCAGTGCGGCTGCGGTTCTGAAAGATTCATCTTCGCTGACGCTGAAAATTTTGGCGGCCTCACAGACTAAAAACGGGCGCAGCCGTTTGCCGCCGTTGGTTACCGAATAAAGCATCGCTTCGACCACTCGTTTTTCCGCGCCGGCGGGAAGTGAAAACAAGGTGGGCAGCCTGTCGTTGAAACGACGGGTATAATCAAGCAGTTTTTCGGTAAAAGTCGTCATCTCAGGCCTCCGGAACTTCAAATGGAGCAGTGGAAAGTTTTCCTTCCGGCGAAACTTCAATTTTTTCAATTTTAAGCTGAGCCGCTTTTAGTTTTGTTTCGCAAAGCTGTTTGAGCACAACCGCTTTTTCATAAGCCGAGACGGCATCGTCCAGTTTGATACGGCCGCTTTCAAGCTCGCGCACGATGTTTTCCAACTGGAGGAGGGCGTCTTCAAAGCTTAAGTCTTTTAATTCTTCATTGTTCATCAAATATCTCCGTTTTAGTGTGTTTCTCATGTTATTATATTAGCAGCATAATATCAACAATTGTTATGAGTTGTTAGGTTATTTTATCATCACAAACCTAAGTATAGCTAATAATTAGCACTATCAAGACTGGTTATCGGACGCCGTTATGCTAAATTAGTAAAATACAATTGCTAATTTTGCGGGAGGGAATTTATGAAAAATTTAGCGGTGAGCGCCGGGGCCAAAATGCTGAAAGCAATGGGCAACGAAAAGCGCCTGGAGATATTGTACAACTTGTCCGAGCAGGAACTGAACGTCGGCGAACTTGAAAAAATCGTCGGCTTGAGCCAGTCTGCCCTGTCGCAGCATTTGGCCGTTTTAAGAGCCGAAAATATTGTAAAAACGCGGCGGGTGGCACAGACAATATTTTATTCAATAAGAAGCGACAAAGTATTAAAGGTTCTTCAGCTGCTGGACGGCCTTTACAACAGACCCTACAAATCCTGAAAACAGTCTGCCGTTATCGACAAGTCAACGGCACTTTGTATCCTGACGATTATCCCTTTAGAGAAATTTGATTTCCCTGGCCTGAGGGTCGTAGCCGATGGTCAGACGTCCTTCACGGAGGGCGAGGGCGTCATTGCCGAAAATTTCTTTGCGCCAGCCTTTGAGTATCGGGCTGTTTTTGTCTTTGAAACAGCTGAAACGGCGGAGATCGTCATCGTCGGCAATCAGCCGGGGCACCACGCCTTCCTGCTGGCATTTTATTTTCAGAAGCAAACGAAGCAGCTCGTATAAAGAGGTGTTGGCATTGGGCAGGCTTTTTTCTTTCGGCGGGATAACGTAACAGTCCGCAGGAATTTTGGAAAAGGCTTCCAGAACTTCCATTATTTCGTCACCGAGTTTGCCGCCGGCCACGTCGCTGCGCAGGTTTCTTATCTGACAAAGTTCTTCCTTGGTTTTGGGGCAAGCGGCTGCGATGGCCAGCAGCATATCGTCTTTGATAAAAGACTGGCGCGGGGTGTTGCGCCGCTGAGCCCTTGCTTCCCGCCAGGAGGCCAGTTCGCGCAGGAGAGTTAGAAAACGGGCGTTGTGAGAACGGTGTTTTAGCCTCTGCCAGGCGTCTTCCGGCTTGATGACATAAGTGTCGGGACTGGAAAGCGTTTCCATTTCTTCGGCCAGCCACGGGCTGCGGCCGGTTTCTTTGAGGCGGTCACGCAAGTATTCGTAGATATGAACCAAATGCGTTACGTCGTGCAGGGCATATTCCAACTGGGTTTGGTTGAGCGGGCGTTTGCTCCAGTCAGACAGGCGGTTGCTTTTATCCAATTCGATATGCAAAATATATTTTACCAGGTTTTCGTAGCTGATTGATTCTCCAAAACCGGTTACCATGCCGGCAATCTGGGTATCAAACAACGGCTGGGGAATTTTTCCGCTGAGATTGTAAATGATTTCGATATCCTGTCGTCCGGAATGAAAGACTTTGACAACGGCTGTATTCTGCATCAACTCAAAGAACGGCGACAGATTCAGGTTTTCGGCCAGAGGATCGATTATGGCACAGTCTTTGAGCGAGCCGACCTGGATTAAACACAGTTTGGCATAATAGCTGTGTTCGCGCAGAAATTCCAAGTCGACAGTAATGAACTCCTGAGTATTCCATTCGTTGCAAAAGCGGTTTAAGTCTTCGGTCGTCGTAATAACATTCATCAGTTTTATCTCAAATTATCACAAGGTGTTTAATGTTAATCGCATAAAATTAATATTGTTTTAATGTCTTCCCCGTGATTTGTCGAGAGGTTATTTGCCGTCATTGCTATGATAATTTTTTTATCTGTTTTGGTTGTTTGGGAATAGAATGTTTACAATTTTTCAATAATGGCCAATTTTGTTATTGGCAAAGATTTAATTTATTAGGGAAGTATGTTGGGCGTTAGGTAAAATCCGCTTGACAATAGACAAAATTTTGACTATGACTCAGGTATCAAAACATATTTTTATCTCTATTTATTAATTAATCCCAAAAATTTTTTTTAATATGAAAACTTTTTTGAAAAACAATTCCAAGGCAGCAGTTGACAACGGCAATCAGGCAATGACAACTGCAGAGTTCAAAACCTCCGTAGAGGCAGTAGTTAACCAATATGGTTTTACCGGCAGTCTTATTCCGGCCGCCTGGTTTGATGCCAAGAGAGAAGACGAACGTTACGGGCTTCTTTATGACGGCGGAAATTTGGACTGGAACGTGGAGCAGATAGCCAATACTCTGCATGCCGTTGCGCATCAGGGAAAAATGCTGGTTGCTGCCAATCGTGACGGTTTAGGCGAAGAGTTTGCCGCCGGTAAACAGTGTTTGGTAACGGTAGAAGGCGAGGGTATGCAATCTTTGCTGTATCGCGTTCATAACGCTTTGCGCAAACACAAGGGTGAGACCAATAACTTCGAGCTGGTAGCTTATGAAAAAGACGGAAACGCTTATTTGTGGGCAGCCAGCAAACCGGGTGAAAACTATGACGCCTGGCAGAAGCATTTGGGGCAGTTCCTGCGGGCTCAAGGGTTAATTCCCATTTTCTCGTCCACGCAGGTAAAAGTGTTTGACGGAAAACTCAAATCAGAAGTTGCCTGAGAATTGTGAAAGTTGCTTTGCAAAGACACTCCGAGTTAGGGCTCCGAGTGTCTTTGCTGTTTATATTAATAAAAAAACTCAATTATTGTATTATGGAAAGAAAAAATGAAAATTACGTCGTTCTGATTGTAAACCGCAGAAATACGGAAGTAAAAAAGGAAGAAATTGTCGCGCTGCTGAAGAAGCATCCTGAATTCAAAGTTCTGACGGGAGTTTTGAACTCTTACTTTGACAGCTATGTTATCGTTAAAGTGTTGGATGAACAACAGCCTTTGAATGATGACCTTGCCGAAGTTTTTAAAGGATATGTTTTGTCAACGGCTTGTGAGGTGAAACTTGAAAAGTCTCCTAATGACGATTTTGGCGAGCTGCGTCGCGCAGATATCAGAATTGACGCCGAAAACGCTTTGAAAGGCATTAAACTGGCTAAGACGTTCAGCGATAACAACAATATCGAGACCTATGTTTATGACCGAGCCGACGGAGGTTTGCAGATTGAGGCTTTTTATCCGGGATATGTGAGCCGTGTAATGCGTCCGACTATGACAGAAGGCGAATGGGCTGCAAAAATTTGTCATTTGGTTTCGCAAATTGAGGGAAAGGTCACGTTTTGCTGTAAATCCTGTACATTTGTGGATCATATGAATGCAGAGTAATGCAAGGCAAAAATTTTTCAGAACCGGCGGGAGTGTTTCCTCCGGTTCTTTTTTTGTTTCGGCAGCAGATTATGGTTGCTTTTGCGCCGATTTCGTAATAAAAGAAAAGTTGCCCGTTTGCAAAGGCGAACGGGAAAGTTTAATTTTAGAACGAGGTTAAAAATGCAAAGCTATCGAACACATACATGCGGAGAGCTTCGGGCTGCCGATATTGGCAAAACAGTTAAGCTCGGGGGTTGGATTCATCGTAAACGCAACTTGGGAAACTTGTGCTTTGTCGATTTGCGAGATCATTACGGCATTACTCAGTGTGTTTTTGACAGCTCCTCGGATTTGTTTGAGATTATTGAAGGTTTGCGCGTTGAATCGGTTGTCGGGTTTGAAGGAAAAGTGGTTGCCCGCGAAAGTGTGAATAAGAATATGCCGACCGGCGATATTGAAATAAAGGTTGAAAGAGTCGAGGTTTATTCCCGTGCCGAGGTTTTGCCGTTTCAGGTGGCGATGGAGGACGACGCTCCGGAAGAAATTCGTTTGAAATATCGTTTTCTGGATTTGCGCAAAGACCGTATTCATAAAAATATTTTGCTGCGTTCGGCAGTGATTCAGCGTTCTCGCGAACTTATGCGCGAGCAGGGATTTACCGAATATCAGACTCCTATTCTGACGGCATCGTCGCCGGAAGGTGCACGCGACTTTTTGGTTCCGTCCCGTTTGAATCCCGGAAAATTTTATGCTTTGCCTCAAGCGCCGCAGCAGTTTAAACAGTTGTTGATGGTTTCCGGTTTTGACCGCTATTTTCAGATTGCTCCGTGTTTTCGCGACGAAGATCCGCGTGCGGACCGTTCTCCGGGCGAATTTTATCAGATGGATATGGAAATGTCCTTTGCCACTCAGGAAGACGTGTTTGGGGTAATCGAGCATACGCTGGGGGCTATTTTTAATGAGTTTTCCAACGGCAAAAAGGTTGATCAGGCTCCGTATGTTCATATTCCTTTCCGGGAAGCAATGATGACTTACGGTTCTGACAAGCCCGATTTGCGCAATCCGCTGAAGTGGCAGAATGTGACGGCATTTTTCGGAGAGAGCGGTTTCGGCGTTTATGACGGCTTGGTCAAAGAGGGCAAAATCGTCAAGGGTATGGTGGTTGAAGGCATTGCCGACAAACCGCGTTCTTTCTTTGACAAGTTGGATGCTTTTGCCAAGGAAGAGGGAATGGGCGGTATGGCCTATGTCGCCTTGTCAACGGCTGGTCCCAAAGGCATTGCGCGTTTTCTCAGTGAAGAAAAAATTGCTGCATTGAAAGAGCTTACGGGGCTGAAAGCGGGCGACGCGATTATGTTCGCCGTGGGCAAAGGGATGAAGTTTGACAAATATACCGGTCGTCTGCGCAATAAAGTGGGCGAAGAACTGGGGCTGATTGATGAAAATTCTTTCAAAATGTGCTGGATTGTAGATTTTCCGTTTTATGAAGAAAACGAGGAAACCGGTGCGGTTGAATTTTCGCACAATCCGTTTTCGATGCCGCAGGGCGGAATGGATGCCTTGTTAAACAAGAAGCCTTTGGATATTTTGGCCTATCAGTATGACTTTGTTTGCAACGGAGTAGAGCTGTTGTCCGGTGCTGTTCGCAACCACGATCCGGAAATTATGTACAAGGCTTTTGAAATTGCCGGCTATGACAACAGCGTTGTCGATAATAAATTCGGCGGTATGATCAGCGCCTTTAAGTTTGGGGCGCCCCCGCACGCCGGTTCGGCTTATGGTGTTGACCGTTTGGTTATGCTGCTTTTGGATGAGCCGATTATCCGCGACGTAATTTTGTTCCCGCTAAACGGCAAAGCTCAGGATTTGATGATGCAGGCGCCAAACTTTGTGACCGAGCAGCAGATGAAAGAGCTGCATATCAAAGTTGAAACGGATGAAAAAAAATAAGATAAGGGGCTGTGAAGAGCAGCCCCTTTTGAGTATGGAATCGAAATTTCCGGAGTTGAAAATGAGTAGAATTAAGTCGATTATACAGAAGTTATTTCCTCCTAAACAGAAAACTTTTAACATCTTTATAGCTGTCTATTTGGCATTGTTTGTCATTTCGTTACCGGAAATATTTGTATATCATCATGGGGAATTAGCGACAGGCTTTCAAATAACAATAGCTTGGTTAGCATCTTGGCCTATTTTGATAGTTTTTATGCTTGCTTTGCCAATGTATTATAAAAGCAGAAAAAGAAACGCCGTTTTTATACCACTACTTGCCTTTTTAATATATTTATATTTCATTGCAATTAGGATGCATAAATATACTGCGGGTTTATTAGATCCAATTTTTTTCCTACCAGCTCTTATCACCTTTATTCTTTGGAACAAAATATCAGCCAAACCTGTCCGCAACCTTATAATATTTCTGGCTATTCCCTTTTCTCTTGTGGCTTTTGATAAAATTGTCACTTTAGGATTTCAGTTAAGTTGTCCTTTTACAACACCTGAAGCTGAATACAATCCGATTTATCTGCCAAAGCGCTTTTTCTATGAAGAAAATGGAAAACTTGTTCCTAATATTCAAGAGATTAATAGGATACCTTCTTTTCATGACTTGCCTGACGTACATCGAGAACATTCCATCCTTGTGTATGATATGTGTGGTTGGGTAAAAGAAAAAATAGCAAAAGAATTATTAAGAAAAGGAAATGTTATCCTGTGTAAAGTACGCAAAAGTAACTTAGACATACCAGATTATTTAAAGCCTAAAAAATATTTAAATCCATTATCCTTATCAATAGTCATGGTCGATGACAAAGGAACAAAAACAACAATAGCAAAGTTATATTCAAAGCTTTTTATTAAAGGTTATGAAAATGGATGGTTACGCAATCCCTCACTAAGTTATTGTGGGTATGGTAATATATTTATGACAAATAAAGCACAGTTCAAAAATGAATATGAAAAATACATTAAGTTGTCAAATGATGAAAAAAATTTGGAAATTGAGAATAAGCAGGATTAAATCGTGATCTAAAATATTTATTAAATTCATTTGGGTTGCTTGGGCGTTCATTTATGGTGGCTCTCGCAGTCATTTGTCCTGTTCTGTTTGATATCATAAAAAAACCGCCTTAGAGGCGGATTTTTTTATGGTGCCGACAGAGAGACTCGAACTCCCGACCCACTGATTACAAATCAGTAGCTCTACCAACTGAGCTATGTCGGCATTAACACGAGACTTTATATATTAAGGGTTTTCTCTTGTCAATAAAAATTAGCAGGCAGAAAAACTTTTTACGCGGCTTTGATTTTTGTCCGGCTTGAAGATTCACGACAAGAAATTATTAATAATAAATAGCAATATAAATTGATATTTAACTATTTTTATATCATATTACAAGGTAATGGTATTAGCGTGCCGGAAGTCCGGCCGAGTTTATGAAAGAAGTATATATGGCTTTTAAAACAAAACGTTTGATAAAAAAGGCGGTTTCCTGGGCCGGGCTGTTTTTCTTTGTAATCGCTGCGTATATGTTGTATTTGCAGCTTTCCAAATACAGCTGGGAAGACATTAAGGCAGCTTTGTTCAGTATTCCGGCGCGAAATTTGTGGCTGGCCTGCATCGCGTCGTTTTTGGGATATGTGGCGTTGTCGTCCTATGATTATCTGGCTCTTCGTTACATTAAACGCAAACTTTCTCCTCTGAAATGGATTTTTGCCGGTTTTATCGGGTTTTCAGTCAGCAACAATGCCGGGCATGCCATAGTCTCCGGCGGAACAATCCGTTATCGTCTGTATACGCGGTGGCGTTTTCACGGCGCTGAAATTGTAAGAATGGTTACGTTTTCCGGTTTTACGTATCTGGTCGCGTGTTTTTTTCTGATTATCATGGGATATTTTCTGACGCCGAACCATGCTTTTGGAGAAGGGTCGATTTCTAAAATGACGACGTTGGTCATTACGGTGATTTCCGCAGCAGGGTTGGTTCTTTATTTTGGGGCGACGCTGTTTTACCGGAAGCCGATTGTGATTAAGGAAATTGAGTTTGACATTCCTTCTTTTAAAATGGCGCTGGCGCAGGTGTTTATCGGCGGTGCGGACATTTTGATGGCGTCACTGGTTCTTTATTTTTCTCTGATACCTTTTGTTGACATTTCGTTTGACGTGTTTATCGGCGTATTTATCATTGCGCAGGTTTTGGGCGTTTTTAGTCAGGTTCCCGGCGGTTTGGGCGTGTTTGAAGGGTTGTTTATGTATATTATTCCCGGAGAGCATAACCAAGCCCTGTTGTTTGGCGCTTTAATTGCCTATCGCATCATTTATTATTTGATGCCGCTGGTTGTTTCCGGCATTATTCTGATTTTATACGAGAGTTATCTGCGGTTTGTCAAAAAACAGCGTCTGGAGAAGTTAAAAATCTTTCGGGCGGACAAGATTGATAAAATTAATCCGGTTTAGGGAATAAGAAAACCTTTTATGAGAAAACTCATAAAAGGTTTTCTTTTAATGGCAAGACTAGTCTAAGATCTTCAGATTTCCGGCAGCTATACGACCACGGTCATCATATGTTTCGAAATTGACTTTCTGGCCATCAGTAAGGTGGCGCAAACCTATTTTCTCGAGTTGGGTAATGTGGACAAAGACGTCTTTACTGCCACCCTCGGGAGAAATAAAGCCGTAACCTTTTCTGGTATTGAACCACTTTACTGTTCCTTTTGTCATTTTTTTATTCCTTATGTAGTTATTGTTCTAAGTAAGTTCATCGTCCAGGTCACGTTACAAATTTTAATTTAATGTTCACTGATGTCAACTATTGCAACGTGCGCGTGCAGACTCTGTGGATAAACTCAGCGATTTCAAGGTATTACTGATTGCCCAGAAAGTTGTTTATCTGATTGACAAGATAGTCGTTGAAACTTACTGGATCACTTGTCATATCTTGCAAATTTTCGAGTTTGCGATAGCCGAAACTGGCGCCGTCGTTAATCTGAACCAGGACGACTTCAAGAGGCTGCGTCAGGTTGTAGGTTTGAATAAAGTCGTTTTCCTGGTCGTTGGCGTAATTAATCAGAAAGATATTGTAGCGGTCGGCAAAATTGTTGTTGTAAACCTGTTCTATCATACTGATGGCTTGGGCACAGGTGTAACAGGGTTCGTTATTAAAAAATACGTAGATAATTGACTTGTCATAATTAGGGTTGGCTTCGTCAAAATATTCCTGCAACGGCTGAGAAAGGTAGCCGTCGGTATTTTCGACCTGGGCACGGGCCGGCAGGCTCAAGACCAGCAAACAAACGAAAAAGTAAATGTATCGCATTTTAAATCCCCTTAATGTCCGGACATTAAGGGGATTTCCTTAATTCCGGCGGTTATAACGGTGCGCAGGCTTTTTCCAACCACTGCTGCAGTTCAGGTTCCAATAAAGGTGAAATTTCTTCAAAAACGCGGCGGTGGTATTGATTGAGCCAAGCGGTTTCGTGGTGGTTTAATAAATATTTATTAATCAGCCGTTTATCAATGGGAACCAGAGTCAAAGGCTCAAATTTTAGCATCGGCAGGGGAAATTCCTCATTATCGGCATTAACAATGCAGGCCAGGTTTTCAATACGGATGCCATAAGCCCCTTCTTTGTAGTAACCGGGTTCAATGGAAGAAATCATACCGCTTTTCAACGGAACGCCGGTATTACGGGCAGACAGGCTATGCGGGCCTTCGTGAACATTCAGGAAACAGCCGACGCCGTGGCCGGTTCCGTGATTGTAGTCTTTGCCGAAATTCCAAAGTTGGGCGCGGGCCAGGCCGTCCAAGGCACAACCGGAAGCGTTTTCGGGAAAACAGGCGGATGCGACGGCGATGTGGGCTTTGAGCACCTGAGTGAAGCTGTCGGCAATTTCTTTTTCCGGAGAACCTATCGCGATTGTCCGGGTGATGTCGGTTGTTCCGTCGTAATATTGGGCTCCGCTGTCCAGCAGAAGAACAGAATCGGCCGTCAGTTCGCGATTGGTTTGGGGTGTCGGCTGGTAGTGCACGATTGCTCCGTCAGGGCCGAAGGCGGCAATCGTTTCAAAACTGTTGGAATAAAAAAGTTCTCCGGCAGCGCGGAATTCGTGCAGTTTTCGGACAACATCCAGTTCATTGCAGCCCTGCCAGTTGTGTCCCAGCCAGTAAAGGAACTTTATGACGGCGACGGCATCCCGGCGGTGGGCGTTTTTGAAACCGGATATTTCTATCGGGTTTTTTACGGCTTTCCACAGTTGAATCGGGTCCGGTATGTTAGACATCCAAATCTTGTGATTTTTCATAATCGACTGGATTTGTCTGGGGGTCTGGTTGTAAGTCAGACCGATGTTAAGTCCCTTGTAGGCTGCCAGTTCTACTTCTATTTTTTTGAAGTCGTTGGTGAACAGGCTGACCTCTCCTGACTTGTCAACCAAGGCAAAGGCTCTGATAATCGGGGTATCGGGCAGGCAGTCTGAACGCAGGTTAAGCAGCCAGGAAACGGCGTCGCATTCGCTGATGAAAAAAGCGTCTAATTTGCTTTTCTGCATAAATTCGGTCAGATATGAAATTTTCTCGTCCATGGAGATCCCGGCAAAGCGGATATCGTGTTCAAAAATTTCGCATTCCTTGGCAGAAAGGCGGGAGCCCAAAAGCCGGCGGCCGTCTTCGACAAAAGTATGCCTTTTTAGCGAGCGGTTCCAGTAATCGACTTCGCTGACGGAATGACACCAGGGATCATAGGCAATCGTGCACGGTTCGGCAAGGTTGTTTTGCATCCAGGTGGCGAGGCTTTCACGGGTGCAGACGACGGCGATATCGGAGGCGTCAACCTCCATTTGCGCCTGAAGCTCATATCTGCCGTCCACGAAGAGAAACGCCTTATCGCGAAAAACAATCATATTGCCCGCGGAACCGCTGAAACCGCAAAATTCCCGGACTTTGTTTTCTTCCGGCAGAATGTCTTGCCCCAGAAACATATTGTTGCGGGTGACGATGTAGGCGTCCAGGTTAAATTTTATCAGTGATTTTTGAAGTTCGGCAAGTGTCATGTTTTTAATCTTTCATCATAAGGGCGGCACGCCAGTTGTCCAACGCGTATAATTCAATAAGTTTGAGCCCGTTTTGCTGATATGACGATATAATCCAATCCGCCTGGTCTTCAACAAACCCGGACAAAACGGCATAACCGCCGGAAGCCAGCGATGCGGCCAGGTCCGGCGCCATGTCCAAAAGCGGACGGGCAAGGATATTGGCCAAAATCAGTTGATAGGGGGCGTTTTGTTTAACGATTCCGGCATGAAAACCGTCGCTGACTTCGGCAGTTATGAGATGGTCGACGCTGTTGTTTTGCGCGTTTTGGCGAGTGACCCAGACGGCTTCTTCATCAATGTCGACGGCCGTGACCGCACATTTTTCTCCCCACAGTTTTGCCGCGGCAAGGGAAAGAATGCCGGAGCCGGTGCCGACATCCAAAATATTGTCTGCGGAAAAGCCTTGATGATACAGCCTGCTGAGCGCCTTGATACAGGAGCGGGTGGTTTGGTGGTCAGAGCCGAAAGCCGTTGCTGCATATATTTGGACGGGTATCAACGAAGTTTGGGGACAAGAGGTTTCGTGAATGCCGTAAAACATAAAGTCTTCTGTTTCAAAAGGGGCAAATTTGATGACATAATCTTTTAGCCAATTGGAACTTTCCAGAAAAGTGACTTCGTATGGCGGCAGATTGATTGCTGCGGCGTGTGCGGCTTCGACCATAGCCTTTTCGTCGAACGTTCCGCTTTGGTACCCGACATATTCATCGTTGCCGTCGTCGTCATAATTGCAGGCGGTCACTTCAAAATATTGCTCAAGAAAGTTCTCCAGAGTTTCGTTGTCCGGAGCGGCAGGACGAAAGGTCACCTGCCAGCAGCTGCTCATCATTTCAGAATTATCCTCTTGGTTATAAACATTTATTTACTAAAGCGAGTTTATAGTATAATAATTAAAAATAAATTTAATTTATGAAGAGAATGCCAAATGAGAAAGTTGTGTATGCTGTTAACGTTGTCAATGCTTGCGGGCTGCGTCTATGCCGGAGATATAAGCATCTGGGATTCCCGTAAAAACTTTTTTGACATTTTAAACGGCTATAAAATCAGTTTTTACGACAATGAGCCCAAGCTGCTTAAGAGCGAGTTTATTGACGAGAAAAACTTTAAACTCAACGAATCCATGACGGCATACAAAGGGTATTCGGTACTTAACAACAAAGTTTACCGTAAGGACTTTTACAGTCAGATTTATGTCCGGCCGAACGTTGACGGGGCCTTAAACAGCGCTTCCATTCCGCACAAGTTTATAACTACCGAAAAATACAAGCTCATCGGCGACGTGTACATCGGCGATACGTATTATCGTCTGATTCCCAGCGAATTGGAGAACTTTGTTTTTCTCATCGACGAAAAAGGGTATTTCTATAAGAAAATGGGCGAAATAAAAGGGGACAATCTGGTGCTGCTTAATTCGCTGTTTTATCCTTATCCGGAAAACCTGCATATGGTTAACGTGCGTACCTCAAAAAGCGAACAGACCAAACCGGTTCAGGGTTTTGACCTGAAGTACGACGGTGTCCGTCTTGACCGCATTTGGTTCACGTATCTTCAGTTTAACGATGAAAACGGACAGCGGGGAACGTTTGAAAATATGAGCTTTCCCATTAATTCGGGCCTGATTGACATCAACGGCATCGGATTCCGCGTTATCAGCGCCGACAACAACAAGCTGGAATATATGGTTCTTAAAGACAATCAGTCGACTCCGGCGGGGAACTGACGCAAAAGGCGGCAGGGGTTCCTGAGCCGGTTTGTTTCGTGTTGCGTTTTTTGCTAAAAAAATCTTGCGAATGCGGCGATGTTGTTGTATAACTCACCCGAGTTTATAGTTTTGAAGGAGTTAATACAATGTCTGGACACTCCCAGTTTAAGAACATTATGTATCGTAAAGGCGCTCAGGACGCCAAAAAAGCCAAGATTTTTGCAAAACTGGCCCGTGATATTACCATTGCTGCCAAGAGCGGCCTTCCGGAACCTGACAAAAATCCGCGTTTGCGTTTGGCCATTCAGGCTGCCCGTGCCGAAAGTATGCCAAAAGACAATATTGAGCGGGCAATTGCGAAAGCCAGCACGGACAAGGGCGGCGACGATTTCGTATCTGCACGTTATGAAGGTTTTGGTCCGGGAAAAGTCGCGATTATCGTAGAGGCTTTGACGGACAATAAAAACCGTACGGCGGGAAATGTACGCACGGTTTTCGGAAAACGCGGCGGCGTTATGGGCGAGAGCGGTTCCGTTGCCTTTAATTTTGAGCGTATCGGCTTTATTCAGTATCCGTTGGCTGCCGCCGATGCCGACAAGATGTTTGAGGCTGCTTTGGAAGCCGGTGCCAATGACGTGGTTTCCGATGAAGAAAATCATGAAATCGAGACGGTTCCCGATGATTTGAGTACGGTCACCGAGGCTTTGGAAAAACAGTTCGGTACGCCGTCCGCTTCCCGTCTTGACTGGAAAGCCATGGTTAAAACGCCGATTAACGATTTGGAAACGGCTCAAAAGTTTTTTGATTTTGTCGATGCGTTAGAGGATGACGACGACGTTCAACGCGTTTATCATAATGCCGAAATTTCCGATGAAATCATGCAACAGCTGAATCCTGAGGAATAGTATCGGTTTTAGGGTGACGTTAATCCGCTGTGAGAGTATAACTGTTACAGCGGATTTTTTTATGAGGAGCAAAAATGGTCAGAATCTTGGGACTGGATCCGAGCCTGTCGTCAACAGGGTGGGGGATTATTGAAGTTGAAAACAACCGGATGCGTTATGTGGCGGACGGTTTTATTCCCACTGACACCAAGCTGCCGCTGCCGGAACGCCTGGCAATGATTCTGCATACGCTGGAAAGCGTCATTGAGCTTTACAAGCCGGACGAAGCTGCGATTGAACAGGTTTTTCTGAATTCTAACCCGACGTCGACGATTAAACTGGGTATGGCGCGCGGGGTGGTGATTATGACGCCGGCACTTTATAACATTCCGGTTACCGAATATGAACCGAACAAAATTAAAAAAGCGGTCGTCGGTGTGGGCAAAGCGGAAAAGACTCAGGTTGAAACGATGGTTAAAATATTGCTTCCGGGGTGCAAACCGAAGAACAACGACGCCTCTGACGCTTTGGCGATTGCCATTTGTCACAATTCTTTCAGAACAATGAGGAAATAAATTATGCGGGAACAGATTATTTCTGCGGTTAAGACATTATTGGCGGCAGACAACACGGGGCACGGATATGAACATGTGGAAAGAGTGTATGAGCTTGCACTGCGTATGGCCGCGGAGGAAAAAGCCGATGAGGAGATTGTCGGTTTGGCGGCACTGCTTCATGATGTTGACGACTATAAATTGTTTGGTGCGGAAAGCGCCGCAGAGTTGAGCAATGCGAAAAAAATAATGGCGGCGGCGAAAGTGACGGCAGAACGTCAGGAAAAAGTGTGCGATATTATTCGTAACATGGGGTATAACAAATCGCTGCAGGGAATTCGTCCGCGTTGTCTCGAGGGACGGATTGTTTCCGATGCGGATATGTTGGACGCTATCGGGGCGATGGGAACGATACGGTGCTTGGCGTATGCTCTGGCGCGGTGTGATACGCCTATTTTTGACAAAGATATATGGCCGGAGGTTAATCTGACGGCACAAGAATACAGAATGCCCAACCGAAAATCGGACAATTTCATTAATCATTTTTTTGAAAAGCTTTTAAAGCTCAAAGATATGATGATGACCGAATCCGGACGCAAAGAGGCGGAAATAAGGCATCAGTTTATGGTTGGCTTTTTGCAGGAGTTTTTCAGGGAACAGGGATGCGAAGAATGGATTGCTTACCTGGAGCGCTACGGAATGAATAACTCTGCAGCATAAATTAATAGACAAAAATGATTTGATATGTTAAGCAGGTAGTATTCAAATTTATATTACTTACTTAATTATCAACATATTATGGAAACAAAAAAGTTTTCTTCTCTGGAAAGCAAGGCTTTGCAGTGGAAACGCGGTTTTTTGGAACTGTTTGAACAAGATTTTAAGGTTGATTTGGAAAAGCACCGGGATGACGTCAGCTATGTCGAAATTTTTACGGCGTACGGCGGAAGTGTTCCTTTGCAGTCGTATGCGGCCGGCATTTTTATGATGATGCATGTCGAGTGGCCGGAACTGACAAGGGAAGACAAAAAGGCATTGGCGGAGATTGAGGGTTGGGAACAGGCGAGAGCTTGGGGTTTCAGACTTTTAGGCTGCCGCACAAAACATCGCTCTCGTTTTTTCTACCGTTTGACGGAGGGCGACGAATCGATGCTTGTGGTAGAGCATAACTTTGACGATTGTCCGATTTTTGAAATCTGGCTGCTTAACAAAGACGTGGAATTCAGATGTGACGCGCAAATATTTACGGATTATGACGGTATTTTTACCATTCATCCTGTCAAGTCTTTGAATGAAGCGAAAAAGAGGTATCCCGAGCTGTCAACATGGATTGCGCAGGGAAAGGTTAAACCTTTAAGTGATTTTATGAACCTTACTTTATAATTCTGCAGATTATGGAAATCGTTAAGAAAATCGAAATGCATTTTCAGGAATGGTTCAAGGAAATGCGTCGGGCCATTTTGGAGGTTAATTCTCATGTGGCGCCGGAAGACAGGGAGCTTTCGTTGACGGAGCTGTTTCGCAAATACAGAGAAAGCATACCGTTGGAAACTTTTCGTCTCGACAGCTTTCACTACCCTGAAGAAAACGACCATGCCGATTACGGTGACGAAGAAAATTTCATAACAAATCTGCCCGGCTATGTTGGCGCTCATGAGTTCGGAACGGCGTTTATGTGTTACTTTCCGATGATTGCCGCAGAAACGGAATTGTGGGAAAAAATGTGTTATCTTGCATCTGATTGTTTGCGGGTATGTATGATTTTTCATCAGACCAAACGGGAATATCCGCTGGCGGAAGTATGGTTGAAAAATGATTATTTCGATTTGCCTTTTGAGGTATCGTTATATGCCAACAGGGAAGGGATTATTCTGGTGCGGCTGGTTCGTGATTTTGCCGAACAGCCGTTGTTGAGGGACTATCTGGAACAAGATCCGGTTTATCTTCGCGAAAGCTGCGATTTAAATCTTTATTTGACGGAATTGATTGACAGATGTCGGTAGTTAGTCAAGAGACAGTAGGAAAACCCCGGATATTTAATCCGGGGTTTTTATTTTTTTAGCCAAACGGCGTGGTTGAAGCGGTAAAACATTTAGTCGGCATTATTATTCCGCCGGGGCCGCTTCCTCCGGTTGCGTCTTTGCAATCATAAACTCCGGACGGGCAGCAGTAGAGTACGCCGTTACAGGTGAGGTCGTGCAGCGGAGCCATACAGCGCGATGCGGCGACGCAGGTATTGCCCGATTGCGTATATCCGCTTTGGCACCCGGTTAGTTTAAATTTGGTACCGCCGCCGGAACAGTCTGAGTTAACGACTGAGCAAGAAGAGCAGATACCGTTTGACGGACAAAAACTCAGCGAGTATCCAGAACAAGAATTTGTTGTACAAGCGTTTATACAAGTTCCGTTGGAGCATTTTTTACCGCTCGGGCATCCGCCGCAGCATTCTGATGTGCTGATGTAGGAACCGTTACAGTCTTTCTTGCCTTGTTCAGAGCAGGTCTTGGTACGGCAGGAGTAACAGGTACCGGAAGCAGCACCGCAAGAGCAAACCTTAGAAGTTGTCCCAGTCTGAACTTGAGAGGACGAACAGCTTGAAGACTGGTACCCGC
>OKWJ01000033.1_pt1 | contig 222999 bp, 196 predicted proteins | sample 1607121 | NCBI WGS metagenome assembly OKWJ01 (sample SAMN04414080, study PRJEB24778) | human gut metagenome | material: faecal | host: Homo sapiens | reverse complement strand
AATTTAATCTGCGGTAAAGTTGCCGTAGGTGGGAACAATAATTCGACGCATGACATTTCAGAAGAATCAAAAAAAATGAAGTTATTGCCGACAGAAAGATACAAACAGATGGGTAAAATTAAATGTATTGTTTTGCCGTCAGCTTTAATTGAGATTACTCCCAATTGTTTTGAACATATGCAAGACGGAAAGGAAATAAATATCCCTAGTGCTTTTGAAAAAAATGTTATTTCGTTATGTCAAATTGAATGGAAAAAGGTGGTTGCTCATTCGACAAATAAGAAATTCAAGATAAAAAATCATCTTTTGCTATCGAAAAGCGGTAAAAAAGTTTATGGATGTATAGAGAAAAGCAAAAAGATTAAAGTACCTAATGGAGTTGAAACTATAATAAACGATGCGTTTAGTGGGAGGAGAATTAAGGAAATAGTTTTACCTAAAACAACGAAAAAAATTGGAAGTGAAGCTTTTTCCGGAAGTAGAATCACAAAGTTTTGTATAAATCCGAAGAATAAATATTACGCTTCGAATAATGGATGTCTATATAACAGAAAGAGCCGAGAATTGGTTGCGGTGCGCGTAAAGGGAGGTGTTGCTCGGATTTCATCCAGAGTTAAAGTGATACCTAAAGGCGTGTCATTTTATCCGGGATATGTGAAAAAAATAGTGTTTCCGAATGAAATCAATAAACTTTCAGCTTATTGGAGACATTCCATTCCATATTTAAATAAAATTAAATTGGTATTTACAGGTGAGTCTTTGCCAAAGCTGGCGAGAGCCAATGCAGATTTCCCAATGGATTCTGTAGTTTATGTTCCAAAAGGAAGGATAAAAACATATAAAAAGGCTTATCAGAGAAAATACGATGATATGGATTTGAAATGGGAGGAATTGAAGTAAGAGATAAATAAAATGTCCGACGGCACACTGTGGTAGGTGCTAACTGTACTTTACATGAGCCATGGCCAGTGCATTTGTCTTGAGATTGTCGATGAGACGAGGGGTGCCCTGGGTGAAACTGTGCTGCTTCAGCGTTATGTTTCATTGTTTCATTTGTTTTGCTCATAATCGGGCGATCAGCCCATAAAAAGGAATCGGTCATGAATTGTGTGCGAGCACACATTCGTGACCGGTTCCTTTTTATGGGCTGAACTTTTTCAAAAAAACTTTACAAATCCTATTGACTTAGTAGGGAATAGGTGATATGATAGGCACAGTTAAATTATATAAACCCTACATGAATAGTAGGAAAAGGATGGTGAAAGCGATGGCAAAGATTGCAAAACAGTTGACAGAATTAATCGGAAATACTCCATTGCTGGAGTTGACAAATTATGAAAAGGAAAATGAGTTAGAGGCAAATCTGATTGTAAAATTGGAGTATTTTAACCCATTAGGAAGTGTAAAAGACCGTGTGGCTCATGCGATGATTGAGCAGGGAATTGCGGATGGGAAAATTAATTCAGATACCGTGATTATCGAGCCAACAAGCGGTAATACAGGAATTGGACTTGCGTTTGTGACAGCGGCAAAGGGATTACACCTGATTCTTACGATGCCGGACACCATGAGTGTAGAGAGACGCAAGATTGTATCAGCGTTAGGTGCTGAAATTGTTCTTACACCGGGACGCGATGGTATGAAAGGTGCGATTAAAAAGGCGGAAGAGCTGAAAGAGGAATATGGAAATGCATTTATTCCACAGCAGTTTGAAAATGAAGCAAATCCGGCAATTCATAAAAAGACAACCGCACAGGAAATTTTGAAAGATACCGATGGTAAAGTTGATATTTTTGTATCAGCAGTTGGAACTGGCGGAACGGTTACCGGAACCGGACAGGGAGTAAAAGAAGCAAATCCGGATGTAAAAGTTGTGGCTGTTGAGCCTGCCGGCTCACCGGTATTATCCGGAGGAAAGCCTGGACCACATAAAATCCAGGGAATTGGAGCCGGATTTATGCCGGATGTTTTGGATAAAGAAATTTTGGATGAAATTATTCCGGTTGAGAATGATGATGCTTTTGAAACATCAAGAAAAGTAGCAAAGAGTGATGGATTATTAGTTGGAATTTCTTCCGGTGCAGCACTTTATGCAGCTACACAGTTAGCAAAACGCAAAGAAAATGCAGGAAAAAATATTGTTGTTTTACTGCCGGATACCGGTGAGAGATATTTGTCCACTTCTTTGTTTGTAGTAGAAGAGTAAAGGAGCAGGCGATGAGAAAAAGAAAGAAGAGTGTCCTTCTTTTTCTGGTACTTGTGCTTATCCTTAGCGGCTGTGGAACGAAGTCAGATGTTATCACGATAACGAATGTTTCGTATGACCCGACAAGAGAATTTTATGAATCTTATAATACGATGTTTGAAGAATATTATAAGAAGACTTATAACAAGAAAGTTCAGGTGATACAGTCGCACGGCGGCTCCGGCAGTCAGGCGAGGTCGGTTGTGGAAGGGTGTAACGCGGATGTTGTTACACTTGCATTAGAGCATGACATTTCTCTGATTGAGAAGACGGGGCTTGTTGATGCCGGATGGATTAAAGAATTTCCAAAATCTTCTGCCCCTTATACATCGACCATTGTGCTGTTAGTGCGAAAAGGAAATCCAAAGCAGATTCACGACTGGGATGACTTAACGCGAAAAGGTGTGGATGTCATTACACCGGACCCGAAAAGCAGCGGAGGTGCCTGCTGGAACTTCTTAGCAGCTCTTGGTTACGCAAAGACCAAATGGAGCGATGAGAACAAGCAGAAAGAATTTATGAGGCGGTTGTATCACAATGTATCGGTTATGGACTCCGGTGCCAGGGGTGCCACAACGACGTTTGTGGAAAATGGTAAAGGCGATGTGCTGATTGCATGGGAAAATGAAGCGATTGCAACCATGAAATCCTACGGCGGTAAGTATGAAATCGTAAATCCGTCTGTCAGTATTTTAGCTCAGCCAAGTGTTGCAATTGTGGATGATAATGCAAAAGCAAATGGCTCAGAAGAAGTGAGTAAACGGTATTTGGATTTTCTTTATACGAAACAGGCACAGCGGTTAATTGGAAAAAGCGGTTACCGCCCAACCGACAAGGAAATTTTGCAGGAATTTGGAAATGAGTTTGATTTGTCTATAAGGTTATGGACGATTGACGATTTTGGCGGCTGGGAGAAAGCATATCAGAAATATTTTGATGATGATGCCATGTTTGATGAGATTTACAACTATTAGAAGAGGAGTTTTTCGGATGAGGAATACGGTCAGACAAAAGAGAGTAAAAAAAGCAAGAGTGATTCCCGGATTTCGCTGCACATTTGGAATTGTCGTGTTAATGCTTTCCCTGATTGTGCTGATTCCGCTGGCTTCGGTGCTTGTGTATTCCTTGAATATTTCGCCGGGAGAGTTTTTCTCTCTTCTTTGGAAATCAAATGTAAGAAATGCTTTTTTGACAAGTATTGGCTGCTCGCTTGTGGCGGCAGGAATCAATACGGTGTTCGGCGTTATCGTGGCATGGACTTTGGTAAAATATGATTTTCCGGGCAAGCGGATTGTGGACGGGCTGATAGAACTTCCCTTTGCACTGCCGACAGCCGTAGCCGGAATTACACTTTCCAAATTATATTCGGAAACCGGATTTTTTGGAAAAATGTTAGCCGGTATTGGAATTAAGGTGACTTATACGAAAACCGGATTGGTTATTGCACTTGTGTTTGTCGGACTTCCCTTTGTAATCCGAGCGGTTCAGCCGGTTCTTGAAAAACTGGATGGACAGTATGAAGAAGCAGCCTATATGTTAGGAGCAAGTCCATCGAAAACATTTCGACGTGTCATTTTGCCGGAACTAAGACCTGCGATTTTAACCGGATTTGGTCTGGCACTTGCCAGAGGAATTGGTGAATACGGCAGTGTCATTTACATATCGGGCAACAGTGCAAAAGAAAAGACACAGGTTGTTTCCTATGTAATTATGCAGAAATTAAGTTACATTGATTATGAGAGTGCGACGGCAATTGCCCTTGTGATGTTAGTGCTGTCCTTCGTGTTATTATTGTTTGTCAATATCGTACAGGCACGGCAGGCGGCAAGAACAAATCTGTTATAGGAGGAAAAAAGGATGGAACGACGAAAGAAAATAACAAAAATTATTTTAATCACGATTACCCTTTTATTTCTTCTGCTGATGCTTGCGGCACCGCTTCTTTCGGTTCTTGTCAATTCGCTGAAAGAAGGAATCGGATTTTACGTGCAGGCAATTTCAACACCGTATGTGGTAAGTGCTTTGCTTGTTACTTTGTTAGCGACGGTGATTGCGGTTGTCGTAAATACCTTTTTTGGAATTTGTGCGGCATGGCTCTTGACGAAGTTTTCGTTCCGGGGCAAACAGATTTTAGCGACGCTGATTGATATACCATTTTCCATTTCTCCGGTTATTGTAGGACTTTCCTATCTGATGACATTTGGAAGACTGGGATGGTTTTATCCGGCGATTCGGGCGTTTAACCAGTTCTTTGGTACGAATATACGAATTACATTTGCAATACCGGGTGTTGTGCTCGCAACCATTTTTGTTACCTTCCCGTTTGTATCAAGAGAGATTCTTCCGGTGCTGAATGCACAGGGCAAAGATGAGGAAGAAGCGGCGGCTCTGATGGGCGCCAAAGGTTTTACGATTTTTCGTAAAATTACACTTCCACAGATGAAATGGGGACTGATTTATGGTATCATTTTATGTGCGGCGAGAGCACTTGGTGAGTTTGGCGCGGTAAACGCGTTGTCGAAAACGAGGGGCGAAACCTTTACCCTTCCGCTTGAAATCGATGCGTTATATATGTCGGGAACCGACACATCCGTAACAGCATCGTTTGCGGTATCGTCACTGCTAGTGATTATCGCAATCGTCATATTGTTTGTGAGAAATGTATTAGAACACCGAGATGGTAAGGAGAAAAAAGTATGTATGTAGAAATGAAAAACATTGTAAAAAAATATGGTGATTTTCTTGCTTCTGACCATGTAAGTCTTGGTGTGGAAAAAGGAAAGTTAGTTGCCCTGTTAGGACCGTCCGGCAGCGGAAAGACAACTTTACTGCGGATGATTGCAGGACTTGAGAATCCGAATGAAGGAGATATTTACATTGATGGCAAGCGGGTGAATGATGTACCGGCTGCCAAGCGTGGGATTGGTTTTGTCTTTCAGAATTATGCGCTGTTCCGTTATATGACGGTATACGATAATGTGGCATTTGGACTGGTGCTTCAGAAGATGCCGAAAAAGCAGATTAAAGAACGGGTTACGGAATTGTTGGCGATGACCGGTTTGTCAGGGATGGAAAAACGGTATCCGAATCAGTTGTCCGGCGGACAGAGACAAAGAGTTGCTTTTGCCAGAGCGTTAGCACCAAATCCAAGAGTTCTCTTACTCGATGAGCCGTTTGCTGCGATTGATGCGAAAGTGCGTACCGAACTTCGCTCGTGGTTGAAAGAGATGGTCGTAAAACTTGGTATTACAAGTATTTTTGTCACCCATGACCAGGAGGAAGCGGTCGAGGTTGCAGACGAAATCATTATTACCAATCACGGAACGATTGAGCAGATGGGAACGCCGGTTGAAATTTATAAAAGTCCGGCAACTCCGTTTGTGGCAAGATTTATCGGCAGGTCTTCGGTTGTTGAGGATTACGATAAATTAAAAGGTTTCGAGCGGATTGAACATGCCAATCAGGCGGTCATTCGTCCGGAATTTGTGAAAATCTCAAAGAGTGGAAAACTGGACCAATATATCAGTGCCGCTGAAACCGGTGTGGTAACGGATGTCGTGTTCCGAGGAAACCGAATGGATGTTACCGTGGACATCAATGGTATTTTGGTTGTTGGAGAACGTTCTTTGGAAAAAGATTTTGTTTTGGTTGGCGAGACGGTTCATGTATTGATTTACCGATTATATATCTTTGATTCGAAGCAGACTTATTTGATGGAAAATAAAGAGATGCAGGAAAGAGAAGATGTATTTTACATTTAACGGGGAGGATACACCATGCAGATTGAGAACAAAAAGATATTGCATACGGACATTCTTATCATTGGCGGCGGAACGGCAGGGTGCTATGCGGCACTTACGATTCGTGAACAGTCCGATTATTCGATTGTCATTGCGGAAAAAGCAAATATCAAACGAAGCGGCTGTTTAGCGGCCGGCGTTAATGCCATTAATGCTTACATTGTGGATGGAAGAAAACCGGAAGATTATGTGGAGTATGCGAAAAAAGATGCGGACGGCATTGTAAGAGAAGATTTGCTGATGACGATGTCCGAAGGATTAAACCGTGTGACACATAAAATGGAAAACTTAGGACTTGTTATTTTAAAAGATGAAAATGGGAACTATGTTGCCAGAGGAAACCGCAACATAAAAATAAATGGAGAAAATATGAAGCCGCTTTTGGCAAAGGCGGTAGAAAAGTTAGAGGATGTCACAATTTTAAACCGGATTAACATTACCGATTATATTGTGGAGGAGAATGAAATCAAAGGAGCTTTTGGCTTTTCGATTGAAGAAGGCACTGCCTATGAAATACGGGCAAAGAAAGTGCTCTGTGCGACCGGCGGTGCGGCAGGATTGTACCGGCCGAATAATCCGGGATTTTCCCGCCACAAAATGTGGTATCCGCCGTTTAATACCGGAGCCGGTTATGCAATGGGAATTCGTGCCGGAGCAGAAATGACAACATTTGAAATGCGTTTTATCGCACTTCGCTGTAAAGATACAATTGCACCGACCGGAACGATTGCTCAGGGCGTTGGTGCGAAGCAGGTGAATGCCAAAGGAGAAGTATACGAAGATAAATACGGTCTGACAACATCGGAGCGTGTCTACGGCACGGTGATGGAAAATTTAGAGGGGCGCGGACCGTGTTATCTGAGAACAGAGGGCATTACCCAAGAGCAGGATGAGTCGCTGAAAAAAGCGTACTTAAACATGGCACCGAGCCAGACACTCAAATGGCTTGAATCGGGCAAAAATCCGAGTGAGCAGAATGTCGAAATCGAGGGAACCGAGCCTTATATCGTCGGTGGTCATACGGCGAGCGGCTACTGGGTTGATACCGACAGAGAGACTACGATTCACGGTTTGTTTGCTGCAGGAGATGTGGCAGGCGGATGTCCGCAGAAATATGTGACCGGTGCGATGGTTGAAGGTGAAATCGCAGCCAAGAAAATAGTTTCTCAATTGAATGAGGAAAGAGATAAAGAGAAGGCATCTGATGAGAGTGTAGAGAAAAAAGCTCTCGATGCAAAGATTACAGAGTACAACCGCTACTTATCAAATGAGGGCGGTATGTATGAGACGGAAGCACTGGAAGAGGCAATGCAGAAGGTAATGGATGAGTATGCCGGAGGTATTTCCACTCATTATCAATTCAATGAAAAACAGCTTGCGCTTGCGAAAGAAAAGATAGAAAAGATAGAAAAACTTGCTGAAAATGTAAACGCCGGTGATATGCATGAGTTGATGTTTGTGTATGAATTGAAAGAACGTCTTACCGTGTGCAAATCGGTAATTGCTCATCTTTTTGCAAGAAAAGAAACAAGATGGCACAGTTTTGATGAAAATTTAGATTATCCTAAAAAGAGCGGTGACTGGTTAAAGTATGTTAATTCCAAAATGGAAGATGGCAAAATCACCGTATTTACCCGCAAATTAGTTGGAAGGGAGGAGCATTATGAGCATCACGATGAATCAGGCGCTCTGCAAAGGCTGTAAAGCCTGCGAGCAGGTATGTCCGGGAAGCCTTATCAAAATGAATGAGGCGGGGAAAGCCTATATCAAGTACCCGAAGGACTGCTGGGGATGTTCCTCTTGTGTGAAAGAATGTCACTTCGGTGCGATTTCCCTCTACTTAGGAGCCGATATCGGTGGTATGGGAAGCAAAATGACAGTCGACAAAAAAGGAGACAAGCTGTACTGGCAGATACACAGACAGGATGGCGAAACCGAGCAGATTGTTCTAAATACGAAAGAGTCCAACAAATATTAACGAGGAGAAAAGAAAGGAAGGAAAACGATATGAGTGAATTATCACATCTGGATGAACTGGAGGCAGAGGCAATTTATATCATTCGCGAAGTTGCGGCGGAATGTGAAAAACCGGTTATGCTGTATTCGATTGGAAAAGACAGTTCGGTTATGTTACATCTGGCAATGAAAGCTTTTTATCCGGAGAAACCTCCATTTCCGTTTTTGCACGTAAATACGACATGGAAATTTAAAGAGATGATTGAGTTCCGCGACAGAAGAGCGAAAGAACTTGGCATTGAAATGCTTGAATATATTAATGAGGAAGGAGTAAAGCAGGGCATTAATCCATTTGACCATGGTTCTGCTTACACTGATATCATGAAGACACAGGCATTGAAACAGGCGCTTGATAAATATGGTTTTACCGCAGCGTTTGGCGGCGGACGAAGAGATGAAGAAAAGTCCCGTGCGAAAGAGAGAATCTTTTCTTTTAGAAATGAGCATCATGCCTGGGATCCGAAAAACCAGCGTCCGGAGATGTGGAAATTGTATAATTCCCAGATTCAGAAACATCAGGAAGTGAGAGTGTTCCCACTTTCCAACTGGACAGAGACGGATATCTGGCAGTACATAAGACGGGAAAAAATTGAGATTCCTTCTTTGTATTTTGCAAAAGTCCGCCCGGTTGTTTACCGCGATGGCAACATTATTATGGTGGATGATGACCGCATGAAATTACGTCCGGGTGAAAAAATTGAGCATAAGAGTGTACGTTTCCGTACATTGGGATGCTATCCTTTGACCGGAGGATGCGAGTCGACAGCGACTACATTGGATGAAATTATTGATGAGACACTCAGTGCCGTATCGTCAGAGAGAACGACACGAGTAATTGATAATGAGGCAGCAGGAAGTATGGAAAGAAGAAAGAGAGAGGGGTATTTCTAAGATGAGTGGATTATTAAAATTTATTACATGCGGAAGCGTGGACGACGGAAAATCAACCTTGATTGGTCATATCCTGTATGATTCAAAACTTCTTTATGCCGATCAGGAAAAAGCGTTGGAACTTGACAGTAAAGTCGGAAGCCGCGGCGGTGCGATTGATTATTCGCTTTTGCTTGACGGATTGATGGCAGAGAGAGAGCAGGGAATTACAATTGATGTGGCATACCGCTATTTTACGACAGATAAGAGAAGTTTTATCGTGGCAGATACGCCGGGTCATGAAGAGTATACAAGAAACATGGCAGTAGGTGCTTCCTTTGCGGATTTGGCAGTTATTTTGATTGATGCCACACAGGGCGTTTTGATTCAGACAAGACGTCATGCAAGAATTTGTGCGTTGATGGGAATCAATTCGTTTGTATTTGCTGTTAATAAAATGGATTTGGTTGATTACAGCAAAGAGCGTTTTGATGAAATTGAAAAACAGATTCAAGAACTTGCCGGTGAGTTGAATCTTAAGACAATTCAGATTATTCCGGTTTCCGCAACGGAAGGGGATAATGTAACAAAGAAATCCGATGCGATTGGCTGGTATGAAGGACCGACTCTTCTTTCTTATCTGGAAGATGTGGATGTGGCAGAGGATTCTCATGAAAAAGGATTTTATATGCCGGTACAGCGTGTGTGCCGTCCGGACCATACCTTCCGTGGTTTCCAGGGACAGGTAGAAAATGGAAGTATTCATGTGGGAGACGAGCTGACAACGCTGCCAAGCAATGAAAAGGCAAAAGTAAAAAGTATTTATGTTGGTGACAAGGATAGTAAAGAGGCAAAAAAAGGCCAGCCGGTTACCATTCAGTTAGACAGGGAAGTGGATGTTTCCCGCGGCTGTGTACTTACGGTAGATTCCGGTGTGAAAACGGCATCGACTCTGACTGCTACGATTTTGTGGATGGACGATGACGAATTGTTCCGTGGCAAAAACTTCTTCTTTAAACTCGGAACGAAAACAATTCCTTGCTCCGTGACAGAAATTTCTTATGCGGTAGATGTTAATACCGGTGAGAAAAAGGATGTAAAAAATCTTGCCAAAAATGAGATTGCAAGCTGCAAAATTTCACTGGCAGACCGCATTGTCATCGATGAATTTAAGAATCATAAAACGATGGGTGAATTCATTTTGATTGACCGTGTGACGAATATGACTTCTGCCTGCGGTGTCGTGGAAGAAGTGCATGAGAAAGAGCACAGTGTCTACGAAGGTCGTGTGGACCGAACTGTTCGTGCAGCAACCAATGGACAGAAGGCAATTACGGTTGAGTTTGTAAAAGATGACAAGAAGATAAACCGTGCGTTTGTGGAAGACGTCGAGAAAATTCTGAATCTGGATGGCAGACATACATATTTGTATGCCCCTGGAAAAAATGATGATATTGACTGTGTGATTAAACATTTACATCGTGCCGGTATTGTTGTATTATTGTTAGTTGATAAAAAGCAGGCAGATACCATTCAGAATAAGAGTGAATCGTACTTAAGTAACTGGCTTGACGAGGGCGCAGATGCGAAGTGGGTAGCGGATTATATCCGTGAGCAGTCCGTCTTTTTGGGTAATGAAGCAAAACGCGGTGATTACATTTAGAGGAGGACGCCATGAGATTTAATACAGCACTACTGCATCAGGTAGAAAAAGGGGATAAGGAGACCGGTGCTACACTGACTCCGATTTATCATTCCAGTGCTTTTTACCAGTCTTCGGCAGAACAGCATGAAAAGTTGTTTCATAATAAAGCAAACGGATTTTCTTATACGAGAATCAATAATCCGACGATTTTAGCTTTTGAAAATGAAATGACGGCATTGGAAGGTGGAATTGCATCGGTTGCCTGTGCATCCGGTATGGCAGCGATTACGAATGCGCTGTTAAATGTTGTCCGTGCGGGCGAGGAAATTTTAGCGAGTACAAGTTTGTACGGCGGTTCCATCGATGTGTTTCATGATTTTGAGGCATTTGGCATTAAGACAGTATTTGTGGATATTCACGATGAGCAGGCGGTGGAAGCCGCCATCAATGAAAAGACCCGCGTGATTTTCGCAGAAACGATTGGTAATCCAAAACTTGACGTTGTGGATATTGAGAAGTTAGCAGAGACAGCACACAAACATAATCTGCCACTTGTGATGGATAACACGGTAGCAACGGCATATTTAGTACGCCCGATTGAAAAAGGAGCGGACATTGTAGTCAATTCGACCTCGAAATACATCAATGCCAACAGTGACGCCATCAGTGGTGTGATTACCGACAGCGGTGCTTTTCGCTGGGACAAGGAGAAATATCCGGGCATGGCAGAGTATGCGAAGTTTGGCAAATTTGCTTTTACGGCAAAACTGCGAAACGGTCTGTTCCGTAATACGGGAGCCTGTTTGTCTCCACAGACAGCGTTTTATAATCTCTTAGGTATGGAAACTCTGGGTCTGCGCATGGAGCGGGCCTGCGATAATGCGAAAAAACTGGCTGAATTTTTAAACACGTATCCGGACGTAACAGTAAATTATCCGGGACTTAGTGACAGTTTATGGCATGCACAGGCAGAGAAAGTTCTGCAAAATGGATATGGAGCAATTCTTACAATTCGAGTTGGCTCCAAAGAGCGTGCGTTTGATTTGATTAACACATTGACAATACCGAAAATTGTGTCGAATATTGGCGATACAAAAACTTTAATCATTCATCCGGAATCGACGCTGAATGCACACAGTACACAAAAAGAAAAAGAAGAAGCGGGCGTTTTTGATGATTTGATTCGCATTAGTGTTGGAATTGAAGATGTGGAAGATTTAATCGAAGATTTTAAGCACGCACTCAAGTAGAAAGAGCAGGAGGATAAGAAAATGGCAGTAGACTACAGTACACTGAAAAAGGGCGGATTTATGCGCCAGAAACAAAAAAATTGTTTTTCTCTTCGATTGGCAGTCGTAGGAGGAAACTTAACCGCAGAGAATTTGAAGACAATTGCGGAAGTAGCAGACAAATATGGAGATGGACATGTTCACTTGACCTCCCGTCAGAGCGTGGAAATTCCATTTATCAAATTAGATGATATTGATGCCGTAAAAGAAGATTTGGCAAAAGGCGGCTGTAAGCCGGGTGTGTGCGGACCACGTGTTCGTACGATTACTTCCTGTCAGGGAAATCAGATTTGTCCAAGCGGCAACATTGACACATATGATATTGCAAAAAAACTGGATGAGAGATATTTCGCCAGAGAGCTTCCTCATAAGTTTAAATTCGGTGTAACCGGATGCCAGAACAACTGCTTAAAAGCAGAGGAAAATGATGTTGGTATCAAAGGCGCAACGAAAGTGCAGTGGAAAGAAGATGCCTGCATTTCCTGTGGTGTCTGTGTTAAGGCATGCCGCACTGGTGCGATTACTCTTGAGGATAATAAAATAAAAGTTGATGAGAGTAAATGTAATTATTGTGGACGCTGCGTGAAAGCATGTCCGACGGATGCATGGGATGCAAAAAGCGGTTATCTCGTATCGTTTGGCGGACTGTTTGGCAACCGGATTCACAAAGGTGAGGAAATTTTGCCGGTCATTGAATCTGAGGAAGATTTGTTCCGTGTAACAGACGCAGCAATTCAGTTTTTTGATGATAACGCAAATCCAAGCGAACGTTTCCGATTTACAATCGAGAGAGTTGGCGAAGATAAATTTATAGAAAAGATGAAGGAGGCATATCATGGCTGAGTTTGAAGTAGATGAAAGAGTAGATATTACGGATGTTGTCTGCCCGATGACATTTGTAAAGGCAAAAGTGGCAATGGAAGAGTTGGAAATCGGACAGGTGTTAGCGGTTACGATGAATGATGGAGAACCGGTTCAGAATGTGCCAAGAAGTTTTAAGGAAGAAGGACAGCAGGTTCTGAAATTGATTGACAATGAAAATGGCACCTATGATTTGATTGTTAAAAAGGTAGAAGAATAGGAGGCAGGACATGGCAAAGCGAGTGAATGCAGAAGAGTTTGAAGCCGAAGTTCTTAAGGCGTCTCTTCCGGTTATCGTTGAATTTTATTCGGATAGCTGTATTCCATGTAAACAATTATCGCCGGTTTTAGGCGGAATTGAAGATGACTATGAGGATAAACTTATCGTCGTCAAAGTAAATGTGAATTTTGATGCCGAACTGGCACAAAAATATGAAGTAGCAGCTTCCCCAACCCTTTTGTTTTTCAAAGAGGGAAAAGAAGTAAACCGAATCCGAGGTCTTGTAAAGCGGAAAGAGTTAGAAGAAGCTGTGGAGGAAGTTTTATAAAGGAGGATATGAAAATGGTAGTAACCGTAGCTGGAGAAAAGAAAACATATGATGAGGGTTTGACAATTGCAAAACTCATTGAGGTTGAGAAAGTGGAAAACCCAGATTATGTAACCGTAACAGTAAACGATGAATTTGTGGAAAGCACAGATTTTGCTACAACGGCACTCAAAGAAAATGATGTCATAGAATTTCTTTATTTCATGGGAGGAGGCGCAAATTAATGGCGTTTACAAATGAGCAGATGGAGCGCTATTCCCGGCATATAATTTTGCAGGAAGTAGGCGTGAAAGGACAGAAAAAGCTGTTAAACGGCAAAGTCCTCATTATCGGAGCCGGCGGACTTGGTGCTCCGGCAGCAATGTATCTGGCAGCAGCCGGTGTTGGAACCATTGGTATTGTCGATGCGGATGAGGTAGATTTGTCGAACTTGCAGCGTCAGATTATTCATGGCACGGCAGATGTCGGCAAGGCAAAAGTAAAATCGGCAAAAGAGACGATGAATGCGATGAACAGTGATGTGGTAGTAAATACATACCGTGAGTTTGTAACATCGGAAAATATTATGGATTTGATTGCGGATTATGATTTTATCATTGATGGTACAGATAACTTCCCGGCGAAGTTTTTGATTAACGATGCCTGCGTAATGGCAAAGAAACCGTTTTCCCATGCAGGAATCATCCGCTTTAAGGGCCAGCTTATGACCTATGTTCCGGGAGAAGGACCATGCTATCGCTGTGTCTTCAAGGATCCGCCTCCGAAGGATGCTGTTCCTACCTGTAAACAGGCCGGTGTTATCGGTGCTATGGGCGGTGTTATCGGAAGTTTGCAGGCGATGGAAGCAATTAAGTATCTGATTGGTGTTGGTGATTTGCTGACCGGAAAACTTTTGACTTATGATGCCCTTAAGATGGAATTTCACACGATTAAACTGCCAAAGGCAAATGGCACCTGCGCAGTCTGCGGTGATCATCCGACAATTACGGAGTTAATTGATTACGAGCAGGTAGAGTGTGACGGAAAGTAGGCGGAAAGGAAGAAAAGGATATGTTATTTTTGACAAAAAGTGATTATGAAAAAATGTTAGCTCACTGCAAAGAAGGTCTTCCAAACGAAGCCTGTGGTTTGATTGGCGGTGTTGTGGAAGGGGAAAAACAGTATGTGAAAAAGGTTTATCTCCTGACAAACATTGATGAGAGCAACGAGCATTTTTCCATGGATCCGAAAGAGCAGCTTGCGGCAGTCAAAGATATGCGTAAAAATGGCTATGTGCCGCTTGGCAATTTCCATTCTCATCCGGAGTCTCCGTCGAGACCGTCGGAAGAGGACAAACGACTTGCCTATGATTCCAAGGCAAATTATCTGATTTTATCGTTGATGGAAGCAGACAATCCGGTATTGAATGCGTTCCGTGTCGATGAGGAAAAACAGGTGACAAAAGAGGAATTAGTAATTTCGTAATAAAAAGGAAAGAAGGTAGCGTCTGCCTTCTTTCTTCTATATCGAGGAGGTCGAAATGGCATTTTTCCCATTTATGATTCAGATGCAGGATAAGTTATGTGTTATCGGCGGCGGTGGCAAAGTGGCATACCGAAAAGTTTCTATGATGCTGTCGTTTGGGGCACGTGTTACGGTGATTGCACCAAAAATTTGCGATGAATTGCAGAAAATTGAATCGAAACAAGATGCCCTTTTATTGGTTCAAAGACCATTTGAGGATGGTGATATCGAAGGAGCCGATGTGGTGATTATGGCGACGAATGACAGTGAAGTCAATTCCCATATCGCTGCCATTTGTAAGGACAAACGGATTCTTGTCAATGTAGTGGATGTCAAAAAAGACTGCGGTTTTTATTTTCCGGCAATTATAAAGCAGGATGATGTCGTAGTTTCGGTTTCGACCGGTGGCAGTGCTCCGGCGTTAGCTTCTCAGATAAAAAAGAGTATTAGGAGCCATCTGCCGGATAACTGCGGAGATATGGCAAAGACGCTTCTTGAAAAAAGAAATGCGGTTTTGAAAACAGAGCCGGAGGAAGAAAAACGGAAAGAGATTATGTTGGACATGGTAAAAAAAGAGTGGAAAAAATCAGTCATTCGGATTGGTACAAGAAAAAGTGAACTGGCAAAAATTCAGACCGGACTGGTTGTTTCAAAATTGCAGGAGGCATTTCCGGAGTATGAATACGAAATTGTGTATATGACAACCAAAGGCGATAAGGAAAAGGATTCGCCGATTCCTTCCTTTGGCGGAAAAGCCGTGTTTGTTGAAGAATTTGAACAGGCGCTTTTAGACGATACGATTGATTTGGCGGTGCACAGTGCAAAAGATATGCCAAACCCGTGTAAAGACGGACTTACGGTTGCCGGTGTTTTGGAGCGTGCCTGTGTGCAGGATGTACTCATTTACAAAAAGGAAACTTCCTTTACAAAGGATTCTGTTTTTACCATTGGAACAGGGAGTCTGCGCAGACAGTGCCAGATTAAAAAGATGTATCCGAATGCCGTCTGCAAAAGTCTTCGAGGAAATATCGGCACAAGGCTCAATAAACTGCGGGCAGGCGAGTACGATGCGATTGTGTTGGCGGCTGCCGGAATTAGGCGGCAGGGTATTGACAACGATTCGGATTTTGTTTACGAGTATCTTTCTGTAAAGGAGATGCTTCCGGCGGCAGGTCAGGCAGTGATTGCGATGGAGACAAAAAAAGGAACGCTTGCTAATGAACTTGCCGAAAAAATTTCGGATGTTCATACAGCAGAGTGTCTGCGGACAGAGCGCGCGGTCCTCACGAAATTAAATGCCGGATGCCATGAGCCAATTGGTGTTTTGTGTACCCTCGATGGACATAGGATGAATCTTTCTCTGATGGAAGAAAAAGAGGGAGAAGTAATCCGGCGGTCGGTGCAGGGGGACAGAGGAGATTGGCAAAATCTTGTAGAAAAATTGTGTCAGGAGAGGAAATCATAGTATGGTTTATTTAATCGGAGCGGGTCCCGGAAATCCGGAGTTAATTACGGTAAAAGGACTTCGTCTGCTGCAAAAATGCGATGCGGTCATATATGACAGGCTTTTGTCGGAGGAACTGCTTTCTGTGGTTCCTGAAAACTGCCACAAAATATATGTGGGAAAGAAACCGATGAGCCACGCAAAGAAGCAGGAAGAGATTAATGAAATACTGATTCAGACGGCAAAACAATATAAAAATGTCGTCCGTTTAAAGGGCGGTGACCCATTTGTTTTTGGGCGTGGCGGCGAGGAAGTTTTAGCACTGCAGAAAGAGAAAATCCCATTTGCTTTGGTGCCGGGGGTGACAAGTGCGGTGGCGGTGAGTGAGCTTGCCGGAATTCCTTTGACACACCGCAAGGAAAGCCGCAGTTTTCATGTATTTACCGGTCACACAAAAGAGGGGGCAGAGCAATCCTTTTCCCATATTACAAAACAGGATGGCACGAGTGTATTTTTGATGAGTGTCGCAAATATCTGTACGATTGCAGACCGGCTGATGGAACAGGGACAGGATGCATCTACACCTGTTGCGGTGATTTCCCACGGAACGATGCCGGATGAGAAACGTGTCCATGGAACACTTTTTGATATTGCGGATAAAGTAATTGAAAATAAAATTACTTCCCCGGCGGTTTTTGTTGTGGGACAGACGGCAAAATATCATTTTGTCAGTGAGGATTTTGGTGTGCTTGCCGGGAAAAAAATCGGTACAGCAGCAACGCAGAAACTGCATAATAAACTGCGTGAGATGATGGAAGATAAAGGGGCTTTTGTTTTTCCTCTTTGTGAAATGAAAGTTGTCCGTACGGATGGCACAGAGAAACTTTTGGATGAATTATCTCAGATAAAAAAATATGACTGGATTGTTTTCACAAGCCAGAATGCGGTTCATTTATTTTTTGCTGAGGCAGATAAGAAACAAATTGACAGACGAAAGTTTGCGAAGGTTCGTTTTGCTGTCGTTGGCAGCGGAACGAAAAAGGCACTGGAAACGTATGGATTTTATGCGGATTATATGCCAAAACAGTTTACGACAGAGGCTCTTGCCAAAGGGCTTACAGATGTCGTGAAACGGGGAGAACATCTGCTTCTTCCGAGGGCTTTGCAGGCAAGTGAAGAACTTGTTTTAGAACTGCAAAAGAAGCCTGTTACGATTACGGAAATCCCTTTTTATGATGTCGAGGGGACTTTTTCAGGGGATTTGTCCATGTGGAAGAATATGGACGTGGCTGCATTTTTCAGCGCATCCGGCGTTGAGGCGTTTGTTTCCCGAATGGGTAAGGACAAGATAGGAGAATGGGAGCGTGACCGCAAAAAAGAGCATGTTGCGGTTGCGGCGATTGGTGAAGTGACGAAAAAAAGACTGCAGGCGTATGGAATCGATGTGGATGTGGTTCCAGAGCAATGCGATTTAGAACATTTAGGCAGAGCGCTTGAGCAGTTTTATCAATAGAGAAAGGAAGTAAGGCTATGACACAGTCGGAACAGTTATTTGAAAAATCCGAACACTTTCTGCCCGGTGGTGTAAATTCGCCGGTTCGTGCATTCCGCAATGTGGGCGGGACGCCGGTATTTGTAAAAAGTGGAAAAGGTTCTCATATTTTGGATGAGGATGGGAATGATTATATTGATTATGTTTGTTCGTATGGTCCGGGAATTTTGGGACATGCATATCCGGCTGTGATTGAAGCGGTGAAACAGGCATGTGAACAGGGACTTACCTTTGGGGCGCCGACGAAAAAAGAATACGAAATTGCCTCGTTAATTCATGACATGATGCCATCGATGGAAATGATGCGTATGGTAAATTCCGGAACGGAAGCGGTGATGAGCGCCATCCGTGTGGCGAGAGGATATACCGGCAAAGATTACATTGTAAAATTTAAGGGCTGTTATCATGGACACTCAGACGGACTTTTGGTAAAGGCAGGTTCTGCGGCACTTTTGCAGGCTGTGCCGGACAGTGCCGGTGTGCCAAAGGGTTATACAGAGACAACATTGATTGCTGAGTATAATAAACCGGAATCGGTAAAAGCATTGTTTGAAAAATATGGTGATAACATTGCGGCGGTTATTGTGGAGCCGGTGGCAGCCAATATGGGTGTGGTTTGTCCGGAAGAAGGTTTTCTGCCTTTTTTACGGGGGATTACAAAAAAGTATCAATCTCTTTTGATTTTCGATGAGGTCATTACAGGCTTTCGTCTGGCAAAAGGAGGTGCGCAGGAGTATTACGGCGTGACACCGGATTTGACGACACTTGGAAAAATCATTGGCGGCGGTATGCCGGTAGGCGCATATGGAGGCAGAAAAGAAATTATGTCGTGCGTTGCACCGCTTGGTGAAGTGTATCAGGCAGGAACGCTTTCGGGAAATCCGATTGCAATGACTGCAGGAATTGAGACACTGAAAATTCTGCGTGATTCGGATACGATTTATGAAACCATTGAGAAAAAGGCAGAAAAACTGGCAGCAGTGATGTGTGAAACATTTGGAGAAACGGTCTGTGTAAATCAGGTTGGCTCTCTTATGAGTTTGTTTTTTACCGGTGAGAAAGTGGTTGATTATGATACGGTGCAGACCTCGGATACAAATCGCTATTCGGCTTATTTTAAGGCGATGCTGAAAGAGGGCATTTATTTGGCACCGTCCCAGTTTGAGGCTATGTTTGTGTCAGCGGCACATACGGATAAGGATATCGAAAAGACATGTGAGCAGATTAGAAAGTTTGCCAATCAGAAGTAGATTAGGAGGGATACGATGGCAGAACAGGTAAAAGATTTGGTAATTATAGGAAGCGGACCGGCGGGCTTGTCGGCAGCTGTTTACGCAAAACGTGCAATGTTAGATGTTGTTGTCATTGAGAAGGCAGGATTTAGCGGCGGACAGATTGTGACGACGGAACGCGTGGACAATTATCTGGGACTTTACGGAGAATCCGGATATTCGCTGGCAATGAAATTCAGAGAACATGCGGATGCACTTTCTGTTCCGTTTATAGACGCAGAAGTGAATTCCGTGGAAAATGAATCCGAATATAAAAAAGTGCATTTAGAAGACGGTGAAACCATCTGCACAAAAAACGTGTTAGTGGCAACCGGTGCAGGGCATAAAAAACTTTCTGTAAAAGGAGAAGAAGAATTGACCGGTGCAGGCGTTTCGTACTGTGCAACCTGCGATGGTGCATTTTTTAAGAATAAAACGACGGCGGTTGTCGGCGGTGGTGATGTGGCGTTAGAGGATGCGCTGTATCTGGCAAATCTTTGTGAAAAAGTGTATTTGATTCACCGCAGAGAAGGTCTTCGCGCGGCTAAGGAACTTTCCGAAAAAGTGATGGCAGCGGAAAATATCGAATTTCTTCCTTATTATGAAGTGAAAGAAATTGCCGGAGACGGTATGGTACAGAAAGTGATTCTTACACAAAACCAGACCGGGGAGGAAAAAGAAATTGAGTTATCCGGTATTTTCATTGCTGTTGGCATGGAGCCGCAGACAGCATTTGTGAAGGATGTAGTTGAGAGAAACGATGCCGGCTATATTTGTGCCGGGGAGGACTGCCGGACGAATGTGCCGGGAATTTATGTGGCAGGCGATGTGAGAACCAAACCGCTTCGTCAGGTTATTACAGCGGTTTCTGATGGTGCCGTGGCAATTGCTTCTTTGGAGCAGGATAGAAATTAGGAAAGAGGGTTTGTTATGTATATTACGAGAAAGGGTCAGTATGCATTATTTTTTCTGATTGACCTTGCACTGCATGATGGCAGTACGGTGACGGTCAAACAGGTGGCTAAGGAATACGATTTGTCAGAGAAATATATGGAACAGGTGGCTTCTAAACTGCGTCACGCCGGGATTGTGCGTGTGATTCGCGGCAGCAAGGGCGGCTATTATCTTCCGGAAGAAACCAGACGATGTACCGCTAAAGATGTGGTCGGTGCCATTGAGGGACAGCGAAATGCCGTGGATTTGGATGGCTACAGAGAAAGTGAAAACAACCGCACGATGAATGCACTGGTTCGCGATTTGGGTCAGGAAGTGGATCATGCTGTAGATGATGTGCTTGAGAGAGTTACACTCGCTGAATTGGTGCGGCAGTATCATGAGAGAGAGACGTTTTCCTACATTATTTAGGAGGAGAGTTTTTCAGGACTTCACAGTCGGCAGGGAAAAGTTTGAGTGTCATGCGCCGCTCCCGCTGATATGTGCGTAGGGGTATCGATATGCACAATACGCATATCAGATACCCACGCACATATAACGCACTCCACTCAAAACTTTTCCCTGCCGATTGTGCTGTACTGAAAAAGCTCCGCCCTCTAGAAATAATGTAGGAAAACTTTTGCTACAGACCGATTGTGGGGGGGATGGATGGTTGTTTTGTTGGTTTTGTTCGCAAAGTCCGCAGGAAAAATTTGGATGGAATGCGTATACACTCGCGGGTATGAGATATGCGTTTTTGGCATATCGATACCCTTGCGTGTGTATCAGCGGGAGCGGCGCATGACATCCAAACTTTTCCTGCGGACTTTAATTATTCAAAACGCAACAAAAAACGCAACAATAACAACTTATCTCTTGTACCAAGTGAAGAAAGATGTTATAATAGCATAGCATAATATTTATATATTATAGTTTTAATTTATCAAAAGGGGGAATTTTTTGTGAATCAAAAAAAAGGTGCGCGTCTTGCGTTGAAATTAAGTCTGACGGTGGTTATTCCGATTTTTCTGATAACGATTGCCGGAATTTTGCTGAGTGCATACAAGCAAAGTAATTTGTCCGAGGATTTAGTAAAACGAGAGATAAGCGGTATTGCCAGAAGTTTACGACAGACATATTTGGCAACTGATGGGAATGAAAAGTTTGTCATGAAGGGGGATAATCTCTATAAGGGCAATACGATGTTGAGTGGAAATTATAAACTGGTTGACCAGCTTAAAGATGAACAGGATGTTGAAGTATCATTGTTCTTTGGTGATGTCAGAGAAGTGACAACATTAAAAGATGAATCTGGAAAACGTGAAATTAATACAAAAATGTCATCCGAGGTTTATGATACTTTGAAAAAAGGGGAAGAGTATTTTGCAACAAATGTAGATGTGTTTGGAACTAATTTTTATGGATATTATGTGCCGGTTTACCAGCCTGGTACCAAAGAATTTGCCGGCAGTGTATTCTGTGGACGTACACAGACTCAGGTAACACAGAGCCTCAGAAATACCATTATATCAATGGCAGTTGTTATGCTGGCGATTTTTGTGGCAGCATTAATTATTGTCCTTTTGATGGTGAAAAGAATTGTAAAGAGTATTGATGGTGCCGTGTCAAACCTTGGCAATGTGGCGAAAGGTGCGCTTCAGTTTGAGATGAAGCCTGTACTTTTGGAACGAGGCGATGAAGTTGGTGATATTGCAAGAGCGATTCAGAGTCTGATTCATTCGCTCCGTGAGATTCTTACAAACATTACATCTTCTGCGAAAGCACTGGATGGTTTTTCAAATCAGTTTGCGGAATCCTTTGCGAATATTACGGATTCGGTTGACAGTGTAAATACGGCAGTTGAGGAAATTGCTTCCGGTGCGACCAGCCAGGCGGATGAAACGATGAGTGCGAACCAGCAGGTTGCTGAGATGGGACAGGCGCTGGAGGAGACTTCAGCAAATGTGGAGAACCTTCATGCTAGTTCTGAGAAGATGGAAGAATATAATGAGACCGCCGGCAGTAATCTGGAAGAATTAAATGCGATTAGTGAGCAGACGAAGCAGTCAGTTATTGAAGTACAGAAGCAGACCAATTTAACGAACCAGTCGGCAAAACAGATTAAAGAAGCAACTGAATTGATTACGGATATTGCTGCTCAGACGAATCTGTTGTCCTTAAATGCGAGCATTGAGGCGGCGAGAGCAGGTGAACACGGCAAAGGTTTTGCAGTTGTGGCAGACGAGATTCGTGCTCTTTCTGAACAGTCCCGCCAGTCGGCAGAGAAGATTGTTGAGATTGTGGATACCCTTTTGGTAAATTCCGATACGAGCGTTCAGACGATGGGTGAGGTAATGGATAAGATTGGTGTTCAGAATGATAAACTTTCGGAGACCAGTCAGATGTTTAATCTGTTACATAACGAGATTGGTACAGTGGCAGATGCCATTGAGCAGATTCGTAAGCAGGCAGAAGCCCTAGAAGATAAGAAAAATAAAGTTACATCAATTGTTGATGGACTGGCAGCGATTGCGGAAGAAAACGCAGCCAGCACGGAAGAAACATCAGCATCCATGCTTGAGTTTAATGAAATTCTTTCAGTGTGCAATAAAGCGACCGGAGAACTTCGCAAACTGTCAGAAGAATTGGCTGAAAATACAAAACATTTTGACCTTTAAACGCGAAAAAGATGAAATAAAAACGAAAAACAGGGAAACCTTTGTGGCTTCCTTGTTTTTTTGTTTTTCCATTAAAATGACACTTTTCTATCACTATTTTTTGTGATAAAATATGAATCAGGAGGTGTTTATTTGCTAAGTGAAGAAAGAATTCGTAAAATGATACGATTGGCGGATTATGAAAAGGGAATAGGCAGCTCTGATTTGAAGCGAACCCACTATTGGCGGATGGATTATGTGCGTATGCAGATATTGAAGACAATATTGGCAGTATTTGTTGCTTTTGTTTTGGGTATTCTTTTATCGGTTTTGTATCACATGGATTACGTTATGCAGCATGTCTGGGAGCTTCCTTACCGGACGATACTTATTTATGGCGGTATTGTATTTGTGGCGGCGGAGATTCTTTTTGTGATTTTTACTGCCAGAATTGCCGGGCGTGCATATGATGAATCGCGTGCAAGAGTAAAAGAATATTATGTAACGTTGATGGAGTTAGAGGAACTATATGAAAAAGAGGGAGAGGAGGAAACGTTATGATGATGGCTTTGCTTACCCTGAAAAGCAGGTTAAAGGGTTTTTTTGAAAAACATTACCGGATTTTGAGGTGCTTTGGAAAGGCTGTTTTGATGATTATAACTTTAATGATTATCACCAGTCAGTTGAATTATCAGGCGTTTCTTGCCAATCACTGGATTGTGCTTCTTCTTGCCGTGATTTGTGCGGTTACACCGGATGTGGCATCGCCTCTGTGTGTTTTCCTCGTGACGGAAATTGAAGTATTTCAGGTTTCTGAACTGATTGCGGTTGCCATTTTGCTGATTGTGTTGATTTACTATCTGTTGTTTGGACGGCTTGCGAATCGCCAGAGTGTAGTGCTGGCATCGGTTCCGGTGCTGAGTGTCCTTCAGATTAGTTATTTGGTTCCGATTGTGGGCGGCTTGTTCTTTTCACCGGTGATGATTCCGGCATTGATATCCAGCGTATTTTTCTATTTTGTACTGTGCGGTGTGCAGGAATATGCACTGGCGGCATCACGTATGACGCAGGAGAGTACTTTTTTTGAACCGCTGAAGTATCTTTTGGATTATTTGCGGGGAAATTTACTTTTGTACACATTGTTAGCGGCATTTGTGCTGACATTTATTTGTGTGTATCTGATTCGGAGAAGTAAGATACAGTATGCTTCGCAGATAGCAATTTTGGTAGGAGCCATATTAAACTTATCCATTTTGCTTTTTGCTAATATTTTTTTAGAGTTAAATGTGGATTTACTGCCGATGGTTGTATCTATTGTCGTCTGTATGCTGGTTGCTTACATGATACAGTTTTTTCGATTGACACTGGATTACCATGGAACACGTAAACTACAGTTTGAAGATGATGAATATTATTATTATGTGACAGCAGTTCCGAAGATTAAAGTTGCCGCCGTTGATAAGACAGTGACAAGAATTGTCCCGGACGAGGATGATGAAAATCAGGATTTAAGAAGTGAATTGGAGAAAGAATTGGAAAATGATTTTAATAATTTTGAATAGATTGGAGCGTGTGGCAGATGAACACAATCATTAGTTTTTTTAGGGATTATGTGGCGTGGCTTACGATTCCCGACTTTACGATTACAGATGTGCTTGAAATTGCCATCATAGCCTTTGCCTTTTATCACATTATTTTGTGGATAAAAGATACGAGAGCATGGGTTTTGCTAAAAGGTATGGTGATTCTTGGAATTATTTTTTTAGTGGCACTTGTGTTGGAAATGAATGTTGTGCTCTGGGTATTCCAGAATGCGATGGTAGTCGGAATTATGGCACTTGTTGTCATTTTTCAGCCGGAACTTAGAAATGCTCTGGAGCAGCTTGGAAGAAAAAAGATTTTAAGCTCACTGACCTTTGATAATCAAAAGTCGAAAAATGAGAGATATTCGGCAGAAAGCATTGAAGCCGTGATAAAGGCTGTTTATGATATGGCACGTGTGAAAACGGGCGCATTGATTGTTGTGGAGAAAGAAATCCAGTGCCGCGAGTATGAGAGAACCGGAATTCCGATTGGTGCAAAAATCAGCAGTCAGTTATTAGTAAATATTTTTGAGCATAATACACCGCTTCATGATGGAGCAGTGATTTTACGCGATAACCGGATTGTGTCAGCGACGTGTTATCTGCCACTGTCTAACAATCTGGCAGTGAGCAAGGAATTGGGAACGAGACACCGTGCCGGTCTTGGCATCAGCGAAGTGTCGGATTCTCTTACTATTATTGTTTCGGAGGAAACAGGTTTTGTTTCATTGGCTTGTGATGGTAAACTTTATCGGAAAGTGGATGCGGACACACTGATGATACGTTTGCAGGAAGCTGCTAAAAGAAATCCGGATGAAGGAAAAATGAAATGGTGGAAGGGGCGCAAAAAAGATGAAAAAGAAACTGACCAGTAAATTAATGCTTAAAATTGTATCGGTGATTGTCGCTTTTTTGTTTTGGCTGGTTATCATTAATATAACGGACCCGACGACATCAAAAACATTTTATGATATACCGGTACAGATATTAAATGAAAATGTAATCACATCGGCAAATCAAGTCTTTGATATTGTGGATGGTGATACGGTTAAGGTTACGGTAAAAGGAAAACGAAGTTTTGTAGAGAAATTAAAGGAGTCTGATTTTACAGCAACGGCTGATTTGAGCGAATTGTCAAAAGTAAATGCAGTCAGTATTAATGTAAAGCTAAATAAGGAATCAACTTCCAGTGTTGATGTGGATTGGAATAATGCTGTTCTTAAAGTGGCCCTTGAAAAGCGCATCACAAAGAGCTTCAAAGTTGAGGTGGATTACGAAGGCGAATTGAGTGAGAATTATGTACTCGGTGAGATGACAGCAAAACCAAATATGATTGAAGTATCCTGCGGAGAATCGAAATTCAAGAAAATTGATCATGTAGGTGTTATGGTCAGCTTAAAAGGTCAAAGCGAAGACTTTGATTCTGAATATTCGCCGGTATTATATGACGCGAATGGGGATGCTTTAAATGATGCAAATGTCAGCTTTAGCAATGATACAATTAAGGTGTCAACCCAGGTCTTATCGACCAAGGAAATACCGGTTTATGTGGAGACAGAAGGTGCACCGGCATCCGGCTATCGTCTGGTTCAGACTGATTATAAACCCGAGAGTATCCAGGTTTCAGGAACGAAAGAAGCACTGGAGAAAGAAGTCTCAATTAAGGTGCCAATATCGATTGCCAGAGCAAAAAAGGACATCGAAAAGGAAATTGATTTAAGGGAGTACCTGCCATCAGGGCTGTCGATTGTAGGGGAGACGACGACGGTTTCCGTCCGTTGTGATATTGAGAAGAATGGACAGCGTGTGCTGGGACTTACATCTTCGGATATTGCCGTGCGAAATCTGCCGAAAAATTATACAATGAATTTTGAGCCGGAAAACGGAAAGTATTCCGTAGAATTGTTAGGCGAAGATGCGACGTTGGCGGATGTAAATGTAGGAGATTTAGGAGCTTATGTGGATTTGAACGGATTATCGGATGGCTCGCATACGCTTGAATTAAAATATAGTCTGCCGACCGGCGTGCAGGTGAAAAATAAAATCAAGATTAAAGTCAAACTAAAACGTCAGGAAGGTGAGGTGACAGATGCACCAAGCACACCAACTCCGACAGTGGAGTAGAAACTAAAAAAATCCCGGTGGACTGCCAAGGAGCAGCTGCCAGGATTTTTTTGATATTTTTTACAATGGGATATTTCCGTGTTTTTTATGAATTACATCAATCGAGCGTTTATCTGCAAGCATTAAGATGTCGGCATAAACACGTTCTCTTGTTGCCTCCGGTTTAATGATTTCATCCACATAACCGTGCATGGAAGCAATACTTGGATTCATGAATTTTTCATTGTATTCATCAATCTTTTCGCTGCGGAAAGCTGCTTTTTCTGCAGGGTTCATATTCTTCATCTGTTTACCATACAAAATATCAGCGGCACCATCGGCACCCATAACGGCAATCTCAGCGGTTGGCCATGCATAAACAAAATCAGCACGCAGGTGTTTACTGCTCATTGCGATGTAAGCACCACCGTAAGCTTTACGAAGGATAACATTAATTTTAATTGTTGTGGCCTCAGAGTAGGCATATAGTAATTTTGCTCCGTGGCGGATGATTCCTTTATATTCCTGGTCTTTACCAGGTAAAAATCCCGGCACATCCGTTAATGTAAGAATCGGAATATTAAAAGCATCACAGTAGCGGATGAATCGTGCTGCTTTATCAGAAGAGTCACAGTCAAGGACGCCTGCCATAAATTTTGGCTGGTCAGCAATGATACCGATGACAACTCCTTTAATGCGTCCGAATCCAACGACTACATTTCTTGCAAATTCTTCCTGAACTTCGATAAAGGAGTCTGTATCTACAATTCCGTTAATGACATCGTGGATGTCGTAACTGTGATTGCTTTCTTTTGGAATGATATTTGCTAAATCCTCATTAAAAGTAGCATTTTCGTTGTATTTAGGAAGTGCCGGACGGTTTGTGTGCAGGTAGCCATCCTCATAGCACGGAGGAATAATTGAAATCAATTCCTTCACGCGGCGGAAACATTCCTTTTCGTTTGGCATATGAAAATGAGCGACACCGCTTTTGGATGCGTGCACATTGGCACCACCTAATTCTTTTGCTGTAATATCTTCGTTTGTTACGCTTTTGATAACTTTTGGTCCGGTAACAAACATCTGGCTGATTTCGTCAATGACAAAGATAAAATCGGTAATACCCGGTGAGTAAACCGCACCACCGGCACAGTTACCGGCAATAATCGAAATCTGCGGAATGTATCCGGATGCCATTGTATTATAGTAGAAAATCTCACCATATCCGGCTAAGGCATTTACACCTTCCTGAATACGGGCTCCGCCGGAATCGTTGATGCCGATAACCGGACAGCGGCTCTCGATTGCCATTTTAATTGCATTGGCAATTTTGAAACCGTGCTGTTTACCAAGAGTACCGCCAATAACGGTGAAATCCTCAGAGTAAATCACGACTTTTTGTCCGCCGATGGTACCGTAACCGGTGATTACGCCATCATAAGGAAATTGTCCCTTTTTAATGTTAAAAGCATCTTCTAAGTTCGTAATGTTCGAGCCAATTTCACGAAATGAATCTTCATCTAGCAGCATGCAAATACGCTCTAAAGCGTGAAGTTTGCCAAGCTTGTGCTGTTTCTCCATATTGTAAGTTGACATTGTTCATTCTCCATTCTTTCTTAAAATATCACTTGAAACTACGAAACCTATCATATACCATAAAAAGAAAAAATGTCAATCCTATGTTGGCTTTTTTTGTAGAATAGTTGACGAAATGCGTATTTGGGTGCTATAATCAAATGATTGAAAAAATAAAAAGGATGGACTAGAGAATGATTCAATTTTTTAATAATTTCCTAAAGTACAAGTATCTTATGGGACAGCTTGTGAAGAAAAATATCAAGCTCCGTTACCGTCGTTCTTATTTAGGAATGTTATGGACACTGATTGAGCCGCTGCTTACAATGATTGTATTGTCGGTTGTGTTTGGCAGTTTGTTAGGAAGAAACAGTACCGATGCTGCATTTGCAGGCGTGCCATTCCCGATTTATGTCTTGACCGGACGTTTGCTGTATTCGTTCTTTTCATCAGCAACCAACAGTGCGATGCGTTCCATTCGTACAAACGGTGCTATGATTAAGAAAGTGTACGTACCAAAATACATTTATCCGTTTTCCGGCATTTTGGCAAACTTCATTATATTTTTGATTTCGCTTGTTGTACTGGTTGGTGTAATGGTATTTTTCTTAGCAACCGGTCAGTACCATGCACCGATTAACGGTTATATGTTTATGACGGTGATTCCGCTCTTAAATTTGTTTATCCTATCAACGGGAGTCGGCATGATATTATCGACTTTATGTGTATTCTTCCGTGATATTGAGTATTTGTGGAGCGTTATGTTGATGCTTATCATGTATTGCAGTGCGATTTTCTATTTCGCAAGCAACATGAGTGGTGACACACAAAAACTGGTAAAATTGAATCCATTATTTGGCGTGATTGACAATTTCCGCCGCGCCTTTTTTGGACAGCCTTTTGATATGAGATTATTGCTGTATACATCCGTTTTTGCGGTTGGAACATTGGTTATTGGTATGATTGTATTTTATCGGAAACAGGATTCCTTTATCCTGAATATTTAAGGTGTAAGGCAAATTGGAGGTTATTATGGCGAAGAAGTCATTAGCAATGAAAATAGAGAATGTGAGTATGAAGTTCAATCTCAGTTCTGAAAAAGTTGATAACATCAAAGAATATGTTATTAAAATGATAAAAAAGGAATTGATGTTTCAGGAGTTTTGGGCACTCAGAGATATCAGCTTTGAAGTTCAGAAAGGTGACCGTGTTGGTATTATGGGATTGAATGGTGCCGGGAAAAGTACTCTTTTAAAAGTAATTTCCGGTGTGTTAAAAGCCACACAGGGAACGGTTACAACAAATGGCAAGATTGCACCGCTTCTTGAACTGGGAGCCGGATTTGACAGACAGTATACCGGTGCTGAGAACATTTATCTGTATGGTGCGATGCTTGGTTACAGTAAAGAGTTTTTGGAAGCACGTTACGACGAAATTGTAGAGTTCTCGGAACTTGGCAGTTTTATCGATGTGCCGGTAAAGAATTATTCTTCCGGTATGCGTGCCAGACTCGGTTTTTCCGTGGCAACAATTGTTGAGCCGGATATTTTGATTCTGGATGAGGTGCTTAGTGTTGGAGATGCGAAATTCCGTAAAAAATGTGAAAATCGTATTCAGAGCATGTTTGATAAAGGTGTTACCGTCATTTTCGTATCACATTCAACCAGTCAGGTCTTAAGAATGTGCAACAAGGGCATTCTTTTGGAGCAGGGCCGTCTGATTGCACAGGGGGATGTTGAAGACGTAGTAAGTGTATACGAAGCAAAGATGAGTGAGAACGAATAGGAGGAAAAGAAAATGAAAAAAGTGATTACTTATGGAACGTTTGACTTACTTCATGTAGGTCACATTAATTTACTTCGCCGCGCGAAAGCATTGGGGGATTATCTGATTGTTGTTGTTTCCTCAGATGAATTTAACGCCGGCAAGGGCAAAAAAGCGTATCATTCTTTTGAAGACCGCAAAAAAATTCTTGAAGCAATCCGTTATGTGGATGAAGTGCTGCCGGAATATACATGGGAACAGAAGATTGATGATGTAGTAAATAATAATGTCGATGTTTTTGTTATGGGAGATGACTGGAAGGGCAAGTTTGATTTCCTCAAAGACTACTGCGAGGTTGTTTACCTGCCGCGTACCGAAGGAATTTCCACAACAAAAATTAAAAATGATTTGAATATGAAAGACTGAGAAAATGATTAAAAAAACAGGCTATGTGCTGTTTGCTTTCTTTTTCTATCTGTTCCGCCTATTCCCTATAAACCGGCAGAAAGTATTTTTTGTCGCAACGCATGATGACAGCAAAGAGGGAAATATCGGCATTGTGGCAGATGCTATAAAAAATCAGTTTCCATCCATGAAAATGGTGTATCTGACAAAAAAAGACGGCATACGAAGACCATTTTCGTTTTTCTTTGGAAAAGCGTTTCATATGGCAACGGCATCGGTGATTTTTCTCGATAATGAGTTCATGCCGATGGCGTATATGAAATTTAATAAAAATGTGAAAGTGGTGCAGTTGTGGCATGGAACCGGTACGATTAAGAAATTCGGCTTGGATTCGGATACTGGGGAAGTAAAAAGATTAGCAAAAAAAGCAAATGAAAATATTACGCACTTGATTGTCAGTTCCGAATGTACGGCAAAATGGTATAAAAGTGCGTTTGGTGTAGACGATGAAAAAATTTTCCCGATTGGACTGCCGCGTACCGATTTGATGTTAGACGATTCTAAGAGGCAGAAAATGCAGGAGCGATTTTTTGAGCAGTATCCTGATTTGAGGGGAAAGAGAATTACGTTATACGCACCTACCTTCCGAGATTCACAGGTTGAAAATCCGGAAATTTGTTTGGATTTTGATTCTCTTAACCGATGTATGGGAGAGAATGAGGTGCTTCTTATCCGTCTGCATCCGCACGTGGCAGAGCATTGTCCTGCCGGTATATGGGATATGTATCCGGATAAAATAAGAAATGTTTCCGATTATCCGGGAGTGGCTACGCTGTTATCTGTGGCAGACCAATTGATTACGGATTATTCATCCATTATTTATGAGTACTGCCTTTTGAAAAGAAAAATGATTTTTTATGCGTATGACTATGAAGTATTTCAGAAAGATGGCAGAAATTTTTACGAGGACTATGAGAAATTTGTGCCGGGAATGATTGTATATACGCAGCCGGAGCTGGAAAAAATCTGGCATACGGCTTACGAGGATGACTCACAACGAGAGCAGTTTTGCGGGCGCATTTTCAAGTATCAGGATAAAAATGCCGTAAATCGACTTTTATGTTTGATTTTTGACAAGAAATAAGATATAATGTTGTGAGCGTATTATTAGGCTAATTTAAGAACGGAGGGTTACGAGTGAAAACATTATTAGAGAGAAAGATTAGTTTAGTAGTAATTATTTTGCAGTTTTTAGTTTCCTTGTTAGTTTGTATTTATTTTGGAACAACAGGGCTTGTACCGGTTAAGTACATGGTTGCGATTGCAGTCGTTATGGTTGTACTGCTTGTCTATCAGGTGATGAGCCAGCTGACAAACTCGAGTTATATATTTGGACGAGTGTTAGCCGTTCTGTTTTGTGCCGTGTTCCTTGTTGGTGCGAACTATGTGAGAGAGAGTATGGCAGCATTCCAGAATGTCGGTGGTGCAACCAAAAAAGTTGATGTTATTTCTTTCTACGTCATGAAGGATGATGCAGCAAAGACATTAGCAGATGCTAAAAATTACTCTTTTGGTATTCTAAGACAGCAGGACCGTGATAATACGGACAAAGCAGTTCAGGATGCAAGTAAGAAACTGAACAAGACGTTGAACACGGTTGAGTATGATGATCCGTTGACTATGGTAGATGCCTTGTACGCAAAAGAAGTGCAGGCAATTATCATGAATAAAAGTTTTGTAGATACGGTTAAGAGCCAGTATAAGACATTTTCTACGGATACCAGAGAGCTGGATACAAGTAAGATTGAGTCAGAAGTAGAAGAATTGGTTGATACCGATGTAACAACAAAACCATTTAATGTTTATATCAGTGGTATTGATGTATATGGTAAGATTGGTCAGACAAGCCGAAGTGATGTAAATATTATTGCGACAGTAAACCCAATTACAAAGAAAGTGTTACTGACATCTACACCTCGTGATTACTATGTGCCGCTGTACAGTAAGGGCGGTAAATCGTATTCCGGAGGTATGCCGGATAAACTGACGCATGCCGGTATTTATGGTGTTGACTGCTCGATTAATACACTGGAAAAATTGTATAACATTGACATTGATTACTACGTACGTGTCAACTTCACCAGTCTGAAAAAGATTGTTGATTTGCTTGGCGGTGTAGAAGTGTATTCGGATTATGACTTCATTTCTGACTGGGGTCCACACGGTGCCGGTACACATTATAAGTTCAAAAAAGGTTATAATAAAGTAAATGGTAAGAAAGCATTGGCATTCTGCCGTGAGCGACACCATTTCGCAAATGGTGACTACCAGCGTGGACGTGACCATCAGCATATGATTGAGGCAATTTTGAACAAGGTGATGTCACCTTCCGTATTGCCAAATTTCTCAAGTTTGTTGAAAGAATCGAAGTCCATGTTCCAGACAAGTATGTCAAAGGACAAGATTGTATCGCTCTGCAATATGCAGTTGAATGATATGGCAAAATGGAAGATTGCTTATGCGAATGCCGAGGGTACCGGAGCTAAGAAGACGACCTTCTCGATTCGCTCAACGGCACTGTATGTTTGTGAGCCAAACTACAATTCCGTGAAGAAGATTACAAAGAGAATGAAAAAAGTAATGAAGGAAACGAAAGAAAGCGAGAGCTCGGCTTCCGATAAGAATGACGTTATTAAGTAAGACATTACATGAGATAAAACGGCCGCTTTTTAGCGGTCGTTTGTCGTGAATAAGTGGGGAATAAAATTGATTACGAAATTACAGGATTTATTTATTCTTCTCCTTGATCCATGGATTCCGATTGTGGGAAGAATAAAAGACAAGGTAAGGTACCGGCTGATTACGCTGTGCTTTGTAATTGACCTTGTTTTGTTTTGTATCGTCCGCTACGGACTTCATAAGGAAAGCTATTTTTATAATACGGTTTGTGGTATTTTTGTTATGTTTGCCATTGCCATATTATCGCTTGACCGGACATTGGTTCATATCCACTGGAGACGTTCTCTTTGGATTGCTTGGTTTGGTATGTGCATTTCCTTTACCGTTTCGGATATTCTGGTGCCGAAAAAAATGTGTGGACTGGGTCTGATTTTAGCTTTTGTTTTTACCGCTGTATTTTTTGTGTGGCAGAATCATACGAGAAAAGATTTGTTGTGGCAGTGCTTCAAGAATGCCATAAAATGGTCGTTTGCCGTTATGTCGGTGATTTCCTTTTTGTTCCGTCCTCTGTATGAGGGGGGCAGGTATGCCGGCATTTTTACAAATCCGAATACGTTTGGATTGTATTTGTATATTATTATCGCTGTATTTTTGTCGGATTTGGACTGGTGTGTGGAGACCGGCCGGTCTTGCCGGAAAAACATTGTAACGTATGTTTCGCTTGCCTTATGCTTTTTCTATCTGGAAAAAAGTCAGGCGAGAACTTCACTGATTGCGGTTGCAGCAATTGTGCTGCTTTGGATTGTACTGCGGTTTTATTTGGCCAAAAAGACAAAAAATTACCGGACCTTTTTAGGAAACTTAGGCTGTATGGCAGTATTCACCGTAGTGCTGTATCCTCTGTTTTTAATCTGCCTTTTGCATCTGCCAAACATTGTTGGACATCCGATTGTGTTTGAAGGAAAACCTTTGTATTATACAAGTGAATTTCAGGGGAATAAAGAAAAAGCGGATGAGCCGGACGATGTTGTGGTGCCACAGTATAAAGATGTGGAGGAGACACAAAACAAGAAAGATACGATTGCACCACGCAATATGTGGGAACGCATTTGGTATAACATCAAGTATTCAAAGGGCTTGAATGCCATTACGAATGGAAGAATTGATATTTATCTTGCCTATTGGGATAAAATGAATTTTAAAGGACATGCCAGCACCTCAATGGTAGTGGATGGGGAAAAGAAAAACCACTCGCATAACAACTGGATTCAGTTTGGTTACACCTATGGACTTCTCAGTATGTTTTTCTATGGTGTGATTACGTTATTAGGGGTAGCGTTTTCTTTGAAATTTTACCTGACACAGAGAAGAAAAAATGCAACATATGCTTTTTTGATACCGGCAATCTGTATCGGATTTGTTATTGCTACACTGACGGAATGTTTGTTTCTGCCGTTTGAAGTATTTCCGGCATTTGCGTACTGGTTTGCATTTGGTGATTTATTTGTGAAAAAAGTACCAAAAAATAAATTTTTACAGGAATTAGAGGACGAGGCATGATATAATTTTGACATGTAAACGTCTTAGTATAAAAAAATGATTGAAGGATAGGAGAAAAACATGAAGGAAAATAATAAAATATGGTTGCGTTATATCATATGTTTTGGGCTGATTGCCATTCTATGCTACTTGTTTCCATATACCGGAGATGACTGGGCATGGGGAAGTAAAATCGGTATCGACAGATTAAACAACTGGTTTGAAAATTACAACGGACGATATGTGGGAAATCTTATCGTTTTGGCAATGACGCGCTCAAACCTTTTAAAGGCAGTTATTATGTCATTTTGCTTAACAGGAATTGTAGCACTTTGCGAGTATATATTTAAAAGAAAATGGGTTTTTTATGTAAGTTGTGTTGCACTTGTTTTGATACCTAAATTGATTTTTCGTCAGGCCGTTGTATGGACGGCAGGTTATGCAAACTACGTAACCTCAATGTTTTTCACATTGTTATTTATAGCGTATGTTTATCCTATTTTTCAGGAGACAATGCCACGAAGAAAAGTTTGGCATTGTCTGCCGCTCTTTGTGTTAGCGGTAATAAATGCATTAATTGTAGAGCATTTGACAATTTATAATGTGGTTTTGGCTTGTGGTGTGCTTGTGTATACAATTTGTGTTCATCGCAAGGTGGTTGCTTCTCATGTGGCGTATTTAATCGGAAGTGTGGCAGGGGCAGCTTATATGTTTTCAAATTCGGCATATCATACGATCGCAAATAATCAGGATCAGTATCGTCAAATGGCAGAGGGAGGAGTAATCAGTCGGGCATTTGACAATTATGTCAATGAAATTGCAAAGCATCTTTGCCTGAATAATTGTTGGATGAATTTAGCAATCGTTATTGTATGTGCCATGATTTATAAAAAGATCTATTCTGACGTAAATAAAAACAGAAGTGTGTTAGTAGCAAAAATTTGTCTGGTAGTTATGGCAGGATTTACGACATGGTCTTTGTTGTCGTCCTTTGGCATCAGTACATTTGCAAAACAGAACCGGTTATTATATTTTGAAGCGGCTTTTGTGGCAGCTTACATGATTGCCCTCATTATTTATTGTATTCTTATTGGTAGTCAAAAAAAATGTTTATGGAAAGTTTTGTTTTGGAATGCGGGAATTGTTTGTGTTGCCGCGCCGTTACTTGTTGTAAATCCGATTGGTGAGAGATGTTTTTTTGCCACGTATATACTGTTTTTGATGCTCCTTTTGGAACTGCTTATCCTTTTAGACGGAGAAGAGAAAGAAAGCCGGATTTTTACAAAGACATTTTGTAAGACATGCGCAGTTGTGTCCATTTTCGGATTAGGGTTTTATCTTAATATTTTTTCCTCAATCTATCAGGTGGATAAAGATCGATTGGCTAGAATTGAGAGACAGGTAGAGGCAGGTAAAACGTCCGTGGAAATTCGGCACTTGCCATACGAATCTTATTTATGGACAGCCACTCCTGAATGGGAGCCATGGATTGAGCGTTACAAACTGTTTTATGGTCTGCCTGAGGATTTGGAAATAAAAGCAGTATGGGAATACAGTAAGAAAAAATAACAAGATTACGGAGGAATGTTTTATGGAAAGGAAAAAAATTTCAGTTGTCGTGTCCGTATATAATGAGGAATTGTCTTTGAACCAATTCTATAAGACAACAGTAAGTGTTTTGGACAAGTGTGTTTGGGACTATGAACTTATTTTCGTAAATGATGGCAGCCAGGATGGCAGTATTGAATTGTTAAAAGGTTTTGCAAAGGAAAATGCCAAAGTTAAGGTGGTGGATTTTTCGCGTAATTTTGGACATGAGGCGGCGATGATTGCCGGTATTGATCATGCACAAGGGGATGGAGTTGTGTGTATGGACGCAGATTTGCAGCATCCGCCGGCATGTATTCCGGACATAATTGCTAAGTTTGAGGATGGTTATGAAGTGATTTCGATGATTCGAACGAAGAATGCAGATGCCGGAATTATTAAGCGAATTACGTCAGGTGCCTTTTATAAAGTTTTGAATCTTATGTCGCCGGTTAAATTTGAAAATAATTCTTCTGACTTTTTTGCCATCAGCAAAAATGTTGCAGGTGTTCTGCGAAAAGACTATAGAGAAAAAATCCGCTATTTAAGGGGATATGTGCAGAGTGTTGGATTCCGTAAAACAACATTGGAGTTTGAGGCACAGAAGAGAGAGGCAGGGGAAAGTAAGTACAGCATTCGAAAACTGCTGCATTTTTCCATTAATGCGCTGTGCAGCTTTTCGGATTTGCCATTGAAACTGGGAATGTATTCAGGTGTATTTGTGGCTCTTTGTGGTTTTATATTGATGATTTTCACTATTATAAACAAAATTGTCAATGGAGCACCGGCGGGGTATTCTACAATCATTGTAGTTTTATGTTTTATGTTTGCGGTTGTTCTTATGGTAATTGGAATTATAGGAGAATATATCGCCGTTTTGTTTGCGGAAATTAAGGATCGACCGATATATATTGTCAGAGATATTTATCAGGAAGAGAAAGAGACTCATGGAGGAGAGAAAGAGTGAAAGTTTCGGTAATTGTTGCTGCTTATAATGCAGAGAAATATGTAACAGAGACGATGGAAAGTCTCGCCAATCAAAGTATCGACGATTATGAAATTATTGTAGTCAATGATGGTTCCAAAGACCACACGATTGACATTTTGAGGGATTATGAAAGCCGTTATGACAACATAACAGTTGTGGACAAGGAGAATGGTGGACCTTCTTCAGCGAGAAACTGCGGACTGGATTTGGCAAAAGGAGAGTATGTATACTTCTTTGATGCAGATGATGTCTTAGAGTTAGACGCCTTAGAGGCACTGTATGAGCGTGCAAAAGAAAAAAAGGCAGATTTAGTCATTGCTAAGTATGATATTTTTAATCGTTTTCAGACTTTTGCAGTCAATGGAATCAATGATTTGGTGCAGATGGAAAAAATAGACAAATATGAGCCACAGATTCTGTGGACGTTTTCGCTGTGTAATAAATTATTTAAACGCTCAATTATTGAGCAGTATGAACTGCGTCTTCCACCGATTTCCTATTCGGAGGATGGGGCATTTTTGATGCGTTATGTATACCGTACGAGCCGAATTACCGGACTTGACCGTGTGATTTTCCATTACCGCAGAATGTTCGATGGCGAGGCGGAGTCGATTACGGCTTCGATTTCTTCTTGGAAAATCAAAGATTACATTGAGGCACACCGGCTGATTTTGGAGTCGGCAAAAGAAAGTATTTTAATTGATTTCCCACAGTACAAAGATATTGAGGAAGTAAAAGAGAATAATGACGATATTCACAAATATTTAAATGAAATCAGCCGAAAAGAAGTGCAGATTCTGTTGGATCAGTTTTATGCGAAATACTGGACACTGCCAAAGGAGACAATTACGCACCTGGTTTCAGAAATGAATGATAAAATTTCAACATTGGATATGCGTGATATTTCGATGTTAAAAGATTCTCACCCGGAATTTGCACTTGACAATCTGGCGGTAGACAAAGAGGATTTGCTTTCTCATGCGTGGTTTACCATTGCCCTTTATGGGGAGAAAGAACAGGAAGAAAAATTTTTGTTAAGTATTCAGAGTCTGACACTGCAAAATCTGATTGCCATTCGGATTATAATGCCGCTTTTCTGGAAAGAGACAGTGGAAAAAGCCGGATTTTTACAGGATAATATGGAGTTTTTTGATGTAAAAACAAGAGATGAACTGTATTATCAGGCATTGGAACAGGCACAGACGCCGTACATTACTTTTGCGGATGCCAAAGTCAGTTATGCGAATAATGCATTTAAGTATGTGGTTAAGAACTTTATCAAATCACCGGCAGATTTTATGTCAGAATTGATATATCACCGCAATTTTGGAGATATGCAGGCGGTACTTTTCAGCACGGTGGCATTGAATTCCGTAAAGACAGGCTATGAAAATAACCCATACATGGGTATGGATTACACACTTGCCAATAAATTTTTCAAGACGGAATTTTTGAAAAATCAAACCCTAGATAAGTCCAAAAGTCTGCTGTCGCATCTGACACAGTGGTATCATAGAGGATATTTTACGTTTATGAATGACCGTATTGTATTCTATGAGGATTTGGAAGCAACATATGTGGATTATGTTGGAACGAAGGAAACCATTCCGATGATGAAGGAATATTTGGTAGATAGAAAAGCAGATTTGAACAGCCCGGAGATTGTTCCGGATTTAAATGAGATTATGCCGAAGATGCTTCGTTTCCCGTCTGAAAACATCGGTCAGATTTTGTTCCGCAAGATGGTAAATTTCCTGCGACGCTATCCGGTAAAAGAGCAGGTGCTGTTTTTTACGGTGCGAAAAGACGGTGAACTAGAGGGCAATGCAAAAGCACTATATCCGTATGTCAAAGGAAAGAAAGTGATTTGTGCCAAGCGTCTGCCACATAATCCTTTTACGAAACTTTATATGTACTATAAAAACATTACAAGCCGTGTTATTGTAACGGATGACTATAACCGTTATCTGCGTCACTTCCAGCTGCGTCAGAGCCAGCGTGTTGTACAGTTGTGGCATGCCTGCGGTGCGTTTAAAAAATTCGGACAGCGGGGAACCAACATGTCGATTGCTGCGGATCATGCTTATCATGTGCAGTACAATATGGTGACGGTAAGCAGTGACAGAATAAGAAGTATTTATGCGGATGCCTTTGATATCGATGTGCACAAGGTAAAGGCGTTGGGATGTCCGAGAACGGATGCATTTTATGATGAAAAGCTGATGGATGAGACAAAGCAGAAAGTATATGCCGCACATCCGGAATTCAAAGACCGCTATGTTATTGTATATGCACCGACATTTCGTGATATAGGGGATGACAGAACGCAGTTTAAACCGGATTTGGATTTTGATAAATTATCAAAAGACTTACTGCCAAATCAGATATTTGTAATCTGCCCGCATCCGGTCATGAAAAATAAAATTGTAGAGAAGTCTTATGACAATATCGAAGTTATCAGAGATTTCTCCACAAATGATATGATGTTGGTATCGGATTTGCTGGTAACGGATTATTCTTCTGTTATTTTTGAATATGCGCTTTTGCGAAAACCAATAGCATTTTACTGTTATGATTTACTCAATTATAACCGGGGCTTTTATCTGAATTATCCGGATGATTTGCCGGGGGATGTTTATGAGACGCAGCAGGCACTTACAGCGTATCTAAAGTCACCGGAAAAAGATACGTTGACAGAAAAATATGACCAGTTCATTGAAAAATATATGGGAGCGTGTGACGGACACAGCAGTGAGCGGATTGCCGCTATGATTAATCAGTATATGGAGGAAGCGAAACATGAATGAGACAGAAATTACATTTTTGAGCAGCCGCGGACGTGGGCTGAGTAATGACCTAGCGCTTTTGAAAGATTATCTTGCGAAACAATCCGGAGAGGATGTAAAGCTCCGCTATTATTTGAATAATGAAAGACATAAAAATCCACTGGCAGCACATGGTTACCGTCGTGCGAAAAAGGATTTTATGGAGGGTATGACAAATGTTGTCTGTGTGGATGCTTCTCTATCAACTAAAATTAATAACTTAGCACCGGAAGGCAGTCGGATTTTACTGGGTGTTCCGTATGATTACCAGTTTAAGAATATGTTTTTAATGGAGTCAAAAGGAAAAGAATTTAATTTAAATACCTTTGCAAGATTTACGCACATCATTCCGGGCTCTCCATTTACGGCAGATTTGTTAAAACGGGCGTACCGTTTAGAAGATAAAGAAATAATCGAGGGTGTTTCCCTGCCGTTTGCCTATGATATAGGGGATGCTAAAAGAAGAGAGAATGTCTCGGAACTGATTTATTATTACTTTCCGCATGCAAGAGACAAAAAGATTCTTTCTGTTGTTGTATATGGTGATGAAGAGATGAAAAGGAAGGATTGGGAAACTATTGATGTAAAGCAATGGATGAAAGAGCTTGGGGAAGAATGGTTTGTTTTTACAAACAGTGAAATTTTGATGGAAAATGCATTTTCTATGGGAAATCAATACAAAAAAAGCTTTGGCTATGTAAACCGGATTCTCCCGGTTCCGGATTTGTTGTATGCTACAGACGTTTTGGTGACAAATAACGGACGTTTGGCTTCTGCATTTTCAATTTTAGAAAAGCCTTTATATGTTTGCCGCTACAACAAAAATTATTTTGAAAAATATGTAAGTTTAAAATATCCGGAAATGTATTTTGAAAATGCCGGGAGGTTGTGTGAGATGGCATATCAGGTGGATGTGTGCAATAGAGCACAGGCGGATTTTAACGCAAGTATGTCATATGGTATTGAGAAAAATGTTTATGATCAAATGTTGAAATGCTTGTTAGATTGAATGAGAAAGAGAGGAAAAAGATGAATCGAATTGCAAAATGGGATAATGCAAAATTTGTGTTAATAATACTGGTTGTTATTTGCCATTTTTACGAAAATTATTTAGGTAGTTCTAAATTGGTAAATTCTTTGTTCTTCTCCGTTTATACGTTTCACATGCCGGCCTTTTTTCTGATTTCAGGTATGTTTTCCAAGAAAACCGTTAAGGAAAGAAAAATTGTAAAAGTAGTACCATATCTGCTGGTTTATTTGTTTATGAAAATGTTTGGTTATTTTGTATCCGGTATTATGAATGGAGGAACATTTATATCGGTTGATTTCTTCAGGGAACCGGGTGCCGCTTGGTTTATTCTTGCGTTATTTTTCATGTATTTAATTACGTTTTATACCAAACAATTTCGACCTGCTTATGTTTTGATTGTATCTGTTTTTGTTTCAATGGCAGCAGGTTACTCCAATATGGATACGAATCTTTTCTGCTGGTTGAGGATTGCAGTTTTTTATCCATTTTTTTATGCTGGATATGCATTGTCAATGGATACAATTACGAAATGGACAGAAAATAGAAAGTTGAAAATAGTTTCTGTGGCAGTTATCCTGATATATTTTTTAGTCTGCTATGTCGGAATTGATAAATTGTTTTGGGCGAGATTTCTGTTGACGGGAAGAAGTTATGAGGCACTTACGCATGGTGCATTTTATGGTGGTATTTTACGGTTGTTTACGTATGTGTTATCCTTTGGGCTTGTGTTCGCTTTTTTATGCATCATTCCAAAAGGAAAGAATATTTTTTCTCAATTAGGAACGAGAACTTTGGGTGTTTATGTATTTCATTATAATTTCATTAACCTTTTTGTGCATTCTTGTTGGTACAAGGCACTATATCATAATTTCCCAAATACATGGGAAATTATACTTGTTTTATTTGGAATTGTGGTGACCTTGATTTGCTGCTTGAAACCATTTGATGCATGCTGCCGTGCGATTTTGTCCGGTAAATGGAAACTTCGCCTCGATGATGAGTTGAAATGACAAACTATCTGTGATATGATAAAAACAACGAATTTTTTTGGAGGTTTTAGCAGATTATGATATTTGGAGTATTGTTAGCAGGCGGTGTTGGAAGCCGCATGGGAAATGTAGAGAAACCGAAACAGTATATGAATATTGGTGACAGACCGATTATTATTCACACAATTGAAAAGTTCTTTGTGAATGATAAATTTGAAAAAATCCTTGTTTTGTGTCCGGAACAGTGGATTTCACACACCAAGAATCTTATAAAAAAATATTTGGGGGAGACAGACCGTATTGCTGTGATGGCAGGTGGTACAACAAGAAATGAGACGATTATGAATGCCATTTCTTATATTGAAGAAAACTATGAAGTGGATGATGATACGATTATTTTGACTCATGATTCCGTCCGCCCATTTGTGACACATAGAATTATTGAGGAAAATATTCGTTATGCACTGGAGTATGGTGCCTGCGATACGGCGGTAGCTGCGACTGATACGATTGTACAGAGTGAAGATGGCAAGGTGATTTCATCTGTGCCGGACCGCAGTAAGATGTATCAGGGACAGACGCCGCAGACATTCCGCTTAAAGAAACTGAAATCGCTGTATGAATCTTTGACCGATGAGGAAAAGAAAATTCTTACGGATGCAGCGAAGATTTTTGTTATGAAGGGCGAAGACGTATATCTCGTAGAGGGAGAAGTATCAAACATTAAGATAACTTATCCTTATGATTTGCGTGTGGCAGAAACATTGATTCAGTCGGAGCAGGAGGATTAAGAGCGAATGCTTAATACAGTATACCAGTTGGTGGCTCCTCGTAAATTCGAGGTCACTTATGAAAACATCGGATTGCAGGATGATGACATTATCGTTCGTCCGACACATCTTTCGATTTGTAATGCAGACCAGAGATATTATCAGGGGCTTAGGGAAGAACATGTACTTCGTCAGAAACTGCCGATGGCATTGATTCATGAAGGGATTGGTGTTGTACTTCGTGACCCAAGTGGCGAGTTTGAGCTGGGGGAAGAGGTTGTGATGATACCGAATACACCGGTAGAAGAAGATGAGTTTATTGCGGAGAACTATCTTCGCTCAAGTAAATTCCGTGCCAGCGGATTTAATGGATTTATGCAGGAATATGTTAAAATCCGCAAGGACAGATTGGTTCGTCTGCCACAGGGAATCAACAAAGAAGTAGCGGCATTTACGGAAATTGTCAGTGTCAGTGTTCATGCGATTTCACGCTTTGACCGTTTTGCACATGGTAGAAGAAATGTGGTAGGTATCTGGGGCGATGGTAATTTAGGTTATATTACGGCTGTATTTTTCAAAACAATGTTCCCGGATACAAAACTGTATATTTTTGGTGTCAGCAAAGACAAGCTTTCTGATTTTACATTTGCTGACGCAACGTATCAGGTAAGTGACATTCCGGAGAATATGGAATTAGATCATGCTTTTGAGTGTGTGGGTGGAGCCGGTTCCGGAAAGGCAATCGACCAGATTATTGATTTTATTAAGCCTGAGGGAACGCTCTCTATATTAGGAGTATCGGAGTATCCGGTACCGATTAATACCCGCATGATTTTGGAAAAAGGATTGAGAGTATTCGGAAGCAGCCGAAGCGGAAGAGTGGATTTTGAAAAGACGGTTGAATTATATAGAGAGCATCCGGAAATTATCAATTACCTGTCTAATATTGTAGGTGCGGTAATTCCGGTTCGTTCGATAGCTGATATGAAAAAAGCATTTGAGATGGACATTCAGAAGTCCTTTGGAAAGACGATTATGCTTTGGGAGAAATGAGGTATCTTATGATAGCAGTGATTGTACCAATTTATAATACAGAAAAATATTTACGGGAAACAATAGACAGTGTCATTTGCCAGACACTGTCTTTTGCAGAGCATATCCGGCTGATTTTGTTAGATGATGCCAGTACAGATGGCTCATTTGCCATTTGTGAGCAGTATCAGAAGCAGTATCCAAAGCAGATTTTAGTAAAGCACTATGACACAAACCAGGGTGTTTCTGCACTTCGCAATGAAGGCGTACGGATTGCGGGAGAGATGGGTGACGAACTTATTACTTTTTTAGATTCGGATGACAAGTTAGCAGATGATGCAATGGAAAAAGCAAAAATGTATTTTGAATCACATGAGGATATTTCGGTTGCGGCTATTGCTGTAAAATATTTTGGCACAAGAGACGGAGAGCAGCGCTTAAATTGGCGCTTTCAGGAAATGGATGTTGTGGACATTAAAAAACAGTATACGTTTCCACATTATTATGTAGGTGGCGTTTTCATGAGAAAACGTGTTTTAAATGAACTTCATTTTGATGAGACCATGAATTTTTGGGAGGATGCGCTGGCGATTAATCAGGTGATTGTGTCAGAAGGAAAATACGGACTGATTCAGGATACATTTTATTTTTATAGAAAGAGAGAGGATGAGTCCTCTTTAGTGGATACGGCATGGCATAAAAAAGAGCGTTATACAACGCTGTTATCGTCTGGTTATGGACAGTTATTTGCCTACTCAAGGAAAAAGCACCATCGTATTATTCCTTATGTGCAGTACATGGTAGCGTATCATATGCGGCTTATGATGATGAAAAGTAAGCAGAGCATTATCGAAGAAATTTTATCGGAAGAAGAGTTGGCGGCACTCAGAGATGATGTGCAGAAGGTATTAAAAAAGATAAAAGTGAAATACATTTTACAGATTCCGACGTCACTTCCGATTATTGAGGGAATGCTCTCAATGCGTGCCGGAAAACAGGTGCGTGCCAAACGTGTCTACAAGGACAATGACTGTGTACTTATGTATAAGGGCGTTGAATTAGCCAGAATGTCTGAGCGTTCCGTTAAATTGTTCCATATCATAGAAGATAAGGAATCGGAGTTTAACGGTATGTGGAGAGGGCGTTTCTGCACACCGATTTACGCTATGAAAAAAGAAGATTATATCTTTGCCGAGCATAACGGTGTACGGATTAATTCAGAAGAATTTATTTGCCGTAAACAAATTTTTATTCTTGGAAAACGTCTGCGATGCTACTATCATGCAGGGTTTGTCATTGCGATTCCGAAAGAATGGGATCGTGCTGTGTTTGGAATTCATATTGCAGAAGCAGATGCGGATATTTTGATGAATGAGATTGTATTTAATGAGGTAAGGCTGATTTATTTTGAAGGGGAAACAGAAGAACATGATGAATTCGAAATCGACAGAGATGATGAAAAAGACATGTAAAGATCATTTTTTTAAAGCAGGGCAATGGTTTTGGTTTGTGTTTGTGTACGGCATTGCTTTGATTGCCTTTAGCAGTTTGATACAAAAATCTTTTTTTGCGATGATTTTACTGCCAATTGTTGTTTATGGAATATATCATTTTTTTATGAGAGAACGAATTGCCTTTAAAGAGATAAATTATCAGATTGTTTTTTATGTCGTAAGCATTGTTTTTGCTGTGTTTATGTTTTTTGTTGCTTATTCCGTGCGTGTGCAGATTTTTTCATGGGATTGGGGAAAAGTAATTCGTTCTGCAAGTGAGTATACATTAACAGATAAGTTGACAGATACTACGTACTTTGCAAGATATCCGAATAATCAGTTTTGGTATTGTATTTTGACATTTTTTTTCAGAATGGTTCATTTTATATGGCCGGAGACGGGGCTAAATGAATTTTATTTAGCGTCTATAGCACTTGGATGTGTTATGACAGTGGCATCTATCTTGTTGCTTCATCACATAGCAGTTCTTATTTGGAATGAAAAGAAGGCGTTTTTTGTTGGTTTAATGACATGGTTTTGTATGCCGTTGTGGTTATGGGCTATGTATGCTTATACGGATATAGCAGGAATGCTTTTGCTGGTAGTTATGCTGTATTGCTACACGAAGGCTGTTTTGAGTGAACCCGGTTGGAAAGTTTTTTGCTGGTTGTGCTTATTTGGAGTGGCTGCATCTGCTGCATTTTCAGTTAAAGTTACTGTGTTTATTCTCTTTATTGCAGTTTTCGTCTGCTTATTACTTCAAAAAAAATCATGGAAAAAGATTATTGCCGGTGTTGTCATTGTAGCAATTTCGTTTGGAGTCGGTCATGGATTGTGTAATTATGTAAAGTCTTCTGTAATTCCGTTAGAAGAATCGTATTGCGATGCCTATGAATTTCCGCTGACCCATTGGATTATGATGGCACTTGGATATGGGGGATATCAGCAGGAGGATGTCGATTTTACCATTTCATTTAATTCATATGAAAAGAAAAAAGAAGCTAATATAAAAGAGATTAAGAAACGATTGAAGGCACGTTCTTTCCATGAAAGTTTTAAATTTTTTGGTTATGATAAACAAGTTAGAACATGGGGAGATGCTACACTTGCCAGCTGTGTATATTTAGCTGAAGGTCCACAGGAGCCTGACAATATATTAAAACAATTTGTGACATTAAAAGGAAGCAAATACTGGATAGCTCTTTTGTATATGACGCTATATTATGGCTTAATACTTGTTGGGATGTTTTTATCGGCACGATTTGCAGTAAAAAGAAAATCTGATGCAAAAGCGGTGGATATGCCGATTTTTGCTTCAAGTATTACGATGCTTGGAATAGCATTGTTTCAGACTATTTGGGAATGTAATTCAAGATATTTAGTTGTATTTATTCCTATTATGATTTTGTTAGCTGCCGATGGCTTTTTTGCATGGAGAGATTACCTTAGAGGGGAGAGGATAAAGTGAAACACTATCATTTTTCAAAATCCGACACGTCAATTGCGAAATTAATTGCTATTAGTTTGATGCTTTTGCATCACTTATTTGGATTTACGGATCGGATTTTGCCTGAGAATATGTACCAGAGTTTATATATGTTTCGCGGGCAGCCTATAGAAGCAGCAATCTGTGCTTCTTTTAAGGTGTGTGTTGCGTTCTTTTTGTTCCTTAGTGGATATGGAACATATCTGAGTATGCGTAAAAGTAAATCAATTTCGAAAATGATTGCAAATCGTATATTTCGGTTTTTAAAATACATATGGCAGGTTATGATTATTTTTGTTCCAATTGATTTTATATTAGGTGTGACAAAGGTAAATCTTACATCCTCATGGACAATTCAATATGATTTTGAAAGCATTATTCTTAGCATGCTTGGATTTGAAAAGTATAATGGTGAGTGGTGGTTTGTTATGCCATACATATTTTTACTTATGATGACGCCGCTTATGTTTCGGTTTTTAAAGAGAAAAAAAGCTGATTTCTTTACAGATTTTCTCGTTGTTTTGGGGATTGCTTTGTTTTCTTTGTATGGTATCCCTAGGTTGATGAGTTATGATATGTTGATTGACTTTAAAGGGACAGTATGGGGAATTCTGCTTTGCAACGTTGTTTACCTACTTCCAATTTATCTATTTGGTATGATTTTTGCAAAGTATCAGGTATTCTCGTATTATCATCAGATATTACCGAAAGGAATATTAAGTTACCCTGTATTATTATTTGTTGCGGTTGCAAGTTTTTATATGCGTTATAAAATTGGATCTTCTTATGACTTTTTCCTGGTTGGACCTATGATTTATGCGTGTGTTATGCTTATTAAGAAAATTCCGGGAGTTATCTGGGTGTCAAAAAAGGCAGGAAGATATATTACTTTTGTTTGGTTGATTCATAGTTTTTACGTGTTTCAATTTGGACAGAAATTTATATATTCCTTCGGAAATCCGATATTAATTTTTATCGTGCTGACAGTGGTTTCTTTTGCTTCAGCAGCAGCTGTTTACTGGCTTTTTACCGGATTATCCAAAGGAGTCAAGAAAATCAGATGCTTTCATAATCGGACAGTGTAAGTCTGTTTTCCAAAATTATATCAATGGCCTCACGTACAGGAGCGTCGCCGGACTTTTGAGTCAGAACAAAATCAACATATGGAAGCAATGCGGCAGCGCAGTCAGCCGGTGCAAAGGTAATGCCGGCTGTTTGCATTGCAGACAGATCATTCATATCATCACCAATATATACCGTTTGTTCAGGAGTGCAGTCATATTTCGCCATTACATTTTTCAAGATATCAGCTTTATCGCGAACACCCTGATAAAGCACGGTAATTCCTATTTCTTCGCATCGTCTGGTGACAATTTTTGAACGGCGGCCGGTGATGATAATAGGAACAATACCCTTTTTTATTAAGAGTTTAATACCTAATCCATCTTTTGCGTTAAATGCTTTCATTACCTCACCGTCATTACCAATATAAATTTTTCCATCGGTTAATGTTCCGTCGACGTCCATTGCAAACAATTTAATTTTTGAAAAATCTTTTTTCATGTGAGTACCTCCGGTATTAGTAATTATTCATCCATTACCGTTTCAAAGTAAGATGGTGTAATGAATGAGATAGGGCAGCTTGATTTTCTCGTATTTTTATAATCAACAAGCATGCTTTTTATATCTTTATTTGCTTCTTCAGCATTTAATGTATTTCTGGTTTTTTCCATGGCTTTTTCAACGTAATTCGGATTTTCACTATTATGGCTGTAACCATCAAAACCTGCGATGGAAATGCTATTCACATTCATCAGGTCTAGCAGACGAAGAAGAAGTACCCCGGAATTATCGAGCTGCTCCCAACCGCATTTTACCAATCGCAGAAAATCGATAATAAAGAGATTATCATCTTTCCTTGTCGTTACATTTGATGTCACAATTTTTTTACATTTATTAAAAGCCGCTTCATTACGCCAATACTGGTACCGGTTTTTGTTGCTGAAATATGCAAAATCAATCGGATAACAATCGGTGAGAAGATTAACGCTAATTACAATAGGATTCTTCTCTTTATAAAAATGCTGAATTTGTCCCTGGCATGTTTTAATCGTGTGACCGGGAAGAAGAACCAAAATATCTTTCCCACTGAGTGCATTTTGAAGTGATGCAATGGCAGAATCATCCTCGCAGTGTGTATTTTGATAATCCAAATAGGTCTTTTCGAGAAGCGAGTAGTCGTACCGTTTTCGCTCCACCGGGTCCAAACGGTTTAGTAAAAAGTTAATATCGCGGCTTGCAATTCCTGCCTTTGCCGAAAGGTAGGAGATGTTGTTTACATGCGCACTGTGCGAACCGGCAAGAAAATATGGGATGGAGTAGCCCCATTCATAACTGTTATGGAAACCGTCGATATAATTGTCTATAAGATCTAAAACAATATCAATATCATAACCACTATTAAACTTACGGTTCATATACTGCATGACAAGTTCTGTATTTGTATTTCCTGCGCCACGTCCCATGCCTGCCATTGTGCTGTCTACAACAATATCGCGGAGTCCCTGGCTCATATCGATAAAATCCTGAGATAGAGCAAAGGACATCTGCAGGTTATTATGTGAGTGGAATCCAATTTTAGCATTTGTCCATAAATTATGATGAACCAGATAAAATACACGCTGTAAATCCTCACGATACAGAGAACCGAAGGTATCGACGATGGAAAAAGCATATGGTTCCAATTCATTTATTTTTTCGATCAAGTCTAAAAGCTCAGCATCTGTATATCCTAATATGTCAACAGGCTGCACATAAAGTTTGTATCCTTTATTGACGATTGCTTTACAAAAATCAATAACTTCAAAACGTTCGCTTTTAAAAAAGCAGGCACGTACACCATCAATTGAAGTGCCGTCATAAGGCTCTAAGTTATCAATATGGTATCGGCTGTAATCGGCAAGGCAGACATAAGATGAATGCCTTTTGTCTGTAGGTAAAAATGAGCGGAGCTGTGCAGCGTTATTAAAGATGGTTGTGCCCTCCCGATGTGGTTCGTCTTTCAGAAATCCGCATTCAATAACATCTATGCCGCTTTCTGTTAAACCTTCAATAATTCCTTTTATTGCGGTATTGCCAAATTGACTGTCAATCAGGTATGCACCATCGCGCAGTGTACAATCTAATATATTTACTCGTTTCATAAAAACCTCCCTGTTAAAATTGATACTACCATTCTGATGGAAGAAGCCAATTCTCATATGGTATCATATGTCCAAATGCGTCAATGGCCCCTTTCGCTGTTGGATAGTAGCGGCCTACCATACTATTTTTAATTGCAAGAAGTTCCGGGGCAATCTGTTCTCCCGGAATTTTATTGCTTGAATTGTAATAACGTCCAAAATAATATAGGGTAGCAGATTTATTGGTCATCTTATTATAACATTGTGTTACCATTTGGGAAATCGTTTTGTGTAAAAACTTTCCATATTCACCAAAAGGATTATGAGTGGCAATCAAATCCCATTTTTTGTAGGATAAGATAAGATTAATATCTTCCTGCATAGCATTTTTACATGTGGAAAGCATATCGGTTTCATACTTTCCGTTACTAAATGTTTTTCGGACGTCCGGGTAATCCAAAATCAGGTATTTGTCATTTGTCGTACGCATTGTTTGCTCAAAGGCTGTTCTTCGTTTTGGATTCCAGCCATGCGTCATGCAGACAACGAGATATTCACCTTCTATAAGATGTCCGCCGCCCCAAAGTGTCTCATCATCCGGATGTGCGGTAATCATCACTTTTTTTATGGCAGTTAAGTCAAGGTTATCTAACATTTGTTTCGTAATGTAGCCTTTTGTACGAGTGATTTTAAGATTCCAGCTGCATGTAAGAGCTGGATTTGTCTTATATACTGCAGTAATAGTAACAGTTTCAATTGGACGAAGGGCAGTTACTGTACCATTTTCATCAACAGTTGCAGCGGTTTTGTTGCTGGATGTCCATTTGATTCGATGATCCGTTGCGTTGGCCGGACCTGTGACTAACTGCATTTTATGTGATGTTCCGGATTCTAACGAAACAGGATTGTTCTCTGCAAATTCTATTGAGGTATATGGTATATCCTCAATGGTAATATGATGTTTTGCCTTTTTTTTACTTTCTTTCTCGCGAACTGTTATAGTAACCTTTCCTGCATGGTGGGATGTGACAACACCATCCTTATTGACTGTGGCAACACTTGGATTGTTTGATGAAAAAACAAGGGTATCATCCGTTGTGTTTTTTGGAGAAAGAGTAGTTGTCAGTGCTATTTGTTCACCAACAAGTGCGGTATTTTTTCCGGAAAGTGTGATTTTTTTTATCTTGATGCGTTTTTTTACTTTTAATTTAAATGAAGTGCGCTTTGCTGTTCCTTTTACCGAAGCGGTTATGGTTGTAGAACCTTTTTTTTTGGCTTTTACAATGCCTTTTTTTGAAACAGATGCAACTTTTTTATTTGAGGAGGTGAAAATTACTTTCTTAAAACGCGCATTATGGGGTTTTACCAATGTTTTCAATTCCAGTCTATCGCCGGTTGCCATGGCTTCTTTTGGTTTGTTTGTTATTTTGATTGATTTGGTACGAAAATAGGAAACGACACGTACAGAAGCTGTAATATCGTTTGGTTTACCGGGAATTTTGAGAGAAATTGTAACGGTTCCCTTTTTCTTTCCGGTGACGGTGCCATGTTTGTTTACAGAAGCAATGCTGGAATCACTGCTTTTCCATATCCAAGCGGCTTTGTTTTGCGTTGAAAGTGTTGAATCTTTCACTTGCATTGTAGTTTTTTCCCCAATTTGTACGGATTTATCAGGCATATCCTGAGCTGCCTGTACTTTGATATAAGTACTGCTGCATGTTAAAAAAAATGCAGCACCCAAGAAAAATAAGGCTTTTTTTGTTATAGTCATAATAATAGCATCTCCTTTTGTTAAAAATCCTTTGGCTTATAAAATAAAAAAGATATGTGAAGAAAATATGTCAAATGGACACATTGTTTTTTCTTATTATGTTTTCCACCAGTGCAACATGTTCCGGTAAGTCCACACCAATGGAAGTGTAGTTTGTTTCTTTTAAGCGCATGGTGTATCCCTTTTGCAGTGCACGCAGTGGTTCAATACCTTCACCTTTTTCCAATTCTGTCTGCTCCATATTTGCAAATTTTAACAAAAAATCTTTTTTATAAGCATAGATTCCGACATGGCGAAAAACTCGTGCTAACTGACCGTCTTTTATATTGGACGGAATAACAGAGCGGGAGAAATACATTGCATCTCCCGTGTCGTTTGTTACTACCTTTACTGTGCTTGTGGCACGGATTTCATCAGGATCTGTGATTTCCTTTTTTAAACTGCCAAAATAAACCGATTCATCTTCTGTAAAAATGGAAATCACTTCTCGGATCATTTCCGGGTTAATGACAGGTTCATCGCCCTGAATGTTGATATACAAATCGCCATCCGTGTGTTCGGCAACCTCTGCTACGCGGTCGGAGCCTGTCTGATGGGTAGCTTTTGTCATTTTTACATTCATGTTGTATTTTTCGCACGCGGCACGAATTCTTTCATCATCTGTGGCAACGTAAATTTCGTTAAGTTCCTTGACTTTCATAGCCTGATGATAGACCCAGTATATCATTGGTTTTCCGCAGATTTCAACCAATGGTTTTCCCGGAAAACGGCTGGATTTATAACGTGCCGGAATAACACCGATTATCTTCATTTTGATTCCTCCATTTTTTTACTCAAAACATCTTCAAGTTTTACGCGTGGAAAGATTTCAAGATTTCCACCGCGAGTTGCATTATAGATATGAATATTATGTTTCTTTGCATACGAATCAAGAAGTGCATATACTTCCATGGAGCGGTCTATGATGTGCTCCCCAATTTGCCTGGTTGTTAAAGTATTTGCATGCATTCTTGTCTTGATTCGGTTAATATCGGTTTCTGCAACTTCTTTTGTTGTGTAATTATCTGTAAAATGTCCACCTTTATCATGAGGGTTTGTACAATCCACACCGAGCAGATAAATTTCTTTAAAGCCCATATGAAACGCCATTTCGGCAGCTAGAGAAAGTACGGTTGCCTTAATCATGCAGTAGGCCTGAATGTTTCCGCGGACTTTGTAGCGTTCGGTTGGAATGGTATGGACGTAAGTGGTATCGACCGGTTTTTTGCGCATGCGGCGATAGGTGCGCTCTGTTGTAAACAGAGGAGCCTTTACCATTTTGGAAAGTTCGATGCCAAGCTTGGATGCGTAAATTGTGTCAGATACACAGTGAAATGACGGACGCCAGTCGGTTTTGTCAAAAATTTTGTATACCATGTTTGTACCGAAGGTGTATTCATCTTTCAATAAATGTAAATCTTCACCGGTCAGACTGGGACCGTTTCCAATGAGAAAACACCGTTCTCCTTTGTGACTGTCCTTCAAACGCTCGAGGCGTAAACTATTATTGTTATGGAACATTCCGTGAGAGCGGAAAAATCCGAGAACATTATAACGCAGTAACAGCCATAAAATGCGCATTCGGTTGAGCGTTTTTTTAGTATAGCGTACTAAACGTTCGTAGAGGGTTCTCTTATGAGGCAGTGCCCCAAGACACATATCAATCACTCGTTTGCCGGAATTCCCATCTTCATATGGATTAAATTTTTGGTTAAATTCCAATTGCTTGTCTCGATAAGGAAATTCGCATTCCTGACGGTGGATGGCATCAACCAGTTCCTGTTCCGTTTTTGTGATTGGACCCGGTAATTCTTCCGGCGACAAGTAAAGACCACGCACATCTTGTTTGTAGGAATCTGCGTCGTACATATGAAAAACCATCGGACGCATTAAATTTGCATAGTCAAACATGGTGGAAGAGTAGTCCGTAATCATTAAATCACTGACTAAATACAAATCATTGACCGACTCTACGTCACTTACGTCATATATGACAGGGTTATCTTTTATTTTTGCTGCTCCAATTTGGTGATGGGCGCGAAATAAAAGAATATAATCGCTGCCGAGCATGTCCATCAGTACATTGACATCAAAACCATCCGGCAAGGAAAATGCCCCATTTTCATCCAGTGATGAGTCACGCCAGGTTGGTGTATAGAGAAGAACCTTTTTCCCTTCCGGAATATGTAATGCTTCCTTTTTCTTTTGGATTTCTTCACTTGTATAATGAAAAAGTTTGTCATTGCGAGGATATCCACTTGCGACAAATTTTACAGAAGGATCTCCGATTGCAAAAGCAGAAGCTATTTTTTCACTATAATAAGGAGACGGAGATGGAAAAAAAGTTACTTTTTTCCCTTTTGCCCGGTATCGTCTGTGCATATGAGAACGTGTCTGACGAGGATCGGAATCTGTTTCGATATCACAGCCGAGTCTCTTTAATGGTGTACCATGCCAAGTCTCGATATAGATTTGGGTTTTTCGTGGTTTTAGATAATCAGCAACTGTGATATTGTTAATCCAGTAACGAGCACTGGCATAATATCTGCGGTAGGCAGAAGTTCCCTTCTTCACCAGTATGGTATGATGGTTTTCCAGTAAATCAAAATGCGCTGCAGGGTCAGTGAATGCCCACACAAAATAAAACGAGCGGAATTTTTCATCCTTTTGCAGCTCGTCATATATGGCACGCACGCTGTCAGTGGCTTTTTTTCCGCCATAGGATTCAAAGACAATATAGTTGTCAGAGACTGTCGAGTGCAGTTTTGTAATACCGTATTTTATCCGATTTTTATAGTAGGACAAATTTTGTCTTAGCATGTAACGAGACTGCTTGTTCATGGTTGTATGTTCCTTTCCCCAAGTGTTAATAGATACCTCATATACTATAACGATTTATAGGTAAAAAGTCAAATGTTTTGCAAATATATGAAAACTGTGGTATAATGCCCATAATAATGTGATAATATAGGAGGACAGGTATGTCAAAGGGTAAAATAATTTATATGGTTGTACCTTGTTATAATGAAGAAGAGGTGCTTGATGAGACGACAAAACAGTTAAGTGATAAATTGCAAAAATTGATAGATGCAGGTGAGATTAGTGAAAAAAGCCGGATTCTTTATGTGAATGATGGTTCAAAAGATCAGACATGGCCGATTATCTGCCGTCTGCATGAAGAATATACACTTGTCAGTGGATTGAATCTTTCCAGAAACCGCGGACATCAGAACGCTGTGCTTGCCGGCCTTATGTATGCGAAGGATCATTGTGATGCAGCGATTTCAATGGATGCTGACTTACAGGATGATATTCATGCTATTGATGAGATGGTAGATAAATTTAATCATGGAATTGATGTTGTTTACGGTGTGCGCAGCAGCCGAAAAAAGGACACGTTTTTTAAGAAATTTACGGCAGAAGGATTTTATAAAATCATGAAATGGATGGGGGTTGACATTGTCTTTAATCATGCAGATTTCCGCTTGATGAGTAAGCGTGTTTTAATGCAGATGGAAAATTACAAGGAAGTCAATCTCTTTTTACGCGGAATTGTACCGTTAATCGGATATCCGGCAGACAACGTATACTATGAAAGACAGGAGCGCTTTGCAGGAGAGAGCAAATATCCGCTGAAGAAAATGTTGTCGTTTGCATTTGACGGCATCACTTCATTTAGTGTCAAACCAATCCGCTTTATATTAAGCCTTGGTCTTGTCATCTTCTTGGCAAGCCTTGGAATCCTGATCTATTCGATTGTGCGCCATGCAATGGGGGCAACGGTACTTGGCTGGAGCAGTCTTATGGTTTCTATCTGGGCGCTTGGCGGTTTACAGCTTCTTGCGATAGGTATTGTCGGTGAATATATTGGAAAGATGTATCTAGAGACGAAAGGCCGTCCGAGATTTGCTATACAGGATATTCTAAATGATGTAGACCGGGCCGAGTAAGAGTTCAGAGATTTTGTTTTGACGGGGAAAGGAATACAAAAAGAAAGTGATAGTGGAAAAAATACAAAATTTTTTGTGTGTGGCAGCGAAAAAGATATTTCTTTGCGTACACATTTTTATTGTGGTTATGATTCTGCTTGAGTTCGGAAGACTTGCAGGTGATGTGTTTCCGTTACATTATCAATTGTTGAATGCTTTGCTGGCATTGCTTGGGTTGACAGCAATTTCCCTCCTTTTTTTTATATGCTGCACGAGAAAAATAGCAGGTTGTGTTTGCAAAAAAAACAGAGTTGTTATGTTTTGCATATTTTATGCGGTAATTATATTTGTGATGCAGATGTATCTGTGTAAATGTATCTATTTTTATACGACGTGGGATGTCGGTATACTGCAGTCGGCAGCAGATGTTGTGACACATGGTGGAACAATTCAGGATTGGATCAGCCAAAGAGGAGATTCGTTTTCTCAGAATTATTTTAATGCTTACCCGAATAATATTTTTTTGACGATTATTTTTGCCGGAATAAAATATCTGTCATCTTTATTTGGATGTGTAGATAATTATTTTCCTACGATTGTTGCAGGGGTGATTTCCACAGATGCTGCCATTGTGTTTACTGTGATGACTGTTTGGAAATTAACGCATAGTCGAAAAGTGACTTTCCTGTCTATAATCATTTGCACATTTTTTTTAGGATTCAACCCATGGATTATAATCCCTTATTCAGATACATACGTACTTCCTTTTTTGAGTGCGGTTTTGTATTTTTATTGTTCCATGAAAGATGAGAAAAAGGGTTATGCATCATGGATAGGAATTGTGATAGCGGCTTCGCTGGGGATAAAAATCAAGCCGACGGTGGTGATTGCTTTGCTTGCAATTGTTCTGGCAGAAATATTTTTTTTGCGAAAGTGTCAAATTAAGGAAATTGCCGCAAAATGTTTAATTGTTGCAGGAGGAACCATAATTGTTTTGGGCCTGATAAATAGTTTGAGTGATGCTGTGTATGACCAGCGGAATGGAGATGCACAAATGACATGGCAGCATTATCTGATGATGGGGGCAAATGAGGAAACATATGGCTCTTATTTTGGCGTTGACAGGGAGCGTTCATGGGGAATATCCGATCTGGAGAAGAGAAAGGAAATGCAAATTGAGGTGTGGAGACAACGTATAAGTGAGAAAGGCATTTGGGGCACAATAAAGTTTTATATGCAGAAATTGATAATTGCAAATGATGATGGCTCATTTGCATGGGGCTGGGAAGGAAATTTCTTTGGTGAATATCGTGGACTGCACAGTGAATTTGCACAAAAATTACAATCTTTTTATTATGCACAGGATAATAAGATGATTTATAATATTTTGCAGAGTATATGGGTTTCTATACAGATTTTGGTTTGTTTCTTTGCAATATTTTTTGATAATAGGAATAAAAGAGCACTTTTCATTGCGATGACATTGACTGGGATTAATTTGTTCCTTATGATATTTGAAGTGCGTGCCAGATATTTGTTTGTATTTGTTCCGTTTTATATTACAGCGGCTATGCTTGGCCTTTTCTATATGCAGGAAAAAGTCAAGATGATAAAAGATAGAAAATGTCATTTGCAATAGATAGAAGAGAAGGATTAATAAATCAGTGAGAAACTTTATTCGCAAAGCGAATCCTTTGTTGCGAGTTGATTTACTAATCCTTCTTTTTTTATTTTTTGAACACCCATTCTCTTTGAATCTGGAAACTGATTGCAAAAAGCAGGGTGTCAATAACACATTTGCGAAGTGTCGAATAAGTAATAAATGTCAGCAGATGATCGACTAAAACAGCAGACAACAAAAGCTGAACAATTGCCAATGTGTAATATCTTACAAAAAGAAATGGCGAGCTTGAGTCATTTTTAAACACCTGATTTTTGTTCACAAAAAAGTTAAATAGCGAACTGGCAAAACGTGAAATCACAGTCCGCATTAATATAAGCACGGACAAATCGAAAAATGGAAGCATCCACTTGTCGGAGATGATCGGACGAAGCAGATAGCCAAGCAGCCAGTACAAAGCAATGTCGATAATAAAACTGGATAAAGAGCTTAGCATAAACTTAAAAAACACTTTGTAAATCCGAATCGAATCAATGAACGGATTAAAATGCGAGCTTTCATTATTTGCCAGATAAATTGTCTGAATCGGAAATTCTTCAATTGGAATCTGGTATTCCTTCGCAGCAATCAGCATATTCATTTCATATTCGAACCGTTCTCCTTTTACATTTGCAAAATGCTCTCTTATGAGAGGGGTTGGAAGTCCTCTGAGTCCGGTCTGCGTGTCAGAAACATGTATGCCGCATAAAAGCCGGATCATCTGCCGAGTCAACTTGTTTCCAAAACGGCTTCTCAGAGGAATTTCCTTGTCGTCAAACTGACGGCAGCCAAGAATCAAAGAATCCGGATGCTCATAGGTTAGTTTTGCACAAGTGTTAATGTCCGGAAGTACATGCTGACCGTCACAGTCTACGGTTACGGCACCTTTGATATCCGGGCGCTGCTCTAAAATATAATTAAACGCTGACTTTAGTGCAATTCCTTTTCCGAAATTTACGACGTGGCGGATTATTTTGCAGTGGCAAGTCTCTTTGCATGTTTTAAAATACTTTCGATTGGCAATAAGACTTCCATCATCGACCAAAATGATATTGGAAAAGCCATCGTCGTGCAATTGTCCAACAAGTGATACCATGCGCTCATCCGGGTCCAGTGCCGGAATGATGATGGCAATACTTTCTTTATAATTACCCAAAACATTTCCCCCTGTAATTCTGAAATCGAAATAATACTGTAAGTATAAGCCTATATCGTTTCAGAATCAAGCATTCGTGATTGACATTCTTTTTTTACATTAGCTTTTTGCTGCGTTTGCCGCATTTCGTTTGGCACGGTAACGCTCCGTTCCATCGAGAATTTTTTTGCGGATACGAAGATTTTCCGGTGTAACTTCGAGTAATTCGTCAGTGTCAATGTAATCAAGTGCCTGCTCTAAACTTAATTCTTTCGGCGGTGTAAGGCGCAGTGCTTCATCCGCACCGGAAGAACGGGTATTCGTCAGGTTTTTCTTTTTACATACATTGACCTCAATGTCATCGCTTTTTGCGTGTTCGCCGACAATCATGCCGCCGTAAACCTTTTCACCGGGACCAACAAACAAAGTGCCTCGTTCCTGTGCATTAAAAAGACCGTAGGTAATTGTTTCGCCGGATTCAAAAGCAATGAGAGAGCCTTGTTTACGATAAGGGATTTCTCCTTTAAATGGACCATAGCCTTCAAATTCTGTATTGATAACACCGTTTCCTTTGGTGTCTGTCATAAATTCGCCGCGGTATCCAATCAGTCCACGGGATGGAATGATAAATTCTAGACGTGTCGTGCCTGCATTTAATGGGGTCATTGCCTGTAATTCCCCTTTACGCTGGCTGAGGCGGTCAATGACATTTCCGGTAAATTCATCCGGCACATCGACATAAGCACGTTCCATCGGTTCTAATTTTTTGCCATTTTCATCTTCTTTATAAAGAACCTCCGCTTTGCTAACCGCAAATTCATATCCCTCACGGCGCATATTTTCAATTAAAACGGATAAATGCAGTTCCCCGCGGCCGGACACTTTATAAGCTTCGGTTGTGTCGGTATCTTCCACACGGAGGGATACGTCGGTATTTAACATGCGGTATAAACGATCACGCAAATGGCGGCTTGTCACGTATTTTCCTTCCTGACCGGCAAGTGGACTGTCATTTACCATAAAATGCATGGCAATCGTTGGCTCCGAAATTTTCTGAAACGGAATTGCCTGCGGATTTTCCGGACTACACAGAGTATCTCCAATGTGAATGTCTGCAATACCTGAAATGGCTACAATTGAGCCAATCGTTGCTTCTTCGACTTCCACACGGTTGAGTCCTTCAAATTCATACAATTTGGAAATTTTAACTTTTTCATTTTTATCCGGGTCATGATGGTTGACAATAACGGCATCCTGATTGACGCGGATGGTTCCGTTATCGACTTTTCCGATGCCGATTCGGCCAACGTATTCATTGTAATCAATGGTGCTGATTAAGACCTGTGTGTCGGCGTCCGGATCGCCTTCCGGTGCCGGAATATAATTTAAAATCGCATCAAAGAGCGGCTTCATGTCGGTGCCTTTCTCATTGACATCGCAGGATGCCACACCTTCTTTTGCCGAGGCAAAGATAAATGGGCAGTCTAACTGGGATTCATCCGCATCTAAATCGATAAACAGCTCTAAAATTTCATCGACAACTTCTTCCGGACGAGCTTCCGGACGGTCGATTTTGTTGACACAGACAACAACCGGCAAAGACAGCTCCAGTGCTTTCTTTAACACAAATTTTGTCTGAGGCATTGCACCCTCAAAAGCGTCAACGACTAAGATGACACCATTTACCATTTTAAGAACGCGTTCTACTTCACCACCGAAATCGGCATGTCCCGGTGTGTCGATGATATTAATTTTCACACCTTCATAGGTAATGGCTGTATTTTTTGATAAAATAGTAATGCCTCGTTCACGCTCAATATCATTTGAGTCCATGACACGTTCGGCAACTTCCTGATTGGCGCGGAATACACCGCTTTGTTTCAATAATTCATCCACTAAGGTTGTCTTGCCATGATCGACGTGTGCGATGATGGCGATGTTTCTGATATCGTCTCTTGTTGTTTTCATAGAAACCTCCATTCATTCATGCAAAAACCACAAAGTCGTATTATAGCACGATTTTTTTTGTGTGGCAAGTTCGGGCGTAAAACGCTTAACAAAATGCTAGGTTTTTTTGCTTTTTTATGGTAAAATAGGATTCATATAAAAAAGGAGGTGCTCTTATGGGGCTGAAAAGGAAGAAGCGGTTACTGGGAATTTTGATTTTTTCTCTTGTTATTGGCATGATGGGAAGTGCCGGTGGAGAAGTTGAGGCTAAGAAAAAGATTGTTTTAAATAAGAAAAAAGCCGTGATTTATGTTGGTAGTCAACTTCGTCTAAAAGTAAAGGGAACAAAGAAAAAGGTGAAGTGGTCTTCAAAGGAGAAAAAGATTGCGACAGTTTCAAAAAAAGGAGTTGTTAAGGGAAAACGTGCCGGTAAGACAAAGATTACGGCAAAAGTAAAAGGAAAGAAACTTGTCTGTAGACTGACTGTGAAGGCGAAGAAAAAGAGAACAGTCACTACGGCAGAGGCAACACCACAGGGAGAAAAGAAACCTGCACCACAGGTGACGCAGACGCCGGGAGGAACCGATAAGCCGTCTGCTTCCCCTGCGATAGAGCCGGTAGTGACGCCAACCGCTGTGCCAACGCCAACACCGGTTGATACTTCAAAACCGGAACCGGTATTTTCAAAAGAAAGCGGAAGTTATGATAAATCTTTTGAATTATCTTTGCATGCGCCAAAGGGAAGCAAAATCTATTATACGACAGATGGCAGTGAGCCGGATGTCAGTAGTGTGGGCGGCAGTGTAAAAGATACCGTACCGGCAAAACTTCCGACCAATGAGTATAAGCAGACAATTACAGTGAAAAATCGGGATAATGATGAAAACAGGCTTTGCTCGAAAGTCAATATTCCATATATGTATGATTCAACGGATTATTATAACGGACCATTTTATCCGGAAGTCGGTGCAGTTCCGAAAGCAACCATCATTCGCGCAATGGCAGTGGATGAAAAGGGTAATACGAGTAAGACGGTGACAAAAACTTATTTTGTAGATAAGAATTTGGCAGAGGTTTATAAGAATGCTTCTGTGATTTCCGTTGTCACGGATCCGGATAATCTTCTTAGCGAAGAAAAAGGAATCTACCGTTATGGCAACTGGGAAAACAGTGGTGCTGAATGGGAGAGACCGGCGGCAGTGACGTATTTTGAGGAAGATGGCACGATACCGTTTGAGACGACGATGGGGATGCGGATTCATGGCAATTATACACGCCGCTGGGGGCAGAAGAGTCTGCGGTTTTATTTCCGTGAAGAATTAGGACTGAAAAATCTCAAAGGCTATCAGTTGATTCCGGGAGCTGTCAATGCGGACGGAAAGCCGACGAAAAAGTATAAACGTTTTATCTTGAGAAATGGCGGTAACGAATATGCCTACAGTAAAATGCAGGATGTCTTTATCCAGAGCCTTGTGAGTGACCGTGCATTTACGACGCAGAGTTCACGCCCATGCGTTTTATTCTTAAACGGTGAGTACTGGGGACTTTATAATCTGATGGAACGCTATTCCGATAATTATTTGGAGGAAGAGTTTGGCGTTGATAAAGATAATGTGGTTGTGATAAAAAATGATGAACTTGATGAGGGAAAAGAAGAAGATTTCGCTCTCTATGAACAACTGCAGGCAATGGCAGACCTTGACATGTCTTTGACCGATAATTATGAGAAATTTAAGAAAATGGTGGATATACAGAGTTATCTTGACTATTATGCGACTGAGATTTATATTGGTAACAAGGACTGGCCGGATAATAATGTGCAGTTATGGCGGACCAGAGAGGATGACGGCAGTGATTATGGCGATACGAAGTGGCGTTATATGCTCTACGACACCGAATACTCGATGAATTTGTGGGGACAGGATAATAACGGAAATACGAATCGTCTGCAGGAAGCAAGAAATAAGGATGCATTATTTGATGCACTCTGTAAAAATGACTCTTTTAAACAGTCACTTGCCGATACGCTGATGGATTTGGCAGATAAAAACTTTAAGTCAGCCGATGCTGCAAAGAAATTAGATGTCATGGCAGCAGTCTACCGTCCGTTGATGGAGCAGTATAAAAAGCGTTTTGGCAACGGTGATGTGGACAGCCGGGTAAGGGATATGAAGAGTTTTATGGCAAATCGAAAAAGCCAGATAAAAAAGCATATTCAGGAATCCCTTTCAATTACAGTAAAATAATAAAAAGAATGGAGAACAAAGATGGAACCGGAAATTACAGATATTTTTGACCGTATTATGAATTGGAAGTTGTTTCGATTTATGTGGCCTTTTTATAAAAAAAATAAGGACAAGCTTTTATATTTGTTTTTTGGAGGATGTACAACACTTGTTAATCTTGTGATTACATATGGATTGTGGTATGGTCTGAAGTGGGAACAGTGGTATGCCGGGAAATTTGCACTGGGCACGTTCCTTGGAAATTTAATTGGAATTGTGTCTGCTATTTTGTTTGCCTACGTGACAAATAAAAAGTTTGTATTTGCGTCGAAAACAACAGGAATGAAAGAACTTTTGGTTGAATTTATTAAGTTTGTTGGCGGCCGTGTATCCACTTTAATTATCGAACTTGGCGGTGTTCAGCTTGCTGTAATATTGTTCCCTGATTCTAATACACTTTTGTTTGTGGCGAAACTTTTGACTCAGGTTTTGGTTATTATAATTAATTATTTTATCAGCAAATTATTTGTGTTTAAGGGGACAAAAGAGGCATCTTTTGACAACCAAGACTAAATTTTGATTTGAATTTGTCCGATATACAGATTACGGATGCGAATGTTTATTTCAAAGCAAGAGTTAGGATAGATGATATAGAAAGGTATGGTTATTGATATGAGAGAACAAATTAAGAAAAAATTCAAAAAAAGAAGATATGCAGTACTTCTTTCGCTTATGGCAGGAGTGTTGCTGTTTCTCCTGCGTGGGCAGTTTTCTCATGCAGCCGACCAGATTTTTATTCAGTTTAATGGTGCCGATTTGGATCCGGCAGTTACTTATGATATGACGACAAGCAGCATGCAGCTGATGCTTCGTACCGAAGGAACCGCATACGATGATGAACGTTATAAGGTAGAGTGGACGATTGAGGATGCCACAGCGCGTGACATTATTGCATCCATTAGTCCCGGTACCTCGAAAACCATCGGTATTGTAAAAGCACTTTCACCCGGTGATGTAACGGTTACAGTAACGGTAAAGGACAGTATGGACGGAGATGCCGTGTTAGGTAGTACGACTTGTAATATCCGTGTCGTATTCTCGATTGATACATCGACCGATGATTCGATTTATAAATTTGTTCACGAAAATGATACGGCAAGATCTCTTGTGATGTATTCGAACAGTGCACCGGTTAATCTTGGCTTGAACTTTGGTTCTGCCAACTCTTCCAATACCCAGTGGTCGAGTGCGAATGAGGAGGTAGTAACCGTAACACAGAGCGGCGGGCTTGTTTCTCCGGTTGGTGCTGGTAAGACGCAGGTGATTGCGACGTATACACCGACCGGTGGTGCAGAGACGTATACGGCATATCTGGATGTTTATGTTATCCCTCGTGTTTCGACAACGAATGGGGCAAATTACGGAACGGCGATTGACGCCCAGTTAAATTCCGGTGAATATTTATACACCGATACGAACTTTGCAAACAACCTGGAAGTAATTCGAAGTAAGATTGTATGGGTTGTAAAAAAGGATGATGACCAGGGAAATTCTAAAATTATTGCGGATTCCCTTGGAAAAGATTCGGATTTGATTTCGATTACGCCGACAGCGAGCCGAAGCAATGAACTGCGGATTGAAGGAAAAGCGGGTGAGTATGATCTGTATTTCTATACCTATGGCAGTTATGATGAAAACGTGGACAATGGAACAACAGCGTACACACCGACCGTTGTGCATCTGACAATTAAGAGTGATATTCAGGACAAAACGGAGATTTTAAGTATCGGTGATGTATATCGTTTTGCGGAAAGTTATAATATGACGCTGGAAGATTTTAATGAGTGTTTCAGTGTGGATATTAAGATGGCGCAGGGAGCACCGGATTATTCCGAATATGCGGACTTTGATAATATGAAAGCAGAATTAACTGCAAAAAATGTTGGTAACTTAGTGGCAACGCTGACTGTGAGAAGCGGCAGGGAAGCCTATGTGCGCAGGATTTTAGGGCTTGCCGAGAGTGAGACGCTGCCGGCAGCCTTCACAACCAGAATTGATATTACGGATAACATTCAGTTAAACCGTACATCGATGACGATTGTGGTTGGGCAGAAAGAGCAGTTAAGTGTTAAATTAAATAGTATTTATTCCGGTTCCATTACATGGGAGAGCAGTGACCCGAACTATGTATCGGTAGACAGACTGACCGGTTTGATTGAAGGTAAGAAAGTGACAACACAGGATGTTGTGATTACAGCAACTTTGGATGCCGGAAATGGTTTGTATAAGACCGCAACCTGTACGGTAAAAGTAGAGGCAACGGTATCCGGCTTTACATTGAATCCGGGAACGGATCAGCAGATGTTAGTTGGTGACCATCTTACGGTAGTTGCAGACATCAAGCAGACCGTTACGGTTGCTCCGCTTCGCTGGATTAGCAGCAATACCTCAGTCTTTACGGTAGAACAGGCATCGGACGGCAAGAGTGCAATTCTTACTGCAGTTGGTGGTGGACGTGCGACATTAACTGTTTACAGTACCGTGAATAATGAGTACAAATCGTTTGAGGTGACGGTGCGTATTCCAATTAATGAAATTTCATTTAGTGCTGCGCAGATGCAGTTAGAACTTTACAAGAGCGGTTATAATATGAAAGATGAAGTGAAGTGGGGACCAACCAATGCGACTGATACAGCACTTACATGGGCTAGTTCCGATACTTCCGTTGTTGAGTTAGACAAAGATGGCTATATGAAATTTAAGGGAGCCGGAACAGCACTTGTCAGTGTGTATCCGACCTACAATCCATACAATGTAATGGCATCTTGTCTGGTTACGATTATCGGTACGCCGGATAGTATGACGATAAGCCAGATGGATGTGACGATGAATGTAGGTGAGGCGGTTCCATTATTAGTAGATTTTAATCCGAAAAATACGGCAACCGGCATTACGTGGACGCCAAATGATGATGGTATCGTGACGGTAACTTATGATGAAGAACGCCGCATTGCTACATTGACCGGTAAAGCACCGGGAACTACAAACATTAATGTGGTGACAACGGAAGGATTGATATCGAATGTAAAAGTTTCTGTCAAACAGCCGTCAACGGCGTTGAATCTGACACCAAAAGATGTAACGCTTAAGACCGGTGACAGTGTAAACTTAAAGGCAACCTTTACACCGGCAAATTCGACGGATACGATTGTATGGAAGAGTTATAATACCGGTGTGGCAACGGTTGATACGAATGGCCGCGTAACCGGTGTGAAAGCAGGTTCGACATTTATTCAGGCAACTGCTTACAACGGAAAAGTGGCAGGACCGACGACAGTTATTATGGTGACTGTACAGGATGGTGTGAAAGGAGTTTCCTTAGATTCCTCAGAAAAGACGGTTCGTGTGGATAGCTCCATTACACTGATTCCGATTTTTAATCCGACAACCGCTTTTAATAAGGCAATGACTTGGAAATCATCGAACGGTAATATTAAGATTGAGGCGGCAGGAGTTTCCAATCTGAAAGTAACCGGTGTGAAAGCCGGTACGGCGATGGTAACCGGTACGACGACAGATGGTGGATTTTCTGTATCCTGTTTGATTACGATTCTGCCAAAACAGAAAGAAAATGATACGAAGGTGACGGTATCGCCAAAAACAAAATATTTGGCAAAAGGCAAGTCATTCTATGTGACAGCCACTGTTACCGGTTCGAGTAATAAAAAAGTAAAATGGACGAGTAGCAAAAAATCAGTTGCAACCGTAACTTCCGGTGGTAAGGTAAAGGCAAAGAAATTAGGAACGACTTATATCAAAGCGACAGCGAAGGATGGTTCCGGTGCATACGCCAGATGTAAAGTGCGTGTTGTTCGTAAAGTGAAAAAAATTAAACTGAACCGCTATTCGGGCAGACTGCTTGTCGGAAGCACGATGAAACTGAAAGCAACCGTTCTTCCGAAAAATGCAACGATTAAGTCTGTGAAGTGGACGACGAATAAAAAATCGATTGCGACAGTCAGCAGTACCGGACGAGTATTGGGAACCGGCGAGGGTATTGTAAAGATTAAAGCTTCGGCCAAAGATGGTTCCGGTAAGTCGGCAACTTGTATACTTCATGTGGTTGAGCCGATTGAAGCAACGGGAATTACTGTGGCAAACAGTCAGATTACGGTAGCGAAAGGTAAGATTGCGCAATCCGGCATTACCTTAAATCCGGTTAATTCGACGACGAAGATTAAATATCACTCCGATAATCCGAGAGTGGCAACCGTAAATAAATATGGTAAGATTAAGACCAAACGTGCCGGAGAGGCTACGATTTACGGAACGACTTCGACCGGACTGTATGGTTATTGTGATGTATTGGTTGTAGATTTAAACCGCAAGGCAGTAACCCTTCGTCCATACGATACCGAACAGCTTCATGTAAACGAGATTAGTACCGGTGTAACATGGTATTCAAGAGATATTAACATTGCAACCGTATCATCGACCGGACTTGTTACCGGACGTAAGAGAGGTATAACAACGATTTATGCGGTTGTCAACGGTGTAAAACTGGGATGCCGCGTGAACGTTACAAAATTAAAGTAGTGGAATGGGAGGAGACTATTGTTAGTAAATTTACATGTAAAAAACTTTGCGATAATTGACGAGATTGATGTTGATTTTTCTTCCGGGTTAAATATTCTTACCGGAGAGACGGGAGCCGGCAAATCGATTTTGATTGGCTCTATCGGCATCGCACTCGGCGCAAGAGTTTCGCAGGAAATCATAGGAAAGCATGGCGACTCTGCGATGGTGGAGATTGTTTTCCAGATTGAAGATGAAGAAACAAAAGAGAAATTATCAGGATTAGGTGTAGACCCGGACGAAGGACAGATTGTCATTTCCCGCCGTATTACGGGAAGCCGGAGTGTAAACCGGATTAATGGTGAAAATGTACCGGTCAGTGTGATTCGCCAGGTGGCTGCCCTTTGCATTGACATTCATGGACAGCATGAAAACCAGTCATTATTGCAGAAAGATAAACATTTAGCAATTGTAGATGAGTTTGCCACCAAACAGTGTGTCGCTTTGAAACAAGAGATTGCTGCTTTATACCGTGAATATACAGCGCTGAAAAAACAGTGGCAGGATGAAGATGTGTCGGATGAGGAGCGTGCGAGAGAACTTAGTTTTCTGGAATACGAAAAACGGGAAATTGAGCAGGCATCTTTGCATGCCGGTGAAATCGAAGAAGTGGAAGAGGCTTACCGCAGGGCATCCGGCGCTGAGACAATTGTGGAATCGCTTAGTCTGGTACACCGTTTGACAAGCGATACGGCCGCAGGAGCTGTGAGCCATGCGTTGCAGAGTATGCAGCGGATTACAGACTTTGGTGAGGAAATTCAGAATTTGCAGGAAGAACTTTTGCAGATTGAAGGGCTTTTGGATGATTTTAATCATGAAACAGCGGATTATATGCAGGACTTTTCTTTCGATGCCAATGAGTTTTCGGAATTAGAGAGAAGACTTGATACGATTCACAATTTGCAGGCGAAATATGGAAGTACCTATGAAGAGATACTTTTGCATTTGGAAGAAGTAGAGGATAAACTGCAAAAATTTGCAGATTTTGAACAGTATAAAGAGAAACTTTTTGCTAAAATAAAGGTATATGAGTCGGATTTGACAAAGAAATGTGAGCAGTTATCAAAAGAAAGAAAAGAAACCGCTTCCGTTCTTCAGGAAAAAATTAAGGCCGCTTTATCGGATTTGAATTTTGCCTATGTTGATTTTGAAATTGCATGGAACCGCAAAGATACATTTGGTGCGGACGGATGGGATGAAGCAGAATTTTTGATTGCAACAAATCCGGGTGAGCCGAAGAAAAGCCTTGGAAAAATCGCATCCGGCGGTGAATTATCCCGTATTATGCTGGCAATTAAATCGGTTTTTGCTGAAAAAGACCATATTGAGACTTTGATTTTTGATGAAATTGATGCCGGAATCAGTGGACGTACGGCACAGAAGGTTTCGGAAAAACTGAAACTTTTAAGTAAAAGCCACCAGATTCTATGCATTACTCATCTGGCACAGATTGCGGCAATGGCAGATACCCATTTCCTGATTGAAAAGATGGTTGATGAAAATCATTCGGAGACAGTGATTCGTCCATTGAATAAGCCACAGAGTGAGCAGGAACTGGCACGTATTCTTGGCGGTGTTGAAATTACAGAGTCGGTACTTGAAAATGCGAGAGAGATGAAAGCGTTAGCAAACAAAATAAGTTCAGATAGTTTTCAGAATTAGAAAAACAGAAGTTGGCTATACTAAACAGAAGGAACCAAAACAATATGTTTTGAACCTTCTGTTTTTTTATTTTGCCGATTATGGGAGGAATAAGTATGAGAAAAAAAGTTCGTTTTTTGCTGGCTGGATTATTAGTGGCTGATGTATTATTGATTGGATATTTGATGTATGATTATATTCAAAATAAAATTCCTGATTCTGTTTTGACTTACGTCGGGGAAAAACAGGAACTGGACCTGCCGGCGTTTTTTAAGACCGAGCAAAGTGTTCCGGCTCTGCATGTGCAAAATCAGGGTGGCAGTTTTTCTATGAAGTCAAACCGGTTAGGAAGTTATGAGGTATCGGTCCGCTTATTTGGTGTGCTGCCGGTAAAGAGGATGGACGTTAAAGTTGTGAAAAGGAAAAAGGTATTTCCGAGTGGAGAGCCAATTGGTATTTATGTGGAGACTAATGGGCTGCTAGTTCTAGACACAACTGAGGTTCCGGCGAAAGATGGGCTTACTTATGCGCCCGGTGAAAATTTGTTAAAGCCGGGGGATTATATTTTGGAGTGGAATCAGAAAAAGGTTGCTACGATTCAAAGTTTAAACCGTGAAATTCAGGGGACAAAAGATAAAAAGGTTACGGTTTTAATACGCCGAAACGGAGAAAAGATAAAAATTGCCATGCGTCCGGTGCTTTCATCAGATGGCACATATAAAATCGGAACATGGGTACGGGAGGATACACAGGGAATTGGCACGCTTACTTATGTAACGAAAACCGGTGAATTTGGTACACTTGGACATGGAATTACTGATGTTGATACCGGGACGTTGTTGAATTTACACGGGGGTGAATTGTTTCAGACGCAGATTGTCGATATTATGAAGGGGGAAAAAGGAAATCCGGGAGAACTGCAGGGATATATCAATATGATTGCAAAAAATACGATAGGAAAAATCAAAAAGAATACGGAGCAGGGTGTGTTTGGCGAGATGAAAGAGGAGCGTGTGTCCGCCTATTCCGGAAAGGCGTATGAAGTTGGCAGAAAACAAGAGATTGAAGCCGGAAAGGCGTATCTGTATGCGAATCTTGAAGGCAGGGCGAGGATGTATGAAATTGAAATTGAAGATATAAAAATTAATGCAAGGGATAATAAGAGTATGGAAATCAGGGTGACGGATAAAAGGCTTTTAAAACTGACAGGCGGGATTGTGCAGGGGATGAGTGGCTCGCCAATTATACAAAAGGACAAAATTGTTGGGGCTGTTACGCATGTCTTTGTTGATGACCCGACAAGAGGTTATGGAATTTTTATTGAGGAGATGTTGCTGCAGTAAAAAGAACCGCATTTGCTGTCAAAAAACGGAGTTAGGAGTCGAAAGATGATGAAATATAAAAAGAATATTAATAAAAAATTAAAATAATTTAGAATTTGCTCTTGTAATATGGAGAAAATGGGTATATACTTTTAATCACAACGAGTTTATAAAAAGTTTATAATTATTTGAAGGGGGTACTGGTTGTGCAGAAATTAAAAGTGTTAATTGCAGATGATAATCCAAGAATGGCATCCATGATTCAGAATATTCTTATGGATGATGATGAGATTCAGGTCGTGGGAACGGCAGAAGATGGAGTAGAAACACTGGGAATGATTGAGGAAACGGAGCCGGATTTGCTTTTGCTGGATTTGATTATGCCGAAATTAGATGGTCTTGGTGTGATGGAGCGTCTGCAGGAAAAGCAGAAGATGAAAAAGGTGCCGGAGATTATTGTGGTGTCCGGTATTTCACAGGAACGAATTACGGATACGGCATTTGCCTTGGGAGCTTCATATTACTTATTAAAACCATTCGAGTCGGAAACACTTCTTTCTCATGTACAGAAATTTAAACCGGGTGCGAGGGCAAAACTCATTGCTACGGGAAATGAGAACCGAAGAAATGAAAAAATGGCGAAATATAATCTTGAATCGGATGTTACCAATATCATTCATGAAATCGGGGTGCCGGCACATATAAAAGGGTATCAGTATTTGCGGGATGCAATTATGATGTCAGTTGACGATAAAGAAATGTTAAATTCTATTACAAAAATTCTCTATCCTTCTATAGCCAAACAACACGGGACAACACCAAGCAGAGTAGAACGAGCAATACGACACGCAATCGAAGTGGCGTGGAGCCGCGGAAAAGTGGATACGATTGATGAGTTATTCGGATATACGGTTCATAATGGAAAAGGAAAACCGACGAATTCGGAGTTTGTAGCGCTAATTGCGGACAAAATACGGTTAGAACAGAAAATGAAAGCCTAAAAAAATCTTTTCACCGCTCCCTTTTTGGTGTATAATAATACCAATATGATTTTGTATCAAAAAGAAAGGGGAGAAGGATATTGAAGAAAGTATTATTTGTTGCTTCTGAATGTGTTCCTTTTATAAAAACCGGTGGATTGGCAGACGTTGTCGGTTCACTTCCAAAGTATTTTGATAAGAGTAAATATGATGTACGGGTTATGATTCCAAAATACACTGCGATACCGGAAGAGTATAAAAACCAGATGCATTATATCACGCATTTTTATCTCGACCTTGCATGGCGCAAGCAGTATGTCGGTGTGTTTGAAATGGAATTAAACGGAGTTAAATTCTATTTTCTTGATAATGAATTTTATTTTAGCGGCAGCAAGCCTTATGGAGAAATTTATCAGGATATTGAAAAATTTGCCTTTTTTGATAAAGCAGCGTTATCAACACTGCCAGTGATTGATTTCCGCCCGGATATTATTCACTGCCATGACTGGCAGACGGGGCTGATTCCGGTATATCTGCATGATGCATTCCAGCAGGGCGAATTTTACCGTGGAATTCAGTCAATTATGACGATACATAACTTGAAATTTCAGGGTGTCTGGGATAAAAAGACAGTTATGGATACGGCAGGGCTGGATGCATACTATTTTACACCTGATAAATTGGAAGCCTTTGGGGATGCCAATTATCTAAAGGGCGGTCTTGTTTACGCAGATCAGATTACGACTGTAAGTGATACCTATGCAGAAGAGATTAAGACGCCGTTTTATGGAGAAAAATTAGACGGTCTGATTAATGCGAAGTCAGGGTGTTTGACCGGAATTGTGAATGGCCTTGACTACGATGAGTATAATCCGGCAAAGGATCCGCTTATTTATGCAAATTATGATGCAAGAACATTTCGCAAAGAAAAAATTAAAAATAAGCGCGGCCTTCAGAAAGAACTTGGTCTATCACAGGATGATAAGAAGTTCATGATTGGTATTGTGTCGAGACTGACCGACCAAAAGGGCTTTGATTTGATTGACTATGTGATTGAAGAAATCTGTGCAGAAGATACGCAGCTTGTGGTACTTGGTACCGGAGAGGAAAAGTACGAAAATCTGTTCCGTCATTTTGCTTGGAAATATCCGGACCGCGTATCAGCGAATATTTACTATTCCAATGAGCGTTCGCACAAAATTTATGCAGCCTGCGATGCCTTTTTGATGCCATCACTCTTTGAACCGTGCGGATTAAGCCAGCTGATGAGTCTTCGATATGGCACGGTTCCGATTGTAAGAGAGACCGGCGGACTGAAAGATACCGTAGAGCCTTATAATGAATATGAGAGCAAAGGAACCGGTTTCTCATTCAGCAATTACAATGCACATGAGATGCTCAATACCATCCGCTATGCAAAAGATGTTTATTATAATAGAAAGAGAGAGTGGAATAAGATTATCGACCGCGGTATGGCAATGGATTTTTCATGGAAGAATTCAGCGAAGAAATATGAGCAGTTGTATGACAGAATGTAAAAAAATACAAATTATTTGAATTTACTCTTGAATTTTATTACGGAATTGGGTAGAATAGGTTCTAGAAGTTTGTATATTTTTTAACAAACCAAAATTTTAACTATTTTTAGGAGGAAATATCATGTCAGTAAAAGTAGCGATTAACGGATTTGGACGTATCGGACGTCTTGCATTCAGACAGATGTTTGGTGCAGAAGGTTATGAAGTAGTAGCAATTAACGATTTGACAAGCCCTAAGATGCTTGCACACCTTTTGAAGTATGATTCTTCTCAGGGTAAATATGAGAAAGCAGATACTGTTTCTGCAAGTGATGATTCCATCACAGTAGATGGTAAAGAGATTAAAATCTATGCTTTCCCGGATGCAAACAACTGCCCATGGGGTGAGCTTGGTGTAGACGTAGTTTTGGAGTGCTCCGGATTCTATACATCCAAAGAAAAAGCACAGGCTCATATCAATGCAGGTGCTAGAAAAGTTGTTATCTCTGCTCCAGCAGGAAATGACCTTCCTACTATCGTATATAACACAAACCACGAGACATTGAAAGCAGATGATACAATCATCTCCGCAGCTTCTTGTACAACAAACTGCCTTGCTCCTATGGCAGATGCATTGAACAAATATGCTGCAATCCAGTCTGGTATCATGGTTACAATCCATGCTTACACAGGTGACCAGATGACTCTTGATGGTCCTCAGAGAAAGGGTGACCTCAGAAGATCTCGTGCAGCAGCAGTAAACATCGTTCCTAACAGCACAGGTGCTGCAAAAGCTATCGGCCTTGTAATTCCTGAGTTGAATGGTAAATTGATTGGTTCTGCTCAGCGTGTTCCTACACCTACAGGTTCTACAACAATTTTGACAGCTGTAGTTAAAGGAAAAGACATCACAGTAGATGGTATCAATGCCGCTATGAAAGCAGCAGCTACAGAGTCCTTCGGATACAATGAAGACGAAATCGTTTCTTCTGATATCGTAGGAATGAGATATGGTTCTCTCTTCGATGCAACTCAGACAATGGTTTGCAAAGTTGACGATGACACATACGAAGTACAGGTTGTATCTTGGTATGATAACGAGAACTCTTATACAAGCCAGATGGTTCGTACAATCAAATACTTCAGCGAGTTAGCATAAGTCTTGATTTAGGACAAGGTTTGAAATTGATCCCAAAAAGGGTCCGGTCGGTTGGACCGGACCTTTTTTCATAGAAATAATTAAAATGGAGGTTTGTTATGTTAAATAAAAAATCAGTAGATGATATTAATGTAAAAGGTCAGCGCGTGTTAGTACGCTGTGACTTTAACGTACCGCTTCAGGATGGTAAAATTACAGATGAAAACCGTCTGGTAGCAGCACTTCCTACAATTAAGAAGTTGATTGCCGATGGCGGTAAAATTATTCTTTGCTCCCACCTTGGTAAGCCAAAAGGAGAGCCGAAACCGGAACTTTCTTTGGCACCGGTTGCTGTTCGCCTTTCTGAACTTTTGGGACAGGAAGTAAAATTCGCAGCAGATGATAACGTAGTTGGTGAAAATGCAAAAGCTGCTGTTGCTGCTATGAAAGATGGTGATGTAGTTCTTCTTGAGAATACACGTTATCGTGCAGAAGAGACAAAGAACGAAGATAATTTCTCCAAAGAACTTGCTTCTTTGGCTGATGTTTTCGTAAACGACGCATTTGGTACTGCTCATAGAGCACACTGCTCAAATGTAGGTGTTACCAAATATGTAGATACTGCTGTTGTTGGTTACTTGATGCAGAAAGAAATCGATTTCCTTGGAAATGCAGTAAATAATCCGGAGAGACCATTTGTTGCAATCCTCGGTGGTGCCAAAGTTTCTTCCAAGATTCCGGTAATTGAGAACCTTTTGGATAAAGTAGATACTTTGATTATCGGTGGTGGAATGGCATATACATTTATGGCTGCTCATGGTGAGCCGGTTGGTAAATCTCTTTTGGAAGAGGATTACAAACAGTATGCACTCGACATGGAGAAAAAAGCAGAAGAAAAAGGTGTTAAACTTTTGATTCCTGTAGATAATGTAGTAGCAGATGATTTCTCAAATGATGCAAACTTTAAAGTTGTTGAGCGCGGTGGTATTCCGGATGACATGGAAGGTTTGGATATCGGACCTAAGACAAGTAAATTGTTTGCAGACGCAATCAAAGGCGCAAAGACAGTTGTTTGGAACGGACCGATGGGATGTTTTGAAATGCCAAACTTTGCAAAAGGAACGATTGCAGTTGCTCAGGCAATGGCAGATTTGAAAGACGCTACAACGATTATCGGTGGTGGTGATAGTGCTTCTGCTTGTAACAACCTTGGATTTGGTGACAAGATGACACATATTTCTACCGGTGGTGGTGCTTCCCTTGAGTTCTTGGAAGGAAAAGAACTTCCTGGTGTTGCAGCAGCAAACGACAAATAATTAAAGATAATGATTGGACTGTGGTGGTGTTTTGTATGCCACCACAGAAATTTTTGGAGGAAAAACAATAATTACACATTTAGTGCAGGTTGAGAAGATATTTTGTATAAGGAGTGATATTTTATGTCAAGAAGAAGAATTATCGCAGGAAACTGGAAAATGAATAAAACACCAAGTGAGGCTGTTGCACTTGTAAACGAATTGCTTCCGTTGGTGAAAAATGATGATGTTGATGTTGTATTTTGTGTACCGGCAATTGACATTGTACCGGTTGTTGAGGCGGTAAAGGGAAGTAATGTAAATGTTGGGGCAGAAAACCTTTATTTTGAAGAAAGCGGTGCTTATACCGGTGAAATTTCTCCGAACATGCTTGTAGATGCCGGAGTTAAATATGTGATTATCGGACATTCGGAGCGCAGAGAGTATTTTGCAGAAACTGACGAGACGGTAAATAAAAAGGTTTTGAAGGCATTTGAACATGACCTTATCCCAATTATCTGTTGTGGTGAGACATTGACTCAGAGAAAACAGGGTATTTACGTAGATTGGATTCGTATGCAGATTAAAATTGCATTCCAGAATGTAACGGCAGATCAGGCAAAAAAAGCAGTTATTGCTTATGAGCCAATCTGGGCAATCGGAACCGGTGAGACGGCAACAGCAGACCAGGCAGAAGAAGTATGTGCAGCAATTCGTGCTTGTATCGGTGAGATTTATGATGCGGCTACCGCAGATGCAATTCGTATTCAGTACGGCGGTTCTATGAATGCCAAGAATGCCGCAGAACTTTTGGCAAAACCGGATATTGACGGCGGACTGATTGGCGGCGCTTCTTTGAAACCGGATTTTGGTCAGATTGTGAATGCATAACGCGAATGAACTCGGGAACTTGTTAAAAAGTGAAATAAACTATTGACAAGAACCGTATCAGTATGTATAATATGTCTTGTGTCTGTCAAAGAGATGGACACAAGATAAATGCGCGAGTGGCTCAGTTGGTAGAGCACAACCTTGCCAAGGTTGGGGCCGCGGGTTCGAGTCCCGTCTCGCGCTCTAATATAAAAAAGAGTGATTCCAAAAGGAATCGCTCTTTTTTACTTCGAGCCCCGCCGTGGCTCGAAGTTCGAGGTCTCGGCTGTCGCCTCGGTCGTAGCAAAACGGTGTCCACCGGACACCAGCTACGTCTCGCGCTTTCATATTAAAGAAGAGTGACTCCAAAAGGAATCGCTCTTTTTTTACTTCGAGCCCTGCCGTGGCTCGAAGTTCGAGGTCTCGGCTGTCGCCTCGGTCGACTATACTGTTAGAAGTATTTCGACACCATTTTCTTCAATTGCTTTTAAGTCTTCTTCTAATGCATCGTCATCAGTAATAAGAACATCTAAAGCGTTAATAGGACAAATACTTATAATAGAATCTGTGCCAATTTTACTGGTAGGGTAAAGTCCATAAACTTTTTTTGCAGACGCAAGAAGAGTGTTATACAGACATAAATTTCTGGTTCGCTGGATGGATAATCCGAAGTCAGCACTGACTCTTGCTGAGGTGATAAAAATTTTATCGAAGCGCAGCCGTTTTAACATCTCAATGGCAAAACCATCATATACGCAGCCGTTTTTGTGGAATTCGCCTCCTAAAAGAAGGATGGTAATGTTTGGATATTGGCGCAGATTATCCGCGATAGAGATGGAATTTGTTACAATGGTACAATTTAAATCGTGCGGCAGATTTTGAGTCATAAGATACCCAATGCTTGCGCCAGTGATAAATATTACATCATTATCATTTATACAGGTGACTGCTTTCTTTGCAATGGCAAGATAATTTGGGTCAACTTTGGCAATGCGTTCTTTAGCTGTTAAATCACCAATGTTATATTGAGCCCCGATTGTTTCTCTTAAAATGGCACCGCCGTGAGTTCTTTTTAGCATACCTTGTTCTTCAAGCAGTCGAAGGTCACGTTTGGCAGAATCATAACTTATGCCAAACATATCTTGTATCTCCTGATTTGTGATACTTTTGTTTTTTTGCAGCGTTTCCAGTATTTTTTTGTGTCTTTCTTCAATAAACATAATGGTTACCTCCTTTAATGGTTGTTGTATTGTAACTCAGATATTAGCACAACCGTTAACAAATGTCAATAATAAACGTGAATAAAAGTTAAACAACAGGAACAAACGTGAAAAATGAGTGAATTTAAACAATGTTATTTATTGGGTAAATTAATACATTACGTTGCGGATGCTTTTACATTTTTTCATAATAAGGTTTTATGTTACACAATATGTATTTGACATAACTTCAATTAGATGATAGTATAATAGCAAATAAGTGCTACCGATAGACGGCTAGCCTGATGCTTTTTTGCTAAAAATGACCGCCAAGTTTGTCAGACTTTTAGGGGTGGTTATTTTTGTGTCTTATCATTGTTTCTAGAACCAAGTGCATAGCCAGAAGAAAAGCAGATAATATATAAGCTGATAATGGCTATAAAAAGTTCTGTTGTTATCATAAGAACAAACCTCCTATTAGAAATTTCCTAAAGTGGATCTCTATGTAAACACAAGCTATAACTCTTGTGGGGGAGGCTAACCGCCTCTACCCAATAAGGCAGCACCGCCTGTGTTTGTGTAAAAAAACAGATGTCAATTCTTTAGGATTTCAGTAATTCAGTAGAAAAGCTTTGTGACTCGTGGGTTTTGAGTACGTCGGTATGTGGCACTGGTAGTTTCAGTGCCCATACCGCTACGCACTCAATGAGCGAAAGCGCCCACGAGACGCAAAACTTTTCTACTGAACTACGGAAACTAAAAAATCCGCCATCCGTTTATTTAACACAAACACAAGCGGTAGCCCTTGCATTTTTTTTCATATTTTGATAAACTGTAAAATTGAGAATAGAACTAACTATATTATTGTGTTTTAGACGCAGAAATGAGGCAGATATGGAATTAATTAGTATACGCGATTTGTATCGCAACCAGGAAAAGTATGTAGAACAGACGGTTACGGTCGGAGGATGGTTAAGAAGCGTCAGAGATTCCAAAACATTTGGATTCTTAGTGGTTCATGATGGAACATTTTTCGAGCCGCTTCAGGTGGTATATTCAGATAAACTTGATAATTTTTCAGCAATTTCCAAATTGAATGTAGGAGCAGCCGTGATTGTTACGGGAAAAGTAGTAGCAACACCGGGAACGAAACAGCCATTTGAGATTCAGGCAGATGAGGTTGTTGTAGAAGGTGAGTCTGCACCGGATTATCCATTGCAGAAAAAGAGACACTCCTTTGAGTATCTTCGCACGATTTCACATCTTCGTCCGAGAACAAATACATTTCAGGCGGTATTCCGTGTGCGTTCTTTAATTGCGTATGCGATTCATAAATTCTTCCAGGAGAGAGAATTTGTTTATGTACACACGCCATTGATTACCGGAAGTGACTGCGAAGGTGCCGGTGAAATGTTCCGTGTGACAACGCTGGATATGGAAAACCTTCCGATGACAGAGGATGGAAAAGTAGATTACACAAAAGATTTCTTCCGCAAAGAAACCAATCTTACGGTAAGCGGACAGTTAAATGGTGAAACGTATGCGATGGCATTTAAAAACATTTATACGTTTGGTCCGACATTCCGTGCGGAAAATTCAAATACGACGCGTCATGCGGCGGAATTTTGGATGATTGAGCCGGAAATTGCATTTGCGGATTTGAAGGATGATATGATTTTGGCAGAGAGCATGTTAAAATATGTTATCCGCTATGTACTTGAAAATGCACCGGAAGAGATGAAATTCTTCAATCAGTTTGTGGACAAGGGACTGATTGAGCGTCTGCAGGGAGTTGTGGATGCAGACTTTGCACATGTTACTTATACGGAAGCTATCAAACTCTTAGAAGAGCACAATGATAAATTTGAATACAAAGTAAGCTGGGGATGCGATTTGCAGACCGAGCATGAGAGATACCTTACGGAAGAAATTTTCAAACGCCCTGTTTTTGTAACGGATTATCCAAAAGAAATCAAGGCATTTTATATGAAGATGAATGACGATAATAAAACGGTTGCCGCTATGGATTGTTTGGTTCCGGGAATCGGGGAGATTATCGGAGGAAGCCAGCGTGAAGATGATTATGATAAACTGGTTGAGAGAATGAACGAATGTGGACTGGATAAAAAAGATTATGAATTTTATCTGGATTTGCGTAAATATGGTACGGCACGTCATGCCGGATTTGGTCTCGGATTTGAGCGCTGCGTGATGTATTTGACCGGTATGCAGAACATCCGTGACGTTATTCCGTTCCCACGTACCGTAAACAACTGTGAATTATAAAGCATACATGAGGAGGTTAGCAACATGAATTTAATTATTCCACAAGGCTATCAGTCTGCACTGGATATCCGCGAGACTGAGGTAGCAATCAAAAAAGTAAAGGATTTCTTTGAAAAGGCTTTGGCTGCCAATTTGAATCTGACACGAGTTTCAGCACCACTTTTTGTTGACCCGGATTCCGGATTGAATGACAACTTAAATGGTGTAGAGCGCCCGGTTTCTTTTGATATTTTAGAGCAGAACGGAAGGGTAGCAGAAATCGTACATTCATTAGCTAAGTGGAAACGTCATGCGCTGGGCCGCTATGGTTTTGCTCATGGAGAGGGCCTTTATACGGATATGAATGCGATTCGCCGTGATGAAGAGACGGACAACGTACATTCTTTGTTTGTGGACCAGTGGGACTGGGAGCGCATTATTGACAAAGAAGAACGTAATGTAGATACTTTGAAAGCGATTGTAAATAAAGTATATCAGGCATTGATGGAAACAGAAGATTATATGGCAATGCAGTATGACTACATTGAGAAGTCCCTGCCTGAGCAGATTGCCTTTGTGACAACACAGGAACTTGAGGACCGCTATCCGGACAAGACGCCAAAAGAGCGTGAGTACGAGGCAGTAAAAGAATATGGTGCCATTTTCCTGATGCAGATTGGAGATAAATTAGCTTCCGGAGAGCCACATGACGGACGTGCGCCGGACTATGATGACTGGTCATTAAACGGTGATATCATCGTTTATTATCCGGTTCTTGATATGGCATTTGAAATTTCTTCTATGGGAATCCGTGTGGATGAGAAAGCACTTAAGGAGCAGCTTGAAAAAGCAGGATGCCCGGAGCGCGAAAAACTTCCATTCCAGAAAGAAATTTTGGAAAAGAAACTTCCGTATACCATCGGTGGTGGAATCGGACAGTCAAGAATTTGTATGTTTTTCCTGAAAAAAGCACATATTGGAGAAGTACAGGCATCGATTTGGCCGGATGATGTATGGGAAGAAGCATCAAAGAAAGGACTTAATATTTTATAATGGATAATTTTACCTTTTATGCGCCGACTTATTTTGATTTTGGTAAAGGCGCCGAAAAGCATGTTGCTGATTTAATAAAAAAATTTGGTGGACATAAAGTGCTGCTTCACTATGGAGGAGGCTCCATCAAAAAGAGCGGACTTTATGATACCGTGATTTCCGTATTAAAAGAAAGCGGTTTGGAATTTTGTGAACTTGGTGGTGTAAAACCAAATCCAAGAAGTGGACTTGTTTACGAGGGAATTGAGTTGTGCAAGAAAGAAAAGGTTGACTTTATTCTTGCCGTCGGCGGTGGAAGTACGATTGATTCGTCTAAGGCAATTGCTGCCGGTACTTTGTATGATGGAGATTTCATGGATTTTTATCAGGGCAAGGCATCCGTTGAGAAAGCGCTTCCAATCGGAACGATATTAACGATTGCGGCAGCCGGCAGTGAGGGTTCTCCAAATACGGTAATCACCGATGAAAAAACAATGGTGAAAAAGGGAACAAAAAGTGATTTGCTTCGTCCGAAGTTCTCTATTTTGAACCCGGAACTTACCTGCACCCTGCCTCCGTATCAGTCGGCAGCGGGAGCAACGGATATCATGATTCATGTTTGTGAGCGTTATTTTTCCAACACAGAGGAAGTTGAGATTACAGACCGCTTGTGTGAAGCAATTTTAAAAACAATTGTATATGAGGCACCGCGTGTCATTGAAAATCCAAATCATTATGAAGCGCGTGCAAACATTATGTGGGCAGGTATGTTAGCACATAATAATGTTTGCGGTGTCGGTCGTGTGCAGGATTGGGCAAGCCACCATATCGAGCATGAATTGTCAGCTCTTTATGATGTTACTCATGGCGCAGGACTTGCAGTAATTGCACCGCTTTGGATGCGTTATGTCTGTAAGAAAAATCCGGGCAAGCTCGCTTTATTTGCAAACCGTATCTTTGAGGTGCCGATGAATGAGAAACATCCGGAGAAAACCGCACTCAAAGGAATTGAGGCGTTTGAAGCATTTTTGAAAAAAATCGGCATGCCATCTTCTTTCGCAGAGATTGGTGCAAAAGAAGAGGATATCGAGCTTATGACCGATAAGCTTTTGAAGGGGCGTAAGACCGAAGGAAATTATGTGAAATTGAATCGTGATGATGTGATTGCGATTTATCGGAGTGCATTGTAAAAATTAAGGAGGCAGATATGGACCAGAGAGAATTTCTACGTCAGATGGAAGAGTTGGTAGATTTTGGACGAACGAAAGAAAATTTGCTCACCAAACAAGAAATTGCCGATTATTGCAGTGACTGGAATTTGACAGAGGAACAGATGCCATTTGTCTATGCATACCTTAAAGAACATCGGATTGAGGTAGAAGGATATCGTGCGCCGGTAGAGAAAACGGAAGAAGAGGCTGTTGAAAAAAGCGAAAAGGATTCCAAATATCTGCGCTTATATAAAGAAGAACTGTGTCAGTTAAAGCGGTACGAAGAAGAGGAACTTGTGCGTTTACTCGAACAGTTGCGAAGAGGCGAGGAAGAAGTAATTTCTTCTGTTATCGAAGCGCATCTGCACCGGGTCATGCAGTTGGCGGATAAATACCGCGGCCGTGGTGTGCCGGTGGAAGATTTGATTCAGGAAGGTAATTTGGAATTAACCGCCTGTGTTGCGATGCTCTGTGGAAATGAAGAAGTTGTGGATTATCAAAAAGCCATTGAACATGCAGTGAGAAGCCGGTTGATTGAATTAGTAGATGAAGAACTGGCAGGAACGGACAGCGTGCATGCACTGCTTGGGCGTGTGAACCTTTTGTTGGAGGCAACGAGGACATTAGCGCAGGAATACGGACGTATTGCGACAATTGAAGAACTTTCCGAATTTACCCATATGGATATCGAGGAAATTAATCAGTACGTCGATTTGTCCCACAATGAAATAGAACTGGGAAAAGGTGAAAATGAACGAAAATAAAGAATTTAAACTGGAGGCTCTCGTTGAGCCTCTTTGCTTATGGTATGAAAAGGAAAAACGCAGTATGCCGTGGCGGGATGATGCTACGCCGTATCATGTATGGCTGTCGGAGATTATGCTCCAGCAGACAAGAATAGAAGCGGCAAAAGCATATTATGACCGGTTTACAAAGTGTCTGCCGGATATTCCTTCTCTGGCAGCAGTTTCGGAGGAAGAACTTCTGAAATTGTGGGAAGGACTTGGATATTATAACCGCGCACGCAATTTAAAGAAGGCAGCTTCTCTTTTGGTGGAGCGGTATGATGGCAGGCTGCCGGCCGATTATGATTTGCTGCTTTCACTGCCGGGAATCGGCAGATATACAGCGGGGGCGATTGCATCCATTGCTTACGGCTTAGCAGAGCCGGCGGTGGATGGCAATGTGCTTCGTGTTACGATGCGGTATTTAAATTGCGATGAAGATATTATGAAGATGTCGGTTCGGACTAAGATGGAAAAACAACTTCGTGCCATTATGCCAAAGGACTGTCCGGGCGAATTTAATCAGGCACTGATGGAACTCGGGGAAGTAATCTGCATTCCAAATGGGAAACCACTCTGTGAAAAATGTCCGCTTTCTCATTTGTGTCTTGCCCACAAAGAAGGGCGTGAGATGGAACTGCCGAAAAAGGCGGAGAAGAAAAAGCGCCGTATCGAGAAAAAGACAGTCCTTGTATTCCGGCAGGGTGACCGGATTGGAATTGTAAGACGACCAAATCAAGGGCTATTAGCCGGTATGTGGGAATTTCCATCAAAAGAAGGACATTTGACGATGCAGCAGGTGAAAGAGTATTTGTCAGAAACCGTATCCTGTGAGGTGACGGTAAAACGATTAAAGAGCGGCAAGCATATTTTCTCCCATGTGGAGTGGCATATGCGCGGTTATGAGATTATTCTTCCGGAAGGAAAACCACAAGATGTAGTGCATGGGCTTTTGCTTTGTGACTTGTCAGAGGTCCAGGAAAAATATCCGATACCGGTTGCTTTTCATATTTTCTTACACCAGATTTGAGTGTGTAATAACGTAAAATAAGGGCTTTGGATGAATTTCCGGCTCTTATTTTTATATTTCGTAAAAACACATGATATAGTGCATACTGCAAAAAAAATACAAAAGAATTACAATATATAGTAGACAATGCATACCTCGTTTGGTATAATGATTCCTGTAGGAAAAATTATGAACGTTAGTATTGGTACGGATTGAAAGGAGTTGTACAAAAAGTGAGGGTAATCAAAAGGGATGGCCGAACCGTAGAATATGACCGAAACAAAATATTGATTGCAATACGGAAGGCAAATGCAGAAGTGGATACGTTTGAAAGGGTTAATGATGACATGATTGATGGCATCGTTGCCGGTATCGAGAATATGAAACGTGATACGATGCAGGTGGAAGATATTCAGGATATCATTGAGCAGAAATTAATGGCGGCAGGAAAGTTTGACCTTGCGAAAAAGTATATTATTTATCGTTATACGAGAGAACTGGTTCGTAAAGCCAATACCACAGACGATTCGATTATGAGTCTTCTCCAAAACAGCAACAAAGATGTTATGGAGGAAAATTCAAATAAAAATGCGTATGTGGCAAGTACCCAGCGTGATTTGATTGCCGGAGAGGTGTCAAAAGATTTGACAAAGCGTATTCTTCTTCCGGAGAAAATCACAAAAGCACATGAAGACGGTGTGCTTCATTTCCACGATATGGATTATTTTATTCAGCCGATTTTTAACTGCTGTCTGATTAATATTGGGGATATGCTTGATAATGGTACGGTGATGAACGGAAAACTGATTGAGAGTCCAAAGAGTTTTCAGGTTGCCTGCACGGTTATGACACAGATTATTTCAGCTGTAGCAAGCAGTCAGTACGGCGGTCAGTCGGTAGACACCAGACACCTTGGCAAATATTTGAGAAAGAGTGCGGACAAGTACCGCAAGCATTATACCGAGCGTTATGCAGGGAAAATTGAGCCGGATATAATTGAAGAATTTGTTAAAGAACGTGTAAATGACGAACTCCGCTCCGGTGTGCAGACAATTCAGTACCAGATTAATACTTTGATGACAACGAATGGACAGTCTCCATTTGTAACACTGTTTTTAAATTTGGATCCAAAGGATGAATACATCAAGGAAAATGCGATGATTATTGAAGAGATTCTTCGTCAGCGCTTAGAGGGAATTAAAAACGAAAAAGGTGTTTATGTGACACCTGCGTTCCCGAAACTGATTTATGTATTAGATGAGCACAATGCCTTAAAAGGCGGTGAGTACGATTACATTACAAAACTTGCTGTCCGCTGTTCGGCAAAGAGAATGTATCCGGATTACATATCCGCAAAGAAAATGCGTGAAAATTATGAAGGAAATGTATTTAGCTGCATGGGATGCCGCAGTTTCCTTACACCGTGGAAAGATGAAAACGGTAATTATAAATTTGAGGGACGTTTTAACCAGGGTGTTGTCAGTTTAAACCTTCCGCAGATTGGTATTTTAGCAAAAGGCGATATGGAATATTTTTGGCAGCTTTTGGAAGAAAGATTGTCGCTCTGCTTTGAAGCTTTGATGTGCCGCCACCGTGCGCTTGAGGGTGTAACCAGTGATGTCAGTCCGATTCACTGGCAGTATGGTGCGATTGCCCGTCTGCAAAAAGGAGAGAAAATCGATAAATTGTTGCATGGCGGTTATTCCACTATTTCTCTTGGATACATCGGTTTGTATGAAGTTACGAAACTGATGACCGGCGAGAGTCAGACAACGGAAAAGGGAAGTCAGTTTGCAAAAGCGCTGATGAACCGTCTGCGTCGTGCAACGGATACATGGAAAGAGGAAACCGGAATTCATTTTGGACTTTATGGAACACCGGCAGAAAGTCTCTGCTACCGTTTCGCTGAAATTGATAAAAAACGCTTTGGTGAGATTGAAGATGTAACGGATAAAGGATATTATACCAATTCCTACCACGTGGACGTGCGCGAGAAAATTGATGCTTTCAGTAAATTTGAATTTGAGGCACAGTTCCAAGTTATTTCTTCCGGCGGTGCGATTTCATATGTAGAGGTGCCAAATATGCAGAACAACCTGCCTGCACTGGAAGAAGTTGTTAAATATATTTATGAGCATATTCAGTATGCTGAATTTAATACAAAATCGGATTATTGTCATGTGTGCGGATATGACGGCGAGATTATTATTAATGATAATCTTGAGTGGGAATGTCCAAACTGCGGAAATAAAGACCATGACAAAATGAACGTAACAAGAAGAACCTGTGGGTATCTGGGTGAGAATTTCTGGAATGTGGGCAAAACCAAGGAGATTAATGCCCGCGTACTCCATCTGTAAAGAGGAGATGAAAGAAAATGAATTACGCAGATATTAAATACTGCGATGTAGCAAATGGTGAAGGTGTGCGTGTATCTTTGTTTGTCAGCGGATGCACGCATCACTGCAAAGAATGTTTTAATAAAGAAGCATGGGATTTCCATTATGGAGAACCTTTTACACAAAAAGAAATCGACCGGATTTTAGAGTATTTAAAACCGAATTATATTGCCGGTTTGTCCCTGCTTGGCGGTGAGCCGATGGAACCTGTCAATCAGGAGGGGATTCTCCCATTGCTTCGCGCGGTAAAACAGACATATCAGGAGAAAAATATCTGGTGCTATACCGGTTATTTGTTTGACAAAGATGTCTTAGATAAAATGTGTAAAGAGTCGGAAGTGACAAAAGAAATTGTATCCTATCTTGATATTGTGGTTGATGGAGAGTTTATGATTGACAGAAAAAATCTGAAAATCAATTTCCGTGGTTCCGATAACCAGCGCATTATTGATGTAAAAAAGACATTAGATGCCGGAGAAATCGTTCGCTGGGAACGTGAGATACAATAAATAGTGAGGAAGAAAATGAATAAAACAACAGTAAAATTTAAAAAATTAGACGAAAGAGCACAGATGCCGCATTACGGAACGGAATTTGCGGCGGGTGCGGATTTGTATGCGTGTCTGGATGCACCGCTTACCATTGCAAAAGGAGCAACGGAATTTGTCCATACCGGGATTGCGATGGAAATTCCTACAGGACTTGTCGGACTTGTGTATGCAAGAAGCGGGCTGGCGTGTAAAAAAGGACTGGCACCGGCCAATAAAGTTGGTGTGGTGGATTCCGATTACCGCGGCGAGATTATGGTAGCGCTTCACAATCATTCAAACGAAGATATAACGATTGAAAGCGGCGAGCGCGTGGCACAGATGGTGATTGCTCCTTATGTTTTTGCGGAGTACGAAGAAGTATCCGAGTTAGAGGATACAGTGCGCGGTGAGGGCGGCTTTGGTTCAACCGGTACAAAATAATTAAAAAACGGTGGTTTTGTAAATTTTTAGACGGAACATAATTTACAGAACGCCGTTTTTCTGTTATGATAGTGAATGTTAAGAACTTATACACAAAGAATGGAGGAATGAATAATGGGTATGACGATGACGCAGAAAATTCTTGCGGCCCATGCAGGACTGGAGTCGGTAGTACCGGGTCAGTTAATTGAGGCAGACTTGGATTTGGTACTGGCAAATGATATTACCGGACCGGTAGCGATTCATGAAGTAGAGAAATTGAATAAAAAGACGGTGTTTGATAAGGACAAAATTGCACTTGTACCGGATCATTTTGCACCGAATAAAGATATTAAATCAGCAGAACACTGCAAATGTGTACGCGAATATGCAAAAGCACAGGGAATTACAAATTATTTTGAAGTTGGCGAGATGGGAATTGAGCATGCCCTTTTGCCGGAAAAAGGTTTGATTGTTGCCGGTGAGACATGTATTGGAGCAGATTCCCATACTTGTACATACGGTGCACTGGGTGCTTTTTCCACTGGTGTCGGAAGTACCGACATGGGTGCCGGCATGATTACCGGACAGGCATGGTTTAAAGTACCATCTGCCATTAAGGTAGAATTAAAAGGTGAGTTAAAGCCATGGGTCAGCGGTAAAGATGTAATCCTTCATCTGATTGGATTGATTGGCGTTGATGGTGCGTTGTACCGCTCCCTTGAATTTATGGGCGAGGGTGTAAAGAGCTTGTCTATGGATGATCGTTTCTCCATTGCCAATATGGCAATCGAAGCAGGCGCCAAAAATGGTATTTTCCCGGTTGATGAAAAGACGATTGCATATATGGAAGAACATTCGACAAAGAAATATACAATTTATGAGCCGGATGAAGATGCCGAGTATGATGAGACGATTACGATTGATTTGAATACGTTAGAGCCTACGGTTGCGTTCCCGCATCTGCCGGAAAACACAAAGACTGTAAAAGAAGCCGGTGAAGTAGTTATCGACCAGGTTGTCATTGGTTCCTGTACAAATGGACGAATCGAGGATATGCGTGTTGCCGCAAGCATCTTGAAGGGACGTAAAGTGAAAAAGGGAATCCGCTGCATCGTGATTCCTGCAACACAGGCAATTTATTTACAGGCAATCGAAGAAGGACTTGTGCAGACCTTTATCGAGGCAGGCGCTGTTGTCAGCACACCAACGTGTGGTCCGTGCCTTGGCGGATACATGGGTATCTTAGCAGCAGGTGAGCGTGCGGTATCCACAACAAACCGTAACTTTGTTGGACGTATGGGACATGTGGATTCAGAAGTATATTTGGCAAGTCCGGCAGTTGCCGCAGCAAGTGCCATTACCGGTAAAATCTCAGAGCCATCCGAACTTGGCTTGTAAGAAATGGAGGAAATTGATTGTGAAAGCATTAGGAAAAGTATTTAAATATGGTGACAATGTGGACACGGATGTAATTATCCCTGCCCGTTATCTGAATTCTTCGGATCCGGCAGAACTTGCTACACACTGTATGGAAGATATTGATAAAGATTTTGTAAATCAGGTAAAAAAAGGTGATATCATCGTAGCGGAGAAAAACTTTGGCTGTGGTTCCTCCCGTGAGCATGCACCAATTGCCATTAAGGCATCGGGGGTAAGCTGTGTAATTGCAGAGACGTTTGCCCGTATTTTCTACCGCAACTCCATTAACATCGGACTTCCGATTATTGAGTGCAAAGAGGCATCTGAGCGCATTGAAGCCGGTGATGAAGTGGAAATTGATTTTGACAGCGGTATCATTACAAATAAGACAAAGGGTGAGTCCTACAAAGGCCAGGCATTCCCTGAGTTTATGCAGAAAATCATCAAGGCAGAAGGTCTGATGAATTATATCAATGCCAAAGAGGCATAAAAGAAACTAGATTTTGGCAGGAGACCTTATGCGTATGTGTAAGGTCTCTTGTTGCATAGAAACGAGGGAAAATGATGAAAGTAGCAACAAGACATTTTGTCAGACCTGAATTTATGAACCATCATCAGACTTTATACGCCGGCTACATATCCGAGTGGGTGACGGAAGCAGCGATGATTGGCGTGACCGAAAAGTTAGGAACCAATGAGCAGGTTGTACTTGCCGCACTGAAAGAAGTTGTGATAAAAAAAGAAGTCGTGAGTGGTATGATACTGCAATTGGATTATGAGGTATCAAAAATCGGGGTGACAAGTATTGAGATTTTGGTAGAAGGAAAGAATTTTCTGACCGGTGAGAGTCATTTGACCGGGCGTGCTGTTTTTGTGACAGTGGATGAAAATGGAAAGAAACGGCCACATGGGCTGTCATAAGAAATGAGGGGAATGGATGAAGGATTTTAAAACGGAGTACAGGAAAAAAATGAGAAGTCCCGCGGAGGCTGTCTCGGTTGTAAAAGATGGTGACTGGGTGGATTATACAAGCTGCCTTGGGAAACCGATTCTTTTAGACCGCGCATTAGCAAAGAGAAGAGACGAGCTTCATGATGTGAAAATCCGCGGTAATCTGATGGCGGGACCGATTGCGGTGGCAGAATGCGATGAGACGCAGGAACATTTTGTGTATCACAGCTGGCATTGCTCGGCGTATGAGAGAAGGCTCTGTGATAAAGGGCTCTGCTATTATATCCCGATGGTTTTTCATAACAATGCTGCTTATTATGAATACTTTTTAGACGTCAATGTTGTTATGGTGAGTGTGGCTCCGATGGATAAACACGGGTATTTTAATTTTTCGGTAAATACCGGTGTTGCCGCACCGATTGCCCGTATGGCAGACATTGTGATTGTGGAAGTAAATGAAAATCTTCCGCAGGTGCGTGGCGGTTATGATGAATGTATTCATATTTCGGATGTGGATTATATTGTAGAAGGGGAGCATGAGCCTTTTGTCAATATGGAAGCACCGGAACCGACGGAAATTGACCGGCAGATTGCAAAACATCTGATTCCGCATATTGTTGATGGGGCAACGCTGCAGCTTGGGATTGGAAGTATGCCAAATGCGCTTGGTGAAATTATTGCAAAATCCGATTTGAAAGATTTGGGGATGCATACGGAACTTTGTTCAGATGCATATCTGCAAATGTATTTAGCCGGGAAATTAACAAACAGGCAGAAAAAACTGGAACCCGGAAAAGGCGTATTTGGATGTGCCATTGGTTCCAACGCACTGTATGAGTGGTTAGATAATAACCCGGGAGTAGCGGCATATCCACTTGAGTATGTGAACCGCCCAAGTGTGATCGCGCAGATTGACCATATGGTGTCGATTAACAGTTGTGTTGCTGTTGATTTATATGGGCAGGTGGCGGCAGAGAGTTCCGGAGTCAGACAGATTAGCGGAACCGGCGGACAGTTGGATTTTTTGATTGGTGCATCGGCTTCTCGTGGAGGCAAAGCATTTATTTGTATGAGCAGTGTGTATGTGGACAAGGATGGACAGACTCATTCACGTGTTCGTCCGCAGTTTAATGGCGATATTATCACTTCGCCGCGCAGCCAGGTTTATTTTCTGGCAACGGAATACGGAGTTGTGAACCTTGAGGGGCGTTCGACCTGGGAACGTGCGGAAGCATTGGTGAGTATTGCACATCCGGCATTCCGCGATTATTTAATAAAAGAAGCGGAGAAAAGAAAAATTTGGAGGCGGAGCAACCGTATCCGCTAAGGGGTTACGCAAATATTCTTTCTTTCGTCACACTTTTGTGTTAAAATGACAATAGAAAAATGTACTGGAGGATATTATGAAGGCGAAGAAAAAAGCATGGATTGTAATTATTGTATTGGCAGTGATTGGGTTTTGCGTCGGTTTTTATTTTGGATATAAGGGAGAAAAAGATAAGCAGGAGCAAACGAACACACAGACAAGAACGCAGGAAAAAGAAATACGGGCACAGGGTGAAATGAAGGACGGAGAGCTAGTCGACTATACAAAAAATAATATGTTGGAACTTGGTAAATATAAGGGGAGAACGGTTACCGTTACGCCGACCGAGACGGAAGTTTATCAGGCGATTTTATTGGAGGCAGAGGACTGGAAGAAAAAGGTGGCCGATGGAGAGCGGGTAGAGAAAGGTGACTGGATTTCTCTGGATTACGAAGGTTATGTCGACGACCAGCCATCCGATGATTTGAGTGAGAGCGGTGCCGTGATTCAAGTTGGTGCGGGAAATTTGTTTAATGCGGCGTTTGAACGTGGATTGATGGGCTTGAAATTAGGAGAGACATATAATCTGAATGTAACATTTGCAGAGGATGATGCAGATCCAGACGTGGCGGGGAAAACGATTACTTTTTCCGTTGAGGTGAATGCGAAGTTTAACGATGCATATGCGAAAAAGATGTCGAAAAACAAATATCCGAACGTAAAAGCGTATTATACGTATGCAAAAGCGAAGGAAGAGAAAGAAAACAGAGAGGGAATCGGTGATACGGTATGGGAGGACTTATTAAAAGAATGTAACGTAAAAAAATATCCGGCAGGTTCCAGAAAACAGGCATACAAAGACCAGAAACGTTCGTATCAGGTGTTTGCCAAAGTAAGTGGGCAATCGTATGAAGAATTTATCGGTGCATTAGGTCAGACGGATGAAGATATTCAGTCGTCAGCTGACGATCAGGTGAAAGCGCGTATGACAGCAAAGACAATTGCCATAAAAGAGGGGCTTACATTATCGGATGCAGATTATGAGCGCTTTCTTTTGGCGTTTTTAGAGCCGGAAGAAGAAGAGGACAAGACTTTGAAAGCAATGGAGAAAAGATATCTCGAAGAACAGAGCTGTTATCCGAGAGATGATATGCTTATTGAATTAGTAAAAGAGTATCTTGGCAAAAATTCAAAGATGAAATAAAGGCGGGGATTTATATGGTTGAAAATTATGTAACGAACCAGTATTCTTTTGAGAGCCGTGAATCGTATGAACAGACGAAAAAAGAAGCAGAGCAGATAAAAAAACTGATTCACTCAGCGGATTTGAAAAATCCGAAAATTGCTTTGAAAATTTATAATAAATGCGTGTCGGACAAGATGTTTCATACGATGGCCGGTTATAATTTTTTGATGGAACTGCGGCATTTTATTGGAAAAAGCGGACTCGTGAGTGAGCAGTCCTTAGCGCCAATTCCAATTAAGGAAGAAAATGAGAAAAAGCCGGATGTTATTGCTCAGGCATCACGAAAAGAAGCAAAGTGGAAGCGATTGTACGAAGGGCAGCAGTTACTGAATAAGAAACTGAAAATTGCCCTTTTTGCGGCAGTTGTTCTTTTGGTTGGTTTTGTCGTAATAAATTTTCGATTTGAATACTCTATTTTCACATATTTTACAAATTATAAGGCTAATATGGAAGAAGAGTTGATTGACAAATATGAAAAATGGGAAGAACGTCTTCAGCAAAAAGAGGACAGTCTGAATCAGTGAAAGGAGTTTATATATGGCAGGAAATACAATTTTAGTCGTAGATGATGAACAGCGTATGAGAAAGCTGGTACGCGATTTTTTGACAAAGCAGAATTTTCGTGTGTTAGAGGCGGCAGATGGCGAAGAAGCCGTAGATGTTTTTATGGAGAATAAGGACATTGTTCTTGTGATTTTGGACGTAATGATGCCAAAGATGGATGGCTGGGAAACCTGCAGGGAAATCCGCCAGTACTCCAAAGTGCCTATTATTATGCTGACGGCACGTGGCGGGGAAAATGACGAATTGCGTGGCTTTGAACTTGGGGTGGACGAGTATATTGCAAAGCCATTTAGTCCAAAGATTTTAGTGGCGCGTGTAGAGGCACTGCTTCGCAGAACCAATTCGGCAAATGAGAAAAATCTCGAATATGGCGGAATTGTGTTAAACCGCTCCGCACATGAAGTTATAATTGATGGTGAGAAAGTGGATTTGAGTTACAAGGAATTTGAGCTGCTTTCCTACTTTATGGAGAACAAAGATATTGCCCTTTCACGTGAACGGATTTTGAATCACGTGTGGGACTATGATTATTTTGGTGATGCCAGAACGATTGATACCCATGTGAAGAAACTCCGCAGTAAAATGGGTGAAAAAGGAAAGTACATTAAGACAATCTGGGGTATGGGATATAAATTTGAAGTATAGGAAATGGAGTGATTATCTTGAAGCGTTCCATGAAAACAAGACTGGTAGCGATTTTTGTCGTTACCATTGTCATTATTATCGGTGTTATCAGTCTTGCAAACGTTGTGCTTTTGCCATATTTTTATCAGTCCAATAAGGTAAGCCAGATGCAGGGCGTTTATTCGCGTGTTATCAATATTTGTGAAAATGTGGATTGGAATAAGATGGACAGCGAGCAAAAAGATACAATTTATGATAAGTTAGACCAGCTTTCGAGCAATACCAACATGAGCATTTATCTTGTGCAAATTCGGGTTTACCAAGGGTCTGGTGATATCGCGGAATTAGCGTATGTATATCCGAGTGACAGTGAGCGTTTGCAGCAGGTAACAAAAAACCAACTTGATAAGTACGTAAAATCAATTTATTTTGGGCAAAAGCTAGACGATAACTGTAAAATGATTACACAGACAGCAAATTATTCGATGTATAATGTGTATGATACGAGAGTAGATTCTAATTTTTTGGAACTCACAGGAAAGATGCCCGATAATTACTGGATTTATCTGCGCAGTAATTATCAGAGTATACAGGAAAGTGCCAGTGTATCGAATCAGTTTATGCTGTATGTCGGAATGATTGTGATGATTGCCGGCGTGTTTATTATGTATTTTGTCAGCAATCAATATACGAAGCCGATTCTGCGCCTGGCAGCTCATGCAAAAAACATGCAGAAACTTGACTTTTCAACTCGTTATAAAGATAACCGTGATGATGAAATCGGAGTGCTTGGCAACAGTATGAATGCTTTGTCGGACCGTTTGGAGAAAACCATTTCCGAATTAAAGACAGCGAATAATGAATTGCAGCTGGATTTACAGAGGCGTTCGGAGCAGGAGCAGATGCGGCAGGAATTTTTGGCGAATGTTTCGCATGAACTGAAGACGCCGATTGCTTTGATTCAGGGATATGCAGAAGGATTGCAGGAAAATATTAATGATGATGCAGAAAGCCGTGAATTTTACTGTGAAGTCATTGTGGACGAGGCTGACAAGATGAACAAGATGGTAAAAAAACTACTGAGTTTAAATCAGTTAGAGTTTGGAAATGACCAGGTTCATTTTGAACATTTTGACTTGCGAAGTGTAATTCAGTCGATAGTAAATTCCTCTGATATTTTGTTCCGTCAGAAAGAAGTTACGTTGTCATACCATCCGGATGAGGAACCAATTATGGTCTGGGCAGATGAGTATATGATTGAGGAGGTTGTCAGCAATTATGTGAGCAATGCACTTAATCATGTGAAATACGAGAATAAAATTGAAATTAAGACGATTCGGAAAGGTGACCGTGTATGCACCAGCGTATTCAATACCGGAGATCCGATTCCGGAGGAAGATATGGATAAAATCTGGTCGAAATTTTACAAAGTTGACAAGGCAAGGACAAGAGAATATGGTGGCAATGGAATTGGCTTATCTATCGTAAAAGCCGTTATGGATGCCCATAATCAGAAGTTTGGTGTGAAAAATTATGACAATGGTGTCGAATTTTGGTTTGAACTTGACGTGAAAAGTGTTGATTGATGGACGGGATATGTGCTATAATAAATAAACTGGATTTAATTGTAAAAGGAGGGGTTTTTTGAGACAGATACGTTTTTTATGTGCCGTTTTGGCTGTGTCCGTTCTATCCCTTACCGGATGTGCGGATATAAAAAATTTGTCTGAGGAGCAGGAAAATGAAATTGCGGAGTACGCAGCAGGTGTTTTGCTCCAAAATTCTGACAAATATTCGTACCGACTTATCACAAAAGAAGAAAAGGAGGTTACAGAAACGCCGACACCGATGCCGGCGACACCGACACCAACATCGGCAGCTGCACAGGCGTCAGACGCACCACAGGAATCGCAGCCGGAACAGACAAAAGCTGCACCGGAAGATTCCCAAAAGGAAGTATCGTTAGATGATTTATATCATCTGAAAGGTGTTTCGATTTTGTATACTTCTTATCGTCTGGCAGATAAATACGGAAGTTCACAGATTCGTGCCGAACAGGGGAAAAAACTACTTGTTGCAGAGTTTTCACTAAAAAATAATTCCGGTGCGAAAAAAAAGGTTAAACTGATTGACAGACGAAAAATCACCTATCAGCTGAATGTGGACGGAACAACTTATTCTCCACAGATTAGTTTATTGGAGAATCAACTGGATTATTTGGAAGCTGTGATTGCGAAAGGAAAGTCACAGAAGGCAGTGTTAGTATTTCAGGTAGATAAAAATGCGACAAACGCTTCTTCAATTGATTTGTCGATTGAAGAAGGGAATAATAAAACATCAGTGAAAATGAAGTAGGAGGCATTTATGTATCAGGAAAAAAAGAGAAGCTTGTTTTTTGGACTGCCGCTTTCTTTTACAACTTACCGGATTGAGGAAAAGGTAGTAAATATTAAAAAAGGTTTTCTCAGAACGGAAGAAGATGATACATTGATGTATCGGATTCAGGATGTAAAATTTGTGACCGGTTTCTTAGAAAGAATTTTCCGTTTAGGAACGGTTGTATGTTATTCAAGTGATGTAACGGACTCAACGCTCGAATTAAAGCATATTCGGCATGCAAAAGAAGTTAAAGATTACATTTTAGTTACCGCAGAACAAGAACGGCGCAAAGTCAGAACCCTTCATACAATGGGGTTGGATGCAGATGCCGGTCAGTTTGATGATATTGATGACATGGAGTAAGGAGGAGAGAGACAATGGCAGTAGAAACAGGAATTTTATTAGAGAGTGGTACCAATGAGCTTGAATTATTGGAGTTTGTGGTTGGTAATCAGCATTATGGAATCAATGTGGCAAAGATTAATGAACTTTGTCCGTATCAAGAGCCAACGATGGTGCCGAATGCACATGAGTACATAGAGGGAATCTTCATGCCGAGAGAACGGTTGATTACCGTAATTAATTTGGCGAAAGCGTTAGGTGTTCCGTCAAGCGGTGACACATCTCATGATATGTATATTATTACGAATTTTAACCGTCTACACACAGCGTTTCATGTTCAGCAGGTGCTTGGTATTCACCGTGTATCATGGAAAGACATCGCAAAACCGGACTCTACCATTAGTGGAAATGGTAAAGGGGTAGCCACAGGCCTTACAAAGATTAACGGAAGAATAATTATTGTTCTTGACTTTGAGAAAATTGTTACGGAAGTTAATCCGGAAACGGGACTTAAGCTGTCTGAGATTGAGGCAATGGGTGAGCGCTCCCGTATTGATTACACAATCCTTCTTGCGGAGGATTCGCCGCTGCTTCTTGAGATGTTGAAGAAATGCTTGACAAAGGCTGGCTATACACATTTGATTCCAACAAGCAACGGACTGGAAGCATGGAACACTTTGGACCGCATGATGAAAGATGGTGCGGTGATTGGAAAAGATATTTCACTTGTTATTACGGATATTGAAATGCCACAGATGGATGGACATCATCTGACTAAGAGAATTAAAGAAGACCCTAGATTTGAAGGACTTCCGGTTGTTATTTTCTCATCTTTGGTAAATGATGAGATGAAACGTAAAGGAGAGGCACTTGGTGTAGATGCCCAGCTTTCTAAACCGGAGATTGGCAGATTGGTTCATCAGCTGGACCTTTTGCTTAAATAAGAAGTTTGTGCTTTGGCAAGAGGAGGTGTGACATTTGACCTTATGTAGAAAATGTGGAAAAGAAATTCCAGATGGCGAAGAATTGTGTGAAGACTGTAAAAATAAAGAATCACAGATGGATGAGACTTATCTGGAAGAATTGATGCAGAACATGAGTGATGAAGAGAAAGAACCGGAAAATGCAGGTGAACCGGCACCCGTTATGGACGAACAGGTGGAGGAGAAACCGGCAGAAGAAGCTTCTGATGGAGAAGCGGATGTAAATGATCTTTTGGCACTGCTTTCGCAGGATTATGAAGATTATGATGAGTCGGATTCCGCAGTGCAGCCGGAGGAGGAGGTTCAAACAGCAGAGCCTATGGATGAAAGTCCGGCTGAGACTTCTCTTTTTCGGGAAGATGATGAGGAAAGCGTATTTGCCGATGATGCAAATGCTTTATCTGTAGATGATGTTTATGATGATGCACTTTCTGCTGTGGATTACAGTGAGGCAGATGAGGCACCGGAATTTCCTGAAATTGAGGAAGAATTTGTTCCGCAGATGGATGAAGATGCCGGTGATGATTTTGGTGATTTGGCGCTGGATCCTTTGGTATTGGATGATAGTGAAGCGGCTGGTGTGTCCGGAGAGCCGTTGGTGGTTTCAGATGACACAGAGGCAGATGTACAAGATATAAAGCAGGAAAAAGAGAAAAAAGACGGTTTCTTTAAACGTATTTTTGGTAATATCATTACGGAACAGTCCGCAGAGGAAGAAGCCAAAGAGCGTGAGAAAGAGCAGGCTGACGCTGAAGAGAAGAAAGCGGCGAAAGAGGAAAAGAAACAGCAGACAGCAGAGGAAAAGGCAGCAAAAGCAGAGCAGGCAAAAGAAGAAAAAGAAAAAAAAGCAGCAGCAAAGGCAGAACAGGCAGCAGCAAAAGCGGCAGAAAAAGAAGAAAAGAAACGATTAAAAGCCGAGCAGGAAGCTAATGAAGTGGTTGGCAGAATTAATCCGGTTGGTGCTGCGATTGTTATGGTATTTTTCGGACTTCTCTGTGTAGCAGTTGTGTTTGGCAGTCAGGCACTTTCTTATACGACATCCGTAAAAAGTGCGGAGAGTTCTTTTGAACAGCGGGATTATAAGAATGCCTATGATTCTTTGGCAGGAGTTTCTGTTTCGGATTCGTCGAAAGAACTCAAACAGAAGGTGCGTATGTGTATGCAGCTCCAGCGTGAGTATGATGCTTATCAGAATTATTATAAGATGAAGATGTATTTGGAATCCCTGGATTCTTTGATTGGTGGAATTCGTCTTTACGATGCAAACAAAGCAAAAGCGGAGCAGTATGATATGCTCAGCCAGTACAATGAATTGGAGAGTAAACTCGCAAATCAGCTGTACAATGAGTTCGGTGTCAGTGAATCACAGGCACGAAATATTATTGCTTCCGAGACACAAAAGGAATACACAGACCGCTTGCAGGCGATTCTTTTGCAGTGGCAGAAGAGAAATGAAGCGGATGAGAGATAATGAAAAGATAGCTGACCGGTTTTCCGGTCGGCTATTCTAATACAATGACAGAGGTGATACAAAACGATGGTAGCAATTGTGGATTATGATGCAGGAAATATTAAAAGCGTTGAGAAGGCATTACAATATATTGGGGAACATCCGGTGATTACAAGAGATGTGAAAGAAATTAAGAAAGCAGATCATGTAATTGTGCCGGGAGTTGGTGCGTTTGAGGATGCGATGGAAAAGATGAATCGCTATGAACTGACAAAAGTGCTGCAGGATGTGGCGGCATCCGGTACACCGATTATGGGCATTTGTCTTGGGCTACAGTTGTTTTTTGAGCGAAGCGATGAGTCAGAACATGATGTAAAAGGACTTTCACTTCTTCCCGGTGAAATTGTAAGATTTCCGGAAAAAGAAGGATATAAAATTCCGCATATGGGATGGAACTCTTTGAAAATCAATCCGAATTCGAAACTGTTAAAAGGAATTCCGGAGGATGTGTATGTGTATTTTGTTCATTCGTATTATTTAAAAGCCAAACATATTGAAGATGTAGCAGCTACAACGGATTATATTGTTCCGGTACATGCGGCAGTGGAACATGACAATATTTTTGCAACCCAGTTTCATCCGGAGAAGAGCGGAGATGTTGGGCTGGAAATTTTGAAGAATTTTGTTTCCATATAGAATAAGACGAAGATAGGAGGAATTTCGGTGTTTACGAAAAGAGTAATTCCATGTTTGGATGTAAATGAGGGAAGAGTGGTAAAGGGAGTTAATTTTGTTAATTTGATTGATGCGGGAGACCCGGTTTCAGTTGGTGCTGCTTATGGAAAAGCAGGGGCAGATGAATTGGTTTTTTTAGATATTACAGCATCGAGTGATGCAAGAGAGATAAAGGCGAACATGGTTCGTAAAGTGGCGGAAACGGTGTTTATTCCGTTTACGGTAGGCGGCGGAATCCGTACGATTGAGGATTTTCGTATGATTTTGCGCGAGGGTGCGGACAAGGTTGCAGTGAATTCAGCGGCAATTTTAAATCCGACACTTGTATCGGATGCTGCGGATAAATTTGGAAGACAATGTGTCGTTGTTGCGATTGATGCCAAAAGACGGGCAGACGGCAGTGGATGGACAATTTACAAAAATGGCGGTCGTGTAGATATGGGAAAAGATGCCGTGGAATGGGCAATGGAAGCGGAGCGCTTAGGTGCCGGCGAAATTCTTTTGACCAGCATGGACTGTGATGGAACAAAAGACGGCTATGATGTTGAACTGACACGGACGGTTTCTGAAAATGTTTCAATTCCGGTTATTGCATCCGGCGGTGCAGGAACAAAAGAGCATTTTTATGATGCCCTTACGGAAGGAAAAGCGGATGCGGTTTTGGCAGCTTCACTATTCCACTTTAAAGAACTTGAAATCGTTGAATTGAAAAAATACCTGCAAGAGCGGGGGATCAGTGTGCGGTTATAAAAAAAGAGGGAGGTTGTTATGAGTGCTTTGACAGGTGAGTGGGAGCGTGCGTTGCACGAAGAATTTTCTAAAGAATACTATAAAAATTTATTCTTTTTTGTTCGGAAACAATATAGTGAGACAACTGTATATCCAAAGGCAGATGAGATTTTTACGGCCTTTCATCTCACTCCGCTTGAGAAGGTTAAGGTTGTGATTCTGGGACAGGACCCTTACCATAATGAAGGACAGGCGCATGGGCTTTGTTTTTCGGTGAAACCACAGGTGGCAATTCCGCCGTCTCTTGAAAACATTTACAAAGAACTGCACGATGATTTGGACTGCAAAATTCCAAGCCACGGTTGTCTGACTTCGTGGGCAAAACAAGGTGTTCTACTTTTGAATACGGTGCTTACGGTTCAGGCACATAAGCCGATGTCACACCGTGGTGTCGGCTGGGAAGAGTTTACGGATGCGGCAATTGCTAAATTAAATACACAGGATAGACCAATTGTATTTATTTTATGGGGGAAGCCGGCACAGGAAAAGGCGAAAATGTTGACAAATCCAAAACACCTTGTGCTGAAAGCACCTCATCCAAGCCCTTTGTCGGCATACCGAGGATTCTTTGGCAGTAAACCTTTTAGCCAGACAAATGATTTTTTGTTAAAGAATGGAGAAACTCCAATTCAGTGGGAGATTCCTGAAAAAATAGAAAATGAATTTTGAATAAGACTCAACTGGATGAGCCATATTTCATATAGTGAAGTATGGCTTATTTTATATGGATATCAGTGAATGTTTTCATAGCAAAACTGCCTTTCTAGTGTTTTCTGATTTGAAACTTTGATATCATTAAAAAAATGTAAAAAATTGAAAAAAACTTCTTGATATATGTGATAGGTTTATGTTATACTGGCAATAGTATAGAATTATACTAATCTTGTAACAAATCAAACTAAAAAGATTAAAAGACTGGAGGAATATGATGAGGAGATTGAAGCGAAGCTTTTGGGCAAAAACAGCGGTTGCTGTTGCCTCAATCGCAATTGCAATCGGGGTGATTGGCGGAATTTCATTTGCGTCAAATAATCAGCCTTTTTTGGGAGATTGCATTGAGTACGGAATTGTTTGTAATTATCTGAATCAGACAGCAGATATGGAGACAAACTTTGCCGTAGGTAAGTACCAGGGGAATGGTCATTGGAATGGAAACACGATTTCCGAGAGCAAAGCAAATGCTTCCGGAGAAATTCGGATTGGGGAAGTTGTGGGAGAGTCGAAATTCCGTGGGACGCCTTATGTAGTTGTAAAGGAAAGTGTGAAAGATGAAGTTAAAGCAATGCTTGCATCTGTTTCAAACTATGCAGAATCTGTTGTGAAAAAGGCAGATTACACAACACCAAAAGATGTTAAGGACATGAACAATTATCATGTAGACATTACAGGAATTGATGAAGAAATTGTATATGTGGATGCAGATGCTATGGTTGAAAATATCACTGCGGGGAAAATTCAGAATGGTGGTGTTAAGGTTACATTGCGAGCAAATCAGTCCTTAGTATTTAATGTATCATTGAAAGATACTGTTCGCATTCCGGAATATAAGATTACTGTCAAAAATGGAAGTAAAACACATGAGGAAATGGCAGAGTCTGTTGTATGGAATATGCCTTATGTGACGACTTTGAATTTGGACTCAGATGGTATGAGAGCTACGGTAATTGCACCAAAAGCTTTTGTTAATTTGAGAACTACATCCGAAGGATGGCTGGTATGTCATACGGTTGTCAGCAACTCTGGCGAATGGCATATGATTTCAAAGAAAGTCCCGAAAGTGACACCAACGCCAAATGTGACAGCGACACCAACACCGAAAGTGACAGCAACACCGACACCGAAGGTAACGGCGACACCGACACCAAAAGTAACGGCGACACCGACACCAACGGCAACGCCGACAGCAACACCGACAGCAACACCAACGGCAACGCCGACAGCAACACCAACAGCTACACCGACAGCTACACCGGAAGTAACACCAACGGCTACACCGGAGGTAACACCAACGGCTACTCCGGGTGATGATGCAACACCGACACCGGAAGTGACAGCAACAGCTACTCCAAACTTGTTTGATTTTGATGAAGACACACCGAGAGCAAGTAAAGAGCTGACAGATCCGGATACACCAAAAGCATCAGCAACAAGTAAGAAAACAACTACTTTGCTTGACGAAGATGTACCATTATCTGATTCCGCACCGGAGACAGGAGATACAACAAATCTTTTGTTCCCAATGATTGTTATGGGATTGTCTGTATTAGCAATTTTCGGAGTAATTGTATTTAGAAAGAAAATGAACTAAGTTAAGAAGTAAATGAAAAAGAATCTACAAAATGATTCAAAATATAATAAGGAGTTTGCTAAGGCAGACTCCTTATTTCTTACAAAATAAAGAGGAGCCTGCCTTTTGGCAGACTCCTAAATTGTGATTCTTTTTATTTGTTTAAATTCTCATTCGCTGTTGCTAACATCAGTTTGATACGATTTAACTGGTTTACTTCGCTGGCACCGGGATCATAGTCAACGGCTACAATGTTGGCATCTGGGAATGCCTTTCGAATCTGTTTGATAACACCTTTACCAACGACATGGTTTGGCAGACAGCCAAATGGCTGAGTACAAACGATGTTTGGTACATTGCTGTGAATCAATTCAATCATTTCACCTGTGAGAAACCATCCTTCGCCGGTCTGGTTACCGTTAGATACGAAAGGCTCTGCATATTTAGCCAGTACGTGAATCTCGGGTGGTGCCTCAAAACGTTTGCTCTCAGCAAGTGCTTTGCAGTATGGCTTGCGGAACTGATTTAACAGCCAGATAGCAGCATTTCCAAGCCACTTACTGGTTTTCTTAAAGCCAAGATGATCAGCCTTAAATTCACTATCGTAAGCACTGTACATAAAGAAGTCAAGCATATCCGGACAGACTGCTTCAGCACCTTCAGCTTCCAAGAGTTCGACAACATGATTGTTGGCTGCAGGGAGATATTTAACTAAAATCTCACCAACGATTCCAACACGTGGTTTTTTCTTTGTTTCATCTAATTCTATTTCATCAAATTCCTTCACGATTTGTTTGATATTTTTCTTAAGTTCCGACTGCTTTGGTTTTTTCACAGCCTCAATACAGATTTTTTTCCATTTATCGTGAAGAGCGTTTACGGAACCCGGTACTTTCTCGTAAGGGCGGGTGTGGTATACGACACGCATAAACAAATCACCGTAGATTAAGCTGTGAATAGCAGCTTTTAACAATCGGTAATTGATGTCAAAGCCGGAGTTTGTTTCCACACCGGCACTTAATGAGATAACCGGAATCTGTTCCATGCCTGCTTTTTTCAGTGCACGGCGGATAAAGCCGATATAGTTCGTTGCACGGCATCCACCACCGGTCTGAGTAATGATTAAAGCAGTTTTATTTAAATCGTACTCACCGGATAACAACGCTTTCATAAACTGTCCGACTACAAGAAGAGACGGATAGCACGCATCATTATTTACATATTTTAAGCCATAATCCAATTCGCCTACGCCGGTAGGAAGCTGGACAAGATTGTAACCACAGGCAGCAAGAGCCGGCATTAAAATGTCAAAATGAATTGGTGACATCTGTGGTGCTAAAATCGTGTAATTCTTACGCATTTCCTTTGTAAATTCAACTCGTTTATAGGCTGAATTTTGGGGAGATGACTTAATTCCCTTGCGTTCGCGGTCTTTCACGGCAGAAATAAGCGAACGGATACGAATTCTTGCGGCACCTAAGTTGTTGACCTCGTCAATTTTAAGAACCGTACATATTTTATTGGAACTTGTCAAAATATCATTGACCTGGTCGGTTGTTACTGCGTCAAGTCCACATCCAAAAGAGTTAAGCTGAATCATATCCAGATTGTTCTGGGTGCGTACAAAACTGGCAGCGGCATAAAGTCTGGAATGATACATCCACTGATCCATCGCAATCGTTGGCCGGTCAACTTTTCCTAAATGGGAAATGCTGTCCTCGGATAATACCGCAATGTCGTAAGATGTTATCAATTCCGGAATACCGTGATTGATTTCCGGGTCAATATGGTAAGGACGACCGGCTAACACAATACCTCGCTTGTTGTTATCAGCCATCCATTTTAATACACGTTCACCTTCTAATCGAATGTCGTTTCTTGTTTTTTGCAATTCTTCGTATGCCTTGTGGGCAGCCTTTCGAATCTCGCCGGCATCTATATTATTTTCTTTGCCGAGATAGCGTACTAACTCATCGGCAAGAATTTTATCGCTCTCAAAGGAGACGAATGGATTCTGGTAGGTAATCGATTCATCTGCCAATTCTTCTACATTATTTTTGATATTTTCTCCATAAGAAGTGACAATTGGGCAGTTGTAGTGGTTGCCCGCTTCATCAAATTCTTTGCGCTCGTAAGGAACACAAGGGTAAAAAATGTACGAAACGCCCTGGTTTAACAGCCATGAGATATGTCCATGAGCTAACTTTGCCGGATAACATTCCGATTCGCTTGGAATCGATTCGATACCAAGTGAGTAAATGTTTCGGTTGGAAGCCGGTGAAAGAATGACTTCGTAGCCAAGTTCCGTAAAGAAAGTAAACCAGTATGGATAATTCTCATACATATTTAACACGCGTGGAATTCCGACCTTTCCGCGATATGCTTTGTCCGCAGATAATGGTTTATAGTGGTCAAAAAGACGCTTGTTTTTATAGGCGTAAAGGTTTGGAACGTCACGGTTTGTCTTTTCTTTGCCAAGACCACGTTCACATCGGTTACCGGACACAAACTGACGTCCACCGGTAAAGCGGTTTATTGTAAGGAGACAATGATTGGTACATCCCTTACATCTTGTCATGGAACTTTCAAATTTTAACTCGATAATGTCCTGTAAAGAGAGCATGGAAGAAGTTTCTCCCTCTTCGTAATGCTCACGGGCAATCAGTGCGGCACCAAAAGCACCCATGATACCGGCAATGTCAGGGCGAATTGCCTGACATCCGGAAACACGCTCAAAACTTCGTAATACCGCATCGTTATAGAAAGTACCACCCTGAACAACTACGTTTTTACCGAGGTCTTTCGGGTCTGTTAATTTAATTACCTTTAACAGGGCATTTTTAATAACGGAAATAGCAAGTCCGGCAGAAATGTCTGCAACCGTAGCCCCCTCTTTTTGTGCCTGTTTTACTTTGGAGTTCATAAATACGGTACAGCGCGAACCCAAATCGATTGGATTTTCGGCAAACAGAGCCAGTTTTGCAAAATCTTTTACTTCATAATTCAACGAGCGTGCAAACGTCTCGATAAAAGAACCACAGCCGGAAGAGCAGGCTTCATTTAACTGTACCTGGTCTACGGAGTGATTTTTGATTTTAATACATTTCATATCCTGACCGCCGATGTCCAGAATACAATCGACATCCGGGTCAAAGAAAGAAGCGGCATAATAATGGGAAACGGTTTCAACTTCACCTTCATCTAACATCAAAGCGGATTGAATCAGTGCTTCGCCGTATCCGGTTGAACAGGAACGCACAATTGTGGCACTTTCCGGGAGCAGTTCATAAATTTCTTTAATTGCTTTAATTGTCGTCTTCAGTGGGCTTCCGTTATTATTATCATAGAATGAGTACAGAAGGGAACCGTCTTCGCCGACAAGAGCTACTTTAGTTGTTGTTGAACCGGCATCTACGCCAAGAAATACATTTCCTTCGTAAGTGGAGATATCTCCCTTCTTTACACTGTGTACGTTATGTTCTTCGATAAATTCATTGTAATTAGCTTCGTCTTTGAAAAGCGGCTCCATACGAGTCACTTCAAATTCAATTTTAATTTCGCCGGAAAGCTTCTTTAACAAAGCACCGATTGTTGTGGCGCTTTTTCCTTCTGAGTTCATGGCTGCTCCGCTTGCAGCAAAAAGATGGGAATTTTCCGGTGCAATAATGGCATCTCCGGTTAAATTAAGAGTGCGGATGAATGCCTGTTTTAATTCTGTTAAAAAGTGCAGCGGACCGCCGAGAAAAGCAACGTTACCGCGAATCGGTTTTCCGCAGGCAAGACCACTGATTGTCTGGTTTACGACAGCCTGGAAAATGGAAGCGGCAAGGTCCGGTTTCGACGCACCCTCATTTATTAAAGGCTGAATATCAGTCTTTGCAAATACACCGCATCGTGCGGCAATCGGATATAAAGCCTGGTAATCTTTTGCATAGGTATTTAATCCGGCAGCGTCTGTTTTTAATAAGGTAGCCATTTGATCGATAAAAGAACCGGTACCACCGGCGCAGATACCGTTCATTCGCTGCTCAATACCATCGGTAAAGTAAATAATTTTGGCATCCTCACCACCAAGTTCAATGGCGACATCGGTCTGAGGAGCATAACTTTTTAAGGAAGTAGCAACGCTCACAACTTCCTGCACAAATGGAATATCAAGGTGCTTTGAAATGGAAAGACCACCGGAACCGGTAATCATCGGTGCGATGTCGCAGTCACCAAGTTCGTTGTAAGCACGTTCCATAATTGCACGTAAGGTTTCCTGGATATTTGCGTAGTGACGCTCATAGGCAGAAAACAGTATGTTATTGTTATCATCCAGCACAGCAATTTTTACTGTGGTTGAACCAATATCGATACCTACTCGTTTCATAAGTACCTCCTAAAGTTTCCTATTAAAATCATTTTTTGTTATCTAATTATCGAAACCTTATTATACGACAAAAAGAATGGTTTTGCAACAAAATTAGAAAGAACAAATGGCATTCTTTTGAATAGGATAATAAAAAAAGGCAGGAATCTGAAAATGAATCAACGCTTTTGTAATGGAATGATACATGTCATTCGCTCCGGCGATAATCTTTATCAGCTGAGCAGACGCTACCGTGTTCCGCTCGCACTTATTCTGCGGGCAAACCCTTATGTGGATGTGTATAATTTAAGACCGGGACAGGAAATCTGTATTCCGATGCCCTGTGGAAGCGGACCGATAGCAGGACGGGGAATGCAGCAGGAAAACGTGGAGACAACCGAACAGGAGACAGACGATGAGGAATACGAAGAGGAACAAACGGCACAGTCAGAGGAAGAAAAAGAGGTGTCTTGTGTCTATCGTGCAGATGGAACAAAAAGCCTTGGAGCGATATTGAATGAGTGTGGTATGACGATGGCAGAGTTTTTTGAAAAGAATAATCCGGAGCAGATTATTATCGCGGCAGATGTCCTTTTTGAAGTGCCAAAGAAGGTTTGACAAAGGTTATTAGAACCTTTATAATGAAATGGAATTGGTCAGACTCGGCGATGCCTTGTTTTCGGGGAATCGCCGTTGTCTTTGAAAGGAAGGTGAACAAGCATGATTTCCATTTACAAAACCATAGAAGACGATATGGTGGTGCTTGATAAAATAGAAGAGGGTTGTTGGATATCAGCCATTCACCCAAATGAGGAAGAATTGGCTTTTTTGGAGGAAGAAACCGGGATTGATTTGGATGATTTACGGGCACCTTTAGATGATGAGGAGCGTTCCCGTATCGAGTTGGAAGATGGATACAATATGATTTTGGTGGACATTCCTTCGCTTGATGAGAAAGACCGGTATGTCACGATTCCTCTTGGTATTTACATGACAAAGGAGCATATCATTACGATTTGTCTGGAAGAATCACCGGTTTTGAAAGCATTTGTAAACCGTAGAGTACGCGAGTTTTACACATTCAAAAAGACTCGCTTTGTATTCCAGATTTTGTATCGCAATGCTGCTTCCTACCTGCGTTATCTGCGTATTATTGACAGAAAAAGTGACCAGATTGAGGAAAAACTGCATATTTCCCAGAAAAACAGTGAGTTGATTGAACTTTTAGAGCTGGAAAAAAGTCTAGTTTATTTTACCACTTCCCTGCGCTCAAATGAGGTCGTTTTAGAGAAACTTCTGCGGACGGAGCGCGTTAAAAAATATCCGGAAGATGAGGACTTATTGGAAGATGTCATTATCGAGAATAAACAGGCGATTGAAATGGCAAATATATACAGTGGAATTTTAAGTGGAATGATGGATGCGTTTGCGTCTGTTATATCCAATAACTTAAATATTGTTATGAAGTTCTTGGCAACGGTTACGATTGTTTTATCAATCCCGACGATGATTGCCAGTTTCTTTGGAATGAACTTTGATAATATTCCACTTGGACATTCGCCGTTTGGATTTTTTACCATTATTGTATTAACGCTTATTATTTCCGGCGTTGTGGCGTTGTTGTTCCGCAAAAAAGATTTGTTTTAATAGGGAAAAGACGATTGTTGAATGGAGGTTAAAAAAGAATTATGAGTTTATTAGACCGATTGGAGAGAACACGGTTTGGAAAATTTGGCATTCCGAATCTGATGCGGTATGTCATTGGAGTTAATATTGTCGGAATTCTGATTAGTCTTGTGAATCCGATGTTTTATTATTCGTATCTGAGTTTGGATATTGCAAGTATTCTGCATGGACAGGTTTGGCGTATTTTCACCTTTGTGTTAAGCCCATCCGGGCAGTTTGGCGGTACCGGCATGGTTAGTTTATTGTGGTTTGCAATCTGGATTTTTGTGTATTATTCGATTGGAACAAATCTGGAGCGCATGTGGGGAACTTTCCGCTTTAATTTGTTTTATTTTGGCGGTCTTTTACTGGTTGTAATTATGACATTTGTTTTTTATCTGTTTTTACAACTTGGGTTAGTGCCAAATGCTGCAACTGCTTATACGGATTATATGCTTTCCGCTAATATTATGGATGATTTGAACCAGACGATGTTTTTAGCGTTTGCCTTTGCTTTCCCGGATGCACAGTTCCTTGTGTATTTTATTATTCCGGTTAAGGCAAAGTGGCTGAGTATTGTATATCTTTTGATGGATGGCTATATGTTTGTCCGCTATCTGATGAGTGGATATTATTATTCGGCAGCGGTGATTTTGGTTCTTTTATTAAACTTTTTTATCTTCTATTTTATGGGACGTGGTTCTCTTACGCCAAAGCAGGCGTACCATCAGAAGAAGAGAAAGATGGAATATAAGAAAAAAACAGCACCCACACAGGGAAGTGTACCAAGGCATCATTGTGTGATTTGTGGCAGAACGGATGTGGACTCTCCGCAGTTAGAGTTCCGTTACTGCTCCAAATGTGAGGGGAATTATGAGTATTGTTCAGAGCATTTATTTACCCATGAGCATGTGCATCATTAAAAGGAGGAAGGAGTCGGAAAATGGGATTGTTTGGTATTGCGACAAATAGTGTACAAATGTTAGTGTTAGTAGCGGTTTTAACCGTGGCAGTTTTTGCAGTTTTGTATTTTGAAAAATTCCGCTATGAAGTAGAAGGAATTCGGATTTACCGCAAAGACAGCAAAAAGTCATGGACTAATCTACTGCTTGTATTAGCGGCAGCGCTGCTTGTAAAACTGATTTTTGCGGCAGCGTATGAAGGACATGGAACGGATATGACCTGCTTTAGTGCGTGGTCGGATATGATTTTTAAAGATGGATTCTGGAATTTCTATCATTCGGATTCTTTTACGGATTATCCGCCCGGATATATGGCAATGCTGTGGGGCATTGGGGCTCTGCGCAGCATCTTTAATCTGGATGTTGCAACGGGAGCCGGAAGATGTGTTATTAAACTGATTCCGATTTTGTTTGATCTTGGTGCAGGGGCACTGCTTTATAAGATAGCAAAGAGAAAATTTTCTGAAGGTTCTTCTCTTATTTTGTCAGCAACATACGTGCTCAGTCCGGTCGTTGTTCTGGATTCTTCGGCATGGGGACAGGTGGATGGTGTATTTACCTTTTTCCTGTTGCTTGTCTGCTATCTGTGCATGGAAGAAAAGCGTATTTTTGCGTATTTTGCTTTTGTTGCCGGAGTTCTTATCAAACCGCAGATGATTATGTTTGCTCCGCTTTTGATTTGGACAATTATTGAACAGGTTTTCTTAAAAGATTTTTCAAAAGAAAAAATGTTTCGGGATTTAGTAGGCGGCGTTTTATCTCTTGTGGCAATGGTTGTATTTACCCTTCCGTTTGGTGTGGACAAAGTGTTCAGCCAGTATGTGAATACGTTGGGCTCGTATCCGTATGCGACGATTAATGCATACAATTTCTGGGCGTTGTTAGGACAGAACTGGCAGCCGCAGGCAAATTCATTTTTAGGTGTGTCAGCAAGCTCGTGGGGAACACTCGCAATTTTAGTATCCGTTGCACTGAGTGCCGTGATTTTCTTCCGCTTAAAAGATGATAATTCCCGCTATTTTACAAGCATGGCGGTACTTCTTGCCAATATGTTTTTATTCTCAGTGCGTATGCATGAGAGATATTTATTCCCGGCAATTGTACTTATGTTGGCTGCCTTTTTGGTGAAGCCGACCAAACAGTTATTCTTTACTTATGTGGGATTTTCGGCAATTCACTTTTTGAATGTAGGTCATGTTTTGTGGGCGTATGTCGAGGAAAACGAAAATACGGCGCCAAACGGACCGTTAATTGGAATTACGGCAGTCCTTACAATTTTAATGTTTGCTTATTTGATTTATGCTTCTTTTTCTGTTTCGGTTATGGAGGATTTAAAAGAGGTATCCGGAGGAAAGAAGAAAAGGAACACCCTTCCATATCTTGTGAAAAATCCGAAGGTGAAAGAGAAAGAACCGGAAGAAGTCTATAAACAACATATTCATGCGACAAGAAGAATGCCTAAATTTACAAAGTGGGATTATATTGTATTGTTTGGAATTCTTGTATTATACAGTGTATTCGCTTTTCGTGATTTGGGTGATACCAAAGCTCCGGAGACTTACTGGCAGCCGGAAAATGGTAATTCCGAGATTGTGTTAGATCTTGGTAAAGCAAAAGATATCGGAATGATTTATACGTTCCTTGGAGCGAAGGAAGACCGTATGATGACACTTGAAATGTCAGAGGATGGGAAAAACTATGATATGGTCGGCACGGTCAGAGCAACAAGTGTGTTCTGCTGGGATGCATTAAAGACTTGGGACAAAGAATCTCAGGAAGAGGGCGCGGATGATTATAATCTGGCAAAAGATTATCGTTATATCCGCCTAAGTGTTGATGAAGAACAGCTTTCTGATACCTTTATGCTGAATGAATTAGTGATTCTTGACAAAGACGGAAACTGGATGAAACCGGTCAATGCTTCTGAATATAAAAATCTGTTTGATGAGCAGGATTGTTTTGAGCCGCAGAGTGATTTGCCGGAGACTGTCTGGAAAGCTGAAAAAGCTGGAGAAACCGTGACTTTAGATTTGGGTTCAGATAGTTACTTTAGTATGCTGCGAGGGTACTCTACGGAGAAAGCAAATCAGCGGTTTGAAGTGGAAGTGGCAAAATCGGCAAATGACGGCGAGGAGCCACAGTATCAGAAAGTGGGAACGGTAGTCAGTGGTGAGGCTGATGGCTTTAGCAGACTTTCAGAGGAAAATCAGCAAAATGCCGATACTTATTCTTTTGCCAATGATTCGTACCGCTATATCCGTTTGACAACACTTTCGGATAATACAAGTTTGAATGAACTGGTACTGACGGATACGAATGGAAATACGGTGAAAATCCGTGACCATATTGGCGGAGATTCCTTGTTTGATGAACAGGATGGATACCGAAAGGCAATTACCTTTAGGAGCGGCACTTATTTTGATGAGATTTACCATGCCAGAACAGCTTATGAAATTGCACATGGAATGAGCAATTATGAGTGGACGCATCCGCCTCTTGGTAAAGTATTTATCAGTCTTGGTGTGCGTATGTTTGGCATGAATCCATTTGGCTGGCGCATTATTGGAGTGCTGTTTGGAATCGGGATGATTCCGTTTATGTACTTCTTTGGAAGACGTTTGTTCAAGAACCGCACGTGGGCGGCCGGTGCATTGACATTTTTGTTTACTTTTGATTTTATGCATTTTACGCAGACAAGAATTGCTACGATTGATGTGTACGGAACATTCTTTATTATAGCAATGTTCTACTTTATGTATCAGTACAGCCAGACAAGTTTTTATGATACAAAATTGTGGAAGACCTTTATCCCGCTTGGCTTAAGTGCAGTGATGATGGGACTTGGCTGTGCATCGAAATGGACGGCAGTATATGCGTCTGCCGGTCTTGCCGTGTTCTTCTTTGCCATTATGGGCTGGCGTATTTTTGAGTACCATCTGGCGAAGAAAAATCCGACGGGCGAAACCGAAGGAATTGCGCATAAACATATTATTGAAGTATTTAAGAAGAAACTTCTTTTAACCCTTGGATTCTGTGTGATTTTCTTTGTGTTTGTAGCAGGAACGATTTATGTTGCTTCCTATGTTCCGTTTGAGGACAGCGCAAAGGATAACACCGAGCGCTTCTACGAAGTGACAGATGAAAATTACGAAGGATTTAAATGGGAAAATACATTTGTTTCCGGTCTTGTGGATACACTTCGCGACCACAGTGGAAATCCTGTGGCTGAGACGGTCGGAAAAATGTTGAATAATCAACATGCTATGTATGAATACCACAGCAAACTGGAGGCTACCCATCCATGGCAGTCAAGCTGGTATGAGTGGCCGACGATGATACGACCGATGTATTATTACTGCCAGACTTTGCGGGATGGTATGAAAGAGGGTATCAGTGCCTTTGGTAACCCGCTTGTATGGTGGGCAGGAATTCCGGCATTGATATTGATTCTTTTGCCATTTGGAAGAAGGCGTTCGAACAGACTTGGAAGCAAAACGTCGCAATGGCTTCAGAGTATCGGCTGTGAATTCTTTGTGTTCCTTGCTTTGTGGAGTGTGTTTGTGAAACAGTCTTCAAGTAATGGAGGCGGTGATTCATGGAAGTTATATGGGCCGTTCCTTATTGTGCTTGGCGTGGCGTCGGCTTTGTATATTGCTTACCAGCTTGTGACAAGGGGAGACAAAAAAGCCTTGTTTATGGTATTTGCCTATGCGGTTCAATTATTGCCGTGGATTTTAGTGCCGCGCTGTACATTTGCTTATCACTATTTTCCAAGTGTGCCATTTGTTGCCATGATGATTGTGTACTGTATGGTAAAACTTGTGGATGCGGACAAAAAATGGTTCAAATGGTGTATGGTTTATCTGGCAGTTGCCTTTTTCCTGTTCTTAGTTTTTTATCCGGTACTTTCCGGACAGCCGATCTATGAGCAGATGGCAAGAGATGGACTGCGCTGGCTGGAAGGCTGGCAGCTTGTCAGCTAAACAAACGATAGAAAGAAGGATAAAAACGTGAGAAAACTGATTCAAGAGATTCATAACGGGAAAAATATAAAGGAAAATTTAAAACATTATGCGGATATTGCCGTAAAAACATATGTGGATTATGGAACGCTTGAAATGACTTTTTCTGCGTATTCGCTTTTGGAAGATGAAATACAGGTGTTAGATGCGGATGAGAAGGAGAAAATGCTCTCACAGGTAAAACAGGCGATTGGCTGCTTGGCGGATGAGTCATGTGATTATGCAGCGCTTGGCGAAAAAATGAGTCATCTGCGGGATGAGATTACAGATAAAATGGATGTTTTAACTGCGTACACGGACCGCATGATTTGTTATGAATACGTGTTAAACCGTATGGAATTAAAATATCTTTCCAAGAAAGAATTGTCAGAGAAACTGGCAGCTTTTGAGGAAGAAGAGTACATGAAAATGTTAGAAGGGTATTTGTTTGGCAGTAAAGATCAAAAGGTGGCGCTTGATAAAATTCGTTTGATTATGGGACAGATTCCGGTTCATATGACAAAGAATAAACTGTTTGAGCGGATTGGTGAGGCGCTTACGTTGTATCAGGACGGCGACAAATCGGCACTGGATGGCTTTTTGTACATGGTGCGTACGAGTGCGATGTTGTATGAACCAAAGCAGGAAGAAAATCAGTTTCCGGAGATTTTAGAGGCTCTGCAAACGTTTGAACAGACCGATTTTGAGTCATTGGAGGGCGAGAAATACAATCAATTGGTATCGCTTTTGGAAAAGACAGCCAAAGAAATTCATGAGATTACGGACTTTTATTATGAAGTGCAAAATGTTGTGAATGGTGTGTATGCCATGGCACTGATTCTTCCTTACCGTGAGAAAATGAGCCGGATTGAAAAAGCGGGAAGAAACGTTTGGCAGGCATTGGCACAAGGAGAGTTAAAAGAAGAACTGTTAGTGCCGTTAGAGGGCAGTATCGAGGAGTGTGTTGAAAAATCCAGTCATTTGGAATCGATTTTATATGAAATCCGCAGTTCTTATAAGAAAGAATTAATGGAAACCGGTCTTGCCGGACAGTTCCACGATTTTGTATTAGTGGCAAATCTCTTGTCAGACAGTTTGTTTATTGACTTGTCAGTATCCGGTGAGGAAGAGGAAAAAGCAGACCTTTCCTATGTGAGAAAATGCACAGATGAATTAGTAAATGAACTTTCCGAGAAGTTGAGTCAGGTGTCAAAACCGGTAAAAAAAGCAATTATGGGACTTGTCCTTGAAAAACTGCCATTGACGTTCCAAAATTCGGATGAGGTACTTGATTATATCCGTGTTAATCTGATGGGATGTCAGGACAAGGCTGAAAAATGTGTGGTACTTACAATGTTAGCAGACTTGATTCGCGAGGAGCAGGAGTGGACATAATATGATTTACTGGTATCAGAATTTATATATGGATGAAACCGTAGAAAAAAATCCGAAACGGTGCAAAAAACGGGTGGAAAAGCGGCGCCCATGGAAAAAGAGTTACGTCGTGCTTACCTTGGCGCAGAATGATAAGAATTTGTTTGAAATTATGCATACGCGCCAGTTGTTTTTTCGCCGCTACCGTCATGTGGATATGTATGTAGTGGCACTGACTTCGGATTATGATGCCGCTGTCGAAATCCTGCAGCAGATTTTAGAAAAAGGATATCGTGAGAATCCGGATTATAACCCAAGGAATGCATTTGCTAAGAAGGAGTTTTATCCGGGCAGAAAGTAACAAAGAAAAGAGGTGTGCCTATGTGGATTTTTTTATTAATACTCAAATGGATTTTCATTATACTTGGCATACTTTTAGGACTTTTTCTGCTATTTACGATTCTTATTTTATGTGTGCCGGTGCGCTACCGGGCAGCAGGGGATAACCGTGAAAAAATTCAGTATTCATTTAAGGTGAGCTGGCTTTTGTCTATTGTTGCCGTGAAAAAGAAAAAAGATTCGGAGCGGATTGTTTTCTCTGTGTTTGGTATTCCGATAAAGAGAATGGGAAATGAAAAACCGGTAAAAAAAACTGTGGTGAAATCAGAGAAAGAAAAAGAGCCGGAACCATTACAGGATCACAAAGAAGAAACAGACGAGCCGGTTTTGACAGCGCAGGAAGAAAAAAAGGAACAAAGAAAGGACAAGAAGAAGAGAACTTTTTCCAGGACCAAAAAAGCGAAGAAAAAGAAAAGCAAAAAAAACTTTTCATTTCAATGGTTATCCAGTATAATGAAATGTGTGAAACAAAACAAAAAACTTTTGAAACGGCTGTATCGGGAAATAAAAGCATTGCTTAAGTATCTGGCACCGAAGAAAGTGAGAGGAACATTTTTATTTGGAACCGGCGACCCTTCATCGACGGGGCTTGTTACCGGACTTATCAGTTTGTTTCCGATTGCTTATCAAGAGGGGGTACTTGTCACACCGGACTTTGAAGAAAAACGGCTGGATGCTGATTTTTTTGTAAAAGGCAGAATGAGAGTGATTTATTTTTTACGGCTCTTTTTGAGACTGTATCAGGATAAAGAATTGAAACGAATGTGGAAACAGATTCATAGATTAAAAAAGGAGGCTTTTTAAAATGTCAGAAAATAATTTTACCAACACAGTAGAATCTCTGTTTAAGGGGATGGATGCATTTATCACAACAAAGACCGTAGTGGGAGACGCTGTGCGTTTTGACGATGGAACCATTGTACTTCCGCTTGTGGATGTGAGTTTTGGCGTTGCTGCCGGTGCATTTGCAAACGACACCGAAAAGAAAAACAACGGTGGCGGCGGTATGGGTGGTAAAATCCAGCCAAGTGCCGTGTTAGTAATTAAAGACGGAACGTCCAAACTTGTCAATGTGAAGAACCAGGACGGTATCACAAAGATTCTCGATATGGTACCGGATTTTGTTGACAAATTTGCCGGTAAGAAAAATAAAGAGCAGCCACACGATGCGGGAAAAGATGCGGAATAATCTGCAGGAAGTGTGGAAATTTTAAAATTTGTAAAAAAATAAAAATTTTGCTTGCATTATAGTTGGAATTTTGCTAAAATATTCGTGTTGTCGTGTGTGAGAGATATTTTGTTTCATATAGAAGAGACATGCGAAGTTTAAGCAGAAGGAGGTGCTTTTCATGGCTAAATGTGCAGTATGTGGAAAAGGCGTACACTTTGGTAACGCTGTCAGCCACTCTCATAGAAGAAGCAATAAGATTTGGAAATCGAATTTGAAATCTGTTAGAGTAAAGGTGAACGGTGGTACAAAGAAAATGTATGTTTGTACTTCATGCCTTCGTTCTGGTAAAGTAGAAAGAGCGTAGTCGCGGTTTACCCGTACATCATAAAAAAAGAACACATTCTTATACTAGAGTAGGAGAATGTGTTCTTTTTTTAGTCGCAGCTTGTGAAGAGATTATAGCCAAGGACAAGACAGGCAATAATAATCAGGATGGCAAGCAGACTGTGCCGCATGAAAAGCATGATGCACATACCGATGCCAATCCAAAACAAAATAAATCCGATTAAGCGTTTCATAAAAGATACCCGCATAGATACTTTGTTACTATTCTATGCAGAAAATGGGAAAAGTTTCGCAGTATGTGGATTTGCTTTTTTTTATAGAATAGTGTAAAATAAAAATAATTATGCAGTTATCCGTTAGGGGATACCAGATTGGAGGTTACTATGAAAGGTCAGATGGATACCGAAATGGGCAAAATCTTTGTAGATGAGGATGTATTGGCTAAGTATGCCGGTTCCGCAGCGGTAGAGTGTTTTGGCGTTGTTGGTATGGCATCCGTAAACGTACGCGATGGCTTTGTAAAGTTGTTGAAAAAGGACAACTTGCGTCATGGCGTGAATGTTAGTGTGGCGGATGGCAAGCTGATGATTGAACTTCATATTATTGTGGCATACGAAGTAAGTATTCTTGCGGTTGCGCAAAACCTTGTTGATAATGTGAAGTATAAGGTAGAAGAGTATACCGGCATGGAAGTTGGAAAAATTACCGTATGCGTTGAAGGCGTACGCGTGATTAACTAATTTGCCTGTTAAATTGGAGGAGAAAACTGTGATTATAAAAACGATGGATGCCTCTTTTGTAAGAAAGTGTTTTCTTGCCGGGGCAAATGCAATCGATGCAAAGAAGGAAGTAATAAACGATTTGAATGTGTTCCCTGTACCGGATGGTGATACAGGAACCAATATGACGATGACTATTATGTCTGCGGCAAAAGAAGTGGCAGCATTAGAAAATCCGGATATGAAATCGCTTGGTAAAGCAATTTCCGGTGGCTCTTTACGTGGTGCAAGAGGAAACTCAGGTGTTATTTTGTCGCAATTACTCCGTGGATTCACGAAAGAAGTGTCAAAGGTTGATGAAGTGGATGTCGATGTTTTGACAAAAGCCTTTGAACGTGCTGTAGAATCTGCGTATAAAGCAGTGATGAAACCAAAAGAAGGAACGATTCTTACAGTTGCCCGCGGTGGTGCAGATAAAGCAATTGAGTTAAATGGGCGCACGGATAACATTGCAGAGTTTATGAACAGCGTAATTATGCATATGCGTGATGTGTTAGAACAGACGCCGGAACTTTTGCCGGTGTTAAAAGAGGCCGGTGTTGTGGATTCCGGTGGAGAGGGTCTTGTTACCGTGTTGGAAGGTGCATATACCGCGTTGATTGGCAAGGAAGTGAAAATCGATGTGGAACCGGCTGCCACTCCTGTTAAGAAACCAAGCATGGGAGCAGATGCCGGCATTGTTGCTGAGGCGGATATTAAATTTGGCTACTGCACCGAGTTTATCATTATGCTTGAAAAGCCATTTGGAAGGAAAGAAGAAATGGAATTTAAGGCATTTTTGGAATCCATTGGTGATTCGATTGTCTGTGTTGCCGATGAGGAAATTGTTAAAATTCATGTGCACACAAACGACCCGGGGCTTGCGATTCAGAAAGCGCTTACCTATGGTTCTCTGACACGCATGAAAATTGATAATATGCGCGAAGAACATCACGAGCGTGTCATCAAAAATGCCAGCGAGATGGCAAAACAGCAGAAACAAGAAGAAAAGAAAGTGGAATTTAAAGAAAATGGTTTTATCAGTGTTTCGGTCGGAGATGGACTTACGGATTTGTTCCACGAACTTGGTGTGGATGAAGTGATTGAAGGCGGTCAGACGATGAATCCGAGTACCGAGGATATTCTTGGTGCGATTGAGAAAATTCCTGCGAAAAACATCTATATTCTGCCAAATAACGGTAATATTATTTTGGCGGCAGAGCAGGCAAAGGATTTGACAAAGGATAAGGCGGTTCACGTAATTCCAACGAAAAATATTCCGCAGGGAATTGCAGCAATGATTAACTTTGTGGAAGGATTTACACCGGAGCAGAATGAAGAGGCGATGACAGAAGCACTATTCGAGGTGAAATCCGGACAGGTCACTTATGCGGTAAGAGATACTGTAATTGACGGGAAGGAAATTAAAGCCGGCAATATCATGGGATTGAGCGATAAGACGATTGAGGTAGTTGGCACCGATGTAGTGGATACGACAATTGATTTATTAAAAAAGATGATGGATGAAGAATCGGAACTCATTACCATTTATTATGGTGAAGAGGGAACCAAAGAAGATGCAGAAAAAATCGCAAAAGCCATTGAGAAGATTGATGACGAGATGGAAGTCGAGATTCAGTATGGCGGACAGCCGATTTATTACTACTTTGTGTCCATAGAGTAGTGAAATTATAAATACAGATGGAGGATGAATAATGAATATTGTATGTTTGGACTTAGAGGGTGTACTGGTACCTGAAATTTGGATTGCTTTTGCAAAAGCAAGTGGAATCCCGGAGTTAAAAAGAACGACGAGAGACGAACCGGATTATGATAAACTGATGAATTGGCGTCTCGGTATTTTGAAAGAGCATGGACTTGGACTGAAAGAAATTCAGGAAACAATTGCTACGATTGACCCGATTCCTGGAGCAAAAGAATTTCTGGATGAACTGCGCAAAACGACACAGGTTATTATCATCAGTGATACATTTACTCAGTTTGCGGCTCCGCTTATGGAAAAACTGGGATGGCCTACCATTTTCTGCAATTCTCTGGAAGTGGCAGAAAACGGTGAGATTACCGGATTTAAGATGCGAATTGAAAATTCCAAATATACAACAGTGAAAGCACTGCAGTCGATTGGTTATGAAACGATTGCCAGCGGTGACAGCTATAATGATTTGGGAATGATTCAGGCAAGTAAGGCGGGTTTCTTATTTAAGAGTACCGAGCAGATTAAGAAGGACCATCCGGAACTTCCTGCTTTTGAAGAGTATGATGAGTTACTTGCTGCCATTAAAAAAGCATTATAATCAATAGAAAGTGTGACAAAAATGTCAAAACAAATTGGACGTAATGAGCCATGCTGGTGTGGCAGCGGACGTAAATATAAGGTCTGTCACGCCGGTTTTGATGCAAAGATTGAATCTTATCGTGAGCAAGGTTACATTGTGCCGCCTCACCACATCATCAAAACACCGGCTCAGATTGAACAAATAAAAGAAAGCTGTAAAATTAACATTGCTATTTTGGATTATCTGGAAGAGCATATTTATGAGGGGATGAATACCAAAGAAATCGACCGGATTGTGTACGATATGACAACCAAAAGAGGCGGAATCCCGGCACCATTAAATTATGAAGGATTTCCGTACAGTGTCTGTACTTCGGTAAATGACCAGGTATGTCATGGATTTCCGTCAGAAGATGTCATATTAAAATCGGGCGATATTGTGAATGTGGATTGTTCGACAATTTTAAATGGATATTTTTCGGACTCTTCCCGTATGTTTTGCATCGGTGAGGTGTCACCGGAGAAAAAACGTCTTGTACAGGTAACAAGAGAGTGTGTGAAGAAAGGATTAGAACAGGTCAAGCCATGGGGATTCCTTGGTGATATAGGTCAGGCGGTGCATGATCATGCAGCGGCAAACGGCTACACGGTGGTTCGTGAAATTGGCGGTCACGGTGTCGGACTTGAGTTCCATGAGGAGCCATGGGTTGGTTATCATTCTAAACGAGGCGAAGAGATGCTGTTAGTGCCTGGTATGATATTTACGATTGAACCTATGGTAAATATGGGAAAAGAAGATATTATAACCGATTCAAAAAATGGCTGGGAAGTTTATACAAAAGATCATATGCCATCGGCACAGTGGGAAATCATGGTGCTTGTGACAGAGGAAGGAAATGAGGTATTGTGTTGGTAGTTTACTGATTTCTTAGGAAATCAAGGAAAAGGGAGGTTTTGCTATGTTAAATGGGGAAAAAGAACAAAAACGAAGTGTTCATTTTTTTGCTTTAATGTTAGCACTGAGTTTGTGTATGCATACGGCATTGTGTATTTTCTTTTATTGTATTGGTGTAACAATTTTATACGTGTTTAATGTTGCAAGTGTTGTGATCTATTTATTGTTGCTTTTTTTGGTTTCTCGTGTGAAGCATATGGAGAGATGGATGCTGGTGCCATTTGCCGAAGTGCTTGTACATGTACTTTTGTGTAACCTGTGCTTAGGCTGGGGATATGGCTTTTCTTTATATGGTTTTATGCTTATTCCTGTTATTTACTACATTGCCTGTATTTATATGAAGAGCCGCATTGGTGTGGTCACGTCAAGTGTACTTGGTATTTTTGATTTGCTTGTGATTGTTCACTCGGCATCGTCAGCCGGAGAAATTAATAAATTACCGGGTATGTCAAACCATAGGATGCTTGTTATTTTTGCAATTAATGTAGCTATCTGTGCCATTTTTCTAATGGCTTATTCTGCGTACTTTGTTGTTACAATACGCAGTGCGACAAATGTGTTAGAGGAGCGGAATGATGAACTGGATTTTATGGTTCATTACGATGCACTCACAAATATGAGAAATCGCCAGAATATGGATGAAATATTTGAGGAATACGAGTGTTATGAAAAAGATTATTGTGTGGTGCAGATGGATTTGGATAATTTCAAACAGACAAACCGTACGTACGGTCATTCCTGCGGAGATGAGCTTTTGATTAATCTTTCTTATCTAATCCGCCAGGCAGTGAGAAACCGTGGTGAAGTGTGCCGCTGGGGCGGTGATGAAGTGTTACTGCTTCTGAAGATGGATAAAAAAAGCGGGTACCGCTTAACGGAAAAAATTCGCAAAGAAATTGCGGACTATGTACTTACTTACCAGCGTCAGCGTGTGTCAGTTACGGCAACGTTTGGATTTGTATACTGCGATGAAAAACAGACAATGAAAGAGCGGATTGCACTTGCAGATTCGCGTTTGAATCAGGGGAAGGAAAAGGGGAAAAATCAGGTCGTGAACTAAAAATGAATTAGTTTTACGAAAAGAAAGGAATCGATACGATGAATGAGTTTCTTGATATTTTCATGGAAGCAGGAGTGGATACATTAAAACTTATCCCATTTCTTTTTCTTACCTATATTTTAATGGAGTGGATCGAACACCGCACCGGAAGTCATACACAGGCGGCGATTTTGCGTGCCGGAAAAGCAGGACCGGTATTTGGCGGAATTTTAGGTATTGTGCCACAGTGTGGCTTTTCGGCAGCAGCATCAAATCTGTATTCCGGTGGTTTGATTACGGCGGGCGCTTTGGTGGCTGTCTTTTTGTCTACTTCCGATGAAATGCTTCCGATTTTTATTTCTGAGGCAGTACCTGCATGGACAATTATTAAGATTTTGGCGGTTAAAATGGTAATGGGAATCCTTTTTGGCTTCCTTTTGGACTTTTTGTATCACAGTATCTGGGGCAGAAAAATGAGATACCGGAACATCCATACAATGTGTGAGAGTGAACACTGCAAATGTGATGATGAGGGGATTTTTTCCTCTGCGCTGCGTCACACAATTCACATTACCATTTTTTTGTTTTTGATAACACTTGTTCTGGAAGCTGTTATTGATGGTGTGGGTGAAGAGGCTTTAGCCGGATTTCTTATGGACCGTCCGGTTCTCGGCGAGATTTTGGCGGGGGCAATTGGCATGGTTCCAAACTGTGCGTCGTCCGTAGTCATTACTCAGCTCTATTTACAGAAAGTTATTAGTGCCGGTCCGATGATGGCAGGATTATTTACCAATGCCGGTGTCGGAGCACTTGTTTTGTGCCGCATGAACCGTAAACATGTAAAACAGAACGTCGGCATTTTGTGTTATTTATATGTGGCAGGTGTCATTGGAGGAATTTTGATTGATTTGCTTGGAATCAATTTTTAATACTTATTATTAGAGTTTTTAACTGTGGATAAGATAGTGGTAATGTTATTGAAGTTTGTTGTTAGAAAAATCAGACCGGGTTTCAACCTGAGGGACGTTTAACACCGTCGGTGCGAAGAGGGCGTATTTTGCCCTCACACACCGTTACGTGTGTTCTTTAAGCGAGAGCGGTTCCGAAGGTGAAATCCGGTCTGATTTTTCTAATAAAGCAACAATTAAAACATTTCCATATCGTGTTTACTTGACATAAAGCCCCACCTTGCTTTATACTAGGAGATTATGAGGGGAAGTTTACCCTTTTATGAAACGAAATGGAGATGAGAGAGAGAATGAACTACCATATTGCAGTGATTCCCGGAGACGGAATCGGACCTGAAATTGTGGCAGAAGCTAAAAAGGTATTGAATAAAGTGGCAGATACATATGGGCACACATTTGAATACGAAGAATTGTTGATGGGCGGCTGTTCCATTGACGCATACGGCGAGCCTTTGACAGATGAAACCTTAGAGCGTGCAAGAAAAAGTGATTCGATTTTGCTTGGTGCGGTCGGTGGACGAGTCGGAGTGGACAGCTGGTATGAATTGCCACCGGAAAAAAGACCGGAAGCAGGTCTTTTGAAAATTCGTAAGGGACTTGGCTTATTCTGTAACCTTCGTCCGGCAATTCTGTTTGAAGAATTGAGCGGCGCTTGTCCGTTGAAGGAAGAAATTGTAGAAGGTGGTTTTGATTTTATCTTTGCCCGTGAGTTGACGGGTGGTCTTTACTTCGGTGAACGCTATACCAAAGAAATTGATGGCGTGCGCACCGCAGTGGACACTTTAAAATATGATGAAAATGAGATTCGCAGAATTGCCATTCAGGCGTTTGAGATTGCGATGAAGAGAAATAAAAAAGTCTGCAGTGTTGATAAAGCAAACGTATTGGATTCTTCCAGACTTTGGAGCAAAGTCGTCGAGGAAGTCAGCAAGGATTATCCGGAAGTGACATTGACAAATATGCTGGTTGACAACTGTGCAATGCAGATTGTAAGAGATCCGAAACAGTTTGATGTCATTTTGACAGAGAATATGTTTGGCGATATTTTGTCGGATGAGGCAAGTATGGTAACCGGTTCTTTAGGAATGCTTTCTTCTGCAAGTTTAGGTGAGGGAACCTTTGGTATGTATGAGCCAAGTCACGGGTCAGCACCGGATATCGCAGGACAAAATAAGGCAAATCCGATTGCGACGATTTTGTCGGCAGCTATGTTACTACGTTATTCCTTTGGACTTTCCAAAGAAGCAGATGCGGTTGAAAATGCCGTCAAGACTGTGCTCAAAAAAGGAATGCGTACGATTGATATTATGGATGAAGGTAAGACGCTGCTTGGTACAAAAGAAATGGGCGATGCCATTGCAGCAGAGATTGAATAGGAGGACGACAAGATGAAAAGTGATTCAGTAAAAAAAGGAATGCAGACAGCCCCACAGCGTTCTTTGTTTAATGCGCTTGGTTTGACAAAAGAAGAGCTGGAAAAGCCACTTGTAGCTATTGTCAGCTCTTATAATGAAATTGTTCCGGGTCATATGAATCTGGACAAAATTGTAGAGGCAGCAAAACTTGGTGTCGCTATGGCAGGTGGTACACCAATTGTATTCCCGGCAATTGCCGTTTGTGATGGTATTGCGATGGGACATGTGGGAATGAAATATTCTTTGGTAACCCGTGACTTGATTGCGGATTCAACCGAGTGTATGGCACTTGCACATGCTTTTGATGCGATGGTAATGGTGCCAAACTGTGATAAAAACGTACCGGGTCTTTTGATGGCTGCGGCACGTGTGAATATTCCAACCGTATTTGTCAGCGGTGGTCCAATGTTAGCCGGCCATGTGCAGGGACAGAGAACTTCTCTTTCAAGTATGTTTGAGGCAGTTGGTGCTCATGCGGCAGGCAAAATGACCGAAGAGCAGGTGGATGATTATGTCAGCCATGCCTGCCCGACCTGTGGTTCCTGCTCCGGTATGTATACAGCAAACTCCATGAACTGTCTGACCGAGGCAATTGGTATGGGACTTCAGGGCAATGGTACAATTCCGGCTGTATATTCCGACCGAATCAAACTGGCAAAACATGCCGGTATGCAGGTTATGGAAATGTATAAGAAAAATATCCGTCCACGTGACATTATGTGTGAGAAAGCATTTTTAAATGCGATGACAGTCGATATGGCACTTGGATGTTCGACCAATACGATGCTTCATCTGCCGGCAATTGCTCATGAAGCAGGCGTAAAACTGAATCTGGATATTGCCAATGAAATTAGTGCAAAGACACCTAACCTTTGTCATCTGGCACCGGCAGGCCACACCTATATGGAACAGTTGAATGAGGCAGGCGGTGTTTATGCGGTAATGAATGAGCTGAATAAGAAGGGTCTTCTTTATACGGACCTTATGACTGTGACCGGAAAGACGGTAGGTGAGAACATTGAACATGTAGTAAACCGTAATCCGGAAGTAATTCGTCCAATTGATAATCCATACAGTGAAACTGGTGGCATCGCCGTTTTGAAAGGTAACTTGGCACCGGATTCCGGCGTTGTAAAACGTTCTGCCGTAGTACCGGAAATGATGGTTCATGAAGGCCCGGCGCGTGTCTTTGACTGCGAGGAAGATGCAATTGCTGCTATCAAGGGCGGTAAAATTGTTGCAGGCGATGTTGTTGTTATCCGCTATGAGGGACCAAAGGGTGGTCCGGGTATGAGAGAGATGCTCAATCCAACTTCCGCAATTGCCGGTATGGGACTTGGCTCTTCCGTTGCTTTGATTACGGATGGACGTTTCTCGGGAGCTTCCCGTGGTGCTTCGATTGGACATGTTTCACCGGAAGCAGCGGTTGGTGGTCCGATTGCTCTTGTAGAAGAAGGAGACATCATTAAGATTAACATTCCGGAAAATACTTTGATGGTAGATATTTCGGATGAAGAGATGGAAAAGAGACGCAAAAACTGGCAGCCAAGAGAGCCGAAAGTGACAAGCGGTTACTTACGCCGTTATGCCAATATGGTAACAAGTGGTAGCACAGGAGCGATTTTGAAATAATACGATGCGTGTGAGAATAGGGAAACAGACGAAAAGAAAGAGGTGCAAGGTATGCAAATAAATGGGTCACAGATTATGATTGAATGTCTGCTTGAGCAGGGCGTAGATACCATCTTTGGTTATCCGGGAGGTTCTATTTTAAACGTGTACGATGAATTATATCGTTATCAGGATAGAATCCGTCACGTGCTTACCTCTCATGAGCAGGGAGCTTCCCATGCGGCAGACGGTTATGCCAGAGCAACAGGAAAAGTTGGCGTGTGTATGGCAACGAGCGGACCGGGAGCAACGAACTTAGTTACCGGTATTGCAACGGCATATATGGATTCTGTACCGATGGTTGCGATTACTTGTAATGTTACACTTCCGATGCTTGGAAAAGATTCCTTCCAGGAGGTTGATATTGCCGGTGTCACAATGCCGATTACGAAACATAGTTTTATTGTAAAAGATGTAAAGGATTTGGCTGCGGTTATGCGCCGTGCCTTTAAGATTGCACAGACCGGTCGTCCGGGTCCTGTTTTGGTGGATGTAACAAAGGATGTAACGGCTGCAGTGACCGATTTTACACCACAGACACCGGAATTGATTCAGAGACAGGTTGACACGATTGATGAAAAAGATATCGAAAGCGTAGTCAATGCAATTAAAAAATCGCAGAGACCAATGATTTTTGTCGGCGGTGGTGCCGTAATTTCCGGCGCAGAGAAAGAATTAAAAGAATTTGTCTATAAGGTAGACGCTCCGGTAACGGATACTTTGATGGGAAAAGGTGCATTTGACGGCACAGACCCATATTATACAGGGATGCTTGGTATGCATGGTACAAAGACAGCAAACTTAAGTGTAACTGAATGTGACTTATTGATTGTATTAGGTGCCAGATTTTCAGACCGTGTTACGGGAAATGCAAAGAAATTTGCAAACCGTGCAGAAATTGTTCATATTGATATTGATCCGGCTGAAATTAATAAAAATATTCCGGTGGATTATTCCATTATCGGTGATTTAAAGGCAGTTTTGGAAATCTTAAACCGCAAATTGGAGCAGCACTATCATAAGGCTTGGGTTGATAAGGTTATGGCGAGAAAAGAAGCTTTGCCGCTTTCTTATCACACGGATGCTCTTACAGGACCTTATGTGATTGAGCGAATCAGTGAACTTACCGATAACGAAGCGATTATTACGACTGATGTCGGCCAGCACCAGATGTGGGCGGCACAGTATTATAAATACCGCTCTCCGAGACATTTTATTACGTCCGGCGGAATGGGTACGATGGGATATGGTCTTGGTGCCTGTATCGGTGCGAAAGTCGGAGTGCCTGACACACCGGTTATTAACATCGCAGGAGACGGATGTTTCCGCATGAACATGAATGAGATTGCGACAGCAACAAGATATAATATTCCGATTATTGAAGTAGTATTTAATAACCATGCACTTGGCATGGTAAGACAGTGGCAGACCTTGTTTTATGGTAAGAGATATTCTCAGACCATTTTGGAAGATAAAGTAGACTATTGCAAAGTATCAGAAGCAATGGGCGCAAAAGCAATCCGTGTAACGAAAAAAGAGGAGATTGACGATGCGATTAAGACTGCATTGTCAGCAGAGGTACCGGTTGTGATTGAAGTCGTAATCAACCAGGATGACAAGGTATGGCCAATGGTTGCTCCGGGAGCAGCGATTGAAGATTCTTTTGACGAGAAAGACCAGGAGAATCGTATTCAGAATTAATTAACAGTTATGTAAGGAGGATATAACAGTGGCTAGAGTGTATAATTTTTCAGCAGGACCGGCCGTATTGCCGGAAGAGGTATTAAAAGAGGCAGCAGATGAGATGCTTGATTATCAGGGAACAGGAATGTCCGTTATGGAGATGAGCCATCGTTCCGCAGCATATGATAAAATTATCAAAGATGCTGAGCAGGATTTGAGAGATTTGATGGAAATTCCGGACAATTACAAAGTATTGTTCCTTCAGGGCGGCGCTTCCCAGCAGTTTGCCATGATTCCGATGAATCTTATGAAAAATGGCGTGGCTGATTACATCGTAACCGGTCAGTGGGCAAAGAAAGCTTATAATGAGGCTTGCAAATATGGAAAAGCAGTTAAAATTGCTTCTTCTGAGGATGAGACATTTTCCTATATTCCGGATTGTTCCGACCTTCCGATTGATGAGGATGCAGATTATGTTTATATTTGTGAGAACAATACCATTTATGGTACAAAATATAAAACACTGCCAAATACCAAAGGAAAGACATTGGTAGCAGATGTATCTTCCTGCTTTTTGTCAGAACCTGTAGATGTCAGCAAATACGGCGTTATCTACGGTGGTGTTCAGAAGAACATCGGACCTGCCGGTGTTGTTATTGTAATTATCCGTGAGGATTTGATTCCGGATGAAGTGGATGAGAAAGTTCCTACGATGCTTCAGTACAAGATTCATGCCGATGCACAGTCTCTTTACAATACACCGCCTGCTTACGGTATTTACATTTGCGGCAAAGTATTTAAATGGATTAAGAAAATGGGCGGCTTGAAAGAGATGCAGAAGAGAAACATCGAAAAAGCAAAAGTTTTGTATGATTTCTTAGATTCTTCCAAACTGTTCAAAGGAACCGTACGCAAAGAAGACCGTTCTTTGATGAATGTACCATTTGTAACAGGAGATAAAGATTTGGATGCAAAATTTGTTGCAGAAGCAAAAGCGGCTGGATTTGAAAACTTGAAAGGACACCGTACCGTTGGTGGTATGCGTGCTAGCATTTACAATGCAATGCCAAAAGAGGGTGTTGAGAAATTGGTTGAGTTTATGAAGAAGTTTGAGGAGGAGAATGCATAATGAGTATCAAAGTAAACTGCTTAAATCCGATTGCATCCTGCGGTCTGGATATGTTGGGAGATAACTACGAGATTACGGAAAATACAAATGAAGCAGAAGCCATTTTGGTTCGCAGTGCCGGTATGCACGACATGGATTTACCGGAATCTTTGTTAGCCGTTGCCCGTGCAGGTGCCGGTGTAAATAACATTCCGCTTGATGCATGCGCAGAAAAAGGTATCGTTGTCTTTAATACACCGGGTGCAAATGCAAATGGTGTAAAGGAGTTAGTGATTGCTTCTCTTTTATTGGCTGCCCGTGATATCACAGGTGGTATCAAATGGTGTCAGGATAACAAAGACGATGAGAATATTGCAAAATCCGGAGAAAAAGCAAAGAAAGCATTCGCAGGAACAGAGATTAAAGGAAAGAAACTTGGTATCATCGGTCTTGGTGCGATTGGTGTATTGGTTGCCAATGCGGCAAACCGTCTTGGTATGGACGTTTACGGCTGTGACCCATATTTGTCTGTTGAGCATGCACTTAACATGTCCCGCGATGTAACGATGGTAAAAACAAATGAGGAATTGTATGAGATGTGTGATTACCTTACCGTACATGTTCCGCTTTTGGATTCCACCAAGGGAATGTTTAACAAAGAGGCATTTGACAAGATGAAAGACGGTGTTGTTCTTCTTAACTTCTCCCGTGATACACTGGTGAACGAAGACGACATCAAAGTGGCACTGGAGTCCGGTAAAGTAGCAAAATACGTTGTTGATTTCCCAAATCCGACAACAGTAAAGCTGCCAAATACAACCGTAACACCTCATCTTGGTGCTTCCACACAGGAGTCTGAGGACAACTGTGCGAAAATGGCAGTCAGTGAGATTCGTGACTTCATGGAAAATGGTAACATCAAAAATTCTGTGAACTATCCAAACTGCGACGCCGGTGTATGCCAGACAGCAGGACGTATCACGATTGCTCATAAGAATGTACCGAATATGTTGAGCCAGTTTACGACATTGTTCTCCAAAGATGGTGTCAATATCGAAAACATGGTAAATAAGAGCCGTGGAAACTTTGCGTATACAATACTTGATATCTGCTCTGATTCAACCGATGAAGTAGTAAAAGAATTAGAGGCGCTTGACGGTGTTATTCGTGTTCGTGTGATTAAATAAAAAGTGCCAGATATATCAAAAATGGTGCATGACATATCATGGAAATATCTCCTTCTATTTGCTACAATTTAAGTAGAAAAAAAGGAGGAGGTATTTTTTATGTTACAGAAAAAAACAAAAAGAGTTCTTTCGCTTGCAACAGCACTTGCTGTTGTTTGTACAGGAATATCATTTCCTGACAGCAATGTAGCAAAGGCGGCAAAAAAGGCAAAACTCAAAACAAAGAAAATATCATTAAAAGTAGGAAAGAAAAAGAAAATTGCAATTTCCGGAAAAGTAAAGAAAGCAAAGTACACGTTTAAGAGCAGTAAAAAAGCAGTTGCTTCGGTTAGTAAATCCGGTGTTGTAACAGCAAAGAAAAAGGGTAATGCGGTAATTACTGTAAAAGAGAAAAAGAAGAAAAAGACAAAAGTAATTGGAAAGGTGAAAGTGACGGTTAAGGCAGTGAAAGCTGTTACACCTTCAAAGCCACAGACAAAACCAAATACGGCAGTACCGTCGCCGTCGCAGGCGACAAATGCTGCGCCAACGGCTACACCTTTGAAACCGACGGCTACACCAACAAGTGTACCGACGCCAACGCCGGATCCGAATATTTTGAAAATGGAAGGTGATCAAGTGAAACCAACAGATGCAGATACAAGAGCTACTTATACACTAAACAGTGATGGCAGTGTAACAGTAGAGGCAGGATGGAAATATTATGCGATTGCATTTGAAAGTCCATTAAACCTTAATAAAGTTAAAAGTATTACGATTGAAGGAAGTGCATCAGCAGGTTTTCGTTTGAGCTTTGGAAATAAAGATGGCGAGTACTTCATCGATCATGAGAGTTTGGATAGTTGGGTATATCCGAATGCATTCAATGATAGTATTACGATTGATTTGACAGAACAAAATCCGTCAGGAAAAGCAGACTGGTTATTCCTTGGAACAAAATCGGATGATGAAGTTACTTTTAATATTAAATCTATTTCATTTAAATTAGGAGCAGAAAACTTGGAAAATGTAAACACAGACGGCTTGACTGAAGCGATAAAAGAAGTAGGAAATAATAACCCGATTGCGGCGCAGCGATTTATGGCGGATCCGTATGCAATTGAATATAATGGACGCGTTTATGTATATGGTACCAATGACAGCCAGTCCATGAGAATTGGTGAAGATGGCAAGATTCCAAATAACAATTATTCCAATATCAATACGTTAAACTGTTATTCTTCTGAGGATATGGTAAACTGGCGTGATGAGGGTATTATTCAGGTGGCAGGAAAGAAAGGTCCGGCAACTTGGTCAAAGAATAGCTGGGCACCTGCGGTATGCTATAAAAACATTGACGGCAAAGATAAATTCTTTATTTACTTTGCAGATAATGGAAGCGGTATTGGCGTGTTAGAAGGAGATAGCCCGACTGGTCCATGGCATGACCCGATTGGTAAGCAGCTGATCAGTAGAAATACACCAAACTGTGGAGGAAGCGAAGTACCATGGTTGTTTGATCCGGCTGTATTTGTAGATGATGATGGACAAGGATATCTGTATTTTGGTGGAATTGGTGAAGCTGAAGACCGTGAGCATCCAAACTGCATCCGTGTCGTAAAACTGGGTGATGACATGATAAGTCTTAAAGAGGATCCGGTTGTTATCGATGCACCGGCACCATTTGAGGATTCCGGAATTAATAAATTTAACGGTAAATATTATTATAGCTATTGTACAAACTGGGATGGTGCCAAGAAACGGCCGACGACAAATGAACTTGGTGTAGCGAATATTGCTTACATGGTTTCGGATTCACCGATGGGACCATGGTCCGAGGCAAAGGTTGTTTTGAAAAACCCAACATCTTATTTTACCGGTTTACCAAGTAATGATAAAAATAATAATCACCACTGCATGCTTCAAATAGGAGATAAAATTTATATGTTCTATCATTCACAGAAGCTGGCAGCCGATTTGGGAATTACACAGGGGTATCGTACCACTGGTGTGGATTTGGTAACCATGGATGAAAATGGTGATTTGACTTCTTCTATGACAAATGAGGGAGTGTCTCAAGTTGGAAGTTTTAACCCATATGATGTAGTGGAAGCAGAGACTTTTGCATGGTCAGATGGAACTTCAACGATTGTTGGACCTGAGAAAAATGATGGAAGAAATAATCGTGTTCTTTCTTCCATTGACAAAGGTGATTATGTTGGATTAGAAGGTGTTGATTTTGGCAGTGATGGTGCAAAATCAGTAATGATGAGCATTGCCGGTGCAACAAATGATGCAGCAGAGGGAACAATCTCTGTTTATATTGACAAAATTGCAAGTAACAAAAAAGTTGGTGAAATCACAGTAAATGCGGATAAGGATTATCAGTATTTTAAGACCAAACTTACTAAAACCGTAATAGGAAAGCATAAAGTTTTCTTTAAGTTTAGTGTAAAGGGCATTTTAGTGGATACTTGGATGTTCTCGAAAGAGGAAGAGCCACAGGAACCGTAAAATAAAGGCACAGATATTTTATAAACTGCGAGTTGGAAAAAGAGATCGTTTTCAATTCGCAGTTTTTCTTTGCCGAAAAGGGTTAGTTATGATATAGTATTAGTAATCAAATACAAAAGGGAAATATAGCATTAGGAGAGGATGATTGGTATGAAAGAGAGAAAAAATGTTTTCGCGAAAGAAACAGTCACCGTTTGCGATAAATGTTCCGGACATATGATGTATAAAGGCGGTGGCTGTTATGTCTGCGAATCCTGTGGGGAAGAGTACCTCACAGATTTTGGAAAGGTGAAGCGTTTTATTAACACATATGGTCCGAGCAATGCAATTACGATTTCGAGAGAGACCGGTGTGAGCCGGCATAAAATACAGGAATTTCTGCGGGACGGGCGAGTGGAAGTCGTGGAGGATGCAACGAATAAGGTTGCCTTCTGCTTATCCTGTGGTGTGCCAATCCGAAGTGGCAAATACTGTAATCTCTGCCAGAGCCGCATGGCAGGAAAAGCATCCGGTGAAAAAGGTGTTTATAATGCGGTGGCAGACGGTACTATTGACAAGCAGAAAGGTCAGATGAGATTTAAATAAGACAAAGGATGAGAACACGATGAAGATGACTTATGATGAGGCGAGACAGTATATTAAAGAGGCGTCAAAAGCCGGTATACGTCCGGGACTTTCCTGCATGCGGGAATTATGCAGGCGTTTGGAGAATCCGCAGGATGACTTAAAGATTATCCACATTGCAGGAACTAATGGAAAAGGTTCTACAGCGGCGTATTTAAGCAGTATTTGGGGGGTAAACGGCTATCTGACAGGACGTTATGTATCGCCAGCAGTATTTTGCTATGAAGAATGTATTCAGTATGAAGATATGGATGGTGTCCACTACATTGATAAAGATTTGCTTACGGAGCTGATTGGCGAAGTGGCTGAGGCAGCAGAAGAAATGGTAAAAGATGGGTGGCAGCATCCGACCACATTTGAATTGGAGACGGCAGTCTCCTTTTTGGCGTTTTGTAGATGGCAGTGCCGGGTAGTTATTTTAGAGGCCGGTATGGGGGGACGCGAGGATGCCACAAATGTGGTTTCCCATGTGCTTGCCTCAGTCATTACACCGGTTGGTCTTGATCATATGGCGTGGCTCGGTGATACAATAGCAGAAATTGCCGGAGAGAAAGCCGGTATTATTAAAGAAAAAGGAAAGGTTATTAGTTTCCAGACAGAACCTGCAGCGAGGGCTGTGATTACCTCTGTGTGTCGGAAAAAACAGGCGGAATTAACAGAAGTATCAGAAGAGGATATGAGCCTTCTTTCGATGGATGAAAATGGCTGTGTCTTTTCCTACTGTGGAGAAAATTACCGCACCGGAATGACCGGTATTTATCAGATGAAAAATGCCAGTTTGGCAATTGGCGTCTGCAGGAGTCTCAAAGAAGAATTTCCACTCGAGCCGGAGCGGATTATGGTAGGTGTAAAAGAGGCGTACTGGCGCGGACGGCTGGAGCGGGTATGTACAGACCCGTTGATTTATGTGGATGGTGCTCACAACGAAAGCGGAGCAAGAGCATTAGCTGATTCATTAAAAGAGTTATTAAAGGGCAGAAAGATACATGGCGTGATGGGAGTCTTTCGTGATAAGGAATATGAAAAAATTGTTTCGATTATGAGTCCGCTCTTAACCGATATCGTGGCGGTGCCTGCACCGGGTACAAGAGGTCTGCCTGCAGCCGATTTAAAGGCGGTATGGGAGAGAGAAAAGGATGTGCCGGCAGAATCCGCAGACTCTGTGGAAAAGGGCTTAAAAAAGGCAATTATAAAGTGTGAGAGCGGGGATGCTATTGTGATGTTTGGCTCATTATCCCTATTAGGAGAGCTCCGCTGGAAGAACTAGCAGTAAATTAGAAAAGAGATGGAAATTATGGCAAAAAAAGAAAAAGAAGTAAAAACGAATGCGATGCGTATTTTGGAAAAACTTAAAATACCGTTTGAGGTAAAGACATATGAGTGCGATGAGTTTGTGGATGGCATGCACATTGCGGACCAATTGGGACAGTCGTATGCACAGTCGTTTAAGACGCTTGTTATGCAGGGAAAAAGCAAAGAATATTATGTCTTTGTTCTGCCGGTAGACAAAGAGGTCGATTTAAAAAAGGCGGCACATGTTGTCGGGGAAAAATCGCTTGCGATGGTTCATGTCAAAGACATTCAGGCAGTTACCGGTTATATCAGGGGTGGCTGTACATCCATTGGCATGAAAAAGAAATACCGTACCGTTATTCATGAATCTGCGAAAGAATGGGATACAGTAATTGTCAGTGGGGGAAGACTTGGTTCCCAGATTTTTCTTTCACCGGATGATTTGGTGAAGGCAGTAGATGGTGAAATGGCAGATATTGTTTTTTGTGAGAACAAGTAAAAATATTGGCTGCTGCCCTTGTTAAAAGACGGTTTCGTGTGGTACAATGGGAAATGTTATGGAGTGAATGGCAAGGAGATTGAGAGGTGCCGGTTATGGATCATAAAAAAATAGAAAAGGCAGTACAGTTATTTTTGGAAGGCATTGGCGAAGATTGTACGAGAGAGGGGTTAGCAGAGACACCAAAGCGGATTGCAAATATGTGTGAGCAGTTATTTGGCGGCTATGAACAGGATGCAGAAAAACATTTGTCACGTACATTTCATGCGGATACCGGAAATATGGTAGTGGAAAAAGATATCACATTTTATTCGGTGTGTGAACATCATTTTCTTCCTTTTTATGGCAAAGTCCATATTGGATATATACCGGATGGTAAAGTAGTCGGACTTAGTAAGTTGGCAAGAACGGTAGAAGTCTTTGCCAGACGTGCCCAAATACAGGAACAGCTGACGGAGCAGATTGCAGATGCCGTTATGCAGTCGCTGCAGCCAAAAGGCGTTATGGTTATGATTGAGGCAGAGCATATGTGTATGACGATGCGCGGGGTGCAGAAGCCCGGTACACAGACAATGACGTATGCGTTAAAAGGAGAATTTGAAAAAGATAAAAACCTGGCACAGATGTTTATGCAGATGATTGCCGGATAGAGAGAGGATGAAAGAAGATGAAAATAGGAAACCGTGAGTTCCCTTTGGGGGAGAAATCCTATGTGATGGGCATTTTAAATGTGACACCGGACTCTTTTTCAGATGGGGGAAAATATAACGATATAGAGCGTGCACTTAAGCAGGCAGATAAAATGGTAGAAGAAGGAGCGGATATCTTAGATGTCGGCGGTGAATCGACAAGACCCGGCCATGTTCAGATTGGCGATGAAGAAGAAATCCGCCGTGTTGTACCGGTTATTGAAGCATTGAAAAAAAGGTTTGATGTGCCGGTTTCAATTGACACCTATAAAAGTGCAGTGGCAAAGGCGGCACTTTCTGCCGGGGCAGATTTGTTAAATGATATCTGGGGATTTCGTTATGATGAGCACTGTGCTAAACTGGCAGCTGAGTATGATGTCTGTGTCTGCTTAATGCACAACCGTGAGACGATGGAATATAACGACTTTATGGATGACGTAAAAAAAGATTTGGAAATCTCTCTTTCTCTTGCTGAGAAGTATGGAGTAAAGAAAGAGAAAATCATGCTTGATCCGGGTGTTGGTTTCGCAAAGACAAGAGAGCAGAATTTGACCATTATCAACCGCTTGGAAGAAATTAGAGCGATGGGATATCCGGTATTGCTTGGTACATCGAGAAAAAGTGTGATTGGACTTACATTGGATTTGCCGGTTGATGAGCGCGAAGAGGGAACGATTGCGACAAGTGTAATCGGAGCGATGAAAGGCTGCGAGTTTTTCCGTGTGCATGATGTGCAGAAAAATGTACGTGCCCTTCGCATGACAGATGCCATCAGAAGGGAGAACTAGTCATGGATGTAATTAAAATCCGCGATTTAGAAATTTATGGACACCATGGTGTCATGAAAGAGGAAAATGTACTTGGACAGAAGTTTTTGGTTTCCCTTGCTCTTTATACGGATACGAGGGCAGCAGGGGAAAGTGATGATTTAGCGGATTCGGTAAATTATGCAGAAGTTTCTTATCTTGTCAAGGAGCAGATGGAAAAGGAGACTTACCGTCTGATTGAGGCGGCAGCGGAGCAGCTGGCAAAAAAGATTTTGTTAAAGTTTTCCCTTGTAAAAAAAGTGGAAGTAGAGATTAAAAAGCCATGGGCACCGATTTTACTTCCTCTGGATACGGTGAGTGTAAGCATTACGCGCGGATGGGAAACGGCATATTTGTCGATTGGCTCCAATATGGGAGACAGGAAGGCCTATTTAGAGGCGGCGATTGAAGAATTAAAAAAAGTAGAGACAATCCGTGAGATAAAGGTTTCAGAAATCATCGAAACGGAGCCATATGGTTATACGGATCAGGATAAATTTTTAAACGCGGCAATTGGGTTGGAAACACTTTTGACGCCGGAGGCATTACTTTCTGTCTGTCATGAAATTGAGAAGAAGGGAAACCGTGAGAGAAAGATTCACTGGGGACCAAGAACGATTGATTTGGATATTCTTTTGTATGGAGACTGTGTCATGCACACAGAGACGCTTACGATACCACATTCGGAAATGCATAAAAGACAGTTTGTTTTAGAGCCGCTTTCTGAGATTGCTCCGTATGTAAAACATCCGGTGCTTGGTAAGTGTGTCAGTATGCTGTTAGAGGATTTGGAGGAACACAAATGATTGATTTACAAGTTTCAAGAAAGCAGATTGATGAGATTGACAGCCAGATTGTCAAACTGTTTGAAGAACGCATGAAGGTTGCCAATGAGGTCGCCAAGTATAAGATGGAGACCGGAAAAGCGGTATTTGATAAAGAACGCGAGGAACAGAAGTTAGACAGTCTTTCGAAAATATCTCATGGTAAATTCAATGAGCGTGCGGTCCGTGAGCTGTTCAGTCAGATTATGTCCATCAGCCGAAAATACCAGTATGGTGTTCTGCCGCATACGGATGATATCACGGATTTCGAAAAAAAAGAAAAAGCGTTTGATAAAGAACAGGCAAAAGTATATTATTTTGGCGTGCCGGGCACCCATACACAGCAGGCGATGGAAGACGTGTTTGGTGAGGCGGTACAGGGAATCAGCTGTCAGAGTTTTCAGGGCGTGATGGAAGCTGTTGAAAACGGACAGGCAGATTACGGCGTCCTGCCAATTGAAAATTCTTCGACGGGCGGTATCAGCACGAATTATGATTTATTGTTGAATTATAAAAATGCCATTGTCGGCGAATACGTGATGAAAATTGACCAGTGTCTTTTAGCACTTCCCGGTACAAAGTTAGAAGATATTCAGACGGTATTTTCCCATCCGCAGGGATTGTTGCAGAGTCGTGAATTTATGAAGGAACATCCTCTCTTTGAAGGTGTGGAATATGGTTCAACGGCAGCAGCAGCCAAGAAGGTGGCGCAGGATAAAGATAAGACGCAGGCGGCGATTGCAAGCCGGCGTGCAGCCAAAGAATATGGACTTGAAATTGTTGCCGATTCCATTCAGCAGGAGAAGAACAACTGTACGAGATTTATTATTATCGGACCAAAAGAAGTGTACACAAAAGAGAGCAATAAACTCGCACTGTGCATTGAACTTCCGCACCAGAGTGGTACACTGTACCGGATTTTGTCCCATTTTCTTTATAACGATTTGAACATGACACAAATTGAGTCACGTCCGATTCCGGGACGAAACTGGGAATACCGCTTCTTTGTTGATGTGGAGGGAAACTTAGACGATGCGGCTGTGCAGAATGCACTTCGCGGTGTGAAAGAGGAATCTGCCTTTATGCGTGTGCTTGGCAACTTTGAGGCATAAAGGACACACTTTCGTCAAAAAGACCACACAATTCATACAAAAAGCGAACAAAAACCGCACACATTTTCATATTATGATAAGAGCAACAAAAACGAAAGGATGTGTGCGAATATGAAAAAATTTGCTAAAATATTAGCAGCAGCTGTATTATTTGGAACAGCTGCTGGAACCGCTTTTCAGGGAGCGGAAATGATTGGAAAGAATGTGTTAGTCAGCCAGAATGAGACGGTAAAGGATAGTGCCTCTGCGAAACTGGCAACGACTACGGTGACGACAAACCAAAGTACATCGACATCGGATGTTTCATCAATTTCGGAGCAGGTGCTTCCGTCGATTGTGGCAATTGATGTTACGGCACAGACTACAACCAATACGCCGTTTGGCGCACAGACGAGTGAAGGAACCGGCAGTGCCTCCGGTATTATCATTGCTCAAAAAGATAACAAAATGTATATTGCGACAAATAATCATGTTGTCGAAGGAGCCACTTCAGTTACCATTATTTTTAACGATGAGAGCAAAGTGAGTGCTACTGTAAAAGGAACGGATTCATCAACGGATTTAGCAGTTGTAGAAGTGGATATGAGTAAATTGTCGGATTCGACAAAGAAGAATATAAAAATTGCTACGATTGGCGACAGTAAAAAGCCGAAAGCCGGCGAACAGGCAATTGCTATTGGTAATGCCCTTGGTTATGGAACGAGTGTTACCGTTGGTTATATTAGTGCAAAAGACCGTGAGATTGACGCCGAAGACAGCGCAAGTGTAAAATTGATTCAGACAGACGCAGCAATTAATCCGGGAAACAGCGGCGGTGCATTAGTAAACAGTAAAGGCGAAGTGATTGCTATCAATTCCTCAAAATTTGCTTCTGAGGAAGTAGAAGGAATGGGATTTGCGATTCCGATGGCAACCGCAGAGCCAATCTTAGAAGAGTTAATGAATCAAAAAGAAGTGGCAGCAAACAATCAGGCTTATCTGGGTATTACCGGCCGTGATGTGACGAGTGAATACGAGCAGGCATATGGAATTCCGCAGGGAATCTACATTTCAGAAGTTTCGTCTGGTTCGCCGGCAGAGAAAGCAGGATTGCAGAAAGGATATATTATTACCAAACTAAATGGAACGACCGTGAAAACACTTTCCCAGTTGCAGGAAAAACTTTCAAAGTGTGAGGCAGGAACACAGGGTAAAGTCACTGTAAAGATTGCCTCCGGTTCATCCTATCAGGAAAAGACATTTTCTGTTACGTTTGGGAAAAAACAGAACTAATGGAGGAACAATATGTTTGATTATGAACGTCTGGAGGCACTTTCCATCGAAGGAGAGGCTCCACAGTCAGAACCGGAGAGACAGTATTATTTTATGAAAAAGTGCAGGCAGTGGGCAGAGGAAGAGAAAGAGCGAATCGGACATCCTCTTACCATGTCAATTCAGACGCTCGGCTGTCAGATGAACGCAAAGGACTCGGAGAAGATGACAGCAATTCTTGAATATATTGGATACAAAGAAGTAGAGGAACCGGTTGCGGATTTTGTTTTATACAATACGTGTACTGTTCGCGAAAATGCTAATTTGAAAATCTATGGACGGCTTGGTTATTTGAAAAATCATAAAAAGAAAAATCCGTCGATGAAGATTGCCCTCTGTGGATGTATGATGCAGGAAGCGGATGAGGTAGAGCGGATTCGCAAGAGTTATTCGTTTGTTGATTTAGTGTTTGGTACACATAACATTTATAAACTGGCAGAGTTACTGTATACACAGGTGCAGTCGGCGCGTCCGGTGATGGATGTGTGGAAGGAAGCCAAAGAGATTGTGGAAGATTTGCCGGGAAAACGTAAATATCCTTTTAAGACCGGTGTCAATATCATGTATGGCTGTAACAACTTTTGCAGTTACTGCATTGTGCCATATGTGCGCGGGAGAGAGAGAAGCAGAGAGCCGGAGGATATTATTTCCGAAATTAAAGGCCTTGTAGCCGATGGCGTGGTAGAGGTAATGTTACTTGGACAAAATGTAAATTCCTATGGAAAGACTTTGGAAAACCCGGTTACATTTGCAAAACTACTGCGTCAGGTAAATGAGATTGAAGGACTTAAGAGAATCCGGTTTATGACATCGCATCCGAAGGATTTGTCGGATGAGCTGATTGAGGCGATGGCGGAATGTGATAAAGTATGTACTCATCTGCATTTACCATTGCAGTCGGGAAGCACGGAAATCTTAAAGAAAATGAACCGTAAGTACACGAAAGAATCTTATCTTTCTTTGGTGGAGCGGATTCGGGAAAAGAATCCAAAACTTTCGCTTACGACGGATATTATTGTTGGATTTCCGGGAGAGACAGAAGAAGATTTTGAAGACACATTAGATGTAGTAAGAAAAGTTCGCTATGACAGTGCCTACACCTTTATTTATTCAAAGCGCACCGGTACGCCGGCGGCTGCAATGGAAAATCAAGTGCCGGAAGAAGTAGTAAAAGAGCGGTTTGACAGATTGCTGCATGAAGTGCAGAAAATTTCCGCAGAGATTACAAAGAGCATCGAGGGAGAGACGGTTCCGGTTCTGGTTGAAGAGATAAACACACAGAATGAAGAACTTTTAACCGGACGCTTATCCAATAATGCGGTTGTTCATTTTCCGGGCGATGCTTCCTTGATTGGAGAAATCTTACCGGTAAAATTAGTGGAAAGCAAAGGCTTTTATTATATGGGTGAAATCGTGAAATAAAAAAAGAAACTGCAATTCATTTCTTAAAAAAGGGAGATGAGTCTGCAGTTTCTCTTTTTTATTAAACCGTTTTTGGCTCCGGATAATCTTCTCCAAAAGTTTCTACCGTTACTTTTTCCATAATAACCGGTGTGAGCGGCATATCACTCCAGTCAGTAGCAACTTCGGCTAATTTATCTACAACATCCATGCCCTCAATAATTTTACCGAAAGCAGCATAAGAGCCATCAAGATGTGTGGCTTTCTTATGCATAATAAAGAACTGGCTTCCGGCGGAGTCCGGATGCTGGGAGCGTGCCATGGAGATGACACCCGGGTCATGGCTTAATGAGTTGTCATAGCCATTTAAAGAAAATTCTCCGGGGATGCTGTAACCGGGACCGCCGGTTCCGTTTCCATCCGGGTCACCGCCCTGAATCATAAAGCCACTAATGATACGGTGGAAGGTGAGTCCGTCATAAAATCCTTTGTTTACCAAAGAAATAAAATTGTTTACTGTGTTCTCTGCAACTTCCGGATAAAGTTCAAGCTTCATAACATCGCCGTCATTCATCACGATTGTTACAATGGGATTTTTTTCTGCCATAATGATAGTTCCTTTCCTATTCAAATTCCAGCGGTTAAAACCGCTTTTTTTATTGTAAAAGATTTTTGCGGCAGATGCAAGCGTTTCGACAAACAATGATAGTGAGAAATGTAGAAACTCTACTGTCTTGATTGGATTGTGTCTAACGATGTCAGATGAAAGAATGATTTGGCTGATGATAATGGGAAAAGGGGGCGGCCGTTTGACAAGCTTTGCAGAGTCTATCGTCTATAATGAGCCTACACAAACGGAAAGGGGATGAAGATGCCAATGAGAGTGAAGTTATACTTAGATGTATTCTTTCTGATTAACACAGGGATGAATTTGGTGGTTTTTCTGACACAGAGTTTATTGATGCAAAAAACCATTCGGTTGTGGCGCCTTATCCTTGCGTCAGTATTAGGAGCCGTGATGGCGTGTCTTTTGGTACTGTTTCATGTGCACAGAAATCTCCTTTTGCTTGTTTTGTCCTATCTTTTTGTTAGTGTTTTTCTTGTCCGGCTTGCTTTTGGTAAAATGACGGCTGCAAGAACGGTGATGCACCTTCTGCTTTATTATGTATGTGCCTTTATTCTGGCGGGGCTTTTGCTTCAGGCACAAAAAAGTTTTCATTATCCGCTTACCGGGGCATCGATGTTAGGACTTATGCTTTTTGTTCTCTTTCTTTTGCGGTACTTTATGCCAAAAATAAAAAAAGAAAAAGAACGGGTGTCATATCTTTACCGGCTGCGGATATATGACCGGGGAAATAAAATCGAAGGAATGGCACTTTTGGATACCGGAAATGGACTTTACGATGCAATCAGCAAAAAGCCGGTTATGCTCGGTAGTAAAAAATTTTTGGAAAAATTGTGGAAGGGAAAAGACCCTCCGTTGATGCGGATGATTCCTTACCATTCTGTAGGAAAAAAGATGGGAATGCTTTGTGCTTTCCGGGCACAGCGATTGGAAATCGAATGTGGGGGAGACTGGCAGTTTGTGGAAGATGCGTGGGTGGCAGTTTGTGAGGAATGTGTTTCTGTGGATGGAGAATACGAGATGATACTGCATCCCGATATGTTGAATAATGAAAATGGAAAGGAGAAATCATAGTATGCTGCTTAAGATTTCGATGCCGGGACAGTTTCAGTTCCGGATGATTCAGGATTGGAAAAGTGTATTTTTTCACCGCGGAGGTGATATTCATTATATTGGAGGGGCAGAGATTCTGCCGCCGCCGTTAGAGCCGGGAGAGGAGGCAGCCTGCATTGAGAAATTGGGGGGAGAGCAGAACGACAAAGCGAGAAATACACTGGTAGAACATAACCTTCGCCTTGTTGTGTACATAGCGAAAAAATTTGATAATACAGGTGTCGGTGTGGAGGATTTAATCTCGATTGGAACAATTGGTCTGATGAAGGCAATTAATACCTTTAACCCGACGAAAAACATCAAACTTGCAACCTATGCGTCACGCTGTATTGAGAATGAAATTCTTATGTATCTGCGTAGAAATAATAAAACGAAATTAGAGGTATCCATTGATGAACCTTTAAATGTCGACTGGGATGGAAACGAACTGCTGCTCTCGGACATTTTGGGAACAAGTGAAGATATTATTTACAAAGACATTGAAAAAGAAGTTGATAGAAGTTTACTGCGTAAAGCATTGGAAACATTATCTGAACGAGAACAAACGATTATCCGTCTTAGATTTGGAATCGACGATAAACTCGGACAGGAACTCACACAGAAAGAAGTCGCAGACCTCTTAGGCATCTCCCAAAGCTATATCTCACGATTAGAGAAAAAAATAATGAAGCGGTTAAAGAAAGAAATCTTGCGCTTAGAGGGACGTTAAAAATAAGGTGCTTTCAATAAAAAAGAAGTTACAAATCAGCGAGAAACTTTATTCGCGAAAGCGAATCTTTTGTTTCGAGTCGATTTGTAACTTTTTTTATAGTAACTATCTTATTTGTTATCATCCTCATATAAGAAGTAATCGAATGCTGCGACGGTGCTGCTTTCCTCACCGTTTGAGGTTGCATACAGTCCGATGGTGTTTCCGACAAAGCCACCGGCTACATCAGTAGACAGAATTCTTGCATCTACTTTATCTGCAAGTATTTTCTCGGATTTGCCATCGACAGAATAAGCAAAGGTTAAATCCTGTTCATTTTCCGTGATGCGAAGTGTGAGGTCAGGATAAAGGGCATCCAGTATTTCTTCTTTTAAGACAGTGACCTCATCACGTTCTGTCTTAACAAGAGAGAGAACAGTGGCGTCTCCTTTTTTGCCGGCCAAGAGCTGGTAGTTAAATGACTGGCTTTGGTAAATGGCAATTCCTGCCTGCTCGTTTTCTACAGCAGGAGAAAACGAAAGTTTTGTTTCTGCTGTAAAATCAAAACTAAGCTGGCGCTGACACACATAGGAAGGAGTTCCTTTTGTGGATAACGTATCAGCATCCGGTTTCATTTCTAAATATCCCGGACGATTCGTAAGAGAATAGTTTTCCTCTTTCGGATTGCGTAAGTACATAAAATGAAGTGGAAGCGTATCGGCGTCAAAATCTTCTTTTGCAGGAATTTCTTTCGCTTCATAAGCAGGAAGATCAGGCATTGGGAAAGTATCTTCCAAGATACCTTTTCCCGGATTGATTACCGGCCATTCATCTTCCCAGATAAATGGTACTAGGTAAGTTTCGCGTCCTAAATTTCTATAGTAGCCGCCACGTGGACGGGATGCTAAGCATACCATCCACCACTCACCATTTTGGGTTTCAACGATATCCGGATGTCCGACATTTACAATCGGATAGTGGTAGCCAAGATGACGGTGTGTGAAGATTGGATTTGCCTTATGGCCGGTAAAAGGCTCTGTCAGACTTTTACTGCGGGCAATCGAAACTGCATGGTTGTGTCCGGTTCCGGCCTCGGATATTAAAAGGTAGTAATAACCGTCTTTTTTGTAAATGTGTGGTCCCTCCGGCCATTCCACGCCGCGGAGAGCACCATGCCATGCCGGGTAACTTTCGCCGACAAGTTTCATCGTATTTAAATCTAATTCCTGAATATAGATTTCATTATCACCGAAATAGCGGGAGCCTTCTCTGCGGTTCTGTGTACCACAGTAGTAGCATTTGCCATCATCATCAAAGAAGAGAGATGGGTCAATGCCGGCAGAATCCAAAGGATATGGATCCGACCAAGGACCGGCAGGGTCCGTTGCAGTGACAATAAAATTATTGATATCATTTGTTGGTGTTACGTTTGTTGTAATCATGTAAAAGGTCCCATCGTGGTAGCGCAGTGTCGGTGCAAAGATACCCTCACTTGTTTCTGCATTTACTAAAGGAAGCTGTTCTTTTCTTTCCAATATATTACCAATCTGATTCCAGTGTACTAAATCACGGCTGTGAAAGATTGGAACACCGGGGAAATAAGCAAAAGTTGAAGTTACCAAATAATAATCATCGTTTACACGGCAAATCGATGGATCCGGGTAAAAGCCCGGAAGTATCGGATTCATGCCTGTTTTTTTGTTGTCCATAAAAACCTCCAAGTTGTGAAATATGCATACTTGCATTCTACTATATGGATTCTCTCTTGTAAATACAAAACATTTTTCAAAGGAAAAACAATCATTTTTTAGCAAAAATACATAAAAAAATCTATCAAAAACTATGGACATGTTACAAAAATGGTGATATACTTTATAACAAACTGTATACATATTATACAAAAAAACATTATGTGTTTTGCTCCGATGGCTTATTTTACTGGCAGAATGCATAAAAAGAGAAACAACGAAAGGAGATTGCGACAGCTATGTCAAAGTTGATGAAGAAAAAAGGCTTACGGACATTCTTGATTGTAGTACTGGTGATTATCGCTTTTGTACTATTTTTCAAGTTAAAAGGTTCTTCCGTAAGTGACAACTCCGACAAGTACGCAGGTGTGGATTTTGACACTATGAGCAGCGAATATCAGCGTGAAGGCCAGTACAGTGATTATGTGGCTAAGCGCACGGATGCCAATACACCAAGTGGTTCCTATGATATTCCGGTTGCCGGTTTCGTGAAGAAAGAGACAACCAAAAACGTCACTGTACATAATGATCTTGGTCCGGAGAATGAAAAATCAGAATCGGTGTTGATTCCGGAAGGAGAAAGCGCAGTGTATTCTGTTAATGTGGAAGAGGAGGGTTATTACAACTTGAACCTTGAGTATTATCCTTCCACAGGAGACAAGGACGACCGAGGAATTGCAATTGAGACCAAGGTAGAACTTTACAATGAAAAAACGGGTAAATACGAAACTCCATTTAATGGTGCCGAGGGTATTGACTTCGAACGTGTCTACACGGATGATGGCAAACCAACCAAGGATAACCAGGGAAATGAGATTCGTCCTTCCCAGATTGAGGATCCGACACGCGGATGGATTTCTTCCTATTTTGAAGACCCAACCGGATATGAGATGGATCCGTATTACTTCTATTTAAAGAAGGGTGTCAATAAGATTCGCTTAACTGGTGTCAACGAACGTTTGATTATGCGTAAACTCACAGTAGGTAATATGAAAAAGATTCCTACTTATGCAGAGTACGCAGCAGAGAACAAAGGAAAGACAAATAACGTTGACAAATCTTACGTTCAGAAGATTCAGGGTGAAAAGTCGGACAGACGTTCATCACCATCTTTATATGCTACATATGACCGTACATCGGGCGATACCGAATACGAGGATGAAAAAGGAAATGTTACCAAGCACAATACAGACAAACAGGTTTTGAATGTAATTGGTGGTACACAGTGGAAAGTTGCCGGTGATTGGCTGGAATGGACTACGAAGGTAGAAAAAGAAGGCGATTATGTAATCGGTATCAAAGGACGTCAGGGATATAACCGTGGTTATATCGCAAACCGTTCCTTGTACATTGACGGAGAGGTTCCTTTTAAAGAGGTAGCTAGTCTGCAATTTACTTACAGCAATGTTTGGGAAATGCTTTGCTTACAGAATGATAAAGGCGAGGCATACAAATTCCACCTCACTGCTGGAGAACATAAAATTCGTTTGAAAATTACACTTGGTGAGCTTGGTGAGTATCTCTCCCAGTTGTCTGAAAGTGTATACCGTATGAATCAGTACTATCGTCAGATTCTTGTATTGACAGGTACAGAGCCGGATGAGTTCCGCGATTACCAGATTGAAAAAGTATATCCGGATATCATTAAGGCAATGGGCGATGAGTCCAAAATCTTGTATCACTTAGTTGATGAAGTTACTGCATATACCGGTGAACGTGGTGGTGAAATCGCCGTAGCACAGACACTGGCTGCACAGATGGAAGAGTTTGTTGACCGTCCGGATAAAATTCCTCAGACGTTGTCGAACTTCAAAGAGAATGTATCTTCTCTTGGTACATCAATTAACAACTTAAGTGCAACGGCAATGGATATTGACTATATTGTTCTTGCCGGTGACAAATCTTCAATTGAAGAAGTAAATGAAGGAAGTTTTGATCGAATTGTACATGAGTGTACATTGTTTATTAACTCTTTCCGTTCCGATTCCTCTGCACTTGGTAATGTGTATGATTCGGATGATCCGGATGTTATCGATGTATGGATTACTGCCGGACGTGACCAGAGTAATATTTTGAAGAACATGGTAGACCAGCAGTTTACTCCGACTTCAAAAGAAAAATATGGAAAAGAAATTAAAGTAAACGTTAAACTGATTGATGCTGCGGCGTCAGCAAATACAGTTACAAACTCTGCCGGTGCGGTAAATGCGATGCTTCCTGCCGTTATGTCAGGTAATGGTCCGGATGTAGCACTTTGTATTTCCCAGACAGAGCCTGTCAACTACGCACTTCGTGGTGCGACTGTGGATTTAACCCAGTTCTCAGATTATAAAGATGTACTTTCTGAGTATCAGGCAAGTTCTTATGAGTCTTACTGGCTGAAAGATAAGACCGGACATAAAGGTTTGTATGGTCTGCCAGAGACAGAAAACTACAACGTATTGTTCTATCGTACCGATATTATGGAAGAGCTTGGTATCGATGCGACACAGATTAATACATGGGATGATGTAATTAAAGTGCTTCCGAAACTGCAGAAGAACAGCATGTCCTTTGCGATTCCTTCGGTAGAGCGTAAGATTAACAACGCATCCAACCCTGACCTTGCAAACTACTATGCTCAGCTTGTTCAGCGCGGTGGTTCCTTGTACCGTGATGACGGTATTGAGACAACAATTGGTAGTACAGAAGGTATTCAGGCATTTGAATTCTATACCAAATTGTTTACCAACTACAAACTGGTTAAACAGTACGATTTCGCAAACCGTTTCCGAAGCGGTGAGATGCCAATCGGTGTAGCAGATTACAGTACATTTAATACATTGTCTGTATTCGCTCCTGAGATTAAAGGTCTTTGGAACTTCGGTATGGTTCCTGGTGTGAAACAGGAAGACGGCTCAATCAACAGTTCCGTTCAGTCATGGGGTACTGCTTCTATGATGCTTAAAGGTGCAGAACAGCGTGGCAAGAAAGAAATCGCATGGGATTTCTTGAAATGGTGGGCAAGTGCTGATACACAGGCTACCTATGCAAGAGAACTTGAGGCTGTTATGGGTGCTGCGGCACGTTATGCGACAGCAAATAAAGAAACCTTTAAGACTTTGTCTTGGAGCAGCAAAGAGTCCACTGTACTGGATGAACAGCACAAATGGGCATTTGGTATTCCACAGGTTGCCGGCGGATATTACACAGAACGTCATATCACAAACGCAATCCGTAAAGTCATGAATAACAACGAGGACCCTCGAGAGACGATTCTTGATTATGTTATTACGATAAATAAGGAGTTATCAAACAAACGTGAAGAGTTCGGTTTGAAGACTCTGGAACAAGAAGAAAAAGAAACAAAACAAAAATAAGAGAGGAGTGAAAAAATGAATTTTCTGGGAAAATACATGCAGATTAAAAAGCGCAATGCTAAAATTGCATGGAAGAAAGCTAAGATGTCCAAGACATGTTACCTTTTCCTTCTGCCGTATTTGATTGTGTTTACTGCATTCTACATTTTGCCCGTGCTGATGTCAGTATTTTACAGTTTCACGTACTATAACGTACTGGAACCGGCAAGATTCGTTGGTGTAGATAACTACATTAACCTGCTTCTTGCAGATGATGTATTCTTGATTGCGGTTAAAAATACATTCTTGCTGGCAGCAATTACCGGACCGCTTGGTTATATCATGGCATTTTTGTTCGCTTGGTTTATCAACGAGCTGCCACGTTATATCCGTGCTTTCGCCGTAGTTGTATTCTATGCACCGACAATTTCAGGTCAGGCATACTTAGTATGGTCTATCTTATTTAGTGGTGATGCATACGGATATGTAAATTCATTTTTGATTAAATTTGGTTTTATCAGTGAGCCGATTCTGTGGCTCACGGATACTGCTTACATGATGAATGTTATTATTATCGTCGTATTGTGGATGAGTCTTGGTCAGGGATTCCTTTCCTTTGTGGCCGGACTTCAAGGTATTGATAATTCGCAGTTTGAAGCGGGTTATGTGGACGGTGTTAAAAACCGCTGGCAGGAACTTTGGTACATCACACTGCCTGGTATGAAACCAATGCTTTTGTTTGGTGCCGTAATGGCAATCACACAGACATTTGGTGTCGCCGATCAGACGATGGCGCTTTGTGGTTTCCCTAGTACGGACTATGCGGCGCGTACCGTAGTTACCCATCTGATTGACTATGGTACTACACGATTTGAGATGGGTTATGCTTCCGCAATTGCAACAATTTTGTTCGCCGTGATGCTGTTGTTGAATAAGGCAATTCAGTCACTGCTTAGCAAAGTTGGAACTTGATAGGAGGTATAGCAAAGATGAAATTAATTAAATTAAAACGAAGAAAACCGAACCGCTCAGTCGGTGGTGATATCGGTATTTACATTTTGCTGATTTTGTTTGGTATCTTCTTTGTGCTTCCGTTGGTATATTCCATCAGTAGTGCATTTAAACCGCTGGATGAGATTTATCTGTATCCACCGAGATTTTTCGTGAAGAACCCAACATTTAATAACTTCCAGGATTTGCTTGTTGTTATGTCAAGCTCCTATGTACCATTTACCCGTTATGTCTTTAACACGGTATTTATTACATTGCTTGGTACGGTAGGTCATTTGATTATTGGTTCAATGGCTGCTTATGTTTTGGCAAAATATGAGTTCCCGGGAAGCAAAAAGATTTTCAAGATTATTCAGGCTGCAATCATGTTCAATGCTTATGTATTGCAGATTCCTACTTATATCATTATGAGTAAGCTTGGATGGATTGATACGTACTTAGCACTGATGGTGCCGGCGTTCGCACTGCCGATGGGATTGTTCCTTATGAAACAGTTTATGGAGCAGATTCCGGATGCATTGATTGAAGCGGCTAAGATTGATGGTGCGAAAGAGGGAAGAATCTTCCTTCAGATTGTCATGCCTAACGTAAAACCGGCATGGTTGACAGTAACAATTTTCTCTGTACAAAACCTTTGGAACATGAAAGGTCAGGTGTATATCTACTCGGAAGAATATAAGATGCTGCCATATGCATTGCAGCAGATTATGGCCGGTGGTGTTGCCCGTGCCGGTGTAGGTTCCGCTGCGACAATGGTCGTTATGATGGTGCCGATTTTAATCTTTATTTTGGCAGAGAGTAACATTCTGGAAACAATGGCTAGTTCCGGAATTAAAGACTGATAAGGAGGAAAGAAAATGAGAAAAATGAAACGACTTACTTCGGTATTTGCGTTATTACTCGTTGCATCCCTCCTTGTAAGCAACGCGGAGGTCCTCGCGAATAGTTCTGATGGCAAACATTATACATATACTTATGATTGCTGGGATGTTGACCGTGAGTCTCCGGATGCTTATTCGGTTGAGCGAGTAATTTCCGGTTCTGATTTTAAAGATTGTGGCAACTTTTCTGAGCCACAGGGTCTTTTCTCAACCGGAAATAAGATGTATGTGGCAGATACAGGAAATAATCGTATTTGTGAATTTACATATGAAAACAATGAGTTTACTTATGTAAAAGAGGTAACCGGTTACAAAGATGCTGAGGGAAAAGATGTAAAATTGAATGGTCCTCAGGATGTATTTGTGACAGATGATGGACAAATGTACATTGCCGATACCGGTAATAATAAAATTGTTCACTTGGATGCAGACGGCAATATGGTAAAAGTAATTGGCCGTCCAAATGACAAAACCTATACGGATGCAAAATTCCTTCCACAGAAGTTGGTTGTGGATGGTGCAAAACGTATTTTTGCTCAGGTTCAGAACGTAAACAAAGGTTTCCTTGAGTTTGATGACGCCGGAGACTTTACGGGATTTGTCGGAGCCAGTGAAGTAACTTATGATTTCCTTACTTATTTGTGGAAATTGGTTGCGACAAAAGAGCAGCGTGCACAGATGGACTTGTTCGTTCCAACAGAGTATTCGAACCTTTGTCTGGATTCCGAAGACTTCATTTATGCAACAATCAGTACATTTGATGGAGCTGTAGAGTCGGCTGAACCGATTCGTAAGCTGAATGCAAAGGGAACGGACATTTTGGTACGTAACGGTTACAATGATCCATATGGTGATTTGCGTTACACCGAAAAAGGCGAGATGAAAGGACCTTCCAAGTTTGTAGATATCTGCTGCTTGTCAAATGATGTTTATTATGCACTGGATAATACAAAGGGACGTATTTTTGCCTATGATTTCCAGGGTAATATGCTGTATGCCTTTGGCGGACATGGTTATAAAGCCGGATTGTTTATGAATCCTTCGGCAATTGAAGACCTTGGTGATTCCCTTTTGGTTACAGATCAGAAGTTAGGAACGATTACCCAGTTTACTTTGACTGATTATGGTAAAATGATTAATGATGGTCTGGCTGAGTACAAAAAAGGTAATTATGAAGAATCCGCTAACATCTGGCGTGAGGTTCTGAAACATAATGGTAACTATGACCAGGCATATATCGGAATCGGCCGTGCGCTTCTTCGTGAGAAGAATTACAAAGAGGCAATGGATTACTTTGAATTAAAACTTGATGCCAAGAATTATTCCAAAGCATTTAAGCTTTACCGTGAGGTTTGGTTTGAGGAGAACATTGGTACGATCTTGATTATTATTGCAATCCTCATTCTCCTTGGATTTGGTGTTGGATTTGTGAAGAAAGCCAGAAGGGAGGTTGAAAAAGGATGAAAATAAAAGAAAGACTGACCAATAAAGATGCATGGATTCGTTACCGCGATTCTCTGCGTTATGCCCTTCATTGTATCGTAAGACCTTTTGATGGTTTTTGGGATTTGACACATGAAAAGAGAGGGTCTATGGCGGCAGCCAATACAATTGTTATTCTGGTCCTTTTGACAAACCTGATTAAATTAGGTGCAACCAGTTTCGTGTTTAATCCGGTAAACTGGGATAATGTAAACCTGATTTTAGAGATTGCAACATTCCTTGTACCGTTTATTGTGTATGTTGTTGCAAACTGGTGTCTTACCACCTTGTTTGATGGTAAAGGTACATTAAAAGATATATGGATGGGTACCGCTTATGCAATGACACCATATGTAATTATTCAGTTGATACTGATTCCTATGAGTAACGTTGTTACTGAAGAAGAGGGTGCATTTTACACTGTGTTCAGCAACTTCTCCATGATTTGGTGTGGATTGCTGATTATCGCATCTGTAATGATGATTCATGACTTCATGCTGGGTAAAGCATTTTTATCTTTGATTTTCTCAGCGGTAGGTATGTTGATTATTGTATTTTTGCTTGTACTGTTCTTCAGTTTGATTAGTGATGGTTTCTCCTATTTCTATTCGATTTACAAAGAAACCATTTTCCGAATGTATTGATGAAAGGAGGAAATGACAGAATGAAAAACAAGTTGTATTTGCTCCTGATTACAGTTATGGCATGTTTCGCTCTTAGTGCCTGCGGTGATTCCGATGAGGGGACCAAAGAGATGAAAACTTATGAGTATGATAACAGCGGAGATGTAGTAATTGAAAATGATTCATTGAAACTCTCAGTGAGTGGTTCTTCCACACAGCTTGAGGTTACAGACAAGGCAACCGGAAAGGTATATCGTTCCAATCCGACTGCTGAGGATGTAGAGAAGTATGCAAATGCCGATGGACATTACAAAGATGTGTTAAGCTCAACTTTGAACCTTACTTACTCCAACAGTACTGATACGAAGAAAGAGATTGATAACTACTCTCAGTGTATTCGGGACAATAAGTTTTATAAAATTGAGAAAGTAAACGATAACGAAATTAAAGTAAGTTATTCCGTAGGTGATTTTGAGAAAACCTACACTTGTCCGGTCGCAATCAAAGAGTCCAGAATGAAGAAATATCTGGATAAGATGTCAAGATCGGCACAGAAGTCAGCACTCAGAAGTTATGTTTATTATAACTATGAGGAACTTAGTAAGTCGGATGATTCTACCGACAAACAGCTGTTGACAAAAGGTGAAAAACTTTTCCCTGACTTGAAGGATGAGCCGATTTATTATTTGGATGAGTCGGTTACAGATTCCCGTCTCCAGCAGTTGGAAGACAAATTCGTAGAAGCAGGATATACTTTGGAGGACCGTACAAAAGATATGGGTGATTACAAAGTATCCCGTAACGAAGGAAAACCAATTTTCGATATTTGTGTTCACTATGTATTGGAAGATAACCAGCTGGTTGTAAAAGTACCGATGAAGGAAATCTCCTACAACGAAGATTATCCGATTGTTAAACTTCAGGTTCTTCCATATATGGGAGCATCGAATGTTGATGAAAAAGGTTACATGATTGTTCCGGAAGGAACCGGTGGAAAAATCAACTTCAACAATGGTAAGACCGGACAGCAGAGATATCAGAGTGATGTTTACGGCTGGGATTATGGTCAGGCACGAACAACGATTGTCGATGAGACAAAATCCAATTTCCCACTGCTTGCCATTGCAAATGAGACTACCCAGAGTTCATTCCTTTGTGTAGCCGAAGAGGGAAGTTCTTACGCAACCGTTCAGGCGGATATTTCCGGAAAGAACAATGGATATAACTATGGTACATTCATTTACAGTCTGATTCACGGCGAAAACATGGATGTATCCACAAAATCGGATACAACCGTTCGTGTTTATGAAGACGGGCTGCCAAATGAAACACTTTCCCAGAGATACATTTTCTCTGATAAAACTGATTATTCGGATTTGGCAAAAGAGTACCGCGGATATCTTCAGAAGAAATATCCAAGTCTTGGTAAGGTAGACAGTGATAAACAGGCATTGGCTGTTGAGATGATTGGTGCCGTAGATGATACCGAGCATATCCTTGGTTATCCGGTTGTCCGCTCTCAGTCATTGACATCTTACACACAGGCTAAATCGATTTTGGAAGATTTGCAGAAAGCCGGCATTGGCAATATCAATGCGAAATATACCGGATGGTTTAATACCGGTGTAAAACAGACATCTGCTGCTAAAGTAAAAACAGTAGGACGTCTGGGAAGTTCTTCAGATTTGGAAGACTTAACTGCTTATGCAGACAAGACAAATGGCATGCAGCTTTATCTGAATGGTACATTTAACTATGTATACAAAGATAAATGGTTTGACGGATTCAGTTCCACAAGAAATGCAGCGAAGTTTGTCAGCCGTGAAGAGTGTGAGCTCTATAACTGGGATCCAATTACTTATCAGGCAAATGATGATTACACGGATTACCACAATTACGACAGCTATTACTTAGTAAAACCGTCGTATGCAATGGATTCGGTTGACACTTATGTAGAGAAAGTAAACGGTTATGGCAGCAAGAATATCGGTATGGAAGATATCGGTAATACACTTGCCGGTGACTACAATCCAAAAGACAGAGTATCGCGTGAAGCAGCTTTGAATCTTCAGGTCAAGAAATTGCAGTCACTGAAACAGGGCGGAAACAAGGTTATGATTACAAGTGGTAACCAGTATGCAGTACCTTACGCAGACTTCGTTACAGACATGAACTTAGATGCCCGTGCCGTAAACATCATTGATGAGCAGGTTCCATTCTATACCATGGCATTGCATGGTTTAGTAAATTACTCCGGCGGTGCAATTAACTTGGCAGATGATGAGAAGGAGAATATCCTGAAGTCCGCTGAGTCCGGTGCCGGATTATACTTCACTTACATTGCTGAAAAGACAAGTGTTTTACAGGATGGTAAGTACACAAGATACTATGCTTGTAACTACGATGACTGGAAGAAAGATACTTTGAGTCTGTACAACAAGTTTAATGAAACATTCGAAGGAACATACGATAAAGCAATTGATAAGCATGAAAAAATTGCAGAGGGCGTATATAAGACAACCTTCGAAGGCGGAAAAGCAGTTGTTGTAAACTACAACTATAGCAACTATCAATACAATGGCCAGGAAATTGCGGCCAGAGATTTCGCAGCTGTGAAGGGAGGTGAAGAATAAATGGCTCGCAAGAATAAAAAGAAAAAGACATTAGCATTTAAAAATGCGGTTGCAGGCTATTTATTTATTGCACCATTCATCGTCGGTTTTATCCTGTTCTTGGTTGTGCCGTTAGTACAGTCCTTAAGAATGAGTTTCAGTACGGTAGAACTTGAAGGTGGATTGTCCATGACATGGGCGGGACTTGAAAATTACCGCCAGGCATTTTTGGTAGATGAGCAGTTTGTACCAAACCTCATTTCTGAGTTGGTAAAAATGCTGACAAACGTTCCGGCAACATTGATTTTCAGTTTCTTTATTGCGTTACTGTTGAATCAGTCCTTCAAAGGAAGAGGAGCGGTTCGTGCGATATTCTTCCTGCCGGTTATTCTTTCATCCGGTGTTATCGTTGGTCTGGAAAGCGGAAATACGCTTTTGGCTGACATGAAAGATGCGATTGAGGCAACGAATAATAACACAAGTATTACCGGTGTGCTTGAGAGCATTTTGATTACATCAGACTCCAGTCCGATGTCACAGATGTTTAGTTATGTATTTGACATTATTAACAGTGTATATGATATTGCGATTGCTTCTGGTATCCAGATTATCATTTTCCTTTCTGCTTTGCAGACGATTTCGCCAAGTATGTTCGAGGCGGCAAAAATCGAGGGATGTACTGCTTGGGAAAGTTTCTGGAAGATTACACTTCCAATGGTGAGCTCGATGATTTTGGTAAATATCGTATATACGGTAATTGACTTCTTCTTGAAGACAGACAACACAGTTATGGAGCGCATCGACGCAATCGGTATCGGAGGACGAATGGACTACGGTCAAGCGTCGGCGATGGCGTGGGTATATTTCCTATGTGTAATTGTTGCGTTGGGTATTGTTTCGTTGATTATTTCTAGGAGGGTATATTATTATGAGTAAAATGAATAAGTTTCAAGCCTTCAGGGAACGTAATAGAAAATCCAACGGCTATCTGTTACGCAAAGTATCATTTAATGTTGCTTACAAAATCGTGCGTTTTGTATTGTTGTTTGGATTGTGTTTCTTGATTTTGCAGCCATTGTTAAACAAGATTTCCATCAGTTTCATGGAAGAGCGTGATTTGTACGATTCGACAATCAACGTAATTCCACGTCACTTCACACTGGACAATTTTAAGATTGCCGCAGATTTGATGGATTACTGGGCTGCACTTGGTAACACATTGTGGATTTCACTTTTGGTAAGTGTTTTGCAGATTATTTCCTGTACATTGGTAGGATATGGTTTTGCAAGATATAAATTCCCATTGAAGAACCTTTGGTTTGCGATGGTGGTACTTGTAATTGTAATTCCACCTTCAACCATTCAGTCTTCCCTGTACTTGAATTTCCGTTACTTTGATATTCTCGGAATATTCAGTCTGATAACGGGGCAGCCGCTGAACTTACTGGATTCTTTTGCACCATATGCATTTATGTGTCTTGGTTGTATGGGATTGAAAAATGGTTTGTACATTTACATGCTTCGTCAGTTCTTCCGTGGTATTCCGAAGGAATTGGAAGAAGCTGCTTATGTAGATGGATGTGGTAAGGTTAAAACATTCGTGCGCATTATGCTGCCGGATGCAAAACCAATGATTACTTCTTGTTTCCTGTTCTCCTTTGTATGGCAGTGGACGGATAGTTTTTATTCAGGAATGTTCCTTCCAAACTATTCGATTTTGGCAAACAAAGTGGCTCGTTTGTCTGAGGTGCTGAACTCTTATGTGAAAGCAACCACAGGTCTTGATAAAGCGTCGACCGCTTATGCATCCGCCATGATTGGTACAGGTACATTGTTGGTAATTATTCCTTTGATTATTGTATATTTATTTGCACAGAAAGGCTTCGTAGAAAGTTTGAGTCAGTCTGGTATCAAGATGTAACAAAAATAATTTGCCCTATTTGGCATCTGCCTATTCTGGCAGGTGCCTGCGGGCAGTAACGACTTTGGTTATCACCGGAATTTTCCGGTATAGCAATATATTATATAATAAGGAGGCAAAACAAAATGAAAGCAAGCATGCAGAAGCTGATTGCGATGGGTCTTTGTGTTGTTCTTGCAGTAGGTTCTCTTACTGGATGTGGCGGCTCCTCCAATGATGCAGGCAGTGCATCAGGCGATGGCGCAAAAACATCTTCTTCTTCAAACAAGAAAACATTTAGTGACCTTGGTGGCATGGATATCACGGTAGGTGACTGGTATACTTCCAAAGATACCCTTGCAGACAGAACCGACGAGTTTGGTAAAAAGCAGAATGAGTACTGGAAGAGTATTCAGGAGAAGTACAATTTCAAAATTACTCGTGATTCTGTTTATTCCTATACAGATGCAAAATCAGATTATGTAAATGATGTTATGGCAAGTAGTCCAAAATACGAAATTTACTATCTGTATCAGGAATTTGTTTCTGAGCCTTTGATGAAAGGCTTGATGTATGATTTGTCAACTCTTCCGGAGTTCAATTTCGATGAAGAAAAATGGAATCCAACCGTTAAAGAGTTGATGAGCATTGGTGATGGTATCTGGGGTATGAGCCCAGACAGTGAGCCACGTGGTGGTATTTTCTACAACAAACGTCTCTTCAAGGAAGCTGGTATTCCGGAAGATGAGCCATATGATTTGCAGAAAAAGAATCAGTGGACATGGGACAAGTTCGAAGAGTATTGTAAGAAACTTACAAAGGATACCGATGGTGATGGTAAAACAGACCAGTATGCTATGGCAAGTTTCTCAAAATACTATCTGCCAATGTGTGCAGCTAACAACAATGCAACATTTGTATCCCGTGATAAAGACGGTAAATACGTTGATGCAATTACATCCAAAGAGTTCAAAGATGCTATGAACTGGGGTGTTGACTTGATTAAGAAAGGTTATATTAAGCCAAAACCATCAGAAAACGTAGCATGGGATTGGTATAAAGCTGCATTCCGTGATGGCGAAGCTGCTATGCAGACTGCCGAAGTTTATGAAATTAGCGCTTTCGCTGATATGGAAGATGACTGGGGATTCGTAATGTTCCCATACAACCAGGATCAGAAGGATGCTACTAACAAGACAGTACCAAACGACAACATCGTTGTTATGCCAAGCTGCTTTGATCAGGAAAAAGCTGAGAAGATTGCATTTGCTTACGATTTGTACACAGAGCCTGTTGAAGGATATACTCCTCATGATCAGATTCTTGAGCAGTATTACCCACAGTTCAGAGATGACCGTGCAGTAGATGAAACAATCGGTATGATGTTAGAGGAGAAACATAAATCTACTTCTTATCTGCCAATGATTAGTGAAATTGACTATGGTGATTTCTGTTATCCTGTATATGCAAATGCAACAACACCTGCTAAGAAGATTGAAGAGCTTTCAACCAAATGGGATACAAAGATTAGCAAAGTTAATGCTGAGTATGACAAGTTTGCAAAAGAGCATACAAAATAATAACAAAAAGAAACAGGTAATTTAGTTTCATGGGGCTGTTCAGAATAAGCGGAAGGTTTGTTTTGCACAGCCCTTTCTTAAAGAATGAGGATAGAAAATAAGAGATTTTTAAATCTTTTGATAAAATACAAAACTTGCAGAATATGAGGAGAAACAGATGGATTATAGCAAATGCTGGCTGGATTATCAGCCTGTAGATACAATTGAAAAAGAATTGCTGACATATTTTCAATCCTGTGAGGGAGAAATCGTAGAAAGTGCTGTCAGTGAATACAAACTTGCTATGGAAAATATGGCAGGAAAAGTTCCTCAGACAGTAACAAAAGAAGAGGCAGGCGTGGTATTTTCCGTGGATTCATCCATAAAAGAGGGAAAAGACGGATATATTATCACAAAGGAGGAGAACCGGTATCAGATTACCGGGGAGTCGGAGAGTGGACTGTTATATGGTGTGTTCCATTTTCTTCGTTTAATTCGGACCAAACAGATGAATTGCCTTCCGGTTCACAATACACCGGAAATGCCGCTTCGCATGATGAATCACTGGGATAACATGGATGGCAGTATTGAGAGGGGATATTCCGGTGAATCCTTTTTCTACAAGGATTATAAGATTTTATGGAATGACCGCATTGTGCAGTATGTGAGAATGATGGCATCGATTGGCATCAATGCGATTGTAATCAATAATGTCAATGTTCACGAGAATGAGACTTATCTGATTACAGACCGTTATTTGCAGCAGGTAAAGCAATATGCCGATTTGTTTGCAAAATATGGAATTAAATTGTATACAAGTGTAAATTTTGCTGCACCGATGGAGTTAGATAATTTTACAGACTGTGACCCATTAAATCCTATGGTTGCAGAATGGTGGAAAAAGGCTGTGGCACATGTGTATGATGTGATTCCAAACTTTGGCGGATTTTTGGTAAAGGCAGATTCTGAGGGAAGGCCGGGACCATTTACGTATGGCAGAACGCATGCGGATGGTGCAAATATGTTAGGAAGAGCACTTGCTCCGTATGGCGGAATTTTAGTATGGCGCTGCTTTGTATATAATTGCGGGCAGGACTGGCGTGATAAAAAGACAGACCGTGCCAGAGCGGCGTATGACAACTTTATAGAATTAGATGGAAAATTTGATGACAATGTTATTTTACAGATAAAAAACGGACCGATGGATTTTCAGGTGCGCGAGCCGGTTTCGCCGTTATTTGGCGGTCTGAAAAAGACCAACATGATTTTGGAAGTGGAGATTGCACAGGAGTACACCGGACAGCAGATTGATTTGTGTTATCTGCTCCCGATGTGGCGTGAAATTCTTGACTTTGATACGTATGCTGCGGGCGAGGGGTCAACCGTGCAGAAAATAGTGGATGGCTCTGTTTATGGGCAGCATTTGTGCGGTATGGCAGCGGTTATTAACACCGGTAATGACTTTAACTGGACCGGAAATGATTTAGCAGCGGCAAACACTTACGGCTATGGAAGGATGGCGATGAATCCGTCTGAAGATTCGGCGGTTATTGCAAAAGAATGGGCAGAACTTACCCTTCCTAAATCTCTTTCCGACGGCGTCGTTTCGATGCTCATGAAATCCTGGTCCACATATGAAAAGTATACGTCTCCGCTTGGCATTGGCTGGATGGTGACACCGCATTATCATTACGGACCGGATATTGACGGATATGAGTATGACCGCTGGGGAACTTATCACAGAGCGGATAGAAATGGTCTTGGTGTTGACCGTACCCCAAACGGTACCGGCTATACAACCCAGTATAATGAGCCGTGGTGCGCAAAGTATGCGGATAAAAAACAGTGCCCGCAGGAACTTTTATTATTTTTCCATTATGTCCGCTATGATGAAGTGTTAGCGTCAGGAAAAACACTGATTCAGCATATATACGACACGCATTTTGAGGGTGTTAATGAAGTGGAAGAAATGATTGTCAGTTGGAAGGCATGGAAAGAGCAGATGGCAGAGGATGTTTATGAGAGAGTCCTTTCCCGCATGGAAAGACAGCTTTCTAATGCAATCGAATGGAGAGACCGCGTAAATACATATTTTTACAGGAAGAGTGGAGTAAAAGATGCACTTTCCCGAAAAATATATGAATAGGATGATTTAGACAAGGTCATTCGTAACATACTAAGAAAGTATAATAAAAAGAAAAGAGGTTATTGATTATGGACATGACATTAAGATGGTATGGAGAAGGAAACGACAGTGTGACACTGGACCAGATTCGCCAGATTCCCGGCGTGACCGGTGTAATTACAGCACTTCATGATATTCCTGCAGGAGAAGCATGGACGTATGAGGACGTCATGAAAAGAAAACAGGAAGTAGAAGCAAAAGGTTTGAAGTTAGTTGGTGTGGAAAGTATCAACGTACACGAGGACATTAAAATTGGTCTTCCGACAAGAGATGAATTGATTGAAAACTACTGCAAATCATTGGAGGCTATTGGAAAAGCAGACATTCACCTTGTATGTTATAACTTTATGCCGGTCTTTGACTGGACACGTACAGATTTGGCTATGCCTTTGGAAGATGGTTCTACAGCGCTTGCTTATGATTCATCCATTATTGATGGTATCGATGCAAGCGAGATGTTTGACCGCATTGAAAAGGCAAGTGGCGGCTTTGTAATGCCTGGCTGGGAGCCGAACCGCCGCGATGAGATTATGGATTTGTTTGAGAAATACAAAGACGTTGATGCAGACAAACTGCGTGAGAACTATAAATATTTCTTGGATGGCATCATTCCTACCTGTGAAAAATACAAAATTAAAATGGCAGTTCACCCGGACGATCCGGCTTGGGATGTATTCGGACTTCCACGTATTGTAACCTGTGAAGAGGACCTTTTGAAAATTGCCGATATGAATCCAAGTATTTACAACGGATTTACACTTTGCACCGGTTCTCTTGGAAGTAATTTGAACAACGATCTGCCAAAGATTATCCGCAATCCGAAAATTGCAGAGAGAATTCACTTTGCTCACCTGAGAAACATTAAGTATGAAAACAAAGATTTGTTCCATGAAGTATCTCATTTGTCAAGCGATGGAAATCTTGATATGTATGAAATTGTAAAAGCATTGATTGATACCGGATTTGACGGATGTATTCGTCCGGATCATGGCCGTATGATTTGGGGCGAGCAGGCAAGACCTGGATACGGTTTGTATGACCGTGCTCTTGGTGTCGCTTATCTGAATGGTTTGTGGGAAGCAATTCATAAAAATAAATAAGAGGTGACTAGGCATATGAAATTATTAGATTTACAAAATGGCGAGAAAAAAGTCTGGGAGGAGAAAGGATATCTTCTTCCCAAGTATGACAGAGAAGAATTAAAGAAAAAAACAAAGGAAAACCCGACATGGGTTCACTTTGGTGCCGGTAATATTTTCCGTGCATTTCCGGCTGCAAAATTACAGGATTTGCTGAATTTAGGAGAATATGACCGTGGTGTTGCTGTGGCAGAGAGCTTTGACCATGAGATTATTACAAAGGCATACAAACCATATGATGGATTGAGTTTGTCGGTTGTGTTAAAAGCCGAGGGAACCATTGAGAAACACGTGGTTGGAAGCGTAACGGAATCGTTAGTTGCTGACCCGGTGGCACCAAAAGATTACGCACGTCTTACTGAGATTTTTGAAAATCCTTCCCTTCAGATGGTGACATTTACCATTACGGAAAAAGGATATTCATTAGTTAATGGTAAAGGAGAAAAACTGCCGGGTGTAGAAGATGGATTTTTGGCAGGCCCGGGAAATCAGAGTCATCTGATGGGACGCATTGCCTCTCTGTGCTATGCACGCTTTGTTAAAAATGGTGCACCGCTTGCTCTTGTCAGCACCGATAACTGTTCTCACAATGGAGACAAGTTAAAGGCCGGCGTTATGGCATATGTAGATGCTTGGAAACAGGCAGGAAAAGTGGATGATGATTTTGTTTCCTATATGGAAGAAAAAGTATCTTTCCCATGGTCGATGATTGATAAAATCACACCAAGACCGGATGAGAAAGTAAAAGAAATGCTTGAAAAAGATGGTTTTGAAGATACCGACTTGATTATTACAAGCCGTAATACGTATACGGCACCGTTTGTTAACTCAGAGGAAACCGGTTATCTTGTTATCGAAGATAACTTCCCGAATGGACGTCCACCATTGGAAAAAGCAGGGATTGTATTTACAGACCGTGAAACGGTGGATAAAGTTGAAAAGATGAAGGTTTGTACCTGCTTGAATCCACTGCACACAGCACTTGCTATTTATGGCTGTATGTTAGGACATACTTCCATTCATGATGAGATGGAAGACAAAGAACTTTCTCAGTTGATTCAGAAGATGTGTTATGAGGAAGCAATGCCGGTTGTTGTAAATCCGGGTGTTATTGATCCGAAAGAATTTGCAAACGCAGTATTGACAAAGCGTCTGCCAAATCCATTTATGCCGGATACGCCACAGAGAATTGCCTGTGATACGTCACAAAAACTCCCAATCCGCTTTGGCGAGACAATTAAGTTCTATGAGAGCAGAGAAGACTTAGATACAAAGAGCCTTACGTTAATTCCACTCGTTTTAGCAGGCTGGTGCCGCTATTTGATGGGAATTGATGACGAAGGAAACGCTTTTGAACAGAGTCCTGACCCACGTTTGGATGAAGTGAAAGCGTATGTGGCAGGTATTTCCTTTGGTGATACAGATGTACATGATAAATTGCAGCCGATTTTGAGCGATGCATCAATTTTTGCGGTAGACCTCTATTCGGTTTCTCTTGGTGAGAAAGTGGAGAAGATGTTTGTGGAATTGATTGCCGGAAAAGGCGCAATCCGCAGCACATTGAAGAAGTATGTAGACTAAAATAACGTATCGCTTTAAGATATGAAAAAAGAAGTTCAATTTGTGAGAGATTTTAACATGAGGTGTTATCACATCTTAAATCAAATTGAACTTCTTTATTTTATGCCTCTAAGTGATTTTTCATGATTTTCAGGGCGTTTTTTTCCAACCGTGAGACCTGTGCCTGAGAAATATGGATTTCGTTTGCCACTTCCATTTGCGTTTTCCCTTCCAGGTAGCGGAGTTTTATAATGTGGTTTTCCCGTTCCGGCAGATGGCTCAATGCATCTTTTAAGGAGAGATGTTCGACCCAGTTGGCTTCCTTGTTTTTTTTGTCACTGATTTGATCCATGACATACAACGTATCTCCGCCTTCGGAGTAAACCGGTTCATACAGGGAGACCGGACTTTGGATGGCATCCAGTGCAAATACGATGTCTTCCGGTGGAACATCAATCATTTTTGAAATTTCTTCTAAGGTTGGTTCTGTTTCCTGTTTTTTCATCAGTGCCTCTTTGGCATAAATAGCTTTGTAGGCAGTGTCACGGAGAGAGCGGCTCACACGAATTGCATTGTTGTCGCGAAGATAGCGCCGTACCTCGCCAATAATCATCGGTACTGCATAAGTTGAAAATTTCACATTCTGTGTAACGTCAAAATTATCAATTGCCTTCATTAAACCAATGCATCCAATCTGAAATAAATCGTCTACATTTTCGGTACTGTTATTAAACCTTTGGATGATGCTTAACACGAGACGGAGATTACCGTGGATGTAAGCTTCACGCGCCTTTTTATCACCCTTTTTTATTTTATCGAATAGTGTCTTTTTTTCTTCATTTGACAGAAGTGGGAGTTTGCTTGTATTAATGCCGCAGATTTCTACCTTGTAGTGTGCCATGGTATGTCCTCCATTTTGTCCATTAATTTCCTCTCTTTTATCATGAACAGATGAAACACAAATTATGCGTTTGTTACATATAATATTTTAGAAAGAGAAGGAGATTTTTATGCGGATTTGTGATTTGAGAGAGAAGGAAGTTATTAATATTTGTGATGGCGAGAGACTTGGTTTTGTAGAAGACGTCGAGTTTGATTTGTGCACCGGAAAAATTACACATATTATTATTCCGGGCCCCTGCAAATTTTTTGGTGTGCTGGGTAGAGAAGAAGAATACGTCATTGAAATATGCCATATCTGTAAAATCGGAACAGATTTGATTCTTGTGGAGGTAAATAAGGAGCGCGTTACAAACAAATGTGGAAGCTAGTCTTTACTTCAAGCGGAAAATTCGATATAATTACAGTAGTGAAAAGAAGGAGAGAAGACTATGAAATGTCCATTTTGTGCAGAAGAAAATACGAAGGTAATTGATTCAAGACCGGCCGATGACAATAATTCGATTCGTCGCCGTCGTCAGTGTGAAAAATGTGGGAAGCGTTTTACAACTTATGAGAAGTTGGAGACAATTCCTCTTGTTGTCATAAAGAAAGACCAGATGAGAGAGCCGTATGACCGTTCAAAAATTGAACGCGGTGTATTCCGCTCATGTATTAAGCGTCCAATTTCGGTTGACCAGATTAATGAATTGGTAGATTCTGTGGAAAGTGCGGTTTTTAATCTCGGAGAAAAGGAAGTTGAGAGCAAAAAAATCGGAGAAATTCTGATGGACAAGCTTCAGCAGTTAGACCCGGTTGCCTATGTGCGCTTTGCTTCGGTATACCGTGAGTTTAAAGATGTAAATACGTTTATGGATGAAATCAAAAAATTATTGGAAAAGCAGCAAAAGAACTAAAAAAAGACTTGCATCCTCCTAACCTGTGTGTTACGATATGCTTGGTTCATTCCTCAGGTTAGGAGGAATTTATGTTTAGTCAATCGTTTGGCGCGGATGTCTATGGTACAAAAGCCAGAGTAATCCGCATTGAGGCAGATGTCAGTGATGGTCTGCCCGTTTTTGATATGGTGGGTTTTTTAGCCTCTGCCGTGAAGGAGGCGAGAGAGCGCGTGCGGATTGCTGTGCGCCAGATGGGGATTCGTTTTCCCGCAAAACGCATTACGGTGAATCTATCGCCTGCGAATGTAAGAAAGGAAGGTACAACATTTGACCTTCCCATTGCAATTTGTCTGTTGACCGCATTCGGTCATTTATCCAAAGAATGTATCAAAGATACGATGTTTATCGGGGAACTTGGTTTAGATGGTTCCGTACAGAGTGTAAATGGTGTATTAGCTATGGTTTTAGAAGGAAAGAAGCAGGGACTTCGACAGTTTCTTGTGCCAAGAGGAAATGTAAAAGAAGCTGCCGTATTAGAAGGGATTTCTCTTTATGGGGTGGAAAGCCTTTCAGAAACACTGCGTTTTTTACGGGGAGAAATTTCCCTAAAGAAAGTATATATTCCTTTTGAAAAGTGGGATGAGTCACAGGAAGAAGGACTTGATTTTTCCGATATTAAAGGACAGGAAACGATGAAGCGTGCGGCGGAAATTGCGGTGAGTGGAAGGCATAATCTTTTGATGATTGGTCCGCCGGGGAGTGGAAAGACGATGCTTGCGAAAAGACTTCCAACGATTCTGCCACCGATGACGTTGGAAGAAAGTGTGGAAGTGACGAGATTGTACAGTGTGTGCGGACTTTTAGGAGAACATGCGTCTGTACTGAAAAAGCGGCCATTTCGTGCTCCACACCATACAACGACGGCAGCGGCACTTACCGGAGGCGGCAGAATTCCAATGCCGGGAGAGATTACATTGGCTTCAAAAGGAATTTTGTTTTTAGATGAACTTCCGGAATTTTCAAGGAGTGCGCTAGAGGTGCTCAGACAGCCGTTAGAAGAACAGAAAGTAACAATTGCACGTGTTGGGAGCAGTTATGAGTATCCATCGGACTGCTCGTTTGTGGCGGCAATGAACCCATGCCGGTGCGGTTATTATCCAAACCGAGATAAATGTCGATGCACGACAGCAGATATCAAGCGCTATTTAGCGAAAATCAGTGAGCCTTTGTTAGACCGGATGGACTTATGTGTAGAAACAGGGCTGCCGGAATTTTCCCTGTATGAGAAAAAAGGAGAGACAAGTAAGCAGATAAGAGAGAGGGTGGAGAGGACACACAGGATACAAAAGAAACGCTATCAAAAAGAAAACTTTTCCTATAATAGTGAGTTGACACCACAGGCAATGAAAAAATACTGTGTCATGGGCACAGCGGAGAAAGAATTGTTAGAATTTTTATTTCACGAGGAACAGATGAGTGTGAGGCGGCTTTGCCGGATTGTGCGTGTGTCGAGGACAATTGCGGATTTAGAAGAAAGTGATACGATTTTAGAAAGCCATATAACGGAGGCAGTTCGTTTTCGCAGTGTGGATCGCAAATACTGGGGGGTGGAGACGATATGACAAAGGAAGAAGAAAAATATCTGTTTTGGCTGACTTCCCTTTCCGGACTTGGTTTGTCTTTTGTACAGAGGTTCTTTGAGCGGTATAAAAGCATAGATAAGGCGCGTTCTCTTTCTGAAACGGATATTAAAAAAGCGGAGTGGATGAAACCACGGGAAAAGAATTACTTTGCCAAAGCATATAAGCAGGAAGGCTGGCAGCATGAGTGGGAGCAGTTAGCGAAGAATCATATATCATTTTATTCCTATTTTCATGAATCTTATCCGGAGCGGCTAAAGCACATTGATTCCCCGCCAAAGAGGCTTTTTGTAAAAGGGAAACTGCCGGATGCATCAAAACTTTCTGTAGCGGTTGTCGGGGCGAGAAATTGTACACCGTACGGACGGGATATGGCGCGGATGTTTAGTTATCGTCTGGCTGTGGCAGGCGTTTTTGTGATTAGCGGGATGGCTCTTGGAATTGATGGATGGGGGCACCAGGGGGCATTGGAAGCCGGGGGTGAAACCTATGCTGTATTAGGTTCCGGTGTGATGCAGTGTTATCCTTCGTGTCATCAGAATTTGTATGAAAGTATTATAAGGCATGGAGGAGTGATTTCAGAATTTCCGGTGTATGCTCGTGCAAAGCCTGTCTTTTTTCCTATGAGAAATCGTATTATCAGCGGTCTGTCGGATGGAATTCTAGTTGTGGAAGCCAGAGAAAAGAGCGGATCATTAATTACAGCAGATGCGGCACTTGAGCAGGGAAAAGATGTATTTGTTATCCCCGGACGGATTGGAGATGAATTAAGTGTCGGTTGTAACCGGCTGATTCGTATGGGAGCAGTGCCGGTTCTGACACCGGATGATATACTGGATTATTATGGAGTTAAGACGTCTGACGGCTCACGAAATGTGAATGAGACAGAGCAGAAAATCCTTTCTTTTCTTGGCGGAAAAACGATGCATATGGATGAGATTTCAGCAGGGTTATCTCTGCCAATGACACAGGTATTAAAGTGCATGATTGTACTTCAGAAAAAAGGATATGTCATCGAAGTCGGCAGAAATTTTTTTATGAAAAAAATATAAATATTGCTTGAAAGCCCGATTAAAATGGTGTATGCTAGAGTTTGTGAAAATTTTTGGAAGAATATGATTCATTAAATAGAGAGCATTTATCATTAGCAATGGAGGGTAATATGGCAAAGAATCTTATTATTGTAGAGTCTCCGGCAAAGTCGAAGACGATTAAAAAATTTTTAGGGAAAAATTACGAAGTGGTAGCATCCAACGGTCATGTCAGAGATATGCCAAAGAGCCAGATGGGTGTTGATTTCGAAAATGATTTTGAGCCGAAATATATTACAATCAGAGGAAAAGGTGAGCTATTGGCTTCTCTGCGAAAGGAAGTCAAGAAGGCAGATAAAATTTATCTCGCAACTGACCCCGACCGTGAGGGAGAGGCAATTTCCTGGCATTTATGTCATGCTTTGAAGTTAGACCCGAAAAAGACAAGCCGGATTACATTTAATGAGATTACCAAAAATGCGGTTCGCCAGTCGTTAAAGCAGTCGCGGGAAATTGATATGGATTTAGTGGATGCCCAGCAGGCAAGACGTGTTTTGGACCGTTTGGTTGGTTATTCGATTAGTCCGTTATTGTGGCAGAAGGTAAAAAGAGGCTTGAGTGCCGGCCGTGTGCAGTCGGTAACACTGCGTCTGATTGCTGACAGGGAAAGTGAAATTGATGCCTTTATTCCGAAGGAATACTGGTCAATGGAAGCAAAATTGTCAGTGCCGGGTGTAAAAAAGCCATTGGTGGCTAAATATTATGGTAATCCGGACAAATGTGAAATTGCTTCCGGTGAAGAGGCAGAAAAAATCCGCAAAGAAATTGAAAAAGAAGATTTTAAAGTAAGCAGTATTAAGAAGGGTGAGCGCACCAAGAAGCCACCTCTTCCCTTTACAACGTCTACGTTGCAGCAGGAGTGTGCAAAACACTTGAATTTTCCAACGAGAAAGACGATGCAGATTGCCCAGCAGTTATATGAAGGTGTGCAGGTAAAAGGACATGGAACGATTGGTTTAATTACCTATCTGCGTACGGATTCGGTTCGTATCTCGGAAGAAGCGGATTTAGCCTGTAAAGATTATATTCGTGAAACATATGGAGAAGAAAATATTATTGAAAAGGCAGCAGTGTCAAAAACAAAGGGCAAGATTCAGGACGCGCACGAAGCAATCCGTCCGACATATGTGGATTTGACACCGGTTCAGGTAAAGGAATCTTTAACGAGAGACCAGTTCCGTTTGTATCAGCTGATTTGGAAGCGCTTTGTGGCAAGCCGTATGCACTCAGCAAAATACGATACAATTTCTGTTCGAATTATGGCAGGAAAGCATCAGTTTGCAAGTTCTGGTTCAAAACTGGTATTTCCCGGCTTTTTATCGGTGTATCAGCAGGATGACGATAAAGAAGAGCCAAATGCTGTGCTTGCTAAAGTAACAAAGGATTCTGTGCTGTCTTTAAGTGAATTACTGCCGGAACAGCATTTTACGCAGCCGCCGGCACATTTTACTGAGGCTTCTTTAGTAAAAACGCTGGAAGAGTTAGGAATTGGACGCCCAAGTACCTATGCGCCAACAATTTCAACATTGATTTCACGCCGCTATGTGGCAAAGGAACAGAAGAATTTGTACTTGTCAGATTTGGGAGATATCGTAAACCAGATTATGGTAAGTGCATTTCCTAGTATTGTGGATGTAAACTTTACAGCGACGATGGAAGCGTTACTGGATGGCGTTGCTGAGGGCAATGTGGAATGGAAGACCATTGTGAGAAACTTCTATCCGGATTTGGAAAAGGCTGTTTCACATGCGGAAAAAGCACTCGAAAAGATTAAAATAGAAGATGAAGTAACCGATGTCGTGTGTGAATTATGTGGACGCAATATGGTAATTAAGTACGGACCGCACGGTAAGTTTTTGGCGTGCCCCGGATTTCCGGAGTGCAGAAATACCAAACCGTATTATGAAAAAATCGGTGTGAAGTGTCCGAAATGCGGTGGCGAGATTGTTATTAAAAAGACGCAGAAAGGACGTCGTTATTATGGCTGCGAGAACAATCCGGAGTGTGATGTGATGACTTGGCAGAAGCCATCGAATGAACGCTGTCCAAAGTGTGGCGGCATGATGTTGGAAAAAGGCAGTAAGTTAGTCTGTGCCGATAACACATGCGGTTATATTCAAAAGAAAGAGAAATAAAAAACAGACGACATAATGCTTGTCAATAAGGTGAAATTGTGATAATATTGTTCCATGGGGGACAAGCAATATGAGTATTCAATTATTGGATAAGACTCGAAAAATAAACCGTCTCCTCAACGACAAACATTCATCTAAGGTGGCATTTGCGGATATTTGTTTTGTGCTGGGACAGATGCTTTCGGCAAATGCGTACATAATCAGCAGTAAGGGAAAGTTGTTGGGAACTTATGTGAATGATGACGGGATGATTCCGAGTTTTCAGAGTAAACGGGGCAGTTATATCGAAACGATGTTAAATGAACGTTTCCTTAATGTGCTGTCAACAAAAGAAAATGTGAATCTGGAGACTCTTGGTTTTTCCAAAGAAGAAAGACAGGGAGTTGAGGCACTGATTACACCAATTAGTATTGGTGGCGAGAGGCTGGGAACATTGTTTCTATGCCGGCGTCAGAAAGCATTTTCGATTGAGGACATTATTTTAAGTGAATATAGCACGACTGTTGTAGGGCTTGAAATTATGAGGTCCATTCAAGAGGAATCAGATATTGAGCAGCATAAGAAGAGTAATTTCTCTTCTGCCTTGACAACGCTTACGCCACTTGAGCAGAAAGCGGTCAGTTACGTATTCCATGCAATGGGTGGAGAGGATGGTACCCTTGTGACGAGCAAGCTTGCCGGAGAAATTGGCATTACAAGGACTGTTATTGTCAATGCTTTGCGAAAATTGGAGAGCGCCGGCTTAATCAAGACAAAGTCATCCGGAGTGAAAGGAACGCACATTAAGGTTCTGAATGATATTGTCTATACCGAGTTTAACAGTTATTATCGTGAGAAATGGAATTCGTAAACGCAAAGGGAATTGTGATGGGGAGTCATAATGCCGTTTGCGTTTTTCTAGGAATAAAGAAATAAGAAAGGAAGTGCTACGATGGTTTTATCCAATGCATACAATTACATCAATGTGTTAGATAAGGCAGCGGATGCGAGCTGGACAAGAAATGATGTGCTGGCAAATAATATCGCAAATGCAGACACGCCGGGTTACAAAAGAAAAGATGTACAGTTTGAGACATATTTGTCGAATGCGGTAGCAGGAACAGATTCATTAGATGAGACGGTGGCAAATCTTGATTTGAATGATTTAAATGCAACGGTGTATAACGAACAGCCGGGACTTAGTTACCGGAGTGACGGAAACAACGTAGATGTATCGACAGAAAACGTGGAACTGGCAAAAAACCAGATTAAGTATTATACGTTGATGAATTCCATTAGTCAGGAATTTTCACGGATGAAATCGGCGTTAAAGACTTCATAAATTGATTAAGGAGGAATGACTATGTCAGTATTTGGGGCTTTGGATGTGAGCGCTACCGGTATGACGGCGCAGCAGCTTCGAATGGATACAATTTCGGAAAATATTGCCAATGTAAACACGACTCGTGGAAAAGATGGCAAACCATATAAGAGGAAGACAGTTCTTTTTGAGGAGAAAAGTTATCCGAGTTTTAGTGAAAGTCTTAGCATGGCAAACCGTCATAATATTGGAAAAGGTGTTAAGGCAAGTAAAATAGTGGAAGATAATTCCGAAGGAAGTAAAGTATATGACCCTTCCCATCCGGATGCGGATGAAGATGGATACGTGACGTATCCGAATGTAAATACCGTGACCGAGATGACAAATATGATTGATGCGACAAGGGCTTTTGAAGCAAATGTTACGGTAATGAATTCGACAAAAGGGATGGCTCTTAAGGCACTTGATATTGGACAGAGTTAATTGTGAATGGAGGAAACCTAAATGGATATTGCTAGTTTGTCTGCAATTAGTGGCATTGAAAATATCAGTAAATACGCAGATAATAGTTTACAGACGGAAAAATCAAAAGGAAGCGGCACAGCAAGCTTTGACAGTTTGTTAAATTCAGCGATGAATTTAGTGCAACAGACGGAAGATTATTCCAATGCAGCAGAAGTAGAAGAAGTAAAGTATGCAATGGGACAGAGCGACAGTCTTCATGATTTGATGGTTGCTCAGCAGAAAGCAAATGTATCACTGCAATATACGGTAGCAGTAAAAAACACAGCAGTAGAAGCATATCGTTCGATTATGAATATGCAGATTTAACTGACAAAGGCGTTGAGGAGCGATAGAAAACAATGATGGAACAATTGATTGCACTCAAGGACAAAATTCTTGAGTTTTGGAATAAGTATACATCAAAACAGAAAACAATTATAATTAGTGTAGCATGCGCAATTTTGGTTGCGATTGTTTTGCTTGCTTATTTTATGACCCGCCCGGTGTATACCGACGTTGCTACGTTAAGTGGTGAAACTGCTACGACGTTTGATACGGCACTGCAGGGGGCTGGACTTGATTATGTAAAAGAATCGGATAACAACGGAAATACAACATTTAAGGTGGAGCAGTCACAGTATTCAGATGCCGTTTTGCTGATGGGGGAAAATCAGATTACGGATGATGAAATGACATGGGAAAAAGCACTTCAGTCAGACATGACGACATCTTCGGATGAAAAGCAGACTAAAGCAACACTGGCTTTGCAGTCGTCAATTCGCAAGGGACTTTTGAATTTTGATGGTGTGGAAGATGCGACTGTTTATATCAACCGTCCGAAAGATGATGGTACGATTTATGCGGACAAGCAGGATACTTCGGTGAGCGTATCATTTAAAATGGCGGGCAGCAAAACGATGGACAGCGATACCGCAGATGCGATTGCTTATTATCTTGCCAATGCAGTAGGAAGCACCAAACCGGATCATATTGTCCTCACCGATACAAAAGGAAATCTTTTGTTTAACGGACAGCAGGATGCCGGACTTGGCGGAACAATCAGCAGTACCGAAGATTACCGTGATAAACTGAAAAATAACTTCGCTAAATATGTGCGTGACCTTTTGACAAAAGCAGGTTATGACGATGTTGAAGTTTCTAAGAATAATATTGTGTTCGACATGAACAAATTAACGGAACTGGTTACTACATATACAACAAATGAGGGACAGGATCAAGGATTGTATGGCAGTTCTTACGAGTACAAATCAACAGGAGCCTCCTCTTCCGGCGGCGTGCCTGGAACCGATTCGAATGGTGATGTTACTGACACGATGATTACCGATAACGGAGATAGTTCATCGGAAACGATATTAAATAAATATGATTATCTGCCGAATAAAACTGTTCAGAATATTGAACATGAAATTGGTGCAGTAAAGAAGGATGAGTCCTCTATTGCAATTGTGCTGACACATTACCGTGTGGTGAAAGAAGAGACTTTAGAGTCACAGGGTGCTCTTGATAATATGACATTTGATGAGTATGTGGATGCAAACAGCAATGTGACGGAACAGCAGGTACCAACCGATTTGTCACAGCTTGTGGCTGCCGCTACCGGTATTACTGAAAATAACATTCAGATTCGTGTAGTGGAAAAACCGGTATTTGAGGCAAAAGAAGCAAGTTCATTTGGAGATAATGTAACAAATTACCTGATGGTGATTCTCACGGTTTTGATTGCCGGTTTGTTAATCTTTGTTATTATTAAAGGTACTTCACCGGTTGAGGTTACCGAGATGGAGCCGGAGCTTTCCGTGGAAGATTTGCTCGCTACAACGCAGGATAATGCGCAGACATTGGAAGAAATCGAACTGGAAGACAAATCCGACACCCGCATCATGATAGAAAAATTTGTAGACGAAAATCCGGAAGCGGTAGCTTTGCTTTTGCGTAACTGGATTAATGAAGATTGGGGGGCGATGTAATGGCAGGAAATTCAGCATCATCCTATAGTGAAATGGATGGGATTCAGAAGGCGGCAATTCTCCTCATTACGTTAGGACCGGAGAAGGCGGCTGTCGTATTTAAACATTTAAAAGAAGATGAGATTGAACAGCTCACACTGGAAATTGCCAATACTAGAAGTGTGACATCGGCTCAAAAAGAACAGGTTTTGAATGAGTTCTATGAGGTATGTCTTGCCCAGCAGTACATTGCCGAGGGTGGTATTGGATATGCAAAAGACTTGTTGCAGAAAGCTCTTGGTGAGAGCAAAGCACAGGAAGTTCTTGGCAAGCTGACGGCGTCGTTACAGGTTCGTCCGTTCGAGTTTATCCGCAAGACAGAAGCTTCTCAGATTTTGAACTTTATTCAGGACGAGCATCCGCAGACGATTGCGTTGATTTTGTCGTATTTGTCCCCACAGCAGGCGGCCGGCATTATCAGTTCTCTTACACCGGATAAGCAGACAGATGTGGCAAAACGTATTGCGATGATGGATCGTACTTCACCGGATGTCATCAAAGAAGTGGAAAATATATTAGAGCAGAAACTGGCATCACTTGTCAGTCAGGATTACACAATTGTCGGTGGTGTGGATTCGGTGGTCGAAGTATTGAATACAGTAGACCGTGGTACCGAGAAACACATTATGGAAAACTTGGAAATCGAGGAACCGGAACTTGCCGACGAGATCCGAAAAAAGATGTTTGTGTTCGAGGATATTCTTATGCTGGACGACCGCTCGATTCAGCGTGTGCTTAGAGAAGTGGAGAACAGCGAACTTGCTGTTGCACTTAAGAATGCAAACGAAGAGGTACAGAATGTAATCTTTAACAACATGTCCACAAGACTTGTTGATATGATTAAAGAGGATATGGAATACATGGGACCGGTTCGATTGAAAGACGTCGAAGAGGCTCAGCAGAAGATTGTAAATATTATCCGCAAACTGGAGGATTCTGCTGAAATTGTAATTTCCCGTGGTGGAGGTGACGAGATCATTGTCTAATCTCATCAAATATCCCTATGTGAATATGCAGGGGAAAGAAGCAAAAGTGATTTGTTATGAATCGGAGGAAGAGAAGTTTCAGCCGCTTGATGCAAAAAAGAAAGTGGTAATGAAGACCTTTGAGGAGGTTGCCAAAGAAGAAAAAGAGAGAGCGCAGGAACAGACCGGTGATGAATCTTTTCAGGAAGGACTTCCGGTAACCAATTACGATGAGGTAATTGAAGAGAAAATACAGAAAGCCGAAGAAGAGGCAGCGGCAGCTATTGCCGAGGCAAGACAACAGGCAAATGAGATTGTCGAACAGGCAAATAATCGAAAAAATCAGATTTTGGAAGAAGGCAGACAGGAAGGAATTACCAGAGGGTATGAGGAAGGTCTTTTGCAGGCGCAGGAGGAGATTCAGGCACAGAAAGATGAACTTTCCAGTCAGCAGTTAAAAAAAGAGCAGGAATATCAGCAGATGTTAGCGGAAACCGAAGGACGCTATGTTGATGTTTTATGCAATCTGATTCGTAAATTATCCGGTGTGATTTTGACAGACAGAAAAGATGTTATTTTACATTTGATTCGCAGTGGAATTGCGGATATGGAACCGGCAAAACACTATATTATCCGTGTAGCATCGGATGACCTTTTGTATGTGGAAGGGGAAAAGGATGCTTTGATGGAAAAGGCTGGAATTACCGGTACAATAGAGGTGCAGGAAGAAAAAAGCCTTTCCGAAGGAGATTGTATTATAGAGACAGATAATCAGATGATTGACTGCGGTTTTCGGACGCAGCTTGATAATATGGTTCGTACACTACGCATGCTTGTGTAAATATGTACTCGCGCAAAGAAGGTAAAACTATGCCACTCATTAATTTTGAAAAATACAATGTGCTCATGGACAAAAGTTACACCAGTCAGTTAGGAAAAGTTGCTAAAGTGGTTGGTCTTACGATTGAGTCCATCGGGCCAAGTGCAAAATTGAATGATTTGTGTTTGATTCGTTCAAACAACCGAACAGAACCCGTAAAAGCGGAAGTAGTTGGCTTTCGTGATGACAGGGTTCTTTTGATGCCATATGATGATGTCGAAGGTGTCGGACTTGGAAGCTGGGTGGAAAATACCGGAGCACCTTTGCAGGTTGCAGTTGGCGAGGAACTTCTTGGCTGCACATTAAATGGTGTAGGAGAACCGATGACAGAACTTGAGTTATCAGAAAATTGTCCGCGGTATTCAGTAGAAGCGACACCACCTGACCCGCTTACCAGAGAGATGATAGCGGATGTTCTGCCACTTGGTGTAAAAGCGGTAGACGGCTTGATTACCGTTGGAAAGGGACAGAGAATTGGTATTTTTGCCGGTAGTGGTGTCGGGAAAAGCACGCTGATGGGTATGTTTTCGAGAAATACGAAAGCAGATATTAATGTGATTGCACTGATTGGAGAGCGCGGACGTGAGGTTCGTGAATTTATTGAGCGCGATTTAGGCGAAGAAGGTATGAAACGCTCGGTTGTCGTAGTAGCAACCTCGGATAAACCGGCTTTGATTCGTAATAAGGCGGCGAAGACGGCGACGGCGGTTGCGGAATATTTCCGGGATCAGGGGAAAGATGTTTTGCTTATGATGGATAACCTGACCCGTTTTTCCATGGCACAGAGAGAAATCGGACTGGCTTCCGGAGAACCACCGGTTTCGCGCGGGTATCCGCCAAGTGTATATGCGGAAATGCCGAAATTGCTAGAGCGTGCCGGAAATTCAGATAAAGGTTCCATTACCGGATTGTATGCGGTCTTGGTTGATGGTGATGATTTTAACGAGCCGATTGCCGATACGGCGCGTGGTATTTTGGACGGACATATTGTTCTGTCGCGTTCCATGGCACAGAGAAATCATTATCCTGCAATTGATGTTTTAGCGAGTATATCCCGTGTTATGAGTGTTGTGGCGTCCAAAGAACATAAGAAATTAGCCGGAAAGATGAAAAATATACTGGCGGTTTACCGGGATGCAGAAGATTTGATAAATATCGGTGCTTACCGCCCCGGTTCCAATAAGGAAATTGACTTCGCGATAGAAAAAATTGATGCCGTTAATGAATTCCTTCGTCAAGGAACCGATGAAAAATTTTTATTTGATGACATTATTCAGATGATGCGGGATATTTTTGAAGAGGATTCCGTAGAGGAAGGATAGAGAGGGTGAACGATGGCACGATTTATTTTTTCCATGCAGAATATTTTGAACATGAAAGAAAAGCTTGAAGAGCAGGCGAAAAATAATTTTGCGCAGGCGAACCGTTCCCTTCAGGAGGCACTGCTTATGCAAAAACAGTGTGAAAACAGACTGGAAGCAGGAAAGCAGACGTTGAAAGAAGCAATGCTTGAAAATCTGAAAGTCGGGCAGATAAGGAGAAGGGAAGATGACGTTGAGATTTTTCGAATGTATTTGCGACAGCAGATATTAGTCGTAAAGCAGAAAGAAAAAGAAGTTGAGGTGGCAAGAGAACATCTCAATGAAGCAATGAAGGAAAGAAAGACTTTTGAAAAGTTAAAAGAAAAGGCTTTTGAAAAATTTGTAGCGGAAGAAAATCAAAAAGAGCAAAAAGAAGTGGATGAGCTTGTGAGCTACCGCTATGGTGCAGAGAAATTCGAGTGAAAGGAGATTTGTCATGGCAAAAAAAGATAAGAATAAGGAAAATAAGGTGTCGACAGATGAAAGTACAGGAAGCAAAATTGTTACGGTACTGATTGTGCTTGTGATTGTTGTGATATGGCTTGCTATTTTTGGTGTGCTGATTAAACTGGATGTGGGAAATTTCGGAAGTGAAGTGTTATATCCGGTTTTGAAAGATGTTCCAGTTGTGAATATGATTTTGCCGGAACCGGCACAGAATCAGAGTGATACATCGACAAGTAAAGAATATGATAATCTGACGGAGGCAAATGCGAGAATTAAAGAGCTTGAGAGCCAGCTCGCAGCAAATAAAAATGCCGACAGTGCCAACCAGAGTGAAGTGTCCGATCTGCAGGCGGAAATTAACCGATTAAAGAAATTTGAGCAGGAACAGAGTGCGTTTGCAAAACGTGTGCAGGAGTTTGATAAAAACGTCGTTTATAACGATAAGGCACCGGATACGGAAGAGTTTAAAAAATACTATGAAGAAATAGAGCCGGACAATGCAGAAAAAATTTATAAGGAAGTCTGCAAGGATTATGAGTATTCGCAGGAAATCAAGGATCAGGCGGATGCATACGGCAAAATGGAACCTGCCAGCGCAGCAGCAATTTTGTCCGAGATGACCAATGATTTAACTTTGGTTGCAAAGATACTTGACAGTATGCAGACTTCGAAAAGTGCTTTGATTTTGCAGAACATGAAACCAACGACGGCAGCTCAGGTTACGACGAAGATGACGGCGATGAAAAACAAATAAAAACTAAAGAAAAGACAGGTAAATGCCGATATAAAATTTGTAGTAGATTTTTAAGAAGAAAGGAGGGAAATGAAATGACGATGCAGGGAATTTCAAATGTTCTGCCAAAGGCTGCTGCAGCAGTTGCTGAGAAAAGCGAAAAGGCAAAAGGTACCTTGTTTGAGGCCGTAATGAGCAGTCAGGGAAATAAGCAGCAGACAAAAAAGACCATGGATGGTTTTGCACCGGATGACAGAGTAGATAATCGCATGGCGAAAAAAGAGTTAGCGGCAAACCGTTATCAGAAATCAAAAGCTATCAGTACAAAATCCGACACAGCGGCTTCAAACGATACGCAGGATTCGCTGACAGTAAATCAGATGGCGGATGACGAACTGGATATCGAAGAAGTTACCGTTGTTCTTGCTTCGCAGGTAACGGTTTTACTACAGGATTTGTTTGGACTTACAAACGATGAGTTACAGGATATCTTAAATTCACTCGATTTACAGCCGGAATCACTCATACTTTGTGACAGTGAGAGTGGTATTATGGCAGTAAATGCGGATGCGCTTAAACAGCTGGTTCTCGGTGTGCATGGCGTAGAAGATGCGAGTGCATTTTTAACCAATGATGTGTTGAATACAGAACTTTCAGAAGTGACTGATGCACTTACTGATTTTGTGTGTGACACGCTCGGTGTAACGAAGGAAGAACTTGCTTCTCTTAAGGCAGAGGCGATGCCGGAACTGTTAAAGCAGGCAGTGGATACATTGCAGGCGGCAAGTGAAACGGACACTATGGTTGTAGACAAAGATACGTTAAACCAGACAGGAACAGTGGAGAATACCATGACCGCAATAGCGGAAGATGCAAATTCTTCAAATTTGCAAAAAGATTCACAGCAGGATATGTCTATGCGTGATGACAGTGAGATGTTGCAGGGCGATGATTCATTGGTTCCTACCCATGCTACGATGGCGGAAACGTTTACAGACCGTCTTTCACAAGCACTTGAAAAATCAAGTGGCATGAAGGGGCAGAGTGTAACACAGACGATGAATCAGATTGTGGAGCAGGTTGTTCGACAGGTTCGCATCCGTGTAATGCCGGAAACGACCAGTATGGAACTTCGTTTAAATCCGGCAAGCTTAGGCCGTGTCAATATCACGGTGGCAGCAAGCGCAGGAATTGCGACAGCGACGATGGTTGTAGAAAACCAGATGGCAAAAGAAGCACTTGAAAGTCAGATGATTCACTTAAAAGAAGCTTTTAACGAGCAGGGACTTAAAGTGGATGAGGTAGAAGTGACAGTCGCTGAGTTTGGACTGAGAAAGGATGGCGAAGGACAAGAGCAGACCGGTTCCAAACAGAGCGGAAACCGCAAATTCCGTCCGAATGAAAGTTTTTCGGATGAGGAAAAGAATGAAGATTTGACGACAGCGTCTGAACGGCGTGACGTTAATAGTATGGTCGATTATACGGCCTAGAAAGGAAGTGAGAAGATGGCAGTAAGCAGTACAAGTGATTTGACGACAGCATTGGAAGATTTGACGTATGGAACAACTGAGCGTAAAGTTAATCAAAGAGGTTCAAGTGAACTTGGTAAAGATGAGTTTTTAAAACTTCTTGTGACTCAGCTTCAGAATCAGGATCCGTTAAATCCACAGGATGATACACAGTTTATTTCTCAGTTAGCACAGTTCTCTGCGCTTGAACAGATGACCAATATGAGTTCTACGATGTCAAATACAAGTGCTTACAGTTTGGTTGGCAAAGAAGTTATTGTACAGACAACTGATTCTGCGGGAACTTACAAAGAAGTACGCGGAACGGTAGATTGTGTCGAAATGAAGAATGGCAAGGCTATGTTGGTTGTCGATGGAAATTCGTATGACTTAGACGATTTGGTACAGGTAATGGATAGTTATTATGCTATTAAAGAGTATTTGCCAAGCGTTACAGCACAAACGAAGACATATGATCTTTCAAACCCATCCCTTATTGATGTTTCTATTGATTTAGGAAGTAAGGGATATGAGGCAAGCAGTGTGGCAGTTGTGCTAAACGGCCAGTACATAGATTCCAAGTATCTAAAGTACGATAATGGAACGGTAACCATTTCCCCGGAAGCTTTCAGTGAATTAGAGCCGGGTGATTATTATTTAGGCTTTTACTTTGATGATCCGCTTAAAACAACAGTCAAAGATAAGGTATGTATCAAAGTAGTACAAAGTGGTATTCCAAACGGAGATAAGGATTCTTCGGATGGGAATAAAGACACCGAAAAAGCTGAAGAAACAGAGAAGACAGAGGCTGAATAAGTGTGACAAGGAGGTCGGGTGCTATGAATGTAACGAATGGTTTTACATCCATGGAACAGATTCGTCACCGGATGCAGACAACAGATTCACAGAGACAGGTAAAAAAACAGACCGTGCAGACAAATACGGCATCGTTTGATGAAATCTTATTTTCCAAACATGCGTCAAAGCGATTAGAAACCAGACAGATTGATATGTCGGCAGATCAGAAAGAAAGACTGTTAGAGGCAACCTGTAAGGCGAAAGCAAAAGGAATGAAAGAGTCCTTAGTTATGGTTGACGATTTTGCGTTTATTGTGAATGTGAAGAATAATCTGGTGATTACTGCGGTAAATGACACAAAAAATGCTGTATTTACCAATATCGATGGAGCGATAATTAACTAAAAACAAATATATGCTGGCCCTTAACAGGAAGCATACATGCTCTTGACTGACAGAGAGAGCATAACGATAGTAAAATTGGAGGGTGATTCATTATGATGAGATCATTGTATTCCGGTGTATCCGGATTGAAAGTTCATCAGACAAAGATGGACGTAATTGGTAATAACATTTCAAACGTAAATACGGTTGGTTTCCGTGGAAGTACAGTAAACTTTACCGATGTATTTTATCAGACAACACAGAATGCATCCGGTCCGAACGCAACAACCGGCACAGCAGGAACGAACGCGGTGCAGATTGGTCTTGGTTCTAACGTGGCAGCAATTAGTGTGGACTTAAGTGGTACCGGAGCAACGCAGCGTACCGATCGCGGCATGGATCTTATGATTAACGGTGATGCGTTTTTGATTGTAAGAAGCAATGGAAATACATATTTCACAAAATCCGGGGCGCTGGATATTGATGCAAATGGTACTTTATATTGCACAACAAATGGTGCTTCTGTTCTTGGATGGGGTGTTGATGAAAATGGAGAAATCCGCAAAGATACCGTATCTACCTTGAATTTGATGGGTGGCGAGAATGCTTATTCTGACCCAAATGCGACAACGAAAGTTTCCCTTTCCGGAAATGTAGACCAAAAAGACCCTTTAGTTGCTTATAGTGCAGATGGAGCCGGTTACCCAATGGCAGTCAGCTTTTATGATAATTTAGGTAATTTGTGTACAGCAAAACTCAGTATTATCCAGACGAGTGCGGATGCGCCAAATACATACAGCGTTCGTCTTCATGATGTTCTTGGTGCAGATGGTAAATCTATTTTGAAAAAGAAAGATGATGCGACAGGTGATTACATTTCTACCGAGCAGGTGATTAATTTTAACGAGATAGATCTTGGGGGCACAAATTATACAGTAGATCCAAGTAGTGGTGATATTTCGTTCCCTGCTGATACGGACTGGCCGGTACTTACCTTTAATCCGGTGACCGGTGCATTTACCAGTGTAAGCAGTGCTGATGGCAATGTGCTGAACTTAAACTTAAGTGATACCGGAAATTCGTATCCAACCAGTGGTGTGGATGTTAACTTCTCGGATTTGACGATGTATGCGAGCAATAAAACCTGTAAAGTAAAACCAAACCGTGGTGACAGCAATAACAACGGGGATGGCGCCGGTAATGCAGCAGGAACTTTAAATGGTTTCTCAATTCAGACTGATGGTATGATTTATGGTGTATACAGTAACGGTGACAAAAAATTGTTAGGACAGATCGCAGTGGCAACATTTGCTAATCCATCCGGCTTAGAGGCGGTTGGTAACAGCATGTATGCAGCAACCTTGAACTCCGGTGATTTTGATGGAATTGGTGTGGATATTTCAGAAGTTGGTAAATTCTCAGTCGGAGCTTTGGAAATGTCCGATGTTGATCTGGCAACCGAGTTTACCAATATGATTACGACACAACGTGGTTTTCAGGCAAACTCCCGTGTTATTACTACATCTGATACAATGCTTGAGGAACTCATTAATCTGAAACGATAATGATTAGGCATATTGACCCATCCGCATGAATTATGCGGATGGGACAGTGTGCTTTTTACAAGTAAGGAGGGTTTTATGATTGATGTGACAAGAATGAATGGTTCATTACTTACCATTAATAACCATTTGATTGAAATGGTAGAGGAAACACCGGATACGGTGATAACTTTAACAACGGGAAAAAAAATAATTGTAAAAGAAAGTAGACAAGAAGTGAAAAATCTAGTAAAATTATACGAGAAAGAAATAACATGTAACAGTTAGGTGGTGTCATTTTGGATATAGCTACAATTATAGGCCTCGTAGGATGTGCGGGAGCCGTAGTATATGGTATTGTTTCCGGTGACTTAGGATTTGCTGCATTGGGAAACTTTTGGGATTATCCGTCCTTTTTGATTGTTATTGTTGGATGTTTGATGTGTATGCTGACGATGTCCGGCAGCATTGGAGAACTTATAAACTGCTTAAAGTCATTCCTTTTGACAATCAAAGTACAGGAATCCAGCGAGGGGGAGACGATACATAAAATTATTGATTTGGCAAACGTAGCTCGTAAAGAAGGGCTTTTGCAGTTAGAAGAGGCAGCCGGTGACATAGATGATGATTTCCTGAAGAAGGGAATTATGTTGATTGTTGATGGCACGGATCAGGAATTGGTATCAAGTATTCTAGAGACAGAACTTGATTGCATTGAGCAGAGACATAGCAAAATTTACAGCTTCTGGGATAACTTGGCCGCTATGGGTCCTGCATGGGGAATGATTGGTACTTTGATTGGATTGATTAACATGTTAAAACTTTTGGATGATCCAAGTTCAATTGGACCGAACATGGCGGTTGCGTTGGTTACTACTTTATATGGTTCGCTGATTGCCAATTGGATCAGTATCCCGATTGCAACAAAACTGCGTGCGAAAAACCAGAAAGAAATTATGATGAAGGAAGTTATCTGCGAAGGAATTCTTTCTATTCAGGCAGGTGAAAATCCACGTGTGATTGAGGAAAAACTGAAATCTTTCCTTGCACCTAGTGAGAGAGAAGAAGTTCTTGGTGGTGGTAATAAAGGCAGCGGACAAGGTGGTGACGCTTAATGGCCCGAAAGAAAAAGAAGGCGGAACAGGAGGGTATTAGCGCCGGATGGATTAATACCTTTGCCGACCTGATGAATCTTTTGCTTTGTTTTTTCGTCCTTTTGTTTTCAATGTCGACTGTCGATGCTGATAAGTACGAACAGTTAGTAACATCCATGACGGAGCGGATTAATATCTTTGATGGTGGCGGTGCTGCTGTTGGGGAAGGTGCATTTGTATCAAGTGGAACCGATCAACTCGTTTCGATTTCGGAGTATTTTAACGAATATGAAAATTCCGGAGAGGACAATCAGAAATCGGAAGAACAGGTTGACAAGCAGGATGGTAACAAATCTGAGCAGGGCAACCAGTCAACCGGAGAAAAGCCGATGAATGATAAAGCGAAAGCAGAAGAGGAATTTTTAAAAAAACAACAGCAGGAACAAAAGGAAAAGGCAGAAAAATTGTACAAAGAACTCACACAGGATGCAGAACATCAGAACGTGGAAGACCAGATTAACATTAATATGGATAAAAAATATCAATTTGTTCAAATTTCATTAAATGGTGCACTGCTTTTTGAATCCGGCGATATTGAGTTTAAGAAAAACATGGTGCCTTTGATGAGCAAAGTCGGAGATATTTTGAAGCGATATGCAGACCATCGGATCAAAATTGAAGGACACACGGATAATGTTCCAATTTCCGGCAGATACAAGAACAATATGATGCTTTCAACAGCACGTGCGAATACGGTGTTTGAATATTTGGTAAATAAAAAACATATGAAGCCAAAGGAGACGGAAATTGAGATTTCCGGTATGGGTGAGTATGAGCCGGTGGCATCCAATAAAACAAGAAAAGGACGCGCTCAGAACCGGCGTGTTGAGATTAAGATTTATACAAGTAAGTAAATGGAGGAATTTCTTATGAAGAAGAATATATTGACCATTATTGTTATGGCGGTATCAATTGTGAATCTTGTATTGGGGATTGTACTTGTCTTTTCTATTGTACCTGCCTCAAATAAGACAGCTGCTCTGGTTGATAAAGTGGCATCGGTGATTGATTTAAATATTGATGACCCAAATTCCGAAGAGCAGGACTATACAATTGATGATTTGGTGGCTTATACGAAAACTTATGATTCGGCAGTAAATATTAACCTGAAAAAAGATGCCGGTGACGACAGCAACCATTATGCGCAGCTTGCCGGTTTTACAATTTCTTTTAACAGCAAAGCCGATGATTATAAAAAGGTGAGTGAATCGATTCAGACCAATGATATTTATGTAGATGATATTGTGAAAGAAACACTTGGAAGTTATACAGCTACAACATTAGATTTGGTAAAGGTTCGTTCTGAAATTGTGAAGAAAATTCAGGCAAAATACAATACAAAGGCAGTTGTTGAGATTTCGTTAAAAGATCCATTGATTGCCTGATTGTAAGAATCAAAAAAAAAGACTTTAGTTTATGAAGGAAATATGATATAATAAACAACAGTGTGAGAAAAGAGGTGAGAACAAATGGGTGACGTATTGTCGCAGAATGAGATAGATAATTTGTTATCCGCGCTTAATAGTGGTGAATTTGACCCAGATGAGGCGGGTGAGGCGGATGATCGACAGATTAAGGATTATGATTTTGCGAGACCATCCAAGTTCTCAAAAGAGCATCTGCGAACGCTTGAATTTATTTTTGAGCATTATGCCAGACTTCTTTCCACAAATCTGCCGGTATATCTTCGTAAGAACGTACAGGTTGAAGTGATGCATTCGGAGGCGGTTACTTATCAGGAGTTTTCCAATTCCTTGTCAAATCCGGTTATACTAGGTGTTGTAAATTTTGCGCCACTTGATGGTAACATTATTATGGAAGTGTCAACGGAACTTGGGTTTGCTGTTGTTGACCGAATGCTTGGAGGCGGTGGAAAGCCGTTAGAAAAAAATCGCGAATTTACGGAAATAGAATTGACAATTATTGAACGCATTATGGTAGTTTGCACAAACCTTTTAGTGGAACCGTGGCATACTGTTCAGGTGTTGGAGCCGATGCTTGAGAGGATTGAGACAAACTCGCAGTTTGCACAGTTTGTTACACCAAATGAGATGACATCGATTGTTACGATGAGCATTAAAATTGGTGAAGTAGAGGGACTTATGAATGTTTGTATTCCATATGCGGTATTAGAGCCGGTGATTGATAAGGTGAACACTAAATACTGGTACTCCACTTCTGTAGCAACCGGAGACGGTACATATAGAGATTACCTGGAAGAATCATTACAGAGAGCTCAGATTCCGGTTCGTGCGATTATGGGACGAAGCGCGATATCGGTGAATGACTTCATTCATTTGCAGCCGGGGGATATTATAAAAGTAAACACGAGGCTGGAAGATGAATTGGATGTTTATGTTGGCAACATAAAGAAATTTTCTGCAATCCCGGGAGCTTATGAAGATTCCTATGCAGTAAAAATAAAATCAATTTACAGAGAGGAGTAGTGCAATGGACGGAATGTTATCGCAGGAAGAGATTAATGCGTTATTAGGCAATATGGATGCGGATAGCACTTCAGAAGAAGCAGCATCGGATGCCGTACAGACATCAAGCGATATTTCGAATGCCGAGAAGCTGACTCCGGAAGAATCGGATGCGTTAGGTGAAATTTCAAATATAAGTATGGGGACGGCGGCAACGACGTTGTCGATTTTGGTTAATAACCGGGTTGATATTACAACTCCTACTGTTTCCTACACGACACTAGAGGAATTGTCTGCACAGTGCGAGGCTCCGGTTGTTTTCATTTACATATCTTATAAGACGGGCTTACAAGGTAAAAATTTATTAATATTGAAAGAAAGGGATGTAAAGGTAATTACTGACCTTATGATGGGCGGTGACGGAACCAACGTCGATGACACCGAATTAAGTGATTTACATTTGAGTGCTATTTGTGAAGCGATGAATCAGATGATGGGTTCGGCAGCGACATCGATGTCATCCATGATTAATGAAATGGTGGATATTAGTCCGCCGACTGCTACGGGAGTTGATTTTGGAGAGGGATTAGATGGGGCTGGTCTTGGTGATTTGTCCGGGCAGTTATTTGCACAGGTTTCTTTCCGAATGGAAATTGGTGATTTGGTTGACAGTGAGATTATGCAGTTGTATCCGATCGAATTTGCCAGATTGATTTATCAGCAGTTTGTTGGTAAGACAGGTGGTGATTCGGCTGAGGACGCTCCTGCAAGCCAGGCAGTTGCCGCAGAACCGGCACCACAGCCGGTACCGGAACCAACACCAACACCGCAGCCACAGGCACAGCCGGCAGCACCGGCGCCACAGCCACAGGCAGTGCCACAAAATTTTGCAAATCCACAACAACAACCTATGGCAGGAATGCAGCAGCCAATGTATGCTGTTCCGCCACAGGATATTAATATACAGCCGGCACAGTTCCAAAATTTTGCTCAGGCACCTCAGCTTGACGGAATTGCACCGGAAAACATTGATTTGATTATGGATGTTCCATTGGAAGTTACCGTGGAACTTGGAAGAACCAGCAAATCGATAAAAGATATACTGGATTTTGCGCCGGGAACAATCATTGAATTGGATAAGTTGGCAGGGGAGCCAATTGATGTTCTTGTAAATGGGAAATTTGTTGCCAAGGGCGAGGTTGTTGTAATTGAGGAAAGTTTCGGTATTCGTGTAACCGAGATTATTAAAGAATAAAATGGAGGAAAGTTATAATGGCAAAGAGTGTATTAATTTGTGATGACGCAGCATTTATGAGAGTCATGATCAAAGATATTTTGACAAAGAATGGATATGATGTCGCAGGGGAAGCAGAGAATGGACTCAAAGCTGTCGAGAAATACAACGAAACAAAACCGGACCTTGTAATGATGGATATCACAATGCCGGAGATGGATGGTATTCAGGCTCTGAAAAAGATTAAAGAAGCTGACGCAAATGCTACGGTTATTATGTGTTCTGCTATGGGTCAGCAGGCAATGGTTATCGAATCCATTCAGTCTGGCGCAAAGGATTTTATTGTAAAACCTTTCCAGGCAGATCGTGTATTAGAGGCTGTTAAGAAGGCTATTGGCTAATGCTTGAGAATATTTTACAGTTGACTGCTGTTGTTATTGTCTTTGTCCTTGTCCTTGCCGGGACGTATTATGTGACAAAATGGATTGCAAAATCCGGGATGATACAGAGCCAGTCACGTAATATTAAGGTGATTGAGACATTTAAGATTACGAATGGGAAATACATTCAGATTATTCAGTTAGGTAAGAAATATTATTCCATTGGTGTTACAAAGGATCAGATTACCTTTTTAACACCATTGGATGAAGCACAGCTGGATCTTTCAGAAGAAATTCGTAATGGTCAGAAAGTTTCGTTTAAAGAACTGCTTGACAAGTTGAACAAAAATAAGAAAAAAAATTAGAAAAGGTTGGTATTTATGAAGACACAGAAGAAAGCACATCAGGTATCTGTACGAGTTGTAATTCTGTTAGCCATGCTTTGTATATTAACCTTTTTTTGTAGTGCCACAATTTATGTGCATGCGGCACCGGTTAGTTCAAAATCAGATATAAGCGAAGCAAGTGGCAGTTCCAAAGGAGAAGTGCAGGACCCGGACTCTCCGCAGGATTTTCAGTTTAATATTACTTCCAATGCCGGAAGTTCCAGCTTGTCGGCAAGTATGAAGATGATTTTGGTGTTGACATTGTTGTCGTTAGCACCGTTTTTGCTTGTTATGGTAACTTCCTTTACAAGAATTATTGTCGTTCTTCATTTTGTCCGTTCGGCATTGGGAACGCAGACTTCACCACCTAATCAGGTATTGATTGGAATTGCGTTGTTTTTGACCCTTTTTATTATGGCACCTGTTATGACACAGATAAATAAAGATTGTATTCAGCCATATGATAAGGGGAAACTTACTCAGGAAGAAGCATTAAATGCCGGACTCAAACCAATCCGCAAATTTATGTTTGAGCAGACGAACCGGAAGGATATCCGCTTGTTTATGGAAATTGAGAAACAGAGCAATGATGTTTCCATTGAAAAAGAAGATGAGATACCGACTCTTGTTCTGATACCGGCGTTTATGATAAGTGAATTACGAATTGCGTTTATTATCGGCTTTTTGATATACTTGCCGTTTATCGTAATTGATATGGTAGTGGCGTCGACACTTATGTCGATGGGTATGATGATGCTGCCGCCGACGACGATTTCGATGCCGTTTAAGATATTATTGTTTGTTTTAGCAGATGGCTGGAATCTCGTGATTGGACAGTTAGTCAAAACCTTTTACTGACAGGGGGCGATTAGATGACAGATGCAGATGTACTTGATGTGACAGTTGATATGATTTGGTGTATCATTAAATGTAGTGCTCCGTTGTTGTTGGTTTCCCTGATTGTTGGACTGGTAATTAGTATTTTTCAGACAGTTACTTCCATTCAGGAGCAGACTTTAACCTTTGTTCCGAAACTATTGGCAATATTCATTACAATGCTTATATGTGGTGGATGGATTATGAACAATTGCGTGGAACTTTTTACAAAACTATGTGAAAAATTTGCTCTTTATGCAGGAGGCTGAGAATGACATTTACGCTCGAACACCTGGAGTTTTATCTCTTGATTTTGATGAGAGTTTCCGGGTTTATTATGACAGCACCATTTTTTAGTTATTCGTCTGTGCCGATGCGGATTCGTGCGGCAATGAGCGTTTTTATGTCCTTAGTGGTGATTCAGGTCACTCCGGTTGTCGATTTGACATATTCCGGAGTGTTTGGATATTCTGCACTCGTTTTGAAAGAATCTATGATTGGTGTGGTTCTTGGATTGATGTGCAGTATGTGTTTTTACATTATTAACCTGGCGGGACAGTTGATGGATATGGAAATGGGATTATCCATGGCAAATATGTTTGACCCGATGGTAAATATGCAGTTTTCCGTAACCGGAAGTTTGTACAATTATCTGCTCATGCTCATGTTAGTTGTTACCAATATGCATTATTACATCATTCGGGCAATTGTGGATTCTTTTTCCTATTTCAATGTTGGGAAAGCGGTGTTTGACACCGTTTCGCTGAAAAACATCGTGGTTGATTTTATTGCAAATTATTTTATTATTGCGGTGCGTATTGTACTGCCGGTTTTCTGTTGTATGCTGCTGATTAATGTTGTGCTTGGTGTACTTGCTAAAGCAGCACCACAGATGAACATGTTTGTGGTTGGTATGCAGATTAAGGTGCTGGCAGGACTGGCTGTTTTGGTAATTGTGATACAGAGTTTTCCGATGGTTTCAGATTATATTTTTGGTGAAATGAAGGACGTAATCACACAGGTGATTCATTTGTTTACACCGAAGTGAAAAGTCGGATGAGTTGGCAGGTGATTATTTGGTATATTCCTATAACCTTCAGCTTTTTGCCAAAGACGGTGAGGGCGGTGAAAAAACAGAACCCGCGACACCCAAAAAGCTGGATAAGGCACGAGAAGAAGGGCAGGCTCCGAAGAGCCAGGATTTGAACACGGCAATTTTATTGCTTGTATTATTTGGATGCTTAAAAGTGTTCGGCGGTTTTATGATGAATCGGTTGTATGACATGTTTCAGTTTTATTATGGAAATATCAACGATTATGCAACGGATGTATTTACCGTTAAGCGTGCGGATGGTTTGCTTCAGTTTGGCCTCAAGGAGATTACCATTACGTTACTGCCGATGTTAGCACTTGCGATGATTGGTGCATTTGTTGTAAATGTTGTTCAGGTTAAATGGAAAGTTACATTAAAGCCGTTACAGCCAAAACCGAATAAAATTAATCCAATCAGTGGTTTTAAGCGGATGTTTTCAAAGGATAAAATATTTGAATTGATTAAGGCGGTTGTTAAAGTAGGAATTTTGTTCTACGTGGTATATCAGGCGCTAAAAGATGAATGGGGCATGATTGTCAACATTTATCAGCTTGATATCTGGTCAGCGGTTAGCCTGATTGTTAGTACCGTGTTAAATATTGCCTTTCAGATTACGGCTGTTTTCTTTGTCATTGCTTTTGCGGACTGGATGTACCAGAAACGCAAGTTTAACAATGACATGAAAATGACGAAACAGGAAGTCAAAGATGAATATAAAAATACGGAAGGAAATCCACAGATTAAAGGCCAGATTCGAAGAAAGATGCAGGAGGCGTCAAGACGACGTATGATGCAGGAACTGCCGGAGGCGGATGTAGTTATTACGAACCCGACTCACTTAGCGGTTGCACTGAAATACGATAAGGAAGTAGCTGAGGCACCAATTGTTGTGGCAAAGGGTGCGGATTATCTGGCTGGCCGTATTCGTGAAGTGGCAAAGGAAAATAAGATTGAAATTGTAGAAAATAAGCCTCTGGCGAGAATGTTGTATCACAATGTAGAATTGGGAGAGCAGATTCCGCCGGAATTGTACCAGATGGTTGCAGAGATTTTAGCTTATGTATATGGATTACAAGGAAAAGTAAGTTGATTTTGATAGAAAAAAACGTAAAGGAGGAAAAGCAATGCGTCGCGAAGATATGGTGTTAGGTGCATTTATCTTAGTACCTATTTTGTGCTTAATTATTCCGGTCCCGCTCTTTTTGCTGGACTTGTTATTTGCATTAAATATTGCACTTTCGATGATTATTTTGTTTAATGCATTGTTTTCCAAAGAGCCTCTTGATATGTCGGCGTTTCCGACGTTACTGCTTTTGACGACGTTGTTTCGATTGTCGTTGAATGTCAGCTCTACAAGAAATATTTTGCTGAAGGCAGATGCCGGTAATGTAGTTGATACATTTGGTAACTTTGTCGGTGGTGGTAACTTAGTTGTTGGTGCTATTGTGTTCTTTGTATTGGTTATCATGCAGTTACTCGTTATCAACAAAGGTTCCGAGCGTGTGTCGGAGGTAACAGCGCGTTTTACACTGGATGCGATGCCCGGCAAACAGATGGCAATTGATGCCGATTTGAATACAGGTGCCATAACGGATGAGGAGGCAAAAGAACGCCGTGAAAAGATTCAACAGGAATCGGCTTTCTTTGGTTCTATGGATGGTGCAACAAAGTACGTCAAGGGAGATGCGACGGCGGGCTTAGTGATTACGGTTTTGAACTTCGTTGGTGGTATTGCGATTGGTGTTCTGATGAATGGTATGGACATTAACGCAGCGGTTCAGAGATATTCGATTTTGACAATCGGTGATGGTCTGGTAAGCCAGATTCCATCTCTTATGATTTCATTATCCACCGGTATTTTGGTAACGAAAGGTTCCAAAGAAGCGGATGTTGGCAATATTTTGAGAAGGCAGCTTTTTTCCACGCCGAAAGTACTTAATATTGTTGGTATTGCCTTAATTGGCTTAGGTTTGTTTACGCCACTGAATATGTTGGTATTTTGTGCCTATGGAATTATGTTTTTATTGACGGCAAGAATGATAGCAAATCAATTGGAGATGACAGAGACAGACGAGGCAGTTTCAGAAGAAGAGGAATCCGCAGAGGAAATCAGGAGACCGGAAAATGTCAGTTCACTGTTGCAGGTGGATGCCATTGAGCTGGAATTTGGTTATGGAATTATTCCACTTGCCGATGTCAACCAAGGCGGTGACTTGCTAGACCGTGTGGTTATGATACGAAGACAGATTGCATTAGAGCTTGGCTGTGTTGTTCCGATGATTCGACTACGTGATAATATTCAGCTCAATCCAAATCAGTATCTGATTAAGATAAAAGGCGTGCCGGTCAGTGAGGGAGAAATTTTGTTTGACCACTACATGGCGATGAATCCGGGTTATGTGGAAGAAGAAATTTCCGGTATTCCGACGTTTGAACCGTCGTACCATCTGCCGGCAATCTGGATTACGGAAAGTCAGCGTGAGCGGGCAGAATCCCTTGGTTATACCGTAGTTGATCCGCCATCAATTATTGCGACACATTTGATGGAAATTATCCGCTCACATCTGGATGAACTTCTCACCAGACAGGATGTACACAACTTGATTGAGAATGTGAAGGAAGCGAACGAGACGCTGGTATCAGAACTGGTTCCAAAATTGTTAAATGTTGGAGAAATCCAAAAGGTGTTACAGAATCTTTTGGCAGAAGGCATTTCCATAAGAGATTTGGTTACAATTTTTGAAACGTTAGCCGATTATGCGCCGACAACGCATGATACGGATGTATTGACAGAGTATGTCAGACAGAGTTTGAAACGTGCAATTTCAAATCAGTATTTTAATAACAATGAAACAACCAGCGTTGTGACATTGGACCCGAACGTAGAGCAGGTTATTATGGATTCGGTGAAACAGACCGAACAGGGTGCTTATCTGGCACTTGACCCGGATTATACAAACCGGCTGATGACTTCTTTACGGGAAGAGACAGACAAATTAGAGGAACTGGGACGAACGCCGATTATTATTACTTCGCCGATTGTTCGAATGTACCTGAAAAAATTAACGCAAGAACAATTTAGGAATCTGCATGTATTGTCATATAATGAAATTGATTCCGATGTTGAATTACAATCAGTTGGGATGGTGACGGTAGAGTGATTATCAAAAAGTTTTTAGCAAAATCTGAAAAAGATGCAATTGAAATGGCAAAAAACGAATTAGGGAATAACGCCATTGTCATGAATATTAAGAAGGTAAAACCAAAAGGTCTTGCGAAGTTATTTGTCCGCGGAAAGGTTGAGGTGACAGCAGCATTGGATGAGACACCACTGTACGCACAAGAGGAAGCGGCAAAAGAGAAGCGGCCGGTTGAAGCGGGCAAATTTTCGGAAACAGAGAAAAAAGCAGATGCACCGGATAACAGCAGTTTAGAAGAACGTATTAGTATGCTGCAAGCTCTTTTGGAGAAACAGATGAATCAGAAGGAAGGTATGACCGAGAAAGTTGAGAAAACACTCGAAATACCGGTTTCGGAGCCAAAAGAGAACGTAGAGCCAAAAGAGGTTTCTGAATCCAAAGAAGAGGATGAGGAGGATGAAAAAACAAAGGCCTATAAAGAGTTGATATATCAGCAGTTAGTTCAGAATGAAGTGGATGAAGAGATTGCAAAATCCATTATGGATGAGGTGAATCGTTCGCTTGCTAAAAATGCACCGTTAGACCAGATTCTGGCAAATATTTACCAGAAGATCATCTTGATGTTAGGGCAGCCTTACAGCATTAAGTCAGAGGAAAATGCAAAGACGAAATTTATCTTTTTCCTTGGTTCAACCGGAGTAGGAAAAACAACAACCATTGCTAAAATTGCTTCGAAATTAAAATTAGAGAAGCATGCAAAAATTGCACTTGTAACAGCAGATACTTACCGCATTGCAGCGGTGGAACAGTTAAAGACTTATGCAAATATTTTATCCGTCCCGCTTGAGGTGATTTACAGTCCTCAAGAATTGGGGGATAATCTTGAAAAACTTAAGCAGTATGATGTCTGCTTGATTGATACTGCCGGACGTTCTCATAAAAGCAAAGAGCAGATGGAAGACATCCGGGCATTGCTTGAGCAGATTCCGGTGAATGAAAGACAGGTTTATCTGGTACTAAATGCAGGTACAAAATACAGTGACTTACAAAAGATTGCGTCAGTCTACTCGGTGCTTACGGATTTTAGTCTTATTTTTACAAAACTTGACGAAACGTCTTCGGCGGGAATTATGTTGAATATGAGAGTGAAAACAAATTGTCCATTGTCTTATGTAACGTGGGGACAAAATGTTCCGGAAGACATTGGCGAGATGGATCCGCAGAGAGTGGTAAAAAAATTACTAAGTGATAATCATACGAACTAATTCTATGGCGGAAAAGGAAGGTGTGGAATGGATCAGGCAGAAAGCTTACGAAATATAATTAAAAAGCAGGAAATTGATGAAAAAAAACGAACAGCAAGAGTTATTACGGTTACATCCGGCAAAGGTGGCGTCGGTAAAACAAGTTTTTCTGTAAATCTGGCAATTCAGCTTCACAGACTCGGCAAGAGAGTGGTTGTACTGGATGCTGACTTTGGTTTGGCAAACATTGAGATTATGCTTGGTATTCGCCCAAAGTATAATTTGGCAGATTTGATGTTTCGAGGAAAAAGCATACAAGATGTAATAACTTATGGACCGGAAGGTATCGGTTTTCTTTCCGGCGGTTCCGGCATCAATGAGATGGCAAATCTGAATCGGGAACAGGTTTTCTGGCTGATTCAGAAAATGGAAGAGTTAGACAAACAGGCAGATGTAATTATTGTAGATACCGGTGCCGGAATCGGAGATTCGGTGCTTGAGTTTGTGGCAGCCAGCGAAGAAGTGCTTTTGGTGGCTACGCCGGAGCCGACGTCCATTACGGATGCCTATGCGTTATTAAAAGCGTTGAACCGCAATTCTTCGTATATGCCGGAAAAAACGGTTGTTAAGATGATTGCCAATCAGGTACGTGGAAAAAAAGAAGCGGATGAATTGTTCCAGAAATTAGGTGTTGTTGTTAATAAGTTTTTAGACATAGATATTGATTATCTGGGGGCAATTCCCTATGATGTAAATATGCAGAGAGCAGTCATGCATCAGAAACCACTGAGCGTGGCAGACCCGGATGCACTGGCTTCGCAGTCTGTGGAAAAGATTGCACTTTCTTTACTTGATATGGAGAAAGAAAAACCACGCGCTGTTGGTATTAAGCAGCTGTTTTCAAATGTAATTCGTATGAAATTTAATCGGCGATAGAAAGGAGGAACCCCGTGAAAGTTGCATTTGCGATTGGAGACCGGATTGAACTGATACATATAAAAAGTGCAATCGGGCGAAAGGTGTCAGATAAAAAATATGGCAGTCAGGTATTGGATTTTGACGGGGACAGAACCGCCAAAATTGCGATGCCCATTAGTGAAGGAAAAGTAATTCCATTGGAAATTGATGATGATTATAATCTGTGCTTTTTTACAAACTCCGGTTTGTATCAGTGTACGGCACAGATTAAGAAGCGTTACACAGAAAACCGTATGTATGTGATGGATGTTATCTTTTTGACACCATTGAAAAAGTTTCAGAGGAGAAAATTTTATCGCTTGGATTGTTTGTTTCCAATTCGTTACCGGATTGTTCCAAAAGAGCAGTTTGAAAAGAAAAATGAAGCGGAGCAGGACAATGAGAACGAAGAAATTTTGTGGGAAGAAGGTACCATTTCAGATTTAAGTGGAGGCGGAATTCGTTTTCATGGTAATGTAGAATGTAAAAAAGAGGATTTTGTGGAAATTGTCCTTCCACTTTCGCTGCAAAGTGGAATTATTCCACTTTCTTTGTATATGAAGGTAGTATCCTGCGTTCATTTTGAGGGAAGCCGCGTTGCCTATGAGACAAGGGGCGAATTTTTGAATATTAATGAGAAAGAACGTGAAACGGTAATTAAGTACGTTTTTGAAGAGCAGCGAAGAAGGATGAGAAAGGAGTAGATGTCACAGATGAAAAAAGTATTGATTGTTGATGACTCTGCACTTATGAGAAGGGTTCTTTCTGATATAATAAATTATGATGAACAACTGATTGTCGAAAAGACAGCGAATAACGGACTTGAAGCGCTTAATGTTTTGCAGGGGGGATGTCGTCCGGACATTCTTTTGGTTGATATTAATATGCCGAAGATGGATGGCGTACAGCTCCTTAAGGAACTAAACAAATATCGAATTCAGATTCCGGTATTGATTGTAAGTTCAATTGCCAGCCAGAGCGCTGATGAAACCATTGAAGCATTGGCACTTGGTGCGTTTGATTTTGTTAAAAAACCAAATGGTTCCATTGGCGGGGGGTATCAGGAATTCCGAAAAAAGGTATTACTGAGAACCTATATGGCGTGTAAGCTGCCTCTTCCTAAAAAGGTCGAGCAGTCAATTTTAGAACAGCAGTCACAGGTTCAGAGCCAGTTAAAAAATGTGGAAAGTCAGACCGAGAAGAAGGTGAAGAAAACCGCCAAAAAGAAGGTGCCAAAAAGCGGCAGGGGAAGCGGCGGTTTGGCAGTGATTGCTTCTTCAACCGGAGGACCGAGGGCGTTACAGTCAGTAATTCCGTATTTTCCAAAGGATTTTCCATTACCGTTAGTCGTTGTCCAGCATATGCCGGCAGGATTTACGAAGTCATTAGCAGCTCGATTGAACGAGATTAGTAATCTTAATGTTAAGGAGGCTGAGGATGGTGACTGTCTGGAAAAAGGCACGGTTTATATTGCGCAGGGCGGCAAGCAGTGTGAAGTCATAGAAGATGCACAGGGAAATCTGATTTTGTCGGAAAACGATAAGCCGGCAAGAGGGGGATTAAAGCCGTGTGCGGATATCTTTTTTGAATCACTGGTTTCTTGTTCGGTGGAACACATTGTCTGTGGTGTTTTGACCGGGATGGGAAGCGATGGCTGCAAAGGAATCCGTGCATTGAAAAAAAGCAAGGACATTCAGGTTGTAGCACAGAATGAAGACACCTGCGTGGTATATGGTATGCCACGCGCAGTAGTACAGGCGGGAATTGTAAATGAAGTCGTGCCACTCGAAGATGTGGCAGACACCATGATAAAACATATAGGAGTGTGAAAAGATGGATACGAGTCAATATTTAGATTTGTTTATCGATGAGACAAAAGAGCATTTGCAGAGTTTGAATGAGCATGTGTTGGTCTTGGAGAAGGAGCCGGAGAATGAGGATACCATCAACGAGATTTTCCGTGCGGCACATACGCTGAAAGGAATGTCCGGCACAATGGGCTTTGTCCGTATGCAGCGTTTGACCCATGATTTGGAAAATGTATTCTCCGAAATCCGCAACGGAAACATGAAAGTGAATGAAAAACTGATTGATGTATTATTCCGTGGACTGGATGCATTGGAGTCTTATCTGGCTGTTATTTCCTCTGAGGGAAATGAAGGAACTGAAGACAACGAAGATATTATTAATGATTTGAATGCTCTGTTAGAGGAACAGAGTGGCGGCGGTGCAGCTGCTCCGGCGCAAAAAGAGGCAAAAAAAGAAGAAACGCCCGCAAAGGAAGAGAAAGCAGAACAAAAACAGGAAAGTGCATCGGATGAAAAATGCAAATTTAAGCAGATTCCGATTTCCGAATATGAAGCGACAGCAATCAATTCGGCAAGAGCAGAAGGAAAGAACGTGTATGGAATTACCGTATATCTGCAAAAAACTTGTATTTTGAAATCTGCCAGAGCTTTCCTTGTGTTCAAATCTGTTGAAAATAAAGGTGAGTTGATTAAATCCGTACCTTCGACAGAGCAGATTGAGGATGAAGAATTTGATTTTGATTTCAGCTGGATTTTTGCATCAAGTGATACGAAAGAAAATATCAAAAAACTTGTTATGAATGTATCGGAAATCGCAGAGGTTTACATCGATGATATTGAGATTCCGGATGTGCCTGTGGCAGGTCCATCAAATGATGTAAAACCTGCACAGGAAAAGAAAGAAACAGCAAAACCGGATGCCAAAGAAAAGCCAAAGAAAGCATCGGCTTCCAAAGGGAAAGTGGGCAGTCGTTCCGTTCGTGTCGATATTGATAAACTGGATGTTCTGATGAATCTTGTCAGCGAGCTGATTATTGCAAAGAATGGACTTGTGTCGGCAGGTGCTGCCTCTCCGTCAGGACAGATGGCAAATGCACAGGCATTCCATGAACAGATTGAGTACTTGGAGCGAGTGACAACAAACCTGCATGAATCCGTTATGAAGGTCCGCATGGTGCCAATTGAGAGTGTTGTTAATCGATTCCCACGTATGATTCGTGATTTGAATCGTAAGTTAAATAAGAAAATGGAATTGTACATGACTGGTGAAGAGACTGAACTTGATCGTACCGTAATTGATGAAATCGGGGATCCGCTTATGCATTTGCTTCGCAACTCGGCTGACCATGGTTTGGAGAGCAATGAAGAGCGTGTACGTCTTGGTAAACCGGAGGTTGGTTCCATCTTTTTGGATGCTTACCAGGATGGTAACAATGTTGTTATTGAAGTACGCGATGATGGTGCCGGAATTAACATTGACCGTGTACGTCAGAAAGCAATTGATAAAGGTTCTATTACAGAAAAACAGGCAGAAACGATGACAGACAAAGACTTTATTGATTTGTTGTTCCAGCCAAGTTTTTCGACAGCAGAAAAGATTACCGATGTTTCCGGACGAGGCGTTGGTCTTGACGTTGTAAAAACTAAAATTGAGGCACTCGGTGGTAATATTACAGCAAAGACCGTTGCCGGTGAGGGAAGTACCTTTACGATTTCTCTTCCTTTGACATTGGCAATTATTCAGGCTTTGATGGTGAAAGTCGGAGAAGAAAAATATGCGATTCCGCTTGGCAGCATCAATGGAATTGAGGATATTGCAAAAGAAGATATCAGTTTAGTACAATCCAAAGAAGTTATTAATCTTCGTGGACGTGTCATTCCGATTCTTCGTCTGCATGATATTTTGGATATGGAGCCGGTTGAAAATGATCCGGAATCTCTGATTGTTGTCATTATGCAGAAGGCAGAACAGCAGGTTGGTCTTGTGATTGACGAACTGATTGGACAGCAGGAAACCGTTATTAAGTCGCTTGGACACCACATCACCTGTGATAAACTCTTTAGTGGAGCAACGATTCTTGGTGATGGTGAAGTAGCGTTAATCTTAGATACAAACACATTAATGTAGGGGGTGTCGACATGGAAGATTTGATGAATGGAATGGAAACAACAATGGATGAAATTCAGTATATTGTTGTCAAATTAGGAAATGAAAAATATGGAATTGATATTTCCTGTGTGGATAATATCGTAAGAATGCAGCATATGACAAGAGTTCCAAAGTCACAGTCATATTATGTTGGTGTGATTAATCTGCGGGGTGAAGTGGTTCCGATTATGAGTCTGCGCAGACGTTTCGGATTAGAGGATGATGTCTGCCAGTCCGCAACGAGAATCATTATTATCCGTATGCCGGATCAGTCATTGATTGGTGTAATTGTCGATGAAGTGCAGGAAGTGGTAAATATCAATCCGGCTTCTATCGAGAAACCAGCATTTAAACTGGAAGAGGAAAAAGCATCTTTCCTTGCCGGGATTGGCAAAAAAGGAGAGGAACTCATTTCTTTATTGGATATGAATGCGGTAATTGAGGAAAAGAAAGAAGTATGAGTGAGATGATTCGTGTTGGAATGGCTGACTATAAGTTATGTGCACCGCCGGATAAAATTTCGACGTTGGGACTTGGTTCGTGTATGGGGGTCGTAATCTATGACACGAAAACAAAGTTGTGTGGAATGGCACATATTATGCTTCCGGACAGCACAAAGATTACTCATAATCAAAACCGAATGAAGTTTGCAGACACATGTCTTTTAGATATGTATCATGAACTTTTAGCACGCGGAGGATTGAAAGAAAATCTGCGTGCTAAAATTGCAGGCGGTGCTAAGATGTTTGCGCATCATTCGGATAATGAACTGCTGAATGTTGGACATCACAACAATCAGGCAGTCAGAAAATTTTTACAGGAAAAGAATATTCCAATTGTGGCGGATGATTCCGGAAAAGATTTCAGCCGCACGATTGTATTTGACCCGGAATGTGAGTTACTGCATATTTCGGTGGCTGGTGTAAATGAATATGTGATTTGACGAGGTGTAGAATATGAAAAATCGTTATATACCTGCTTTTATTATGTTGGCTGCCGGCCTTGTGTGTTGTGTTTTATGTGTGGTACAAAGGTGGCCTGTTTTAAATAGTTTAATTACGTTAGTTATTGTTTTACTTCTTTTTTATATCATTGGGCAGATTGCGGCGCAGATTGTTGGAAAAGTGCAGGCAGAGCATCTGGCTATGATTGAGGCAGAGAAAAAACGTCAGGAAGCCGAAGAGCAGGCTCGTCTTTTGAAGGAGCAGCAGGAGGCGGAAGAAAGAGAAAAGGAAGAAGCAGAAAAACAGACGGAACAAACGGAGCAGGCATGACCTAGGAAAGGACATAGTGGATGAGGGAAACAGAACGAAACCGCTTGTGGGAACAGTATCATAAGAAAAAGACCCCACAATTACGCGAGCAGCTTATTCTTGAATATGCCGGTGTTGTAAATTTAGTGGCAGGCAGGCTGAGCATGTACTTGGGGTATACGGTAGAGTATGATGACTTGGTAGGATATGGAATTTTTGGTTTGATTGATGCCATTGATAAGTATGACATGGCAAAAAATGTAAAATTTGAAACATATGCCAGTTTGAGAATTCGCGGTGCAATTTTGGATGAAATCCGAAAGATGGACTGGATTCCAAGGACACTTAGACAGAAGCAGAAAAAGATGGATGCGGCTGCAGCGAAAATTGAAGCAGAATGTGGAAGAACGGCGAAAGGCGATGAGATTGCAAATGAATTGGGAATCTCCGTGGAAGAATATGAGAACTGGAAGGCAGAGGCGGAATTTACCAATTTGATTTCCTTAGATGATTATCTGGAACAGGGAAACGAAGGGCGTCTGGAGACGATGGGAGCAAAATTTCAGCAGCCCGATCATGCGATCCAAAAGCAGGAATTGAAGGAAATGCTTGTGGAAGCCCTCAAAAAACTGACCGAAAAAGAGCAGAATGTCATCACATTATATTACTACGAAGAATTGACATTAAAAGAGATTAGTCAGATATTGAGTGTTTCGGAGTCGAGAGTTTCCCAGCTTCATACAAAAGCATTGAAAAAAATTAAGGAGCAGTTAGGGGACTCCGTTGATTTACTTAGTTTGTTCTAATTAGAAATAGGAGGATACTTATGGCGGCAAATGGTTATTTTCAGGTAGTAGCTGAAGATGGAAGAATGTGGCTGAAAATTTTTGCACCGGAAGAAGGTGAAGTGGATATTTCGCCGGAGATGGTTATGAAATATTTAGACGCCATTTCGTTTCCGGATTATGACCAGGTGGCACTTGACCAGTATTTAAAGCGTAAAGAATTCGATTCGATGTTTATGCTTTACGAAGGAGAAATTATACCGGAAAGCGAAAAATGTATTGTTACCATCACGCCAAATGGAGAGCGTGCATTTGCGCGATTTTATCCGCCGACTACGGGGGGCGCAAGCCTGACAGAAGATGATATTGTCTCGGATTTGCAGATGGCAGGTGTACGTCACGGAATCCGCAAAAAAGCGATTGAACATTTTTTACAGAATCATGCCTATGAAAAGGACTATCTGATTGCTGAGGCAACGATGCCGATTCAGGGATACAGTGCAAAAATCAAGTATTATTTTGATATAAATACGACTGCCCGTCCGAAATTAAATGAAGATGGCAGCGTTGATTTTCATCAATTGGGAAATATTAAGTCGGTCAAAGAAGGAGATAAACTTGCGACACTTACGCCGGCCTATCGTGGAAAAGCGGGTGTATCCGTATTAGGTAAACCACTGATGCCGAAAAAGGTGAGAAACCGTGCGCTTCGTTTTGGACGGAATATACGGATTTCAGAGGATAAGTGTACAATATATTCGAAGGTTTCTGGGCATGTAACCTTAGTTGATGATATGGTTATGGTTTCTGATGTTTACCGCGTTCCCGCAAATGTTGATTCATCAACCGGAGATATTGATTATAAGGGAACCGTAGAAGTGACGGGAAATGTCACAACCGGATTTGCTGTTAAAGCTGAGGGCGATATTATTGTGAATGGTGTTGTGGAAGGCGCGACGCTTGTTTCCGGTGGTAATATTGTTCTCAAACGAGGCATGCAGGGGATGGACCGTGGTATGCTTCAGGCAGAAGGTAATATTACTGCAAAATTTTTGGAAAACTGTAAGGTTCGATGTAAAGGCATGCTCAAAGCCGATGCTATTTTGCACAGTGATGTGGAATGTCAGGAAAATGTTGATATATTAGGAAAAAAAGGCTTGATTAACGGCGGAAGTTTATCAACTTATGCTGACGTTCATGTGACAACACTTGGCTCGACAATGGGTGCTTCAACGAAAATCAAGATTATTTCAGATAAAGAATTGATTATTCGTGCGAATGAAATCAGGGAAGAAGTGGAAAATAAGGAAGAGACGCTTCGGAAAATTGATGAAGTTGTAAACCGGGTCAAGGAGCAGTTGGCGTCTAATCAGGAAGTGCTGCCGGAACAGATGAATTATTTGAAACAGGCAACGGTAAATAAGCCGCTTCTTGTGAAACAGATTCGAGAACTGCGCGAAGAAAGAGAAAAACTTTTAGTAAGGATTGAAAAAAATAAACATTCCTGTATCCGGGTGGAAGGAGCCGTGTATTCAGGGATTGATATTACCGTAAAGGATGTCAGTAAAATTCAGCATGAGCAGGTTTCCCACTGCCGCTTTGTAAGAGACGGTGCAGATGTGCGGATTGTTGGATTGTAAGAAAAAAAGGAGGCGTTTTCTATGTCGATGGGTTCAATTGATGCAGTTACTATGGCGCCAAGAACGCTGAATGCAGCAGATGCACAGGGCCGTGAACTGAATCAGAATCAGCATATTTATGACCAGAATGGTATTCAGTTTCAGCAGGAAGTAAGGCGTGAAAGCAGACAAACAGTAGAAACGCAGGAAAGCGAAGCAAAGGATTACGATAAGAAAGGAAACGGAAAAGGGACAGGTGCGAAAAATTCCTCAAAAAAGAAACAAAAACAGGAAAAAAAGGAACGATTAGCACCCCGTTCAACCGGAAGTTTTGATATTACGATTTAAGAAGAAGGATGGATTATGACAGCGATAGAAATCATATTGATTATTATTGGCTTTATCTGCCTGTGTGCAAGCTGCTTTGCGGCAAAAAAGAATAGCGGTTTTGCAGAGGGAGAAAAGGAAAGCTTAAGTTCCGAACTTTGGACAGAGAAAGAAGAAGAAAAAATCAAAGAACGTGTCGGAGAAATTTTATCCGAGAGACAGGATGAATTAGTGGATACGACTGAGGAACGGATGAATCGTTTGTGCAATGATAAAATCATGGCGGTGGATGAGTTTTCACAGCAGATTTTGGAAAAAATTGATGCCAACCATCAGGAAGTTGTCTTTATGTACAACATGCTAAGTGAAAAAGAAAAAGAATTGAAAGAATTTATGTCGAAACCGGTGAAGAAAGAATCCATGACGGAAACACGTGTGGCATCGGAACCGGCGGTTTCAAATCGGATGAATTCAAATCCGGTCACGGCTTCCCAGACAGCGATTTCACGTCTGACTGCAAATGCACAAGAAGCAGAAAAGAAAAAAACGGCAAAAAAAGAAGAGCAAAAAAAGGCAGTAAAAAATGAAGCATCAAAACCTGAAATGTCAGCGGCGGGGCAGGGGAATGTAAATGAAAAGATCAAGGAATTACACAAACAGGGAAAATCTGTTTTAGAAATATCAAAACAATTAAATATCGGACAGGGTGAAGTAAAACTTGTTCTTGCGCTTTACGGGGGGGATAACAAATGAAGATGAAGTATTTCCTGCGGGGACTTGGCGTAGGCGTTTTACTTGCAACACTGTTATTGTGTATTAGTTACCGCGGAAAAAACAGCGAAAATTCAATTATTAAACAGGCTAAAGAACTTGGTATGCAGTTTCCGGAAAAAACACCGGATACGCTGATACAGCCGTCAGCTACGCCATCACAGGCGTCAACGGGGCAGGCAGTGTCAGTACAGTCTAAAAAACCAGGTCGAACGAAAACACCGGATTCTACGGCTGCACAGAAAGCAACAAAAGAGCCAAAAGAAACACAGAAACCAAGTGGGAAAACACGTTCCTTTACCGTGAAGAGCGGTCTTTTGTCAAGTTCTGTTTCACGCGAATTAAAAGAAGCTGGTTTTATTAAAGATGCCGATAAATTTGACCATTATTTAGAAAAAAGCGGTCTGGCAAAAAAAATAATTGCCGGCGATTATAAAATACCGGTTGGCATATCGCAGGAAGAAGTTGCGCGGATTATTACCGGTGGAAAATAATACTTGCAATTTTGTCCGGTTTATGATACTATGAATCGGATTGAAAAAATCACATTTGCCGATTTTTGCTATGGTGCTGTCTTTTTTTGCAAAGACAGTGTAACAAAAAGAAGAAGCGGATGGAAGAAAAAACCAAATGGAGGTACGAAATAATGAGTGTTATTTCAATGAAACAGTTACTGGAAGCAGGTGTTCATTTTGGACATCAGACAAGAAGATGGAACCCTAAAATGGCTGAGTACATCTACACAGAGAGAAATGGTATTTATATCATTGATCTTCAGAAATCTGTAGGTAAAGTAGATGAAGCTTACAACGCAGTAAAAGATATTGCAGCAGAAGGTGGCAAAATTCTTTTTGTAGGCACCAAAAAACAGGCTCAGGATTCTATTAAAGCAGAAGCAGAGCGCTGCGGTATGTACTATGTAAATGAGAGATGGCTCGGTGGTATGCTTACAAACTTTGAGACAATCCAGACTCGTATTAAGAGATTAAAAGCAATCGAGAAAATGTCAGAAGATGGAACATTCGATGTTCTGCCTAAGAAAGAGGTTATTAACCTTAAGAAAGAATGGGCAAAACTTGAGAAGAACCTTGGCGGTATCAAAGATATGAAAGATATCCCGGATGCAATCTTTGTAGTAGATCCGAAAAAAGAGAGAATTTGTATTCAGGAAGCACACATCCTTGGTATTCCTTTGATTGGTATTGTAGATACAAACTGTGATCCGGAAGAACTTGATTATGTAATTCCTGGTAACGATGATGCAATTCGTGCCGTTAAATTGATTGTTTCTAAGATGGCAGACGCTGTTATTGAAGCAAATCAGGGCGAGTCTTTAGCAGAAGAGGCAGAAGAAGCATCTGAGGCAGAAGCAGAGTAAGAAAGAGAAAGGTAGGATTTAAAAATGGCTATTTCAGCATCAATGGTAAAAGAGTTAAGAGAAAAAACAGGTGCCGGCATGATGGATTGTAAGAAGGCACTTACAAATACAGATGGTGATATGGACAAGGCTGTTGAATGGCTTCGCGAGAATGGTCTTGCAAAGGCAGAGAAAAAAGCTGGACGTATCGCTGCTGAGGGTATTGTTAAGACAAACATCAGTGAAGATGGCAAGAAAGCTGCTATCGTTGAAGTAAACAGCGAGACTGACTTTGTAGCAAAGAATGAAAAATTCCAGGATTTCGTTGCTGCTGTAGCAGATCAGGTAAATGCTTCCTCTGCTGCTGATATCGATGCCTTTTTGGCTGAGCCATGGGCTGGCGATTCTTCTAAGACAGTAAAAGAAGAGCTTGCTTCTATGGTTGCTACCATCGGTGAGAACATGAATATCCGTCGTTTTGAAAAAGTAACCTGCGACAATGGTATTGTTGTTGATTATATTCACGCCGGCGGTAAAATCGGTGTTTTGATTGCTGCTGAGACAGATAACACCGGAGCAGAAGTAGTTGAGTGCTTGAAAAACGTAGCAATGCAGATTGCTGCTATGAATCCTCAGTATCTTTCATCCGATGATGTATCCGATGAATACAAAGAGAGAGAGAAAGCAGTTCTTCTTGCTCAGGCGAAAAACGACCCTAAGAATGCAAACAAACCGGATAACATCATTGAGAAAATGATTATCGGACGTTTGAACAAAGAGTTGAAAGAAGTATGTCTGACCGAGCAGGTTTATGTAAAAGCTGAGAACAAAGAGACTGTTGCTAAGTATGTGGAATCTGTTGCAAAAGCAGTTGGATGCAATCTGACACTTAAGAGTTTTGTTCGTTTTGAGACCGGTGAAGGTCTTGAGAAGAAAGAAGAAGACTTCGCAGCAGAAGTTGCCGCTCAGATGGGCAACTAATCTTAATTATTTTATTGAATGATAAGGCATCATTACTTATAGAGAATATAGGTAATGATGTCTTTTTTGCTTCCTGTAATTTAGAAAAGAAAAGTTTGTGATGAGTGGGTACAAACACGTGGGTATCAAGCGTGCGTATTTGGCACGCCGATACCCTTACGCGTTTGTTTAACGGGAGTGCCCACGAATCGCAAACTTTTCTTTCTAAACTACGGAAACAAAAAACATCCACCAATCATTGAACTATTCCGGCAAATATGCTACAATTTATGTATCATACATTATAAATGAGGGGCATGGATAAAAAGCGCATGGATGAGAAGGAACGATACCAAAAAGCTGAGGCTTTTGCAACAGAAAAACATAAGGGGCAGTTCCGCATTGGCGGCGAACCATATATTATGCATCCTTTAGCGGTGGCGGAAATCGTGAGAAATCAAGGCTATGGGATGGACTACCAGATTACAGCTTTATTTCATGATTTGTTAGAGGACACCGATGCGACCGAAGATGAGATTTTTGAACTTGGTGGTGCACGGGTGTTAGAAGCGGTGCGCCTTTTGACAAAACAGGAAGGGTATGTCATGGCTGAATATGTGGCGGGAATCCGCTCAAATCCAATTGCGTTTGTTGTAAAAGCGGCTGACCGCTTACATAACTTGAGGACTGCTTTTTGTACGGATGAGGCGTTTCGGAGAGCATATGTTTTGGAAACGCGGCAGTGGTATATGGATTTCTCGGATGAAATTAAAGAGGCGGCAGAAGAGCTTGCAAAAACAGTCCCTGATTTCACAAAAACAGACAGCGTAAGTGTAGACAAATGAGAAAAAACATGTGGAAATATTTTTATAATATGATATAATATGAATAAGTGTGCAAAGTACGGAAAGGAGAAACCATATGTTCGAAAATGGGAGAAAAACGATTGGTGTAATTCTTTGTGATGTGTCATCACATTATCAGGAACAAATCTGCCAGACATTGTCAATGTATGCAAAAGAGGCAGATTATAATTTGGCGTATTTTACATTCTTTTCGTGCTATGGAACCGAAACAACAAGAAATGGCAGAGGAGAAGCAAATATTGTTCACTTGATTCCGTTTGAGGATTTGGATGCTATTATTTTGTGTCACGATACATTGGTGAATAAACCGGCGCTTGATTATGTAGTTGACAGTATTGAGAAAAAATGTGACTGCCCGGTTGTTACACTGCGTCACGACTTAAAAGATTACCCGGCGGTGTTAGTGAATCAGGAACACCGTATAGAAGATTTGGTGTATCATTTTGTGGATGAACATCATAAAACGAAAATTGCATTTATGTCGGGACCGTTTGACCATCCTGATACGATTACGAGACTGGCTGATTATAAACGGGCTTTGGCTAACCGCGGGATACCATTTGATGAACGCATGGTATATGAAGGTGATTACTGGACAAAGAAAGCGAAAGAAGCAGCCGATTACTTTACGATGGAACTGGCTGAAAAACCGGAAGTAATTGTGTGTGCAAATGATTATATGGCAAGTTCTTTAATGAATGAACTGATTGCTAAAGGTTTTCTGGTACCGGATGACATTGCTGTTTCCGGCTTTGATAATATATGGGAATCTTCGATTACCCTTCCACCGATTACGACAGTTTCTGTGCCGGTTCATGATATGGTGAAACAGGCGGTTGGGCTTATTGAAGCTATGTGGCGTGGCGAAACAGTACCGCAGAAAAGTTATGTGAACGCCGAAGTGATTTTCCGTAACTCCTGTGGTTGTGAGACATTTAATATGCAGTCGATGTTAGCCAAACGTGTTCGTCAGATGAATGAATACCAGAGTATTATGGAGTCAAATCAGAGTAACACATATATGTTTATTGATTTGTCGGATCTTGATCATGTGGACGGCATTGAAAAGGCACTCCGTGTAGGTGCGAATGACCATATTGACAGCTTTTTTATCTGCTTAGGAGAGGGGCGCGGCGAACAGTATCCGAAATACTGTTCGCCGGCAAACGGCTTTGCTAAGAAGAGTAAAGTTGTTGGCGGTTTGTTTCATAAAAGAGCCTGTGTGTTTGATGTATTTGAAACTTCACGTCTTTTGCCAAAAGATGTATCAGAAGATAAACCGATGATTTATTATTTCTTCCCGATTCATAACAACCAGTTTTCTTATGGTTACCTGGCTGTGTCTTATGAGGACAATTACAGCACAAATAAGACATTTAATAACTGGCTTGCAATTCTTGGCAATGCGCTAGAGATGATTCGCATTAAACAGAAAAATCAGGGACTTCTTCAGGAATTGAACAATTTATATGTCCATGATGCACTGACCGGTTTATACAACCGGAGAGGATTTGATTCCGTTTCCCTTGAAAAATATAAAAGGGCGAAAAAGGAGAAGAAGTCATTTGTAATATTTGCTATTGATATGGATAATCTGAAAGTGGTTAATGACCGTTTTGGACATATGAATGGAGATTTGGCACTGCGGACAATTGGTGAGGCGATGCAGGCAGTGGCAGGAAAAGAAGATGCTTGTGCCCGTGTCGGCGGCGATGAATATAATGTCGTTGGAATTGGTTATACAGAAGATATGGCAGAGCAGTTTGTAAAGGATTTTAATGGGTATCTGGCAGACTTTAATGAAGAGAGTGAACTACCGTATCTGGTAAAGGCAAGTGTTGGTTACTGTCTTTTGGAATCCGAAAAGGAGAGAGACTTAGAGGACTGCGTGAATGTGGCAGATGGTAAATTGTATGAGTATAAGCGCGATAAGAAGAAAAAGAAATTAGATAACGTGCTGCGAGAAATGGAAGGATAAGGAGGTCGCTGTTAGGTGACAGGAAATACAGTTCGTGCAGCGGAGGCTGCTTATCGGAAAAAAAGGGTAAAGCGAATTAAGAAAATTATTGTAGGTACAGCTATTGCACTTTTGTTACTGCCTACGATAATGTGTTTGTTTTTATTAGTGAAGGTTCATTCACTGGAAAAGCAGATTGAGACGATTACCAAGGTGTCGGATTCGGATGTTGTCAAAGCACAGGAAAAAGAGGTGAAGACAACGAAGGAGCCAAAAAAGGCGTCGACTGCCGAACCAACGATAAAACCAACGGATGATACAACTACAAAAAAAGTTTATCTGACTTTTGATGATGGTCCGGGAAGCCAGACGGGGAAAATTTTGGATATACTGAAAAAGAACCATGTGAAAGCAACTTTTTTTGTGACAGGAAAAGAGGACGCTTCGTCGAAGAAAATATATCAGCGGATTGTAAAAGAAGGCCACACGTTAGCAATGCATTCTTATTCACACATTCAGGATGTGATTTATGATTCTAAAGAGGCTTTTGAGAAAGACTTAAAGCAAATCAACCGCTGCTTATATGAAGCAACCGGAGTACACACGAAGTTTTATCGTTTTCCGGGAGGAAGCAGTACGCAGAATACATCACTTCCAATCCAGAATTTTATTGATGTGTTAAAGAAAAACCATTATCTGTATTTAGACTGGAATGTTATCAGTCCTGATATCAATAATGCAAATGCCACAAAAGAACAAGTGGTAACCGGCGTTATGCAGGGCGTTGATGCATATGATACAGCAGTTGTACTTATGTATGATGTGGCAGACAAACCGATGACGGTAAAAGCACTGCCATCTATTATAAAACAAATTAAAGCTAAAAATTATGAATTGTTGCCGGTGGATGAGTCGATGATACTCATTCAGCACAACAATGGAAATCAGGAGGAAGGAAAATGAGTTTTTTTAAGGACTTAAAAGAGGATATTGCTCAGTCCGTGAATGAGTTGACAGAGAGTCTGGATGAAAATCTGACAGTGGATGATGAGAAAACAAAAGAGACAGTTCCGATGAGTGAATTGACAACCGATTTTCCGCCGGAAGAACCGACAGAAGAGGTTCCGGAATTAGTTGTGGAAAATAGTGAGACGGAAGAAAATGAAATTGCGGTGGCTGCAGAGCCGGAAGAAGTAATAGAGGAACCTGTGGAAGCACCGGTGGAAGAAGTAGTAGATGAGCCGGAGGAAATTGAAGAACCGGTTGAAGATTACGAGGAGGAAGACGTCATGAACGAAGAAGTAATGGAAGAAGCAAGTATTGATAATACACCAGCGGAAGAGGTGGAAGATGCTGCACAGGAAGTTACCGTAATTACGAAAGGAACAACCATTAACGGTGGTATCAAATCCGATACATCTCTCGTTGTAAAAGGTACCATTGAAGGTGATGTAGAATGTGAGGGAAAATTAACAATTACCGGTAAAGTAGCAGGTAATACAATTGCTTCCGAAATTTATGTGAATACACCAAGACTGCAAGGTGATATTAACAGCCGCGGTATTGTAAAAATTGACGTAGGAACAGTTGTAATCGGTAGTATTAGCTGCACTTCCGTACTGGTTGCCGGTGCAGTAAAAGGAAACATTGAAGTAAATGGTCCTGTTATCGTGGATTCCACAGCGGTAGTGAAAGGTGATATTAAAGCAAAATCCATTCAGATTAACAGTGGAGCTGTTATTGATGGACATTGCTCTTTGGCATATGCCGATGTGGATTTGGATTCATTCTTTGAATAAGAAATATAACAGGAGGCTATTTCGCAATGAGCAAATATAAAAGAGTATTATTGAAATTAAGCGGTGAGGCTTTGGCAGGAGACAAGGGGACCGGTTTTGACGAGGCAACCTGTGTACCGGTTGCAAAACAGATTAAAGATTTGGTGGATGCCGGAACTGAAGTTGCCATTGTAATTGGTGGCGGAAACTTCTGGCGCGGACGTTCCAGTGAGACGATAGACCGCACCAAAGCAGACCAGATTGGTATGATGGCTACGGTTATGAACTGCATTTATATGTCAGAAATCTGTCGTTCCGTAGGACTTATGACACAAGTATTAACACCATTTTCCTGTGGTTCTTTTACGAAGTTATTTTCCAAAGACCGCGTCAACAAATATCTCGGCAAAGGAATGGTAGTATTCTTTGCCGGTGGAACCGGACATCCGTATTTTTCAACCGATACCGCAACGGCACTTCGTGCGATTGAAATTGATGCCGATATTATTCTCGCAGCGAAATCCATTGATGGTGTATATGATTCCGACCCGGCAGTAAATCCGGATGCGAAAAAGTATGATTCAATGCAGATGGCAGATATTGTTGACAACAAACTCGGTGTTGTAGATTTGGCGGCCGCCGTGCTTTGTCTGGAAAATAAAATGCCAATGCTGATTTTTGGTTTGAATGAAGAAAACAGTATTGCAAACGCCGTAGCAGGAAAGAGCAACGGTACGATTATTACTGTGGATTAATGGAGGTTAAACAGTCATGGAATTAAATCAATATGAAGAGAAGATGAAAAAGTCACTTGCTAATCTGGAAGAAGAATATGGTGCAATTCGTGCCGGACGTGCAAATCCAAGAATTTTGGATCGTATTCAGGTAGATTATTATGGAACACCGACTTCCTTGCAGGGCGTTGCCAATATTTCCGTACCGGAAGCCCGCATGATTCAGATTCAGCCGTGGGATGCCGGTCTTATTAAAGATATCGAGAAAGCAATTTTAGCTTCTGATTTGGGACTTACACCGGCAAACGATGGAAAAGTGATTCGTCTGGTATTTCCGGAACTTACGGAGGAACGTCGTAAAGAACTGGTAAAAGATGTCAAGAAAAAAGGTGAGGAAGCTAAGGTTGCCATCCGAAACATTCGTAGAGATGCCAATGATGCTGTGAAAAAAGAAGCAAAGGCAAACGAAATTTCAGAAGACGACCAGAAACAGTTAGAAGATAAGATTCAGAAACTTACCGATGAGTATGTAAAGAAAATTGATCAGGCAATTGATGCAAAATCAACAGAAGTAATGACCGTATAGAAGGAGTTTCGGTGCACATGTGCCGGATATTAGGACAGCCTGTTCCTGCTTTGCAGGAGTCTTGTCTGTCCTTCCTTTTTTTAGAAGATGGAGGAATTTTTTATGGAACGTTCAGAATTAAATGCGCCAAACCATGTTGCCATTATTTTGGATGGTAACGGAAGATGGGCAAAAAAGCGTTTGCTGCCACGTAAAGCAGGGCATGTTGCCGGAAGTAAAACCGTGGAGCAGATTTGTGAAGATGCCTATAATCTTGGGATAAATTATCTTACTGTATATGCGTTTTCTACGGAGAATTGGAAACGGCCACAGGATGAGGTTAATGCGCTGATGAAACTTCTCAGACAGTATTTGAAAGACTGCATTAAGAGAAGTACAAAAAATAATATGTGCGTTCGTGTAATTGGTGATATTACTCCTTTAGAAGAGGACATGAAACAGAGTATCAAAGAACTAGAAGAAGCAACGAAAGATAATACCGGACTTCATTTTCAGGTTGCCTTAAACTATGGGAGCCGGGATGAAATGACACGTGCGATGAGAACGATGACGGCGGATGTTAAAGACGGTAAAGTAAAGCCTGAGGATATCAGCGAGGAAATGTTTGCCGGATATTTGGACACCAAAGGTCTTCCGGATCCGGATTTGTTAATTCGTACAAGTGGTGAAGAGAGACTTTCCAACTTTATGCTTTGGCAGCTTGCTTATACCGAATTTTATTTTACGGATGTTTTGTGGCCGGATTTTAATAAAAAAGAATTACAAAAAGCGATTGATTATTATAACAAAAGAGACCGTCGCTTTGGAGGAGTTTAGGAGGAGCAAATCATGTTTTTTACTCGTTTAATCAGTGGGATTGTCTTAGTGCTTGCCGCTATTTTCTTCTTTGTTCAGGGAGGCTGTTTTCTGCTTTTTGCGCTCGGTGTTTTGTCGCTTCTTGGTGTATATGAACTGCTGCGTGTGCTTCGGATGGAAAAAACTTCCCTGGCAGTGGTGACGTATGTGGCGACTGCGGTATATTATGGCATGCTTTGTATCTATGGAGGAATCGACTGGGTGCTGTTTGGGCTGCTCATACTTATGATGCTTGTACTGTTGGTAATTTATGTGTTTTCTTATCCAAAGTTACGAATTGAAGATATTACGAAAGCAGTGTTTGCTTTTTTGTATGTAAGTGTTTTGTTCAGTTATATTGCAAGAACGAGAGATTTAGTTGCCGGAAACTGGCTGGTATGGCTGATTATAATTTCTGCATGGGGTTCTGATACCTTTGCTTATGTGACCGGTGTTCTGATTGGAAAACATCATTTCTCAGAACTGAGTCCGAAAAAGACGGTTGAGGGCTGCATTGGTGGTGTTGTCGGTGCCGGACTGCTTGGCTTTTGCTATGCCTTTTTCTTTCCGGAATATGCCGCTTTTACAGCAAATCCATATATCGTATTTCCGTTGGTTACAGTGATTGGAGCGTTGATTTCGCAGGTTGGTGATTTAACAGCCTCTGCGATTAAAAGAAATTATGAAATCAAAGATTATGGTAAGATAATTCCCGGACATGGCGGTGTATTAGACCGGTTTGACAGTGTAATATTTGTAGCACCTTTTGTTTATTATTTATTAGCCCTTACAATGAATCTTGGCTGATTGGGAGGAATTGAAATTGAAAAGAGTAACGATTCTTGGAGCCACTGGTTCCATTGGAACACAGACGCTTGATGTTATTTCACAGAATTCGGACGATTTTGAAGTGGTTGCTCTGACGGCGAGTGAGAGTGTAGAGAAAATGGCAGAATTGATTCAGCGTTTCTGCCCGTCTTATGCCGTTATGAAAAATGAAGAAAAGGCGGAAGAGTTAAGAAAATTACTGCCAAGTCATTCTTGTGAGATTTTATATGGAATGGATGGTTTTGTTACGGTTTCTACCCTGAAAAATGTGGATGTGGTAGTTGCTGCGATGGTTGGCATGATTGGACTTCGCCCGGTCATGGAGGCAATCCGTGCGGGAAAGGATATTGCCCTTGCCAATAAAGAAACATTGGTGACGGCAGGTCATATCATCATGCCGCTTGCCAAAGAATACGGCGTGTCAATTCTTCCGGTAGACAGTGAACATTCCGCTATTTTCCAGTGCTTAAACGGTGAGAAAAAATCACAGATTGAAACTCTTTTTCTGACAGCGTCCGGCGGTCCGTTCCGCCACAGTACGAAAGAGGAACTGGAAAAGGTAACGGTAGAACAGGCACTTATGCATCCGAACTGGAGCATGGGGGCAAAAATTACAATTGATTCAGCGACGATGATAAATAAAGGTTTGGAAATGATTGAGGCAAAGTGGCTGTTTGATGTGGATATCGATAAAATTCATGTATTAGTTCAGCCTAAAAGCGTGATTCATTCCATGGTTGGCTTTGTTGACGGTGCTGTGATGGCGCAGCTTGGAACACCGGACATGAGGCTTCCGATTCAGTATGCCCTATATTACCCGGAGCGCAATTATTTGGGCGGAGAAAGACTTAATTTTGAGGCATTAGCCGATATTCAATTTGAAAAACCAAATACGGATGTACTGCGGGGAGTTCCGATTGCAGTAGAAGCAAGCAGGATTGGCGGCAGTATGCTGACGGCGATGAATGCGGCAAATGAATATGCAGTTGCGAGATTTTTAAAGAAAGACATCGCTTTTTTACAAATTTATGATATGATAGAATATGCTATGAGTAAACATCGGGTGATTAAGCATCCTGATTTGTCTCAGATTTTAGAAACCGAAAGGGAAACATATGAACGTTTAAATAAGGATTGGAGGAATGTAAGCAGATGAGTGCATGGACCATTTTTTTGGCAATTTTAGTTTTCAGTGTGATAATTTTATTTCATGAATTTGGACACTTTATCGTGGCAAAATGGAATAAGGTGAAAGTTTTGGAGTTTTCACTTGGCATGGGGCCGCGTTTGATTTCATGGGTGAAAACAAGTGAGGGAAGAAAAGTTATGTTTTTGAAATCCTCTGCGTTTTTAGAAGAACACCCGGAGTATAATGAACAGACAATTTATTCTTGGAAACTGCTTCCTTTTGGCGGTTCCTGTATGATGTTAGGGGAAGAAGAGGATATCGCAGATGATTCTTCCTTTAGCAGAAAATCCGTTTATGCGCGGATGGCAATTATTTTTGCGGGACCATTTTTCAACTTCATCTTAGCATTTATATTTTCTGTTATACTGACTGCGGTAATGGGATATCAAAGTCCGCAGATTACAGTTGTGGCTGACAACACACCGGCACAAAAGAGTGGTTTGCAGGTTGGCGATGTAGTCAAAGAAATCAATGGGAAAACGATGACAATTGACGGTGATATCAGTTTGTATACCGCTTATTATGGTTTCCCTAAGGGCGAAGATGTGACGATGGTCGTAGAGCGTGACGGTCAGGAAAAAACGATTGTCATGAAACCGGAACTTATGAAAGATGCAAGTGGAAATGAAGATTACCGTATCGGAATTAACCACGGAAAGTGGGAAAAAGTAGGTGTTCTTGGCAATTTGAAGTATTCTACTTACGAAATGAAGTATTGGATTGAAACGGTTGTAAAGAGCCTGCAGGGACTGGTGACAAAACGCTTTAAGGCAAGTGATGTGTCAGGACCGGTCGGCATTGTATCAACGATGGGCAAAAACATCGAAGCCAGTGGTGACAAAGACAATGGCGGCGGACCGGGTATGATGGTTATGAGCATGATTTACTGGTGTATTATGTTATCTGCCAACCTTGGCGTTATGAATTTACTTCCGATTCCGGCATTGGATGGCGGACGGTTACTGTTTTTGATTATTGAGTGGATTCGCAGAAAACCGATGAATCCAAAATATGAGGGCTATGTTAATATGGCAGGTTTTATGCTCTTGATGCTGTTAATGGTAGTCATTCTTGGGCATGATATTATCAATTTGTTCTAGTAAAAGGGGTTGAAAAGAATGCGTCATAAAACAAAGGAAATTCAGATTGGAAAAGTGACAATCGGCGGCACAAATCCGATTGCCATCCAGTCTATGACAAACACGAAAACAGAAGATGTGAAAGCGACGGTATCTCAGATTTTGCAGCTGGAGAAGGCAGGCTGTGAAATTATCCGCTGTGCCATTCCGACCATGGAAGCGGCAAAAGCTTTGGAAGAGATAAAAAAACAGATTCACATTCCTTTGGTGGCGGACATTCATTTTGATTACCGCCTTGCCATTGCGGCGGTGGAACACGGTGCAGATAAAATAAGAATTAATCCGGGAAACATTGGAAGCAATGAGAGAATAAAGGCAGTGGTTGACTGCTGTAAAGAGCGTCAGGTGCCAATCCGCGTCGGCGTAAACAGTGGCTCTCTGGAGAAAAATCTGGTTGAAAAATATGGCGGTGTCACAGCACAGGGGCTGGTTGAGAGTGCACTTGACAAGGTGTCCATAATTACGGACATGGGATATGATAATCTTGTAATCAGCATCAAGTCCTCCGACGTTTTAATGTGTATCAGGGCGCATGAAGAACTGGCAAAGCAGACAGATTTTCCACTGCATGTAGGAATTACGGAATCGGGAACGGTGTATTCGGGAAGCATTAAATCGGCAGTTGGTCTTGGTACAATTTTGTATCAGGGAATTGGCGATACCATCCGTGTTTCTCTTACCGGAGACCCTGTGAAAGAGGTGCAGGCAGCTAAACTGATTTTGCAGACATTAGGACTTTATAAAGGCGGTGTACAGGTTGTGTCCTGTCCGACCTGCGGACGTACCCAGATTGATTTGATTTCATTGGCCGGTAAAGTAGAAGAGATGGTGAAAGATTTTGATTTGGATATTAAAGTTGCCGTTATGGGCTGTGCGGTAAATGGTCCGGGTGAGGCAAAGGAAGCCGATATCGGGATTGCCGGAGGAATTGGTGAAGGTTTATTAATTAAGAAGGGCGAAATTGTAAAGAAAGTGCCGGAAAGCGAGCTGTTAGAAACTTTGCGGCAGGAACTTTTACACTGGAAAGATTGAGAAAGGGTTGATTTTTGTGGTACATTTTTTTGAAGCATTTCCGGAATTATCAATCGAGGACTCCTTATATAATTATTTTTCAGGAACTATGGTAGAGAAGGTCAGTGCATCGCGTACGAAGATGCTGGCCTTTATTTACTGTCAAAGTGACCAGCTGCTCCACAGACGGACGATACATACGATGGAGCATGCTTTGTATTCACAGGTGTTCCGTAAAATGGGAGTGCAGCCAAAGTTAGAGATGTATTACCCGTTTGCAGCGTCTTATGATGTGGATGAACTGGTGGAAAAATGCGAAGAAATTTTAAAAGAAGAGTTAAAAGAACATGACACGATTGAACATATGAAGTTTTGCAGCCATCCATTTGAAGTAGACGGAAACTCGATTGTTTTAACCTGTGACGATGATTTTTTGTGTCATGAAAAAAGTAAGGAAATTAAAGAATTTTTATCCAAACGATTAAAACGCAGTTTCGGTCAGGAAGTGGACATTTCTTTTCGCTATGAGAAGAAGGAGCGAAAGATTAACAAGGAGCCGGAAGTTTATACAGTAGTACGAAAAAAAGAAGAGAAAGAAAATGAAGAAGCGGTGGAAGAGGCACGCAAGATACAAAAAAAGAAAACGTATGTGGCAAAGAAAAAAAAGACAAGAGACCCCAGTGTGTTTTTTGGCTCCAATGTGGAAGGGGCAGTTATGCCAATCAGCGATATTGTGGACGAAATTGGAGAAGTCGTTATCGCCGGTATGATTCGAAGTGTGGAAGAACGAGAATTCAGTAATGGTGAAAAATTGATAATTTCTTTTGCTATTACGGATTTTACCGATACGATTCGCTGTCTTATGTTTGTGAAAAAAACAAAGGCAGAGGAGTTGTCTCTTTCTGAGTTTATAAAGGGCGGAAATTATGTAAAAGTAAAAGGGCATGCTGCATTTGATGATTATTCAAAGGAACTTGTCATTAAAAACATAGATGGTGCCAAAGAAATTGATGATTTCCGAGTTGGCAGAAAAGACGAAGCGCCGGTAAAACGTGTGGAACTTCATGCACATACGCAGATGAGTGATATGGATGCGGTGGTAGACTGTCAGAAATTAGTAACAAGAGCGCAGGAGTGGGGACACCCTGCCATTGCAATTACTGACCATGGTGTTGTTCAGTCTTTTGCGGATGCCGACCATGCCATTAAAGATGATAATTTTAAGGTGATTTATGGCTGTGAGGCATACTTAGTTGACGATTTGGACGATACCGTTGTCAATGAAGAAGGGCAGACTTTACAGGATTCGTTTGTTGTCTTTGACTTGGAAACAACCGGTTTTTCGCCAACGAGAAACCGCATTATTGAAATTGGTGCGGTGAAAGTGGAAAAGGGTAAAATCACGGACCGCTTCAGTACATTTGTAAATCCGGAGGTGGCAATTCCTCCTAGAATTACTGATGTGACAAGTATTACGGATGACATGGTAAGTGATGCGCCAAAAATCGAGTCGGTACTTCCGGAATTCCTTGACTTTTGCGAGGGGTGTGTGTTAGTTGCCCACAATGCCGGATTTGACTATAGTTTTATCTGTAAAAAGGGAGCCGAGCAGGGCAGAGACATTCATTATACGGTTGTGGATACGGTTGGTGTGGCACGTGTGTTATTTCCGCATCTGGCGAAATATACGCTTGATAATGTGGCAAAGACGATGAAGATTTCACTTGTCAATCACCATCGCGCGGTCGAAGATGCCGAGGCAACCGCAGAGATATTTGAGAAAATGATTCGGATGTTAGAAAAGCAGGGCATTACGGATTTGAAGGCGTTGTATGAGAGGACACATTCGGCACCGGAAATCATTAAGAAAAAGCCAAGTTATCATGCGATTATTCTGGCAAAAAACGAAGTTGGCCGTGTGAATTTGTATCATCTGGTATCGATGGCACATCTGGATTATTACGCCAGACGTCCACGTATTCCAAAGAGTCAGTTAATGAAATACAGGGAAGGCTTGATTCTCGGTTCGGCATGTGAGGCGGGCGAACTGTACCGTGCACTGTTAGATGATGCAGACGAGGAGAGAATTGAAGAATTGGTGGATTTCTATGATTATCTGGAGATTCAGCCGATTGGTAACAATGAATTTATGTTTGATAAGGAAAAAGGAGCCTACGCAAACATCAATACATGGGATGATTTAAAGGAAATGAACCGCCGGATTGTAAGGCTTGGCGAAAAATATAACAAGCCTGTCTGCGCTACCTGTGATGTCCATTTCCTTGACCCAGAGGATGATATTTATCGGACTATTCTGCTTGCCGGGAAAAAGATGGATGATGGCAAGCAGCCACCACTTTATTTTAGAACAACCGAGGAGATGCTCTCGGAATTTTCCTACTTAGGTGAGGAAAAAGCAGAAGAGGTTGTTATAACGAATACGAATTTGATTGCCGATCAGATTGAGAAGATATCGCCGGTATTTCCCGATAAATGTCCGCCGGTTATTGAAAATTCTGATCAGGAACTTCGTGATATCTGCTACAATAAGGCGCACAGTATGTATGGGGAAAATTTACCGGTGCAGGTTTCGGAGCGGCTGGAGCGAGAGTTAAACTCCATTATTTCCAACGGATTTGCCGTAATGTATATTATTGCACAGAAACTTGTGTGGAAATCGAATGAGGACGGATATCTTGTTGGTTCGCGTGGTTCCGTTGGTTCTTCTTTCGTCGCTACAATGTCCGGTATCACAGAGGTAAATCCGCTTCCGGCACATTATTACTGTGAAAAATGCCATTATTCGGATTTTGATTCGGACGAGGTAAAAGCGTTTGCCGGCAGTTCCGGATTTGATATGCCGCCGAAGAAATGTCCGAATTGTGGGGGAGAACTTGTGCGCGATGGACATGACATACCGTTTGAAACATTCCTTGGATTTTACGGGGATAAAGAGCCGGATATTGATTTGAACTTTTCCGGTGAATACCAGAGTAAAGCCCATGCATATACGGAAGTTATTTTTGGTGCCGGACAGACATTCCGTGCCGGTACGGTAGGTACGCTTGCGGATAAGACGGCATATGGATATGTGAAAAATTATTTCGAGGAGAAAGGAATTCCTAAGCGGACGGTGGAAATTGAGCGTCTGTTGGAGGGGTGTGTCGGCGTGCGCCGCACGACCGGACAGCATCCGGGAGGAATCGTTGTTCTTCCGATGGGATGGTCGATTGACACCTTTACACCGGTGCAGCATCCGGCAAATGACCAGACAACATCCATTATTACGACACATTTTGATTATCATAAGATTGACCATAACCTGTTAAAACTTGACATACTTGGACACGATGATCCTACCATTATTAAGATGCTAGAAGATTTGACCGGTGTCAATGCCTTAAATATCCCGCTCGATGACGAGCAGGTGTTGTCGTTGTTTAACAATACATCGGCACTGGGCGTTACGCCGGATGATTTGATGGGACTGGATTTGGGAAGTCTTGGTGTACCGGAGTTTGGTACGGAATTTGTTATGCAGATGCTTCGTGATACGAAACCGAAAAACTTCTCTGACCTTGTGCGTATTTCCGGACTGTCACATGGTACGGATGTATGGCTTAATAATGCGCAGTATTACATTGCAAGAGGTGACTGTACACTGTCTACCGCAATCTGTACGCGTGATGATATTATGACGTACTTAATCCACACGGGAGTGGAAGACGGCACGGCATTTAATATCATGGAAAAGGTTCGTAAAGGACTGGTGGCGAAAGGAAAAGTGCCACAGTGGGAAGAATGGAAAGAGATTATGAAACAGGCAGGAGTACCGGACTGGTATATTGAATCCTGTGGAAAGATTAAGTACATGTTCCCAAAGGCACATGCGGTTGCGTATGTTATGATGGCATTTCGTATCGCATATTTTAAGGTGTATTATCCGCTCGCTTATTATGCGGCTTTCTTCAGCATTCGTGCGAAAGCATTTGATTATGAGCTGATGTGTCAGGGAAGAGAGCGGTTAGAGACGACGATGAAAGACTACAAAAAGCGTTTGTCCGCAAAGCAGCTGTCTCCAAAAGAAGAAGCTGCGTATGGCGATATGAAAATTGTTCAGGAAATGTATGCCAGAGGCTATGAGTTTATGCCGATTGATATATTTCAGGCAAAGGCGAAACATTTCCAAATTATTGACGGGAAACTTATGCCGGCATTAAATACAATTGACGGTATGGGGGATAAGGCGGCAGAAGGTGTTGTGGAAGCCGCAAAAGATGGTCCGTTTACTTCATGTGAAAACTTTAAAACCCGCAGTAAAGTCAGCGGTACGATTGTAGATAAGATGCGGGAGATGGGAATGCTCGGCGACCTCCCGCTCAGCGACCAGATGTCATTGTTAGATTTTATGTGATAACTATTCGTCCTTTTTCAACTTCCGTCCTTTGAGGATGGAGCGGATACCAAGGACGGTCAGCAAAACATAAAAAACGAGTGATATGAAAAATTCCCGGTCAAAGGTAAAGCCGGTTTTTGTGTATTTCTGTATATCAAAATACAGACAGATGCCCACACAGACAAAGCAGATGAGAGCACTGCGCGTGTAAGTGGCTGATTCGCGGTCGTTGGAAGAACGCATCGTATCCCTTCTTTCTTAAATATAATAAATGTAAGGCGGCTTTTGCCGCCTTTTTAGTATATTGTCAGAGGGGGGAATTGTCAAGATTAGCGAATCTGATTAATCGACTGAAAAAATAGCTTTAATATGTATTTTTTGCTTTTTTTCAAAAAAATAAAAAAAGTACTTGCAATTTGTTGTCGTCTGTAGTATGATAGCAATTGTTGATGGTCCGTTGGTCAAGCGGCTAAGACGCTGCCCTCTCACGGCAGAAACAGGGGTTCGATTCCCCTACGGACTACTTTTTACTTTATTAAACATATTGAAATATTTTAGGGAGAAAGGTCGAGAGACCTTTCTTTTTTGTTTTATTCTGATTCTTAAACTTATCCGGCATGGACACAAATGTAAAATCATGGTAATATAATTACATGATAAAAAAGGGGGGAGAGATTGCGCATGGATTTAATTCATGTTCGGAGTGTAAAAGAAAGGGTGAATGATATGAAAAGGAAATCTCGTATATTTTTCATTGTATTAATTATTATACTTGTGTGTGGCTGTGTGGGAATTATATTATGGTTATCAGATAACAGTAATATTAAAAATAACAAACAACTACAAAATATAAATACGATATCACAAGACAACGATGATACATACAATTATGATGAAGATGATGATTTAGATACTTATGATGAAATGGATATTACAGTAAAAAAGGAAAAAGTTTATGACGAAAATAAAGTGAAAATATGGGTGTTGGATTATGATACAGAAAGTGATGAATTAAATTTTAAGGTAAAAAATAATTCCGGTAAAACTCTCGGGTTTTATGCCCATGCATATGCGATAAACGGTGTTATGACAGGAAACAACGTAATTGATATGGATTTTGATGTTGCAAAAGGTAAGACGGTAACTCAAGAGTTAATAATAGATAATATGTGGCTCTATGAGATGTCGGTTCATGAAATAAAGTGCATTGATATTCTTTTCTGTGCATATGACAACGATAAAGTTTTTGATACCGGACAAATACGAGTAAAAACAAGTGCATATGATAGTACGTCGTCAAAAGAATATGGAAAGGAAATTTATAATAGCCGCGGAATTAGAGTTGAATATTTGGATAGGTATAAAGATTATTATAAATTTGCTTTAATAAATGATTCAGGGAAATACATAGATTATGATATTGAAAATGTAGCATTTAATAATTATACATGTTCAGATGATGATTTTAACGACGTGCTTGAAACTGCACAGATAATCACTTTTAATAATTGCCAGTCAATATTTTGGCTAGATGTAAAAAAGGATTTTTTTAAAAAGAATAAGATAAAAAATGTAGAGAAAATTGAATTTTCGCTGGCGGTTAGAGAAAAAGAGAGCAGCAAAAAAGAGTACAAAACAGGTATGATTCAAACGACAGAAAAAGATTTTCAAAGAAGAGATCAGGAAGTTGCCAGAGAATGGATGATACAAAATCAAAAAGCATTGTTGGAAAAGTGTGTAAACTGGGATTAAAAAAATTACTACCCTTATGAAACTTGATGAGAGCTATACCTGTGCTTTTGAAATTAGTAATTTATGAGAATTTTTCCTAAACAGTAATGTTCTCTATATAGCATGCATTAATCCAGAAAAAAGTTTGTGAGGAATGGGTACAAACCCGCAGGTATCAGCTATGTGTATTTTACATAGCGATACCTCTGCGAGTTTGTTAAGCGGGAGCGCCCATGACGCGCAAACTTTTTCTGGATTCATGCCATCATATATAGCGCATTCCCCTTTTAGAATATAATAGTTCATCAATTTCATATAATAGTACGTTAGTGTATAATTTTCATTGGCAAAAATAAAGGGAAGAAGGAAATCCCCTCTTC